>JGI12316J15310_10000026_pt14 | contig 425676 bp, 369 predicted proteins | sample MarCyaLeptolynsp_FD_15310 | JGI IMG/M metagenome (IMG submission 15310) | reverse complement strand
GTGGTGGCTGAAGGAACGCCGACCGGCGGCGCGGTGGAGATCGTGGTCACCGTGGGCGGCGTGGCCAGCCGACCGGGTGTCACGATCGCGGTCCAATAAGCGGACTGCATGGGCAACAGAGGGCGCTTCCGCGGCTTGCGTGCGGAAGCGCCCTCTTCCTTGTCACGCTCCGCCCTGTGTTTTCTTGAGCTTCCACCGCTTTTCGGCTAGGATTGCGGGAAGTCATGCCGACATGACGACATCCTCATGAAACATTTCCCTCTCGTTCTCCTGCTCTGTCTCAGCGCCCTGCCGGCCCCCGGCGCTTCTTCCGCAAGTGACCTGGACCGCATTCTTTCGATCCGCGGCGCTCAACCCGCGGTCTCGGAGCGCTCCGACCTGCGCTACTGGTTCCGGCTCTCCGGGGCCGATCGCCAAGCCTCGCTCGTCGTCGCCAACCCCTCGACCCAGACCGGGACTGTGCGCGTCTCATCCGGCGCGCATTACAAAGTGCGCCCGGGACAGACCCTGACTCTGACGCCGGAACAGATCGGCTGGGGCTCGGCCGCGGAGACCGTGGTGAAGATGTCGCCGGGACTCACCGGCTCGCTGCAGACCGCGTCGGCGCTCTCCCGGCTGCCAAAGATTTCGGGCGCGACGTCTTACGACGTCGTCAGCCAAGGCCGCGGCGCCCTCTCGATGACGCCCCGCCTCAGCGCCAAAGCTGGAGACCTGCCAACCGTCCACGGTGTCGCCGTTCCCGTTGAAATCATGCTGGGAGACACCGTGCAGGGCGCGCTGGCGCAGACCGACGGGCGTACGCGTTTTGACGACGGAGCCTTTGCCGACAGCTACCAGCTCACTTTGACCGAGGCGCGAACCATTCAGATCAAGCTGAGCTCGGTTGCGTTCGACGCCTACCTCTCGGTTTGGGATCCAGGGGACGAATTGGTGGCGGATGATGACGACCTGGGCGGAGGACCCGCCGACACGGATTCTCGTCTGGAACTCACCTTGCCCGCCGGCGTCTACATCATCGAAGCGTCTTCGCTCGATGCGGGCGAGACCGGCGCCTATGTGCTCTCCGTGACGGATATCGGTCCGGCCAAAGAGCCGGTCGAACTCTCCGTCGGCTCGACCGTCGAAGGCGTCCTCGAGGCGACCGACAATCGAACGCTGTTCGGCTACAGCACCTATGCGGACTACTACCTGTTGGAGATCCCGGCCGCCCAGAACCTCACGATTACATTGCGGTCGACTGCTTTTGACGCCTACCTTTTTGTTGGCGACCTCGATCGCGACCTTGGCATTGACGACGATGACTCCGGCGGCGGCCCGGACGGCACGGACGCTTCGCTGACCCTTCGCTTCGAGCCGGGATCGTACTTCATCGAGGCCTCCGCATTCGATCCGGACTCCGGCGGCCCCTACACGCTGACCGTCGAGGAGCACGTAGGTCCGTTCATGACCTCGGCGGGTGTGGTCAGCTCGGCCAGCTTCCTGGGCGGAGCGGTGGCGCCGGGCGAAATTCTGTCGTTCTTCGGGACCGACATCGGGCCGGACGAGTTGGCTGGTCTCGAGTTCGATCAGAAGAGCGGCCTGGTCTCCACCCAGATCGGCGGCACGCGCATCCTCTTCGACGGGCAGCCCGCGCCGATGGTGTTCGCCTTCTCCGGCCAGTCCAGCGCCGTCGCGCCCTTCGCTTTGTTTGACCAGACCGAGACCACGATCCAGATCGAGAAGGACGGCGTGCTGTCGAACCCGGTCACGATGCCCGTGGTTTCGACCAAGCCCTCGATTTTTTCCATCAACCAGAGCGGGATGGGACCGGGCGCGGTGCTGAATCAGGATTTTTCGCTCAACGGCGCCGGCAACCCGGCTGCGATCGGATCGGTCGTTCAGATCTTTCTCTCCGGCGGGGGCCAGACCAATCCGCCGAGCACGGACGGCGCATTGGCGCCCTCCGCTGTTCCCCTGGCGGAGCTGATCGCGAGTGTGACCGTCACCATCGGCGGTCAGCCCGCGCAGGTCGTCTACAAGGGCGGAGCGCCGGGGCTGATCAACGGTCTGGTGCAGGTCAACGCCGTGGTGGCTGAGGGTACGCCCGCCGGCAATGTCGAACTCGTCGTCACCGTGGGCGGCGTGGCCAGCCAGCCCGGCGTAACCGTCGCGGTGCAGTAGTCGAGCTTCCAACAAACAGGGGCGTTTCCACTGGCGACGGCGGAGGCGCCCCTTGCTCGTTGCGGCCGGCGCACTACACTGAAACTTCTCGAGATGAAGCTATCAAAGCCATTGGCGGCGCTCGTGGCGCTGCTATGCCTCGCGCCGGCTTGCTCGGTCAAGAAGTACGCCATCAAACAGGTGGGCGCGTCGCTCAACTCCGGCTCTTCGGTCTATGAGTCCGACGAGGATGTCGAACTCGTCGGCGACGCTCTGCCGTTCAGCCTGAAATTCGTCGAAAGCCTGCTGGCCGAGGTTCCCGACGACCGCAACCTGCTCATCACCGCCTGCCGTGGCTTCACGCTGTACTCCTACGCCTACGTCGACTTCGAAGCCGACCAGGTGATCGAGGAAGACCTGGACGAGGGCCGCCGCATCCGCGCCCGGGCGCACCGACTCTACCGCCGGGCGCACCGCTACGGTTCGCGCGCGCTCGAAAATCTCTATCCCGGCCTCGAGCGGCTGTTGCAGCAGGACCCCCAGCAGGCTCTCGCCGTCACCGACCCCAAAAAGAAAGACCGCGATCTGCCGCTGCTCTACTGGACGGCCGCTTCGCTCGGGCTGGCGATCTCCACCGCCAAGGACGACGCCGCCATGCTGGCCCGGCTGCCGGAGGTGGAGGCGCTGCTCGACCGCGCGCTCGAGCTCGAAGCGACGTGGGACGACGGCGCGCTGTACTCCTTTCAGGTGACCTTTGCGGGATCGCGGCCGGGCGCCTTGGACCGTACGGCGATCGACGAGAATTTCCAGCGCGCCGTGGAGCTCTCCAGCGGCAAGGACGCCGGCGTCTACGTCGCCTACGCCGAAGCCGTCACCATTCCCGACCAGGACTCGAAGCGCTTTCGTGAACTGCTCGACAAGGCGCTGGCCGTCGATCCCGACGCCAAACCTGAAAACCGCCTAGCCAACCTGTTGGCGCAGCGCCGGGCCCGCTGGCTGCTCGATCGGATCGAAGATCTCTTCCTCATCGTGGAAGAACCGTCAGAATGAGAACAGTGATGCGATACTCCGCCGCTCTCATCCTCCTCCTCGCTGCTTTGCTGCCGACTCCGGCCGAAGCGCAGCGCCGCATTCGAATCAATCTGGGGACCGTCGCTCCCTCCGGCTCGGCCTGGCACGAGATCTTGATGCAGATGCAGCAGGACTGGGAAAAAATCTCCGGCGGGCGCATCGACTTGCGCGTCTACCCGGGCGGCTCGCTCGGCGACGACCTCGAGATGCTGCGCAAGGTTCGTATCGGGCAGTTGCAAGCGGTCGCCATGACGGGCATCGGCTTGTCGCGCATCGACGAAGGCGTCAACGCGCTGCACATCCCGATGCTGTTCGACTCCTACGAAGAACTCGACTATGTGCGCGAAAAGATGGCGCCGAAGCTCGAAAAGGCTCTCGAAGACCAGGGCTTCGTGGTGCTGGCGTGGTCCGACGCCGGCTGGGCGCGCTTCTTTACCAAGAAGCCGGCCAGAACGCTCGACGATCTGCGCAAGCAGAAGCTGTGGATCTCCGCCGGCGACCCGGAGACCGAAGCGCTCTACAAGGATTACAAGATGCAGGTGACTCCGCTGCCGCTCAGCGAAGTCTCGACCGGCCTGCAAACCGGCTTGATCGAGGCCGTGGACGTGCCGCCCCTGTACGCCATGCTCGACGGAACCTACAACCGCGCCCCCTACATGACCGACATCAAGTGGGCGGCCGTCGTCGCCGGCACCGTCATCAGCAAACAGGCCTGGGAGCGCATTCCGGCCGATCTGCGTCCGAAACTGCTCGCCGCGGCGCGTGAGGCGGGCGAGAAGGCCCGCGAGCGGATTCGCTCGCTCGGCGAAGACGCCATCCAACAGATGCAGCAGCGCGGCCTGACGGTGGTGGAGCCTGACCGCAAGGCCTGGCAGACCGAGGTCGAGGCGGCATGGCCCAAGCTGCGCGGCGTGCTGGCTCCGGCCCCATTCTTCGACGAGGCGATTCGGCTGCGCGACGAATACCGCAAACAGCACGGCTCCAACTAACGCCCGGCGCGCCCGCCGTCCTACCATAGTGCGTTGGCGCTGCTGCGTAGACTCGAAGACTCAATCGCGATCGCCGTCCTGGCGGCGATCGCCGTACTGCCGCTCATTGAGATCGCCGCGCGGCAGTTCACCAGCGGCATTCCCGGCTCCATTCCCCTGGTCCAACACCTCACGCTGGCGCTGACCTTCCTCGGCGCCTCCCTGGCGGCGCGGGAGGAGCGCTTGCTGGCGCTGTCCACCGCGCGCTTTCTCGAAGAGGGCTGGGGCAAGCGCGTCAAAGCTTTTACGGCCGCCGTCGGCGCCGGACTCACGGTCTGGCTCGCGCAGGCGAGTTGGGAGTTGGTGCAGTCCGAACGCGAGTTCGGCGAGGAGGTCGCCTGGGGCATCCCGGTCTGGGCGTTCCTGATGGTCATGCCGATCGGCTTCGGCCTGATCGCAGCCCGGCTGATTCTGAAGGCGTCCAAGGGCCCCTGGGGGCGGCTGGTCGCGATGCTGGGACTGCTGATCCCGGTGGCGTTCGGTGGCTGGTCCTTCATCGAGGAGCTTCCCGTGCGCGGCCCGGGGCTGTTGCTGATCGGGGTGGCGACGGTATTGGGCATGCCGATCTTTGCCGCGATCGGCGGAACGGCGCTGCTGCTGTTCTGGTATGACATGACGCCGATCGCGTCCGTGCCGACGGAAACCTACCGTTTGGCCGCGTCGCCGATGCTGCCGGCGATCCCGCTGTTCACCCTGGGCGGCTACATCCTGGCAGAAGGCGGCGCCAGCGAGCGGCTGATGCGGATGTTCCGCGCGCTGGTGGGCTGGGCGCCCGGCGGTCTGGCGGTGGTCGCCACGCTGGTGCTGGCGTTCTTCACGCCGCTGACCGGCGCTTCGGGCGTGACGATCCTGTCGATGGGCGGGCTGCTGCTGCCGGTGCTGATCAAGGCCAACTATCCGGAGCGCACGTCGCTGGGTCTGGTGACGGTTTCCGGCTCGATCGGCCTGCTGTTCCCGCCCAGCCTGCCGGTCATCCTCTACGCCTTTTACGCCGAGCAGCCGCTGGAGAGGCTGTTTCTGGGAGGACTGCTGCCGGGATTCCTGTTGGTCTCCGTTGTGGCGGTGTGGGCGGCGCATCAGGGCCGCCGGAAGGGCGCTACGACGACGCCGTTCGAAGCGGGCGAGGCGCGTGCGGCTCTGTGGGCTGCGAAGTGGGACCTGCTGCTGCCGGTGATCGTGCTGGTGGGCATTTTCGGCGGCTTCACGACCCTGGTGGAGGCCGCCGCGCTGATGACGCTCTACGCGCTGCTGCTCGAACTGGTCGTCTTTCGTAAGTTGAACGTGAAGGCCGACCTGCCGCGCATCTTCACCGAATGCGCGACGTTGATCGGCGGCTTCATGATCATCCTCGGCGTCGCTCTCGGCCTGACGAACTGGCTGATCTTCGAGCAGATCCCCACGCAGGCGCTCGATTGGGTGCAGACCCACATCGAGTCGAAGTGGGTTTTCTTGCTAGCGCTGAACCTGCTGCTGATCGTGGTGGGCGCGCTGATGGACATCTACTCGGCCATCATCGTGGTCGTGCCGCTGATCACCCCCATCGCCGCCGCCTACGGCATCGATCCGGTGCACCTGGGCATCATCTTCCTGGCCAACATGGAGCTGGGCTACCTGATGCCGCCGATGGGAGAAAACCTGTTCCTGTCGGCCTACCGCTTCGACAAATCGCTGTTCGAGGTCTACCGCTCGACGCTGCCGTTCGTGGCGATCGTGCTGGCGGCGGTGCTGATCATCACCTACTGGCCGGCGTTCACGCTGGCCCTGCCGAACTGGCTTGCGCCGCAGCTGTAGGCCCGCGCCGGATAAGAATGTCCGGCCCCATTACTCGGTGAACTGAAACGGATTCGCTTCCTGGCGGTTGATCAGAAACGTCGCCACGCCGTCGAAGAACTCGAGCAGCTCTTTGGAAACATCCTCGGGCAGCTCAGACTCGGCCAGTGCGGCCGTCATCAGCTCCATCCAGCGGTCGCGCGCGGCCTGATCAATCGGGAAGCGCATGTGCCGCATCCGCAGCCGGGGATGGCCGCGCCGCTCCAGATAGCGTCCGGGGCCGCCGAAGCGAAAGATCAAGAAATCCCGCAGGCGCTCCTCGGCGCCGTCGAGGTCGTTGGCCGGGTACATCGGTCCGAGAATGTCGTCCCCGGGAATGCGGCGATAGAAGGCGCTCACAAAGCGCTCAAATCCCTCTTCACCGATACGGTCGTAAATCGAAGCTTGGTCCACTGCTTCCATTATTCCAGCTACAATGCCGCCTGTATGCATCACGCGTCTCGTCGAGAGTTGTTGGCGGCCGGTGCGGCGCTGCTTCTGGCGCGCAGGGCGCGGGCTGCGGCGCGTCCGCGGGCGATCGGCTTCAGTCTCTACGGCATGAAGGATTGGCGGCTGGGCGACGCCATGGAAGTGTGCGGGCGGCTTGGCTATGAGTCGATCGAGATTTGCCTGCTGCCCGGCTGGCCGACCGCTCCGGAGGACTTTTCGAAGGGCGACCGCCAGCAGCTGCGCTTCCAGCTCACCGATCTCGACCTCTCCCTCGCCGGCCTGATGGAGAACGTGAAGCTGCCGGTCGACCAGCCGCAGCACGAGCAGAACCTCGAACGCCTGCGCCGCGCCGGCGAACTCGCGCATGAGCTGGTTCCCGATGCGCCGCCCCCGATCGAGACGGTGATGGGCGGCAAGCCCGAGCAGTGGGAGCAACTGCGCGAACCCATGGCCGAGCGCCTGAAAGACTGGGCCAATCTGGCGCGTGAGCTCGACGTGACCATCGCCATCAAGCCGCACGTCGGCTCGGCGGCGCACCTGCCCGAGCATGCGCTGTGGCTGATGGAGCAGGTCGGCTCGTCGCACATCCGCGCGGCCTATGATTTTAGCCACTACCGGCTGCGTGGCCTGGATATGGCCGAGACGCTCGAGAAGCTGCTGCCCAAGACGGTCTTCGTGCACGTCAAAGACGCCGCCGGGTCACCCGGAAATGTGGAGTTTCTACTGCCTGGTCAGGGCGACATCGACTACGCGCGACTGTTTGGCCTGCTTGCCAAGGGCGGCTACGAGGGGCCGGTCGTCGTGGAAGTGAGCGGGCAAATATTCTCCAAGCCCGACTACGCGCCCTACGATGCGGCCGAGCAGAGCCTGGAAGCGTTGCTCGAAGCCCGCGAGGCCGCCGAGGAAGCCGAAGCCGAGTCTAGCCCTCGCTGACCGGCATCTTGGCTTCGTTCCAAGCGCGCCAGCCGCCGGCGAGCGAGAAGACGTTCGTGTAGCCCATCTTCTGCAGCGCATCCGCCGCCAGGGCGGAGCGGTAGCCGCCGCCGCAGTAGAGCACGATCTTGCGGGTATGGTCGGGGATCGTCTGCTCGATGTCGCGCTCGATGATTCCCTTGCCCAGATGGATGGCGCCCTGAGCGTGCGCTGCTTCGAACTCGCGGTCTTCGCGCACGTCGACCAGCGCGTGGTCGACGCCGGCATCGCGGTCTGCCTGCACGTCGGCGACCGTGCATTCCTCGATGCGGGACTTGGCGTCGTTGACGATTTGGAGAAAGCCTTCGGAGTGCTTCATAGCCAGCTCCCATTGTACGAGCGCGCACCCTGTTACGCTAAAGGCTTGGCGATACAAGGTTTGCAACGCACCGTGCTCAAAGCTCTGGGCCGCTACACGGACCCGGCGTGGTTCCTTGCGGCCCGCGAGGGGGATTTGGCGACGATTCGCACACTCCTCGACCGCGGCGTGAAGGTAGACGCTCGGGACGAGCACGACGACACGGCGTTGACCTGGGCCGCCAACAACGGCCACCTTGAAGTAGTGAAGGCTTTGATCAAGGCCGGCGCGGATGTCAACGCTCGACAGGCAGAAGGCGCCACAGCGATGATCCTGGCGGCGGACAAAGGCAACGGCGACATCGTCAAAGCGCTGGTGGAAGCCGGTGCGGACGTGAACATCAAGCACCCCGACGATCGCTTGGGCGCGATCGACTTCGCCGCCCGCGGCGGCCATCGCGACCTGGTGCACTATCTGCAATCGCACGGCGCGACCTGGCGCTGATAAAGGCTCGCGGCGAATGGTATAGTAACCAAGTCTGCAAACTGCGGCGTTCCGGTAGGGAGGGACGTCAACTCTCTCACTCGCAGGCGCTTAGGGGTTCAGTACAGGGTTGTCAGAGCTGTGGATTTCGACCAGCTCCATACTTTCTTGGAAATCGTGCGCCTGAAGAGCTTCTCGAAGGCGGCGCAGACGTGTTTCCGCACGCAACCGGCAATCTCCGCGCAGATCCGACAAATGGAGCAGGAGCTGGGGACGCAGCTGTTCGAACGATTCGGCAGCCGCATCTCGCTCACCACGGCCGGCAAGATCTTCGGCGACTACGCCCGCCAAATCCTCGACACCAAGAAGCAGGCCTTCGATGAGATCCGCGAGCTCGAGCGGGTGCCGCGCGGCGAGCTGACGATCGCCGCCAATGAGGCGACCTGCGTGAGCGTGCTGCCGCAGGTCTTCGCCGACTACAAGCAGAACTTCCCCGGCGTGCAGCTCCAGGTCGTCCGCTCACACGCGGCCAAGGCCGTGCAATCGGTTCTGGACAACTCGGTGGACTTCGGCATCACGCAGTTGCCCGTGCAGGAAAAGCGCGTCGAAGTCGTGCAGATCCACTCCGACGAGGTCCGTCTGCTGGCGCCGCCGAACCATCCTCTGGCCAGCCGCGGGTCGGTCAACGCCGAACTGGTTGCGCAGCATCCGCTGCTGCTGCAGAAGATCGGCCGCACCCGCACCCGCATCAACGAGTATCTGGCCGACTACCAAGACGAGCTGCAGGTCTCGATGGAGCTGGACTCGAGTGAGATGCTCAAGCAGTTTGTGATCGCAGGGCTGGGCGTGGGCTTCATGGCGATCACGCATGCGCAGGAAGAGATTCGGCAGGGCAAGCTGGTGGCGTTGCGCCTGGATCCGCTGCCCATGATCCGCACCATCGGCTTGGTTTATCGTAAGGACAAGGCGTTGTCGCGGGCGGCGCTCGGGTTCATTGAAGTGGTCGCGGATTTCGCGCGGCAGGCCGAGCCCGCCGCCGGCGTGGCCTCCCGGGCCCGCCCGGTGACCGCGCGAGAAAGGGTATCTTAGGGCTTCATTCCATGCGCTGGGTGGTCAAGACTTCGGCTGTGCGCATCTCCACCAAGGAAGGAGAGCGGATCTATCGTGCGATGGACGATGTGCCGCAACCGCTGCGCGCCAAGATCGAGACGACCATCAACGGTCCGCGGTCCCAAACCATCCTGATCGCCAACCAGGAAGCCTACGACCACATCTTGCGCGGGGTGCCCGATCTGCCGCCGGAGATGCGCAAGTTCCAGCCGGCGTTGCTGCGCCAGCGCGGCCGGAGCTCGAGTTCGGCCGGCCGGCATTGGAGGGCGCTTGCCATCGGCGGCTTTGCCGCCATCTTCGCTCTGTGGGCGCTGTGGATTTGGGCGCTGCAGAGCGGCATGTAGGTTCCCTTCCCATGAAATTTCTCTGTCTGGTCTACGGCGAAGAGGCGAAGTTCCAAGACGTTCCCGACGAGCACTGCGTCGAATACGACGAGCGGATTCGCGCCCAGGGCGCCTGTCTCGCCTCGGAGGCTCTCCAGCCGGTGAGCACGGCGGCCACCGTGCGCGTACGCGACGGCGGCGTCGATGTGGTCGACGGACCGTTTGCCGAGACCAAAGAGCAGTTAGCCGGCTTCTATCTGGTCGACGCGCCCGGCATCGAGCAGGCGGTGGAGATCGCCGCCGGCATCCCGGCCGCCCGCGTCGGCTGTGTCGAAGTCCGTCCCGTTCGCGGCCTGCCGGGCCGCGTGTTGGGCGCCGACGCCGAGTGAGTTCAAAAAATTCGGCGCCCTCTGTCGATTGAGCAACGCCTTGTCCGTCGTGGGGATGGAGGGACATCTGTGAGCAGTCCATCAAATGGCGTACGAGTCTTGGTTGGCACGCGCAAAGGCGCGTTCGTTCTCAGCGCGGGCGAAGACCGCAAGTCTTGGGATGTGAGCGGTCCGCACTTCCCCGGCTGGGAAATCTATCACGTCAAGGGATCCAGCGTCGATCCCAACCGCATCTGGGCGGCCCAGCACAGCGGCTGGTTCGGGCAACTCATCCAGCGCTCCGACGACGGCGGCCGGACCTGGGAGCCGGTCGGCAACGAATTCTCCTACATCGGCGAGACCGGAACCCACCAGTGGTACGACGGCACGCCGCATCCTTGGGAGTTCAAGCGCGTCTGGCACCTCGAGCCGTCGGTCACCGACCCCGAGGTGATCTACGCCGGCGTTGAGGACGCGGCCCTGTTCCGTTCCGAAGACGGCGGCAAGAGCTGGCGGGAGCTGCCGGGCCTGCGCGGACACGGAACCGGCTCGGCTTGGCAGCCGGGCGCGGGCGGCATGTGTTTGCACACGATCCTGCTCGATCCGGTCGACCCGCAGCGCATCTTCGTGGCGATTTCGGCGGCCGGCGCGTTCCGCAGCGACGACGGCGGCGAGAGCTGGAAGCCGATCAACCGCGGCCTCAACTCCAAGTACATTCCCGACCCCGAAGCCGAAGTCGGCCACTGCGTACACCGCATCGCGATGCACCCGTCGCGTCCGAACGTGCTCTACATGCAGAAGCATTGGGACATCATGCGCAGCGACAACGCCGGCGACCAGTGGCGCAAGATCAGCGGCAACCTGCCGACCGATTTCGGGTTCCCCATCGACGTGCACGCGCATGAGCCCGAGACGATCTACGTCGTGCCGATCAAGAGCGATTCCGAGCACTTTCCGCCCGACGGCCAGCTGCGCGTCTACCGCAGCCGCACCGGCGGCGAAGAGTGGGAGCCGCTGACCAACGGTCTGCCGCAGAGCGACTGCTATGTGAACGTGCTGCGCGACGCGATGGCGGTCGATTCGCTCGACTCCTGCGGCGTCTATTTCGGCACCACCGGCGGCCAGGTCTACGCATCGGCAGACTCAGGAGACACTTGGGCCCCGATCGTGCGCGATCTGCCGCCGGTGCTGTCGGTGGAGGTCCAGACGCTGCGATGATCCGGGTGCAACTCCCCGCGCATCTGCGCACATTGGCCCGCGTAGACGGGGAAGTGCAACTCGAGGTCGAGGGCGTCATTTCGATCCGCGCGGTGCTCGACGCGCTCGAAGCCCGCTACCCGATGCTGCGCGGCACTTTGCGGGACCATACGACCCGGGAGCGTCGGCCGTTCGTGCGGTTCTTTGCGTGCGAAGAGGATCTGTCGCACGACTCGACCGAGGACCCGCTGCCGGCGGCGGTAGCCGCCGGCGAGGAGCCGTTGCTGGTGGTAGGCGCCATCGCCGGGGGCTGAGGCGGCTTCCCGCATTCGAGCCGGCTATGGACGAACAAGCGCCGCCCCCGCAGCGGTTTTTCACCCCTCCCCGGCTCGGATGCGCGCAGTCAACGCCCGCGCCATCAGCGCCAATTCCTTGAACACGCGCGGCGAGTAGATCGTCTGCGCTCCGAACCGCCGCAGTACGCCGGACTGCGCCCGACGCAGCTCGCGGTAGATCCGCCGGCTCACCGCCATCGGCGGCGGCCCGTTCACCTTCACGAAACAGTCGCTCAAGCCCCGCAGTACGCCCTCGACCGTACCGCCGTGGATGAAGACGTCGGTGCCGTTGAGGTCGCTCAGCGACTTCTGCAGGCAGTAAGGTTTGGCGTCGAAGACGAACCACTCGTGTCCGCCGGAGCTGTGGTGCGCGTGCGAGTAGGCGACTCCGAGTTCGAACGGCATGTTGAAGCGCGGCGTTCTGGGCGCCGGCGGGTCGAGCTTCAGGTAGGAGAGGTCGTGCACCGAATAGCGGCACTCTTCGAGCAGTTGCCGGATGCGGTCCAGCCGTCGCGCCCCGCTGGTGAGCTCGAGCGCCGTGCGCGGCGCCAGCCCCAATGCGGTGATGCCGGCGATGTAGGCCACGAACAGGCGTTCGTAGTGCGGGTGGTAGGGCAGATTGAGGAAGACCGCCCGTGCGTCGATCTCTGCGGGCGCGGCGCTAGTTCGTCGAGCCACTGGCCTTGTCGGATTTCTGGGATCGGGACTTGGATTTCGGCGGCGGCGGCGCCGGTGCAGCTTTTTTCGTGAAGACCTGGTCGGCCCATTCCCGAGCGCGAAGGACGTCCGCGGCGCTCAAGCCCAGCATCTCCGCCACCTCTTCCGGCGTCGGCGGCGGACCTTTGATGACGGCGTGCTTTTGCATGGCGACCTGAGCCGCGGCTCACTGGTTCTCAGTCTAGCAGCGGCGGTTCGATCAGAAGATTGTATGCAGCCGATCAATGGCCTTGGAAGCGGTAGAACGGCTGCTATCTTGACTGAAGACGGCGGATCCTGTGCAGCCGCCGTCGTCGTTTGCGCTCCTTCCCGGGCGCCCGGACTGCGAATCGTGCGACTCACAGAACGCGAAATCGACAAGCTTCTCATCTTCACCGCCGCCGAGGTCGCCCGGCGACGCCAGGCTCGCGGCCTGAAGCTGAACCATCCCGAGGCCGTCGCGCTGGTCACCGCGGAAGTGCTCGAGGGCATTCGCGACGGCAAGACCGTGCAGGAGCTGATGGCCTACGGCGCCACGATCCTCAGCCGCGAAGACGTGATGGAAGGCGTGGCCGAGATGATTCCCGAAATCCAGGTCGAAGGCACGTTTCCGGACGGCACGAAGCTGGTGACGATCCACGACCCGATCCGCTAGGAGCCGATGCATGATTCCAGGTGAGGTTTTCATCGAAGACGGCGAAGTGGAGATCAACGCCGGCGCGGAGAAGCGTAGCGTGGAGGTCCGCAACCGCGGCGATCGGCCCATCCAGGTGGGCTCGCACGCGCACTTCTTCGAGGTGAATACGGCGCTCGATTTCGATCGCGAGCAGGCCTACGGCTTCCGGCTGGATGTGCCGGCTGGGACGGCGTTGCGCTTCGAGCCGGGAGAGGCGCGCGAGGTGGAGCTGACGGCGCTGCGCGGCCGGCGAGTGGTTTTTGGCTTGAACGCCCGAGTCAACGGCGCTCTCGAGGAGAAGCGGTAGATGAAGATCTCGCGCGAGCGCTACGCCACCCTCTACGGCCCTACCGCGGGAGACCGCTTGCGGTTGGGCGACACGAACCTGATCCTCGAAGTCGAGAAAGACTACGCGAACCCGGGCGAAGAGGCCGTTTTTGGCGGCGGCAAGTCCATCCGCGACGGCATGGCGCAGTCGCAGCTCTCGCGCGCCGAGGGCACGCCGGATCTGGTGATCACCAACGCCATCATCGTCGATTACACGGGCATCTACAAAGCCGACGTGGGCGTGCGCGACGGTCGCATCAGCGCTATCGGCAAGGCCGGCAATCCGGACATCCAGGACGGTGTGACCCAAGGGCTCGCGATCGGGCCCGGCACCGAGATCATCGCCGGCGAGAAGAAGATCCTCACCGCCGGCGGCATCGACGCCCACATCCACTTCATCGCGCCGCAGCAGGCCTGGGAAGCGGTCTACAGCGGCATCACCACGATGATCGGCGGCGGCACGGGCCCGGCCGAGGGGACCAAGGCCACCACCTGCACGCCCGGCGCCTGGAACATCCAACGCATGCTCGAAGGCGTCGAGGACCTGCCGCTGAATTTCGGCTTTCTGGGCAAGGGCAACGCTTCGGTTCCCGAACCGCTGGCCGAGCAGATCCGCGCCGGCGCGGTCGGCCTGAAGCTGCACGAGGACTGGGGCACGACCCCGTCGGCGATCGACAACTGCCTGGCGGTGGCCGACCGCTTCGACGTGCAGGTCGCCATCCACACCGACACGCTCAACGAGTCCGGCTTCGTCGAAAACACGATCGCCGCCTTCAAGGATCGGACAATCCACACCTACCACTCCGAGGGCGCCGGCGGCGGTCACGCCCCGGACATCATGAAGATCGTCAGCTTCCCCAATGTGCTGCCGTCGTCCACCAATCCGACGATGCCGTACACGGTGAACACGCTCGAAGAGCACCTGGACATGCTGATGGTCTGCCATCACCTGAGCAAGCAGGTCCCCGAGGACATCGCCTTCGCCGAATCGCGCATCCGGCCCGAGACGATGGCCGCCGAAGACGTGCTGCACGACATGGGCGCGATATCGATGATGGCGTCGGATTCGCAAGCCATGGGACGCATCGGTGAAGTCATCTGCCGCACCTGGCAGACCGCGCATTCGATGAAGGCCCAGCGGGGCGCCCTGGCCGAAGACTCCGCTCGCAACGACAACTTCCGCATCCGGCGCTACATCGCCAAATACACCATCAACCCGGCCATTGCACACGGCATGGCGCGGCACATCGGCTCGGTCGAAGTCGGCAAGCTGGCCGACCTGGTGCTATGGAGCCCGGCGTTTTTCGGCATCAAGCCGGAACTGGTGATCAAGGGCGGCTTCATTGCCGCCGCGCTGATGGGCGATCCGAACGCCTCGATCCCGACTCCGGAGCCGGTGCGCTACCGTCCGATGTTCGGCGCTCTGGGACGCGGCCCGCAGTCGACCTGCGTCTCGTTCGTCTCGAAAGCCTCGCTCGACAGCGGAGAGCTGTCTCCGCGGCTGGGGCGGACGTTGCTGCCGGTGGAAGACTGCCGCTCCATCGGCAAGAAAGACCTCAAACTCAACGACGCCGCGCCGCAAGTGGATGTCGCCCCCGACAGCTACCAGGTGCGCGTGGACGGAGCGCTGATTGAGAGCGAGCCGGCGCGGGAGCTGCCGCTGGCGCAACGGTACTTCCTCTTCTAGGAGGCGTAGCGATGATTCACATTGACTCGTTGCCGGAGAATTTTGAGCCGCCGCCGCCCGGCTTCCAGGTCATTCGGCTGCCGATGACCTCCACGGACCGTACGCGGGTGCGCCGGCGCGTGCAGGCGTCCGACGGCCGCGAGATCGCGCTCGCCCTGCCGACCGGCACCAAGCTCTGGCCCGGGCAGGTGCTGCACTGCGACGTCGATCGCGTCTATGTGGTGGAGGCCGAGCCTGAGCAGGTGTTGGTGATCCATCCGCGCGACATGACCGAAGCGGCCATGGCCGGCCATCTGGTGGGCAACATGCACCGCGACATCGATCTGGAGGGCGACGGCATCGCCGTGCTCTACGACGAGGTCCTCGAGGCGCGGCTGATTCGCGCCGGCTTGACGTGCGAGTTGCAGGAGCGCCCGTTCCACGGCAACGCCGACGCCGGGCACAGCCATTGAGGGAACCCGGGATGCAAGCGCTCGCCCTCCTTCGTCTGCAACAGTGCTTCGATTCGCAGTTTCCAGTCGGGGCGTTCGCGCATTCAGGGGGAGTGGAGACCTACGCGCAACTCGAAGGATTTGGCCCGGACCAGCTCGAGCAACTGCTTGCAACGCAGATCGATCTGGGCTGGGGGCGGCTGGATCTGGCGGCGGCTGCGCTGGGGTGGCGGGCGGCCTACGACGCAGCCGAACTCGATCGCCTGGGGCGCGAGGTCGAAGCCTGGAAACCGATCCCCGGACAGCGCCTCGCCGGCGAGCGAGTCGGCCGCAGAATGCAGGTGTTGGCCGCTCGGCTGTTTCCATCCGAGGCCGCCGGACTGATGATCCGTCCGCCGCAGGCGCCGGTGGTCGCCGGAGCGCTGGCGCGCAGGCTGGGGCTCGAGTTGGAGCCGTCGGTGCTGTTCTTCGCCGGTTCGACCTTGGCCGCATCGCTGGCGGCGGCGACGCGGTCGATGGCCTTGAGCCCGGAGCGCGCGCAGGAGATATCGGTCGCCTTGCAGCCGCGACTGGCGTCACAAGTTCAGGAGATCCTCGACGATCCCGAAGCGTCGCTCTATGCAGCGACGCCCGCACATGACATCAGAGCCCATCAGCAAGGGTTTCTGCACACCCGCCTGTTTCAGTCCTAAGGCGCGGGTGAGGAGGTACGGCTGACATGGCCGCAGTCAAAATCGGAATCGGAGGGCCCGTGGGGTCCGGCAAAACCGCGTTGGTCGACCGTCTTTGCAAGGCGATGCGCGACGACTACCGCATCGCCGTCATTACCAACGACATCTATACGTTCGAAGACGCTGAGTTCCTGGTGCGCTCCGGCGCCCTCGAGCGAGAGAAAATTCGCGGAGTCCAGACCGGCGGCTGCCCCCACACCGCCATCCGCGAAGACACGTCCGTCAATCAGGAGGCTGTCGACGAGTTGCTCGACAAGTTTCCCGACACCGAGATTCTCTTTCTCGAGTCCGGCGGCGACAACCTGGCCGCCTGCTTCAGCCCCGAGCTGGTGGACGTGTCGATCTACGTCGTCGATGTTTCCGGCGGCGATAAAGTGCCGCGCAAGGGCGGTCCCGGAGTGACGCGCAGCGATCTGCTGGTGATCAATAAGACGGACCTTGCGCCGCACGTCGGCGCGGACCTCTCGGTGATGGAAAGGGATGCTAAAAAGCTCCGCGGCGACAAACCGATGGTGTTCACTGACTTGCGGAACATGAAGGGGCTCGAAAACGTGATCTCGTGGATTCGGCATGACGTGCTTTTTGAAGCGCCGGACCTGGTTCGCGTCTCCGGATGACGGCTCGCGCCCAGCAAGAAGTTGCGGGCAGGCGGTTGCACTCGCGCAGCCGTCTGCGGTTCGACACTGCCGGCGGTCGGACGCGGCTGGCTGTGAGCGACCTGGGCGCTCCGCTGCGGGTGATGCGCGGGTTTCCGCTCGAAGACGGCCGCCTGCTGGTGCAGATCATCTCGGCGGCGCCGGGGCTGTTCTCCGGGGATTGCTATGAGCTCTCGATCGACGTCGAACCCGGCGCGAAGGCCGTCGTGCTCACGCCGGCGGCGACAAAAATCCACTCCATGCCCGACGGCGGCTGGGCCGAGCAGTCGATCGACGCTCGCGTGGCCTCCGGGGGGGCGCTCGAGATCTATCCAACGCTGTCGATCCCGTTTCGCGACTCGGACTTCGTGCAGCGAGTGACGGCCGAGCTTTCCGGAGACGCCCGCTTCGGCTGGTTGGACCCGTGGTCCTTCGGCCGCATCTCATGCGGAGAAATCCACCAATATCGCCGGATTTCGACACGCCTGCGGGTCGATCGCGACGGGCTGCCGCTGTACCGCGACGCGCTGGAGCTATCCGCCAAAAGCGGCAGGGCGGGGGAGTGGGGACTGCTGGAGGGCGCTTCGCATCTGATGAGCGGCTGCTGGTTCGGCCCGGGCGAGTTGTGGGAGCCGCAGGGCGCGCTCGACTCGCCTCTAGCGCTGGGACGCGTCGGCGAGGACGGGCTGTATGCGCGCGGAGTGTTTTCTAGCGGTGCGTCGTTTCGGACGGCGATTGCGGACCTGCACCGGGCCGTCGCCGAGGCCTGGAGTTTGGCGATGATCTCGCAGGCGCGATTTACGTTGTAGCTTGTGCACTTCCCGCCGCGCACCCGCCGGCTGAAGCCGCGCGGCTCACATCGCGTGTACATGAGCCGCCCACGTTTACGTGGCGGGTAGAGTGCTGCGCCAACCCGCTGGCTGAAGCCAGGCGGCTCTAAGCCAGGAGAGCGTTGCTTGCTAGCTGCGGGCGCCCAGGATCGGCAGCCAGCCCTTGCGCCCGAGAAGTTCCACCAGCGCCAGCAGCAGCCCTAGCGCCAGCGCCCAGGGCCACAGGTCCCAGGTCGTCTCGATGGGCTCGGCGCTGGGCCGGAAAATCTCCGCCGGAGTCGGGTCGAAACGACCGCCGGTTGCGGCGGCGATGCCGCGCAGCAGTTCGACGTCATTGCCGAAGCGCTCGAGCTCGAGGTTCTGGCGATAGAACGCCGTTTCGGGGAAGAACTCGATGTCGCGCTCGGGGCGGAAGCGGAACAGGCCGTAGCGCTCGCCCGGCGACAGCCGCGCTTCCCAGACCCCCGCAGCCATCGCTGCTAGCGGAATCGCTTGGCGGAACCCATCCGGGCCGAGCACCAACAACTGCGGCGGCTCGCCGTCGGGCCGCTCGCCGGTCAGGTTGCGGTAGGAGACCACCACCTCCTGGGACGCCGCGTCCCAGCGCGCCGACGCCTCGATCGTCTGCGAGCGCGGCAGTAGGTCGCGCAGGACGTTGGCCCAAAAACGGTCGAAGCCGGGCCACTGCACCCAGTTCGTCGCCCAGCGGTTGGTGGCGTCGGAAGTGAATACGGCCGAGCGGCCCAGCCCGTACTGCCAGCGCGACAGCAGCGGGTCCTCTTCGTCTTCGATCTCGAGAATCGTCTCGGCCAACTCCTTGGCCTCGAACTTGACCCACCCGAGCAAAGGCCCGGCCAGACGCAGATTGAGCGTGTCGAGCAGCTCCACCTCGCGCAGCACTTTCGGGTAGAACTCGCGCTCGGTCACCGACGTGCCGGTGTGCTCGAGCACGTCGCGCAACACGACTTGGGCGAGCTGTTCCACGTCGATCACGAAATACGAGCGGCCCTCCGCGGTGGTCGCCACGCGTTCCAGGTAGGCGCGGTTGACGTCCTGCCCCAGGCCGATGGTGGAGATGGTGATTTTCTCTCGGGCGGCCTCGCGGGCCAGCTGGATCGAATCGCCCTCCTCGCTGATGCCGTCGGTGAGCAGCAGGATGTGGCGGTAAACGGCTTCCTGCGGCTTGATCTGGCGATAAGCTTCGTTGAGGGCCGGCGCGATCTGCGTGCCGCCGTCGGCGATAATGCCGGCGATGAGCTGTTTGAGGACGTCGGGCTCATCGTTCTTGCGGATTGGAAAGGTCCACTGGAAGGAGTTGTCGAAGGACAACACCCCGACGTTGTCGACCGGCCGCAGGTTGTCGATCATCCCCATGGCGGACTGCCGCGCCAGCTGCATCTTCTTGCCTTCCATCGAGGAAGACTTGTCGAGCACCAGCGCCACGGCGGCGCCCTCCGGCGTCTTCGGCGGCGCGAGCACGGCGGGCAGCATGCGGTTGAGCGGGTCGGAGTCTTCGCTCTCGCGCTCAACGTAGAGGTTGTTTTCGCCCGCGATGAGCAGGAAACCGCCGCCCTGGCGCACGAAGGTTTCGATCTCGCGCTTGCGCTCTTCCGGCCAGGATTCGAAATCCTGGTTCTCGGCGATGATCACTTCGTAGTCGTCGCGCGCGTTGCGCAGGCTTCCTGCGGCCTCGAGGCTCGCCAGCCGCTTCGATTCGAACTGTGCGGCGCGCAGCACCTGTTCGAGGTGCGGCTCCTGGCCGGACTTGCTCTGCGTCAGCAGCAGCGCGCGGGGCTTGCGCAGGCTCACGACTCCGGCGAAGGGGATCGGGTCCTGGTCCGGCGCGTCGATCTCGCCCTGGATCAACGCCGAGCCGGGCGTCTCCAGACGGCCGCGCAGGCGCAGCAAGTTGCCGCCGGGAACCAGCCGCGCCGAAGTCGTTCCCAGGGGGCGGCCTTCGGCGCTCAGCCGAATACTGACGGACAGCTCCTGCGGGCTGTCGATGCTGAGTTCGATCGGGAACTGCTCGCCGACGTAAGCTTGAGCCGGGAAGGCGACGCCGCTGAGGTTGAACTCCGGTCGCGGGCGGCCGGCCAACGGTACGACGTCGACGGCGATGCCGCGGCGGCGCGCCTGGAAGACGGCGCGCTCCACCGATCCCTCGTTCTCCAGCCCGTCGCTGGCCAGCACGATGCGGCCGGCGCGGTCGTCCGGCAGCACGGCGAGTGCGTCCCGCAGCGCCGCTTCGAGGTTGGTTCCGCGCAGCACTGCGACCTCTTCGCCGTTCGTGGGCGCCCCGCGCTGCACGGTTTCGGCAAAGGTCAAGGGTCGCAGCAGCGCGGCGCCGGCGGCGGCGCGCAACTGCTCCAGCCAGGTTCGTTGCTGCTCGACCTGAGCGCTGGGGATGCTGGAGGAGTCATCGACCAGCGCCGCCACGGCGAGCTGCCGCGTGGTGTGCGTCCACTGCGGCTGCGCCAAGGCGATGATGATCAGACCCAGCGCCAGCGCATGGAACAGCAGGCCGGTCCAGCGATAGGTGCGGCGGCTCTGCCACACCGCCCAGCCGATGGGCAGCGCCAGCAGGAGCAGCATCTCGGGGCGTGCAAAGCTCACTGCAACACCCCCTGCGGCTTCTCGGTGCGCCGGGCGGCGGGCCGCGGCGAGGCCGCAGTCGGCGCCGCTGCTTCGATCTCGTCATCGCCGCGCCCGAACCAGTGCCAGTCCAGCGCCCACAGCGCCAGCGCGATCAAAGCCAGCCACGGCCACAGCGACAGCAGCGAGTTGACGGCTGCCGCCGAGGCGGGCGGCACGCCGCGCAGCACGCCGGAGCCGGGTTCCCAGACGGCGCGTCCGATTTCGGGCAGCGTCAGACTCAGCCGGACGCGCTCGTCGGGCGTAGCGACTTCGACCAGTCCCGGCGACTGTGCAAACAGGCGCACGCGGTCATTGGCCGCGAGCCACGCCGGGGCTTCGCCTTCGAGAGCTGAGACGGAGACCGATTCCGGCGAGGCCCCGTTCAGAGCGAACTGCAGCGAGCCCGGAGACTCGGCGCGGTACTCGTCCGTGCGGAAAGCGCCCGGCTCCATCCAGCGCAGCGCGTTCGCCAGCAGCAGCGGCCCGGCGAGGCGGTTGGAGAGGTCGCCGCTGAGCGGGTCGAAGCCAAACACGACCTGGCGTCCCGCCGCCGTTTCGCGCGCCACCGCCAGGGCGCCCTCGGCGCTCGAAGCGAAGATGACATCGCCGTCCTGGGGCTCGAAAATTATCGCCTGCGGCAGCGTCACGTCAACGTCGCGAAGGCCGGCGGCCAACGGATGCGCCGGGTTCCAGGCGGCGATCTCCACCGAGCGCGCCGTGCGCTGCACCGCAACCGGCGAGCCTTCCGCTGGCGGCAGAATGAAAATTCCCGGCGCGTCGGGGGCGGGCGCGGCGGTCTGGTCGTAGAGCCGCAGAGCGGCGCCGTCGATGTCGCCGCCGATCACCAGGTCCAGCCCAGGCGCTGCGCCTTCGAGCGCGCTGAAGCGCGCCGGACGCGTCGTCAGCACGGCCACCCGGCGGTTGGTCTTGCCCGGCAGGTCGAGCCGCACGCTGTTGTTTTCCGGGAAATCGTCTTCGCCCGCGAGCCGCGCTTCGAGCAGGCCCGGCTGGGTCGTGCGGATGCGGAAGCTCAGCTCGCTCTCGCCCGCCGCCGGCGTCTGCACGGCGCGCTCGCCCAACTTACGGTCTTCGAAGAAGAACTCGGCCGTCAGGGAGCGCGCCGCGGGGGACTCATTGGTCAGGCGGACGCGGATCTCCCAGCGCTCGAGGTCGTCGGGCAGCCGGCGGGCCGTCAAAGCCAAAAAGCCGGCGTCTTCAACTTCGCCCGCGGCTTCGATGAAGCGCAACGGCGGGAATGCCGGCGCGCCGTCCATGGGTTGCCTGAGGCGTCCGGCGGCGACCACGGCGACCTCGCCCACGCCTTCCCGTTCCCGCAGTTCGGCGATGTCCTTGGCGTTCAAAGCAAGCCGCAGCGAGTTGCGGGCCAACTCGAGCGAGGGGGCCAAATCGAGGGCCGTCCAGCCGGGCTCGGTGGCCTGGATCGCCGCACGCAGGGCCTGCCGATCGGCGGTCAAGGGGGTGGCCGGCTCGGCTGCCCCGGCGGCGCGCACCAGTTGCACCCGGTCGCCGGAAGGCAGAGCGGCCAGGTACTGTTCAGCCAGCCGCTTGGCTTGGTCCATACGCAGGGAGCCGTCGTCGGCCCGATAGCGCATCGCCGAGGAGGCGTCGAGGATCAGCACGTGATGCCGTTGGACGCCGCCCGATCCCCAGCGCCAGTCCGCAATCGCCAGCAGCACCAGCAGCGCGGCCAACACCTGCAGCAGCAACGAGAGCGGCTGCTGGATCTTCTTGTGACGGCGGCGGACCGGCGGCGCCGGTCGGGTCGGCCAGAAGCGCAGAGTCGACACCCGTACCCGGCGGCGCGAGCGGTCATAGAAGTACAGCGCCACCAAGCCGGCGGCCAGAGGCAGAAATAGGGCCAGCAGTTGACCGAGCGTGAGGTTGAGCAACTCCATCCGGGTCTACTGCAGAGCGATCGCCCCGGAAGCCATCAACGCGCCGTAGAGAGCGTCTTCGAGCGGTGCGTCGGTCGGCAGTTGCAAGTAGCGTCCATTGTGACGCAGCGCGGCGCGTTCAATCTCATGGCTGTAGGCGTCGTAAGCCTCGGCGTACTCGGCCACGCCGGCGTCGTCTAGCTGCAAGCGCATCGTCTCGCCGCTCTCGGCGTCGACCAATTCGAGTTCCCCGCGCCAGGGCGGTTCGCGGTCGGCGGGTCCGGCCAGTTGTACCAGATGCAGCTCGTGGCCCTGCTCGCCGAGGGTATTGAGGGCGGCCGGCGCGTCGGAGTCGTCCATGAAATCGGAGAGGATCACGACCATGCCGGCGCTGGGATAGCGATGGGCGAACTGCCGCGCCGTCTCGGCGAAATCCGAGCCGCCGCCGGATTGCAGTTGTGACAAGAAGTTCGCGGCGGCGGCGTAGCGATGCCGTCCGCCTTGGGCTCGAAAGTCCTCGTGGAGGCCGCGGGAGAAGGGCTGCAGCACAATGGTTTCCAGACGCACCAAGCCCACGTAGGTGAGGGCGGCGGCCATGCGGCATGCGAAGGTCAGCTTGGCTTCGGCCGGGGTCCCTTCGGCCGCGCCGCAGGCCATCGATTCGCTCACGTCCAGCAGAATGCGCACCGGCGTCCGCGGCTCATTGCGGAACATTTTCAGAAATAGCCGCTCGAGCCGCAGATAGGCGCGCCAGTTGACCGAGCGCAAGTCGTCGCCGTGGTGGAAGTGCCGATGGTCGAGAAACTCATGCCCGACGCCGGCGAAGCGGGAAACATTGTTGCCGCCGAGCACGCCGGCGAAGGACTGGCGCCAGCGCAGCGCCAGACGCTCCAGACGCTCGAGCGTCTGTCTGTCCAACGGCGGATCCGGAGCCTGCACCACATTACTGTATCAAGCATGCGGGGCTGGATTGGCGCGACCATCCGCCGGCCGCGCGGGAGGACGCCGGCCGGTTAGCGAATCAGCCGGAAGATCTCGCTGGCGACAGTGTTGAAAGCGGCGCGTAGCTGCGATTTCGTGGGCGCGTAGACGTAGAGGCCCTGCGGCTCCGAGGCGGCGAACTGCGAAGACTGCGGATCGTTGGCGACCAGTCGCAGGAAATCCGCGTCGGCGGGGTAGCCGTAGCCGCCCAGGCCGATTGAATAGACGCGGACCTGCCCCAGCGCGTTGTTCTGCCGCGCCGCCCGGGCGATGTTGATCGAGAGGTTCTTGGAGGCGTTGTGAATCTGCTCGCCGCGGAAGTACTGGGACGAACTGCTCGTTTCCTTCATGTACGAGCTGCACTGGTTCACGCTGTAGGGCCCGCTGGTGATCGAGAAGGTCCGGGTGACGCCCGACCAGGTCGGACTCCAGGAGTTCGGAAGGCAGCTTGACGAGGAGAACAGCCTCTCCACCCAGGAGCCGTTGTGGAGGAAGCTGCCGTTGGGGCTGTCGCAGCCGGAGACGATGAAGTAGTCGTAGTCGTTGCTGCCTGAGTAGCGCACCGTCACCGGCGGCCCGTCGGCGTGCGGATTCCAGAACCCGAGCGCGTCGTAGAACAGCCCGGAGTAGGCGCTCTGCAGCGCGCCCACGACGGCTTCCTTCGGTGACGAGTCGCAGTAGGGGATGCTGTTGTTTGAGTAGTCGCGGGTGGTGCGCACGTTGAAGCTGGCGGTATAGGCCGACGGCTGGCCGTCGGTGAAGAAGACGATCGCATTGATCGGGTTCGAGTCGTTCTCCTTGAGCAGTTCCGCGTAGGCCAGCCAGAGCCCATGCGGGGAGTTCGTCGCAGCGCCGTAGGCTGCGATCTGGGCATTGATGGCGTTGATGATCGGCGTCTCGAAGCCAGTGCCCAGAGGCGCATCCACGTGCGCCCCGGTGCCGAAGCTCACCAGACCCACCTGGTCGCGGCTATCGTCGAACTGCTCGACGAAAAAGGCGGCGGCCTCTTGCACGTCGCGCCAGGCGTCGGCCTTGGACGGGTGCAGCGAGCCGGAGCGGTCGATGACCAGCATCAGGTTTACGTCGCGTCGCGACGCCGTCGCCGAGGCGCTCACGTCGATGCTGTTGAAACCCAGAATCCGCATGAAGAACGTCGGCGCGGTCGCCGCGCCGGAGAAGACCACGTCGCGAATGCCGGGCTCGGGCGCGCTGATCACCGGCGGTTGGAACGTCACCGATCGCGCCAGCATGTAGTCGGTCGGGAAGTTTGACTCGAACACCAGCGTGACGACCCGGTTCATGTCAGTACTGTTGCGGCCCAAGGCCCGCACCGCCGCCAGCGCCGCGGCGTCGACCGAGGTCACCAGCCGGGCGCGGATTACGTACGCCCACAGAAAATCCACCGCCAGTCCGGCCAACAGGAACATGACGGTAGACATCAAGAGGATGAAGACCATGGCTTGGCCGCGGCGGCCGTGACGTCGGATGCGCATTGGAGAACTCCTGCTCTCCATATCGGCGGCGCCACGGGCCGGCGTGAAGGTTTTTGGCGGGCGAGGCGGGCGCTAGTCGAGGCCGTCGAGGACGTAGATGTCGCCGCGGCGGCTTTCGAGCGGAGCGATCAGTTCCTGCTCGGTTACGGCGAACTTGGTGTAAAGCGCGGTATCGGGCAGCGTCAACGCTTCCGGCGTCGCGCGCTGCGCCGGGCCGCCCTCGCCCTGAATCATCCAGATGGCGAAGCCGCCGTCGCGGTTCGAGCTGAAATAGAAGCGCCGGCCGTCGGGCGACCAGACGCCGGGGCCTTCAGCGGCCGGGTGCTCGGCCAACGGCGTCGTCTGGCCTGTCTTCAGGTCCAGCCGCCAGATGTCGGCGTTGTCGTTGCGTGTGGAGAGGAAGGCTAGGTACTGTCCGTCGGGGGAGAAGGCGGGATAGAGCTCGTTGCTGGGCCAGTCGAGCAACTGCTTGGGCTCGCCGCCGCCTGCGTCCACCGCCCAGATGTCCCAGTTGCCGGAGCGGTTGGAGTAGAAGGCGATGATCTTGCCGTCCGGCGACCAGACCGGCTGGGCGTCGCTCATCGGGGCCTCGCCGTCGGTGATTTGCAGCGCCACGCTGTCGGGAGCCGGCATGCGCCAGAGCTGGTAGGCGCCGCCGGCGGTGGAAGAGTAGGCGATCTGCACGCCGTCGGGCGCGATGGCGGGAAAGACCTCGCGGATGCCGCGATTCCACTCGCGGGTCAGCTTGTGCGCTTCCTCTTCGCCGCGCCGCTGGTAATAGATCACGCCCTGGCCGGCGTTTTGCGACGTCCAGGCCAGCAGCTCGCCGTCGGGCGTGGCCGCAGGATAGTAGTTGCGCTGGCCGCGCGTGGTGATCAGCCGCGAATCCGCCCCAGACAGACCAGTCTTCGGGTCGAGCGAGATTCCCCAGAGCTGGCGGTCGATTCGCTGGGCGGTGAAGGCCAGTCGTTTGCCGTCCGCGGAAAAGCGGCACTGCACGTCGTCGGTGGCCGAAACCGTCAGCCGCGTCGCGGCCCCGGCGGGCAAACCGTCGGAACCCAATTCGACCTGCCAAAGGTCCTTGTCGCCGCCGAACGAGCCTTTCGAAAAGACCAGTCGCGAGCCGTTGCGCGAGCTCGTCAACCCCGCCACCTCTTCTCCGGTGGGGACCAGGTGCAACTGCCGGGTGACGCGCGACTCGACGTCGACGCTGTAGATGTCGCGGTGGGTGCGGTCCCAGTAGAAGACGCGCCGGCCGTCGGGCGACCATTCAATGAACGGCGTGCCGCTGGTGCCCCGGACCAGTTCGATCGGATCGCCGCCGGTGTAGTTCACCAGATAGATCGAGCCGTTCCAGTCGAAGGCGATCTGGCGGCCGTCGGGGCTCCAGACCGGGTTGACGCCGAAGTCGGTCACGCGCACGGCCTGTCCGCCGTCGGCCGGCATCAGGTGGATGCCTCCTAATTCGCTCTCGATGACAAAAGCGAGAGTGCGGCCGTCGGGCGACCAGTCGGGCTGTGTTTCGGCCTCGGGCGTGTCGGTGAGGCGGATGTCTTCGCCCCCGTCGGCGGGTTTCTTCCACAGGTCCAGCCCGCCGCCACGGTCGGAGGCGTAGGCGATCCAGACGCCGTCGGGGGACCAGGTCGGATGTATCGCCAGCCCCTCGGCGCCGGTGAGCTGCGCCAGCGTCAGGTTGGCGGCTTCGGCGGCCGGGGGAGACGCCGCCGGCGGGAGCGGGCGCAGCGCCCAGACAGCCAGGCCCGCCGCCGCGGCTCCAACCAGCGCCGCCAACGCCAGATCGCGGCCGCGCGAAGATGCGGCGCGCTTGGCGGAAGACGGCTCGGGATGCAGGCGCCCGGCTTCGAAGTCGTCGCGCAACTCTTCGAGAGCGAGCTTGATGTCGCCGAAGTGCTGGTAGCGCTTCTCGGGCGACTTGCGCAGGCAGCGGCTGATGATCCGCTCGAGCTCGGGCGGCGTTTGCGGCGCGAGCTGGGAGAGCCGTTCCGGCTGGCGGTTCAGGATCGCCGCCAGGGCGCCGGCCTTCGAGTCGCTGCCGAACGCGCGGCGGCCGCTGAGCAGCTCATAGAGCAACGAGCCAAACGAAAATACATCCGAGCGGCCGTCCACCGAGCGGCCCTCGGCCTGCTCGGGCGACATGTAGGCGACCGTGCCCAGAATGGCGCCGTCTTCGGTGTGCGGCGTCTGCGAGCGCAGCGACGAGCCGCTGGAGCTTTGTTCGGTCAGCTTCGCCAGGCCGAAGTCCAGCAGCTTGGCGCGGCCCTGCTGGTCGACCATGATATTGGCCGGCTTGAGGTCGCGGTGCACCACGCCGGCCGAGTGCGCCGCGGCCAGCGCGTCGGCGATCTGGATGGCCAGATCAAGCGCCTCGCGCAGCGGCGCCGGCCCTTGGCGCAGGCGCTGCTCCACGGTCTCGCCGGCAACGTACTCCATGACGATGTAGTGCACGCCGTCGCGCTCGTCGATCTCGTGGACGGCGACGATGTTGGGGTGATGGAGCGCCGAGGCGGCTTGCGCTTCCTGCACGAAGCGCCGCCGCCGTTCGGGTTTGGAGACCGCTTCGGCCTTGAGCGTCTTGAGCGCGACCTGGCGGTCCAGGTTCAGATCGAGCGCACGGAAGACGCCGCCCATGCCGCCTTCGCCGATTTTCGACAGCAGACGATAGCGCCCGATCGTCTCGCCGACTTCTGGAGTGCGGGACCCGGAGCCGCTCTCCGCTCTACCGGTCGACTCGGAGGAAGAAGACGAGGCAAACAGCTCCCTGCGGATCTCTGCGAGAATTTCGCTGACCTCCGCCATCGACTGCGGACGGTCCGCCGGGCTCTTCTCGAGCATCCTCAACACGAGCTCTTCGAAGCGCGGCGGCAGGTCGCGGCGGGCTTCGGCCAGCGGCGGCGGCTCGCTGTTGAGAATCTCGTACTGCAACGCGGCGGCGTGCGGGCTCTGGAAGGGGCGCTCGCCGCAGGCGATCTCATAGGCCAGTACGCCGAACGAAAAGATGTCGGCCCGCTGGTCGGACGGCTCGCCCAAAATCTGCTCGGGCGCCATATAGGCCATGGTGCCGAGCACGCTGCCCTCTTCGGTGAGCGAGGCTTCCAGCTCGAGCTTGGCGACCCCGAAGTCAGCCACCTTGAGCGAGCCGTCCTCGGCGACGAGGATGTTGTCGCTCTTGATGTCGCGGTGGATGACGTTCTTGCGGTGGGCGTGGGCGAGCCCTTCGGCGATTTGGAGGCAGGATTCCACCACTTCGGTGGGGCTGAGCAGCTCGTGGGCGGCTCGGGCCCGGTCGAGCTTTTGGGTGAGGGTTCCTCCGGAGACGTATTCCAGCGCCAGAAAGCGCAGCCCGTCGGCCTGGCCGAGAGCGTAGATCGTGGCGATGTGCGGGTGGTTGAGGGCGGAGATCGCCCGCGCCTCGCGCTCGAAACGCGCCGCGGAGTCCTCGCTGTGGAAGCTCGGCAGGATTTTCAGCGCGACCAGCCGGTCGAGATCGCGGTCGCGGGCCTTGTAAACCGCGCCCATGGCGCCTTCTCCGAGGCGCTCGAGCACCTGGTAGCGACCGAGCGTGCGACCGGTGAGGTTCATCAAAAAACGAACCGCGGCGAGCGTTTGCGCTCGTCGCGCCGGGCGCGCTCCGAGCCGCCCGCTTCCTTTTTTAGATTCGCACCACGCGGCCCGAGTCCGCCGCTTCGCGCGAGCGCAGCACGATCTCGGTCACGCGGAACAGTTCCTGCTGCGTCAGCAGAAGTCCGGCGCCGTTGAAGACGGAATCGAGGAAATTGGCAAACAGCCGCGGTACGACGGGCCGCTCGGCCACCACATGCTTGGGCTTCGAGTCGGTCATCAGCGTGACCTCGCCGGCGATGTATTCGACGACGCCGTCGGTTCCGGCGATGCGCAGGCGGTCGTCGCCGTGGCTCGAGCCGGCTTCGGGCCGCAGGTAGTCCAGGCGGACATCGGCGGTGCCGCCGTTGTCGAGCTGGTAGCTGATCGCCGCCGTGTTCTCCATCTCCTCCACCTGCGGGAAGCCGACGTTGGCGTGGAACGCCGCCGTCGCCACCATGTCGCGGCCGCTGATGAAACGCAGCAGATCGACGGTATGGCAGGCGATATACGGAATCGTGCCGCCGAACTTCTCGCGAGACATCATCCACTCCGGCCGCTCGCCCAGCTGGTAGGATTTCTGGCCCGACAGCTGCACCGCCTCGCCGATCTCGCCGCGGTCGACGATCTGCTTCATCGCCACGTAGGCCGGGTCGAAGCGCATCGGCAGCAGCATCGTCAGCGGCGTGCCGGTTTTTTCGGCGACGGCCTGCACGCGGCGGGTGTCGGCGATGCTCAACGCGATGGGTTTCTCGGCCGCGGTGGGGATGCCGGCTTCGAGACAGGCGATCACTGACTCGGCGCGGCGCCAGTTCTGGTCGCAGATGCACACCGCGTCGAGTTCTTCGGCCTCGAGCATCTTGCGGTAATCGTCATAGCGCTTGGCCTGGGCGAGTTCGGGCAGGTTCTTCGAACGGCTGACCTCGCGGTCGTTGGTGATCTCGGCCGCGGTAATCGTCACCTGCTCGGACATCCGCGCGACGCTGACGGCCTCGCCGAAGTGGCCCTCGAAGCCGATCATGCCGACCTTGATGTCCTTGGGCAGCTTGAAGTCGGCTCCTGCAGCTGCGGCGGCCAACGGGGCCGCGGCTCCGGCGAACAGCAGGTCGCGGCGGTTCCAGACGGTAGGCATGGCCTGATTGTACTCCTCGGGCTGCGATCCCGCGCTTTGTGGAAGCTAGAATCATGCACGATGCCACTCCGAGCCGTCTCCCGACGCACGTTCCTCGTTTCCGCCGCCGCGCCGGCGCTGCCGGCAGCCGATAAGCGTCCGAACATCCTCTTTGCCATCTCCGACGACCAGTCCTTCGCCCACACCGGCGCCTCGGGCGATCCGGTCGTGCGCACGCCGGCGTTTGATCGGGTGGCGGCGGACGGCGTCCGCTTCAGCCACGCGTTTTGCAGTTCGCCTTCGTGCACGCCCTCGCGCGGCGCGATCTTGAGCGGCCAGCACTGCTTTCGGCTGCGGGAGGGGGCGAACCTGTGGAGTACGTTGCCCGCCGACATTCCCGTCTACACGGATCTGCTCGAACAGGCCGGATATCACGTGGGCTTCAGCGGCAAGGGCTGGGGGCCGGGGAACTTCAAAGCCGGCGGCCGCAGCCGCAACCCCGCCGGTGAGAGTTACGAAAGCTTCGAAGCATTCGACCGCGCCCGCGGCGCCGGACAACCCTTCTGCTTCTGGCTCGGCGGACACGACCCGCACCGGCCCTATGAGCAGGGCAGCGGCCTGCGCGCGGGGCTCCGGCTCGACGACGTGACCGTCCCGCAGTTCCTGCCCGATAAGGCCGAAATCCGTAGCGACATGCTCGACTACTTCTTCGAGATCGAGCGCTTTGACCGCTCGCTGCTGGCCATTCTGGAGCGGCTGGAGCGGTCCGGCCGGCTCGACAACACGCTCGTCGTCGTCACCAGCGACAACGGCATGCCCTTTCCGCGGGCCAAGACGAACTTGTATGACTACGGGACCCGCATGCCGCTGGCGATGAGCTGGCCGGCGCGCATCCGCCCCGGTCGGGTGATCGACGACTTCGTCAGCCACACCGACTTGGGTCCGACGTTTCTCGCAGCCGCCGGCGCCGCGACCTTGCCCGACGCCACCGGACGCAGCTTGCTGCCGCTGCTCGATTCGGCTCGCTCGGGCCGCATTGACCCCGCGCGCGACCATGTGATCCTGGCGCGAGAGAGGCACACCTTGCGACGCAAAGGTGGGGCGGGTTACCCGATGCGGGCCCTGCGCACCTATGAGTCGCTCTATGTTCGAAACTACGAACCGGACCGTGAACCTGCCGGAGATGCTCCGGATTTTGGCGATATTGACGCTTCTCCGAGTAAACAATATCTTCTCGATCGGGCGAAAATGCTGGATGTCCGCCGCTACTACGAACTCGCCTGCGCGAGGCGCCCGGCCGAAGAGTTCTACGACCACGCGTTTGCAAGCGATCAGACGCAAGACGTGGCCGATCGCCCGCAGTATGCACATGCGATAAAAAGCAACTCCAATCGATTGAATGATTTGCTGGTTGCAGCTAGGGATCCCCGGGCCCTGGGACAAGGAGTCGACTGGGACACTTTCCCCTACTATGGCAAGGGAGGCCGCCACCTGGAGACTAAGTAATCTTTGGTAAACAGCAAGGGGGGATCGCAGTTGCGACAGGTCTTTGAATCCGCCACACTAAGGGCTCTTGGCAGCAACAAACAAGCCTACGGATAAGCGACGTTTTTGCCGAATTCGCGATCACGGCCCGCAATCGCTGACACTCACCTACCAGGAAGCGGATGGCGCTGTGAAAACCTGCATCGCCAAACTCTGGGACTTCAGCGAAGGCGGACTCGGAATGGATAGTCCGCGGGCCTTTCGGCCGGGCGAGGTGATCCAGGTCAAGGGGGCCCTGCGCGGCCCGGTCTACTCGATGGAGCTCAACGCCCGGGCGCGGGTAGCCTACTGCCGACGGATCGAAAAGGAAAACTACCGGGTCGGCATCGCTTTCCTCGATGTCGCCTACCACCGGCTGCCGGACGAGTAGGGCGCAGGACCGCTCGACAGCCGCTTTTCTGCCAACAATAGGAAACGTGTGGGCGATATGCAGAACCGCCGTGTTTGCGGTTTGTCTGGCGACGGCGGCCTCGGGTCAGGAGCCGCCCGACCGTGGTCCTCTCAATCAGGGCGCGCCGTCGTGGCTGACTCTAGGCGTGGAGGATCGCCTGCGGTACGAGTCGCAGACTGGGATCGGCCTCCGGCGCGAAGCCGATGACGGTTTTCTGGTCCAGCGTCTGCACCTGAGCGCCGACATCCGGCCGTCGTCAAAAATCCGCTTCTTCGTGCAGGGTCAAGATGCGCGCGCCGTCGGCGTCAGCGAAGTCATTCCGCGAGGCAACCTCAAGGACCGGCTCGACCTGCGCCAGGGCTTCGTGCAGATCGGCGACGCCAAGAACTGGGGCTGGGACCTGACGGTCGGGCGCCAGGAGTTGATCATTGGCAGCGAGAAGCTGATCGGCGTCAACCGCTGGGCCAATCTGCCGCGGACGTGGGATATGGCGCGGCTGGGTCTGCAGCGGGGCGAGGACCGCGTGGAAGTTTTCGCCGCCTCGGTGGTTCGGGTCCATCCGACGGATTTTGACGAAGTTCGCGCCGGCGAGAATGTGCACGGGATTCACGGACAGCTTCGATCCTTGCTGCCCGGCCAACTGTTCGAGCCGGTGGTGCTGTGGCGCACCCGGCCGCGCGTGACCGACGAGTTGGGCTTCATCGCCGACTCGGACATCTGGACCTACGGTTTCCGGCTCTCCGATGACCAGGACTGGCCGTGGGAGTACGAGCTCGAGTTGCAGGGGCAGAGCGGCAGTTTCGGTCGCGACGACCTGCGCGCCTGGCGTATGGTAGGCCTCGCCGGACATACCTGGAAGGGGAGGAAGTGGCAGCCGCGCCTGTTCGCCGAATACACCTTCTCCTCCGGCGACGAGCGCCGCGGCGACGGCAAGATCGGACGCTTCGACGCTCTTCCGGCGCGCGCCCATCGCATTTGGGGCATCACCGACCAGGTCGGCGGCCGCAATTCGAAAATCCTGCTTACGGGGCTGCACCTCAAGCCGTCCAAGGCCTGGCAACTCGAACTCGACCACTACGCCTTCTGGCTTGCGACGCCGACCGACGACCTCTACCGCCACAACGGTAATCGCTACCTGGCTCTGCCCAGTGACAACACCGCCGCTCATATAGGCAATGAGGTCGACGTGCAGGTCGACTACACGTGGAACGCCTATCTGAGGGTTGGGGGCGGCGTGGGTCGGCTGTTCTCCGGGCCGGTGATTGATCGCTATGCCTCCGGCGCCTCGCCGTACCTGGGCTTCGTCTACATGCAGTTCAGGATGTAGATGCCTGGAGCGGGCCTCCCGGTCGCCGCTCCGTTATCTGCGGACCACCGCGACCACCGTCATGTCGTCGTGGAAGCTGCTGCCCCCCAGCCATTCGCCGACGCGGCCGCCCAGTGCGCGCAATCTGGCAGTGGCGGCCACGTCGCCGCTGGAGCGGAACGCCTCGGCGATGCGGTGCTGTCCGAACTCCTCGCCGCCGGGTCCGCGGGCTTCGCTGAGGCCGTCGCTGAAGAGGATCAACGAATCGCCGGGCTCGAGGACGCAGCGGCCGCTCTCATACTGCAATCCCGGAAGCATGCCCACCACCGGGCCGCCGGTTTCGAGCAGTTCCAGCGCACCGTCGCGCCGCAACAGCAGCGGGGGCTCGTGTCCGGCGTTCGTGTAATGAAACTCGCCGGTCGTCGGATCCAGGAAGCCGAAAACCAGCGTGACAAAGCGGCTCGCCGGGCAGATCGGCAGCAGCATCTCATTGAGCCGCCGCACCACGGCGGCGGGGTCGCTGAGTTCGCCGGCCAGCACCTGCACCCGCGCCTGCAGGTTCATCATCAACAGCGCCGCCGACAGGCCCTTGCCCGCCACGTCGGCCAGCACCACCGCCAGCCGGCCGTCCTTGGCCGGCACGAAGTCGTAGTAGTCGCCCCCAACGGTGTAGCAGGGCTGCGTGGAGGCGGCCAGGTCGACGCCCTCCAGTCGCGGCGGATGCTCGGGCAGGCACTGCCGCTGGATCTCTTCGGCGCGGCGCAGTTCGGCGGCCAGCAACTCGCTGGCTCGCTGCGCTTCGACGAAGCGCTCACGCTCGATGCGGATGGCGGCCACGTTGGCCATCACCGTCATCAGTTCCAGATCCTGGACGTCGAACTTGCGCCCGCCGGCGCCGGAGGAGTCGAGGTAGATCATCCCGATGACCTCCTCGTCAGTCTGCAGCGGCGCCGCCATCACCGAGCGGATGCCGTGCGCCACCAGGCTCTGGTGCGACTCCCAGTTGGGGTCGACTTCGACATCGCGGATGATGAGCGAGACCTTTTCCTTGAGGACTCGGTCGCGCACGCGGTGGCTGATGCGCAGATCGCCGCCCTCGTGGGCCTGCACCACCGGTTCGTCGTCCCGCAGCGTGATGACCACGCCGCGCTCGGCGCCGACGGCGCGGATGGCGACCTGCAGGATGGTCTGGAACAGCTCGCTCAGCGGCTGGTTGCGCGCCAGTTCGCGCCCCACGCGCAGCAGCGCCTCGGCCACCATGCGGCGGCTGTCGAGTGCGCTCGAGGAGCTCGTCGTCGTCGCCGAGCGGTGCAGGATCGTCTGCAGATTGGTGACCTGCTCCGAGCCGGAAAACGTGGAATCGGCCGGCGGCTCGAAGGTCACCGCGGGAGTCGTCTGCTTCTCCGCGCGCTCATAGGCGATAGTCAGCCCGGCGACCTTCACAGAATCCCCGCTGCGCAGCTCGCGTCGGCCGGAGATGCGCTCGCCGTTGACCCACGTGCCGTTCAGGCTGCTCAGATCGCGCACGATCGCACCGTCGCCGTCGAGTTCGAAAGCGACATGGGTGCGCGACAAGCCGGCCTCTTCGGGGAAGGAGATGCCGGCCTCGAGGGAACGCCCCAGCGTCAGATTCTTCTTGAAGTCGACGATCTTGACCAATCCGCTTGGGCTGGTGATGCGAAGGAGAGCGGACATGACCGTGGCGTCCAGCGAATCGGAAGGTCTGTAGGATATCAGGCCGCGCGGCGGGAACAAAGCGTGGCTAGCAGCCCTCGAACAGCAGCGACTCCGCGGCGACGCCGCGCTCGCGCAGCAGGCTGCAGCAATCGGCAATCATCTCCGGGCGTCCGCAGAAGTAGACGTCGACCGTTGATTCGCGCCCCTCGACCGAGGCTTCCAGACGGCCTTGCACGCGGCCCGCGCTCCCCGTCCACTCCGGGGCGGGTTGGGTGACGGTGGGCGTGAAAGAAAAATTCGGGTGCCGGGCCGCCAGTTCTTCCCAGCGCCGGCGGTAGAGCAGGCGCTCGGGCGAGCGCGCCCCGTAGATCAGCTCGATGCGGCGCTGCGGTCCCTGGGGCAGCAACGATTCGAGCATCGAGCGCAGCGGCGTGATGCCGGCCCCGGTTGCCACGAAGATCGAATCCCGCAGCGGTTGGCGCAAGCCGAAGCTGCCGCTGGGACCCCACGCCGTCAACTCGTCGCCGATGGCGAGCGAGCGCAGGATTTGGCCGCCGGGGTCGTCGCCAACCTGGATCGCCAGCTCGAAGCGGTTGTCCGGGCTGGGGGCCGAGGCGATCGAGTAGTAGCGGTCCTGCTCAAATCCGCCGTCACGCAGGCTGAGCCGAACGTGTTGACCCGGCTCGAAGACGAAGCGCTCGCGGTCGGCTGCTTCGAAGACACAGCCGAGGATGTCTTCGCAAAGCGGCTCGGAGCGGACCAGGCGGGCGGGAAACTCTTGCGCACCCAACTTCACGACAGAGCTTCGACCGCCCTCTCCGCCAAAACCTTGGCGAGCGTGGGGTGCCCTCCCAGCGGAGCGCTCGGGATCAGCTCAATTCCGGGAGACGCCGCAGACGCCTCGGCCAGCAACTGCGGCAAGTCGTTCTTCAAATGAACGCCCATGACAAGGAAGTACGGCGCCACCACGATGCGCTTGGCGCCGCGTGCGGCGAGACTCTCGACGGCCTGCGCCAGGGTCGGCTCCGTCATTTCCAGAAAAGCCTCCTGCCAGAGGCTGAACCCGGCTTCGGCGGCAGCCTGCCGGGCCACGTCCTGCACGGACTGGTTGGCTTCGGCGACGCGCGAGCCGTGGGCAAATACGATAAGGGCTTCGGGACGCAACCTTCAGTTTAGCGTTTGGCGACTATTGCCTGGCCGCCGCCTCGCGGGCGAGCTCGTCGCAGCGGTTGTTGTCTTCGTGCTCGGCGTGTCCTTTGACCCACTTCCACCGAATCGTGTGTCGGCTGACCGCCTCGTCGAGCGCTTGCCAGAGGTCCTGGTTCTTGACCGGACTTTTTGACGCCGTCTTCCAACCGCGCTTCTTCCAGCCGGCCAGCCACTGGGTGATGCCGTTCTTGACGTACTGCGAGTCGATCTCGATCAAGACCTCGCACGGCTCCCGGAGCGCATTGAGGCCCTCGAGCACCGCCGTCATCTCCATGCGGTTGTTGGTCGTCTCCGGCTCGCCGCCGGAGAGCTCCTTCTTCTTGGAGCCATGACGCAGGATGGCCGCCCATCCGCCGCGTCCCGGGTTGCCCAGGCAAGACCCGTCCGTAATCAAAGTCACCTGCTTCACTCGCTCGATTGTAGCGGGATTCAAGCGCCGACTTGCATCCGTGGCCGGCGTATGATTCTATAATTCTAGAAATATGGAAACAGATGCCGCCACCGCCCACTACGCCGACCAGTTCGCCGCGTTGGGCTCGGAAGCCCGCCTGCGGATCCTGCGGCTGCTGCTGGCTGCGCACCCGCAAGGGATGGTCGTCGGCGAGTTGCAGCAAGAGTTGGGTATGGCCGCTTCGACGCTTTCGCACCACCTCGACCGGCTCAAGAACGAGGGGCTGATTGTTTCCGTTCGCGAAGGCACTTTCCTGCGCTACCGGGCGCATGCGGAAGGGCTGCGCGATCTGCTGGCGTTTTTGTGGGCGGAGTGCTGCAGCCGCAGCCGGGCGCTCGATCCCAAAGACGTGCTGGCCTGCTGCTGAGGACAAAACCACTGATGAGAATCCTGATACTTTGCACCGGAAATTCTTGCCGCAGCCAGATGGCCGAAGGCCTGCTGCGCTCTTTCGATGACCGGCTGGAGGTTTTCTCCGCCGGCTCCAAGCCCGCCGAGCGGGTGCACCCGATGGCCGTCCGGGTGATGCAGGAGGCCGGCCTCGACATCTCCAACGGCTATCCCAAAAGCGTCGAGGAATTTCTCGATCAGCCGTTCGACTACGTCATCACGGTTTGCGGCAACGCCCGCGAAGCGTGCCCGGTCTTCATCGGCCAAGTCGGCCAACAGCTGCACATCGGCTTCCCCGACCCGGCCGACGCGGAAGGAACCGAAGAGGAAGTGCTCGAGGTCTTTCGCGCCTCGCGCGACGAGATCCGCAAAGGCTTTCGCGAGTTCTACGAGGGTCTGAATCTGAAGTAGCCGTAGGGGCGCAGCATGCTGCGCCCGCAAGAAGGAATCACAATGCAATCCGCCATTGAATTTGCCACCAACACCCGCATCCACGTCGCGCTGGAGTCGAAGGACGTCGAGCGCTCCGTCGCCTTCTACCGCACGCTGTTCGGCGTGGAGCCGACGAAGGTGCGCCCCGGCTACGCCAAGTTCGAGCCGGCCGACCCGCCGGTGAACCTGTCGCTGAACGCTTCGGCCGACGCCCGCCCCGCGGCGTCGCACTTCGGCGTCCAGGTCAAGTCGACCGAAGCCGTGCAGGAAGCCATAGCGCGCTTCGAGGCCGCCGGCCTCCCCACGGAGGTGGAGGATCAGGTGACCTGCTGCTACGCCGTGCAAGACAAGGTCTGGGTGAAGGACCCCGACGGCAACGCCTGGGAGGTCTTCGTCGTCGTCGACGCTGACGCGCCGGTGCACGGCAAGGCCCAAGAAGGAGAATGCTGCGCGCCCGAGCCGACGCTGGTGACCTTGGGCTGAACAGAGTGACGGGCGCAGCAGCCGGGAGGCTCGCTCCACGGAGCTGCGCGAACGGCCTGGCGCCACGTGGAGCAGGCCTCCCGGCCTGCCAACTTGGCCTCCTGGCCAAGTAGCTCGAATGTAGAAAGTCCAGGCGGGCGCAGCATGCTGCGCCCCTACGATCCTCGAGCTCGCTAAGCCGCCGATTCGAGCTGCTCTTCGAAGAAACGGTCGACGGTGTCGATGATCTCCTGCTGCTCGTTGCAGCGGTAGATCGCCTTGCGCAGGTGCGAGCCGTTGCGCACCCCGCGGGTGAAGTAGGTGGCGAACTGCTTCATCTTGCCGGTGATCTCGCCGGAGACGTGGTCCTGCTTTTCGATCAGCAGGACGTAGTAGTCCTTGATCATCTGGTAGCGGTCGGCCTCGGTCGGCTCGTCGTAGCGGCCGGTGGCGACATACTGCTGGATCTGCCGAAAGATCCATGGGTTCGACGCGGCCGCACGGCCGATCATCACGCCGTCGCAGCCGGTATGCTCGAACATGCGTACGGCGTCTTCGGGAGAAAACACGTCGCCGTTACCGACCACAGGGATCGAGACGGATTGCTTGAGCGCGGCGATCCAGTCCCAGTTCGCCGTGCCGGAATAGCCCTGCGCGCGGGTGCGTCCGTGCAGCGCCACGCCTTGCAGGCCGACCTGTTCGGCGATCTTGCCGACCTCGCAGCAGACGATCTCGTTGTCGTCCCAGCCGGTGCGGAACTTGCACGTGAACGGGATGGAGACCGCGTTGCGCACCTCGGTCAGGATCTTCTCGATCAGGGGCAGGTCGCGCAGCAACCCCGAGCCGCCGTTGCACTTGACGACCTTCTTGACCGGGCAGCCGAAATTCATGTCGACGCCGTCAAAGCCCAGATCCTCCACCACGCGCGCAGCGTCGGCGAGGACCTGTGGGTCGGAGCCGAACAGTTGCGCCACGATCGGATGCTCGTCGGGCTCGAAGTAGAGGTAGTTGAAGCCGATGCGGCGGTAGGGCTTCTTGCCGGCTTTGACGCGCTTGTCGTTGGCGACGATGCCGTGCGAGCTGGTGAACTCGGTCATGATCAGCCCGCAGCCGCCCAGTCCGCGGATGAAGCGGCGAAAGACGGTGTCAGTCACGCCGGCCATGGGGGCGAGCGTGACTGCGGGCGACAGCTCCAGCGAGCCGAAGCTGAGTTTTTCGGGGATCGAGAACACGACTCCCTTGAGTTTAACCCGCGTTCGGGCCCAGGCCCAGCGGGGATCGCCCTATGCCAGCGCCGCCCGCGCCACGCGCAACACGTTGCCGCCCAGAATTTTCCGGATATCGTCGTCGGAGTAGCCGCGCTGCACCATGCCGACGGTGAACAGCGGCCAGTTGGTCCAGGCCACGCTCTGGTTCATCTCGGCGGTGGTGGTGAAGTCGTCTTCGGGCCACAGGGCGGCGAAGCGCATCCGCTGCTTGCCCCGCGGCGGGACTTTCTTGTTCTCGGCCGCCGCGTAGCGCGAGGTGTAGGCCACGTCGGTGCCGATGGCGGCGTGGTCGGCGCCGAACTTCTTCACCAGGTAGTCGACGTGGTCCAGCAGCGCCTGGATGTCGCCGGTGCGCCGCAGGAAGCGCGGGATGCAGCAGATTCCCGCATAGCCGCCGGTGTCGACGATCGCCTTGAGCACCTCGTCGGGCTTGGAGCGGATGTGCGGGTAGAGCGCGCCGCAGGTGGTGTGGCTGGCGACCATCGGTTTGGACGAGACCTGCGCCGATTCGAGACTCGTCTGCCAGCCCGAGTGCGCCACGTCGACGATCACGCCGACCTTGTTCATCTCGGCGATGGCGGCCCGGCCGAAATCGCTCAGGCCGGCGTTGGCTTTCTCGGCGCAGCCGTCGCCGAGGCGATTGCGCCGGTTGTAGGTGACGTGCATCATGCGGATGCCGAGCTGGAAAAAGATGCGGATGTAGCGCAGCTCGTCTTCCACCGAAACCCACTGCTGGGTCAGCGGGACGCCGTTGCCGCTGAAGTAGAGGCAGCCGACGCCGTCGGCGTGCGCCTGCTCGACATCGTCTGGCGTGACGGCGCGCCGCAAGACGCCGTCGAGGTGGTCAGTGAGGTAGGTGAACCGCGCCAGCCGCTTGATCAGGCGCATCGGATCGCTGCTCTCTTCGCCGCAGTTCTGGAAAATGCAGCTCATCCCGGCGGCGTTCCAGGCGCGGACGAACTCTTCGCGCTCGGCGGCGACCTTGGCCGCGCGCGTCATGCCCATCTCCTCGCGCACGTCCCGCAGTTCCATGTCGGAGGCGCCTTCCTCGACCAGGGCCCGCACGGCGTCGCCGTCGAGCGCGGCGCGGGGCGCGAAGCCGTAGGAGTCGAACACGAGCGACTCCTGGTGGAGCTTGAGGCCGTAGTCGAGGTCGCGCTTGCTGGGCTTGAGGATGGCGAGGGCGACCTGGCGATCGCGCTCGATGCGGTCATCGGACTGGGCGGAGAGTTGGGCGGCGGCGAAGGAGGCTCCGGCGGAGGCGAGGAACTGGCGGCGATTCATGGTGATAGAGTGCCACAGCCGGCGCGCAATATGACGGGGCAGGCGCTCGTAGCGCGCGCCTCCAGGCGAGCGGCGTAGGCCGTCCCAGGCCTACGTTCCGGAAGGTCGTCGGGGACCGACGACCCGGCACGCCGGCGGCGTGCGCTACATCACCATCCCGCCGGTCACCAGCACCACTGCACCCGTCACATAATCCGACAGCGGCGATGCTAGAAACACCACCGGCCCGGCCGCCTCCTCCGGCGTTCCCGGCCGCCCCAGCGGAATGTGATCCGCGTGGGCTTCGCGCATCGCCTGCGGGATGCCCAGCGCGATCCCCGCCGCCGTCGTCTCGCCCTTCTCCTTCGCCTGGGTCAGCCGCGTGTCGATGAAGCCGTAGGCCACCGCGTTGCAGCAGACGTTGAAGCGGCCCCACTCCTTGGCCACCGTCTTCGTCATGCCGACCACCCCCATCTTGCCCGCGGCGTAGTTGATCTGGCCGGCGTTGCCCGCCACGCCCGAAGTCGAGCTGACGTTGATGATTTTGCGGCACGGGGGGCGTTCGCCGGCGTCCAGCGCTTTCTTCGCCTCGCCGCGCAGGTAGCCCGAGGCGGCGCGGATCATCCGGAACGGCGCCTTCAGGTGGACGTCGAGCATCGCGTCGAACTGCTCGTCGGACATCTTGTGCACCACGCCGTCCCAGGTGTAGCCCGCGTTGTTGACCAAGATGTCGAGCGAGCCGAACTGGTCCAGGGTCGCCTGCACGATCTTTTCCGGGAAAGCGGCGTCGGTGACGCTGCCGGCGCAGACCAGACACTCGCCGCCCGCGGCGCGGATGGCGGCCGCTGTCTCCTCGGCCGGTTCCGGGTCGAGGTCATTGACCACCACGCGAGCGCCTTGTTCGGCCAGCAGCAGAGCGACGGAGCGGCCGATGCCGCGGCCTGATCCGGTGACGATCGCGGTCTTGTTTTCGAGCATTCGCATAGGCGCTCACAGTGGAGCGCAGCGCGGCCAAAAAACGCAACTGGGCTTCAGGCCGGGCGGCGTTTGTAGAGCAGCAGATCGTCGTAGCTCATCACGACCTGATCGTTTTGGTTGCGGACGGTGGTCCGAAAACGGACGACGCCGCGCTTGACGTCCTTCGCTTCGGTCTCGACGACTTCCTTGAAGGCTTGGATCGTGTCGTCAATGAAGACCGGCCGCTGGAACGTCATCGCCTCAATGCCAAAAAGCGCGATGAAGGCCGGGTTGGGCAGGCGGATGCGCGTGGAGAGGCCGCAGGCGATCGAGAAGATCAGCGCCCCGTGCGCGATGCGGCGCTTGAAGACGGTCCCGGCGGCGAAAACGTCGTCAGTGTGCTGCGGGTTGTGGTCGCCGGTGAGGCCGGCGAAGAGCGTAAGGTCGGCGTCGGTGATGGTGCGCCGCGGCGAGACGGCGGTGCGGCCCACGCCGAAATCTTCGAAATAGAGGGTTTCCTCGGCCTTCACGGCTTCGTCGGACATCGAAGCCATCCTAGCGGGCGAAATAGCCGTCGCGCGAGCGGACGATCGCGCCGGGCCGCTTCACCTGGACGTCCACGCTGCGCAGCTCGCCGTTGAACTCCTGGTTTTTCGGGTAGTAGGCGATCGTATAGACCGCGCGCAGCTCGGCGGCCACCTGGTCATGGAAATCCTCGTCCGGGTCGGCGACAAAGATCTTGCCGCCGGCGGCTTCGGCGATTTTCTCCAGCCGTTTGTAGGCGCGGGCCTCGTTCGAGCGCGACGTCTGGTCTTCCGGCGCATTGCCCAGGAAGATCGGATAGATCAAAGCGTCCAAGCGCCGGGCGGCTTCGGCCAGGTCCTCGTGCCCCAACTTGGAGGGCAGTCCCTTCGAGGCGAACTGATTGTCGAGACCGTCGGTGATCACGATCAGGGCGTTGCGCTCGTCGGGCCGCGCCGCCAGCTCCTGCCCGTAGGCCAGGGCGATGGAGTCGTAGACGGGCGAGCCGCCCGATAGCGGCGGAATGTCTTCGACGACGGTGAGCAGGCGCTCGCGGTCGGACGTCAGCGGCGAGATTTCGAGGAACCAGTTGTTCGCCAGCCCGTAGACGGCCACGCGGTCCTGCGGGCGCGCGATCTCGATGAAGCCCTTCACGATCTGCTTCATCTGGTCGCGATCGCGGCGCGTACTGGCGCTGAGGTCCAGCAGAATCGCCAGATTGAAAGGGGTGTCCTCGGTCTCGACCACCGAAACGTCCTGCTCGACGGCGTTCTCGACCACCACGAAGTCGTCGGCTGTGAGTCCGGTCAGCGGCCGCCGCTGGGCGTCATAGACCGCTGCGGTGAGGTCCACCATGCGCACCTCGGACGAGAAGACCGCGTTGCCGTTTCCGTCGTTCGCCGGCTGCTTGGGCAACAGCGCATGTTCAGGGGCCTTCGCGGCGGGAGACTCGACCCGTTTCTTCGGCGCCGGTTCGGGCTGGCGCTCGGCCAGCAGCTTGTCAAGCACGTCCACGGCTTGCCAGGTCATCTTCACCGGCGAGTCGGCGGGCATGGGCATGTCGCGCAGGGTGACGCGTTTGGGCTTGTCGGCGCGGATGCGTACGCGGCCGTAGGTCACGTCGTCGAGGCCGCGCTTGTCCTGCAGGATCCAGTTCACGCCCGGCAACTCGGAATCCCTCTCCTTGCGGAACCCGATGCCCTTCGGCAGGTGAAGCTTCTTGGGCTGGTCGGCGGCGAACATCAGCACGCGGGTGGCCTTCCAAGGCGCCTCGATGTCGAGTTCGCCATCCACGGTCTGCGCCGTGAACACCGACGGAAAACCCTTCATCGAGATTCTGCCGCTGACGGTTTTTGCGCCGACCTGGAAGCGCATCGGCAGCCGCAGGTGCAGATCGATCTTGGCGTCGTCGGTCGGTCGACAGACGATGCTGAAGGTTTCCCCGTCGCGTTGGACTTCGACGTCGTCGCTGCGGATGGGACGGTCGTCGCTCGAGTGCTGCAACTCGACAGGACCGCGGGTGAGGATTTCGACAAAGATATCGCCGCTCGCGTTCTCGATGCGAACCTCTGCCGCGGAACTGAGTCCGGCAAACAGGCACAAAATGCCGAACAGGCGTAGCATGGCGCTCTTGATGCTACCAGTCGGACGCGCCGAAGCAGCCGGGCGTTACGGGCCGCCGTAGGCTGGCGGGAGCATGCGGCTCCCCTGGCGTCCTTCCCAGCGGATGGAGATCCCCCAGTCGCGCCCATAGAGCTCGTCGACCGCCTCGCCGACCCCCCGCCAGTAGGAGTCTTCGTCCAGGTCCGGAGCAGGGCCCAGCCGGGTGATGAGCCGGATGCGGGGCGGCTTGTCCTCAATCTCGCCACGGAAGACCACCACCGGAGCGCCGGCGCGGCGAGCCAGTTCGATCATGTTGGTTTGCACGCGCGCGTAGCCGGCTCCCGGGCTGCCGCCTTGGTCAAGTATGGCCATCGCCGCGCTCCCTCGCTCGAGCGCCCGGCGTAGCCCGACCAGGGCGTGCGAGCCTCGCGGAAACACCAGCGTCCGGCGGCAGCCGCCCCAGGCCGGGTTGGTCTTATTGACGGCGATGCTGGCCGACGGAACGTCCCACAACTCGAACAGGTAGAGCGGCAGACCGCACAGGCCATGGTGCAGGCCGCACCACATCACGCCCCTTCCTTGGGCGTGCCACTGCCGGATGGTCTCTTCGTTGTCGACTGAGAAGACGATCGGCGGCCCGCCCAGATGTTGACGGCAGGCCCGAACGAGTTCGCGCATCGCCACGCCGCGCAGGTCGGGATCGAGCCCGTGCGCGGCTCGCAATCCGCTCCAGACTGCGACCCGCGAGGCGCCGCGCGACAGCCGGTGCAGCAGCGGAAACAGCCGCGCCCGGGGAAGCAGGCGGACCAGCGGCCAGGCCGCCGCCGTCAGCGCCGCGCGCAGCCACTCGATGCGCTGGAAGCGCTTCTCGATGGGCGGGCGCCCGGGAGTGGGACTAGTAGCCGCCCTCATTGGCCAGCACGTGTTCGAAGAACGGCTGCACGGTTCCATCCGGCGCAATGCGGCCGCGGTCCTCGCTGCCCAGGTCCGGCCATTGGGTGATCTGGACGATCAGGAGTCCGGCGCGGCCGTGCGTGCAGGTGGAGGTGGACTCGGCGGGAATCGGGGCGATCGCGCCGAAGGAGCGTTCGGTGAGCGCACGCATCTCGTCCACGCGGTAGGGGTCGACCTGTTCCATGTAGCGGCCGAAAGCTCCAACGGAGCGCACATGGTATTCGCCGACGGAGCGGACGCCGCGGATGCGCCGGGCGATCTGCTCGACGACGCGCTCGTTGACGCCGCGCACCAGGATCGTGCCGAGAGTGGAGAAGATGTTTTCGGCGATCATGTTGTCCAGCGCCGCCGCTTTGCTGCCGGCGCAGCGCAGTCCGTCGATCGCTTCGTAGAGATCGTCGTCAAAGCCGCCGTTGAGCGAGAGGTAGATGGTGCGCAGGCCGGCTTGTTTGAGCGTCCGGACGTAGGCGCGGTCGGCGAGCTTGAGGCCGTTGGTGAGCAGCACCGGGATGTGTCCGACCTCGCGCACCATGGCGATGATCTCGGGCAGGTCGCGGCGCACCGTGGCCTCGGCCCCGGCGAGCCGGATGCGTGTGCGGTGCGGCAGCCGCACCAGCACGGCGCGTAGCCACTCGGCATCCATGTCGGGCACATGGCGGTTGGGGATGTAGCAGTTCTTGCACGCCATGTTGCAGCGATGCGTGACGTCGACGCCAAGCACCTGGAACGGGCTATCCTCGGGCTGCCAGACGCGCCTCGACTGGAAAACCGGCAGACGGCTGATCCAGGGGTTCGGCGGTTCGGCCCCCAGCGAAACGAAGGGGGCGGTGGCGGTGGTCTCGGCGGAAGTAGCAGTCATGGTGCGGCCTCAAGCTAAGGGATCGGCGGCGCGGAGGCCGTGGAGTAGGTCTCGGGCAGGATCGCGTTGAGGTATCGTCACCGGCGATTTGATCTCTGCTGCTCGGCCTGCTGCTGCTGGCCTGTACCGTCGGCCCCGGGAGCGTCCTAAAATCCCGGCGCTGATGACTGGCCTGCGGCCCCCGAGGCCGCTTCCGCGGTCGGCGGTTGTGATCGTTTTCGCCGCCGGGTTGTCCACTCGAGTTGCAATCCCCAGTCGGCGCCGTACAGTTGCTCGACGGCTGCACGAGCGTGCGGCCAGAACTGCTCCGAGCCGCAGTCGGCGGCGGGGCCGAGGCGCGTGCGGATCCGGATGAGGGGCTGGCGCGGATCGACCTCGGCGCGATAGGCAACCACCGGCGCTCCGGTTCGGCGCGCAAGCTCCAGCAGATGGGTCTGGACAGTGACCACGGGAGGCGTTTGCCGCCCGGCGTCGAGCATGACGGCCACGGCGCAGCCCCGCCGCAATGCTTGGCGAACGCCGAGCAACGCTGCCGGTCCGGGCTGCAAGCTCTGCGCCGAATCGTCTCCTCCCCATGCCGGATTCTTCGGCTGGGTCGCCAACACCGCCGCCGGCCAGTCGCAAAGCTCGAAGACGCGGACGATCACGCCGTTGAGCGCGTGGTGGAGGCCGCACCACAACACGCCCCGGCCTTGCTGTTGCAGCCGACGGATCGCCGTTTCGTTTTCGAGCGCAAAATCGAACGGGGCGTAGCCAAGGTGAGGCCGACAGGCGCGGACGAGTTCGCGAAGCGCCAGCGGGCGCAGGTCCGGGTCCAGGGCGTCCGCCATGTGGAAGCCGGCCATCTCAACTGCGCGGCTCACGGGTGCGGAGGCTCGCCATAGGATGGGAAACAGCAGCCTCCGGGGCGTGACGCCGACCACGCAGCGGGCGCCCAGGTTCAGCAGGCGCCTGGTCCATTCGGCGTGCGCATACCTGCGGCCATTCAGGTCGGCCGGGCTAATACCCTCTTTCATTCACCATCACGTGCTCAAAAAACGGCTGCAGGCCGCCGTCGGGGCAGATGCGGCCGCGTTCGCTGCTGCCCAAGTCGGGCCATTCGGTGACCTGCACCTGCAGCCGCCCGGCTTTGCCGTGCATGCAGGTGGCGCCGGACTCGGCCGGGTCGACCACGATGTCTCCAAACGAACGCTGGGCCAGACGCCGCATCTCCGAGGCTTCGTAGGGCGTCGGCTCGTCCATGTGCCGCCCGATCGCACCCACCGAGCGCAGATGGTATTCCCTCACCTGCGAAACGCCCCGGATGCGCTGCGCCACGGCCTCCACCACGCTCTCATTCAAGCCTCGCACCAGGATGGTGCCCAGGATCGTGTAGAAGTTCTCCGCGATCAGATTGTCGAGTGCGGCCGACTTCGCGGCCGCGCAGCGTTGCCCGTCGATTCGTTCATAGAGGTCGTCATCCAACCCGCCGTTGAACGAGAGGTAGCAAGTCCGCAGGCCCGCCCGCTTCAGACTGCGGAGGTAGTCGCGGTCCGCGATCTTCAAGCCGTTGGTTAGCAGGTTCGGGATGTGTCCTAGCGAGCGCACCATCGCGATGATCTCCGGCAAGTCCTTGCGCACGGTGGGCTCGGCCCCTACCAGCCGTATTCTGGTGCGGTTCGGAAGCCGTTTGAGGATTCCGCGCAGCCAATCGGCGTCCATGTCGGGGATGGCGCGGTTGGGCAGGTAGCAATTCCTGCACGCCATGTTGCAGCGGTGCGTGATGTCGGCGAACAGGATCTTGTACGGGTTCCGCTCAGGCTGGAAAACAGTAGCGGTCGATTGCACGGGCAGCCCGTTCCATTGCGCGATCTGAGTCATGTACGCCCCTGTGCCTTTGATCGGCAATTTGGTCGGGGTTCATGAGGATTGGAGTGGTTGTGCTAATGTCTCCGGCGTGACTCGACTCCTCTGCTTGCTGCTGTTGCTGACGTCCGCCGCCTGGTCCCAACAACGTCCCAACATCCTGTTCATCGCGATCGATGACCTCAACGACTGGGTCGGGCCCCTCAACGGCCACCCGCAGGTCAAGACCCCGCATATGGACCGGCTGGCGCGCCGCGGCACGACCTTCCTCAACGCCCACACCCAGTCGCCGCTGTGCAACCCTTCGCGCACGGCCCTGATGACGGGCATGCGGCCCTCGACCACCGGCATCTACGGCTTGCAGCCCTGGTTTCGCGACGTTCCCGAACTCGAGGACCTCGAGCCGCTACCCAAATACCTGGAGCGGCACGGCTACCGGACATATTCGACCGGGAAGATCTACCACGGCGGCTATGGCCGCAAGGACGGCGACGACGAGTTCAACGAACTCGGCCCAGGGGCGAGCGTGGGGGCGCGTCCCGAGACCAAGCTGGTCAACACCCCGCAAAACCATCCGCTGATGGACTGGGGCGTGTTTCCGCACGAAGACGAGGAGAAGGGCGACTGGCAGGTGGCTTCGTGGGCGGTCGAGCAGCTCGAAGGCGGGCTCCCGGAGCCGTTCTTCCTCTCCGCCGGATTCTTCCTGCCGCACGTGCCGTGCTATGCCACGCAGAAGTGGTTCGATCTGTATCCGCTCGACAGCCTCGAGTTGCCGCCGATGAGGCCCGATGATCGTGACGACACACCGCGCTTTTCGTGGTACCTGCACTGGAAGCTGCCTGAGCCGCGCCTGAAATTCCTGCAGGAAGTCGACCAGTGGAAGAACCTCGTGCGCTCCTATCTGGCTTCGATCAGTTTCGTCGACAGTCAGGTGGGCCGGGTGCTCGATGCGCTCGAGGCGAGCGGACACGCCGACGACACCATCGTGGTGCTATGGTCGGACCACGGCTATCACCTGGGCGAGAAGCTCATCAGCGGAAAAAACACGCTGTGGGACCGCTCGACGCGCGTGCCGCTGATCTTCGCCGGGCCGGGCGTGAACATGGGGCAGAAGACGACGCAACCGGCCGAACTCATCGACATGTATCCGACGCTGCTGGAACTGGCCGGCCTGCCCGCGAAGCAGAGCCTCGAGGGATTGAGCCTGGGGCCGCAGTTGCGCAACCCGCGCGCCCAGCGCGACCGTCCGGCGATCACCACGCACAACCACGACAACCACGGCGTGCGCAGCGAGCGCTGGCGGTACATTACCTACGCGGACGGCTCCGAGGAACTCTACGACATGCGCAACGATCCCAACGAGTGGACGAACCTCGCCGGCGATCCGCAATACGCCGACGTGATCCGCGAGCATCGTCGCTGGCTGCCTGAGTCGAGCAAGAAGCCGGCGCCAGGGAGCAAGGCGCGGGTCTTGATCTACGAGAACGGCGTGGCGAACTGGGAGGAAGAGGATATCGGCGCCGACGAACCGGTGCCGGAGTTGTGAACGCCGGACGAACAGGAATGTTCGTCCCACTGAGGCTGCGCTTCTTTGGTGGGGCCGGACATTCCTGTCCGGCGCAAGTCGCGAACCCGCCTATCCTCGCGCGTAAGCCCCGCCGTCAAGCTCCACCCGCACCAACTGCGCCGGGCGGCGGCGCTCGCCGCGGATCGTCACTTCCAGAAAGTTGTCGGTCAGCGCAGCCGTTCCCTCTTCAGTAGGACGCTCGAGCGTCACCGCATCGACTTGCACCCCCGCGAGCGACCGGCGGAAGTTGGCCTGCTTGCGGCCGATGAGCTTGCGCAGAACCCGGCTGCGCTCCTTCTTGACGGCCTTCGGAACGTGTCCGTCGGCATCAGCCGCCGGCGTGCCCTCGCGCGGCGAGTAGGGAAACACATGCAGATAGGTCAGCGGCGACTCTTCGATGAATCGTCGCGTCTGGTCGAACTCCGCCTCGGTCTCGCCGGGAAAGCCCACCATGACATCCGCGCCGATTGACGCCGTGGGCATCAGCCGCCGGGCGCGCTCGACGCGGTCCGCGTAGTGCCGGACGCGGTAGCGCCGCCGCATGCGCTTGAGCACCGAGTCCGACGCCGCCTGCAGCGGAACGTGCATGTGTTTGCAGATGCGCGGCTCGCCGGCGACCAGCTCCAGCAGCGACTGCGTCCAGTCCATGGGCTCGACCGAGCTGATCCGGATTTTGCGGATGTCGGTTTCGGCCAGCAGGCGCTCGAGCAAGTGCTGGAAGCGCGGCCTGCCGGGCAGGTCGCGTCCCCAACGGCCGAGGTTGATGCCGGTCAGCACGACCTCGGGGAAAAGCGCGGACAGCTTGCGCATCTCGTCGAGCACGAACTCCGCCGGAGCGCTGCGGCTGAAGCCCCGGACGGACGGAATAATGCAAAACGAGCAGCGATTGTTGCAGCCGTCTTGCACCTTTAGGTTGGGTCGGGCGCGGTCCTGGCCGGTCTCGAGCAGCGGTGCGGTGAGCAATTGGCGCTGGTCGGCGATTTCGCCGACCAGTTGTCCTCCGGCGACAACGCCGCCATGAAAATCCTCCGCGCCGCCGGCGATCGAGACCAGGTTTTTGGTCTGCGGGGCGACGACCGCGCCGATCTGGGGCTTGTGCGAATTGCCCACCACCCACTGCACCCCGGGCATCGCGGCGAGTTCTTCGGGGCGGCGCTGGGCGTAGCAGCCGGTCACCAGGATCTCGGCTTCAGGGTTCTCGCGGTGGATGCGGCGGATGGTTTGCCGGGCTTCGCGGTCGGCCTCGGCGGTGACCGTGCAGGTGTTGACGACCACCACGTCGGCGGCGTCCCAATTCGAGCCCCGGTCCAGACCTCGCGCCGACAGGTCGGCCGTGATCGCCGCCCCGTCGGCCTGGGTCGCGCGGCAACCAAAGTTCTGCACGTAGAACTTGCGGCGCTCCGACATCGAACTCTCCCCACAATGCAAAGGGCGGGGATATGGTGGGCCCCGCCCTTGTCGAAACAGAAACTGGATTCAGCGACTAGTCGCCGTGCGACCGGCGCTGCTTCTTGCGGCTGCGCTTACGCGCGAGCGCCTGTTTGAGACGCTTTTTCTCGCCGGGTTTCATGTAGTACGAGTGCCGCTTGACCTCTTTAATGATGTCTTGCTGCTGCACTTTGCGCTTGAAGCGCCGCAGTGCGGAGTCCAGCGACTCGCCTTCATTGACGTAGACTTCTGCCATATGCCCGGTTCACCTCCCTTGCGGGATACGTCCCAACCTTCCGAGTGTAGCAGAACGACCTTGTTGGACTCAGGCGGTGACGCGAACCGCGGGCTGCTCCGCCGGCGGAGGAACGGTCGGTCCCGCCGGTTTCGGCTTGTCGATGCTGACCTCGATCCAGCCGTCGCGCACGCGCACTTGGTAGGTGTCGAGATCGCAAAATCCGGGGCCGGACTTCTTGGCGCCGGTCACCACGCAGAAGCGGGCGGCGTGCCAGGGGCAGACCAACTCCTCGCCTTGCAACTCGCCCTGGGTGAGAGGAACGCCCATGTGCGTGCACAGAGCGTCCACGGCGTGCAGCTTCTCGCCCACGCGCACGATCGCAATCTTCTTTCGGCCGACCTGAACGGTCTGTGCGGAGCGATCCGCCAGATCAGCGAAGGGAAGCACGGGGAAGAAGGCGTCTTGCACTCTGGGTTCCTCCAGGTCGGCTGCGGGCGAACCGTCAATCGACCGAAACCACACTCTACAACGCTCGACGGTAAAAGGCAACTCAGTTGCAAAAAATGGTGATCGAACATCCGGATGGGCCGGCTCCGGCGGCGTGCTAACCTTCAGGGGAAAAAGCTCATGGCGGTTCGTCTGGCTGTACATTTGCGCCCCGGAGGGTTTTCCGATCGCTGGATCGACAACTGCCGGGAGAAGGGCGTCGCCTGTGAGCCGGTCGACGGTTTCGCCTCCGACATCATCGAGCAACTGCGCGGCTTCGACGGCTTCTTGTGGCACTTCGACCATGTCGAAAGCCAGGACATGCTGGTCGCGCCGATGGTTCTCGAGGCGGCCGAATCGATCGGGCTGGAAGTCTTTCCCAACCGCGCCACGCGTTGGCACTTCGACAACAAGCTGTCCCAAAAGTATCTGCTCGAAGGTTTGGGCGCGCCGCTGGCCCGCAGCGATGTCTTCTATTCCGAGGAAGCAGCGCGCGCGTACTTGGCGTCGGCAGCGCTGCCTGTCGTGGCGAAGCTCAAGGCCGGGTCCGGGTCGGCCAACGTGCAACTGCTACGCACCAAGGCCGAGGCCGAAGCCTATTGCAAAAAGATGTTCGGGGCGGGGGAGAACCCGCTGCCGGGCTATTTCTCCGACGCTTCCACCCGCGTGCGCAGTGTGGCGCAGGCCGGAGCGCTGGCCGCGAAGCTCAAACGGGCGCCGGCGGCGCTGATGCGTCGGTTGAAGAAGCGGCGCTTCACGGCTCGCGAACGCGGCTACGTGTACTTCCAGGAGTTTCTGCCGGGCAACGAGTTCGATACGCGCATCACCGTGGTCGGCGACGTCGCCTGGGGCTTCATCCGGCGGGTGCGGCCCGGGGATTTTCGGGCCTCGGGCAGCCGCAACATCGACTACAACCTCGAATTTGTCGATGTGGAGTGCGTGAAGATCGCTTTCGAGACCGCCGAACGGCTCGGTTCGCAGAGCACGGCGTTCGACTTCGTGAAGGCGCAGGGGGGAGAGCCGCGGATCGTCGAGATCAGCTACGGCTACGAGTCCGGCGCCGTCCATGCGGTCTCCGGCCAATGGCGCCGCGACTTGAGCTGGCAAGACGGTCGGCTCTACGCCGAGGACGTGATCATCGACAACCTGGTGGCGGCCATCGAGAATAAGAAGCGATGAACCACGAGGCTTCGTCCGGCTTGGACCGCGTGGCGGCGATCGCCGCGAGCGTCGAAGCGCGCTACGGCCGGCTCGCCGAGCCGATGGCCGCGCCGGAACTGCCCGGGGGCCAGGCCGAAACCGTCGAGCAGGCCTGCGTACGCGACCTGCTGCGCATCTGGGGCCTCGACCGCGAGCGCTTCGGCTCCCCGGAATGGAATCCGCTGGGCGACTTCGTCGGGCCGGGCGGAAGGATCGCGCTCAAGCCGAACTGGGTGAACCACTGGAACGCCAGCGGCGCGGGCATGGAGTGCCTGATCACCCAAACCGGCGTGATCGAGGCCGTGGCGCTCTATGCGGCCAAGACGAAGCCGGCGGACATCGTCGTCGGCGATGCGCCCATCCAGGGCTGTGACTTCGGGCTTTTGCGGGCCGAGCAACAGGTCGACGCGATGGTCGAGCGGCTGGCCGCGGCCGGGGTTCCGATCCGGGTGGCGGATTTTCGGCGCACCGTGCTGCTGGGAACGAAGGTCGGCGCCGCGCGGCGCGAAGGCGTGCAGGGCGAAGACCACTTCGTCGAGGTGGACTTGGGGTCGGAGAGCCTGCTGGAGCCGATCAGCGCAGACAGCGAGCGCTTCCGGGTGGCGATGTACAACCCCGAGCGCATGACCAGGCAGCACGCGCCGGGCCGGCACCGCTATCTGATCGCGCGCGACATCCTGGCCGCCGACCTCGTCATCAGCCTGCCCAAGCTCAAAACCCACAAGAAGGCCGGCGTGACCGGGGCTCTCAAGAATCTGGTCGGCATCAACGGCAACAAGGAATATCTGCCGCACTACCGCATCGGAGGCGAAGGCCGCGGCGGCGACAGTTTCGCCGGCGGCTCGACTGCCAAGGCCGCGGCGGAGCGCATCCACGACTGGGCCAACCGCCGCGAGCAGACGGATTCGCTACAGCGCTTCGCCGACCGCTCGGGTTCGATCCTGCAGCGCATCGACGCCCGGCTCCGCGGCGACGACAGCTACGAGGGCTCCTGGCACGGCAATGACACGGTGTGGAGGATGTGCCTGGACCTGCAGCGCGCCCTGCTCTACGCCCGCGTGGACGGAAGTTTTTCTGGCGAACGTCAGCGGCGGGTGATCGCCATCACCGACGCGATCATCGGCGGGCAAGGCGACGGGCCGCTGGCGAATCGGCCGATCGCGAGCGGCTTCTTGACCGGCGGGACGTCGATGCCGGAGATCGAGGCGCTGCATAGCCGCCTGATGGGCTTTGATCCGGAACGCATTGCGATCGTACGGGAGGCGTTCGGGCGCTTTCGCTGGCCGTTGACCGACGGATCGATGGAGCAGGCGCGGTTGCGTGCGGACTCGGGAGAGACTTGCTTGCAGGACCTCGGTCCGCACCAAGGCCGGACGTTCGATCCGGCCAGCGGCTGGCGCGGGCACTGTGAGCTGACGCCGGCCGCGATGGTCGCAACTACAGAGCCGCAGACGTGAGTCTGCGGGCCCGCGCCTTCACAGGCGCGGTTCTGTTCAATTCCTACTCCTGCAACTCGCGTTCGATGGCTTGCAGCTCGCGCGCCAAGTCTTCGGCCTGTCGCCGCAGCGCGTTGACGCGCTGAGCCAGATCAGGCGAGGGAGCAGGCGTCGTCGATGGGCCAGACGGCTCTTCGGCTTCGGTCATTGCCCGCGGGGATTCGACGGGGCGCCTGTCTCCGTTCACGCTGAGCCGGTCCAGCGCCTCTTCGAAACTATTCTCGTAGATGAGCCGGTTGCCCATCGCCAGCACGACTTTCCGCAGCTGCGGCATGCGCGCGGATTCGGCCTGGATGTAGATCGATTCGACATACAGGAAGGCGTCATCCACCGGCAGCGCCAGCAGTTCGCCGCGCAGCACACGCGAGCCCTGCTGATTCCAAAGCGTCAGGTCGCGGGCGATGTCCTGGTCTTGGTTGATGCGCGACTCGATCTGGTTGGGGCCGTAGACGAGTTGCTGCTTGGAAAGCTGAAAGTAGAGCAGTTCCCCCAGATTCTCGCCGTCGTTGCGGGCCGCCATCCAGCCGATCAGGTTGTCTTTGCCGCGCGGCGTGAACGGCAGCATCAGGATGAATTCGGGCTCTTTCTCGCCGGGAAGGCGGGCGACGATGTAGGTCGAGTTCATGCGGGCGGCGCGTCCGGTGTCGCCCGACAGGCTTTGCGCCACGTCCCACTCGTCTTCCTTGTTGTAGAAGACGTCGGGGTCGGTCATGTGGAAGGTGCGGTAGAGTTCGGCCTGCACATCGAACAGCGCCAGTGGATAGCGTGTGTGCGAGCGCACCGAGGCCGGCATCTCATTCTTGTCGGTGAACAGGTCCGGGAACAGCGCCTCGTAGGCGCGGACGATCGGGTCGCTCTCATCCCACAGATACAGCGTGGTGCGCCCGTCGTAGGCGTCCACGGTAGCTTTGACGGAGTTGCGGATATAGTTCACCCGGCGGGTCTCGAAGCCGGGCACGCCGACCGCCCGCGAATACGGGTGGGCGTCGGAGACGGTGTAGCCGTCGATGATCCAGACCAAGTGACCGTCGTCGGTGATCGTCAAATAGGGGTCGTAGTCCCACTCGATGAAGTCGGCGAGGTGGTTGAGCCGCTCGCTGATGTCGCGGTAGATCATCATGCGGCTGTTCGGGTTGGTCAGGCCGGTGAGCAGGATGTTGATCTCGCCTTCGCGCAGGGTGGCGGCCAGCCGCAGCGGCAGTGAGTCGATGGGGAAGCCGCCCATGCCTTCGTAGCTCGAGGTGATGTTGCGGTCACCGGAAGGGTAGTCGAACTCCTCCTGGTTGGTGTTGACGAAAACCGGGTCGTGCGTGACTTCGCCGTAATAGATCTCCGGCCGCTCGATCTTCAGATCCGGCGTGCGGATCTCGGGCGGGGCGTCCTGGATCAGCAACATGGGCAGGCCGTCCGGCGTGGTGCGGTTGACCTCGGACATCACCACGCCGTAGCCGTGCGTGTAGAAGAAGTTCGTATTCACCCAGCTCGAGCGGGCCTCGGCCGGCAGCTGGTTGATGTCGATCTCACGCGGCGACAGCAACACCTGTTTGATTTTGCCGTCGATCATGTAGCGGTCGATGTCGATGTCGGCAAATTCGTAGTAGGGCCGCAGAGCCTGGATTTGGGTGATCGTGTCAGTAAACGCGGCGGTGTCCCACAGCCGGATGTTGTCGACGAGGGTGGAGTGCGCTTGCACGTCGAGAGTTTCCTGCAGCGACGCGTTGAAGGTGACGGCTTTGCCGGCCTTGAGGCCGTAGGCGACGAGCGTGGCTTCAATGTGGCGGGCGATGTAGTCGCGTTCGTAGGTCAGCTCATTGGGAGTGACGAACAACGCTCGAAAGACTTCCGGCACGAGCGCGTTGGCGATCAGCGAGACGACGATGATGCCGCCGGCAATGCGCAGCCGCCGCATCCACACCAGCGGAATGGCGGCCAACAGTCCGGCAATCACGGCCCAGCGCAGCGGCAAGGTGACCTTTTCGTCCACGTAGTCCATGCCGGACATGAAGTCGTGAACGTTCATCAGCAGGCTGTAGCGGCCGAGGAAGAACCAGCCGGCGGCGCCGACCAGCAGGATGGTCGCCAGGGTGCGGGCGAAGTCGGTCTGCGTGGCCCCTTCGAGCAACAACGGGTTCGGCCCCGGGTCGAACTCTTCCGCTGCGCCGCCGGAGGCGCGGAAACGCTGGAAGCGCTCATAGATCTGCCAGCCGCGCGCGGTCGCCCAGAACACGATCACCGAGATGAGCGTGACGGTGAACAAGAAACCCAGCAGGGTCTTGAAGAAGGGCAGGTCGAAGAGATAAAACGACAGGTCGCGCCCAAAGACCGGATCGATCCAAGGCGTCTCCTTCGGACTCGACCGCTGCGAGCCGACGTAGGCCATTACGCGCCAGGAATTGATGGACGAGCCAACGAAGATTACCGAGACGACGAACAGCGCCGCGGCGACGATGCGGGAGTAGAGCGGATAGGACCGCCGCGGAACGCCCGAAAACGCCAGGCCGCGGCTGTGCGCCCACAACGCCACGCCCCAACCGATTAGCGCCGCCGCGGTGGCCGGCAGGATCTGGTAGAGGAGCATGTTGACCCAGGTGGAGACCTGGCCGACCTCTTTCCACCAGGAGTATTCGATGACGAAGTCGGCGATGGTGCGCGAGCCGGCGATCAGGACGAACGCAAGGGCGACCAGGACGATGTTGCGGATCTGACGGGGTTCCATATTGTGTCGAGCGCCTTTACTATACCGGGCGGCCGACGGCGCACGGGTGAAGAGCCTGAAGAACAGCCGAAGTTTAGGGGATCAGACCCCTTTCGGAATCCCAAACCATGCGGCCGGAGACGATGCTGGCCGCGGGGCCGCCCCGGAAGCTGCGGCCGTGGAAAGGGGAGTTCTTGCTCTTCGACGGCGAGCGCTCGGCGTCAAAAACCCACGCGCGATCTAGATCGAGCAGGGTCAGGTCGGCCGGTTGGCCTTCCTCGATCCGCACCGAGTTGAGCCCGAGGGCGCGCGCCGGGCCGCTCGAAAAAAGCTCGATCAGGCGCGCGACGTCGGCGCGGCCCGAATGCACCAGCGCCTCGATGGCCAGGCTGACCGCCGTTCCCAGCGCGATCGCGCCGAACGGACTCGAGTCGAACTCCTGCATCTTGACGTTGCCGGTGTGCGGCGCGTGATCGCTGACGATGGCGTCGACGGTCCCGTCGGCGCAGGCGGCGATCAGCGCGTCGCGGTCGGCGCCGGAGCGGAACGGCGGCCGCACCTTGTAGTTGCTGTCGTAGGCCGGCATGTCGTCGACCGTCAGCGCCAGGTGGTGCGCGGCGACGTCGGCCGTGACCGGCGTGTCATGCGCTTTGGCGTCGCGTAGCAGGTAGACGGCGGCGGCGCTCGAGATGTGACCGATGTGCACCCGCGCGCCGGTTTCGCGGCACAGGATCAGGTCGCGGGCGAGAATCGTGGTCTCGGCGCTGACGGGGATGCCGTTGAGGCCCAGCGCGGAGGCTCGCTCGCCTTCGTGGATGTCGCCGCCGGCTGCCAGGCTCTGGTCTTCACAGTGTGTGATGACGGTCAGGCGGAACGAATCGGCGTAGCGCAGGGCGCGGCGCATCAGGGCGGCGTCGGCGACGGTGCGGTCGGCGTCGCCCACCGCGCGCGCTCCGGCGTCGCGCATCGAGGCGATCTCGGCCAACTGCTCGCCTTCTCCGCCTTTGGTCAGCGCGCCGATCGGCAGAACATGCACGGCTCCCTTGCGCCGCGCCCGTTCCACCAAGAAGCTCGTGACGGTGGCCGAATCGTTGCAGGGATTGGTGTTGGACAGGCAGCAGACGGCGGTGAAGCCGCCCGAGGCCGCCGCACGCGTGCCGCTCTCGATGGTTTCGGCGTGTTCGAGGCCCGGCTCGCGCAGGCGGGCGCGCAGGTCGATGAAGCCCGGGGCGATGATCTTTCCGGTTGCGTTGTAGACCTCGGCGTCGGTCGGCGCGACGAGCCCTGCCCCGATGCTCTCGATGCCGCCGTTGACGAGCAATACGTCCGCGATCCGGTCCACTCCCGCGGCCGGGTCGAGCAGGCGTCCGCCCTGGAGCAACAACGGCCGCTGCTGCTTCTTCAAGCCGCAGCCTCCTCGGCGCAGGCGCGCTCGAGCACCGCCATGCGCACCGATAGCCCGTTCTCCACCTGGTTGAGGATCACCGAGCTTTTCGAGTCCGCTACTTCGTTGGAGAGTTCGCGGCCGCGGTTGATCGGCCCGGGGTGCATCACCAGCACCTCGGGCTTGGCCAGCGCCAAGTGCTCCATCTCCAGACCGTAGTACTGGAAATACTCGTTTTTTGGGAAGATCGGCTTCGACTGGCGTTCGAGTTGTACGCGCAGCATCATCACCACGTCGGCGTCGCGCACGGCTTCCTTCATGTCGTAGGTGATGGTGATGTTCGGCGCCAGCGACTGCAGCGAGCGCGAGACCATCGTCGCCGGACCGCACAGCGTCACGAACGAGCCGAACTTGGTGAGCAGGTGGATGTTCGAGCGCGCCACGCGGGAGTGCGCGATGTCGCCGATGATGGCGATCTTCAGGCCGGTCAGCGTCTCTTTCTTCTCGAGGATCGTCATCGCGTCGAGCAGCGCCTGGGTGGGGTGCTCGTGGCGTCCGTCGCCGGCGTTGATGATCGGCCGCGCCAGAAAGCGCGACAGGAAGTGCGGCGCGCCGGAGGAGGCGTGGCGCATGACGATCGCGTCGGGCTGCATCGCCGCCAGCGTGTTGAGCGTGTCGACGAGCGATTCGCCTTTCGACAGGCTCGAGCCCTGCTCCTGGATTGAGACCGTATGCGCGCCCAATCGTTGGGCGGCGATCTCGAAGCTGGTGCGCGTGCGCGTGGAGGACTCGAAGAAGAGGTTGACGATGGTCTTGCCGGGCAGCTTTTCGGCCAACTCGGGGTCGTGGTTGGCGCGGCGCGATTTGAGCTCGCGGCTGCGGTCAAGGATCTTTCGGATCTCTTCGCGGCTGAGCTCTTCGATGCCGAGCAAGCTGCGCTGCGCGAGCCGGGTTGAATGCGGCGACGGGCTGAGCGAGATCGGATTCAAGGGCAGCGAATCGGCCAAATGACTAGGATACCCCGATCCGAAGCTCGACAGCGACCCGGAATGTTGGACAATGCATGCGCCGACACCGTCGGGCGGGGGAAGGGATGGGCAAGCGCTGGACGCAGCAAGACTACGACAGCTACGACATCGTCCACGGCTTTGGGCAGGTCGCTGCTGGGTACGACCGCTCCAACGACGCCATGACCGTGGGGCTGCACCGCCGCTGGCGCAGCAAGCTCTGCGACGCGGCGGCGGAGCGGATTCCCCAGGGCGCGCGCCTGCTCGACATCGCTACCGGAACCGGCGATGTGCTGGTGGGCGTGCTGCGTCGCCGCGCGGACCTGCGTGCGACCGGGGTCGACCCGACCGAGCCGATGCTGCGGCTGGCGCGCGCCAAGCTGGACCGCGAACTCGGGAATGCTGCCGCCGGCATCGAACTGCTCACCGGCGATTGCCGCAGCCTGCCGTTCCCCGACGGCCGCTTCGACGCGGTGACGATCTCTTGGGGGATTCGCAACGTGAGGCCGTTCGAGCGCGGCCTCGAAGAGATCCGGCGCGTGCTGCGGCCGGGCGGGTTATTGTTCGTGCTCGAGAGCGGTCCGCCGGAATCGCGCCTCACGCGGGCCTTCTACAATGTCTATAAGCGCGCGCTGCCGTGGATCGGCGAGTGGACCGGCGGCTATCGGCCGACATTCGAGTACTACTGGCGCAGCGTCGATCGTTTTCCCGCCGGTGCGCAGTTCATCGCCGCGATGCAGGCGGCCGGTTACCGCGAGACGGAGTATCGGGCGCTGTTCGGGGGAATCTGCTACCTCTACACGGCAGTAAACCCAACTACGAGATGAACCGTCGCCCGATCGGCTATGCTGGCTGTTTCAGCTTCTTCAACGCGTAGCAGATCGTTGGGCGTATGAGATTCACGGCTGCCATGTCACTAGCGGTCAGCTTGCTGACCGTAGCTGCAGGGGCCCAGGTCCCGCCCTCTCAGCGGCAGGCCGAGACCCGCGAACTGCTGGAGAGAGTGCAGCGCCTGGAAAGCGAACTCGCCGACCTTCGCCAGGAACTCGCCGAGCGCGCGGCCGAAGAGGAGCGGCAGCGTCTCGCGGAGGCGGAGCAGGAACGCCGGAGACAGGCCGAGCAATCGCTCGCGATCGGCCGGGCGATGGAACGCGTCTCCGTGGACGCCCTCATCGACGGCTTCTACTCCTACAATTTCAACCAACCCGAGGACGGATTCAACGGTTTGCGCGCCTACGATCGGCTCGATCGCAGCCTGGGGCTCAATCAGGCCGCCGTGGTCATTGAAGCGCCGACGGACGCAGCCTCGGGCCGACGCCTCGGCGCCCGCATCGACCTGATGGTCGGCCAAGCGACTCAAACGCTCCAGGGCGGTCCCGGCAACGAGCCGCGCCCTGAGCTCTACCGCCCGCTGTTCCAAGCCTATGGGACCTACGTCGCGCCGCTGGGGAAGGGCTTGACCGTGGACTTCGGTAAGTGGGCCAGCTCGCTCGGGCTCGAAGGCAACTATACCCAGACCCAGGTCAACTACAGCCGCTCGCTACTGTTCAACTTCCTGCCGTTCTATCACTTCGGAGTCCGCTCTCGATACGACTTCGACGACCGCTGGGGGGCCTCCTACTGGCTGGTCAACGGCGATGGTCAGAGTGAGGATTTCAATCGCTCGCCGTCGCACGCGGGCTTCCTGCACTGGAACCCGCACCCGCGGCTGTCGACGAACTGGTCGTACTTTGGCGGGAATGGAAACGCCTCCCGGCCGGCAACGCCCGGGGCAGGGCAGGGTATGCAAGGGCTGAACCTCGACGGCAAGTTCCACATTGCCTATTCCCAGGCCGTGTGGCAGGCCGCGCGGCGCTTGACGCTGTCCGCCGAGGCGAGTTCTGTGATCTTCCGGGAGCGCTCCGCCTCGCCGCCCCAGACGATGCTGGGGGGCGGCGCAATGGCCGACATTCAGCTTGCCCCTGGTTGGAACCTCGGCGCCCGCTTCGAGGCCGTCTCCGACCGCGGCGGCTACTACAGCGGGACGTCGCAGATGCTGCGCGAGGGGACGCTCACTCTGAGCCGACGGCTGGCCGATGGGCTGCTGCTGCGCTATGAAGTGCGGCAGGATCGTTCCAATCGGCCGTTTTTCCTGACCGACCGGCCCGGCGAGCTGTCGTCGCGCCAGACGACGATGCTGCTGGGCGTGACCTACTGGACCGCCCGGGACGGCGAGTGGTAGGCGGCGGGAGGCGATATCTTCTGATAGCCGCTGAGCGGTGGCGGCTGCGTCGGGAGCGGATCTCCCCAGGCGGCGACTAGCTGCTGCAACCGAGTTGAGACCGCAGCCTCGGACCGATACGGTATCTTAAGGGTTTGCCCGCCGACGGCGGACGGGGAAGGTGCGTTCATGCTGATGATCAAAGGCCAAATTCGGGAAGATATTGATCCCCAGGAAACCGCCGAGTGGCTCGAAGCCCTCGACCTGATCAACGAGGAAGGCGGGCCCGAACGCGTCAACTACCTGCTGGGCAAGCTCCAGGAGCGTGCGGCCGAGAACGGCGTCACGCTCGAAGGCCGCGGCTCGACGCCCTACATCAACACCATCCCCGTCGACGACGAAGTTCCCTATCCGGGCGACCGCGAGATCGAGCGGCGCATCAAGTCGATCATCCGCTGGAACGCCATGGCGATGGTCGTACGTGCGAACAAGCACGACGACGGCATCGGCGGCCACATCTCGACGTATCAGTCGCTGGCGACGCTGGTGGAGGTCGGCCACAACCACTTCTTCCGCGGTTCGATCGACGGCGAGCCCGGCGACTTCATCTACTACCAAGGCCATGCCAGCCCCGGCATGTACGCTCGCGCCTTCGTCGAAGGCCGCTTGAGCGAAGAGCACCTGAAGAACTTCCGCCACGAGCTGCGCGACCACCCTGGTTTGCCGTCGTATCCGCACCCGTGGCTGATGCCCGATTTCTGGCAGTTCCCCACGGTGTCGATGGGACTGGGCCCGATCAACTCGATCTACCATGCCCGCTTCATGCGCTACCTGGAGAACCGCGGGCTGATCAAGCCCACCGACCGCAAGGTCTGGGCCTTCGTCGGCGACGGCGAATCCGACGAGCCGGAGAGCTTGGGCGCGCTGACGCTGGCGTCGCGCGAAAAGCTCGACAACCTGGTGTGGGTCGTCAACTGCAATCTGCAGCGCCTCGACGGGCCTGTCCGAGGCAACGGCAAGATCATCCAGGAGCTCGAAGGCGCCTTCCGCGGCGCCGGCTGGAACGTCATCAAGTGCCTGTGGGGCAATGACTGGGACGATCTGCTGGCGCGTGACGAGACCGGCCTGCTGCGCCGCCGCATGGAAGAGTGCGTCGACGGCGAGTACCAGCGCTTCAAGGGCCTGGGCGGCAAGGTCATCCGGGAGGAATTCTTCGGCAAGTATCCTGAATTGCTCAAGCTCGTCGAGCACATGAGCGACGAGGAGATCGGCAAGCTGCGGCGCGGCGGCCACGACGCGCACAAGGTGTACAACGCCTACCGCAAAGCCGTCGACCACAAGGGCGGCCCGACGGTCATCCTGGCGAAGACCGTCAAGGGCTACGGCCTCGGCGAAGCCGGCGAAGGCAAGAACATCACCCACCAGCAGAAGAAGCTCAACGAGAGCGAACTCGAGTACTTCCGCAAGCGTTTCGATATCCCCGTGCAGGCTTCGGTGGTGCAGAACATCGAGTTCTACCGCCCGCCGGAGGACTCCGAGGAAATCAAGTACATGAACGAGCGGCTAGAAGCGCTGGGCGGCCCGAACCCGGTTCGTGAGGTCAAGCCGATCGAGATCAGCGCGCCGCCGCTCGAGAAGTTCAAGGATTCGCTGGGCGGCTCGAAGGGCCGCGCCGTCTCCACCACGATGGCCTTTGTGGCCATTCTCAAAACGCTGATGGCGGACAAGGAGCTCGGCAAGTACGTCGTGCCGATCATCCCCGACGAAGGCCGCACCTTCGGCATGGAGTCGCTGTTCCGCTCGCACGGCATCTACGCCAGCCAGGGCCAGCTGTACAAGCCGGTCGACTCGGAGATGCTGCTCTATTACAAGGAAGCCAAGGACGGCCAGATCCTCGAAGAGGGCATCACCGAAGCCGGCTCGATGGCGTCGTTCACCGCCGCCGGCACGGCCTACGCCAACTACGGCGTGCCGATGATTCCGTTCTTCATCTACTACTCGATGTTCGGCTTCCAGCGCATCGGCGACCAGATCTGGGCTTTTGCGGATTCGCGCGGCAAGGGCTTCCTCTGCGGCGGCACCGCCGGCCGTACCACCCTCAACGGCGAGGGGCTGCAGCATCAGGACGGACACAGCCTGCTGCATGCTTCCACCGTGCCCACCTGCCAGGCTTATGATCCGGCGTTCGCCTACGAACTCGCCGTGATCATCCAGGACGGCATCCGCCGCATGTACCAGGAAGGCGAGGACATCTTCTACTACCTCACGGTGGAGAACGACAACTACGAGCATCCCGAGATGCCAGAAGGCGTCGAGGAAGGCATCCTCAAGGGCATCTACAAGTACAAGCCCGCCGCCAAGGGCAAGGCCGTGGCGAGCCTGTGGGGCAGCGGCGCGATTTTGGCCGAAGTGCTCAAGGCGCAAGAGATCCTGGCTGACCAGTTCGACGTGGCCGCGGACGTCTACAGCGTCACCAGCTACAGCCAGGTGCGCCGCGACTGCCTGGAGGTGGAGCGGCACAACCGGCTCCATCCGACGGCCAAGCCGAAGCGGTCGTACTTGCAGCAGTTGTTTGACAAGGTCGACGGGCCGATCATCGCCTCGAGCGACTACATGAAGGCCCTGCCCGATGGGCTGGCGCCGTTCCTGCCCGGCCGCATCGAGAGCCTCGGCACCGACGGCTTCGGCCGCAGCGAAGATCGGCCGCACCTGCGCCGTTTCTTCGAAGTGAGCGCGGAAGCGGTTGCTGCGGCGACTCTCTCGCGGCTGGCTCGGGATGGCAAGTTTGACAAGCGCAAGATCAAGAAGGCCTTCCAGACCCTCAATATCGACACGGAGGCGCCCAACCCTGCGACGGTCTAGCTTTCTTTTGCTCGCCGCGGCGTTCTGGATGATCGGCTGCGCAGGCGATTCGGCGACCGTGGAGGATCCGGCACAAGGGATGACTCCAGCGGAGTGGAATCCTGAAGGGGAAGTCATTCCCCTCACGCTTCCCGATGGAAAACAGATCGAGGTGGAGCTGCGGCTTACCTTTGAAGAGCTTTCGAAGGGGATGATGTTTCGCTCGCAGCTGCCCCCGGACAAGGGCATGCTGTTTGTCTTCGGCGACCGGCAGAAGCGGTCGTTCTGGATGTTCCAGACCCTCGTGCCGCTGGACATGGTGTGGATGGACGATGACAAGCGGGTCGTCGAGATCGTGGACAACGCTCCACCCTGCACCGAGCGCGATTTCCGAAATTGCCCCACTTACGGCGGCAACTTCGAGGCCGCCTACGTGCTCGAGGTCGCCGCCGGCAGGGCCGCGGCGCTCGGGCTGGATGTGGGCGATCAGGTGTCGTTTTAATGAATCAAGATCACTTGCGCAAACTGCTGGAGGGGGTCCGGGACGGGGAACTCTCGCCCGAAGAAGCCGCCAAGCGCTTTGACCACCTTCCGTTCGAGGACCTGGGCTTTGCCAAGGTCGATCATCACCGCGCTTTGCGGCACGGCATGCCGGAGGTGATTCTGGGCCAGGGCAAGACCCCGGAAGAGGTGCGCGGCATCGCCGAAAAGCTGCTCGAGCGCTCCGACAATTTGCTGGTGACCCGCGCTTCCCAGGCCATGTACGAGACGGTGCGCGATCTCGACCCCGACGCCGAGTACTTGCCGCGCTCGGGCTGCCTGCGCATCTGGCGCGACAAGACGATCCGCGGCAAGTCGAAGATCGCCGTCGTCTGCGCCGGCACCAGCGACCTGCCGGTGGCCGAAGAAGCGCGCGTGACGTGCGAGGTGATGGGCAACGAGGTCATCGAGGTCTACGACGTCGGCGTGGCGGGCATCCACCGGCTGCTGGGCAACATCGACAAGTTGTCCAAGGCCCGCGTGATCATCTGCTGCGCCGGCATGGAAGGAGCGCTGCCGAGCGCCGTCGGCGGCATGGTTTCCTGCCCGGTGATCGCGGTGCCGACCTCGGTGGGCTACGGCGCCAGCTTCAACGGGCTGGCGGCGCTGTTGGGAATGCTGAACTCCTGCTCGTCGAACGTCACCACCATGAACATCGACAACGGCTTCGGCGCGGCCTACGTCGCGACCTTGATCAACCGCATCTGAGGGACGCCCGATGGCGCGCGCCCTTCGCATCGGCTTGCTGTACTTCCTGATGGTGGGGGCGGCCGGGTTTGTGCTGGGACCGATTCGCGTGCTTTGGCTGGTCCCTCGGGTCGGCGAGCGGATGGCCGAACTGCTCGAAATGCCTCTGATGCTGACCGTGATCTATTTCTCGGCGGGCTGGGCGGCGGCGAAACTCGCAAGCGGCAGGGCGCGGCTTGCGGCAGGGCTGTTTGGGCTGGTCCTCATGCTCGGCATGGAGTTGGGGCTGGTGCTGCAACTTCGGGGTTTGACGATCCCGGAATACCTGGCCGCTCGCGATCCGGTCGCCGGGACGGCGTATCTGGCTTCGCTGGGGTTCTTCGCTATCGCTCCTGCATTGTTGGGTCAGGGCCCAGCGGTAGGATCGCGGAGTTCGCGATAGCATGCAACGCTCCCGTACCTAACGGTTCCTCAACAGGGTAGGCGCATCGCGGGCGCTGTGAATGATCGCCACGATCGTAACCGGTGCGGTATCGGCGCGGTAGACGATGTGGTAGTCCAGGGCGACGACAAAGCGCACTCTATGAGAGGTCCAGTCTTCGCGCGGTCTGCCCAGACGCGGAAACTTCCCTATGAGTTCGAACGTTTCGACTAGCTTGGTGACGACGCGATCCGCCGCGGAGACGTTGTCCCTGGCTATGTGGTCCCAGATTTCGAGCAAGTCTTCGCCGGCGAGAGGCGTCAGCAGGTAAGGGCTCATCGCCTGTTGAGCGCCGCTCTGCGAATCTGCAACTCGCCAAGGATACGGTCTAGCTCAACGGTCTTTCCCGTCTCGGACTGCCTCCAGCCTTCGTCGATGTGCGCGCGAATGGACTGTCGGCGTTCCGGTTCCTGCTCCGCCCACCAGCGCGAGGCGCGCTCCTCGGCCACCAAGTAGTGGGCGTAGTCATCAGCGGAAGCAAAGCCCCGCTCTTGAGCGTGCTCTTCAAGCCATGCCTTATCGCCCTCGGGAAGCGTCACATTGGGAGCGCCCATGCTCTCTATACTAATCGCCGGCCGAGCGATTGCGTCGTCAGCCCAGCAGGTTGCAATGCCGACGCTCGAGCGCGGATGATCGAAGCTGGTTCTTTCCTCCCCGATGCCGCACATCCAGCGAATCCAGGCGGCGCTCCGCAAGGAGCTGCGGCCGATGCTGTCCCTCGCCGTGCCGGTGGTCATCGCCGAGCTCGGCTGGATGTCCATGAGCGTGGTCGACACGATCATGGTCGGGCGACTGGGCCCGGAAGCCATTGGCGCGGTGTCGATCGGCGCGGTGCTGTTCTACACCGTCGGCGTTTTTGGCGCGGGCATGCTGTTGGGGCTTGATACGCTCGTCCCGCAGTCCTACGGGGCGGGTGATCTGGACGACTGCCACCACTCGCTGGTCCAGTCCGTCTACGGGTCGCTGACGCTGGGGCCGTTGCTGATGTTGCCGATGTTCGCCATGCTGCCGTTCATGGACCGCTTTGGTCTGGACCCCGAGGTGGCGCGGCTGGCCAAACCCTACACCAACGCCTTGTTGTGGAGTGCGCCGCCGCTGCTGCTCTACATGGCATTTCGGCAGTATTTGCAGGGCATGGACCGCGTGAAGGCGGTGATGTTCACGCTGATTTCGGCCAACGTGGTCAACGCCCTGGCGAACTGGGTCTTCATCTTCGGCGAGTGGGGTATGCCGGCGTTCGGCGTGGCGGGCGCGGGTTGGGCGAGCTGCGCTTCTCGGATCTACATGTGCCTGGCGCTGTTCGGCTACATCGTCTACGACGCGCGGAAGAACGGCACCGGCCTGCTGCGTGCGCCGCTGGGCTTGGACATGCCGCGGCTGCGCCAGTTGGCGCGCCTGGGCTTTCCGGCGGCGATGCAGCGAGGGCTCGAGGTCGGCGTTTTTGCTTTGGCGACGGCGATTGTCGGGACGCTCGATGCGGTGTCGCTCGCCGCGCATCAGATCGCATTGCAGGCGGCCAGCGTCAGCTTCATGGCGCCGTTGGGGGTCTCCTCGGCCGCGGCGGTGCGGGTGGGACAGGCGCTGGGCCGCCGCGACCCCGAAGGCGCACACCGCGCCGGCTGGACCGCGCTCGGCATCGGCGGCGCCTCGATGGTCGGCGCCGGGCTGGTCTTCTTTGTGTTCACCGAAGACATCATCCGCATCTTCACGGCTGACGCCGAGGTCATCGCCATCGGCGGCACACTGCTCTACATTGCGGCGTTTTTTCAGCTTTTTGACGGGTTTCAAGTCGTCGCGACGGGGGCCCTCCGCGGCGCGGGAGACACCCAGACTCCGTTGATCGCGAATCTGTTCGGGCACTGGTTTCTCGGACTGCCGGTGGGCTGGTGGCTCTGCTTCCACATGGATTGGGGCGCGGCCGGCATCTGGAGCGGACTGTCGCTGGGCCTGATCTCGGTGGGCGCCGTGCTGGCATATTTCTGGTCGACGCGGCTGGAAGGATTTCGCAGCCGGTTTGCTGAGGGCTAGGGGCGCGAGACGCGTCCGGCAACTACATCGAGCCGTATAGCCCCCGGCTTTAGCCGGGGGACGCGCTGTCGCGGCTCGAAATGCGGTCCCGAGCCGCGACCGAGAGAGAGCGGTTTTGCAAGATCCCCAAGTTTCGATTGACTGTTCCGCACAGGTGTTCTATTTGTACTAGAACACCTGTGATTCCTTTCCGCATTCAGTTCCAGTCCGGGGTCTCCGCCGGCCAGCAGGTCGTTTTCGCGGCGACCAAGGCGATCGTCAGCGGCGCGCTGCGGCCGGGCGACAAGTTCCCGTCGGTGCGCGAACTCAGCCAGGCGCTGAAAATCAATCCCAACACGGCGCACAAGGTTGTCGCCGAACTCACCCGCGCCGGCCTGCTCGAGATGCGCCCCGGCATCGGCGCTTTCGTCACCGCCGCGCCGCCGGCCAGCGCCGCGGACAGGGCCGAGTTGCTGGGTCGCGAGATCGAGCGACTCGCCGTCGAGGCCAAGCGGCTCGGCCTCGGCCTCGACGAGTTACTCGAAGCCGTCGAGCGTCATTGGCGATCGTTGACGCCGGTGGAGGAGGTCCATTCCAAGAAATGACCCATGCGATTGAAACGCACAATCTGACGCGCCGCTTCGGGTCGGTGCGGGCGCTCGACGGCCTGGAGATGCAAGTGCCCACCGGCGCGGTCTACGCCTTCCTGGGGCCAAACGGGGCCGGCAAGACGACCACCATCCACATCCTGATGCGCCTGCTCGAGCCCAGCGGCGGCGAGGCCCGCATGCTCGGAACCGATTGTCGCCGGCTGGGGCCGCGCGACCTCGAAAGCATCGGCTATGTGTCGGAAAACCAAGAGATTCCCGGCTGGATGACCGTCGCGGATCTGGTCGGCTACTGCAAGCCGCTCTACCCGGCCTGGGATGACGGCCTGTGCGAGCGGCTGCTGGCGATGCTCGATCTGCCGCGCGACCGCAAGATCCGGCACTTCTCGCGCGGCATGAAGATGAAGGCGGCGTTGGCGGTTTCGCTGGCGTATCGGCCGCGGCTGATCCTGCTCGACGAGCCGTTCTCGGGCCTCGATCCGATCGTGCGCGACCAGATGATCGAGGCGTTGCTCGAGCCTGATGGCGAGCGGACCGTCTTCGTCAGCTCGCACGACCTGGAGGAAGTGGAGAGTCTGGCCGACCACATCGGCTTTCTCAACCATGGCAAGCTGATCGCGTCGGAGCCGATCGAGAAGCTGCTGGAGCGGCACCGCGAGGTGGAGGTCGCCGTCGACCGCGCGACTCCCGTTGAGGCGGCGCCGAGTTGGCGGCTGGTGGAGCGCGGCGAGTCGCTGTTGCGCTTCATCGAGACGGATTTTCAGGGCGAAGCGGCTTGGCGCGGGCGGCTGCCGGAGAACGCCGCGGCCACGGTCGCACCCGCCACGCTACGCCGCATCTTCGCCACGCTCGCCAGGGAGGGAAGTCAAATCAAATCGGGCCGCGCCCGTCCATGAAATTCTTCAGGCGCCGGCTGCGGCTGGGGTGACGCAGCTTGCGCAAGGCCTTCGCTTCGATCTGGCGAATCCGCTCGCGCGTGACCGCAAAGCTCTGCCCCACCTCTTCGAGTGTGTGCTCGCTGCCGTCTTCCAGTCCGAAGCGCATGCGGATGACCTTCTCCTCGCGCTCGGTGAGCGTGCGCAGGACCTCGGCCGTCTGGTCGCGCAGGTTCAGGTTGATGACAGCCTCGGCCGGCGACTCCTGGTCATGGTCTTCGATGAAATCGCCCAGGTGCGAGTCGTCTTCCTCGCCGACGGGCGTTTCGATCGAGATCGGCTCCTGCGCGATCTTCATCACCTTGCGGACTTTGGCGGTCGGCAGCTCCATCGCATCGGCGATCTCCTCGGCGGTGGGCTCACGGCCGAGCTCCTGCACCAGGATGCGCTGGGTGCGCACCAAGCGGTTGATCGTCTCGATCATATGGACCGGGATGCGGATGGTGCGCGCCTGGTCGGCGATGGCGCGGGTGATCGCCTGCCGGATCCACCAGGTGGCGTACGTCGAGAACTTGTAGCCGCGCTGGTACTCAAACTTCTCCACCGCCTTCATCAGGCCGATGTTGCCTTCCTGGATGAGATCGAGGAAGTGCATGCCGCGGTTGACGTAGCGCTTGGCGATGGAGACCACCAGGCGCAGGTTCGCTTCCACCAGCTCGCGGGTGGCGGCGCCGACGAGTCCGCGAGCGACGCGGATGCGCTGCACCGCCGAGCGCAAGTCCGCCGAGCGCACACCCAGCTCGGCTTCCAGCGCCTTGACCGCATCACGGGCGGCCTTTTCCTGCGCTTTGAGCTGCCGCGCCTGTTCGGTGCGGGCGGGGGCGGCCTCGATTTCGCGCTGCAGGCGGGTGAGTTCGCGCTCGAGGTCGCGCAGGCGCGCCGCTTCGGTCTCGATCGAGACGGTCAACCGTTCGACATGTTCTGCTGACAACTGCGTTGCGCACAACAGGCGGAACATGCTGACGCTGCAGCGTCCCAGCGCCCACGAGGCCCGCCGGGCTTCGACTCTTTTCTGCTTGGGGATCGCTTCGAGCTTCTTCGCCAGCTTCTCGGCTTCGCCGTAGAGGAGGACGAGAGTTGCCAGGTCGGCGTCGAGCCGCTGGCGGCGGGCGGTCCAATCCTGGTCGGTCTGGTCATCGAAGGCGCAGACTTCGCGGATCGAGTGGTCGCCGCGGTCCAGACAGGCGGGGAGTTCGAGCAGTCTCCGGATCGCGATGGGATGCGTGAACACCGTTCGCCGGATGATCTTGCGTCCGCGCTCGATCCGCCGTGCGATGGCGACCTCTCCTTCGCGCGTGAGCAGAGACGTAGCTCCCATCTGCCGCAGGTAGCTGCGGACCGGGTCTCCGGCCTGATCCTGCGGGCCGGGTTCATACTCGATGTCGCTCTCTCGTTTTGCCGAGCCGCTGGGGGGCGCAACCTCGCCATTGGACTCCTCTTCGTCGTCTTCGGGGTCGTCGACGATCTCGATCTCACTGCTGTCGAGATCCTTGAGGAGCCGCTCTACCTTCGCCTGTTCACGCAGTGGTCGCGTCGAATCTTCGTCCACGAGACAAACCTCCGCCGGGCGCAACACACTGAGAAACACGTCCCCCGGCGCGTTCTCCGCTTATCGCGTTCCCATTCTACATCAGCCTCCAACGCCGGGCGCCGGCATACAACCAGCGCGGCCGGGTCAGATATCCATCACCGCGGCGACGTCGTCGGACAGCGTCGGGCGCTCGGTCAGCAGGGAAACGAACACGAAAGTCGCCAGCGAGGCCAACAGCGCGACGCACCCGGTGGCGATGCCCGACGGCAGCAGGTAGACCTCGTAGCGGGCCGCCAATTCGAGCGCGAAGTTCAACACGAGGCTGACGCTGATGGAGGCGACGCAGCCGGCGGCGGTGGCTCGCTTCCAGTTCAGCCCGATTGCGAGGCTGGGCACGATGGCGGCGGCGAAGGTGCCCCAGCCGAAGGTTCCCAGCAGCGCGACCAGGTTTTCCATATAGAGCGCAAAGCCGGCGGAGGCGACCAGCAACACGCCGGTGGCGATCCGCGTCCAAAACAGTTCGCGCTGGGTCGGCCGGCCGAACAGCGCGGTGGGGATGTCGCGCACGATGGCCGCGGCGCCGATGTTGACGAAGCTGTCGGCGGTGGACATGATCGCCGCCAGCAGCCCGGCGAAGACGATGCCGGCCAGCCATTCGGGCGTGTGCGCCAGCAGGAACGCCGGCGCCGCCTCGTCCGGCGTCGCCAACGGCGGATGCACTCCGCTCTCCACCAGCGTCCGCATCGCCAGTCCGACGCCCATCCACAGCAGGCTCAGGACGATGTAGCCGACGCCGAACAGCGCGGCCCCCCAGCGCAGCGTGCGAATGTCTTTGATCATCAGGAACTTGGTGACGGACTGCGGCTGGCCGACCGCGCCCAGGCCGAACAGCAGATACCAGCTCAGCGCCGTGATCGCGCCGCGCTCGCCCCAAGGCCCGATCAGCGCCGGGTCGACGTTCCACAGCGTCTCGCTGATGGCGGCCATGCCGCCGGTCGACTCGAGCACGAAGTAGAAAACCGCCAGCGCCGCGAAGGCCATGATCAGGCCCTGAAACAAGTCAGTGTAAACGCCCGCGATGATGCCGCCGGCGACGCTGTAGAACGCCAGTACGCCCACGCCGATCGCCATGGCGAGTTCGAGATTCACGCCCAGCACCGCGGCCAGCACGAAGCCGAGCGCCATGATCTGCGTGCCCAGGTAGCCCAACACGCCCAGCAACACCGCCAGGCCCATCAGCAGCCGCGGCGCTCCTTCGCCGTAGCGCGCTGCGACGGCGTCGGGCAGGGTCAGCACTTCGCGCGCCTCGGCCAATAGTCGCAGCCGCTTGGCCATCATGATCCAGGACACGCCGGCGCCGAGCGGCGCCACGAACGTCATCCACAGCGAACTCATGCCGACGTCAAAGACCAGTCCCGGGCCGCCGACGAAGCCAAACCCGCTCATCGTGCTCGAGATCGCCGCCACCACCACGACAACCGGCCCCAGGCTCTGCCCGGCGACGAGGAAGTCGGAGATCGAATGGGTTCGCCTCATCGCCCAGGCGCCGACGACGAAGCAGATCGCCAGGTAGCCGATGACGCAGCCCAGGATGTAAGGAGACTCAAGCGCCATGTCGGTCGGCGGCTCGGTGCTTGGAATGGCGCTGCATGAAGGCGGAGAGGTCGTCGTCGTCGAGGACGTTTTTCGGGAAGAAGAGGCCGTAGATCACGGCCGGCAGGATGCTCAGCGGCCAGATCAGGTAGACGAAGATCGCCGTGGCGCGGGGATAGCCCAACCACAACGCCGGCCGAGCCGCTTCGGGCTGATCGTAGTGGAAGATCGCCAGCAGCAGACCCGCCAGCAGGAGTCCGCAGGCCGCCATCAGCCGCCGCATGCGCAGCGGGTCGCCTTGCCGCCGCCAGCCGTAGAACAGCGGCAGCATCAGGTTGGCGATCACCGAAACGGAGAAGGCCCGCTCAGCGCCGAGAAGTCCCAGAGCCAACGTCAGCAAGGACAGCAGCGCCAGGGCGATCGCGATCCGGTCGCGGGTGGACGGCACGCGCTACTCGGCCTCCCAGACGAAGGCGGGGAAGCGCCGCAGGATGGTGAAGCCCAGCTGCTGATAGAGCCGGATCGCCCCGGCGTTGCTGCCGGTTACCGTGAGGCTGGCGGCGTCGCAGTCGAGTCGCCCGAGCGTCCGGAGCGATTCATGCAACAGGGCGTAGCCGATGCCCTGGCGCCGCACCGTCGCATCGACGCAGAGCTGTGCGATGTGGCCGGCGTCCGGCGCGACTTGCGTGCACAGGCAAACCCCCATCGGCGTGGAGCGGAAACGGCGGTCCGCCACGATGGAAGCTTCGGGCAGGAACCGGCCGCAGCCGGTGTGCTGGATGGTGTTGAAGACGAACCGGCTGGCGCCGAGCGCACTGCGGTACTGGTCGTTGATCAGGCTGTCGACGTGCCCCACGTAGGCGCCGGCGATGAGCCGCGAGACGCCTTCGAGGTCGGACTCGCGCCACTCCCGCAGGCGCACGCCGAAGCGGCCCGGCGAGGGCGGCTGCAGGTCGCGCAGCCCCTCGCGCAGCATGTAGAGCCGGTCGAAGATGGTCAGCGGGCGCGAGAACAGCTGCAGGCCGCCGATCCCGCCCGCCAGATCCAGCAACTGCCCCTCAATGCGGCGCACGCCGGGATAGAGCGCGGCGGCTTCGAGCGTCCGGCGCAGCAACAGCTCCTCGCCGTGCGGATTGCCTTCCGGGTTGGCCAGATACAGATCGCCGAGAAGCGCCTTGTCGCCATCCTGAATGAAATAGCAGTAGCCTTCGAGGCGATTCGCTTCAGCGAGCGCGAAGCCGTGCAGGTTGCGTCCGTCGAGGAAACGGCGGATCACGTTCTGGGTGGAAGTGAAGTCCCAGTGGAAGTTGTCGAGCCAGCGGCTGGCCTGGCCCCGCAGCAACGGCTCGATGTCGGCGCTGCGCAGTTCGCGCAGGTCGACAAGGCGAAGTTCCGGCGGCGTCACCAGGGCCGTGGCCATCGAGTGTAGATCATACCATCGCCGTGCAGGCGCTAAGGTTTAGCGCCCGCCCGCCCGATGAACCTCCCAGATGACCCAGCGGTCGCAGAACGGTCCGATGAAGGACTGGGAAGCCTACCACGTGCTCGTCGCCGGCGCTGTGGAGGACGCTGAGACCGTGCTGGAAGTCGGTTGCGGGGACGGCGCGGTGGCCCCGTTTCCCTGGCGGCTGTTTCCGCACGTCCGCTTGCTCGGCGTCGATCCCGATCCTGCCGCCGCCCGTCATCCCGTCGCCGAGAGGGTCGCGGCGCCGGGGCCCGACGGCCGCTGGCCGTTCGAGGATCAATCGGCCGACGTCGTGCTGGCGCGCTACGTGCTCGAACACGTCGAGCATCCGGCTGCGTTCCTGGCCGAGACGGCGCGCGTGCTGCGCTCGGGCGGGCGCTTCGTCTTCCTGACTCCGAATCGACGGCATCCGGCTGCGCTGGCCTCGCACTGGCTGCCGGTCGGTCTCAAACAGCGGATCCTGATCGAGACCCGGGGCGTGGAGAGCGATGACGTCTTTCCCACCTGGTATCGCCTGAATACGCCCGTCGCCCTGCGCCGAGGGCTGGAAGCAGCCGGGTTTTCCGAGATCCGCATGGAGACCAAGGAGTACGAGCCCTGTCCCTACATCGGCTTCTGCCGGCTCGGCGCCTGGATGGGCAAGGCTTACATGGAGGCCCTGCGTTGGAGCGGCCTGGAGCCCTGGCTCGGCGCATCGATTCTGGGCGAAGCGGCGCTGCCCAGACGGCGGACCCTCAGCTGAGATCCGCCAGCACCGGCGCGTGGTCCGAGGCGGTGAGCCCGTCCTGCTTCTTGCGGAACTCGCGGTCGATCTCCACCGATTGCACGCGGCCCAGCAAGCTCTGCGAACCCAGCAGGAAGTCGATGCGCAGTCCCATCTTGCGGTGGAAGGCGCCGCCCCGGTAGTCCCACCAGGAGAACTTCTTCTCGTCGGGGTAGAGTCGGCGGAACAGATCGGCCCAGCCGCTGTCGAGCAGCGCGCCGAAACGCTCGCGCTCGGCTTGGGTGTGGAAGATGTGGCCGGCGAGCTTGGCCTCGTTCCAGGTGTCGATCGGCGCGGGGACGATGTTGAAGTCGCCGCAGAGTACGGCGGGCGCCGGCCCATCGCCCGCGACCGCCATGTGGGAGTGGAGCGCTTCGCACCAGTCGAGCTTCTTGGCGTAGTCGGGGTGCTCGACGCTCTTTCCGTTCGGAACGTAGACCGTGGTGAAGTCGATGCCCGCCACCCGCGCGGTGATCAGGCGCGAGCCGAACGATTCCTGGCCGGCGAGGCCTTTCTGGAGGATTTCGGCGGGCTCGCGGCTGAGAATCGCCACGCCGTTCCAGCTTTTTTGTCCGTGAACGGCGGCGTGGTAGCCCAGCTGTTCGAAGGACTCGTAGGGAAACTGCGAATCCTCCATCTTGAGTTCTTGCAAGCCCACGATGTCGGGCTGTCGCGTCTCGAGCCAGAGCTTGACGAAGTCGATCCGGGCCCGCAGTCCGTTGACGTTCCAGGTAGCGATGCGCACTTTCGCCATTACAGCACGGCCGCCGGCCGCGCCGCTGCCGCCCCGATCCTAACGAAAACCGCGGGGCCGCATCTGCACCAGCGTCAACTGCAGCGGACCTTGCGGGGAGTCGAACAGCATGTGGCTCGAGGCGTTGCCGCCGATCACCGACAACGCGAAGTCCTTGCCCTCGACCACCGACGGCATCGACAGCATCGCGTCCGGCGGCAGAATGGCTTTGAGGTTGCCCGCGATCATGTTGGCGAGTTCTCCGACCGAGTCGCGGACGTCGGGGTCTACGGCCGTCGGCTCGGGCATGGACATCAGTCTGGCGGTTGCGTGGAAGGCCAACTCATAGCCCAGCTCGATCACCACCGCGCCCATGAAGCCGCCTGTAAAATACACCGCTCCGGCGATGGGGAAGGGTCTGATGGGCTTGACGGAGTCGTCGGCGGGCTTGGCTTCGGTGTCGAGCATGGTCAGAAAGACGTCTCCGACGATGCCTGCGGTCAGCTCGGTGTGGTCGTACAGGGCAACGCCTGCAGCGGGCGGTTTGTCTGTCATGGTTTGGCTCATCGGGTTCTCCTCCGCGGACCTTCGTGATCGCTTCTAGGGGTTCTGGTAGGCGATGGCGGGGCCGACGTTTTTTCGTACGAACACGTCGTCGAGATTCAGAGTCGTTTCACTGGCGCCCAGGAATAGGTAGCCGCCCGGGATCAAGCGGCTGCGCAGCCGCTTGAGGATGCGGGACTTCGTCTTCTGGTCGAAGTAGATCAGCACGTTGCGGCACATGATGATGTCGAACGTTCCCAGCAGCGCCGGGTCGTCGAGCAGGTTGAACTTGCGCCACCTGGTCATCGCGCGGATTTCGGGCTTGACCTCCCAGACGGTTTCGTCGCGCCGCAGATACTTGACCAGGTAGGAGGCGGGGAGTCCGCGGTTGACCTCGAGCTGCTGATAGCGTCCGCGCTCGGCTTTGGCCAGAATTTCGTCGGAGAGGTCCACGCCGAGGATGTCGAGCTTCCATCCCGGGATCCTCATCTCGTGGAACAGCATCGCGATCGAATAGGCTTCCTGCCCTGAAGAGCAGGCGGCGGAGAGGATGCGCAGGGTCTTGTTGGGCCGCTGCTTCGCGGTCAGCTCCGGGATGACGTGTTGGCGCAGTCCTTCGAACGGTTTGATGTCGCGAAAGAACAGCGTCTCGTTGGTCGTCATCGCCTCGACGACCTTCTCGCGCCACTGCCGGCCGGAGACCGAGCGCAGCAGGTTGCAGAGGCTGTCGAGGTCGGCGGCGCCGGCGTTGCGCGCTACCGGAGCCAGGCGCGCCTCGATGAGGTAGTGCTTGGATTCGTCGAGCACAATCCCCGAATCGCGGTAGACGGCGTCGCAGAGGTATTGGTAGTTCTGCGGGTTGATCTTCGACGACGGGGCCGTTGCTGTGTTGGTGGGCATCGCGTTCTTCTTCTCGAGCGGCGGCTTTTCAGATGTATTGCAGAATGGTCGGGGCGATGCGGTCGAGTCCGACGATCTCGTCGGCAAGGCCGAGTTCGACGACCCGGCCCGGCATGCCCCAAACGACGCTGGAATCGCGGTCCTGCACGACGACGGCGGCGCCCTGTTGGCGTAGAACGCCGGCGCCGGCGGCTCCGTCGTGCCCCATGCCGGTCATGATCACCGCCAGGGCCGAACCGCCATAGACCGAAGCGATCGAGCGGTACATCACGTCGACGGCGGGGCGGCAGGAGTTCTCCGGCGGTCCGTCGTCGAAATCGGCGATGACGTCCACGCCGCGCCGACGCACGATCAGGTGATGGCCGCCGGCGGCGACGAGCGCCTTGCCCGGCGTGAGTTTCGCCCCGGGCTCCGCCTCTTCCACGCGGATGGCGCAGGACTGATCCAGTCGCTCCGCCAACAGGCGGGTGAAGGTCGGAGGCATGTGCTGGGTGATCAAAATGGGGCAGGGGAAATCCGCCGGCAGCTTCGGCAGCACGTCGGCGAGCGCGTTGGGCCCGCCGGTGGAGATGCCGATGGCGACGATGTCGACCTTCTTCGGCAGACGGCGCGGCTGCGACGGCGCCTGCTGCGCGGCGCGCGGCGCGGTCGGGGGCGTCGGGTCGCGGACGAAGAACTGCAGCAGTTTGGGAATCAGCTCGGAGCGCAAGGCCTCGAGCGAGTCGTCGAAGCCGCGCCCGTCGCCGCCCTTGGCGACGTAGTCGTGGGCTCCCAGGTTGAGGGCTTCGAGCGTGTGTTGCCCGCCGCGCCGGGTCAGCGAGGAGAGCATCACGACGCGGACTCGAGGAAAGCGCCGGCGGATTTCGCGCAGAGTCTCCAGCCCGTCCATCACCGGCATCTCGATGTCGAGCGTGACGACATCGGGACGCAGCCGCTCGATCTTCTCGAGCGCCGCCCGGCCGTCCGGAGCGTAGCCGACGACATCGAGCGAGGATTCGCTCGACAAAGCCACCGCGATGAGCCGGCGCGTAGCGATCGAGTCATCGACGATGAGGACTCGGACCGCTTTGTCGGCGGCGGCGTCCGGATGGATGGCTGCTGCTTGCATTGCGGCTTCGGCGCCTCACTCGACCATGCCCAGCAGGCGGAGCTTGTCAACGATCGCTTCCCGCGTGAACGGCTTCATGATGTATTCGTCGGCGCCGGCTTCGAGAGCCTTTACCATCTGGTCCACCGCCGTTTCGGTGGTCACCATCATGACCTTCGCGTCCGGTTGGATCCTTTCGTTGCGGAAACGAGTCACGAACTCGAGTCCGTTCATCTCGGGCATGTTCCAGTCCACCAGGACGAGTTGGACCGGGTGGGGCAGGCGCGCGATCTCTTCGAGCGCCTCCCGGCCGTTGCCTGCTTCGGCGATCTCGAAGCCCAGGTCGCGAATGGTCGCGCCGAGAATGCGGCGGATGGCCCGCGAGTCGTCAATGATCAAGGCTTGTTGCATAGCTGGTCCCGCAGGTTCTCCGCTTCGCAATGATAGGTTCTAGACCCGGAATCGGCTGACCATCTCCTGCAGTTGGGCCGACATTGTCGCCAGTCCCTTGGCCGCCTGCAGGGTGTCGTTGGCGCCGTGGGCGGCCGACTCGGCCGCGGTGGCTACGCCGGTGATGTTCTCGCCGATCTCGGCCGAGCCGCGCGCGGCGTCGCTGACGTTGCGGCTGATCTCGTTCGTCGTCGCCGTCTGCTCTTCCACCGACGAGGCGATGGTGTTGGAGATGTCGTTGATCTGGTTGATGATGGAGCCGACCTCGGCGATCGCTTCCACGGCCCCTTTCGAGCCCTGCTGGATCGCTTCAATCTTCTGCGAGATGTCTTCGGTGGCCTGCGCGGTCTGTTTGGCAAGCTCCTTGACCTCGTTGGCGACCACCGCAAAGCCCTTGCCGGCTTCCCCGGCGCGAGCCGCCTCGATGGTGGCGTTCAGGGCCAGCAGGTTCGTCTGCTGCGCAATCGAGGTGATCACTTTGATGACCTTGCCGATCTCGACCGAAGAGTCGCCGAGTTCGCGAATGGTGGAGTTGGCCGAATCGGCCACGTCGACGGCCTGTTTGGCGATCTTGGCCGCCTCGGCCGAGCTCTTCGAGATCTCGCGGATGGAGGCCGACATCTCTTCGGCGCCGGCGGCGGCGACCTGCACGTTGCGCGTCACTTCTTCGCCGGCCGCGGAGACGACGGTCACCTGCGAAGAGGTCTCCTCGGCGGCGCTGGCCATCTGCTGGCTCACCGCTGTGAGTTCTTCGGCCGAGGCCGACAGTTGTTGGGCGTTTTCGGCCATCGAGGTCATCGTGCCGCGCAGGTTGGCGATGAAGCTTTCGAGCGCCTCGCCCATCTGGCCGATCGAGTCGTCGCCGCGGACGGAGACTTTGACCTGGAGGTTGCCGTTCTGGGCCTCTTGCACGACGTTGAGCATTTCATCGACGCTTTCGCGCAGCCGCAGGTCGGCTGTTTTTTGCGCTGTCACGTCAGCGGAGACATACTTGACGACCTTGACCGGCTGACCGTTCTGATCCAGGATCGGGTTGTAGGAGGCTTGGATCCAGATTTCGTCCCCGTTCTTGCGGAATCGGCGGAACTCCCCGGCCTGGAACTCGCCGCGGGCGAGAGTGGCCCAAAATTCGGCGTAGGCGGCGCTGCCGCGATCCTGCTCGGAGACGAACATGCGGTGGTGCTTGCCCTGAATCTCGTCGAGCCTGTAGCCCATTGCCTTGAGGAAGTTGTCATTGGCGGTTCGAATCGTACCGTCGAGGTCGAACTCGACCACGCCTTGTGTGCGGCTGACCGCTTCGATCTGTCCCTGGTAGTCGGCGTTGCGCGCCTCCATCTCGAGTTTTTGGGTGATGATCTCCCAGGTGACCATGGCCCCGCTGTAGGCGCCGGATTCGTCGTACATCGCGTTCATGTTCAGGTCGAGCGTCTCGTTGCCCAGCCGGATCTTGGCCCGGTGCGGCAGGTTCGACGGGTCGGCGAGCAGCCGCCGCTGATGCGAAGGGTTCTTGTGAAAAATGTCGATCGCCTGGCCGACGATCTCCTCGACGCGGCACGGCAGCAGATGCTCGATGCCTTTGAGGGCCCTTATCGACGCCGGGTTGATGTAGGTGATGATGCAGTCGAGATCGGCGACCATCATGGCGGTCGGTGCGTTCTCGGCGAGCTGACGCATGGTCTGGTCGGAAACGGCCGGCTGTGCGGCGGCGACGGCGGAGCCGTTGGGACGGGTTTGTGTTGCGGGCATGGCGGGGGGCTTCTCTTCGGAGACTCGGGCGGCCAGACTGTTCAAACTGGCTTCGGCGCTCTTGGGCTTGCTGGCGGTTGTACGTCTTGGCATGGCGGATCGTCGGGTTTTTGGCTTCTTGGTCGGATGAGCGGACCTAGACTTTCAGGATCTTGCGGGCGTCGAGAGCCAACAGCAGCCGGCCCTCGAGCTTGTAGACGCCGTCGAGGACCTCACGCGCCGCCTGGTCGAGAGTGGGCGGCGCGGCCTCGAAGGTTTCCGGATCGACTTCAATGACATCGCCGATCTCGTCGACCAACAGGCTCACCGCGCCGTCGTCGCTGCGGATGACGACGTTCATCGGTTCGCCGTCGGCGGGCCGGGCGGGCAGTCCCAGCCGACGGCGGACGTCAAAGGCGGTCACGATCTGACCGCGCAGGTTGATGAGCCCTTCGATGACCTTGTCCGCGCGGGGCGCGGGCGTCATCTGTTGGTTGCGCAGAACCTCCTGCACCTCCAGAACATCGACGCCGAAGTAGAGATCGCCCACCATGAAGGTGGCGTATTGACGGTTGCGCCCGTCGGCATGTGTGTCCAGTTGCATGGCTCGTCGCTCCTCCCGTGGGTCGGCCTCAGGCGCTCAGCGGCATCCGCTCGGCCGTCAGTCGCTCGATTTCCTGCAGCAGGCCGTGACGGTCGAACTTCGGCTGCAGCCGGTCGAACGGCGCCGGCGAGCCTGGATCGGCCGCTTCGGTCAGCCCCAGCGCCGGCAGATCGCCGCCCTCGCTGTGGGCGCGCACGCCGGCGATCAGCGCCGCTGCGGAGTCGCCGGGCAAATCGATGCTGGCCAGCAGAATGTCGATGTCGGAGTCACGGGCGCGCCGCAGCGCGGCTTCCAGATCGGCCGCCTCGGCCACACGGTGACCGGCCGCCTCGAGATCGCTGCGCAGCAGACCTCGGGCAAACGCCGAGGGCTCCACCAGCAGCACCCGCGCCGAAGGCTTCGGCCTCGCCGAGCCGACGTCGAGCCAGCGCTCGTCGGCGCTGTCGAGCAGCGCGCGCAGGTCGATGAAGTCGGTGACCTTGCCGCCGACCACCGCAGAGCCCTGGATGCCGCGTCCGCTCGAGGCGGCGCGGACCTGGATGCGCTCTTCGACGATGTCCAGGATCTCGTCCACCACCACGCCGATGCGCTTGTCGCCGTAGCTGAACACCACCGCCTGCAGCTTTTCGAGATCCTGCGAGACGGTCCCGCCGATCGAATCGGTGAGCGGAATCAGCGGCAGGATCTTGTCGCGGTATTGCACCACCTGGCGGTGTCCGGAGCGCTCGATGCGGTCCACCGGGAACTCTTCGAGCCGGTCGACCATCGCCAGCGGGGCCGCCAGCCGATCGCGGCCTCCGGAGCGGAACAACAGCACGGCCTGGCGATCCTGGGTCTCCGGCGCGGAATCCGCCGCCGGCCGGCCCTGCGAGCGCTGCTCGCTGAGCGCGCCGCTCATCTGCGCCAGCCCCATCACGTCGAGAATCAGCGCGACCTGGCCGTCGCCCATGATCGTCGCGCCGGCGTAGCAGCCCAGCCCCTTGAGCAGCTTGCTCAGCGGCTTGACCACGATCTCGGCGGTGTCGCTGACGCCGTCGACCACTAACCCGAAGGCTCGCTCGTCGGCCTGTAGCAGGATGATGTTGACCGCCTCGCCTTCGCTGCGGGGTTCGAGATCGAGCACCTGATGCAGATAGACCAACGGCAGCAGCTTGCCGCGCAGCCGGTAAACCGGGGCTCCGTGGATGTGCTCGATCTGCTGCTCTTGCCCCGGCTCGACGCGCACCAGCTCGAGCAGATTCACCTGCGGGATGGCAAACCGTTCGCCGCCGCAGTTGACCACCAGCGCCGGGATGATCGCCAGCGTCAGCGGAATCTTGATCTTGATCGACGTACCTTCGCCGATACGGCTGTTGAGATCAATCGAGCCGCCGATCTTCTCGATGTTCGTGCGGACGACGTCCATGCCCACGCCGCGGCCGGAGACGTTGGTCACCTTCGCCGCGGTGGACAGCCCGGGGAGGAAGATGAGATCCAGGCACTCACGGTCGCTCATACGCTCGGCCTGCTCGGGCTGGATCAGGCCCTTTTGCAGAGCCTTCTGCCGCAGCCGCTGCGGGTCGATGCCGGCGCCGTCGTCGGCGATCTCGATGTTGACCTGGCCGCCCTCGTGATAGGCGCGCAGCAACAGCCGCCCGCGCGGCGACTTGCCGGCGGCGGCGCGCACCTCGGGGCTCTCGATGCCGTGGTCGCAGGAGTTGCGCACGATGTGCGTGAGCGGATCCTTGATCGCCTCGATGATGGTCTTGTCGAGCTCGGTGGCCGCGCCCTGCATCTCGAGTTCGACCTGTTTGCCGAATGACTGGCCGAGATCGCGCACCACCCGCGGAAACTTGTTCCAGACCACCCGGATCGGCTGCATGCGCGTCTTCATCACGCTGGCTTGCAGCTCGGTGGTGATCAGGTTGAGCCGCTGCGAGGCGCCGATGAAACCGGCGTCCTCCTGCGTCTCGGTGAACTGCAGGATCTGGTTGCGCGCCAGCACCAGCTCGCCCACCAAATTCATCAGCCCGTCGAGCAGGTCGACATCGACGCGGATGTTCGAATCGGCGACGCTGCTGCGCGCCGAGACCGGCTCCTCGTCCTGCGCCTCGGCCGCGGGATCGACCTGCGGAGGATCCGGCCGCGCCGCTTGCAGCGGTTCAATGTCCGGCGTCTCGGCGACTGGTTTCGACGGGGGCGCCGCGGCGGCCGGCTCGGTCGACGGCTCGCTGTCGGCGGCCTGTTCGAGCCGGTCGCGAAGATCGGAGTGGTCGTCGTCGCCTTCGCCGCCGAGCTGTTCGATCGAGGCGAGAATGTCCTTGACCACGTCGACGGTCTCGAGCAGCAGCGTCGTCAGCTCGGGGGTCAGCCGCCGCTCGCCCTCGCGCAGCTGGCTGAGCAGGTTCTCGGCGTGGTGCGTGACCGCCTCGAGGGTGTGGAAGCCCAAAAAACCGCAAGTGCCCTTGATCGTGTGGATCGTGCGGAAGATGCTCGACAGCAGTTCGCGGTTGTCGGGCTGCCGCTCCAACCGGACAAAATCCTGATCGAGCTGGTTGAGGTTCTCCGCGCTCTCGATGAGGAACTCTGTGACTATTTCTTGCTGCTCGTCCATCGCGCCTCAGGCCCCGGCGGGCTCAAAGGCTCTATCGGCCCCCTGGGAGAGGGCTTTATGGGCGGCGCAAGTTATAGGCAAGAGGATACGGGCGTCCGGGACGCCCGTATCCTAGAAGTTCACGTGATTGGGATTCATCCCGCCGCAGCCGTTCTGGGCGAACGGACGCGCGCAGCCGCCGCGATAGCAGGAATCGCCCGAGAAGCCTTCGGGATTGACGAACTCGATCCAGTCGGCGACCTTCTCCCGCACCTGCACGGCGGAGTAGTTCTGCTTGGCCACCAGGTATTGCGACAGCCCCCACACCGAGCGCGAGAGATTGCAGGGGCAGCAGCAGGTATAGGCGCTGTTGTCGCCGCAACAGGCGGCCGGCATGGCTTCGAGCGCGGCTCGCTTGACGGCTTCCTGCTTGGGTGTGAGCTGAATCTCCTGCTCCCACGCCATGAAGCGCGCCGTATCGGCCTTGACGTCGGTGAACGCCGCCGGGTCGTTTGAGCAGGCGGCGAGAAGGGAAACGGCGATAAGCAGCAGAGTTCGCATCTCGTTCCTTAGTCTAGCGCCCGACTACACTAGTTTCGATGCGGGTGTGGCTGGCTGTTTCACTGCTTGCAATGGCGCCGGGTTTGGCGGCCGAGGACTGGCCGGAGTGGCGCGGAACCGGAAGAACGGGCGTCTGGGGTGAGGCGGGAATTCTCGAAACCTTTCCCGCTGAAGGCTTGGACTTTCGCTGGCGAAAGCCGATCCGCGCCGGCTACGCGGGCCCGGCCGTGGCCGCCGGACGCGTTTTCGTGACCGACTACGCCGACGGCGTCGAGCGGCTGCTGGCGCTCGATGAGGTGAGCGGCGAGGCGCTTTGGGCGGTGGAATGGCCGGCCGACTACACGGGTCTCGATTACGGCTCGGGGCCGCGCGCAACGCCGACGGTCGACGGCGATTTGGTTTTCGCCCTCGGAGCGGCGGGCGAGCTGCGCTGCGTGCGCGCCGAGGACGGCGAAACCGTCTGGCGCACCGATTTCCAGAAGGATTTGGGAGCGGAGCTGCCGCCGTGGGGATTCGCCGCAGCCCCCGTTGTGGACGGAGACCGGCTGTTTGCCGTGGCGGCGGCGCGGCCCGGCGGCAAGGTCGTGGCTTTCGACAAGCGCACAGGCAGGGAATTGTGGCGCGCGCTGTCGTCGGAGGAGTCCGGCCCGGGTTACTCGCAGCCGCGGATCATTGCAGTGGCCGGCAAGAAGCAACTGCTGGTCTGGCATGCCGGCGCGGTCGCCGGACTCGATCCCGACAACGGCGAGCTGCTATGGGAGCAGCCGTTCAAGATCCGCATGGAAACGCCGATTGCGACTCCGGCCTGGGCCGACCCGTATCTGTTCGTCTCGGCCTTCTTTGGCGGCTCGCGGCTGCTGCGCCTCACCGCAAACGGCGCCGAGCAGGTCTGGGCGCGCGAGGAGCTCAACGTGGCCCGGACGGAAGGCCTGCATGTATTGATGTCGGCGCCGATCCTGGACGGCGACTACGTCTACGGGCTGTCGACCAACGGCGAACTGCGCTGTCTGCGACTGGCCGACGGCGAGCGCGTGTGGGAGTCGCAGGCGGTGACGGTGGAGCATGCCCGCAACGCTTCCGCGTTCTTCGTCCGGCACGGGGATCGCTACTTCATCAACAACGACCGCGGGGAGCTGATCATCGCGCGGCTCTCGCCCCAGGGCTACGAAGAGATCGACCGCACCAAGCTGATCGACCCTACCTCGAAGCCGGGCGCGCGGCGCGAGCTCGAGGCGGTGCACTGGTCGCACCCGGCGTACGCCAACCGCAGCATTTTCGTGCGCAATGACCGGGAAATTCTGAGAGCCTCGCTCGAGCCGCGCTAAGCTGTTGGCTATCAAAAAATGCCGGTAGCCATCGCCTCCATCATGCAGGAGAGCAATTCGTTCTCTCCCGTTGCGGCCCGCTATGAAGACTTCTCGCCGGTCTTCGGCCGCGCAGCCCTCGACAAGCACCGCGGGAAGCTCACAGAGATGGGCGGCTTCATCGACGTGCTCGAAGAGCGTGGCGTCCCGCTGCGGCCGATCTGCTCGGCTTGGGCGATCACCGCCGGCCCGATGCTGAGCGAAGACTTCCTGCGCCTGGCGGATGAGTTCGAAAAGGGGCTCGCGGCGGCCAAGGGCGTCGAAGGGCTGCTGCTGTCGTTGCACGGCGCGATGATCGCCCAGTGCGCCGACGACGCCGAGGGCCATCTGCTCGAGGGCGCCCGGCGCGTGCTGGGGCCGGACAAGCCGATCGTCGTCACGCTCGACCTGCACGCCAACGTGACGCGCCAGATGGTGGAGCTTGCCGACGCCATCATCGGCTACCGCACCTATCCGCACGTGGATATGTTCGAGGTCGGCTCCCAAGCCGCCGACCTGATGCTGCGGACGCTCGCCGGCGAGGTCCGGCCGACGACGGTGTTTCGCAAGCTGCCGCTGATTGTCCCCGCCGAGAACATGCAGACGACCAGCGGCCCAATGCATGCCTTACAGCAGCGGGCGCGGCGCTTCGAGCGGGCCAAGCGGGTCGAGGCCGTCTCCGTGTTTGGCGTACAGCCGTGGATGGACATCGACGAGATGGGCTGCACAGTCGTGGCGGTGGGCGACAAGTCGGCCGCGGTGCGGCTGGATAAGATTGCGAGCGAGTTGGGCCGGGAGTTCTGGGATAGTCGCCAACAGTTCCACGTGGAACTCGTGCCGGTGGAGGAAGCCATCGAAAGGGCGAAGAAGATCGACGGCGGGCCGGTGGTGCTGTCGGAGTCCTCGGACAGCACCGGATCCGGCTCGCCGGGCGATTCGACGGGCGTGCTGAAGCATCTGCTCCAGGCGAAGCTCACCGAGCCGGCGTGCATCTTCCTGGTGGACCCTCTGGCGGTGGAAGCCTGCATGCAGGCCGGCGTCGGCGCAAAGGTGTCGCTGCGGATCGGCGGCGGCTTCGACAAGGTGAATTCGAAGCCGGTGCGCGCGACGGGAACCGTGCGGATGCTGTCCGAAGGCCGCTGGACGCCGCGGGCGCGCGGCTACAACCCCGGCATCGAGCAGTCGATGGGGTGCGCGGCTGTGCTTGACGTCGGCAAGGTCCACATCCTGTTGGCGGAGCGTTCGACCATGACCGTCGACCCCGAACTGTTCCGCAGCCACGGGCTCGATCCGCTCTACATGAAGATTGTGGTCGTGAAGTCTCCCAACGGCTTCCGCGCCGCCTATGAGCCGATTGCGAAGGAGATGATGGTGGTCGACACGCCGGGCGTCAGCGCGGCGAACCTGCTGTCCCTTCCCTTCAAGCGCCTGCCCCGGCCGATCGTCCCGCTCGACAAGGGCGTTCGCCTGCCGAAGGGCTTTTGATGACCGCCGAGCGTCCAACGCGCATCCGCTTCACCGTCATCGGGTTGGCCTTGCTGGTCGACATGATGAGCTACATGGACCGGGTCTGCATTTCGGTCGCGGGCCCGGCGATCGAAGCCGAGTTTGGGCTGTCGAAGTCCCAGATGGGCATGGTTTTCAGCATCTTCAGCCTGTCTTACTTTTTGGGGCAGACGCCGTGGGGCATGATGGCGGACCGCTTCGGCGCGCGCTGGATCGTGACCGGGGCCATCCTGTGGTGGTCGGGCTTTACGGCCCTGACGGCGGCGGCCTGGAGCTATCCGGCGCTGCTGGCGATCCGGTTCGCGTTCGGCGCGGTGGAGGCGGCGTTGTCTCCGTCGATCGCCTCGGCGTTTTCGCGCTGGGCGCCGGTGGCGGAGCGGGCGACGGCGTTTGGCGCCTTTCTGAGCGGCGGCCGCATCGGCGGGGCGATTGCGCCTCCGATCGCGGCCTACCTGCTGGTGCAGTACGGCTGGCGCACGATGTTTGTGACGTTCGCGCTGCTGGGCGTGCCATGGGCGCTGCTGTGGGGCTGGTGGTACCGCAACTCTCCGCGCGAGCACCCGCGCATCAACCAGGCGGAGATCGACGAGATCGAGGCCGGCATCGCCGTCGAAGGCCCGCGCACCGAAGAGCGGGCCGGGCCCTGGAAGCTGCTCAGCGGCTCGCCGCGACTGGCGCTGCTGCTGGGCGTGGCGTTCGGCTACACGGTGATGTGGCAGTTCTACATCACCTGGTTCCCGACGTATCTGCTGGAGGCGCGAGGCTTTGATCTCGAGACGGCCAGCTTCATCGCCGGGCTGCCTTTCCTGTTCGGCGTGGCCGCCAACTGGGCCGGCGGATTGCTGACCGATGCACTGTCGCGGCGCATGGCGCCGTTTCGAGCGAGGGGAATTGTGGGTTTCGGCGCGCTGGTCGGCGCCGGGGCGCTGATGACGGCGGGCGTGTTCTTGCCGTGGGCTTTTCCGGGCGCGATCCTGATGGCGCTGGCGGCGTTTGCGGGCGACATGATGCTGGGGGCGTTCTGGGCCTCGACGGTGGCGATCGGCGGCAATGCGGGCGGCACGGCCGGCGGTTTGGGGAACGCGGCGTCGAACCTGGGCGGCTTCGTCTCGCCGGCGGCGATGGGCTTTGCGCTTGACGCCTGGGGCGATTGGAACGGCGCGCTGATGCTGGCAGTGACGGCCAATCTGGTTGCGGCCGGGCTGTGGCTGCTGGCGCACCGACCGGAGCCCAAGACGGCCGGCGTCTAGCTGAGCCTGGGCTAGAAGCCGAAGCGGTCGGGGTTGCGGCCGATAACGATGGCCGCGAGCACTTTCGGCACGTACTCGAGGGTCTCGGACGGCAGATTCCGGCTGGCGTAGAGATACCAGAAATTGCGCTGTGCGATCGGGTCTTCCACCCGCCGCACGGCGCTTTTCACTCTCGTGGCGCCGCCGTTGTAGGCGGCTACCGCCAGCAGCACGGAGCTGCCGGAGCCGAATTCGAGGATCAGGGAACGGAGGTGGCGCGCGGCGGCTTCGGTGGAGCGCCCTGCGTCGAGCCGCTCGTCGACCTCGGCGTTGACCTGGAGTCCGTAATCCCGCGCCGTCGCCGGCAACAACTGCCACAATCCCGCCGCGCCGCGCCCGCTCGAGCGGCCGTTGAGAAGTTCGCTCTCCACCAAGACGAGGTAGGCCAGATCCGGCGGCAGATGCGCGGCCTCGAACTGCGAGCGCATCTGCTCGAAACGGTCGCGCGAACGCACCAGCGCGCGGCGCATGATCGCCCGGTTCGGCCCCTGGTACTCGCGGATGTAGTGCAGCACCCGCGCCGAAAAATCCGGCGGCGCCACGGTCTGCTCGGCGCCGAACTCGAGCAGCAACTCGCGCAACTCCCGCTCGACGTAGAGCTGGTCGCGGTCGGGCTTGGTGAGCTGGTAGAGGATGTTCTTCTCGAGTTGCAGGGCGACTTGCTGATACCGCTCGAGTTCGGCCAGCAGCCGCCGGACTTCGCGGGCGTCACCGCCGCCGGTCTCCAGACGCGCCTCAATGGCGCGGATCTGGCGTCCGACGTCGCCTTTTTCGCGGTGCAGCCGCCAGGTGGTCAGCGCGGCGTAGACGCTGACGGCGGCCAGCGCGATGCTGACCGCCCAGACCGTACGCCGCCAGCGCCGGTGGGCGCCGTGCTGCGCCACCGTGATGGCGCGGCGCATGATCTCGGCGGTGCCGCGGCTCAGGGTCGCGGAGGCGACGTCGGGTCGCCGGCTCTCCGCCGTCGGCGGCGCTGGAGAGCTTGGCTCGGCGCCTTGCAGCCGAAAGGCGAACTGCGGGCCGCCCTGGCCGAGTTCAATCAGGGCGCCGTCGGCGAGTGCGACCGACTCCACGCGGGCGCCGTCCACGAAGGTGCCGTTGGTGCTGCCCAGGTCGCGGAGAACGAACGTCTCCCCCTCGCGACGGATCTCAGCCTGTTGCGCGGAGACAAAGGCCGCCTTGCCGCCGCGCACGGAGATCGCGCAGCGCGGGTCGCGGCCGATGAGCAGCGACTCCGCCCCCAGCCGGTAGCGCATGCCGGCGTGCAGTCCGTCAAGACGGACCAGCCAAGCCTGCGACTGCGAGGTTGGAACGGGCGTCACCGTTCTTCATTGTCCCCGGTTCGCCGTATCAGCGCGGAGGCGTCGCGGAGGGCGTTTGCTAACATCGAATCCACAATCGAATTGTTGGGAGATATCGCACATGGATCTAAAACAATTTCTTACCCAAGAGTACGTCACGACAGCGATCGATTTCGCATTGAAAGCGATCGGCGCCCTTGCTGTTCTCATCGCAGCATGGATCATCGCCGCCTGGCTCAAACGCGCAGTGGAAAGCCGTTTCGAAAAGATCTCCTTTGACCAGACGCTTGGGAAGTTCTTCGCCAATCTGGTGCGCTATGCCGTCATCGTTCTCGCAGTTCTGTCTTGTTTGCAAATTTTCGGTGTAGATACGACCTCATTTGCCGCGGTCATCGCAGCCGCCGGTTTTGCGATCGGTCTGGCGTTGCAAGGCACGTTGCAGAACTTTTCGGCCGGCGTGATGCTGCTGGCGTTTCGGCCGTTCAAGGTGGGCGATGTGGTCAACGTGGCCGGTCAGACGGGCGTGATCGAGTCGATCGCACTTTTCACCACGACGATGGACACCTTCGACAACCGCCGCATCATCCTGCCGAATTCCGAGATTTTTGGCGCCACCATCGAGAACATCTCGTACCACTCCACCAGGCGCGCGGACGTCAGCGTCGGTACGGCCTATGAGGCCGACATCGACCAGACCTGGGAGGTGCTGCGGCAGGTGGCCGACAACCTGGAAGGGCGTCTGCCGGACAAGGACACCGCCGTGATCCTGCTCGAGCTGGGTGATTCCTCGATCAACTGGCAGGTGCGCGTGTGGGTTCCGGCATCGGACTTCTTTCCGCTCAAGCAGCGCCTGACGCGTGACGTGAAAGTGGCGCTCGACAAGGCCGGCATCAGCATTCCGTACCCGCAGCTGGACGTGCATCACAACGCCATCAGCTGATTTTTCGCGACTGTACGGTCCGCGGCGGCCGATGAGAGCGTCGAGGCGCACTCGCAGTGATTTCGGCTATCGGATCAGCCGTGGTATCCGGCGCGGCGCTCGGCCTGGGGCTGGGCGCCGCTAAGGGCGCTTCGGCGAAAGACCGCACGGTCATCGCCGAGCTGCAGAAGACGGACCGCGAGGTGCGCGCGCACGAAGCGGCGCACCTGGCGGCGGCCGGCGGTCTGGCGCGCGGCGTCAACTTCAGCTACGTCACCGGACCCGACGGTCAGCAATACGCGGTAGCCGGCGAGGTCCAACTCGACGTCTCTCCCGAGTCCGACCCCGAAGCGACGCTGCGCAAGGCGGAGCAGATCCGCGCCGCCGCCAACGCCCCGGCGAACCCCTCCGGCCAGGACCGTCAGGTGGCGGCCCAGGCCGCTCAGATGGCGCTGGCGGCCCAGCAAGAAATCGCCGAGCGGCGGCGGGAGCAGCAAGACGACGCCCGGGCCGGGTCGGCCTCGCAGTACGAACGCACCGCGAGGGACTCCGCCGAGCAGTTGCGTTCAACGATCGCGGCGATAGCTTGAATCCGTCGCCAGCCCCTCGTAGAACAGCCGTGCACGATCTCCCAAGCCTTCCAGCACAAACCGGTGGAGAAAGGCTCCGGATCGGATCAGGACGGGCCGGCGTCCTCGGAATCGGTTTGCCTCCGACCAGCGGTAGGCTTCTTCACGAGAGTGGAACTCCATCGTCGCCTCCTGTTGCGCCTCACTCCCGGGTGCTGCGCTTCTGTAGGGAGAAGCGAGAAACGCGCTCGAATCCCGTCGGCGGACGTCGTGGATGGCGAATCCGGCCGGAATGTGCGCAACGTGACGGGATTGAGGCCAAAAAGTCGCTGGAATGGTTAAGGACGTTTCGTTACACTGACACCGTCATGCGGTCCCCGAATCATTTCCTCACGCTCGTCTTGATGTTGCTGACTGCGCTGCCCTTAGCCGCGCAGCAGCGGAAGCGGGTCGCCGTCCTGGACTTCGAGTACGGGACTGTCCGCTCGAATGCGGCGGCGATCTTTGGTACGGATACGGACATCGGCCGCGGCATTCGCGACCTGCTCGTCCAGCGCTTCGTCGAAAGCGGACAGTATGCCGTGATCGAGCGCGCCGCCTTGGACGCGGTGCTCGCCGAGCAGAATTTCTCTAACTCCGACCGCGCCAATCCGGCCAGCGCCGCCGCGCTGGGCAAGGTGCTGGGCGTGGACGCCATCGTCATCGGCAGCATCACCCAGTTCGGCCGCGATGACCAGGAACGCAAGGTCGGCGGCGGCGCCTTTGGCGGAATTGGCCGCAAGTACGGGCTGGGCGGCGTCAAGCAGTCCAACTCGAAAGCCGTGGTCGCCATCACCGCGCGCATGGTGGATACCGAAACGGCGGAGATCCTGGGCGTGGCGAACGGCATGGGCGAGTCCAGCCGCTCCGGGACCGGGTTGTACGGAGGCGGCGCGGCATCGGGCGCGGGCGGCGTCGGCGGCATCGACATGACCAGCTCCAACTTCGGCGCGACCTTGATTGGCGAGGCCGTCAATGAAGCGGTCACCCCGGTGGCGCGAGAGCTGGAAGGCTATTCCGACCGTGTGGCGCACAATGCCAAGCCGGTGGAGGCGCTGGTGGCCGACTTCTCCGACGGCTTTGTGATCCTGAACGTGGGAACCAACGGCGGCGTCGCCATTGGCGACCGTTTTGAGATCAAGCGCGTGGTGCGCGAGGTCAAAGACCCGGCCACCGGCCGCGTGATCCGCAAGGTCGAAGAGGCCTCGGGTTCGGCGGTCATCACCGAAGTCGACGAACTTTCCGCGGTTGGCCGCTTTTCCGGCGCCGGCGTCCCGCAGGTCGGCGATACGGCTTCGAGAACCCAGTAGCGGCCCGGCTTACTGACAGCGCAGGAGGCGCAACGGCAATGCGATCGATCTACCTTGGTTGGCTCCTGATGGGGCTTGCCCTGACCCCCGCTTTGGCTGTCGAGCGCGTCGCGCTGGTCATCGGCAACGGCCGCTACCAGCACGTCCAGCCGCTGAAGAACCCCGGCAACGACGCGCGCGACCTCTCGGCTGAGCTGCGCCGGCTGGGCTTTGCGGTCACCGAAGTGCTCGACGCCGACCTGAAAGGAATGGAGCGGGCGGTCGACGCCTTCGTGGGCAAGCTGGGACCCGACTCCGCCGCGCTGTTCCACTACTCCGGCCACGGATTGCAGGTGCAGCAGGAGAATTACCTGGTCCCGGTGGATTTCGAGCTCAAGGACGAAGCCAGCGTAAAGTTCGACGCGCTGTCGGCTTCGAAGGTGCACGAGCGCATGGCCGGCAGCGGCTCGCAACTCAACATCGTGATCCTCGACGCTTGCCGCAACAACGGCTTCTCGCTGTCGCGCTCGAGCGGCGCCGGGCTGGCGGCGATGAACGCCGCGCGCGGCAGTTTCATCGCCTTCTCGACGAGCCCAGGCAACATCGCCGCTGACAATCCCGACGGCCGCAACGGCCTGTTCACCGGCTATTTGCTCGAAGAATTGCGCTCGCCGGGGCTGACCCTCGACGAGGTGTTCAACCGGGTGCGCCGCAAGACCTACGCCGCTTCGAATGAGAGGCAACTGCCCTGGTCGAGTTCGAGCGTCATCGGCAGCTTCTATTTCCTGCCCGGAGGCGGCCCGGCCGAACAGCGCGATCTGCAACTGGTCAGCGACGACGAGCCCCAGGCGATTCCGGCTTCGGCCCGGCAGGCGACCCCCGGCGGGGCGCGGCCGGCTCCTTCGCCGGCGTCGGCTTCGGCCGCGGATCTGGATGAGCGGTTGACGCAGGCGGCCGCCAGGGCCTCGGCGGTGCGGGCCAGCCTGGACCAGCTCAAGCAGTCGCAAGCGCGCAGCGGACTGGGGCTGCGGCGCGACATGGCCGCGGCCGAACAGCGTATGGGCTTCAACCTGGCGCAGGCCGAAGAGAAGCTGGCGGCGGGCGACAGCGCCGGGGCGGAGCGGAATCTGGATCTGGCCGAAAAAGCGCTGGAGCAGCTGGAACGCTTCTTGGGATTCTAGAGCTTACCCTCTAAGAACGCAGCTCGAGCCCGCGCATCGTCCCTGTGGAGGATGCGAACCGGTCCTGCTCAATTCCCATCCGCTCGAGCATGCTCACGAACAGATTTGGCAGCGGGTAGTTTTTCTCCGCGTCGAAGGCCAGGTGTTGGCCGTGCCGGAAGCCGCCGCCGGCGAGGATCACCGGCATATTCGTGGTGGTGTGCTTGTTGGCGTCGCCGAAGTTGCTGCCGTAGAGAGTCATCGTGCGGTCCAGCAGCGTCTCTCCGTCCTCTTCCACCGCGCGCAGGTTGCCGAAGAGTTCCGCCAGCAGGCGCATGTGTTCGCGGTCGATCGCCTCCAGCTGCTTGAGCTTGCTTTCGTTTTTTCCGTGGTGGGAGAGGTTGTGGTAGCCGTCGGTGATGTCGATGCCGTCGATCGAGATGGCCGGCGAGGCCGAGCTGTCCAGATACAACGTGATCAGGCGCGTCGAATCGGTCTCGAACGCCAGCCGCGCCATGTCATACATCAGGCGCGTTTTTTGCATGTAGGCGGCGCTGCTGCCGGCGTCTTTCGGTTCAGGCTCGTCAGTGACGGGCTTGGGACGCCGCTCCCACTCCTGCGCCAGCGCCATGCGGCGCTCGAGTTCGCGCACGCCGGTCATGTACTGGTCCAGCCGCGCCTGGTCGGTCGAGCCCAACTCGCGCTTCAGGCCGCCGGCGTGCTCGGCCACCGAGTCCATGATGCTCTCGCCCAGCTTCAGCCGCTCTACCTGGCGCTCGATCTCTTCCGGTGTGCCTTGCAGGAACAGCTTGCGGTAGACGGCGGACGCGCTCTCCTCGCAGGGGATCATCACGCCCGAGCCGGTGAACGACAGGCTGCCGCGGCCCTTGCTGACGTTCACGCCCAGCGTCAGCGACGAATAGCGCGTACGGACGCCGATGTGCTCAGCCATCGCCTGGTCCAGCGAGATGGTGTTGCGAAACCCGCCGTTGGCCGGGTGCGGCGCTGCGGTCAGGAAACAGATCTCCGACGCGTGGCTGCCGTCGACGGCCGGGTGCGAAACGCCGCTGAAAACCGTGAAATCGTTGCGAAACTCCGCCAGTTCGCTCAAGTAGGGCGACAGCTCGTAGTCCTTGCCCGCCTGGGCGGGGAAGAAGTGGTCTCCTAACACCCCGAGGTTGTTGCAGACTCCCAGCATGCGCCGCGGCGGGCCGTCCGGGTCGGGGGCCGCGATCGCCGGCCGCATCGCGCTCAAGAACGGTAGTCCCAGCGCCACCCCAGCGCCGCGCAGGAAAAAGCGCCGGGACAGAGCCTTGTTGGCGAACGGGATCGAGCTGGGGTGCGGTTTGCTCATAAAAAACCTACTTGTGCGTGAAAAGTTCGCTCTCGAGGATCGCATGTACGAGCGAGCGGACTCCGTAGCGGTTGGGTTCGGCGGCGTCGAGAATGCGCTCGACCTCGGCGCGATCGGCGAAGCGCACCGGCGCTCCGGTCGAGTAAACGACGAACTGCTCCACCAGATTGCGGGCGACCTGCCGCTCGTCGGCCAGCAGCACTTGCTTGAACTCGCGGACATCGGCGAACTCGGCGCCGTTGTACTCGCCGCCCGCGTCGACGGGCTGTGAGTGGCGAAACGTGAACACGTGCCCGTTCTTGCCGATGCCTTCCACCGGATCGCCCTCCTCGGTGGAGCGATAGCGGCTGCGGAAGCCTCCGAGTACGTCAAAGGCCTCCAAGGCAAAGCCGGGCGGGTCAATCTTGCGGTGGCAGACCGCGCAGGACTCGACCGAGCGATGCTTGTCGAGCTGTTCGCGAATCGTCGTGGCCCCCCGCGTATCCGGCTCGACGGCCGGGACGCTCGGCGGGGGCGGGGGAGGCGGCTGTCCGAGCAGGCGCTCCATCACCCAGGCGCCGCGGATGACGGGCGAGGTGGTGGTGCCGTTGGCGGTGATCTTCAAGACGCTCGCCTGCGTGAGCAGCCCGCCGCGCAGACTGTCGGCCGGCAGCTTCACCGGGCGCATCGCCACGCCGTCCACCGGCGGCAGGCCGTAGTGGGCGGCCAGGTGGGCGTTGAGATAGGTGAAGTCGGAATCCACCAGCCGCGCCGCGGGCAGGTCGTCGGCGAGCAGGCGCTCCACGAACAGCTGCGTCTCCTTGAGCGCCGATTCGGTGAGCAGGTCGTCGAGATAGTAGTCCGGGTAGAGCGTCTGGTCGGGCGTGGTGTCGCCGAGCTTACGCAGGTCGAGCCAGTAGTCCAGGAAGGCGTGGACGAAGTCTTTTGAGCGCGGGTCGCTGAGCAGCCGCTCGGCCTCGTTGCGGAGGTTTTTGCCGTCGGTCAAGGCGCCGCCCGAGGCTTGTTCGCGCAAGCGCTGGTCCGGCGGCGCGTTCCACAAAAAGTATGACAGCCGGCTGGCCAGCTCATGGTCGTCGAGCGCTCCCGGCGTCTCTTCCAGGTACAAAAAACCGGGCGAGCAGAGCACGGCTGTGTAGCCGGCGAGCATCGCATCGGCGAAGCCGGCGGTTTGCAGCCGCGCTTTGATGATGCTCAGATAGCGCGCGACTTCGGCCTCTTGGACCGGGCGGCGGTAGGCGCGCGCCATGAAGGCGCGCAGCAGGCGTTCTGCGTCGCTGTCGCTGCGGGGCGTGACATACAGCCGGCCGTCGGCGTCGCGCCTGTGATGCAGGTCGCCGAAGAGGCGACGGTAGCTCTCCGGCGCCCGGACGCGATCGAGCGGGCCGGTGACTTCCATCCAGCGATAGGCCACCCCGGGCATGCCGTCTTCGGTGGCGTGCGGGCTGCCGATGAAGCCGGGGCGCGAACGGAACAGGCGGGCCGCGTCGGGCTTGATCTTCTCGCCCGGCAGCAGATCGACCTCGATCTCGTGGATCGCCGGCTCGGAGCTGACGTCGAACGAGCCCAGCAGCCGCTGGCCGCCGTCGCTGTAGGCGTAGATCGTCAGCGGCTCGATGGTGCGGCCTTTTTCGGTGCTCTCGCGGTCGGGATGCCACCACACGCCGCGCGTGACGTCCGTGCTTTTGCCCGGCGGCGCCCAGTAGGTGTGCACCCACAGCGAAAAAGCGTTGATGCGCAGCTTGTAGCGTCCGCCCACCGGGGCCGCGAAGCGGTCGAAGTGGTACTCGTTGCCGGTGTAGGTGCCGTTGGTGACCGCAAAGCCCTCGAGCTCGCGTGTCTCGGGGTCGCTTGCGCCGACGGTCATCGGGACGGTTTCCGCCAGCACGTCCGGCTGGGCTTCAAAGCCCAAAATCGGAATCGTCGCGCGCTCGGGATGGTTGTTGAACGGGCTGAAGCGCATGCGGTTGATGAAGCGCTTCTCCTCGCGGACGTAGTATTTCTCAGTGGTCTCCAGCTCGAAAGCGGCGGCGAGCGCCAGCTCCATCGCCTCGCCGGCGGCAGCCATGTAGCGCGCCATCTGCACGTGCGAGACGTCCAGCGCCTGGCCGGACTTGTTGAAGCGCCGTACGATGCCGTCTTCGGGCAGGGAATCCTTCAAATCGAGCCACGGCGCGGCGAGCAGATCCCGCAGCGTGTTTTCGTATTCGTAGCGGTTCAGCCGCCGCAGTACCGACCGGCCGCGCGTGGCGGCTTCACTTTGCTCATAGGCGACGATCGCGTCGGCGAGAGGAGAGAGAAAGGCTTTCTTGGCGGCGTGGTCGAGCTTGCCGATGGCCGGCGGCGGCATCTCGCCGTCGCGCACGCGGTCATGGATGCGCACCCATCGGTCGCGGTTGTGCTGATCGTCGAGATCGAAGCCGATCGCGGTGAGATCGAGCCCGGCCTGCGGATTGTCGGACCCGTGGCAGGCGATGCAGCGCTGGTCCAGAAAGGCGCGCGCCCCCGTCGGCATCGCGTTGGGCGACGATGACGCGGCGTACAGCAGGGAGCCCAGGCCGACGAGGGCCAACGACTTGAGCCGAAACGACACCGCCGATTAGTTTAGTCCATTCCCGGCTCCTTTTTGCCGTGCACCGCCGCGCCCACCGCGTTCGCGGCGTCAAGCGGGTCGGCCGAGCCGGGGTAGAGCACGTTGCGGCCGACCAGAGCGCCGCGGACGTTCGAGCCGGCCCGCATCGCTTGCGACAGCTCCTCGAGGAAGGGCCTGTAGTCGCCCGCCGACTCGCCGCCCAGCAGCAGGATCGGCAGCGTCGTTGCGCGCGCGACCGCCTCGTAGCCGGGGCAGTAGGGCAGCTTCAGCCAAAGCAGACGGCTGCTGTCGCCCAGCGCCGAAGAGACGCTGACGATCTTTGCCAGCGCTTCCGGCGTCTTGGCGACGCGGAAGGCCACGTCTTGGCGGACCATCGGCAGCGGCTCGAGAAACATCGGCAGATCGAGCGCGTTGGTCTGGCGGATCGCCTCCGCCGCGGCGACCATCGTACGCAGCGAGCCCGGATCGTCGTCGAGCAGCCGCAGGAGGAACTTCGCGCCGTCGAGCCGAAATCTTGCGCATGTCGCGGCGGAGACGCCTGTGACGGGATCGTGCATCTCCCAGGCGACGCCGGCCAGTCCGCCGCGGTTCATGCTGCCGATCAGCAATTTGCCCTCGAGCGGGTCGGGATCGCCTTGGCTGACGCGCTGGCCGGCCACGATCAGCAACTCCTCCAGCACATCCATCGTGCCCATCACGCCGTCCACCAGATCCGACGCCAGCACGCGCAGGATGCGGCGCAGGTAGTCGGCGCGGTCGGCCATAGCCAGCGGCTCGGAGCCCACGGCGGTGACGCGCCGGGCGGGATGATCGGCGGCGACGATGTTGAGCCGGCCGTCGGCGGCGAGGGTCTGGCGACGGATGCGCCGCCGGGCGTGGCGCAGGGCGAAGCCGGGATCCTGGATCCGGATCTCGGTGATACGGGCGATCTCCTTGTCGAACTCGTGCATCGTTCAAAAGCCTCCCCGCTCTTCGACGAAGGCCAGCGCCTCTTGCTCGCGCGGCATGAAGTTGGAGCAGCCGTGCCGGGTAACCACGATCGCGCCGCAAGCGTTGCCGAACCGGGCGGATTTGCGCCAGTCCCAGCCGTTCAAATAGCCATAGATCAGGCCGCTGGCAAAGGCGTCGCCGGCGCCCGTGGTGTTGTAGATCTCCACCGGGTACGGCGCCGCCTCGATGACTTCGCCGTTCGGCGTGTGGACTGAAGCCCCGTCGGCGCCGCGGGTCAGGGCCAGCGCCTCCACCCCGGCGGCGAGCGCCGCTTCGGCGGCGCGAGCCAGATCGCCGGAGACCTGCGCGTTGGAAACCTGGGAGTGCTCGACCGCCACCTCCATGCCTTCCACCAGCATGGCGGCCTTGACCTCCGAGGCGGTGCCGATGACGACGTCGACCAGCGGCAGCAGGGCGCGCATGTTCACGCCGTAGGCGCGCAAGTCGTGCCATTGATCGGCCCGTAGATCCAGCACCAAAAAAACCTTGGCGCCGGCGGCCTTGGCGCGTTCGGCGGCGAAGATGGTGGCGCTGCGGCAGGGCTCGCGCGTGAGGTTGGTGCCGGCCAGCAGTACGATGCGGGCTTCGGCGATGGGTGCGGCGAGCACGTCGTCGATCGAGAGTTCGCTGTCGGCGCAGTTTTCGCGGTAGTAGACCATCGGAAAGCGGTCCGGCGGCTCGATGCCCAGGATGACGGCGCTGGTGCGATGACCCGGTTTTTGGGGGATGTTCGCCGTATCCACGCCCTCGCGCCGGAAGAACTCGACGACGAAGTCGCCGACCGGGTCGGGACCCACGGCGGTGAGCATCGACGAACGCAGTCCCAGCCGCCGCGTCCCAACGGCGATGTTCGAAGGACAGCCGCCGACGTAGGCGGCGAAGCTTCGGATGTCCGGGAATTTCGCGCCGACATCGTTCGAGTACAGGTCGATGCAGTTGCGTCCCATGCAGAGAATGTCGAGGGGGCGGTCGTTCATCGCGCTCTCCTTGTCGGCCGTGGGGCCGACGTCTGATTGCCGCACAATGGGTGGGCGGATGACAAATGGCGGGCGGAACGGCGGTATCAGAATGCTCGGCGCAAGCCTGGTCGCCCGATTCGGCTAAGCTGGTCCGCATGGCGAAGGCGCTCGGGTTCGACGATCTGCGGGACAAGACGGTTGTGATCACCGGGGGCGGCGGCGTGCTGTGCCGCTCGTTCGCCGAGGCTTTTCTGGGGGTGGGGGCGAAGGTTGCGCTGCTCGACGTCAGCCGGGAAAAGGCTGAAACCGCTGCGGCGGAACTAGGAGAAGGCGCGGTCGGAATCGAGTGCGATGTGCTCTCGGCCGATTCGCTCGACCGCGCGCTCGAAGAGATCCGCAGTCGGCTCGGCCCGGTCGACGTGCTGCTCAACGGAGCGGGCGGCAACCATCCGCAGGCGACGACCGAACTCGAGCGCCTCAGCGACGCCGTCGAGCTGTCGCAGTCCTTCTTCGGCCTGCCCGTCAGCGCATTCGGCAAGACCTTCGATCTCAACTTCCTCGGCACGGTGTTGCCCTCGCAGAAGCTGACCGTCGACATGGTCCAACGCCGTTCGGGCGTCATCCTCAACATCTCGTCGATGAACGCCTACCGGCCGCTGTCCAAGATCCCGGCGTACTCGGCGGCCAAGGCGGCGGTGAGCAACTTCACCGAGTGGCTGGCGGTGCACCTGGCGCCGATGGGGATTCGCGTCAACGCCATCGCGCCGGGGTTTTTCTTGACGGAGCAGTTGCGCTTCCTGGCGCTCGACGAGCAGGGCAACTGGACGCCGCGCTACCAGAAGGTGCTGGCGCAGACGCCGATGGGGCGGCTTGGCGACCCATCGGAGCTGCAAGGGGCGGCGCTATTTCTGGCTTCGAACCTGTCGAGTTTCCTGACCGGCGTGGTCCTGCCGGTCGACGGGGGCTTCAACGCCAACTCCGGCGTCTAAGGCTGTCGGTCTCGTTCTACTACAACGAGTTCGCTAACGGCGCTAGAATTGGCACGACGTGATCGGCCAAACGATCAGCCGCTACAGGGTTGTCTCGAAACTCGGCGAGGGCGGCATGGGAGTCGTCTACAAGGCCGAGGACACTCGGCTTGGCCGCACCGTCGCCCTGAAATTCCTGCACCCGCACGCGGTCAGCCATGACGACAGCCGGCAGCGCTTCGAACGCGAAGCCAAGGCGGCCGCGGTGCTCAATCATCCCAATATCTGCACGATCTACGAGATCGACGAGATCGACGATCAGCTCTTCATCGCCATGGCCTGGTCGCCCGGCGAGAGTCTGGAGGCGCGCCTCGACCGCGGGCCGCTGCCGCTCAAAGACGCCCTGCTGATCGCCTCGCAGGTCGCCTCGGGGCTGCAGGAGGCGCATAGCCATGGCATCGTCCACCGCGACTTGAAGCCCAGCAACGTCTTCCTGGCCGAGCGCGCCGATTCCGAGATCAACGCCCTGGTGATGGATTTCGGCGTCGCCCGCCTGGCGCACCGCTCCAGCCTCACGCGCGACGGCGCCATCCTGGGAACCGTCGGCTACATGTCTCCCGAGCAGACTTTCGGCGGCAAGGTCGACCAGCGCACCGACATCTGGGCTCTCGGCGTATTGCTGTACGAGATGCTGGTGGGCCGCCGGCCATTCGAGGGCGAGTACGAGCAGGCGGTCGCCTACGCCCTGGTCAACGAAGAACACGAGCCGGTGACCGCTCTCAGGAGCGGGCTGCCGATCGAGATCGACCGCATCTTCGACAAAGCCCTGGCCAAAGCGCCCGAGGACCGCTACCAGAGCATGGCCGACTTGGCCGTGGATCTGCGGGCGGTGGCGCGCATCGCCGAGTCTTCGACGTTGCGAACCAGCTCCGGGCCGCGGACTGCGCCACGGCCGGCGCCCCCGCCGCCGAGCCGCACCGGCATCTGGTTGTGGATCCTGCTGGCCGCGACTCTGGGAGTCGCCGCGGGGGGGCTGTTGACCCACGACGCGGCCGACGCCCCGGACCGGCTTTCGCAATTCCAGCTCACGCAGATCACCCGCGATGCCGGACTCTCGATGACGCCCGCGCTTTCGCCGGACGGCAACCTGGTGGCCTACGCCTCGGACCGCGGCACGCCGGGCTCGCTCAATTTGTGGGTGCAGCAGGTGGCCGGCGGCGGGGCGGTGCAGATCACCTCCGACACCGAGGCCGACCATAGCCCCGACTTCTCTCCCGACGGCAGCCGCATCGCTTTCCGCTCGGAACGCAACGGCGGCGGCGTCTACATCGTTCCGGCGTTGGGCGGCGAGGCGCGGCTGGCGGCGGCTGGAGGGAGGCGTCCACGCTATTCGCCCGACGGCTCGAAGCTCGCCTTCTATCTGGCGCCGCCGAGTTCGATCCGCGGCTCCCAGCTCTTCGTCTCCTCGTCCGACGGCACGCAGCAGCGGCAGCTGGCCCCGGATCTTGCCGTAGCGGCGATGCCGATCTGGGTGCTTGGCGGCCGTCGCATCGCGTTCTGGGGCAGCCGGCCCGGCGAATCCGAAGACATCTGGGTGGCGGCGCCGGAAGCGGATGGGCCGCTGCCCGCCCCGACCGGAATCGCCGCCGCGCTACGCGACCAAGACCTGCGGTTGGCTTCGCTCGACGCCTGGGACGCTGATTCGTCGAGCCTGATCTTCTCCGCGGTGCGCGAGGACAGCGTCAACCTGTGGTCGATCGGCCTCTCGCCGGAAGGGACGCCCGCCGGGCCGGCGCGTGTGCTGAGTCTGGGGCCGGATCAGCGCGAGGCCGGCTCTCCGGTGCGCGGCAAGATCCCCTTCCTGGCCTCGGACCGGCGCATCAACATCTGGGCACTCAGGCTCAACGATGCCGGCGACCGCCCGGCCGGCCCGCTGCGCCAGCTCACCGAATCGGCCGCGGCCGACTTCAGCTCGGTCGTCTCGCCCGCGGGGGACCTGTTGGTTTTCCGCTCCACGCGGTCAGGTTTCATTGACGTCTGGGCCAAGAGGTTTCCCGGCGGCGATGTGATGACCCTGACCGCCAACGCGGCCTTCGAGAGCATTCCGCGGCTTTCGCCGGACGGCGAGCGGGTGGCGTTTTCGGTGGCGGAACAGGGCAAGCGGGCGATCTATGCGGTCTCCTCGGACGGGCGCGGCGCTACCGTGAAGCTCTGTGACAACTGCGGCGCTCCGATCGCCTGGACTCCGAGCGGCGACCTGATCTACCAGACCTTCGTTGAAGGCGTCTCGACCTTCTTGCTTCTTCAGGAAGGCCAGTCCACGCCGATGTTCAGTCAGCGGCCGCTGCCGCTCTACTCCGGCTCGCTGTCGCGCGACGGCAAGTGGCTGACCTTCAAGGGCGACCTCGACGACAACCGCACCCGTGTGTTCGTCACGGCCTTCGGGGGCGAGCTGCCGATTGATCCCAGCGCCTGGATCGAGGTCACCGACGGCCGCAGCTGGGACGACCTGCCTCGTTTCTCGAATGACGGCCGGATGATCTATTTCACCTCCGACCGCGACGGCTTCCGGTGCATCTGGGCGCGTCGCTTCGACCCCGCTTCGCAGCGGCCCGAGGGTGAAACATTCGCAGTGGCGCATTTCCACAACATGAACCTTTCGCTCTCAGGCCTGAGCCTGAATGAGTTCGAGCTGTCGGTGGGGCCGGACGGTCTGGTCTTTCCGCTGCTCAAACAGTCCGGCAACATCTGGATGCTCGAGCCGACGGGCGACGCCGCCGAAGCCCGCTGAACTTCGGCGCGCGGCCGCTTGGGCTCTAAGACGCCGCGCGATTTCGATATAGCGAAAAAATCACTCCGCACAGCGCCTGCGGGGGCCTCTGCTCTTGCTCGATCAGGAGTAGACTTGAGCGATCGCCCTCGGCCTGTGGCGCCGGCGGCTCGAGGAGGAGCATGGCTGGGGACCATTTCACCAAGGCCCGAGCGGGCAGCTATTTCGATGACCTGCTCATGGATACCAACGGAGGCATCCAGAAGCTATTCCGCAAGTACGCCGTGCATCCGGCCGACTCCCCGGTGGGCTACACCGTAGCCACGCAGGATATCCGCGACCCCACTCATAAGGGCGACTTCGGCGACGGGCCCGTGCCGGACGACAAGATCGTCTCGTGGGCTCATCTCGAGAAGCTCTCTCGCGCCAACCAACTGCGCGCGCCCGAGGGCGCTGACACGATTTATCTGGATGCGTCCATCACTCCCCGTGCCAACTGGAATCCGGTCTACTTCCTGCCCTGGAAGCCGCAGTGCATGATCCACATGACGATTCCGCGCAAGGGGACCCGGCCCAACATCGGAGGCATCGCGCAGCCGGACCCGGATGTCTTTTTCACCGCCGCCATCAACGGCTGTTCGGTCTTCTTCCAAGGCACGCCGGACCACCCGAAGATCTACCACTGCGGCGGCGATCCGGACTATCCGAGCGCCATCAAGCGGCCGGACGACGCGGCGACGTTCTGGCGCAACCTGGTCCAACAGCATGGGGACGCCACCCGGGGCCCACTTCGCGGAGAAGTGAATAAGACGCACTACGTGACGGACGTGGATACCAGCGACGCGGCGCTGAAGACTACGGCGGACTCGCGGAGTTATGCGGAATGGCTCAAGAGCGACGTGGCCAAGACGATCCGCATCAAGGAGGTCAAGCCCTGGGGCAGCGTCTTCGGCTTCCGGATCGGGAACAACTGGGAGTTCTATCTCCAGGAGAACGCGACCATCACCTACGCCACGCTCACCAAGCAAAGGAAGAAGAGCTGGCACCTCGCGAAGTCAACCGTCGAGGTCAGCCTGACTACCGTCGGCCGTCCGATGCACGTGCGCAAGATCTGGCCCGGCGCGGGAGCGGTGGTGAATTTCTCGCCCCTGCGGCCCTGGTCGATGCTGACCTAGTCAAGGCCGCTCGGAAACCAGGCGCGTGGTCCCTCGCTCCGCAAGGTGAGCCAACAGCGAGCCGACGACCAAAGCCACCAGGTAGCCGTAGGGCAGATTGACCGCCAGCAGCCCGGTCGCGAAGACCAGCGAGACCTTCGCGGCCGAGTGCATCATGTCCCTCGCCAGCGCCAGCAGAGCGAGCGCCTCAAACAGCAGGATGATGCCCAGAATGGGTTTTGGAAACAGATGGACGATCTGCTCGAAGCTCCCCGCGCAGAACACTCCCATGGTCAGGTAGAGCAGACCGTAGATCACAACGGAACCGCCGGTTCGACCGCCGAACGCGTAGTGGCCGGCCATGCCGCCTGAGCCGTGGCACGTCGGAATGCCGCTGAACAGCGGATTGATCAGGTTCATCATCGCGTAGGTGAAGCTGATCTTGCGAACGCTGAGGCGCCTGTGCGGGAACAGGTCTGTCGTGATCTGTTGCGTCGCCAGGATCGAGTTGCCCAGGGAGAGGGGGATCTGCGGCAAGCCGAGCAACAAGAAGCCCAGCCAGACATCCTGGCCGGTCGGCGCGTGCAGCGAAGGGTGCTCGAATCCAAGCCCGCGCGTCAGCGCGTTGAAGTCAACTCGAAAAGCGAAGGCGACGGCAAAGCCGCCCAGAACGATCAGCGGAGCCGGCGGGAAGCGACGATTTCCGATCAGCAACACCGTGACCGCGAACGCGCAGGCGGCGAGGGCGTACCCTCCGACGCCTTCGGACGGCACATAGTCCTTCAGCGCCAACGAAGCCAACTGTAGGCCGAGGCCGAACTGGATGCCGCGGATGACGACTTTGGGCACCACCTTGGCAACGAAATCGATGAGTCCCGTGGCCGCCAACACCAGCATGACGACGCCTACCGCCAGCCCGCCGCCGTAGAGCAGGTTGCCGCCCGCTTGTTGAGAAATGACCATCACCGCCATGGCCTTCAGCGGTTGGGCGGGCATCGGCAAGCCGTAGGTGACGCCCGTCAGGATCTGCATCAGGCCGAACATCGTGAGCGTGCTCGCCGCGTCGAGATCCGCGGCAATGATCATGCCGACGATCAGCGGGAAGTCCGTCCCGATGTCTCCGAACGCCCCGGATAACTCGTTTCTGTCGAACCGGAGGCGCGACGCGATACGCCCGATCGTTCCTCTCACAACCCCGCTGTCGCCCATCTGGCCACCCTTGTTCACAGTTTCGGTGCGCTCGTTTGCACACTTGATCCTCCCGGCCGGCTAGGCGGGATCGCAGTGGCCCATCATCTCATGGAACTCGCTCGGTACATCCGTGACCAGCGGAAGGCGCTTTTGGGGAACCACGAAATCAGGGGATCGAGAAACGGCATCGGCTCGGCTGCGACGAGGTGGCCCGGCGCACTGCGGCGCCGGCTTCCAACCCCCTGCACCCACATGCTCGTTCTGCAATGAACTCGCGTTGGTCGTTGACGTATTGGACTGCAACGTAGGGCCCATCCCATACCCGATCTACCCGTGCTGTCGGAATGGTTGGTGTCGCCCGGGCGTCCCGTAGCCAAGATTTCTCATCAGGGAAAGGCGTGATGCGTCACAGGCAGGCTATGGGCCGCGCGCCTGGGCCGCCGGGGTCACGCAGTTGCCCAGCGGAGCCGTCCTGCGGTGAGTCGCGGTCTGGGGATGGAGCGCGGCGACGCCCCGCGGCTGCGCTTCCTGTGCCGGCCGGAGCGGATGATCCTCGACATCCACCCGGTTGACGGAGACCCTCGCCACGAGCCGGGATCCCTCTCCGCGCGGTAGTATGGCAACCATGCGCATCGTCGTCTTGGGGCTGCTGTTGACCTCGATCAGCCTGGCTCAATCCACTCCGCAGCCCAACATCGTCGTCTTCCTCTCCGACGACATGGGTTACGCGCAACCCGGCTTCACCGGCGGAACCGAAGTCCCTACGCCGCACATCGACTCCATCGCGCGCGACGGACTGCAGTTCACGCAGTTCTACGTGCAGCCGGTGTGCACGCCCACGCGCGGGGCGCTGATGACCGGCCGCTACCCCTGGAAGAACGGGACGGAGGTCCGGCCCACGGCGACTTCGAGGCACGGCATGCTGCGCGACGAGCGGACGATCGCCGAAGCGTTGCGCGAAGCCGGCTATGCGACCTGGATGGCGGGCAAGTGGCACCTGGGCGAATGGCAGTCGCCGCATCTTCCCAACGCGCGCGGCTTCGACCATCACTACGGCCACTACTCGGCGCTGATCGACTCGTTCACCCACACCCGCCACGGCGTGCTGGACTGGCACCGCAACGGCGTGCCGGTCATCGAGGAGGGCTATTCGACCTTCCTGCTGGCGCGCGAGGCCGAGCGGCTGATCGAGAACCGCAGCCGCGATAAGCCGTTCTTCCTCTACCTGCCGTTCAACGCCGTGCACGGTCCGCACCAGGCGCCGGAGGCGATTGTGGCGCGCTATCGCCATCTGGGGAACAAAGCGGCCCAGCGCGCGCAACTCGAGGCGATGGATACTGCGGTGGGAACGGTGTTGGCCGCGCTCGAGCGCGAGGGCCTTACCGATAACACGCTGGTGATGTTTACCAACGACAACGGCGGCACGCCGAACACCAGCAATGGCATCTATCGCGGCTTCAAGTCGGCCTACCATGAGGGCGGCGTGCGCGTGCCGGCGGCGCTGCGCTGGCCGGGGCGGCTGCCGGCCGGAAAGAAGAGCGACGCCCTGTTGCACGTCACCGACCTGTTCCCCACCTTGTGCCGGCTGGCCGGAGCGGATGCCGACGCCGGCCTGCCGCTCGACGGCCACGACGTGTGGGAGACGCTGGCCGACGGAAAACCCTCGCCGCGCACCGAAGTCGCCTACTCGCTCCAAACCATTCGCCAGGACGAGTGGAAGCTGATCGAGGAGGGAGCGGAGTACTACAACTGGCCCCGCCAGCCGTTGCAACTCTACAACATCCCCGCCGACCCGTCCGAGGAGCGCAATCTGGCCGCCGAGAACCCGGCGGTGGTCGAGCGCCTGCGCCGGCGTCTGGCCGAGTTGCGCGAGCAGGCGCGCGAGGGCGAGCCGGTGGAGCCCATCCCGAGCTATCCGCCGGCGGTCTATGGCGAGCGGGAGGAGCGAGTGTTCGGCGAGCAGGTCAGTCGTTCGCTTGACGCCCTGGGAGTGAAGGGGCGCGACGTGTTGGGCCCCCCGCGCTGAAGCGCTTGCGCCGGCGGACGAATGGGGCTACTCTTACACGCGTCGGCCGGCCGCGCCGCGAGTCGGCGCGCTCGCAACCATGGAGTTCTGATGACGAAACGTGAATTTCTCGCAGCCGGCCTCGGCGCCGGTTTGGCCCTCAGCGGCGTCCGCTCCGCTCCGGCGCAGAAGTCGGGCAAGGTTCCGGTGCGCAAGGCCAAGACCACCAAGCTTTTCAAGAGCCCCAAGGGGTTTCCCAACGCCATCTCGGCGACGCCGGAAGGTTTGTGGATCGGAGAGCAGAAACTCTCCGGCCGGGCCGCCAAATCCTACAACCTGCCGGAGCCGGATTCGCTCGAAGAAGCCGCCTGGCTGGTGGACTGGAACGGCAAGCTGCTCAAGACGGTCGAGACGCCGTCGCGCAATACCAGCGGCATGGCCGTCGGCGGCGGCTACGTCTGGATGATCGCCAATGCGCCGCCGCAGGGCGTTTTTCAGGTGGACATGGACTCCAAGCTGGTCAGCCACCGGCAGATCCCGCTCGGGCCTCCCGGCGGGGACGGCGGCGGCTCGCACGGCGGATTGTGGCACGACGGCAAGCTGTGGATCTCGTCGCTGCGGCTGCGCGGCAACCTGCGGGTGGACCCGGTGACGTTCGAGCCTGAGTACATGATTCCGTTCTACCAATCGCACCCGGACTGGGTGCGCTACCACGGCATCGCGATCCACGAAGGCTGCATGTGGCAGGTAATCGGCAATAACAGCACCTCGCCCAAGGACTTCAAGCCCGGGCTGGTGCGGCAGGATCTCAAGACGGGGCAGATGCTGGAGGTCATTGAGTTCCTGCCGGGCTCGAGCGACCCGCACGGGTTAGCCGTCCACAACGGCAAGTTCTACGGCTGCGACGCGGGTATCCATCCCGGCTGGGAGAACTACGCCAGTCCGACGGCGGGCTACATTTTCGAGATCGAGTTCGTGTAGTTTGCGTGGAGCAAGCCTCCCGGCCAAGCTTTTCGGCGACCGGGAGGTCGCCGTCGCAGGCCTGGAGGCCCGCTCCACGAGAATTTGATATCTTTGACCCTAAGTGTTCGACAGCCGCCGGAGGCTGCCTCATTGGCAGCCGGACGGTCGGGCGCTGTTCCTGACTTGGCATCTGCACGGCAGCCTTCCCCGTGCCCGCTATCCTCCCCCTGGCCATCCCAGCGCAGGTCAAGCTTTCGTCTGGATGGACCGATATCTGGACACTACGCGCGTTGGTCCGCACTACCTTCGCCAAGCGGCGATTGCCCAGGTTGTCGTGGATGCGATTCGATACGGTGAAGCGGAACTGAGACTGTTCGAGACGATTGCCTATGTCGTCATGTCAAATCACGTCCATCTCCTGGTGACACCCAACTCGCCGGCGTCTCGGTTGGCCAGGTCGGTGAAGGGCTTTTCGGCGCGGCAAGCGAACAGGCTGCTCCACCGCTCAGGTCCCTTCTGGCAGGCGGAATCGTACGACCGCTGGGTGCGGGATGACCGTGAACTGGTCAAGATTGCGAACTACATCCATCAGAACCCGGTGAAGGCCGGGTTGGTCCATCATCCGGAAGACTACCGGTGGTCGACTGCCTGGAAGAGGGAGTAAGCTCGTGGAGCAAGCCTCCCGGCTTGCCAGCTTGGCCTCCCGGCCAAGCTCCGGAGCGGCGACCCGGAGGTCGCCGTCGCAGGCCTGGAGGCCCGCTCCACCATTACACCGCTACCGGCCAGACCGGAATCGGCGAGCGGTGGCCTTCCACCACCACGATGCCGGTTTGCGAGACGTGGTACTTCTCGCGGTCGTGCGCGGGATCGAAGCCGACGGTTTCGCCGGCTTGGACGCGGGCGTTCTTGTCGACGATGGCGCGCCGGATCTTGGCGCCGGCGCCGATGTAGCAGCCGTCCATCACGATCGAATCCTCGACCACCGCGCCGTTGTCGATGAACACGCGCCGGCCCAGCACCGAATTGCGCACCTCGCCGCCGGCGAGGATGCAGCCCTCGGCGACAACCGAGTTCAGCGCGTGTCCGCGGCGGCCCTCCTCGTCAAAGGTGAACTTGGTCGGCCCCTGCGGATACTCGGCCGTGCGCAGCGGCCACTGGTAGTTGTACAGGTTCAGCGCCGGCTTCACCGCGCGCAGGTCCATGCTGGCGTCATAGTAGGCCTCGATCGTACCCACATCGCGCCAGTAGCCGCGGTTCTCCGGCAGCTCGCCAGGCACCACGTTCGACAGGAAATCATAGGCGTAGAGCGGATGCTCGTGGATCATCTCCGGCAGCATGTTCTTGCCGAAGTCATGCGCGCTGTTGGGGTTGGCGGCGTCGCGGCGCAGCTCCTGCACCAGGATCTCGGTGTCGAAAATGTAGTTGCCCATCGACGCCAGGGTCCACCCGGGACGGCCGGGGATCTCGGGCGGATTGGACGTCTTCTCCTTGAAGTCCAAGATGCGCCAATGCTCATCGATCGCCATCGTCCCGAACTCCGCCGCCTCGGAGACCGGCAGCGGCAGCGCGGCGACGGTTCCTTTCGCGCCCTTCTCCTGGTGGTAGCGCACCATCTGCGAGACGTCCATGCGGTAGATGTGGTCGGCGCCAAAAACCGCCACCATCTCCGGGCGCGACAGCTCGAGCAGGTGAATGTTCTGGTAGATCGCGTCGGAGGTGCCTTTGTACCAGTGCTCGCCCTTGCGCATCTGCGCCGGTACGGGAATGATGAACTGGCTGTTGAGCAAGTTGGAGAACTGCCAGGCTTCACGCAGGTGTTGCAGCAGCGACTGGCTCTTGAACTGCGTGAGAACGTAGATCGAGTAGATGCCGGAGTTGACGAAGTTGCTCAGGACGAAATCGCAGATGCGGTACTTGCCGCCGAAGGGAACGGCCGGCTTGGACCGCTCTTTGGTCAGCGGGTACAGCCGAGTTCCCTTGCCGCCCGCCAGAATGATTCCCAGTACCTTAGCGTGTTGCATGCATCCACTCTGCGCGCGTCGCGCGCTCCCTTATCCCTCAAACTCCAATATTCCATCCAATAATTCCGCCCGACGGGGCAGCCTCCGGGCCAACTCCGCACTGTGAGTGACCAGGATCAGCACCGACTGCGCTTCTTGGTGCAGTTCCAGCAGTAAATCAGCGACGGAATCAGCCGTCTTGCGATCGAGATTCCCGGTGGGCTCGTCTCCCAACAACAGGGCCGGCCGGTGAATCAGCGCGCGGGCGATAGCAACGCGTTGCCGCTCCCCGCCTGAGAGTTCCGCCGGCCGATGGTCCATACGACCGCTCAGACCGACGCGGTCGAGCAGTTCGCGGGCTCGCGTCTCCGCATCCGCGCCAAGCTTCGCCCCCTCGGCCAAGGTCGGGATCAAGACGTTCTCGAGCGCCGAACACTGCGGTAGCAGATGATGATCCTGAAAGACGAAGCCAACTTGTCGATTGCGAAACGCCGCCAGTTGTTTCGCATTCATCTGGAAGGGCTCAGCGCCGGCGAGCCGAACCTGCCCGGAGGTCGGCTTCTCGAGTGCGCCCAGGATGTAGAGAAGAGTGCTCTTGCCGGACCCGGAAGGCCCCATGATGGCCAGGGATTCGCCGGCGGTGAGCTGAAACGTGATATCGCGAAGAATGCGGAGCGGAGCGGTCGGCGCAGGATACTCCTTGCTCAGGCGTTCGACCTGCAGCCCGTCGCCGTACTCCGTCATCGGCAACCCCGCATGCGTACGACCATTGTTTCACAACAAATATAGCGATTGTGTTTCGTTATCAATAGGTCTCACGATCTTGCGGGCTTGGGCTGCGCCTAGGCTCGCCTCCAGCGGGCGATGCGTTCCGGGCTGACGTCGAGCCAGTAAGCCAGCAGGCAGAGCTGATTCGCCCAGGTCGTGCGCCAAAGGCCCATGCGGCTCCAGCGGCGGGCGGAGGTCACCGCGTCGGCGTCGGCGATCGCGATGCGTCCCTGCCGCTGCAGGCGGCGCACCAGAGCGTAGTCCTCCATGATCGGCATGTCAGGGAAACCTCCGGCCCGGTCGAACTCCGCGCGGCGCAGGAAGATCGCCTGGTCGCCGTAGGGCATCGAAAACAGCCGGCAGCGCCAGCGCACCATCCACTCCACCAACGCCATCGAAAGGCCCTGTTCGTCGAGCCGGAAGCGGAAAGCGCCGGCGCTCACTCCCGGTTGAGCCAGCGTCTGGGCGGTGTGCCAAGGGAAATCCGGCGGCAGGACCGTGTCAGCGTGCAGAAACAGCAGCGTATCGCCAGAGGCGGCTCGGGCGCCGGCGTTCTGCTGCCGCCCGCGGCTCCGGGAGCCGACAACCGTCTTCGCCCCTGCCGCGGCGGCGGCGGCGACGGTGCCGTCCGTGCTGCCTCCGTCAGAGACGATGACTTCCTCGACCCCGGCGGCCAGCGCCATCCGCACGGCCTGCGCAATCCGGCTCTGTTCGTTCCAGGTCGGGATGATGACCGACAGCCGCATCGACTCTTGGTGAAGATTGTCGCAGACGCCGCGCGCTGTCTAGCGCCGCCACTCGAGGATTTTGAGGAACAGTTTTTGGACGAACGGGGTCAGCCGCGTGCGGTTGTAAGCGTCGGCGGCCTTTTTCACAACCTCGGATTGAGTGGGGTAGGGGTGGATGGTTTTAGCGATCGACCCTAGCCCGACGCCCGCCGTCATGGCCTGCGCGAGCTGCGAGATCGTCTCGCCGGCGTGCCTCGAGACCAGCGTGGCCCCGACGATCTCGTCTTTCCCTTTGCGCACATGGATCTTTAGAAAACCCTCGTCGTCGCCTTCGAGGATGGCGCGGTCGACGGCGCTCATCTCGATGCGGAAGGTGTCGATCTCCACGCCTCTCTCGGCGGCCTCGTGCTCGCTGAGGCCGATGTGGGCGAGCTCGGGGTCGGAGTAGGTGCACCAGGGAATTTTCAGGGCGCTGGTTTTGCCGCGTCCCCAAAACAGAGCGTTGCCGATGACAATGCGGGCCATGGCGTCGGCGGTGTGCGTGAATTTGAACGGGAAACAGATGTCTCCGGCGGCGTAAATGTCGGAGTTGGTGGTGCGCAGACCGTCATCGACCTGCACGCCCTTGTGCGTATCGAACTGGACGCCGGCTTGCTCCAGACCCAGCCCTTCGACGTTCGGCGCACGGCCGACGCCGACCAGGATCTGGTCGACCCGCAGCTCCCCGCCGCTCGAAAGCTCGACGATCCGCTCGGCGCTGTCAACGCGAACGCCCGTGGCCTCGACGTTCGTCCGCACGTCCACGCCGTCGCGCTCCAGCGCCGCCTGTACGATCCGGGCCGCGTCGGAATCCTCACGGCTGAGGATGTGGTCGCCCATCTCGAGCAGCGTCACCTCGGAGCCAAAACGCCGGAACGCCTGCGCCATCTCGACGCCGATCGGGCCGCCGCCGATCACGGCCAGCCGCCGCGGCAGCTCGGTCAGCGAAAAAATCGTCTCGTTGGTGAGCGCGCCGGCGTCGCGCAAGCCGGGGATGGGCAGATCGACGGCGCGGGCGCCGGTGGCGATGCAGGCTTTGGAGAACTCGAGCGTCTGCCCGCCGACTTCGACCTTGTTGCGCCCGACGAACTTCGCGCTGCCCAAGAAAACGTCCACGCCGAGGGAGCGGAACCGCTCCGCCGAGTCGTGCTTGGCGATGCCGGCGCGCAGTTTGCGCATGCGCTCCATCACGGCCGGGAAATCGACTGCGACTTCGCCCGGGATGCGGACGCCGTACTCCCCGGCCCGGCGCGCCTCGGCGGCGGCGTGCGCGCAGCGCAGCAGCGCTTTCGACGGCACGCAGCCGGTGTTGAGGCAGTCGCCGCCCATCAGGTCGCGCTCGATGAGGGCCACCTTGGCGCCGAGACCCGCCGAGCCGGCGGCGGTCACCAGTCCGGCCGTTCCGGCTCCGATGACCACCATGTTGTAGCGGCCCGCGGGCGTGGGGTTCACCCAGTCCGCCGGGTGCAACTTCGAAGCCAGATCGCGGTTGAATAGATCATCGGGGCGGAGAGTCATTGCCGGTCTCCCTGGACGTTGAGCGACCAGTCGTAGTCGAGCCATTCGACGCGGACGTCTTGGCCGGCGTCGAGAGTCTTTTTGAGTTCGGGAGAATAGCGGGCGGCAAACTTCAAAGGCGAGCCGGCGGCCTGCTTGAAGTCCCCGCCATACCAGTCATACAGCGGCGTCAGCCGGGCCTTGTTGGCGGCCGGGTCGAACGAAAACCAGGTGTCGTTCGAGTGCGTGTAGACGGTTTGGTCTTCGAGCTGCGCTTCGAGCCGCTCGGGCTCATAGGCTTCGTTGCGCAGGCGCGGGCAGCCCATCGCGGCGCAGACGAGCGCGAAGTGGATGCGGGGCTCGGCAAAATGCGGCCGGACCTGCTTGTGCTCGATCTGGTCGAGGCTGTAGATCTCGCCGCCGATGTTCCAGCGCTCGGCCTTCCAACGCTTGCCGCCGGGGATGGAGCGGATGGAGTCGGTGGGCCAGTGGTCGAGAATCAGCCGCAGGGTGAAGGCGTTGTAGGCGTTGATGAGCAGCGCGAGTTTCTGGTCGCGGCCCATCTTGTCGAACGGGGCCTGGGCGATGGAGGCGATGTAGGCGTCCAGCTCGGACTGTTTCGAGAGCAGGCCGGCGTAGTCCACCAGGCCGCGCTGGTCGACGTGCTCGGCCAGCAGCTTGGTGAACGGGGCGTGGTCGAGGTCGGGGCTGCCGGTGATGCGCTTGTACGACTCGCCCAACTGGGCCGCGGGCGGGCCGAACAGGGTTTGCAGGCTGGAGCGCGCCGAGTAGGCGTACAGCGCCGAAGCGAACAGCGCTCCGGCGATGGCGAGCAGGGCGAACGTGGCCGCCGGGGAGCTGCGGCGCCGGGAAGCCGGCTCGGCCGGTTCGGGTTGCATGTTTGTCTGCTCGTCGAGCTTCTTGCGCGCCAGCTTGGTGACGTAGACGGTGACGGCGACGGTCGCCAGCAGCCCCACGCCGAGCAGAATCCACTGCGCCAACGGCTTGTCGCCTCCCGCGCCGCCGGCGGCTTGGAGCCCTTGGCCGGCGAGGTGCCCCAGATAGACGTAGAGGAAGGTGCCGGGCAGAATGGCGACGGCGCTGGTGAGCCAGCAGGTCCAAAATCCGATCGGCGTGAGGCCGTAGAGATAGTTCTGGAGATTGAACGGCACGGCGGGCGACAGGCGCAGCAGCGCGACGATCTTCCAGCCGCCCTCGGCGATGGCGCCGTCAATGGCGGCGAATTTCGGGTTCGATCGCGCCATCGCTTCCACGCGCTCGCGGGCGAAGTAGCGCGCGATCAGGAACGACAGCGCCATGGCGATCATCGCTCCGAACCAGACCGTCACCAGTCCGAGTGCGAGCCCGAAAACCGCGCCTCCCACCAACGTGAGCGCCGCGCCGGGCAGAAACGCCGTCGCCCAGACACCGTAGATCAGCGCGAAGATGACGGGGCCCCAGACGCCCAAACCTTCGATCCAGCCGCCGAGGAGCTTGCCGATCTGATCGAGCGGCAGGGCGCGGGCGATGAGGATGACGGCGGCGAGGATGAGCCCGGCGGCGAGCAAGCGCAGGCGGCTGGGCCAGGGAGATGCTTGGGTGGCTGCGTTTTCCATGGTCTGCCCGGTTAATTCGAGCGGGTGGGCGGCGAAGTTACTGGTGAATTGTATCGGAGATGCGGGCGCCGGGCCCGGGCCGGGCTATGCTCTGGAGGAGATGAATCAGGTGTGGCATCTGTTTCGCTATGACGTCAAGCGCAGTTGGCCGCTGCTGGCGGGGTGGCTGGCGTTTCTGCTGGTCGCGTTTGCGTGGGTGTTGCCGGACCCGCTTGGCCGGGAACGTCTGGATGAGGCTGCGGACTACGCCCTTTGGGTGGAGATTCTGTATGGGCTGGCTGTCGTGACGGGCACGGCGATGGTGTTCGTAGCGGACAGCCCGGTCGGCGAGCGTCCGTTTCGGAAAACCCGGCCGGTCTCGCGTCCTGCTCTACTGGCTGCCAAAACGTTGTTTGTTTCGGCTGTCTTCATCGTCGTTCCGCTTGTGCTGAACTTACTTTGGAGCCTGCGCTTCGGGATGCAGGCGGCGGATTGGGCGCCGGTCGGTTTGTCGCAAGCGCTGAGCGTGGCGTTGTGGCTGCCGTTCGCCGCCGCGCTGGCCTCGCTCGTCCGTAGCTTTGCCGCCTTCATGGCTTGGTTGCTGGGATTGGCGGTCGCCTCGTGGTTCGGCGTGATCGCCCTGACTGCTGTCAGTCAGACGTGGTTGGAATCTTCGGTCAATACCGTCCACTCCCAAGCGGCTCTGGAGGGTGCGCTGGTTTTGTCGTGGGGCGCGCAGGCGCTATTGGGGCTGGTCGTTGTTGTGCTCCAGTATTTGACACGCAATCGTCCCCGGGTCATCGGCGTGGCTCTGGCTGGATGGGCGCTGCTCCTCGTCGCGCCATTTTCCGCGCCCGAATTGTTCGCGTCATGGGCTCCCCGGCCCGAATCGCCTCTCGAGCGCCCGCTTCGCGCCGCGCTGGTTTCCTCCCAAACAAGGGCCCCCGTGTTCCCAGCCTCCCGGCTCGAGGAGAACATGTATGCGCCGACCAGAGTCTCCGTACGGCTTCAAGTTGAGGGACTCGCCGCTGACGAGGTGATCGTCAACCCGGTCTTGGGGGGAGTCGCTTCGTGGCCTGGTCGGCTGGGTTTCGACCTCTATGGCGACAGGTCGGAGGCGATTGTGTACTCCGAACCCGGCATGGGCAATCTTCGCTCTTTCCCGCAAGTCCCGCCCAGCTTCGTCATGACGTTCAACCTGGGCAGCGGTCGAGACCCAGCACCCATGGAGCAGGCCGGTCGGCTGCGCGGGACGCTCTCCGGACAAGTGGCGAGGATTCGCTACCTGGGATCGTGTCCGCTGAAGCGCGACGCGAGTATTGACGCCGGTGCCCACCGAGCCGTAGTTCGTCGATACATTCAAAGTGCCAGCGGGCTCGCTTTGACCATTCGCCACCAGTTCTTGCGTACTGAGCGGACGCCCTGGGCGCCAATCGCGGCCGTCGTCAATCCGAGCCGAGGGGAGCATCTCAGCGGCGTGATGAGCCTTTCGAAGGGGCCTTACGCGCTGTATGCCTTCGGGGCCGGCCGGAGGTTTATCTTCAATCTGCCCAGTCTCGTGGCGACTGACGTTGAGGTCAAGACGCCTTTGCGCTATTTCACCGAGGATGGCAATGCAACCGCGGCGGCAGGATGGCTCGAGGGCGCTGAACTGCAACTGTTTGAGCTCGAGTCGGTCGGACGAATCGAAGTCCCGGTGGAAGTGGACGGCTTTCAGTTGACCGCGACTGGCGCTCGATGATTCACGTAGCCTTCGCCCCTGCTTCCATCCCCGACCGGGAGAGGCCCCCAGGTCGCATGTAGCGGCCTCCGCTCAGCCTTGAGCGATGTGGAAGAATTGGGACAAGGCGCGTGGTGGAGAATTCCGAAAAACGCACTGCTGCACTGGACTGGACCGCTGAGTTCCTCGCGCCGACGATGGCGCGATGGCGCGCGATTGCCGGGGCGGCTCTCGAATGGGAGCCCTGCGAAGGGCTGGTGGCCGAACCGCTCTATCCTCGCCCCGCCATCGAACCGCCCCATGGCGGCCGTCCCGCCGCCGGGCCGTGGCTCGTCGAGCAGGAGACGCGTCCGCAAGCCCCCCAACAGGCCAACGCCTCGATCCTCGAAGGTTTGCAGCGCGGGCGAACGGCGATCCGGCTGGTCGGCCCGCAGTGGAGCCGCCTGGATTACCTGCGAACGGCCCTGGACGGCGTCGATCTCGCCCGGCAGCCGATCTCGATCGAAGCCCCCGGAAGCCTCGAAGCGCTGCTCGCGCTCGCCGACGAACGTGGGACGCCGCCGTCGTCCCTGCACGGGCTCGCTGTCGGTGATGAGCCGGCAACCGTGCATTTTCACGAACTGGCTCCGCGTCTGCGCACGGTCCTCATCGACGGGCGTCCTGCGCACGAGGGCGGGGCGAACGCGGTGGAGGAGCTGGCGGCGGTCATGGCCGAGGCGGCTCAGAAACTGCGGCGGCTGATCGATCTGGGGCTCGGCCCTGCGGAGGTTGCCGACGCTTGTGGCTTCGCGCTGGCGCTCTCGCCGAAAATCCCGCTGGAGATCGCCAAGCTGCGGGCCGCGCGCTCGCTGTGGTCGCTGCTGCTCCAGGCGCTGGGCGGCGAGGCGGCGGTGCGTCCGATGGCGCTGCATGTCTCCACCGGTTTGCGTGACCTGAGCCGCGAAGAACTGCACGACAACCTGGTGCGGACCTCGATCCAGGCGTTCATCGCCGCGGTCGGCGGCTGCGATTCGCTGTCGGTGGCGCCGTTTGATCTACCGACAGGCGAGGCGTCGGCGTTGGGCGAACGGCTGGCGCAGAACCAGCAACTGCTGCTGCTCGAAGAGGCGCACCTGGGACGCGTGGCCGATCCGCTGGGCGGCTCGGGGACCGTCGAAGCGTTGACGGATCAGTTGGCGCGAGCGGCCTGGGCGCGGGCGCAGGAGCTCGACGCCGGGCTGGCGGCCATCGCCTACGAACCCGCCGGGATGCCGCACAAGGGACCGGTTTCGGAGAAAAACTGGCATACGCCGGAGAAAATCGACGTCCGCCCGGTCTACACCGCCGCCGATATCGCCGAACTGCCGCACGTCGACTACCTGGCCGGCATCCCGCCCTACCTGCGCGGCCCCTACGCCACGATGTACGCCTCGCGGCCGTGGACGATTCGGCAGTACGCGGGCTTTTCGACCGCCGAGGACTCGAACGCCTTCTACCGCCGCAATCTGGCCGCCGGGCAGAAGGGCCTGTCGGTGGCGTTCGATCTGGCCACCCACCGCGGCTATGACAGCGACCACCCCCGCGTGCGCGGCGACGTGGGCAAGGCGGGGGTGGCGATCGATTCGATCCTCGACATGCGCATCCTGTTCGAGGGAATCGATCTCGAGTCGATCTCGGTCTCGATGACCATGAACGGCGCGGTCATCCCGATCCTGGCGCTCTACATCGTGGCGGCGGAGGAGCAGGGCGCGGACCTCTCGAAACTCGCGGGCACCATCCAGAACGACATTTTGAAGGAGCTGCTGGTCCGCAACACCTTCATCTACCCGCCGGCGCCGTCGATGCGGATCATTTCGGACATTTTTGCGTTCACGTCGCAAAACATGCCGAAGTTCAACCCGATCTCGGTGTCGGGCTACCACTTCCAGGAGGCCGGCGCGACGGCGGACATCGAGCTCGCCTACACGCTGGCCGACGGGCTCGAGTACATCCGCGCCGGGCTCGCCGCCGGGTTGAAGATCGACGATTTCGCGCCGCGCATTTCGTTCTTCTGGGGCATCGGCACGAATCACTTCATGGAAGTGGCGAAAATGCGCGCCGCCCGCGTGCTGTGGGCCAGGCTGGTGAAGCAGTTCGGCCCAAAAAACGAAAAATCGATGGCGCTGCGGACGCATGCGCAAACCAGCGGCTGGTCTCTCACCGAGCAGGACCCCTACAACAACGTCGCCCGCACGACGATCGAGGCGCTGGCGGCGGTGATGGGCGGCACGCAGTCGCTGCACACCAACTCGCTGGACGAAGCGCTGGCGCTGCCGACCGATGCGAGCGCCCGCATCGCCCGAAACACGCAGCTGATCCTGCAAAACGAGACGGACCTGTGCCGCACGGTCGACCCCTGGGGCGGCTCCTACTATGTGGAGAGCCTGACGGGGGCGCTGATCGAGCGCGGCTGGGAGTTGATCGGCGAGATTGAGTCCCTTGGCGGCATGGCGAAGGCGATCGAGACGGGCGTGCCCAAAATGCGCATCGAGGAGGCGGCGGCGCGCAAGCAGGCCCGGATTGATTCCGGGCGTGAGACGATCGTGGGCGTCAACAAATATCGTTTGGAGCACGAAGAGCCGATCGAGCTGCTCGACGTCGACAACGACGCCGTGCGCGAGTCGCAACTGCGGCGCTTGGCTCTGTTGCGGGCCGAGCGCGACGAGGCGGCGGTGCAGGCCGCGCTCGACGCGCTGACCGCCGGCGCCGCGGGCGACGGGAATCTGTTGGAGCTGGCCATCGACGCCGCGCGTAAGCGGGCGACCGTCGGCGAGATCAGCCTGGCGATGGAGAAGGTGTTTGGGCGCTACCAGGGGCGGGTGGACCGAATCAGCGGAGTGTATCGTCAAGAAACGGCGGACATGGAGCAAGTGCAGCAGGCGGTGGAGCGGACCAAGGCCTTTTACGATAAGACCGGGCGCAGGCCGCGTCTGCTGGTGGCCAAGCTCGGCCAGGACGGCCATGATCGCGGCGCCAAGGTGATCGCCACGGCTTTCGCCGACATGGGTTTTGACGTCGATATCGGCCCGCTGTTCGCCACGCCCGAGGAAGTGGCGCGCCAAGCGCTCGACAACGACGTGCATGTGGTGGGCGTGAGCACCCTGGCCGGAGCGCACAAGTCGCTCGTACCCGAGCTGATCACCCAGCTCCGGGACGCGGGCCGCGAGGACATTCTGGTGGTCTGCGGAGGCGTGATTCCGCCGCAGGACTACGATGCGCTCCATGCCGCCGGCGTGGTCGAGGTCTTTGGGCCGGGAACGGTGATTCCCGACGCCTGCCACCGGTTGCTCGATCTCCTCTTCGAGCAGGAATCATGAAGCCGCAGCCTGTCAGGCGCAAGCAGTTGACGGCCGCCGAGATCGTCGAGGGCGTGCTGGCTCGCGACCGAACGGTGGTGGCGCGGGCGCTGACGCTGATCGAAAGCGCTCGGCCCGAGCATCGCGCCATCGCCGAGGAAGCGCTCGAGGCCCTGCTGCCGCACGCCGGCGGCGCGATCCGGCTGGGCGTTTCGGGCCCGCCGGGCGCGGGCAAGAGCACACTGATCGAACGCCTGGGGAAGCAGTTGCTCGACCAGGGCCGCCGTGTGGCGGTGCTGGCGGTCGACCCCTCGAGCGAGATTTCCGGCGGCTCTTTGCTGGGCGACAAGACCCGTATGGAGGCGCTGTCGCGGTCCGACAAAGCCTTGGTACGGCCGTCGCCGACCGGTCTGCACCTGGGCGGCGTGGCGCCGCGTACCCGCGAGTGCATCTTCCTGTGCGAGGCGGCGGGGTTCGATGTGGTGATCGTGGAAACCGTCGGCGTCGGCCAGAGCGAGGCGCAGGTCGCCTCGATGGTGGATTTTTTTCTGCTTCTGACGATTGCAGGGGCAGGGGATGAGCTGCAGGGCATCAAACGCGGCGTTCTGGAGCTGGTGGACGCCATCGCGGTGAACAAGGCCGACGGCGACGGCGAAGTCCGCGCGCAAGCCGCGCGGTCCGAGCTCGAGCAGGCGCTGCGGCTGCTGCGGCCTGCCGTCGACGGCTGGCGACCGGCCACGCTGGCCTGTTCAGCGCAGACGGGCGCCGGGGTGGCGGAAGTCTGGTCGACCGTCGCGGAGCGCATCGAGCGCCTGCGGGCGAGCGGAGAGCTGGCCGAGCGCCGGAAGAAACAAAGCGTACGCTGGTTTGAAGAGACATTTGAGCTGCTGCTGCGGCAGCGTCTGCTGGCCTCGCCCGCGATGGCGGCGGCTCGCAGGGAGTGGATGGAGCGCGTGGCCTCCGGCCAGGCGACGCCGTCGGCCGCCGCACGCTTGTTGGTTGACCGGTTGCTGTCCGAGCCGGCCGGCCCGAGACACGACCAAGGACTATGAACCCACCTATCGCAGGCATCAACCATCTCGGCATTGCTGTCCATTCGATCGCCGAGAGCCGGGAATACTATGAGCGCAAGCTCGGCGCGATCTTTGAAGGGGAGCGGACGATTCCTTCCGAAGGAGTGCGCATCGCGTTCTTTCGGGTCGGCGAGATTCGGCTGGAGATTTTGGAGCCGACGGGTCCGGATAGCCCGATCGCCCGCTTCATCGCCAAGCGCGGCGAAGGCGTCCACCACGTGGCGTTTCGGCCGGAAGACCTGGAAGCGCGCATCGCTGAGATCGAGGACCGGGGCCTGCGCCTGATCGACGAGTCTGGGCCATTCGTGCTGCGCCAGCCGAAGATCGACCTGACCGACCTGCAGAGCGCGCGAGGCGTACTGATGGAGCTCACCGAGCCGATCGAGACGCACCGGGCGCCGGTGGCGGATCGCATTCGCCGCCAGTCCGCTCCCAAGGCCCGCGCCGCGGCGGCGTTCGCCCGGCTGACGCCGGAAGAGGCTGCGGCCGAGATTCACCACGGCATGACGCTGGCCTGCAGCGGCTTCACCGCCGCGGGCGCGCCCAAAGCCGTGCCGCGGGCGCTGGCCGAGCGGGCGAAAGCGCTGCACGCGTCCGGCGAGGCGTTCCGCATCCGCGTGCTCACCGGCGCGTCGACCGGCGCCGATCTCGACGAGGCGCTCTCCTCGGCCGAGGCGATCTCGTGGCGCGCGCCTTACCAGTCCAGCAAAACGCTGCGCCGGCAGATGAACAACGGCGAGGCCGATTTCGTCGACCTGCACCTGTCGCACCTGCCGCAGATGGTCAGCGAAGGGTTTTTGGGCAAGATCGATGTCGCCGTGGTGGAAGCCAGCGAGGTCACCGCCGACGGCCGGGTCTTCTTGACCAGCGGCATCGGCGCCACTCCGACCTTCTTGGCCGCCGCCCAAAAGGTCATCATCGAGATCAACCGCTACCACTCGCCGCGGGTGAGCCGGCTCAGCGACGTCGCCATTCTGCCCAACCCGCCGCACCGTCGCGCCATCCCGCTCTACCACCCGATGGACCGCATTGGCTGGCCCTACGCCTCGGTCGATCCGGAAAAGATCATCGGCGTCATCGAGCACGAACAGCCCGATGGCATCCTGCCGCCGGCCGCGCCGGACCCGGTGTCGCGCCGCATCGCGGACAACTTCATCCGCTGCATCCTGGCCGAACAGAAGGCCGGGCGCATCCCGCCGGAGTTCCTGCCGTTGCAGTCCGGCGTCGGCAACATCGCCAACGCCGTGCTTGCGGGGCTGGACGAGCACCCCGACTGCCCGCCGTTCTACATGTTCACCGAGGTGCTGCAGGATTCGGTGATTGCGCTCCTCGAGTCCGGCAACGCGCTGGGGGCTTCGACCTGTTCGCTGACGGTTTCCCAAGAGCGGCTCGATCATGTTTATGAAAACATGGACTTTTTTGAGCCGCGGATCGTGCTGCGGCCGCAGGAGATCACCAACAACCCGGGGCTGGTGCGGCGGCTGGGCGTGATCACCACCAACACCGCGCTGGAGGTCGACATCTACGGCCACGTGAATTCCACGCACGTCGGCGGGACCTACATGATGAACGGCATCGGCGGCAGCGGCGACTTCACGCGCAACGCCTATCTGTCGTTCTTCATGTGCCCGTCGATCGCCAAGGGCGGCTGCATCTCGACGATCGTGCCGATGGTCACGCATGTCGATCACAACGAGCACTCAGTGCAGTTCGTGATCACCGAGCAGGGCTTTGCCGACCTGCGTGGCCTGGCCCCGCTCGAGAGGGCGCGGCGGCTGATCGACAACTGCGCCCATCCGGCCTATCGCGACTACCTGCACCGCTATCTCGACAGCGCGCCGCCGGGCCACATTCGGCACGATTTGGACCGCTGCTTCGAGCTGCACCGGAACCTGCGCGACCACGGGCGGATGCTGCCGGAGCTTGGTATGGAGACGTTTGAATAGACGTTGTCATCGGCCGGAAGCGTAAATGGTGTTAAAGTAGAGCCGCGATCCCGGATTCGCCCCCCAGGCCGAGGGGAGCCGGTTTTGGACGCAGGCGCCCCCGGCACAGCGAGCTGCCAGAACTGACCCATGAACATCCTCCTCTACAACCCTGACAATGGCATCACACGCAACTTCATGCCTCACCTCTGGATGTTTCTACTCCAGAAGCTGACGCCTCCCGGGCACAAGGTCTTCCTCATCGACGGCAACGCGCGGCCGATGACGGAGCCGGAGTTGTGCGATTACATCCGCGAGAACGACATCAAGCTGGTGGGCATCGGCGCGATGACGCGCATGATCGCGCGCGCCTACAAGGTGGCCGAGGCAGTGCGCGAAATCGGCGTGCCGGTGGTGATGGGCGGCCCGCACGTCACCGAGGTGCCTGATGAGCCCCTGGGACGCGACGGCGGCAAGCGCTACGCCGACGCGATTGCGGTGGGCGAGGCCGACAACACTTGGCCGCAGATCGTGGAGGACGCCGCCAACGGCTGCCTCAAAGAACTCTACGAGCCGGTCGTGGACGGCGTCGAGGTGAAGCCGAGCCTGGAAAACTACCCGGACATCGGCTGGACCGAGCTCGACCTGGACCAGTTCAACATGGTCCCGAAGCTGCTGCGCTCGCGGCTCAGCAAGGTCGATTCGGGCTGGGGCTCGTTCCGCGTGATTCCGATCGAGTCCGGCCGCGGCTGCCCCTACGGGTGCGAGTTCTGCACGGTCACCGGGTTTTTTGGCGATTCGCTGCGGTTCCGCACCAACGAGAGCGTCGTCAACGAGATGCTGCGCCTGAAGGCTCGGGCGCGCGAGGATCGCGGTCAGGTGGCGATCTTCTTTGTCGATGACAACTTCGCCATCAACAAGAAGCGCACCAAATCGCTGCTGCGCGACATCATCGCCGCCGACGCCCAGCTGCCCTGGGTCGCCCAGATCAGCGCCAATCTCTTGCAGGACCTCGAGTTGGTCGACCTGATCGAAAAGGCCGGCGGCAAGTGGATCTTCATCGGCATGGAGTCGATTGACGACGCCAACCTCAAGGACGTCAACAAGAGCTTCAACAAGCCCGAGACCTACCAGGCCGTGCTCGAGAGTCTGGCCGAACGCAACATCTACGCCATCACCTCGTTCATCTTCGGCATGGACAATGACACCGTGGGCGTGGCCGAGCGGACGCTGGACAAGATCAAGTCCTGGCCGCCGGGGTTGCCGGTCTTTGGCCAGTTGACGCCGTTCCCGGCGACGCCGCTGTATGACCGGCTGCTGGCGGCGGGCCGCTTGGATCGCCCGAAGCACTGGATGGAGTTCGCTCCGTTCGTGATGTGCCACACGCCGCTGAAGATGTCGATTGCGGAAGCTCGCGAGGAAGTCGGCATCGCCTGGACGGAATCCTACAGCCCGGAGCGCAACCGCTACGCGGCGGAGTATCTGAAGAACAAGCCCGTCGGCCACCGCGTCATGCATGTGTTGGCGCGGATCGCCTTCCGCGGCATCTACTTCCCGCAGGTGAGCCGCTTCCAGTGGTTCAAGGCGTTTGGTCAGAACTGGCGCCTGCTGTGGGAGTTGGCGATGGAGCTTCGCAAGAAGAAGCCGAAGTCGCAACCGCCCGCCAAAGTGTTGCCGGCGACCGAGGCCGGTTCGTATCCGGCCGGCGACTAGCCGGACGGATACCAGTTCATTTGCTTGGATCTTGGAACGGCGGCCCGCGGGTCGCCGTTTCTCGTGTAAGGACTGCCTGACGTTAGGGCAGCGGACTCATTCTCGGCTCTGCCAAGAATTCCCGGAGCGCGCCGCTGAGCCGAGCGGCCACTTCAGGAAAGTCCGGCAGCAGGTTCTCGCGCTCCTGCGGGTCAGCCTGCCAATCAAACAACTCCACCGGTTCGCCGTCGCGAGCCAGCAGCTTCCAGCGGCCGTCGAGCACGCCCTCGGTGGCGTAGGGCTCCGGCTTGGGGTAGTGGCGTTGCAAGCTCTGGTACAGGTCCATCTGCCAGAAGATCGGGCCGCGTGCGAGGATCGGCGCGCCCTGGGTGAGGTGCGGCAGCAGGTTCAAGCCGTCGACCCCTTCCGGCGCCTCGATGCCGGCGGCGGCGCACAGCGTCGGCAGCAGGTCGTTGTGGTTGGCAACCTCCCGGCTGACCGCGCCGGCGGGAATCCTTCCAGGCCAAGTGGCGATGTAGGGGACGCGCACGCCGCCATCATGCAGGTCGGTCTTGCCGCCCTTGTAGGGGCCGATATCGGTCTCGAAGGCGCCGCCGTTGTCGGAGGTGAACACGATCAGCGTGTTGTCGGCGATGCCCAACTGCTCGAGCTTGGCGACGATCTGGCCGACCTTGTGGTCCATGTGGCTGAGCATCGAGCGGAATTTTTGCTGATCGCCCTCGGCCCAGCCTTCGTACTGGCTAAAGAACGGCTCGGGAGCGGGCTCATAGGGCTTGTGCGGCACGAGCCACCAGACGTTCAGGAAGAACGGCTTGCCCTCCTGGTGGAATTTTTCGATCCACTCCACCGCCTGGTCGCCGTTGATGTCGGTCCAGTAGCGCGGATCTCCCGGGGCGTTGCGGTCGTTGTGGACCAGGTGCTTGCCGCCGTCGCGGTACATGCGGTTCTCGCGGCCGAGCGGAACACGGATGGGCGGGTCTTCGAGCTGGGTGAGGTATTCGTCGAAGCCGTGCTGGAGAGGGCCGGGGATGGAGTTGGCGCGATCGTCGATGTGTTTTTGGTGTAGGCCGCCGAGATGCCATTTGCCGATGTGTCCGGTGCGGTAGCCGGCCTGCTGCAGCAGCTCGGCGATGGTGACTGACTCGGGCGGCAGGTGTTGCTCGTCGTCGGGGAAATGCTTGGTGATGCCGAAGCGCAGCGGATAGCGCCCGGTCAAAAGGCTCGCCCGGGCCGGGGTGCAGACGGCCGAGGTGGCGTAGTAGTTGGTGAGCCGGACGCCGTCTTCGGCGAGCTGGTCGAGGTGGGGCGTCAGCGTGAGGCGTCCGCTGAAGGCGCCCAGGTCGCCCCAGCCCAAGTCATCGGCCAGCAGGAAAATGATGTTCGGCCGCTCGGCGGCCGGTGCGACCGCTACGAGAAAGAGCAACGCGCCGGACAAGAATGTCCGGCCCCACCAGGATTTCTTCGATCGTTTCTGACTACTCACTGTTCACGGCTCACTGTTCACCGTCCTACAACACATCCGTAAACCCGCGTTTGGCCTGCCGGAAAAACAGCCCTCCCAGCAGGAAGGCGCCGACGCCGAAGCCGGTGAGGATCAGCAGGTCCAGCGGAGACGGGATCTCGCCGCCCAGAATGGCCAGACGGTATCCGCGGACAAAGTAGGTGAGCGGATTCCAGTCCACCGCGCCGGGGATCAGCTCCGACAAGACCGTCTCCGACAAGAAGATCGGCGTGAGCCAGAACCAGGCCGTCATCGCCACCATCAGCACCTGTGCGGTGTCGCGCAGATAGACGTTGAGCGCCGCCAGTATCCACGAGAACCCCAGGCTCAGCAGCGCCAGCAGAACCAAATAGAACGGCAGCACCCACAGCGCGGCGCTCCACTCGCCGATCCAGACGCCGGTGGCGATCACCATCAGCCCCAGCGCGAGCAGGTGGCTCACCAGACCCGACAAGAAGATGCTCAGCGGGATGATCTCGCTGGGGAAGACGCTCTTTTTGATGAGGTTGGAGTACTCGGGCAGGGCGGAGGCCGAGCGCTGCAGTGTGTCGGCGAAAAGCATCCACGGCAGCATCCCCGCCATCAGGAACAGCGGGTAGTTGTCGGTCACCTCTTCGGGAGGCAGCCGTACGCCGAGCGCATGTTCGAAAACGAACGTGTAGACGACCAGCAGAGTCAGCGGATGGATGACTCCCCAGACCCAGCCCACGATCGAGCCGACGTAGCGCTGCTGAAAGTCGCGGCGCACGAGCTGGTAGATCAGGCTGCGTCCCCGCACCAGGTTGAGGACGAAAAAATAACCCGGCGGACGCGGCCAACCCATCGAGCCGAATCTAGCAGACTCAAGGCCGGGGGCGCCCGCCAACAAAAACGACGCGAAGCCTTGTGGCAAGCTTCGCGTCAAATGTTCTTGTGGTTGGTGGAGAAGCGAAGGCAGCCGCGGACGTTGTGACCCGTTTCTGCTTTCATACAGTAGGACGGATCACACTCGCGGTCTTGCGGCGCCGCCCTGAAAGAAACTACGACAAATGTAAGGGCAGGGCGGCCGGACAAACAAAAAGCGCCGGGAGGTGGGAACTCCCGGCGCATCTTCTTGTGGGTTCTAAAAGGAGAAGCAGATGGCAGATTTCGTCTTATCGCCTTCACTAGGTAGGACGCGGAGGATTCCGTTTTTTTCGGCCTGCCCTCCAAAAAAATTTCCTCAAAGCTGCCTCGGCGGCTCAAGTGGTTCAAAATAAAAGGACTATGGCGGTACAGCGGTCCCAAGAAAACTTCTCCCCCGACCGTCGTCCGTCTTTTTCGGCGCCGCCGGCGTCTAGACAAGTGCAAGCAAGAGGCGCCTGAAGTGATCTTTCGCGAAGTCGAGGATCGCGACCTGATCGCGAAGGCAAGCCGCGGCGACGTGGACGCCTTCAATGTGCTCGTGTCGCGGTGGGAGAAGCGCGTCTTCACCTACCTGGTGCGGCTGGTGCGCAACCGCGAGGACGCGCTCGATCTGGCGCAGGACGCTTTCTTGAAGGCCTACCGCGGGCTGAGCCGGCTCGAAACGCCGGAACGCTTTCCGCAGTGGCTGTTCCGCATCGCTCACAACGAGGCGATGTCGCAGCTACGGCGCGGCAAGCTTCCGATGAGCGACGAGGAAGACCTGGAGGCGGCTTACGGACGCACGGCCCCTGGCGCAGCGCCGCGGGCGCCCGGAGCGGAGACCTCGATGATCGTCCGGCAGGCGCTCGACGGCTTGCCCGAGGAGCAGCGCGAGGCGGTGATGTTGAAGGTGCATGAGGGATTCAAGTTCGACGAGATCGCCGAGATCACCGGGTGTCCGGTCTCAACGGTCAAATCGAGGGTGTATGCCGGACTGGAGGCGATGCGGCGGCACCTGGAGCCGCAGCGGACCACGGCCGGAGGGGGAAACCAGCGATGAAGCAAGCGCCGCATGATCTGCGAGATTACGCCCTGGGCGAGCTGAGCGCCGCCGAGCGCGCCGAGGTGGAAGCTTATCTGGCTGCTGAACCCGCGGCGCGCGCCGAACTCGACGCCATCGAAGCAACCTGCCTCTCGTTGCGCGCGATGCCGGCCGAAGAGCCGCCGCGCCGCATCGCTTTTGTTTCCGACAAGATTTTCGAGCCGACGGCGATGGGCCGGCTGTTGCGCTGGCTGCGGCTGGACGGCCCGCGTCTGGCGCTGGGCATGGCGGCGATGCTGGCGGTTGTGTTTGCCGGACTGTGGGTGGCCCAGCCCCGCGTGACGGTCGCTGAAGACGGCTGGACGGTGGCGTTCGGCCCGGCGCCGGCGACCGTCGAGTCCGTCCCGACGCTCGAGCCGGCGGCTCTGGCGCTCGATGAGGCGCGGGTGCGGGCGATTTTTGAAGAGGTCGTCGCCCAAAGCGAGGCGCGCAACCGAGAGGAAGCGGCGCGGTTGGTCCAGGCGTCGTCGGAAGAGACCCGCCGCATGCTGAGCCGGGAACTCCAGGCTTCACAGGCCGACATGCAGAGCGGCTTGCAGTTGGTCAATGGAAAATACGAATGGCTGATCAAGTCGCTGTCACAGACGGACTTGGCGGTGGCGCGATGACGCGGCATCTGATCTTGCTGTTGCTGAGTGTCGTCGCGCTGGCCGCCGCCGAGGTCGATCCGGCCGCCACCGAGCTGCGGCTCCAGATGGCCGACGTCGAGCGCGCCATCGACCGCCGCTTCAGCGAGATTCGCACGGACTCGCAGCCGATCATGCTGCTCGGCGCCACCCGCGGCGCTTACCTCGACGGCTACGGCGCGGTCTTTACGCTCGAAGTCAATCTGTATCCGGCGGCGGCGCTCAACCCCTTTCGACAGTCTTACTCGGAGGCTGAAAAGCAGCAGCTGAACATTCGCAAACGCCAGCGGCTGGAGACCCTCGAAGCTGAGGCGCGCACCATCCTGGCCGAGGAGAGCAAACGGCTCACTGCGCTCGCGCCGGGGGACAAAGTCGCGCTGGCGGTGTCGCTGTTCCATTTCAACTGGGAAGACCTCACCGGTTTGCCGCGTCAGCTGGTGGCGGCGGCGGCGCGCTCGGTGCTCGATGAGGTGCGCTCGGGCGCGTTGCCTGTCGCGGAAGTGAAGAAGCGGCTGGAGCTGCGCTATTTCTGAGAGGCGGTTGAGCGGTGATCCGAGGGAAAAGAGAGTCGATGGCTGAAGTGAACACGAAGACCGATCAACCGATCAACCGATCCACCGAAAAACCGCCCAAACGCCTCGGCGAGCGCCTGATCGCCAAGGGCATGCTTGACGCCGACGACCTGGACAAGGCGCTCGAGCTGCAGCGCGAACGCGGCGACCGCATCGGACGCATCCTGATCGATTTGGGCTTTGTGGCGCCGCGCGACGTGTGGTCCACGTTGGCGGAGCAGCTCGAGATCGAACTCATTCCGGCGGACCGTTTTCCGGAAATCGCGCCCGAAGTGGAAGGCATCCTCCCGCGCACGATGCGGCAGTTCCACTTCCTGCCCATCGCGCAGGAGGGCGACGTGCTGTGGGTGGCGATGGCCGACCCGCTGGATTTCGAGACGATCTCGACCATCCGGCGTTTTTCCGGCTGCGACGTGCAGACGGCGCTGGCCGCCGAGACGGACATTCTCGATGCGATCGACCGCTACTACGGCGCGGAAGAGAAGAAGAGCGACGACGATTTCGCCTTTGCTGACGGCGACGACGCGGCCGCAATCGAGCACCTGCGCGACATGGCCAGCGAGGCGCCGGTCATCCGCTACGTCAACGCGATGATCGCCCGCGCGCTCGACACGCGCTCGTCGGACATCCACGTCGAGCCGTTTGAGAAGGAATTCCGCATCCGCTTCCGTATCGACGGCGTGTTGATTGAACAGGAGCCGCCGCCGCGGGAGTTGCGCGCGGCCATCACCTCGCGCCTGAAACTGATGGCGCGGCTGAACATCGCCGAGCGGCGGCTGCCGCAAGACGGCCGCATCAAGATCAAGGTGATGGGCCACGAGGTCGATCTGCGCGTCTCGACCTTGCCGACGCTGTATGGCGAATCGGTCGTGATGCGCCTGCTGGACCGCTCGGCGACGGATTTCTATGAGCTGGCGCGGCTGGGTTTTGACGACGTCATGCTCGAGCGGATGGAGTTTTTCACGACGCTGCCGCACGGGATTTTCTTGGTGACGGGGCCGACCGGCTCGGGCAAGTCGACCACGCTGTACTCGGCGCTGAAGCTGCTGAACACGACGGACAAGAAGATCATCACGATCGAGGACCCGGTCGAGTACCAGATGGACGGGATCAACCAGATCCACGTGAATTCGACGATCGGGCTGACGTTTTCGGCCGGTCTGCGGCATATCGTGCGACAGGACCCGGACGTGATCATGGTGGGCGAGATCCGCGACCGCGAGACGGCGGATATTGCGATCCGCTCGGCGCTGACGGGCCACTTCGTCTATTCCACCTTGCATACCAATGACGCACCCAGCGCGGTGACGCGGCTGACGGACATGGGCGTGGAGCCGTTTCTGATCACTTCGTCGGTGGTGGGCGTGCTGGCGCAACGGCTGGTGCGGCTGATTTGCAACGAATGCCGGGTGGCGGCGGACGATGTGATCAACCCCGATGGCAAGCGCATTCGGACGTTTCGCGGTGCGGGCTGCGACGCTTGCAACGGGAGCGGCTACAAGGGCCGGCAGGGCATTTTCGAGCTCATGGAGATGAGCGACGAGATTCGCGGGCTGGTGATGAAGAACGCTGATGCGAGCGTGCTTACGGCGGCGGCGCGGAAGAACGGCATGCGGAGCTTGCGGGAGGATGGCTGGCTGAAGATTGAGAGAGGGGTGACGTCGGTGGAAGAGGTTGTGCGGGTGACGCAGGAGTTTTGAGGCCCGGAGGGCCGACATTCTGCTAGCCCAGGGCGTGAGCCCTGGGTTTCGGAATCGCCAAGATCAGTTGCGAAAGCCCTCTACCTTGCGGAGCGGTTTTACCCGCGCCGCAAGGTAGAGGACGAGGATACGGTTCATCGAATCGCGTTGCCCAGGGCTCACGCCCTGAGCTAGAGGAATGCCGCCCTGGCGGGCTCAGGATGATGGCTCACAGCTATGCCAATCTTTTGGTCCACGTCGTCTTTTCGACGAAGAATCGAGCCAAGGACCTGACAGGGCAGAGTCGCGAAGAGATGTGGAGCTACCTGGAAAACGTGGCGGTCAACATCGGCTGCAAAACATTGGCGGTCGGCGGCGGTCTGGATCACGTGCATTTGTTGCTTCGCTATTCAGCAGCAGCGAACCTCGCTGATGTCGTCAAGAAGCTGAAGTCGAACTCGTCGAGGTGGATGCGCGAACGGCATTACCCGCACTTCGGTTGGCAGAACGGCTACGCCGCTTTCAGCGTCAGCCAGTCCAAAGCGACGGAGGTCGCCGCCTACATCGACGGGCAAGAGGCGCATCACAAACGGGTGGACTTTGAGGACGAATATGTCTCGTTGCTCAAGAGGAACGAGATTCGTTTTGAGGCAGATCGGCTCTGGGGTGGCGCCGGATGATCGACCGAACGAAGACGTTGACGGAGCTCGAAGGGAACGACTGGGGTGAGCCGCCGTACCCGTCGTATCTGATAACGACGGTCTACGCCGTGCGAAAGAAACCGATTGGGTCGCTATGCAACGAAGAGCTCAGAGTTGCAATTGGCCAGGAGATGGGGTTGCGATTCCTGCTACCCGTTGCCCTGGACCGGCTGAGCGAGGAGCCGCTATCTCAAGGCCATCTGTACCCCGGCGACCTGTTCCGGAGTGTGATTGGGTTGCCTTCAGATGTATGGCTCGAGGAGCCCGATCTCTGGAACCGGGCGAAAGAGATTGGTGATAGGTTTTGGACGTTGGCGGATGCCGATAGTCCGTGGTACACGAAGCTGGAGCGGGAGATCCGAGAGGAATACGCGCGATTCGTTTCGACCGCGCTGCGAGCGCCCAAGGGCTAACGCCCTGGACTAGAACAATGCCGCCCTGACGGGCTCAACACCATGGCAACCTTCCACTACAAAGCGCTGGCAACCGATGGCAGAACCCGTGCCGGAACCCTCGTCGTCGACGACGACCGTGCGGCCGTGCGCGAGCTCCGTCGCCAGGGCCTCACGCCCGTCTTTGTCGGCGCCGAAAAGCAGCGCTCGTTCGAGTTCGGCAAAAAGAAGCAGGCCAAAGCCGCCGACATCCTGCACTTCACCCAGGAGATCGCCACGCTGCTCAACGCCGGCGTGCCGCTCGATCGTGCGCTCGAGATTACCTCCGAGCTCACCGAGAAACCGCGCTTCAAGACCGTCGTCCAGGATCTGCAACGCACCCTGCGCGGCGGCAAGTCTTTCGGCGATACGCTCGCCTCGCACCCGGACGTTTTTACCGATCTCTACGTCAATATGGTGCGCGCCGGCGAAGTCTCCGGCTCGTTGCCGGTGGTGATGGACCGGCTGGCCGAGTTCGAGCGACAGCGCGACGAGTTGCGCGGCTACATCATCAGCTCGCTCACCTATCCGGCGTTGCTGGTGGTTGTCGGCTCGGTGTCGATTTTCATCCTGCTCAAGTTCGTGATCCCGCGTTTCGCCGAGGCGTTCACCTCGTCGAACATTCCGATGCCGCTCCCGATGGAGATCCTGCTCGGCGTCAGCAATTTCGTGCAGGTCTTTGGCCTCCCCATCATCGGCCTGCTCATCGCCGGCGGGTTTGCGCTGCGCGCCTGGACGCGGACGACGGAAGGCCGCTTGAAGTGGGACAGCTTCCAACTGCGCATCCCCGTGCTGGGCCAGGGGCTGCTCAAGGCCGACGTCTCGCGCTTCGCCCGCGCCATGGGGACGCTGGTGGCGAACACGGTGCCGCTGGTGCAGGCGATCACGATCACCAAGGGGATTTTGGCGAATAAGGTGCTCTCCGGAGCGCTCGACGGCGTCATCAAAGGCGTCAAGCGCGGCGAAGGCGTCGCCGGGCCGATCAAGAAGGCCGGCGTGTTCCCGGCTTTGGCCGGGCACCTGCTGACCGTCGGCGAGGAGACCGGCCATCTCGATGAGATGTTCCACCGCATGGCGGACATTTATGAAAAGGACACGCGCGAGGCGATCAAGCGCTTCACGGCGCTGTTCGAGCCGATCGTGATCCTGGTTTTGGGCGTCGTGGTGGGCGCTATGATTTTGAGTGTGATGCTGGCGATTACCAGCATCAACCAACTGGGGATGTAGTGGTGAACATGGGGAAGAGAATGAAACGGAACCCAAAAAATCGCAGCCGGGCCGGCATTACGCTGATCGAGATGCTGGTGGTCATTACGATCATCGCGCTGTTTTCGGCGGTCGCTTATCAGAAGCTGGCGCCGGCGCTCGATCAAGGCCGGCAGACGGCCGCCAAGACGCAGATCGAATCGCTCAAGGCCGCGCTGCAGCGCTTTAACATCGAGCACGGGCGGTTCCCGACCCAGGAGGAGGGACTGCAGGCGGTGCGTCCGTACCTGGATAAGGAGATCCCGCTCGATCCCTGGCAGAACCCGTATGTCTATCGCTTTCCCGGCGAGCACGGCTCCGAGCCGGACGTCCTCAGCTACGGCGCCGACGGGCAGCCGGGCGGGGAAGATATCAATACGGATGTGACGAGTTGGCAGTAGGGAAGAGGTGAGCGGTGAGCCGTGAACGGTGAACAGTGGTTACTGCTCCCGCTTCCGCCCGAAAACAAGATGAACCCACTGCTCACTGCTCACCGCTCACGGCTCACCCGAAAGACCTCCGGTCTTTCGCTCATCGAGCTGCTGATCGTCATGGCGATCGTCGGCCTGATGCTGGGTATCGCCTACCCCAACGTATCGTCGGGGCTGGACGGGATTCGGCTGAAGACTTCCGTGTCGCGGGCCGGGGCGTTCTGGGCGGCGGCGCGGCAGCGGGCGGATCGCTTCCAGGAGGTCGTGCAGGTGACCGTCGATCCGGCTGCGAACGAGATTCGAGCGCTGTCGGCGGAGTCGCCCTGGCGCGAGGTTTACAAGCTCGATACGTCGATCCGCATCGCGGGTCTGGAACAGCCGGTGAACTACCTGCTCTATCCGGGGACGCCGTCGCCGCAGTTCGAGCTGCGGTTGGCCTCGGAGTCGGGCGGGGTGAGCGGGTTGCGGGTGAATGTGCTCACAGGCGTTCCGGAAGAGATCGAGGATGAGTAGGAGCGCAGCTTCAGTAGGACGGACATTCCTGTCCGTCCCCGCCGCCGGACAGGAATGTCCGGCGCTACCGAACGTCGACTCGAAAGTCGACGCGGCTCGCCTGGAGGCGCGCGCCACGGCGGGGTTCACTCTGCTGGAAGTGATCGTCGCGACCGCGCTGATGGGCATTGCCGTGGTGGGGCTGCTCTCGCTGGTGAGCCAGTCGCTGGGCAACGCCGCGCGCGTGCGGCAGTATGACCGCGCCGCCATGCTGGCCAAGACGCAGATGGATGCGCTGCTGACGATGAAGCCGCTGCCGATCGAGCGGCCGCTGGGCGGCGAGTTTGACCGGACTTCGGGCTGGGAAGCCGTGGTCGAGCCGTGGGAAATCCCCGGCGGCGCGCCTCCGGGGTCGAGCATGCTGGTGCGTATCGCGCTGACGGTCTGGTGGCAGGCCGACGGTGAGCGAAAAACAGTCGCGATGGACGGATTCCGACGCATGAGAATTGGTGAGCAGTGAGCGGTGAACAGTGAGCAGTCAAGAACATCACAGCCCCACGGCTCACGGCTCACCGATCACGGTTCACTCCCGGCGTCTTCGCCGGGACGCCGGCCTCACCTTGATCGAGGTGCTCGTCGCGGTCAGCTTGCTGGGGCTGCTCTCGGCCGGCATTGTCACGGCCTTGCAGATGAGCGCCGGCTCGTGGCGGGATGCGCGCGAGCGGCTCACGCTCGACCGCAAGATCGCTAACTCCAACCACCTGCTGCATGCCATGTTCGCCGGCATGGTTCCGGTGTTGGCCGCTCCGCCGCCGAGCGCGGGGGCTCCGCCGGCGCCGTTTTTCCATGGCGAGCCGCAGCAGATGCGCTTCATCAGCTCCTACTCGCTCGAAGCGGGCGCGCGCGGGCAGTTGCAGGTGATCGAGCTCAACGTGCAGCAGGCGCGCAACGGGTTGCGGCTGGTGCTCACGCAATCGCCGTTCCGCGGAGGCCCTAGCGTGGGGCGCTACATCGTAGGCGTGGACAACTCGGCGGGGGCGCCGCGGCTGTTGTTCCGGCCGGTCCAGCCGCGGGCGGATTCGCTGATCGTGGCCGACCAACTCGCCGCCGTCTCGTTCGAATACCTGCGCGAAGCCCGCACGCCGCGCGATCCGGCCATCTGGCGGGCCGCGTGGGACGATATGCAGCAGATTCCGGCGGCGGTGCGCGTGATCCTCGAGCCGCAGAAGCTCGAGGCGCGGCTGCAACCGGTGACGATCGTGGCGCAGGTGCGCGCCCGCTATGCGCCGCCGGCGGGTTCGGGCCAGCAGGCCTGGATCGACCCCAACGCGGTGGTCATCGAGGGGCCGGGCGGACGGCAGATCCTGGCGTCGCCGGGGATGCTGCGATGAAGCAACGACTGAGCAGGGCGGGGAAGAGATGCCGCGGCGATCTGCGGCGCGGCGGCGCCTTGTTGGCGGTTCTATGGCTGTCGGTGGCGATGAGCGCGATCGCCTTCGCGCTGTCGCGCAGCGTCCGCTCGGAGTTGGACCGCGCCGCACTCGAGATCGACTCCGCCCGCGCCTACTACCTTGCGCAGGGCGGCGTGGAGGCGGCCATGCGGCGCATCGCGCGTCCGCGCGACCCGGAAAACCCCGCGCTTGGGTTTGAGATCGGGCAGCGCTGGATGCGGTTCGACTTTCCCAGCGGCATCGTCGAGGTCGAGATCATCGGTGAGAGCGGCAAGCTCGACGTCAACCAGGCGGCCCCGGAGGCGCTGGCCTCAATCCTGGCCGCCGGGGGCCTGGACCCCTCGCGGGCGGTGGACTTGGCCGCGCGCATCGTGGACTACCGCGAGCGGCGGCGCGCCGGGCTGATCGCCTACGGGCTGACGCCGGCGGAATTCGCCGCGCAAGCTGAAAATCCGGCCGACGACTCGACTTTTCGCCCGACCTCGACGTCTATCCAGGAGTTGGAGGAGCTGTTGACCATCCCCGGCCTCACGCCCGAGCATTTCTACGGCGGCTTTCGACCGAACGCCGACGGCGGACTCGTTCGGTTTCGCGGTCTGGCCGAGAGCTTTACGACGCGGGGCGGGGCCATTGTGAACATGAACTACGCCTCGCGCGAGGCATTGCTGGCCGCCGGGCTGTCGGCGAATGAAGTGGCCGGCATCGAGGAGATCCGGCTCCAGCGGCCCTTGCGAGACGGCGACCCCGGCACGTACGCGGTCGGCGCCAACTCCGGTGCGATCCGGCTGGGACTCGGCGGCGGCTCCACCGCTTTTACCTTGCGGGCGACGGCGACACTGCGATCCGGACAGGCCAGGCGCACTGTGGCGGCGCTGGTGGAAAACGGGGCGACCGGCGGGCCGGACCCGATCCGGATCGTACGCTGGCGCGAGACGGCGTTTTAGGGCAACCCCTCGAATATCTGCGAATGGCCAACCTGATCGACATGTGGAAGCGCTCCGGCGCCGGCGTCGGGATTGAGATCCGCGGCGAAGAACTCGTCGCCGTGGCGGTCAAGGCGCGCCCGTCCGGCGTTTCGGTGTTGGGCGTACTGCGCGTGGAAGGTTTCCGCGAGCGGCCGGCGGCGGATTGGGGGCGCGACTACGCCGCGATGCTGCGCGAGCACGGCCTCGCCCACGTCTCCGCCACGGTCTGCCTGCCGCGCGAGGAGATCGTGGTTCGGCAGCTACGCTTGCCGCCCATGGCTGAGAAGGAGCGCGCCGCGGCGGTGCGCTACCAGATCGACTCGCTGCACCCCTTCGGCGACGAGGAAGTCTGCTTCGCCTCGGCGACAGTGCAGGACGGCGGCAAGGAGCGGCCTTCGACCCTCGCTGTCGCCATTGCGCGCCGTGAACGCGTGGACTACTGGGCGAACCTTTTTCAAGAGGCCTCGATCGCGGTGGCGTCGTTCACCGTCGGCGAGGCGACGCTGTCGACCATTCTGCGGATGCGGCGAGAGCCGGCGGCGCAGCCGCTGCTGGTGGTCGAGGCCGATGACGAGGCTCTCCATATATATGGAGAGAGTTCCGCGCGGCCGCTGCTGTCGGCGGAGTTTCCGCTGCGTTCGATGCCGCCGGCCCGCGGGCTGCAGTTGGCGGTCTCGGATCTGCGGCTGGGCGCTGAAGAGCGGGTCGGCCTGACGTTTTTCGGCCCGGCCGCCGCTGAAGCCGCCGGAGATCTCTCGTCGACGTCGCCGGCGCTCGAGCTGCGCTCGGTGGAAGAGGTCTTCCCCCCGCCGCTGAGCGCTCCGTCCGGGTTCGACGTGCGCGATCATCTGCGCGGCTATGCGGTGGGGCTCGAAGCGGCCTGCCCGCGCGTGGGCTGGCAGGCGAACCTGCTGCCGCCGGAGCGGCGGACGGCGGACTCGCGCTGGCGCTGGGCGCCGACGGCGGCGCTGCTGTTCTTGTTGCTGCTGCTCGGCGCGGGTTACCTGGTGCGCCCCTGGGTGCAGAACAAGGCCTACGCCGACGCTCTGCGGGAACGCATCGCGGTCTACGAAGGCGCCGTCGCCGAAGTGCGCGACGCCAAGACGCAGGCTGAGGACGCCCGCCGCAAGTTGGACATTCTGCGCGGTTTGGGCGACCGCACCCGCCGGGATCTGGCGATTCTCAACGAACTCTCGCAGCGTGTGCCCAACTCGGCCTGGCTGACGCAGTTGCAGATTGACGACGACGGCGTGCGGCTCAACGGCGAAGCGCAGAACGCCGCCGACCTGCTGCGTGTTCTGAACGAATCGCAAACCGTGGGCAAGGCCCGCTTCACGACTTCGCTGCGCAAGATCGAAGAGGGCGAGAGTTTTCAGATCGCCGCCGAGCGGACCGCCGCCCCGATGGCCGCTGCACAGCCGCCGCCCGCTCCGGCTCCGGTCCCGGCCCAGCCCGAGGCCCCGGTTGCCTCGCCGCCCGCCGAACCCGCTGAAACCGCCGCCCCTGCGACGCAAGGGGGCGCTGAAGAATGAATCAACGCGACAAGAGAGCGCTCGGCATCCTCGCCGCGGCGGTGGCGCTGTTCCTGCTGCTGCAGCTCGACACCTCTTCCTCCGGAGGCGGTTCGGCGACCACGACCTCGGGGGAGATCGAGGCCTTGGAGCAGCGGCTTGCCGTGGCGCAGCTCGAAGCGCGGCAACGTCCACTGCATGACGCTGACCTGGCCGCGGCATTGCAGGAACTCGAGCGGCTCGAAGCGGGCCTGTTGACCTCGGCCGACGCCGCACTGGCGCAAGCGGAGATGCGCACCCTGGTGGGCGATCTGCTTACCGCCGAAGGCGTGGCGATGCAGGGCTCCCGCTTTGGAACGGTGGAGCTCGAAGAACAAGACTACGCGCGGGTGCCGCTGGTGGTCGATTTCACCTGCGGCGTCGATCAGCTGGTGAACCTGACCGCGGCCATCGCCAACGCGCCGCAACTGCTGACCACGCGCGACTTGTCGATCCGGCCCGGCAATGCCGACGTGAAGTCTCTGCGGGTGCAACTGACCGTCGCCGGCTATCTGCCGGCCGAGCGCACGCCGGACCTGCTCGAGAGGGCTTCGGCGCTCGATCGGGGGGTGACTCGATGAAACGCAAACTGCTGTTGCTCAATACCGTGCTGTTCGGACTGTTGATCCTGGGCGGGGCGGACCTGTATTCGAAGTGGCTGCAGGCCGAGGCGCGCTACGCATCGCTGAGCAAGTACGCCGACGAAAAGGCCGCGCCGGAGTTTCCGGCCGGCGCCGGCGCGCCGATGGTGCGTCCCGGCGCCTATATGCCCATCGTTGAGCGGCTGCTGTTTTCGAAGGATCGCAACTCCGTCGTCGAGGTCGTGGTGGCCGAGCCCGAAGTCGAGCAGCGTCCGGCGCTGCCGTACTTCTCCGGGCTGGTGGATTTCGGAGACGGCCCGCTGGCGCTGATGTCTCCCACGAACGCTCAGCAGGGCGAGTGGATCGCGATTGGCGAGAAGGTCGGCGAGTTCACATTCAAGGGGTTGGCCGAAGACGGACGCGTGAAGCTGGCCTGGAAAGAGCAGGAGATCACCGTGGAGCAGTCGGAGCTGACCGGCGCCGGCGAGCCTCCCGCGCAGCAGCAGGCGGGCAATCGGCGTCCGCCGCGGCCCAAGCCCGGGCAGGCCCCGGCGGCGCCGGCGGCCAACGCGGCAGCCAACCTTGCGCAGCAAGCGCCGGCCACCGTCGGCGGCCAATACAACATCGGCAAAGAGCTGCGCCCGGGCGTGTTTGCCGCTGATCCCAAAGACCCCGCGCCCGACGGCACCGAGCACAAGGACTACGTCAAGCGCGTGCGCAAGACGCCGTTTGGCGCGCAGTCCTGGTGGGAAAAGAAGAAGTAGTCCCGAGTCAAGAAAGTTTTGAGGAACGACGCGATGAGAATCCTTTTGTTTGCCGCCTTGCTGGCCCTGCCCGTGCTGGGCGCGGAGCCGCAGACCGAGAAGAAATCCGAGACCCCGGCGGCTGCGGCCTCGGAGGAAGAGACCGTCCAGACTCCGTTCGGCCGCGTGAAGAAACAGCAGCCGGCTCCGAAGTCCGAGCCGCGTCCGGGCTCCGTTTCTGCCATGGTGGATGTGCAGATCGCCGATGGAGTCGCTACGTTCAAGCGCCAGACCCCGTTCGGCGTGCAGAGCTGGAAGCGCCCGCTCGACCAACTTTCCGCGGCTGAGAAGACGCTGCTCGAAGACAGCCGCGCCGCAGCCAAGGCTGCCGATGCCGAAAAATCCGCAGCTCACAAAGCCGAGCCGCAGCAAGACAAGGCCGCGCCGGAGCCCCGCTAGTCGGCCTCCGCAGCGAATCGCCATGACCCCAACCAACAACATGCTCTATCGTCTGATCCGTCCGTTCGTTTTCGCGCTGGCCTTGGCGCTGGCGGCGCCGCTTCTGCTTGCCCAAGCGCCGGTGTCGTTCCGCTTCCGCGACGCGAGCATGTTCGAGCTGATCGGCGTGGTCGCGCAGCGGCTGAACTTGAACTACGTCATCGATCCGGCCGTCACCGACGGTAGCGTCACGATCAACACCTACGGCGAGCTGAGCGAAGAGCACCTGTTTCCGCTGCTCGAATCGATCCTGCGCATGAACGGCGCGGCGGCGGTGAAGGTGGGCGAGGTCTACCACATTGTGCCGCTGACGGGCGTCGCGCAGACGCCGATCTCGCCGACCATCAACGGCGAAGGGGAGTTGCCCGACGGCGAAGAGGCCGTGCTGAGCGTGGTGCGGCTCAACTACATGGGCGCGCGCGACCTGGCGGCCGTGCTCGAGCCGTTCCTCGGCCGCGGCGGGCAGTACGCGGTGGTGCCGCAGGCGAACACTATCCTGATCCTCGACAACGCCCGCAACATGAAGCGGACGATGGAGTTGGCGGCGATGTTCGACACCCCGGAGATGGCCAGCCAGCGGATGCGGCTTTTTCCGATCGAAAGTTCGCTGGCGGGCACCGTCGCCAATGAACTCGACGAGATCTACGGCGCCTTCAGCGAGACCGAAGACAGCAAGGCGATCCAGTTCGTTCCCCTCGAACGCATCAACTCCGTATTGGTCGTCAGCTCGTCGCCGCATGCGCTCGACGAGGTCGAGAAGTGGATCAAGAAGCTCGATACCGCCGTCACCACCCCGGGCGGCGTGCAGAACTTTGTCTACCGCGTGCAGTACGGGTTTGCGGGGAATCTTGCCGGCACGCTGATGCAGCTCTACGGCGCGGGCGGCTACGGCTACGGCGGCGGCGGCTACGGCGGCGGCGGATTTGGCGGCGGCGGATTTGGCGGCGGCTACGGCAGCGCCTACGGTCCGGCCATGGGACAAGGCGGTTTCCCCGGGCAGGGAGGCTTCGGAGGCGGCTTTGGAGGCGGCATGGGCGGCGCTTTCGGCGGCGGCGGCATGGGCATGGGAGGCGGCATGGGCATGGGGATGGGCGGCGGAGTGATCCGACTGCCCGGAACTTACGCCGCGCCGCAGGTCGCTCCGGCGGCCGGCGATGAGACCGGCGCCACGCTGGGCCAGGCGGCCGGCGGCCAGGACGAGCGCGGCATCCGCATCGTGCCTGACTTCATCAACAACCTCATCGTCGTGCAGGCGACCGCCCAGGAATGGGAGATCATCCGCAAGACTCTGCAGCAGCTGGACTTCCCGCCGCGCCAGGTGCTCATCGACGCCAAAGTCTACGAGGTCTCGCTGACCGGCTCGCTCTCGGCAGGCGTCAGCGCTTTCCTGCGCAACCGCGGCGCGGAAGGAACCGGCGGCAATCGCAAGCTCACCGGCTCATCCGCCAACGGCGGCATCAATCTGACCCTGGGAGCGCTGGTCGGCAACACCCGTGAGTTGGGTTTGACGCTATCCGCATTGCAGTCCGAAGGCCGCACCCGCATCATCTCGGCTCCATCGGTCATCGCGACCGACAACATCGCCGCCTCGATCACGGTCGGCCAGTCGGTGCCCACGTTGGCTTCGCAGGCCATCGCCGGCGGAGCGCAGTCGGACGGCTCGTCGCTGTTTACGAACACGATTCAGAACGTGCAAACCGGCGTGACGCTGTCGATTACCGCCAGGGTGAACGCCTCCGGCATCGTCACCATGGAGGTCGATCAAGAGGTCAGCTCGGTGGCGCCGCAAAGCGGTCCCATCGCCTCACCCTCGATTGACCGCCGCAACGTGAAAACGCAGCTGACGGTCAACGACGGCGATACCGTCGCCATCGGCGGCATCATCCAGGAGCAGAACAGCTTCAGCCAAAGCGGCATCCCTTGGCTGCACCGCCTGCCGGTGCTCGGCGCCGCATTCGGAACCAAGTCCAATGGCCGCTCCAAGACCGAGCTGATCATCATGCTCACGCCGCGGGTCATCTACGACGAGACCGAGCTCGTCACCGTCTCCGAAGAGCTCAAGACGCGGCTGCGCGGCCTGCGGCGCATCATGCGCCAGTAGGTTTACGAGCCATTCCACTTCCCGAACCGGGGCGCGGCCAAATGGGTCTCGCCCCGGTTGACTTTCCAAGCGCGCCCGTGGTATCTACTTGGGGAGCGTCCAGGACCACTGTGGACCCGGACGTGTGGAAGTAAGAGGGTCTCAGGTTGGGTTGTCCCCATCTTGAAAGTGAAGCTCCAAGCAAGAGCCGTCCGGCGCGCGACATCCCATTGTGGGTTGCGGCCGGCCTGTTCTATACTAGGGCTGTCCGTGTGGTTCGTGACGACGCCGAATAAGGCGTAGTCGACGATTTTTTTGAAAGCGACGGCGACGATTCGCCGTTGTACGTGATTCCGATCTTGTGGGAGAAGGAGAGTAAAATGGTAGCTATCAAGAAGTCGGCCATGCTTCTCGCCCTGATGACTTTGATGGTCTTCAGCGCGGGTATGGCTCAGGCTCAGTCGACAGGTCTCGTGACCTGCACAGCTACTGCAGTTCCCCCGGTGGTTCGCGCCGAGGGTATTGCCGAGCTGGTCGGCGACGTTGTGCTGGCATGTATCACGACGAATTCCGCCCCGTTTGTTCCGGGCGTGGATTTCCTCGTCAACATCAGCGTGTCGTTGAACGTCAACATCACCAACAACATTAACTTCGGTGCGGGCACTAGCGTGACCGACGCCGTGCTCGTGATCAACGAGAATAACTGCGTTGCCCCGTCGTCGGTCGGCAACGTTTCCGGCACCTGCGGCGCGCCGTTCATCCAGTTCCAGGATCCGCAATTCGGCGTCCTGGCTGCGAACAACCGCCTCGAGTGGAACGAAGTGCGTTTCCCGGTCCCGAGCGCTCTCCGCACTGGGTTCGATCCGAACCCGGCGGTGACCACGCTGCGTGTGACCTCGATGCGCGCCAATGCGTCCCAGTTGGGCGTGCCGAACGCCGCGACCTTCCCGTCGACGCAGGTGACCGCTTTCGTCTCGATCACCGGCCCGACCGCGATCTCGGTCAACAACAACGTGCTCAACGTGGCTGTTCCGATTCTGGGCCTCATTGTGACGCCCGGCAACATCGTGACCGGCCTGCAGTGCTTGGACACCTCGGCTGTTTCGTCGCTGAAACTGACTGAGGGTTTCGCCACCGCGTTCAAGACCATCGGCGTACCGACGTTCACCCCGGGCACCACCCAGGTTGAGACCGGTTACTACGCGCCTGGTTCGAACAACGGCGGCGGCGCTTCGCAGTCGACCCGCTTCCTGATTCGCTTCTTCAACATCCCGCAAGGGGTGTCGGTGAGCGTTCCGAAGAACATCAACAACGGCTCCTCCATGTTCGATTCCGACGCTCTCTGGATTCGCTACGTTTCCGGCGCGGACTCCAATGGCGCGGGCGGTTCGGCCACCTCGGCCACTGACAGTCTTACCGTTGGCCTCTCGGGCGGCTTTGGTTCGGTCACCTACGAAGTGATCGACGACGATCCGTTCCGCTTGGAGAACATCACGATTCCGATCACCGTCTCCTGGGTTGCGGACACGACCAATGACCTGCCTGCCATCGGCACCGGCCAGGTTTCGGCGTCGTTCGCTCCGCTCAGCACGGTCGTGACGGCTAACTTGGGCGCGCCTGAACCGCGCTTCCTCGACAACTCGGGCGATCCCGACACGTTTGTCAGCATCATCCGCTGCACCACCACCCTGCTGTTCCCGTTCGTGACCAACCAGGCCGGCTTTGACACCGGTATGGCGATCTCGAACACCTCGCAGGATTGGTTGGGCACCGATCCGCAGTCCGGCGCATGTGATATTCACTATCACGGTGCGACCACGGGCGGCGGCGCGGCGCCTGCTCCGCAGACCTCGACGGTCATCGCGGGCGGCGAGCAGCTGATCTTCACGCTGTCGGGCGGCAACGCTTTGCAGAACATTGCGGGCGCTCCTGAGTTCCAGGGTTATGTCATCGCGGTTTGCGAGTTCCAGTACGGTCACGGCTTCGCCTTCATCACCGATGGTTTCGGTGGTATCCCGGCGTTGGCCCAAGGCTACCTGGCCCTCGTGATCCCGGTCACCGATCAGGGTGAGCGCGTCCCCGGCGTGCCGAACCTGCATCGCCTTGGCGAGAGCCTGTCGCACTAATTGTGGGTGTGGGGAGGCCTTCGCGGCCTCCCCGATCCAAGAGACATAGATCTACGAATTGTTGAGGAGAGCTTAGAAAATGGAAGCTTTGAAGAAAGGCTCGATTGCGCTCCTACTGGTTTTGATGGCGACAGTCGCGGCTTCGGCCCAGACTCCGTCTCTGACCTTGGGCGTTGTGACCTGTACCGCGACCGCCGTACCCCCGGTGGTTCGCGCTGAAGGCATTGCCGAGCTGGTGGGCGATATCGTCCTGGCGTGCGTCAATACGCCGCCTCCGACCAACCAGGGTCCGGCAACGAACACGGTGTTGACCAACGTCAGCGTTTCGCTGAACGTCAACGTCACCAATAACATCAACTTCAACGGTGATCCCTCGATCACGGACGCCGTGTTGGTGATCAACGAGAACAACTGCGTTTCGCCGGCGAACGAAGGCTCGACCTTCTCCAGCTGCGGCGCATTTGATCCCCGCTTCCAGGACCCGCAGTTCGGGCGCCTGGCGGCCAACAACCGCATCGAGTGGAACCGGGTTTCGTTCCCGATCCCCGGCGCGGCTGACAACAACGTGGGCGACTCGGACTGCACCAACGGCGGCACCATCGCCCCCGGTGCGATCGGTTCGGGCTGCTTCCCGTTCACCAGCACCCTGCGTGTGACCTCGATGCGCGCCAATGCTTCGCAGCTCGGCGTTCCTTCGACGGCCACCTTCCCGTCGACGCAGATCACCGCGTTTGTGTCGATCACCGGTCCGACCACGATCCCGGTCACCAACAACGTGCTCAACGTTGCGGTGCCGATTCTGGGCCTGATCGTGACCCCCGGCGCTCCGCTGGTGGGCCTGCAGTGCATCGATACGACCGGCGTCAGCTCGATCAAGCTGAACGAAGGTTTCGCCACCGCGTTCAAGACGCTCGGCGTTCCGACCTTCTCGCCTGGTCAGACTCAGTGGGAGTCGGGCTACTACGCGCCCGGTTCGAACAACGGCGGCGGCGCTTCGCAGGCGACCCGCTTCCTGATCCGCTTCTTCAATATTCCCCAAGGCGTCTCCATCTCGGTTCCGCGGTTCCTGACCTCCGGCACCGGCGTGGTTGGCGTTCCTGAGGATCAGATTGAGATGGGCGTCGTTTCGGGTGCGAACTCGAACGGCGTAGGCGGTCTCGTGAGCACGACCACCGGCTCGGTGAGCGTGGCTTTGTCGGGCGGTTTCGGCTACGTGGTCTATGAGGTCACTGACGCCAATTCCTTCCGCACCGAGTCGATCACGGTTCCGATGACCCTCTCGTGGACGGCGGACACCGCCAACGATCTGCCTGCGGTCGGCAGCGGCCAGGTTTCGGCCTCGTTCGCTCCGCTCAGCACCGTGACCACCGCCAGCGCCAGCGAGCCGGAGCCCCGGTTCATTGACACTGGAGGCGATCCGGACAACATCGTGTCGATCATTCGCTGCACCACCACCCTCCTGTTCCCGTTCGTGACGAACCAGGCCGGCTTTGACACCGGTATGGCCATCTCGAACACCTCGGAGGACTGGCTGGGCACCGACCCCCAGACTGGTTCCTGTGATGTTCACTATCACGGTTCCACCACGGGCGGCGGCGCTGCGCCTGCTCCGCAGACCTCGACGGTCATCGCGGGCGGCGAGCAGCTGATCTTCACCCTCTCGGGCGGCAACCCGCTCCAGGGCATCGCCGGCGCGCCGGAATTCCAGGGCTACGTCATTGCAGTCTGCGAATTCCAGTACGGCCACGGCTTCGCCTTCATCACCGACGGCTTCGGCGGCATCCCGGCGTTGGCCCAGGGCTACCTGGCTCTGGTCATCCCGGTCACCCCGTACGCTGGACGCATGGCCGGCGTGCCGCTCGACAGCGCGGCGCACCCGGCTTCGGCCCTGCACACGTTCGGCGAGGCGCTTAACCACTAGTCGCCTTCCGGACCAATACGGACGAAACGAAGGGGGCCCGCAAGGGCCCCCTTTACCGTTCCGGGCGGTGTCACAATCCGCACCCCACCCACTGGAAAACTTGGTATCCTTAGGAAGTTCGCGCCCGCCTCGAACCCGCCCGCGCCCCCTGGGAGAGAAGTTCCACATGCATCGGATCTGTACGGCCACGTTCGCTTTGGCGGTCGCTTTGGCTGTGGTCCGGCCGGCAACGCCGGCTGACCTCGTCATCCTGTTCCCTTTTGGGAATAACAACCTGCTCACCGCGATCGACGCCAACACGTTGACGGAAGTCGGCGCCCTTGATGCGCCCGCGAGCGCCTTCAAGGTCGCGCAGTCGCTCGACGGCCGGCGCTATTACGTCATCAGCCAGCGCTCGACCTCTTCGGTCGTCACCATCGACGCCAACACGCTCGAGCGGATCGCCTCTGTCGACCTCGGGGCCAGCCCCAGCGACGCTAAGATCACCCCCGACGGAAAGTACGTATTGGTCGCGGCGGCCGACGTGAAGGTCATTGATACGGCGACCAATACCCTCCGCACCACGATACCGGTGGAGGGCGCTCCGATCCAGATTGAAATCGATGAGACGTCGCGCCGCGCCTACGTCCTCACCGGCGCGCGCAACAAGATAGCCGTCATCGATCTGCCGACTCTCTCACTCATTGCCACGCTCGACAGCCACAACACCGCCCACATCGCGCTTACGCTCAACGGAGCCCGGCTGCTGGCGGTGTCCAATAACGGCGTCCGCCAATTCCGCACCCGAGACCTCTTCCAGGTCGACACGATTCAAGGCAATTTCCCGCTCATCAACGGCACCATCACGCCCATTCCCGACAGCCCCAAAGTCGTGGTCCAGAGCCGTGGCATCGCGCCGGCGAATACGGCCCAGCTGATCGATCTCAACTCTGGGGTAGCGCGCGACATCGGTCGAACCGGGCAGAACGAACTCTCCAAGGTCGTGATCCTCAACAAGGAAAAGGGCTACGCAATCGACGCCGACACGATGGAACTGCTCGAACTCGACTTCACCGCAACCCCGAATCCAACCGCGACGCCGCTGCCCTTCGGCGACAACACCCGCGACATCTCACTCTCGCCCAACGGCCTCTTCCTTTACGCCACGTCGCTGACCAACGCCCGGTTGTTGAAGATCAGCACGACGACGAACGAAGTCGTCGGATCGATCCTCACGCCAATCGCACCCAACGGTCACAACCTCGCTTTCGCGCCCAGTACCCTGCCGCCGGCCAGGATTACAGTGAACGGCGGCGACAACCAGTTCTTCCCGCCGAACACGACCCTGCCGACCCCGTTCAGCGTGCGTGTCACGGACCGGAACGGCGCACCGCTGCCGGGCATCCCGGTCTTCTTCGATGATCCGGCCGGCGTGGGCGTGCAGATCGAACCCGAGCAGCCGAGTTTCACCAACAGCAACGGCATCGCGACGGCGATTTTAACGCTGCCGCCGCAGGATCAGCTCAAAACCCCGGCGCAGAACCTCGCGTCGCTCTCCGGAGAGGACGGCCCTTCCGGCGCGGTGGCCCCCGACGACGCCATCGAGCCGATCACCATCACCGCTGCGCCTCCCGGAATCGATCCGGCGTTCTTCACCGTGAACATCATTCGAGCCCTGGGTCTGATCAAGGTCTCCGGCGACAATCAGGTCGCCAGCGAGAATGAACTCTTCCCGTTGCCGATGATCTTCCTGGCCACTGACGACGAAGGGCAGCCGCTGCCTTCGGGCACCGAGATGAACCTGGCCGCCTTCTTCGCCAGTTGCGATGCGCTTTCCATCCCACTGGACCCCGACGGCTTCGCGAATGTCCGTTGCCGCGGTCGGCAGTTCAGCCCGTTCAGCGGACAGCTGTTCGAGGGAGGCAGTCTCTCGGCGACTATCCCCACCTTTCAGCAGCAGTTGGGAGTCGGACTCACTTCGGCGTCGTTCAACTTCAGCGTGGCCCGCGGCGGGACGCAGCTGGGCATCATCAAATTGGGCGGAGACGCCCAGGTTTCGCAGACCGGTACGGTTCTGCCTCAACCGCTGTCGTTCCGGCTGACCACCAACTTTGGCGGACCGCCCAAGCCCATTCAGGTTGAAATCGACCAGGTCTCGGGGCCGCCGATGCTGATTAACCCGCGCCGGCTCCAAACGTTCCCGAACATTGCCGAGGGCGTCGAGGTGACCGTTGGATCGAACGCCGGCACAGCCGTCATCCGGGTCCGCTCCAGCACGCCCGGCTTGCCCGAGCTGCTCTATACCGTGACCGCGACCGGGGGGCAGCCCTCCGAACTGGTCAAGAGCGGCGACGGGCAGGTCGGCAAAATCTCCAACCCGCTTCCTACCCCGCTGCGCGTGGTGGTCATCAATGAGTCCGGCGCCCCGGTGCCGTTCCCTGAGGTGAGTTGGCGCGTCGTCTCCGGCGACGCGACCCTAACTCCGTCGAATGATGCCAGCGGCTCGAGCGCAGCGGTGACCTTCGGCCAGACGCCGGGAACCGTTCGCATCTCCGCGGCGATCGGCCCCCTGCAGGCGACGTTTACGTTGACCTCGATTCCTCCGGAGCCGGCTTCCATCTCGACGGTATCCGGCCAGAACCAGACCATCACCACTGGCATTCTGTCTGAGCCGTTGATGGTCAAGGTCAACGAGCTCGACAACTCGCCGGCGGCCGGCGCGGTGGTGACATTCTCGGGGCCGCCTTCGGTCCGGCTGCACCCGACCAGCGGCTCGCCCCCAGGCAACCCCGTCCAGCAGGCTACCAACGGCGAGGGCCTGGCCGGTGTGCGCGTCGAATTGCTCACGGTTGGCGGGCTGACAATTGAGGGCGGGACGCCAAGCCAGCTCGCACAAACCGTGAGCGTAACGGCGTCGATCGGCGGTCAGCTGGCCACGAGCTTCCTGCTCAACGTAGTGGGCCGCACACCTGCCTTCGAGTCGGCGGGAGTGGTCAACGCGGCGACGTTCGAGGCCGGCATCGTGCCCGGCAGCATCATCTCGATCTTCGGAACGGGCATGATGGAAGGCGTCATCGGCGCGGAGTTCGCCGGCGGCCAGACGTCGTACAACGGCACGCAGGTCCGCATCGGCGGAATCCCGGCCCCGCTGCTCGTGCTCAGCTCGGGACCGCCGGAGCAGATCAACCTGCAGGCGCCGTTCGAACTCTCGCCCGGACAGACGACCACGATTGAGATCGAGAACAACGGTAGCCGCTCTACCATTAGCGGGGTGCCGGTATTCCTGACCCAGCCGGGCATTTTCGAGATCGGCCTGCAGCAGGGCGGGCGCGTGGGCGCGGTCATCCATGCCGACGACGGCTCGTTGGTGACGCCCGACAACGCGGCCGCGCATGGCGAAGTCGTTTCGCTGTTCGCGACCGGTGTGGGACGCCTGAGCGGCAACCCCGGCGGCCAGACCGGCGTGCTGGGTCCGGTTCCGCCCCTGGCTGCGGCGCTGCCGACGATCGTCGGCGTCGACAACAAGGGGTCTCCCGTGCTGTTCTCCGGCTACGCGCCGGGCTTCTTGGGCCTTTATCAGGTCAACTTCACGATCCCCATTGACGCGCGCTGCGGACTGCGGCCGTTGAACTTGCGGATCGGCGATTCGAGCAGTCCGCAGACGACCATACCGATCGTCTGTCCGCAATAAGGCCCCATCCGTATTGAACCTCGCGGGCGTCGGCAAATCCGCCGGCGCCCGCGATTGCTACACTGGCGGTTTGCCATGGCTGACGCTCCCAACAAACCGTACTACGTGTGGGCTTGGCGAAAAATCTATTTGGGGGTCCTACTGAACCTCGCAGCCTGGATCGCCATTCTGGCGATGTTTACTCACCACTTTGAGCCGGCGCCATGAGCGGACTCGACTGGCTGGTCCTGCTCGGCTCGATCATCGGCATCGTCGGCTACGGGCTCTATAAGTCGCGAGGCGGACGCAATACGCGCGACTACATGTTGGCCGGGCGCTCAATGCGCTGGTGGGTGATCGGCCTGTCGATCATGGCCACCCAGGCCAGCGCCATCACCTTCATCGGCACCACCGGGCAAGGCTACGCGGATGGCGTGCGTTTCGTGCAGTTCTATTTCGGACTGCCGATCGCAATGGTCATCATCTGCGCCTACGCCGCGCCGCGCTTTCACAGCAGCGGCGTCTACACGGCGTACGAATACCTCGAGAAGCGCTTTGACGCCAAAACGCGCACCCTTGCCAGCCTGATCTTCCTGGTCCAGAGAGGTCTGGGGGTGGGGCTCGCGCTCTACGCGCCGTCGATCGTGCTGTCGACGATTCTGGAGTGGCCGGAATCGACCACCATCGCCACGATGGGCCTTCTCGTCGTCGCCTATACGGTGGTGGGCGGCATCAAGGCCGTCATGTGGACCGACGCGCAGCAGATGGTGGTGATGCTGCTCGGCATCATCTCTGCGTTCCTGGCCGCCTGGTGGGGCCTGCCGGACGACGTCAGCATCGGGCAGGCGCTGTCTCTCGCCGGCGAGGTCGGCAAACTCCGGGCCGTCGAAACCGAGCTCGACTTGAACGACCGCTACAACCTCTGGTCCGGCCTGATCGGCGGCACGTTCTTAGCGCTCGCCTATTTCGGGACCGACCAGTCCCAGGTGCAGCGCTACCTGACCGCCAGAGACCTCAACCACAGCCGCTTCAGCCTGCTGCTCAATGCCGTCGTCAAAGTGCCGCTACAGTTCGTGATTCTGCTCACCGGCGCTCTGGTGTTTACGTTCTACCTTTTCGTTCAGCCGCCGCTGCTGTTCAACAACGCCGCCGCGAAGATCGCCCAGGGCGCGCTGCCGGCCGAGCTGAGCGGACTCGAGGAGCGCTACACGAGCGCATTCCGCGAGCGCAGTTCCGCGGCCCGGGGCTATCTCGAGGATCCTTCGGCTCCCGCGGCTCGCGCCTTCCGCTCCGCGGATGCCGGCCTCCAGCAGATTCGCGGCGAGGCCTCCGCGCTGGCCGAGAGGGCTACCGGCGACGGCTACAACGACACGAACTACATCTTTCTGACATTCGTCACCCAGCACCTGCCCGCCGGGCTGGTCGGCTTGATCATTGCCGCCGTCTTCGCCGCCGCCATGTCGACGATCTCGGCCGAGTTGAACTCGCTGGCCACCGCGACGGTTGTCGATCACTACGAGCGCTACATCAAGCCAGGGGCGCCGGATAGCCATTACGCCTGGGCGGCGCGGGGTGCGACGGCCTTCTGGGGGCTTTACGCCACGGTGTTCGCAGGCTACGGCGACCAGCTCGGCTCGCTGATCGAGGCGGTCAACATCGTGGGTTCACTCTTCTACGGATCGATGCTGGGAGTCTTCGTGCTCGCTTTCGGCCCGTTCAAGGCCGGCGGAACCGGCGCTTTCACCGGCATGCTCGCCGGTCTGGCCTCGGTGGCATATGCCAGCCTCTACACCGACATCACATTCTTGTGGTTCAATGTCATCGGCTGCGTGGTCACCGTTACGGTCGGCCTGCTGGTCGGCCGCGGCCAAGCGACCGTCAGCGCCGACTAGCAAGATCGAGCGGGGGTCGCCCATCTCGACCGGCGTCCATGCTACTTTCCTCAGAATGACCCGCACCTATACCATCGCCGCCTTGCCGGGCGACGGCATCGGACCGGAAGTGGTCCGTGAAGCCCTTCGCGTCGCCGAAGCCGCGCAACAGAAGTTGGGCGGATTTGCGCTGGAAGTCGAAGAGATCGCCATCGGCGCCGGCGCCTATCTGGCGACTGGAGAATCGATGTCGGAGGAGGCCTTCGAGCGCATCCGCTCCAAGGACGCGATCCTGCTCGGCGCGATGGGTATGCCGGAGGTGCGCTTGCCGTCGGGGGTCGAAATCGCGCCACAGCTCGACCTGCGGGAGCGGCTGGAGCTTTACGCGGGGCTCCGGCCAATCCGCCTCTACCACGCCGGCCACACCCCGCTCAAAACGCAACAAGCCGGCGAGATCGACATGTTGCTCGTGCGCGAGAACACCGAGGGCATGTTCTGGTCGCGCAAAGGCTCGATCCAGTCGAGCGACGAAGAGGTCATCGACGGGCTGCGGATCTCACGCAAGGGCTCCGAGCGGCTCTTTCATGCCGCCTTCGAGCAGGCGAAAAAGCGTCGCGGCAAGGTTACGCTCATCGACAAGTCGAACGTACTGCCGTCGATGGCGTTCTTCCGCAAGGTTTTCGACGAGGTCGCCGAACAATATCCGCAGATCGAGACCGAGAAGATTTACGTCGATGCTGCCGCGCTTTATCTGGTGCGGCGGCCGGAATCGTTCGACGTGCTGGTGACCGAAAACATGTTTGGCGACATTCTCTCGGATCTGGCTGCCGGGCTGATCGGCGGGATGGGCATGGCGCCGTCTGGCGACATCGGCGACTCTCACGCCGTCTTCCAGCCCTCGCACGGATCGGCCCCGGACATCGCCGGGCAAGGCGTGGCGAATCCGTCGGCTACGATCCTGTCGGCGGCGATGATGCTGGAATGGCTGGGCGAGGCCGAGGCGGCCGCGGCGATCAACAAAGCGCTGGAACAAGCCATGGCGGACCCGGCGAACTGGCCCCGCGACCTGGGTGGAACCCGAAGCTGCGCAGAGCTGGGTTCCACCGTCGCCGCATTCGTCGAGAGGGCGTGACCCCTACGGCCGACGGTTCTTCGAGATCAATCGCTGGATCTCCTGAAAGTCCGAGCTGGACATGCCGCCGCCCACCAGTTCCAGAGTCTGCTTGCTCCCCACGAAAGGCTTGATGACGACTTTGTAGGGGTTCTTTCGTTCCATCTCTTTGATCCCCTGCAGTTGCCACTGCTCGGAGTCGCTCACGTTGTCGAGCGAGTCGTAGCTCATGCGGTCCTCAAACACATCCAGTTTTCCTGTGCAGCTTCCAAAGGTGTGCTTGTGCTGAGCGTCGTAGCTGAAAAGCGGCTCTTGATTCGTGGCGCTCAGCCCCTTCGTCTCCATGACTGCTCCGCCGCCGGTGGCCGTGGCCGAGGCCGCCAATGCAGCCGAGGCTGCGCCGGCGGGCATCGCCGTGGGAGCGTTGCCGCGCGCCCACTCCGACATCTTGGACACTTCCCCGCCGCTAATCTTGAAATTGAACATCGTCCCGCCGTTGACGGCCTCCACGGTTTCGATCGTCAAAACGTCGCCGGCCACCGAGACGTTGCGGATATTGGCGCGACGGATGGCGAAAGACGCATCCTTGCGTTCATCGCCGATGAAGATGAACACGTCATTGGTGGCGGCGAGTTGCCCCGCCACTGACCCGAAAGGAATCGCGAGTTCAGCCCCGGCCACAGCGACCGGAACTTGCGCTCGCAACGCCAGCGGCGCCAACAGCAGCGTCGCGACTATGAGTGTCGAGAATAGATTCGTCTTCATTCGTGTTCCCCTTTCCTAGTGAAAATCCCTCGCGTCCTTCGACCGTCCGCCACGGTGAAAACCCACGGAGTCAGTAACCTGCAACCAGCTCCATGTGTGATGGAGACCGGTCGAGCGTTTGAGTTGTTTCACGGAATCCGCTGGAACTGGTCCACGCTCCGTTCCCTTAGTATAGAGGGCTGTTCAGGGTGAAGCTCTCAGGAAGGCCCTGGGCTGTGGGTTTTTTGCGGTCAAGACCTGACGTTTCGGGCTGGGTCTGTATAATATCGATTGTCGATGCGTTTGCTCTTCAGCAGTCTCGTGCTCTTCGCCTTGGCGGCGCCCACGGCGGTCGCCGAGCCTACAGCGGCGGACAAGAGCCTGTTCGTCGAGCAGCTCTACCCGACGTTCATCACGGCCCAGTGCAATCTCTGCCACAACGACAACGGCGTTGCGTCGGGCACCCGCTTCGAGTTTCCGCCCGAGGGCGCTTCCGACGACGAGATCTATGCGTTTGGGCTGCAGCTGGCGAAGGTCGTCAACCGCGAATCGCCGGAAACTTCGCTGCTGTACATGAAGCCCACCAACCGGTCCAAGCACCCGGGCGGTGAGCGCATCAAGCAGGGCAGCGACGAAGAGAAGCTGCTGCTGGAGTGGGTGCAGCGTCTGGCCGGCCTGTCTCCCGAAGAGATCGCAGCCGCCGGCGACTTGGTGTCGGGCTCGGCAGCGGGCGAACGGCACGCGCTGAGCGTGCGAAGGCTGACCCACTCGCAGTACAACAACGCCGTGCGCGACCTGCTGGGCGAGCTCAGCCGTCCGGCCGATCAGTTCCCGCCCGAGGACTACATCCACGGCTTCAAGAACCAGATTCATGGCCAGTCCACCTCGCCGCTGCTGATGGAGGCCTATTCCGAGGCGGCGGAAAAGGTGGCGACCAATGCCTTCCGCGGCGGCGATCAGAACAATCTGATCCCCTGCGAGCCGAGCGGTCCGGCCGACGCCGCCTGCGCGCAAGCCTTCGTGGAGAGCTTCGGGCGGCGGGCGTTCCGGCGGCCGATGACTGACAAGGAAGTCGAGCGCTATTCCAAACTGGCGGTGGAGGTGGCGCGCGCCGAAGACGACTTCCTGGCCGGAACGGCGATCGTGGTGGAGGCGATGCTGCAGTCGCCGAACTTCCTGATGCGTTTTGAGTACGGCGCGGGCGGCGAACTCGAAGCCTACGAGAACGCCAGCCGGTTGAGCTTCTTCCTGTGGGACACGATCCCCAACGAGTGGCTGCTGGATCTGGCCGAGCGCCGCGAGTTGATCACCGCCGAGCAGGTCGAGAAGGCCGCTCGCCGGATGCTCGACGATCCGCGCGCCAAGGCCTCGATGGAAGAGTTCCTGTCGCAGTGGATGCGATTTGACCGCGCCTTGAAGACGATCCGCGACCGCAAGTACTATCCGCAGTTCAACAGCGAACTCGCCGCGGCGATGACGGAAGAGACGCGCCGGCTGTTCAACTATGTGGCGTGGAACGATCGCGACTTCCGCGAGCTGTTTACCGCCGACTACACCTTCATCAACGCCGATCTGGCCAAGATCTACGGCATGGAGGCCCCGGCGGAGCCGTTCGGCAAGGTCGAGTATCCGAAAGACTCGGGCCGCGCCGGAGTGTTGGGCCAGGGCGCCTTCCTGCTGGTGACCTCGAAGCCGTCGGACACTTCGCCGACCGAGCGCGGATTGTTCGTACGTGAGCACTTCCTGTGTCAGGCCGTTCCGCCGCCCCCTCCGGGCGTGAACGCCGCGCTGCCGCCGCTCAGCGACGCCAAGCCGATGACCAACCGCGAACGGCTGGGCGTCCACCTGTCGAGCGAGGCCTGCGTCGGCTGCCACAAGCTGGTGGACCCGATCGGGCTGGGTCTGGAACAATTTGATGCCATCGGGCAGTATCGCGAAAAGCATCACGTGCTCATTCCGCCCACGCGCGACCAGCAGAAACGCAAGATCAAGACCGAAACCACCGAATACTTCCTGGACATCGACGTCACGGCTGAGATCGTCGGCGTGCCGGACTCGTCGTTCACCTCGCCGGCTGAGCTCGGCGCCGTGCTGGCGAACGACGAGAGCTGCCAGAAGTGCGTGGTGAAACAACTGTTCCGTTATGCCTTGGGTCGTGAAGAGACCCTGGCCGATCGGCCTGCGATCGAAGCCGCGCTCGAACGTTTCGAGCGCTCCGGCTTCCAATTCCGGGAGCTGATCCTATCGCTGGTCTCATCCAAACCTTTCCTTGGAGCTGAAAGCTGATGCCGAACCCCCTATCCCGTAGAACCTTCCTTCGTGGCGTCGGACTGACCGGCGCGGCGGTCCGTGTGGGGTTGCCCGGCTTGGCGGCGATGTTTAACTCCAACGGCACCGCCCTCGCGGCGGCGACCAACCCGAGTGGTTCGACCGAGATCCCCAAGCGGTTCGTGGTCTGGTTCAACGGCAACGGCGTCATCGAAAAATACTGGATTCCGCGCGAGACCGGCGCGAACTGGACCATGACGCCCAGCCTGGAGCCGCTGGCGCGATTCAAGGACCGCGTGCACGTCATCTCCGGGCTCGACAGCCCGTCGGCGCGCATGCCCGGCCCGGGCAACGATCACCACCGCTCGATGAGCTCGCTGATGACCGGCGTGTCATTCACCGGGCGCGGCGCCGGCGGCCCGTCGATCGACCAGATTCTCGCCAAGGAGATCGGTCGCGACACGCGCTTCAACTCGCTGCAGATCGGCGTCTGCCAGGAGTCGTTCGGCGAATCGATCCAGCGCAACATGAGCTGGGCCGACCGTGATCGCCCGCTGCCGCCGGAGATGCTGCCCCAGCGGCTGTTCGATCGGCTGTTCGGCACCCGCGAAGAGCACTGGATCGACCGCAAGAAATCGATCCTGGACGCCGTGCGCGATGACGCGGCGGCCGTTCGCGGCTCTCTCGGCAAGACCGACCAGGCGCGCATGGACGAGTATCTGGCTTCGGTGCGCGATGTGGAAAAACAGGTCGCCAGCCTGCCGCCTGAGTACAACGAAGTGGTCGAGCGGCCGCAGGAAGGCGGCGATTTGAAGGATTGGCCGCGGATCGCGAAGCTGCAGTCCGATTTGCTGGTCCACGCATTTTCGTCGGGACAGACCAAGGTCGCGAGCTATATGCTCACCAAGTGCCAGGGCTTGTCGCGTTTTCCGTGGCTGGGCCACACCAGCGCGCGGCACCATGAGTACACGCACGGCGATGTGGAGACCCCGCAGGGCCAACGCATCATGCGCGACATCAATCGCTGGTTCGTCGAAGAGTTCGCCTATTTGGTGGCAAAGCTCGAAGCGACTCCTGAGGGCGACGGCACGCTGCTCGACAACACCTGCCTGGCGATGGTGCACGAGCACGCCGAAGCGAACGCACACAAGAACAGCGGCTTGGCCGTGGTTCTTGCCGGCGGCGTCGGCGGTATGAAGGGCGGCCTGCACACCCGCATTCCGGCGACTATCGGCGATCTGTATCTGACGCTCGCGTCCGAGGTCTTCAAGACGCGCATCTCCGAGTTCCCGACCGCGTATCGGAAGCTCAACGAGATCGTCTAGCTCCCACGAGGACCCGTGCGCTTTGCCGCTCCGATTCTGCTCGACCGGGATCCCCTCCCGGCCGCCGAATCGGCGACATCCGACGGGTTGGTGGCCATTAGCGGGGAACTGACGGTTCCTCGCCTGAAAGAGGCCTATTCCAAGGGAATTTTCCCGTGGTCGGCGAAGCCGGCTACGTGGTGGTCGCCGGACCCGCGCGCGATCTTCCCGCTGGACGGGCTCAACGTCTCGCGCCGGCTGGCCCAAAAAGTTCGCCAGGGGCGCTACCGCGTCAGCGCCGACGAGGCTTTTTCCCAAGTGATCCGCGCCTGCGCCGAGCAGCCGCGCGAAGACGAGTCGACCTGGATCACCCCTCCCTTTCTGACCGCCTACGATGCGCTGCATCGCGCCGGGCGCGCCCATTCGGTGGAGATCTGGGGCGAGGACGGGGAGTTGATCGGCGGGGTCTACGGAGTCGCTACGGGGGCATGCTTTTCGGGTGAGTCGATGTTCCACCGTCGCTCGGACGCCTCGAAGCTGGCTCTCTATCACCTGATCGAGCGGCTGGTGCGGGGCGGGTTTACGCTGTTTGACGCCCAGGTGCTCAACGACTTCACCGCGCAGATGGGAGCGATCGAGATCCCGCGCATCGAGTTCTTGCGCCGACTGCGGGACGCGGCGCGGCGCGAGGCCGCTTTTTGATCCAAAAAGCGCTTGCGGTTGTCGTCGTCCTTGCCGGGCTGTGGGCGTTCTGGCTCGAGCCGGCGTCGTTGACGGTCCGCGAGTACCGCGTGGTATTGCCGGAGTGGCCGCAGCCGCTGAGCGGCCTGCGCATCGCCGTACTCAGCGATCTGCATGTCGGCTCGCCGTTCAACGGGCTCGACCGGCTGCGCGAAGTCGTCGAGCGGACGAATGCCGAGCGGCCCGACCTGACTTTGCTGACGGGCGACTACGTGATTCAGGGAGTCCCGGGCGGGACATTTGTCGAGCCGGCCGACATCGCCCCTGAGTTGGCGAAGCTCGAGGCCCGATTGGGCGTCTTTGCCGTGATGGGGAACCACGACTGGTGGCTCGAAGAGCCGCAGGAAGTCATCGACGCATTCCGCGCTCACGAGATCCCCTTGCTCGACAACCGCTCGGTCGAGATCCGGGCGGCCGAGTCGTTCTGGCTCGCCGGAATCGGGGACTGGTGGGAGGGAAACCCCAACGTAGCGGCCGCGCTCGCCGCCGTTCCCGCCGAGGCGCCGCGGCTGCTGTTCACCCACAACCCTGACGTCTTCCCCACCATCCTCGAGCGCGCGGATTTGACGATCGCCGGACACACCCATGGGGGACAGGTCTTTCTGCCGCTGCTAGGGCGGCTGGTCGTACCGTCGGATTACGGAGAGCGTTACGCGAAAGGTCTGATCGAGGAGGGCGGCAAACGCCTTTTCGTGTCGACCGGTGTGGGCACGAGCATCCTGCCGGTGCGCTTCCTGACGCCGCCGGAGATCAGCGTGCTCGAGATCGTCAGCGGCCCTTAGGGACGTTGCGGCGCTGGGGCGAAGAACTCCACAGGCTCGATGCGGATCAGCTTGGCCTTGCCGTCGGGGGCGACGCGGACGGTCGCGCGCACCGTTTCCCGCCGCTGCTCGAGGAGGCTGACGTCCCGTTCGGAGGCGATCTGCAGCAGCCAGTCGATCTCGAAGCCGATCTCCTCGCCGCGGGTATCGGTCGGCGTCGTCTCAACCGACGAGGCGACCTTGTTGACGGCGAGCAGCGCTGTGACGCCTTCCCGCAGCTGCGCGAACTGCGGCGTGCTCTTCTTGTCGAAGTAGCCCAGAAAGCGCGGGGCCGAGCCGGCTTGCAGAGCGCGGCTGGCATCGAGGATCAGGCGGCTGGCCCGCTCGGCGGGACTCTGCGCGAAGGCGGAGACGGCCGTCAGCAGCAGCGCTGCGGCCGCGGCCTTCACGTGCGGTACTCCGCTTTCATCACGTGCGGTACTCCGCGTTGATCTTGATGTAGCCCTCGGTGAAGTCGCAGGTCCAGAACCTGGCCGACCCTTCGCCCTTGCCTCGGATCACGAAGCGCACGGTCGTCTCCGGACCCTCCATCGTCTTCTGCACCTCGGACTCAACGAAATTGGCGCGGACGCCGCCTTCGCACACCAGCGTTCCGTTGACGGTGATGTCGACCTTCGTCGGGTCGAACTGCACGCCGGCTTTGCCCGCGGCCGGCAGGATGCGGCCCCAGTTCGGGTCGGCGCCGGCGAGAGCGGTCTTCACCAGCGGGGAGTTGGCGATCTCGCGCGCCATCTTCTTGGCGTCGGCATCGGTGTCGGCCCCGTCCACATAAATCGTCAGCAGCTTCTTCGCTCCTTCGCCGTCGCGCACGATGGCGACCGCCAACTGCTCGCAGACCGAGTGCAGCGCCTTCTTGAAGGCCGTACGGTCGTTCTTCTTCGGCTTGACCCCGGAGGCGCCGTTGGCCAGCAGATAGAGCGTGTCGTTGGTCGAGGTGTCCGAGTCGACCGAGATGGAGTTGAAGGTGTCGTCGACGACTTCGGCGAGCATCTTCTTCAGCGCCGCCGGCTTCAGGTCGGCGTCGGTGAACACGAACGCCAGCATCGTCGCCATATTCGGCTGGATCATGCCCGAGCCCTTGGTCATGCCGGCGATGCGGATGGTCCCCTCGGCGGTCTCGACGGTCGCGTAGGCGACCTTGGGGACCAGGTCGGTGGTCATGATCGCCTGGGCGACCGCCTCAAAGTTCTCCGTCGCCAACTCGGCCTGCAGCCGCGGCAAGTGCTCGACGATCTTGCCGACCTCGAGCGGTTCGCCGATGACGCCGGTGGAGGCGACCAGCACCTGTTCCTTGGGGCACTTGAGCACGCTCGAGGCGGCGTCAATCGTCTGTTTGGCGACCAGGTCCATGTCCGGCGTCGCGCAGTTCGCATTGCCGGCGTTGCAGACGATGCCGCGCGCGACGCCGCCGCTTTTCTTGAGGTTGCGGCTCGAACGCTCGACCGGAGCGGCCCGCACTTGATTCTGGGTGAAGACGCCGGCGGCCGAGGCCGGCAGGTCGGAAACCATCAACGCGAGGTCGGGCTTCTGCTTCTTGCGGATGCCTGCGTAGCAGGCGGCGAAACGAAAGCCGAGCGGTATTTCCGGTTTGGGTTGGGCGCTCACTTTGGGCCCCTCCTTCTAAAACACGATACCGAAGTTTTGGCGCCCTCCGCGTTGCAGTGTTTCAACCGCGCGTCTGTAGGTCGTTGAGCTTCCACTGGATCTGCCGCAGCATCCCCAAAAACAGCAGTCCGTCATTGGGCGCCAGCCGCAGCCGGGTGATCCAGCGACGGATTTTCTGCGTCTGCAACTCCTGGCCCTGGTCCTGCAGAAAACCGCTTTCGTCGAGCACCTCCATCAGGGTTTCCAGCAGCCGCTGGCGCTGCTCGGCCGGCATCGCCGCCGGGGTTTTCAGTTCCGGGACGATCCGCGATTGCTGTGCGATCTCATAGCAGCAGACGGCCACGGCCTGTCCCAGGTTCATCGACGGACAGTCCGGGTTGGTCGGGATCGTCAGGATCCAGTCGGCGAAGGAGAGATCCTCGCGCGACAGCCCTGTCTTCTCCGGGCCGAACAGCAGCGCTGCGCGGGTCTCTTCCAGATGCGTGCGCAGCGCGACGGCGCCCGGCGCGAGCTCCCGCTGTACGATGTCGGTCGAGCGGCCTTGCAGTGCGGAGGAGGCGACCACCAGCGAGGCGTCGCCCAACGCTTCGGCCCGATCGGAGGTCACTCGGGCCCGTTCGAGCACGTCGGCGGCCCCCATGGCGGATTTGGCGCGGCGGAAGGCGTCGTCATAGGGGTTGACCAGCCACATCTCGGCGAAGCCGAAATTCAGCATGGCGCGCGCGGCGGCCCCGATATTGAGGGCGTTGCGCGGCTCGATGAGGACGACGCGAAGTCGTTTCTTCCACTCCATTTATGCAAGCCGCGCGCCAAGGCGGGCCTTGCGGCCAGTATAATGGGAAGTTATGTTCGATCTCTTTCGTAGCCAGCGCAAGGTAGTCAAGTACGTTCTGGGGACGCTGCTGACTCTGGTGGCCCTTTCCATGGTCGTGACCATGATCCCCAACGTCTTCTCCTCGCAGCCGGTGGACATGAATGATCCGGTGCTGGTGGAGGTCGGCGACGAATCGGTCACGGCCACCGAGGTGTTCCAGGGTCTGCGCGAATACGCTCAGGCGGGCACGCCGGCGGACTCGATGGCCTTCATGGCGCGTCAGGTGGTCGACAACCTCGTCGAAGAGAAAGTGTTGATGCAGGAGGCCGCCAATTTGGGCGTGCGGCCGACCGAAGCCGAGTTGGCGGGCTGGATCCGCGAGCAGATGCCGTTCCTGTGGCAGGGCGGACAGTTCAACCGCGCGCAGTATCAGCAGATGATCATGCAGCGCTTCCAGATGAGCGTTCCGCAGTTCGAAGCCGACCTGCTCAAGGACCTCACCATCGAGCTGCGCCTGCGGCGGCTGGTCACCGGCAACATCATCATCACCGAAGACGAGCTCAAGGAAGTCTTCGAGGCTCGCAACGAGAAGGCCCAGATCGACTACCTGCTGGTCAAGGCCGCAGACTTCACCTCACAGGTCGAGGTCACCGACGCCAAGCTCAGCGAGTATTTTGAGGCCCAGAAATTCCGCTACCGCATTCCGCAGAAGCGCACCGTCAAGGTGATCGACGTTATCGAGCCGGCCGGCGAAATCGAGACCGAGGTCACTGACGTCGAGGTGCGGACCTTCTATGAGCAGAACCGTTACCGGTTCGAGACGCCCGAGCGGGTGATGGCGAGCCACATTCTGCTGATGACGGTCAACCCGGAAGCGCCGGATCCCAGTGCAGCGCAGCTGCCGGCGGACAAGGTGGCCGAGGTCGAGGCCAAGGCGCGCGAGGTGCTCGAGAAGGTCAAGGCGGGCGAGGACTTTGCCAAGCTGGCCGAGGAGTATTCCGAGGACCCGGGCACCAAGGGCAACGGCGGCGATCTGGGCTGGGTCTACCGCGGCGTGATGCTGCCCGAGTTCGAGGAAGCGGCGTTCGCTCTGAATGAAGGTCAGGTCAGCCAGGATCTGGTGAAGACCGACTACGGCTTCCACATCATCAAAGTCGAGAAGAAAGACCGCCCGCAGCTGAAGTCGCTCGACGAAGTGCGCGAACAGATCGTGGCGGACCTGAAGGCCGAACGTCAGGAAGTGTTGCGCATGGAGCGGCTGGACAAGATCATGTCCGAGATCAGCAGTGACGTCAGCCGGGTGGACGCCATCGCCGCCGAGTACAACCTGCCGGTGATGACCTATTCGAACTTCGACCAGCGCACGCCCCCGGCGGACCTGACCAAGACGCCGACCTTCATCGGCAACATTTTCGCGGCCTCAGCCGGCCAGACCGTCACCAACACCGAGGGCGGCGTGATCCAGATCGCGGCCGTCACCGAGGTCGTGCCGGCGCGGGACGCCACCATGGAAGAGGTTCGTGAGAACGTGCGCCGCGACTACGTGCAAGCTGAGGCCCGTAAGTTGGCCGAGGCGCGGGCGAAGGAAGTGGCTGAAGCGGCCAAGACCGACTTCCAGGCCGCCGCTCGTCAGTTCGGCCTGAAGGTGCAAAGCAGCAACCTGTTCACTCGCCGCGACACCGTCGAAGGGCTGGGCAATGCGGCGGCGCTGGGCGAGACGCCTTTCAAGGGCGCTGTGGGCGATGTCTTCGGCCCGGTTCCGGCCGGCGAGCAGTTTGCCGTGGCCCGGGTGGCGGGCAAGGAAGCCGCCGACATGACCGAGTACCCCGATCAGAAGACCGAAATCCGCGAGAACTACCTCAAGGGCAAGCAGGACGAGGCGTTCAACATCTTCCGCGTGGAGTTGAGGCAGCGCTTCGAGCGGGAAGGCAAGATCAAGCGCTACGACGATCGCATCAATCAGGTCGTGCAGCAAATCCGCCGCAGCTAGCTTCGCCGCAAGAGCCGCAAACAGTGAGGGCGCTCCTCGATGCGAGAGAGCGCCCTTTTTCCATTCCGTTCTGGCTTCTGGCGAGTCGCCCGCTCAGTAAGAGATCGCCGGATCCAGCTTCTTCGCCTGTTCCACCCAGCCTTCGACGATCGAAAGGGCCGGCGAGGTCCGCGAGAGCTTTTTCTCGTCGTTGACTTCCTTCATCTTTGCCGCAAGATTGTCGGGCTTGCGGTTCCGCAGTTCCTTCACCGTGTCTACGCCGGCGGCTTCGAGCAGCTCCGAGAACTGCTTGCCGATGCCGTTGATGCGCATCAGGTCGGCGAGATTGCACCACTTGAGGATCATCTTCTCGGGGATGCCGGAGTCGGCGGCCAACTTCTTGCGGCCGGCCGGCTTGGCGCCCGCCTTGAGGAGGCCGCCCGTCGTCTTCACTCCGGCGGCGGCGAGCTTGGCGGCGTAGGCGTCGCCTACACCTTCGATTTCTGCGATCTTGTAGTTCATAAAACAGCAGCTCCTTTGGAGGTAAATACTACCAGACTAGACAACGAATCTCTGCCACAATTTAGCAAAAAATCTCACTGCCACGCCGCACTGCGTTCCCCTGCGGGCCGCTGCCAAACCGGAAGCCAGACCAGAGCCAGCAAACGCACGTCAATCGAGGACTTTTTCGGCCGAATCGAGACCTCTTCAAAGACCTCATTGAGCGGGTCCACGGCGCTGCGGCTCTCTTCGATCGAGCTTTCGAGCTCGGCCTCCAGCGCAGCCAGGTCGGCTTTGCGGGCTTCGAGGGTCTCCTCAGCGCGCTGAACGTCGCTGCGCTCCTTGCCGATGCGGCTCACCGACCGCGCCGCCGTGCCGGCCTTGCGGGCGTTGGTGGCGCTCAAAATCTTGCGGCCGAACAGCGCGCCGAGCATGCTCGACCCAATCGTGATGACGCTCTGCAAGGTCTGACCCTTGGACTGCTCTTCTTCTCTTTCGAGCGTCTGCTGGGCGCGCCGAATCTGCTCCTGGATGCGCGCGAGTTTCGGCGCAAACTTCTCGCGTAGCTTCTCCACCTGCAGGTCGCGCTCCTCGCGGGCCAGCCGCTCGAGGCGGATCCGAAAGTCCTTCTCGGTCTCCGACGGCTCAGAGATCTGCCCGAGCGACGGAGACTTATACAGCGTCAGCGTCGTTTCGGCGTAGATCCAGCCGGCGAAGCGTTTGGACCACTTGGCGTAGTTCCGGGCCTGGGCGGCTTGGGGAGGCAGTTCGGCGAAGCGCAGGTTGGGCTGCTCGGCCGGGGCGGACTCCAGGTCGGCGGCGGTCAGCTGGGTCGTCTCGGACTCCATCCAGTCCGCCGGGTCCGGCCCGTCATGCAGCGGCGTGACCGCGGCCATGTCGCGCATCTCGCTGATGCCCCGCCGAGCGTCGGAGTAGTGCAGCCGGGCGGCCCCGTAGAGATACGGCTCATAGACCAGCGCGGCGTCAGCGGAGCCCATGGTGCGCACGGGGGCGAAGTATTGCGGCACGTCCGGCGGCAGGCTGGGGTGCGCGACCGAGGTCGGAGCGGCGGCCGGCGCCGAGGGAGCGCCCGCGGCGATCGCGGCCGGCTTGTTCTTGCGGTCGGCCATCAGCCGCTCGATCTGATTGCGCGTGAGCGGGCCGCTCAGATACGACAGCGCCCAGCGCGTCTGGAAGGTCGCCGGGGCGTCTTCATGCACGTTGTAGAGCATGAAGACGCGTTTGCCCAAGCCGGAGATCTTCAGCTCCATGTCCTTGCGGTCGAACGGCGTCCCCGAACCGGCCGCGGCGCCTTCGAGGCCGTCGAGCACGCGGTCGCGGTCGCGGTCAGTCTGCAAGCGCCCGATGAACCATGCGCCGGCGTTCGACAGCGCTTTGTAGTCGAGATCCTTCGGGTTCTGCGTGGCCAGCAGGACGCCGACGCCGAAGGCGCGCGCCTGCTTCATCATCGTCATCAGCGGCTGCTTCGAGGGCGGATTGGCCGTCGGCGGCAAGTAGCCGTAGATCTCGTCCATGTAGAGCAAGGCCCGCAGCGACGTCGTGCCCGATTGCCGCCGCATCCAGCTCAACATCTCTCCCAGCAGGCTCGAGACGAAGAACATGCGCTCAGCGTCGCCCAGGTGCGCGATCGAAAAGATCGCCAGCCGCGGCTTGCCCTGGTCGGTATAGAGCATGCGGTCGATGTCGAGCGGCTCGCCGTGCATCCAGGCCTCGAACCCCGGCGCGGCGAGCAGGTTGTTCAGCGCCATCGCCAGTCCGAAGCGCTCCTTGGAGGGGTAGAAGGACTCGAGGTCGAAGACGCCCACGCGCTCCACCGGCGGGCTCTGGATCTGCTGGATCAGCTCCGGCAGGCTCAGGTCGTTGCCTGCTTGCCAGGCTTTGTCGAGGATCAGCGAGAGCAGGATGTTCTCGCGGCTCTGGACCGGGTCGGCGTCGATGCCGAGCATGCCCAGCAACGACCCGGCGGCCGACTGTACCCGCTCCCGCATCTGTTCGCGGTCGTGGCGCAACTCCTCCGAGGGCGCGGCGAAGGACTTGAGCATCGATACCGGCAACCCGGCTTCGCTGCCCGGCGTGTAGATCGCCATATCGGCGGCGTCGCGCAGCTTGCGGATGCGTTCGCCGGACTGGCCCCACTGAGCCAGGCCTTTGGTCCACAACTGGGCCTGCTGGGCGGCGTACTCGTCCGGCGTGAGCCCTTTCTGGCGGGCCGCGCTCTCCTGGATCCAGGGGCGAAAATCCTCGGGTTGGAGCTCAGGGAAGTTCAGCAGCAGGTTGGTGAGGTCGCCCTTGGGATCGATGGCGATGACGGGGATGCCGTCGATCAGCGCCTCTTCGAGCAGGCAGATGCACAGCCCGGTCTTACCCGAGCCGGTCATGCCGAAGCAGACCCCGTGGGTGGTCAGATCCTTGGAGTCGAGCAGCAGCAGTTCGTCGCGCAACTGCTGGGCGTCGAGATCGTAGTTTTTGCCGAGGTAGAAGGCTCCGAGCTTTTCGTAGGCGTCAGTCATGGCTTGCAATTGGGCGAGGCGGTTTCACGCAAGGGTAACCGACCCGGCAGAATAAGAGTATGCAATGGTTGTCCGAGATCCCTCTCGACCGCTTGCCTGCGCCGGAATATTTGATCTCCATGGGCGCCGGCTTACTGCGCGTGGTGGGCATTCTGCTGGTCGCCCTGGTAGCCACGCGCCTGCTCAAGCATGTCGGGGCGGCGCTCCGCGAGCGCGCCGAAGCCGAGTATGCCAAACGCGCGGACAAGGCCTCCTCGGCCGAGCTGTCCAAGCGCTTGGTGACCCTGGTGCGCTTTGCGCGGGTAACGCTGGCCACCGTGATCTGGTCGCTGGCGCTGGTGATGGCTCTGCGCGAGATCGGCTATGACGTCGGACCGTTGATCGCCGGCGCCGGCGTGGTCGGCCTCGCTGTCGGCTTCGGCGCCCAGAACCTGGTGCGCGACGTCATCAGCGGCCTGTTCCTGCTGCTCGAAGATCAGGTGCGTGTGGGCGACGTGGCCGAGATCAACGGCAAGGGCGGTTTGGTGGAGGAGATCAACGTGCGCACGACGGTGCTGCGCGACCTGGAGGGCGTAGTCCACATCTTCCCCAACGGCGCGATCCAGACCCTGTCCAATCGAACCCGCGGCTTCTCCTGCTATGTCTTTGACATTGGCGTCGCGTACAAGGAAGACACCGACCGGGTGACGGAACTGCTCAAGGAAATCGCCGACGGACTCGCCGCCGAGCCCGACTTCGAAAACAAGATGCTCGGCCCGCTCGAGGTTTTCGGCGTCGACAAGTTCGCCGACTCGGCGGTGGTCGTCAAAGCACGCATCCGGACGCTGCCGTTGGCGCAGTGGGCCGTCGGACGCGAGATCAACCGCCGCATCAAGCGGCGCTTCGACCAAGAGGGCATCGAGATCCCCTTCCCGCACCGGACGCTGTACTGGGGCGAGGGTTCGAAGCCCGGCCTGAGCGAAGCCGACACCGAGACCATTCGCAAGGTCGTCCGCGAGGAGATCGCCGCCGCCGGCCGTTCGCAGCAGAGTGACTAGAGCCAGTCCGGCCAGTACTTTTCGATGATCCACATCGGCTGCCAGGGGTCGACGTTGCGGGGTTGGCCGGTCATGTCGATCTCTTTCGGCGCCGGGTTGGCGACTGTCAGTTCCTGATCGTCGCCCAGCTTCGCCTGCCAGTCGCGAATCATGGCGGTCATCCGCTCGATGCGGGAGGCCTGCGCGGGGTCTTCTGCGAGATTGGTCGTCTCGTGGGGATCGTTTTCGAGGTCGAACAGCTGCGTGTGGTCGACCTGCGGGTAGCGGATGAGCTTCCAGCGCTCATCGCGCACCGAGCGCATCAGATGGCGGAATGAGAGGAAGATCGACTCGCGGGTCTGCGTCTGATCGCCGCGCCAGACCGGGCGCAGGTCCACGCCGTCGATGCCGTCCGGCGGCGTCGCGCCGCCCACACCGAGCAGGGTGGGGAACAGGTCCAATAAGTAGGTCATCGCGTCGCTCGACGAGCCGGCCGGGACGTCGGGGCCGCGCACGATCAGGGGCGCCTTCATCGAGTGCTCGTAGATGTTCTGCTTGCCCAGCAGACCGTGGCTGCCGACGGCGAGGCCGTGATCGGCGGCGTAAACAACATAGGTTTCCTGGTTGCCGACCTTTTGATCCACCGTGCGCACGATGCGGCCGACCTGCTCGTCGAGGTGGGTGATCATGCCGTAGTACTCGACGAGCTGGTCCGACACCATCGCGGTGGTGCGCGGCCAGGCCCCCAGTTCTTCGTCGCGACCCGTCATGTGCCCGTTGTCGAACGGATGCTGCGGCAAAAAGTTCGGCGGCAGCGGCGGACGGTCGGAATAGTACATCCCCCGGTAGCGATGCGGCGGCTGCCGCGGGTCGTGCGGCGCGGTGAAGGCGACGTAGAGGAAGAACGGGTCGTCGGAGTCGTAGTTTTCCAGAAACTCGATGGCGGAGTCGGCGAACAGCTCACTCGAGAATTTTCGGCGGTTGTTGTCTTTGACGAGCTTGCCGTTCTCGTCCAGGCGCTCGACCGGCACGTTCGTGTGATCGCTCATGCCGCCGAACATCACCGTCCGCCCGCCCTGGAAGCTGCGCAGCCACGACGGCCGCTGGTTGTGCCATTTGCCGACGCCGTGGGTGCGGTAGCCGGCCTTTCCCAGCAACTCGCCCAGGGTGCTCTCGCCGTCCATATCCATGGGAATGCGAAAAAAGGCCTTGCCGGTGTGCAGCATGGCGCGGCTGGGTACGCAGACCGCGCCGCCGAAGGCGCCCATGCAGTAGTTCTGCCGAAAACTGCAGCCTTGGCCGGCCAAGCGGTTGAGGTTGGGGGTCTGGATGTGCGGATTGTCCCAGGCGGCGATGGTGTCGGCGCGCTGATCGTCGGCGAACAGCAGCACGATGTTGGGCTTGTCGGCGGCCGCGGCGAACAGGGCGAAGGCGAGCAGCGGGATCAGGCGAAGCATGCGCGCTCGATGATAGCCCAATATGCCTGCAAGTTGGCTGGCCGGCCGCCGGCGCGAGCAGGATTTGAGCCCCTCCTCGCTTGCCGCTGAGTCCGGTCTGGGAGGCGCCGATCCGTGCATCGTCGCACCCGGCTCCTGCCAGCTTGAAATCTTGTTGATATCATGAGCACCAAGGGCGAGTAGCCCTCACCGCCACCCATGTTCGAACGCTATACAGAAAAAGCGCGCCGCGTCATCTTCTTCGCCCGCTACGAAGCCAGTCAATTTGGCAGCCCCTACATCGAGACCGAGCACCTGCTGCTGGGGCTGATTCGGGAAGACAAGGCGCTGGCCAACCGCTTCCTGCGGTCACACGCCGCCGTCGAGTCGATCCGCAAGCAGATCGAGGCGCACACCACGATTCGCGAGAAGGTGTCGACTTCGGTCGACCTGCCTTTGAGTCATGAGTGCAAGCGCGTGCTGGCGTATGCGGCCGAAGAGGCGGAGCGGCTGAGCCATAAGCACATCGGCACCGAGCATCTGTTGTTGGGGTTACTGCGGGAAGAGAAATGCTTCGCCGCCGAGATCCTGCACGAGCGGGGGCTGCGGCTGGCGACCATTCGCGAAGAGCTGGCGCGTTCGCAGTCGGAAAAGCTGCTGGCGAACCGGCCCAAGGAAAGCTCGCTGCTGTCCGAATTCAGCCGCGACTTGACGCAGGCCGCGCTCGACAACAATCTCGACCCGCTCATTGGCCGTGCGAATGAACTCGAGCGGCTGGTGCAGATTCTGTGCCGCCGCACCAAGAACAACCCGGTGTTGATCGGCGAGCCCGGAGTGGGCAAGACGGCGATCGTCGAAGGCTTGGCGCAGCGCATCGCCGACGGCGAGGTGCCTTCGTTCCTGGCCGACAAGCGCGTGCTGGCGCTGGACCTGTCGTTGATCGTCGCCGGCACCAAGTACCGCGGCCAGTTCGAAGAGCGCCTCAAGACGATCATGAAGGAGCTGATGGAGAACCAGAACGCCATCATCTTCATCGACGAACTGCATACGCTGGTCGGCGCCGGATCGGCCGAAGGGTCGCTCGACGCCGCCAATATCCTCAAGCCGGCGCTGTCGCGTGGTGAGCTCCAGTGCATCGGCGCGACCACGCCGGGCGAGTTCCGCAAGTCGATTGAGAAAGATCGTTCGCTCGAGCGCCGCTTCCAAGCGGTGAAGGTCGCTCCGCCGACCGAAGACGAGGCGGTGCAGATCCTGTTCGGCATCAAGGACCGCTACGAGAAGTTCCACGCCATCGCCTACACCGATGACGCCATCGAATCAGCGGTCTACACCTCGAACCGCTACATTCCAGACCGCTTCCTGCCCGACAAGGCGATCGACCTGCTCGACGAAGCCGGCGCGCGCGTGAAGCTGCGTCAGACGACGATGCCGGAAGAGATCGCCGACGTCCACAAGCGCATCAAATTCATCGTGCACCGCATGGAGAACGCTATCGCGAACCACGAGTTCGAAAAAGCGCGCTTCTACTCCGACGAGGAGCGCAAGGAGCGCGAGAATCTGCGGCAGCTGCGCGAGAAATACAAGATCGACGACACCGCCGCCGCCAGCGTCACCAAGGACGACATCGAAGAAGTGGTGGCGCGCTGGACCGGCGTGCCGATGACCTCGATCAAGGAAGAGGAGATGGCCAAGCTCCTGCGCATGGAGGAGGAGCTGCACAGGCGGGTCGTCAGCCAGAACAGCGCCATCTCGGCTTTGGCGCGCGCCATCCGCCGCTCGCGCGCGGGCTTGAAATCGTCCAAGCGGCCGGCGGGCTCGTTCCTGTTCCTCGGCCCCACCGGCGTCGGCAAGACCGAGGTCGCCCGCGCTCTCGCGGACTTCCTGTTCGGCAGCGAGAAGTCGCTGGTGCGCTTCGACATGTCCGAATTCATGGAGAAGCACGCCGTCTCGAAGCTGATCGGCTCGCCTCCCGGGTATGTCGGCTATGAAGAGGGCGGCCAACTCACCGAGAAGGTCAAGCGCCAGCCCTACTCGATCATCCTGCTCGACGAGATCGAAAAGGCCCATCCGGACCTGTTCAACATCCTGCTGCAGGTGTTCGAAGACGGCCAGCTCACCGACGGGCTCGGCAATACGGTCGACTTCAAGAACACGATCATCATCATGACCTCGAACATCGGGGCGCGGCACATGCAGTCGAAAGCCCCGGTGGGCTTTGCCGGCGCGGGCACGCAGTCTTCGGTCGAGGCCAAGGTCGGCGGCGAGGTGCTCAACGAAGTCAAGCGAACCTTCAACCCCGAATTCCTCAACCGCATCGACGAGGTGATCACCTTCCAGAGCCTGGGCGATGAGGACCTGCGCCAGATCGTGCAGCTCATGGTGGGCCAGATCAACGAGAATCTGGTGCGCAAGGAGATCCAGATCCGGCTCAGCAGCGAAGCGGCGCAGTACATCCTCGACGAGACGCTCACCGACCGCAGCTACGGCGCGCGGCCGCTGCGGCGTGCGTTGCAGAAGTACATCGAGGATCCGCTGTCGGAGGCGCTCATCCAAGGCGAGCTGCCGCGGCCGGCTGAACTCGAGGTCTACCGCGACGCCGACGGCCTGTACTACCGAGTCGTCGCTGAGGAGGCCGAAGCGGCCGAGGGCGAAGCGGTCGAGGGCGAAGGCGATATCGCGGTGGCGGTAGCTCAGGGCAAGCTGCTCTACGCCTTCTGAGGTCCGCTTCGAGCGAATTTCGCTCTAAATGGCGCCTGGGTTTCGACCCCGGCGCCATTTCTATTTGATTTCCACCCCATTTTTTGGTCTATTCTAGAAACGCTTCCAGGGACCCGCCCGTCGTTTGGCGCCTTCCGTGCGATAAGCAACGGACAAGGGGCTGCCGATAAGACAGTTGGGGCGTTTCGAACCTGCCGGAGTGGGCGAAAGAACCCATTGGGATCCCCAGACAGGGGGAAACGGCGCTGTGAATGTGGCGTTTCCATAGACGGGGCGAAGCTGCAAGGAGAGGTGAGATGTTCGCAAGAGTCAGGGTGCTAAGTGGTTTGGTTTTTGTCGCGGCGCTAGCGATATCCGGCGTCGGGGCCTACGGCGCCGAAGAGCAGCCGGGGCGTAAGCTCAAGTCTGATTTCTTGAGCGAGAAGGAGCACAACTTCATTCGGCCGGGGCTGAACTTCGAGATCACGCGCGCTTGGCTCGATCCCGACGGAACAGCGCACTACAGCTTCACGGTGGCGGACGCAGCGGGCAGGCCGCTCGACATCGAGGGCATCCAGACAGCTGGTTCCATCAGCGTCAGCGCAGTGTTGGCGGCGATCCCGGCGGGCCAGACCCTGTATCAGGCTTACACGGTGCGCTCGGCGACGAGTTCGATCACCGGCGAGACGGCCACTCAGGCGACTTCGGACAGCGGCGGGTCGTTTGAACGAACCGGCGAGGGGGCCTACACCTACACTTTCCGCACGAAGGTTCCCGCCGACGCCGACCGCTCGACGACCCACACGGTCGCCGTCTATGCAAGCCGCGATCTGAGTGAATTCGACCTGGGCTCGACCAATACCGCTGACACGTATGACTGGGTGCCGGACGGGTCGGCCGAGCCGAAAGTGACGTTGTCGGTGACGGATGCGAAGTGCAATCAGTGTCACGGCGAGCTCACCTTGCACGGGCGACGCACAACCGTAGCGCTGTGCGTGACCTGCCACACGCCGCAGAGTACGGACCCGGACACGGGCAATACGGTCGACATGGCGACGATGGTGCACAAGATCCACATGGGCGAAGATCTGCCCAGCGTGCAGGCGGGCGAGCCGTACCGGATCATCGGGTTCCGCAACAGCGTGCACGACTATTCGACCGTGGTCTACCCGGCGGGCGTGACCAACTGCCAGACCTGCCACATCGAGGAGACCGACGCCCTGCCGGCGCCGCTGACCTCCGAAGTCGCTCCGCTGCGCAGCCGCAGCTCGCGGACGGACCAGATGCTGGCGCGGCTGACCAGCGCGACCTCGCCGCAGCAGGCCGGGACGCCGGATGCGAACCGCCACTTCACCAACCCGAGCCGGCGCGCCTGTGGCGCCTGCCATGACAACGTGAACTTCGCCACCGGCGAGAACCACGCCGGGCTGCCGCAAATCTCCGACAACCAGTGCATGCGCTGCCACAATCCGCAAGGGGAGCTGGAGTTCGATTTGTCGGTGAAGGGTGCGCACACCAATCCGCGTTTCTCCGAGAATCTGCCGGGGACGAACTTCGAGATTCTGGACGTGACCGACACCGCGCCAGGCCAGAAGCCGACGGTGACTTTCAAGATCACCAATGATGCCGGCGACCCGGTCGCGCCCGGCTCGATGGGCCGTCTGGCGCTGGTGCTGGCGGCGACCGACGGCGGAGACTATTTCGAGTTCTTCTCCGAGAACGCCACCTCGGCCCAAGGCAGCAACGGCATTTTCTTCTACACCTTCCAAAACGCCGCGATTCCTGAAGACGCCTCGGGCAACTGGACGGTGGGCATTGAGGGCTACCAGAGTGCGGTCTTGCTTGCCGGCACCGAGCAGGAACGTTCGGTGCGGGATGCGGGCGAGAACGTCGTCTTCCACTTCAATGTCGGCGGCGGCCCAGCGAGTCCGCGACGGACGATCGTCTTCCAGCAGAAGTGCGACTCCTGCCACTTCTCGCTGAGCTTGCACGGCGACAACCGTAACCAGGTCGAGCAGTGCGTGCTCTGCCACAACCCGAACACGACGGACATCAACCGCCGTCCCGATGACGCCGGCGCCCCGGAGTCGGTGAACTTCAAGGACATGATTCACCGCATCCACGCCGGCGAGCACCAGTCGCGCGACCTGACGATCTACGGGTTCGGGGGCACGCCGCACAACTACAACCACGTGCGCTATCCGCGCTCGCTGGCCGATTGCACGGCTTGCCACGCCGACGGGACGCAGAACCTGCCGCTGGCTTCGGATCTGCTGCCTACGGTTGACCCGCGCGGCTTCTTCAATCCGGCCCTGCCGGCCACGGCGGCTTGTCTGGATTGCCATGTGACGCTGTCGGCGGCGGCGCACGCGGACCTGAATACTTCGGCGAGCTTCGGCGAGTCGTGCGGCGTCTGCCACGGCGCCGGCTCTGAGTTCGACGTCGAGAAGGTCCACGCGCAGTAAGCGCCGACTCGAGCGAGGGCCGCTTTTTCCCGAGCGGTCCTCGCCTTGCGCCCCCGTTTTTCGCTAGGGTCTGTTCTGTCTAATGAGTGAGACCAAAGGTTTCAGCGGCATCGGCCCGATCGTCTATCTGGCCGACAACTGGATCAGCCGGATCGGCATTCTGCTGACGACCACCGGCGGAGTGGCGTGGATGTTCACGCTGCCGGCGCAGTTTGGCGGCGGGGATACGAATCCCTATCTGGCGCTGCTGAGCGTCTTTACTCTGCCGGCGATCTTCTTTCTGGGGCTGGTGCTGATTCCGGTTGGGATTCGGCTCAAGGAGAGGCGCGAGCGCAAGGCGGGTATCTATCCGACCAGCTTCCCGGCGCCGTCACTGGCGAATCCCGAATTTCGCAAGCTGGCGTCGTTCGTCCTGATCGCGACGGCCGCCAACGTCGTCATCGGCGGCCATCTGACCTACTCGGCGATCGAGTACATGGACTCGACCAGCTTCTGCGGTCAAGCCTGCCACATCATGGAGCCGGAGTTCACGGCCTGGCAGGTCGCCCCGCACTCCCAAGTCACCTGCGTCGAGTGCCACATCGGCGCCGGAGCGGCCAATCTGGTGGCGGCGAAGCTCAACGGCGCCAAACAGCTCATCGAGGTCATCACCGGAACCTATCCCACCCCGGTGCCGACGCCGGTGCACAACCTCGCCCAAGGCGATCTGACCTGCGGCGACTGCCACAGCAACCGCGATCTGGGCGTGAAGCGCAAGGAGTGGATCCGCTTCGCCGAGGACGAGCAGAACACGGCGACCCGCACCGAGGTCCTGCTCGCCGTCGGCGGCAGCGAGAACCCGAAGGGCGCGCATGGAGCTCACATGTCCGGCGGCGCCTGGGTGGAGTATCGCTCGAACGAGAAGCGCACCGAGATTCCCTGGATGCGCTACCGCTCGCCGGCCGGCGAGGAGACGGTTTTCGCCGCCGCCGGTTGGACCGAGTCGCGCGCCGACGAGCTCCATCTGCGGCGGATGGACTGCACCGACTGCCACAACCGCGCCGCGCACAGCTTTGAGGACGCCTCCATGGCGATCGACGAGGCGATGGCCGCGGGCAAGATCGATCCATCGCTGAGCTTCATCAAGCGCCAAGGTCTCGAGGCGCTCAAGGCCGGCTATGAGAGCCGCGAGCAGGCGCGTGAAGCGATCCCGCAGGCGATCCGCACGTTCTACAGCGGGCAGGGCGGAGCGCCGGGGGCCGCTGTCGACGAGGCCGCCGCGCAGCTGGTGGCGATCTACGAGCGCAACATCTTCCCGCAGTGGGGCGTGGATTGGCAGACGCACCCCAACTTCAACGGGCATGAGACCAATCCCGGCTGCTTCCGTTGCCACGATGACGGCCACGTCACCCAGGACTCCCAGGCCCGCGAGATCGGCGACGATTGCACCGCCTGCCACGTGATCCTCGCCGAAGGCCAGCCGATCAGCGCCCCGGACGGCCGCATGACGCTGACCTCGACCGGAAGCAGCGGCCTTCCCGGAGCGATGAGCTTCCAGACGCCGGCGGGCGAGGCGAGCTTCAACCATGCCGAGCACGTGAACTACGAGAACGGCGAGTGCACCGCCTGCCACAACGCACTGTTCCCGATGTCGCGCGCGCCCTTGAATTACGGCGACAACTTGCACCGCACCGCCGAGGCCAACGAGACTTCCTGCGCGGCCTGCCATGTCTCCGGCGGCGAGGCGTTCGCTTCGGCCGGCAACTGTTCGCGTTGCCATAGCGGTTTGAGCGAGCCGCGCGGCGTGATGGCGTCGGCGAGACCCACGGAATCCGCGCTGCCCGCCGAGATGAGCTACGCGACCGATCTGGGCAGCGTCCTGTTTGACCACGCCGAGCACCTCGAACTCTCCGAAGGCCGCTGCCAGGACTGCCACAACACGCTGTTCGGCATGACCAAGGGGGCGAATCTTGGCTACGGAGGTCGCGATTTCCATCGTGGCGCCGAAGCGGCTAAAACTTCCTGTGCGGGCTGCCATGCGCCCGGCGAAGAGGCCTTTGCCGCCGCCGACAACTGTAGCCGTTGCCACACCGGACTCGGCGAGCCCAAACCGACGCCGGTGACCGGGCTGAGCGGCATCCCCGCGTTCCCGAACGTCGATACCCGGCTGGGGCCGGCGCGCTTCGACCACGAAAAGCACGTGGATCTGGCGAAGAACGACTGCCAGAGCTGTCACAACAAGATCTTCCCGCTCAGCAAGGGCCTGCTCGGTTACAAAGACAACCTGCACAAGACCGCCGAGAGCGCGAGAACCTCCTGCGGCGCCTGCCACCGCCCCGGCGGCGAGGCGTTCGCTTCGGAAGACAACTGCCTGAAGTGCCACGCCGACGCCTCCACGCAGGCGCGAGGCTCGGCGCTAGGGCTGCCCGAGCTGGTCCACTACGCCAACCGGCTCGGGCCGGTGGCCTTCAACCATGACCAGCACATCGTCGACGCCAAGGGCGAGTGCAAGGCCTGCCATCCCGATGTTTTCGAGATGAAGCCGGCCGGCTCGCTGCCGCGCTACTCCGACGACTACCACCGCGAGGCCGAGGCCAGCGGGACCTCGTGCGCGAAGTGCCATTCGCCGAAAGGGGAGGCCTTCGGCACGCTCGACAACTGCACGCGCTGCCATGAAGGGCTCGAGCTCAATCGTCAGGCCGCGCTGTGGGGCTCGCCGTGGATGATGCTGCTGTTGCTGGCGATGCCGTGGAACATGGCGGCGCAGGACAAGGGCGGCTACGTCGGCTCGAAACGTTGCGCAATTTGCCACCAGGACCAGTCGCACGCCTTCGCGGGCAACCCCCACGCGCTGCTGGCGACATCCGAGCGTTGGGAGGCCCAGGAGATCGCCTGCGAGAGCTGCCACGGACCGGGGCTGGCGCACGTACAAGCTTTGGACCCGGCGCCGCTGGCGGTCTGGGCCGAGGCGCAACCCGACAGGGTGAACCAAGCCTGCCTGGACTGTCATCGAGCCGGAACCCAACACTCCGGCCGTTTTTTTTCCGATCACCTGCGCAACCGGGTCGCCTGCACCGGCTGCCACCAGGCGCATGAGGCGCCGGCGCGCCCGCTGCTGATCAGCGAGACCGACGCGCTGTGCTCGTCATGCCATCTCGAGGTCAGCGCCGCCTTCCGTCGGCCCTACACGCACAATCTGCATGACGGGACGATCTCGTGCGTGGACTGCCATTCGCCGCACGGCCAGCCGCAGGTCTCGCCGGCGGCGAGTCGCGTCTCGGTCAATGAGACCGCCTGCCTGAACTGTCACGGCGACAAACGCGGCCCCTTCCCCTTCGAGCATGCGCCGGTGAAGATGGAGGCCTGTTCGGTCTGCCATGAGCCGCACGGCTCGGCGAACCCGCGCATGATGGTGCGCCACAACGTCGCCCAGCTTTGCCTGGAGTGCCATACGACCTCGCTGGCGGCGCTGGGCGGCTCGCCGCCGGCTTTTCATGACCTGCGCAGCGCGCGGTTTCGCTCCTGCACCGGCTGCCACTCGAAGATCCACGGTTCGTTCGTGAGTCGAGACTTTTTGAGATGACCGCACGGCTCGTGTTCGCGCTGTTGGCTTGCGCCGCGGCGGCGACGCCGCAGACCGGCGCCGCCTCGAGCGGCGGTTCCGGCGAGGCCTGGAGCGGCTTCGCCGATGTGCGCAACCGCTTCGTGAAGGAGGTCGGCGGCGACCTGCAGGTCTACCGCAGCATCGTCAATCTGGGCGAAGGGCCGCGGTTGTACGAGGGCGAACTGCACTATGAGAACCCGGGCGGCCGCTGGGCCGACGAGATGACGCTGACCGGCGACGCGCTGGGCGGGGACCCGTCGAACTCGGTGTTCTTCGGACTCGGGGCCGCGGAAAAATACGACCTGCGGCTGCACTACCGCAACTTCGCCTACTTCAACAACCTGCCGAGCTTCGCCAACCCTCTGCTCGAGGAGGGGCTGCTGCTCAGCCAGAGGGCTCTCGACCTGACGCGGCGGCAGACCGATCTCGAACTGAAGCTGTTGCCCGGCCACACCTTCGAGCCGTTCTTCGGCTTCTATCGCGCCGACGGTTTCGGGCGCGGGGTGACGACCTACGTCACCGACGGCAACGAATTTCCGGTCTCGACCGAACTCGACGACGCGCTCACCACCGTGCGCGGCGGGCTGAAGGTCAACCTCGGCAACTACGACTTCACCGTGGAGCAGGGGCGCACGGACTTCTCCGACGACCAGAGCGTCTTTTTCAACGATCCCGACCCCAATACGGGCAACCGCAGAAACCGGCTTTTTGGGCGTGAGATTCTGCTCGATGAATTGGCGCAACGCTACCGGGCCGACGGCCGGGGCCAGTTCAGCCGCGGCGTGGTGCAGGGCCGGCCGCTGAGCATCCTTTCCTTCTCGGGACAGTTCCTCTACAGCCAGCCGAAGTTGGATGTCAGCCACGATCTCGCTGCGGCCGGTTCCTTCGTGTCGCTGAGCAATCTGAGCCCGTTTGGTTCGACCGTCGAGCAAAGTCTGGCCGATGCCAACCGGCCGCACAGCTCGGCCTCGTGGAATACCGAGCTGCGGCCGCACGCGCGCCTGCGGATCGTGCAGAGTTGGTTCACCGACCGCTACCACGTCTCTTCCGGGTCGACGCTGACGCAGACCCTCAACCTGGGTGATCCGTCGAGCTTTGCGGCGGTCAACACGCTGGCATTCAACTACAGCCGGCACCAGGTCGACGCGATTTTCGACATCAACCGCCACGCCACCATCCGCGGCGGACACCGCTACGACTGGGGCTCGGCGGAGACGCCGCCGGCTTCGCTGCAGTTCGGGACGGATCCGCGCAACCAGGGCTCGTTGCGGCGACATGTGGCGTTGGCGGGCGCGGCGGGACGGTTTCTTGATGGACGGCTGCGGGTGACGGCGGATTTCGAGGCCTCGCCGGGCGATGAGACCTTCTTCCGTACGGGTCTGATGGATTACCGCCGCGGGACTCTGCGGGTGCGCCATCGGCTCACGCAGACCGTCTCGCTGCAGGGCTCCTACGTGGCGCTGAGGAACAAGAACGACGCCCCGGACGTCAATCTCGACTTCGCCAGCCGGCAGGCTTCCGGAGCGGTCTCATGGACGCCGCGCAGCGGGCCGGTCTCCTTGGTGGCCGACTACACCCACGCGTTGATCCGCTCGGACATCGACATGCTGCAATTGCCGTTTTTTGGGGTCGAGCAGGCCAGCTATCGCGACCGCGGGCGCTTCGCCGGCGCCTACGTCGAGGCGCAGCTGCCCCGGGAGGCCAGCCTGCGGTTCGGCGGCGCGCTGGCGCTGAACCGCGGCAGCCGGGAGACGGATTTCTACCAGCCTCGTGTGGATCTTTCGGCGCCCATGACGGATCGTCTCGACTTCGTGAGCGGCTGGCGTTACTATGCGTTCGGCGAGACGTTTTTGCGCAACAGCGGATTTCGTACGCACACGTTTTCGATTGGGCTGCGCGGCCGGTTGCGCTGATTCGGTCTTTCGCCTTTGGCGCCTGGATTGCCTTCAAGAAAGGTGATCGGGAGGTAAAGACGAGATGAACGCACACGTACTGCTTGTCATGCCTGCAGCCGATCGAGACCAGATGCTGCAGGTTGCAGCCGATAGCGGCTTCCAATTCGACTGGGCTGACACTTGCCACGCAGCCCGGCGGGCTCTGCGAAAGGGCGAATCGTTTGATGTGGTCGTCACTGATCTGACATTGTGCGACGGCAACTGGCTCAGTGTTTATCAGGACCTGAGCGTCGGCAACATTCCGGCGGAGATTATCGTCGTGACTCCGCAACGGGGTGTCAACGTCGAGGAAATCAAGGCCTACGGGGTCCATGCGGTTCTGGGGCAGCCCCTGGAGCGCGCGGAGGTCCTCGGAGCTCTCCAGGCTGCGACGACGCATGCCGAGGCGCGGGTCTAGCCTCGAGAGGTGGGGCATCGCGCCCTGGTAGCGCGTTCTCACCCGAAAGGTGAGGATCTATCCAACCTGCCGCCCCGGCCAGCAATGAACCGGGGCGGACGTACGAGCGCCGTCCGGGCTACCAGCGCGGCAGCTTGCGGGTCCACTCCGGGTCGACGTATTTGCGCATCTCCGCCTGATCGTCTCGCTTGCGGTAGGGAATCTTTTCGTAGCGCTCCTTCAGACGCGCAATCTGGTCGTAGTCCAACTCGACGCCCAATCCACCCTTGTTCGGGATTTTGACCTTGCCGCCTTCGATCGGAATGCGGCCGCCGGCGACGATCTCATCCGAACTCTGCCAGGGGTAGTGCGTATCGCAGGCGTAGGTCAGCTGCGGGGTTGCGGCGGCGACGTGCGCCATCGCCATCAGGCTGACGCCCATGTGCGAATTCGAGTGCATCGACAGCGCGATGCCGAACGTTCCGCACAGCTTGCCCAACTGCTGAACCTGGCGCATGCCGCCCCAGAAATGGTGATCGCACAGCACCACCTGGACAGCGTCGGTGCGAATCGCCTCGGGCATGTGCTGGAAGGCCGTCACCGCGACGTTCGAGGCCAGCGGCGTGTCGATGCCGCGCTCGAGCAGTCCTTTGCGCACCGCCGCCATGCCGTCGATGCCGGCGGCGGGGTCTTCGAGGTAGCCGCCGTCGGCTAACTCGTCCTTGAGAGCCACGCCGACCTGGATGGATGTCTCCACCGTCCAGGCTGAGTTGGGGTCGATGCGCGCCGGGCAGTCCGGGAACGCCTGCCGCAACTGTTTGATGGTCTCGATCTCGATTTCCGGGTCGAGCACGCCGCCCTTGAACTTGATGTCGTGGAAGCCGTACTCCTCCTTCATCATGCGGACCTGGCGGACGATCGACTCCGGCGTCAGGCATTCGCCGTATTTGTCCTCGCGAACGTCGTCGCCTTCGCCGCCGCCGCCGGCATGCTTGTAGAAGGGGTAGGCGGAGAACTCCACTGCGTCGCGTACGCGCGTGCCGAGCAGATCGCAGACGGGCACGCCGGTCGCCTTGCCGATCAGATCCAGGCAGGCGGTCTCGATGGCGGAGTAGGTGCGCGGGTTCTCGTCGAGCGGGTTCTCGCCCGGCGTGTGCATGGTGTGCGAGCGGTCGAGCCCGTCGCCGACGCCTTCCACCAGATCCAGCAGCAGGCCGGTCAGTCGCCAGGCGTCCGCGCCGACGATGCGTTCGCGCATCGCCCGGAGCGCGTTGGCGGGCCCGTCGCCGCCATAGGTCTCGGCGATGCCGATGACGCCGTCTTCGCTCTCGAGCTCGAGCACGTTGCGCAGGGCGTAGGGCTGGTGCAGGCCGTAGGAAGAACGCAGGGGCGGGTCGGCGATGGCCACCGAGTGTACGCGCATGTCGACGATTTTCATGAACCTCCCATTTTACGCCGCTATGATGGAAGAAGCGTCACCTGACGCTATTCCATGAGTTCAACCGTCTCTCAATCCGCTGTTCTGGCGGAACGGCGGAACTTCACCCTGCTCAGCGCGGGGATGGTTCTGTTGTGCTTGGCGCACCTGCTCACTGACTTGTTTTCGAGCACGATCGCCACGTTGCAGCCGATTCTGGGCGAGCGTTTCGATCTTTCTCTCACACAAGCCGGACTGCTGGGCGGTGTGTTCATGTTTTCCTCGGCGGTGCTGCAACTGCCGTTCGGAGTCTTGAGCGACCGGCTGCACTCGCGCCTGTTCAGCGTCTTCGGGCCTCTGGCGGCGGCGATTTTTCTCTCGCTCGTGGGAATGGCGAGCGGCTTCGGCATGTTGCTGGCGCTATCGGCGCTGGGCGGCATGGGCGTAGCGGCGTTCCATCCGCAGTCGACGAAGGAAGCCGCGCGCCTGTCGGGCGACCGCAAGGGCCTGGGCGTGGCGCTGTTCATTACCGCCGGCACATTCGGACTGGCCTGCGGGCCGCTGTACTTCGCCTGGGTGATCTCGGCTTTTACCTTCGACCGCTTCTATCTGGCGATGATCCCCGCGATCGTCGTCTGCGGCCTGCTGTTGTGGAAGCTGCCTGAATCCGGGGCGGCCTCGTCGGGGCCCCGCAAGATCGACTGGGAGGCGCTCGGCGCCCGCTGGAAGCCGCTCAGCCTGCACTACACCCTCGTCGTGCTGCGCTCGATCGTGCAGTTGGGCATCGGGCAGTTCCTGACGCTCTATCTGACCCGCGAGCGGGCGTTTTCGATGGAGGATGCGAGCCTGGTGCTGGCGGCCTTCTTCCTGGCCGCGTCGACGGGGTCTTTCGCCGGCGGATCGCTCGCCGACCGCATCGGCGGCAAGAGCGTGGTGGTGCTGTCGATGACGGCGTCGTCGCCGTTCCTGGCGGGGTTCTTGATGACCGACGGCCTGCTGTCGCTGGCCTGTCTGTTCCTGGGCGGCATGATCCTGCTGTTGACCATTCCGGTGAACGTGGTGATGGCGCAGGATTTGGTCCCGTCGCAGGCGGGCACGGTGACTTCGCTGATGATGGGCTTTGCTTGGGGCGTGGCCGGCATCACCTTCATCCCGCTGATCGGCTGGATCGGCGACCACACCGGCTTGCAAACCGTGTTGTGGGGAGTGGCGTTGGCGCCGCTGCTGGGGATCTGGCCGGCGCTGAAGCTGCCGCGCACCTAGCCCGAGTTTCGCGATTCGACCGCAAGAACGGCTAATTTTAGCGGAATTCGGAGGCTAACCTCTTCGTTGCCAACGGCGACGGTTGGCAAAGCGGCTGTAGTGCCGACCTACCCTCTTTACTTTCTAAATCCTCGCTGCAAACTGGAAGCATGTTTCTGCGGGCGCGCACGCGGCGCAAGGACGGCAAGCAGCACCGCTACTGGAGCGTCGTAGAGAACCGGCGCGTGCGCGGCGGGCGCGTGGTGCAACGCCAGTTGCTGCATCTGGGCGAACTCAACGACTCCCAACGCGCCGGCTGGGTGCGCACCATCGAGACGCTCGACGAGCAGCGCGGACGCAGCGGGCAACTGGCGTTGTTTGCCGACGACCGCGAGCAACTGCCGCCGCTGGAGTGCGAAGCGGTGCGCGTGCGCGTGGCGGCTCTGCGGCTGCGGCGGCCGCGGCAGTTCGGGGCCTGCTGGCTGGCGCTGGAGCTGTGGAGCTTGCTGGGCTTGGATCAATTCTGGCAAAGCCGTTTGCCCGAAAGCCGCAAGGGGACGCGTTGGGCGAGCGTGCTCGCCGCGCTGGTCGCCTACCGCCTGATCGACCCGGGCAGCGAATGGCGGCTGCACCGCCAGTGGTATCACTCGAGCGCCTTGGGCGATCTGCTCGGCGAGGACTTCGCGCTGGCGGCCAAGGACAAGCTGTACCGTTGCCTGGACCTGCTCACGGCGCATCGCGAAGCGTTGTTCGTGCATTTGCGGCAGCGCTGGGGCGAGCTGTTCGAGGCGCAATGCGAGGTGCTGCTCTACGACTTGACGAGCACCTATTTCGAGAGCGATCCGCCCAAAGATCCGCACAGCAAGCGGCGCTTCGGCTACAGCCGCGATCATCGTCCCGACTGCACGCAGGTGGTGGTGGCGCTGGTGGTGACGCCGGACGGGCTGCCGGTGGGGTATGAAGTCTATGCCGGCAACACCCACGAGGCGTCGACGCTGGAGGAGTTTCTTGACCGCGTCGAGCGCCGTTGGGGCCGGGCGCGCCGGACGTGGCTGATGGACCGCGGCATTCCCACCGAGCGCACGCTGGAGAAGATGCGCGCGCGGGGCATCGACTATCTGGTGGGCACGCCGAAAGGACGGTTGGGCAAGCTCGAGCGGCAGTTGTTGGACAAACCTTGGGTGCAAGCGCGCGAAACGGTGGCGGTGAAGCTGCTCGCCGGCGACGGCGAACTTTATATCTTGGTCGAAAGCAAGGACCGGGTGGCGAAAGAGCGCGGCATGCGGCGGCGCAAGCTCAAGCGGCTGTGGGCGCGGCTGGGCGAGTTGCGCGCCCGCAAGCAGCTCTCGCGCGACGCCTTGCTGCTGGCGCTGGGGGCGGCTAAAAAGGAAGCCGGACGCGCCTGGCGCCTGGTCCGGTTGCGCCTGCCGGACTCCGGCGAAGCGGTCACGCCGGCCACCTTCAGCTACCAGCTCGACCGCGGCAAGCTCCGCCAAGCGATCCGCCGCGAAGGCCGCTATCTGCTGCGTTCGAACATGCAGACGGCCTCGCCTGAGCTGGTGTGGGAGAACTATCTGCTGCTGACGCGCATCGAGCAGGCCTTCAAGGAGCTCAAGAGCGATCTCGCCATCCGGCCGGTGTATCACCAGCTTGACCAGCGCATCGAAGCGCACGTTTTCGTCAGCTTCCTGGCCTACTGCCTGCACGCGACGCTGACGAACCTGGCGCGCCGCCACGCCGGCGGCCTGACGGCGAGAGCAATTCTGGAGAAGCTCTCGACGATCATGATGATCGACGTGCACCTGCCCACCACCGACGGCCGCGAGATCCTGCTGAGCCGCTACACCGAGCCCGACGCCGATGTCGAGCTGCTGCTCAGCCAACTCAACCTGCGCCTGCCAAGCCAGCCTCCACCCCGCATCCACAACCTCGAATCCGAATCCCTGTAGTGCCGACCTTTTCGAGGCCTGCGCTGCAAACAAACAACTTAACCTCTCCCACCCCGGCGAATCGCGAAACTCGGGCTAGAAAGCTAAAACGCCCCCGAGAGAGCTTCCCGGGGGCGTTTCGCGCTTACTTGCCTTCGCCGTACTTCCGCTTGCGGCGCTCGATCGCTTCCTCGATCGCCTTGTGCGCCGCCTCGCGGCCTTCCCAGCCGCGGATGTCGACTTTCTTGCCCTCGAGGTCCTTGTAAATCGAGAAAAAGTGCTCCACCTCGCGCAGGCGGTGCGCACGCATGTCGTCGAGACTGTCGACCTCGTTGAAGCGCGGGTCGACGGTCGGCACCGACAGAATCTTCTCGTCCTCGCCCTTTTCGTCGTGCATGCGGAACAGGCCGATCGGCTTGGCCTCGATCAGACAGCCGGTGAAGGTGGGCGAACGCGTCATGACGAAGATGTCGAGGGGGTCGCCGTCGTCAGCGAGCGTGCCGGGAATGAAGCCGTAGGCCATCGGGTAGTGCACGGCGGAGTAGAGCACGCGGTCGAGTCGGAACATGCCCAGCTCGGAGTCGTACTCGTACTTGTTCGAGCCGTCCTGCTGGATTTCAACGATGGCGTGGACCACGCGGGGCGCATCCGGCCCCGGCGGAAGAGTCGTCAGATCTCGAAAGTTCATCAAAATGAAAAAGCGGCCCGCCGTCGAGCCGCGCTCCCTTCACTCTATTATCGGTTCTTTAGGCTTTTCCCGCACCCCGCGCGGAGCCGGACGCTTTCTTGGCGCGTCCCTTGCGCCCCCCGCGCTTGCCCGGTTTGAGGCGGGTCGACGAGGTGGCCCAGCGGCCGATGCGGAAGTCGTCGGCGTAGCCGGCCGTCAGATTTGCGATGCGGACGGCGAGGCGGCCGCTGGAGTCGCAGGTGTAGGTTTCTTGGATCACCTGGGAGGCGGCCGATTGCGACCAGGTGATGGGCGTGGCGGCCAGGTCTTCGCCGCGCATCTCGGGTGCGAACGCGAAGATGATCTCATCCCACAGCGTGATGTCGCCGGCCGGCTTGCCGTCTTCGGTGAGGTGGCTGCACTCGAGGTAGCGAAACTTGCCGATGTTGTGGACCGGCTGGTAGCTGCGCTCGATCCTTAGCGGCTCCTCCTCGGAGGAGGGCAGGGGAGCGCCCTTGGAGAACAGCGGATCAAACGTGATTTCGCGCCCCGAGTCGGCTTCACGGTAGACGCCGAAGTAGCGCGTGAAGCGGTCGCGCAGCACGAACCCCTTGAGCGCGTCGGCCTGGACTCCCAACCCGATCGCGGTGGAGGAGCGGCCGTGGGCGGAGCGCTTCACCCGCCGGCCGAAACTTTCCCGCAGACCGCGCGGCACCAGCGGGAGCTCGCTGCCGCCGCCGGCGACGTAGACGGTCTCGATGCGGCGGTTGCCGTCATCGGCGCCGTCGGCGTGAAAGCCGTTGCGGCCGAGCAGATCCGAGACGGCGTTGAGCGTCTCATCCACCGCCGGCCGACTGTGCTGGTAGAAGTCGTCCACCGGGATCGCCACCGAGCCCATCCCTTCACGGACCAGGTCGAGGTCAATGGTGACCTTGCGTGAGTTCGGCTTGACGCCTTCCTTCTTCTGCCGGCACTCCTCGCGCAGCAGGAACCATTCGGTTTGCGAAAGCCCCTCGCGCTCTTCCTCCGACAGCCCGGCTTCGGCCAGGGCCGATTCGGCGAGGATGTCATCGAAATCGTCGCCGCCGAGGGTGGAGATGCCTTCCGAACTCAGCACGCGATGCTCGGGGCCGATCAGTTCCACCAGCGACACGTCGAAGGTGCCGCCGCCCAGGTCGTAGACCAGCACATAGCGCACCTGCTGGGCGTCACTGACCGGGTTGAGGTGCGAGTACTCGATCGCCGCCGCCGACGGCTCGTTGAGCAGGCCGAGAACCTCGAAACCGCCCCAGCGAAAAGCCTCGGCGGTCAGAAAGCGCTGGTTGGTATTGGCGTTGGCGGGAACGCCGAGCTGCACTTCGAGGGTCGACAGATCGCCGGGGGCGTTGGAGTTCTCCTGGATCTGCTGACGCAGCGTCGTCGTCATCTCCGACAGAACAGTTTGCAGCGGAACCACCGCATCGCCCAGCTCGAGCTCGGTCAAGGGGCCGGCGTGGGAGAGGATGCGCTTCATTGAGCGGACGATCGTCCAGCCCGGATCGGCCTGCAGTTCCCAGGCCTGCCAGCCGTAGCGGCGCTCATCTCCGCGGGCGGCCACCAGCGGCGGAAACCAGTCGCGCACATCCCCGTCGGGCCCTTCGAATTGGACGATCGGGTAGTTGCCCCGGTCAGCCGCGGCGATCACAATCCGCGTGGTTCCAAAATCGATTCCCAGTCGCATGAAGACAAGCTCGGCGGTGCGCGCAGTTTGTTTGAGTATAAGCCGAATTGGCAAGCTCGCCAGCCCGCTACACTGACGGTTTTGATGCGTGGCCGCGAAATCATCCGCTGGACTCTGCTGGGAATTGTCGCCTGGTTTCTGCTCTTCGACGGCGTCTGGCTCCGCGGGGTCATCGGGCCGGATGAGCCGCGCTACGCCTCGATCGCACGGGAGATGTGGGTCTCGGGCGACTGGGTGACCCCGCGTCTGGCCGGCGAGCCATGGTTTGAGAAACCCGCGCTGCTGTACTGGATGGGGGCGGCCGCGATGGCGCTGGGCGCGGCGGACGATCAGGCGACGCGCTACCCGGTGGCGGCGCTGAGTCTGGCCTTTCTGGTCTTCTTCCACTGGCGGCTGCGGCGGAGCTTTGACGCAGAGACCGCCGACATCGCCGCGGCGGTCTTGCTCACGAGCGCCGGTTGGGTGGCGTTCAGTCAGGCCGGGGTGTTTGATCTACCGCTGACGGCGGCGGTTTCGGCTGCGTTGCTGCTGCTGCTCGAATGGGTCGACGACCCGCGTGACACCAGCCGGCTGCCTTGGTTTGGCGCGCTGTTGGGGGTGAGCGTGCTGGCCAAAGGGCTGGCCGGCCCGGCGGTGGCCACGATGGCGGCGCTGGGCGTCTGCACCGTGCGCGGCGTCCGGCCGGTGGCGCGCGCCTTGATCCACTGGCGGACCTTGCTGCCGTTTGCGGCGGTCTGCGGACCCTGGTATCTGCTCTGCTATCTGCGCAACGGCGACGCCTTCGTCGAGGAATTTCTGTGGCGGCATCATGTGCTGCGGCTGATCAGCCCGGAGCTGCAGCACGTGCAGCCGTTCTGGTTCTATCTGCCGGTGATTCTGGTGGCTCTGCTGCCGTGGTCGCCGGTGTTGTTCGCACTGGGGTGGCGGCGGCTGTGGGCGGACCCGCAGACGCGGTTTCTGCTGGCGTGGGCGGGAGGGACGTTGCTGTTTTTCTCCGCGGCGACGAACAAGCTGCCCGGCTACATCCTGCCCGCGCTGCCTCCGGCGGCGGCGCTGATCGCTTTGCGGCTGCGCTTGGCTCCGGCTCCGCGGAGGGCGTTGGCGGCGGCCGCGCTGCTGCTGGGACTGCTGCCGCTGGCGGCGGCGCTGCTGCCGGAGGCGTTGGCATCCGGCCTGCCGCGCGCGTGGCCGCCGCGTAACCTGTCCTGGAGTCTGGCGGTCATGCCCGTCGCGGCGCTCGTCCTGGCGGTCTGGGCGGCGTGGACGGGCCGGCGGCGCGAAGCCGTGGCGGTGGTCGCGCTGGCCGCCGCCCTCGGCCTGTTTTCGCTCAAGCGGGCGGTCTATCCGCAACTCGACGCAGCCGCCGGCGCCCGCGGCCTGTTCGCGCCGCAGCAAGCTCCCATCGAGCAGCTGTGCCTGGGCGACGTGCGGCGCCATGTGGTCTATGGCGTCGGCTTTTATGGCCATCACCGGATCCCACTCTGCGAAGACGAGAAGCGAGCTTTTCGCATCGAGGGCAATCCGCCCGTAATCTTTGTTCCGTAACCCTTTTCAACTCGACTCCGAAGGGAGTAACCAGCGGCCGGCTCCCCCGGCCGGTCCGCCTACGGAGCAAGATATGGTTGAAAATTCCACTTCCCATGGTGATTCGCAATTGACGCGCAAGGAACAGGAGTTGCTCGAACTGCTCGAGCAGAACCCTGGACGTTGCTTCTCTCGCGCCTTTCTCCTGCGCCGGATCTGGGGCTACAGCGACGGCGCCCGGACGCGGACCGTCGACGTCCACGTCAGTCGTTTGCGCAAGAAGCTCGAGAGCCGGGCCGATATTGCCATTCACACCGTGGTGCGGCACGGCTACGTGCTCGAGCAACGTTTGGCCGGACAGTCGGAGGATCCGCCGCAACTCGACGGCCCTTTGGAAGCCGATGACCGCCTGGATCGCCCTTCGTCGCGCAACCATTCCTCGATCCGGCTGAGCGGGTCGCACCGCCGTTCCGCCGTCGGCGGCACGCTGCTGTAGCGGCGCCGCCTCGGCCCTGAACTTGCTTCTCACTCCTCCCGCTCTACAGCGGTTCGCGGGAATCGTCTTCCCGCTCCGTTTCCTTCCCGTCGGGAGGAAATCTGGCCATCCGCCGTTGTCGCTCGCAGTCGTCGCGCCATCGCGCTAATCTATTACCACCATGAGGCTTCTTTGCGGCGTCTTGTTGCTGATATCGCTGGTTTCGGCGGTCTCGGCGCAAGGCCCTTATCAGGCCGATTGGGATTCGCTGGACCAACGCCCGGCGCCGGAGTGGTATCTCGACGCAAAGCTCGGCATCTTCATCCATTGGGGCGTCTACTCCGTTCCCGCCTTTTCGACGCCCGATCAGTACGCGGAGTGGTACTGGAATCGGCTGAAAAACGATCCGGGCCCCGACGCGCCGCAGAAGGCGAGCGACCTGCATGCCGCCACCGTCGGCTTCCACAACCGCGTTTACGGCGAGGATTTCGCCTATGCGCAGTTCGCGCCGCTGTTCCAGGCCGAGCTGTTCGATCCTGACGAATGGGCGGAGCTGTTTCGCCGTGCCGGCGCGAAGTATGTGGTGCTGACTTCCAAGCACCACGACGGTTTCTGCCTGTTTCCCTCCGAAGAGGCCAATCGCAACTGGGGCCGCCCGTGGAATTCCGTCGACGCGGGGCCGGGCCGCGATTTGTTGGGGGAGTTGGGCGACTCGGTCCGCGCCAAAGGCCTGGAGATGGGCTTTTACTACTCGCTGTATGAATGGTTCAATCCGCTCTGGCTGGCCGACCGCGAACTCTATGTCGAGCGCCACATGATTCCGCAGTTCAAGGACGTGGTGAGCCGCTATGAACCCGCGCTAATCTTCGCCGACGGCGAGTGGGACATGCCGTCGGAGAATTGGAAGTCCGAAGAGCTGCTGGCTTGGCTTTATAACGAATCGCCGGTGAAGGACAAGGTGATCGTGAATGACCGTTGGGGCAAGGAGACCCGCCACCGCAACGGCGGTTACTTCACCACCGAGTACGGCGCGGGCATGCCGGACGCTTCGCACCCTTGGGAAGAGAATCGCGGGCTGGGCTTTTCTTACGGCTACAACCGCAATGAGCCGCTCGAGAATTACCGCACCGCCAAAGAGCTGATCTGGATGTTCGCCGACCTGGTCGCGCGCGGCGGCAATCTGCTTCTCAATGTCGGCCCGCGCGCCGACGGTAAGATTCCCGAAATCATGCAGCAGCGCCTGCTCGAGTTGGGCGAGTGGCTGGAGGTCAACGGCGAGGCGATCTATGGAACGCGCCCCTGGGAGCGGTCGGCGCAATGGTCCGAGGGTGAAAGGCCGGACCAGGGCTACGGAACCTACAAGGTGAAATACGACATTCTCGAGATGGCCGGACAGGCGCCGCGTAACGGCCGGGCCGTCAAGCAAGTCTTCTTTACGTCGAAACAAGGTAACCTATATGCAATCACTCCCGGTTGGCCCGGTGAGAGCTTGCGCCTGCGTAACGTCCGCGGATCAAAAAAAGACACGGTCGTTACGCTGCTGGGTTACGATCCACCCCTCGCCTGGACCCGCAAGGGGGACGATCTGCTGATCCAGCTTCCCGCGCTGGGGCCCGGCGAAGCGCCTAGTCGACACGCTTTCGCCTTCAAGCTCACTTCGATCGACCCTGCCGGCGAATAGAGCAACTATGGCTGCCAAGAAAAAAGCAAAAACCAAATCGAAAGCGAAAGCGAAACCGAAAGTTTCCAAGGCCCTGCGCCGTGATGTGGAGCGCGAACTTCTCGACAACGGGATCCGCGTCATCACTGAGCGCGTGGAAGGGTCGCCCGGCGTAGCGCTGTCGGTTTGGGTCAACGCCGGTTCCCGCTATGAAGAGTTGGCCGAGAGCGGGATGACCTATCTCATCCAGCAGATGGCCTTCCATGGCACTGAAAACCATTCCGCCGCCGACATCGCGAAGACGATCGACAGCATCGGGGGGAAGGTCGAAACCGAAACCGGGCGCGACTACGCCGCCTATTTCGCCCAGGTCGACTCCGATCATGTCGAGCCGGCGCTGGATCTGTTGGCCGAGTTGACGCTGCGGCCGAAGCTGCCCAGCTCCGCGCTCAGCGCCGAGGCCAAGAAGGTGCTCGAGGAGCTGCGAGCGGCGGAGAAGGATGCTGAGTTCGTGCTCGACCGGATGTTCTACCGCAGCTTCTGGAAGGGGCACGGTCTGTGCCGCCCGCCCAAGGGCCGGCTGCTGACATCGAAGGGGCAAACCAAGCTCGAGAATTTCAAGCCGAAGTCCGTCCAGCGCTATCACCAGCGCAGTCACCACCCGCTGGCGATCACCATCGTGGCGGCCGGCGATTTGCAGCACGAGCAGATGCGCGATCTGATCGAGAAGCGTTACGGCGATCTCGAGGAGCCGAAAAAGCGCGTCTCCACCACGACGCCGGCGAACTTCAAGTTTCTGGCGCTGCGCAACCGGCCGCAGTTCAGCCAGATTCGCTTCCGCGTGGGCGTGCCGGCCTGCTCGGCCGACGACGCCGACCGCCACGCAGCCGGACTGCTCAACGCGATCCTCGGCGGCGACGCCGGGTCGCGGCTGGCCAACATCGTCCGCGAGGAAGAGCTGCCGGTGGCGGAAGCGAAATCCGAACTGGTGATGTACGCCGACGCCGGCTGCCTCTCGGTGCACGTGCGCACCTCGCGCAAACACGCCCAGGAGGCAGTGGAGAAGACCGTGCAGCAGTTGCGGCAACTGGTGGTGCAGGACGTCCCTGACGAGGAACTCGAGCGCGCCAAAGCGACCCGCAAGGCCGACCTGGTGGGGGTGGTCGACTCGCTGCGCAGCCGCGTGGAAGACTTGGCGCGCACCGAGCGCTACTTCGGCAAACTGGTCTGGCTAGAAGACGAGTTGGCGGCGCTCGAAGCCGTCAAGGCTTCACAGCTGCGCACGCTGGCGGCGAACTGGATCGCCCCGCACTACCTGTCGCTGGGTTTGCTGGGCAACCTCAAGGGCGTGAACATCAAGCCGAACCTGTTGCAGTGGTAAGACGGCCGATCCGCGGCCGTCGCCCGGGCTAGCTGCTGGTCTGGATCTTGATGTCCTTGCCGTCCATGAAGGCCGGCGTGGGGAAACCGAACAGCGACAGGCAGGTCGGTCCCATGTCTTCGATGCCGGGGTCTTCGGCCTCGAACTTGCGGTTGGTGAACAGCACGCCGGGGATCAGCGGCGGGTCGATGCAGTGGTCGCCCGACCAGGCCTTGTGGTTGTCCTCGAAGACCGGGCCGCCGACTTTGCCCACGGCCACATCCCAGGCGCTGCGGTAGCCGATGGCGTAACCGACCACCACGTCAGGCGCAACGCGCACGTAGGGGCCGCTGTAGCACTCGATCTTCGGATAGGCGCGCTGGATGGCGACTTCGCCGCGCTCTTCATCGACCAGGCCGGTGAGCTTGTCGGCGATCTCCTGCATCAGCGCCGGCGCGTCCTTCTTCTCGACGATGCCTTTCGCCTCACGGTCCTTGATGTTGAGATAGATGCCCGCCAATCCGAAGCTGTACGCCTTGGTCTTGGACCAATCGATCGCCCGCAGATACGAGTCCTTCTTCAAGTCGGCGCCTTCTTTCACGGCCAGGTAGCCGTTTTCGAGCAGCCAGGTGTTCAGCTGCACGCCGCGCTGGAAGCTCTTGAAGCCGTGGTCGGAGAGCACGAACAGCACGGTGTCGTCGTCCACGTACTTGAACGTCTTGCCGACGATGTCGTCCATGCGCTTGTAGAGATCCTCGATCGCGTTCTGGTACTTGACCATCCCGTTGCCGTTGGCTTTGTGCGCCGGGTGGTTCTCTTCCAGGTACCGGAAGAACATGTGCTGCACGCGGTCGGAGGTGTCGAACACGCAGGTCACCATGCCGCGCTTGGTCTTGTCGAGGGTGGAGAAAAACATCTTCTCGCGCTCGTCACAGACTGAGTAGGCCTGCTCGAGGAAGGCGTCTTCGTCGATCACCCGCTCGTTGAGCGCCCAGGTGTCTTCGGCGAAACCGAGCGTCGAGTAATCCCCCAGCAGCTTGGCCAAGTAGGTGGCGTAGTAGCTGGGGTGCGAAATCGGCAGCGCCGGCGATTCCGGGTCGATTGAGATCGGCGTGCAGTACAACGAGACTTCCGGTTCGGTCGAGACGATGCGGAACTGCGTAATGCCGGTGACTTTGACGCCCATGCCGGCCTTGAAGGTCAGCCGCACCCAGTCGGAGTTCTTGCCCGGCTGGAGTTCGAGCTTTTCGCCCTGCAACTCGAGCGTGGCGTGCCCAGGCTTGCCGTTGGTGGTGAGCTTGAAGGGGATCTTCATCTGCCCATCGCCGGTGAGCGAGTTTTCCGGGCCGGAGATTGCGCCGTTGTAGCCCGAGCCGTTGCGCTGGAGCGGAAAGCGGAAGCCGGCCTCGAAATCGGGGTCGCCTTCGGACTTGGTGGTGAACTCCTGAAAACTTCCCTGGGTGCCGAGCAGGTCGGGCGTGCACATCGCCGACAGCAGCTTTCCTTCGAACTTTTCCGGCGGGAAGGTGATCGGCACACGCAGTACGGTGGCGCCGACATGCTGCTCGCCCAGGATCGACCAGAAAGTCTTCGATTTGCGGCGCAGTTCGACGATCGGCTTGCCCAGCGGAATCGTCCACTTGCCGATCTTGAGCGTCTTCGACGAGGGAGCGACGTGCGAGGAGGCCAGCTCGGGGATGTAGTTCTTGAAGCTGCGGTTCAAGAAGTCGAACATCTGGTGTTTGCCCGGGTTCGAGCCGGTGGCGAAGGTCGACCAGGCGACGGGGCTCAGGGGCGGAAACGTGGTGCGGAGTTTGGAATACTGGCCCTCGTCGCGCAGCTTGGCGAGGTTGGGCATCTTGCCCTCGGCCAGGTATTTTTCGGTCAGCGTCGGCTCCAGGCCGTCCAGACCGAGGAAGATGACCTTCTTGACCTTGGCCTTCTTGTAGCCTTGCGCGCCGCGCAGCGACCGCATCGCTACACGGAAGGGCCAGATCAGCAGCGAAGCCAGTCCGACTAGAAACGCCGCCGCGAGGCTGAAGAACGAACCGACAAACGCGAAGCCGGCGCCGGGACCGACGTAGGCTTCGGCGGCTTGGGGCAGAACAATGGAGAGTACCAGGGCCGCCCCGGCCGCCCGAACGAGAATCCGCATATGCCTCTTATTCTAGGCTGCGGGGAGAGCCGAAGCGATCAGAAGACGTCGTCGGGTGTGATGCGGAGCCCGTAGTCGGGGAGTTCGAGCGCGGGGACTTGGCGAATGTCGCTTGCGGTGACGATGAATAGCTCGCGCGTTTCGGGGTCGGCGAGCCAGATGTGGCGGACGCCCCAGTCGAGGAATTCACGTATTCGCTGCCGCAAGACCTTGAGCGTATCCGAAGGAGAACGGATCTCGACGATCAGCAAGGGCGGGTGCTCGGGGTAGCGGCTCGTCGGCCGAGCGCCTTGAAACACTGCCACATCGGGAATTCGCACTCGATCAGGACTCACCCTCATCCCCGCCTCGCCGGACACGAACAGAGAGTGCTCCTTGCCTGCGCCACGCAACAAGGCCCCAAACGCAATCAACGTCTCACCGTGTTGGAAACTTGTCATCGGACGCTCCACCAGTTCGCCGTCCACAAACTCCGGCGCCCGATCCTCGAATTCAGTCTCGAGGTAGTCCTGCAATGAGATTTGAGCTGTCGCCGACATTTGATCCTCAGCCTACAGCATTCCCGACGCGCTTGCCGGCGAGGGGCTTGATCAAAAACTATCCACCTCGCGATAAGCGGCGATCACAGCCTTTTCGCCTTCCTTGCCCTCGATCGAGTTGCCATGCTCCATGCCCAGCACGCCGTCGAAGCCCTTGTTGTGGATCCACTCAAAGATCTTCTTGTAGTTGATCTCGCCGGTGGTGGGCTCCTTGCGGCCGGGGTTGTCGCCGATCTGGATGTAGGCGATCTCGTCCCAGGCCATCTCCATGTTGGGGATCAGGTTGCCGATGTCGATCTGCTGGTGGTAGAGGTCGTCGAGGATTTTGCAGGACGGCGAGGCGACGCCCTTGCAGATCGCGTATCCTTGCGGCACGCCCCGCAGGAACAGCCCCGGGTGATTGGCGTACCAGTTGAGCGGTTCGAGCACCATCACCAGCCCGGCCGGCTCGCAGACCTCGCACATCGCCTTCAAGTTGGTGATGCAGTTCGCGGTCTGGTAGCCCGGGTCGATTTTCTGATTGACCGCGCCCGGCACAACGGTCGTCCAGGTGGCGTTCAGACGCTTGGCGGCTTCGACGGCCTCGCGCATCTCGGCTTTGAGCGTCTCCTGGTAAGCCTTGTCGGTCTTGGTCACGAAGTCCGACTCGGCAAAGCGGCCGCGGCCGTAGGAGACGAACACGCCCATCGTCATGCCAAGCTGTTCGAGCTTCTTGCCGACGGCGGTTTGCTTGTCCACCGGGAGCTGGTTGGCGCTGTTGTCCTCCCAGGCGGTAAAGCCCTGGTCGGCGGCGAACTGGATTTGGTCGAGCACGTCCTCGCCGGCGTGGTGTTTGAACATGCCGGGGTGCGGAGCGTACTTCAGGCGAAACTTGGCGGCGTTGGAAGCGCCGCGGGCGTTCACGGCGAAGGCGGCGCCGGCGGCGAGGCCGGCGGAAAGGAAGCGTCGACGATGCATGGGGACTCTGGCTCCTCGGCGGCTATTGTCGCACAGCCTCGGCCAGGGCCCCGCCCCTGCGGCGGAACGGCGATGGATACTCGGCGGCGACCGCGGCGTACTGTTCGAACAGTCGCTCGAAGACGCGGTCCCAGGAATTCGCTACCGCATGCTCACGCGCAGCCAACCGCATCCGCCGGTGGCGTTCCGGATCGTCCATCAGCTCGGCGACCGCGGCGATGAAGGACTCCTCGCTCTGCGCCATCACGCCGGTCTCGCCGTCCTTGATCAGATATTTGGGCCCGCCGCCAGTGGTGACGATGCACGGCGTCCCGCTGGACATTGCCTCGTTGATGACGTTGCCGTAGGTGTCGGTGAACGACGGAAAGACAAACAGGTCGAAATTGGCGAACGCCTCGGCCAAGTCTTCGCCCTTGAGGACGCCGGGGAAGGCGCCGTGCCGCAACTCGCGCTCGAGCCAGGGCTTCTCGCCGCCATGGCCGACGACGGAGATACGGAAATTCTTCTTGCCCCGTGCGACCAAGCCGTCTTCGAGCCGCTTGAGGAAGCGCACGTTCTTCTCGGAGCTGATCCGGCCCACGTAGCCTAACTCGAAGACCTCGTCGCTGCGGCGTCGCTTCTCGGGCGAGAACAGTTCGATTTCCACGCCCCGGCGCATCAGGTGGACGGGCTTGCCGGTACGCTGTTCGAGCATCGCGATCAGCTCCGGATTGGGCGCGAAGCAGACCTTCGCTGCGCCGTAGAGCTTGGTGAAGATCGCCAGCACCTGCCGCTCCGACCAGCCCGCCGCCCCCTTGCTCCAGCGCGTCGGCAGGGGCTTGAGCAGCTTCTCCAGCCGCCAGGCTGCGTACTCATGCACGTTGGTGTGCCACGAGGCGGTCATCGGGATGCCGAGCTGCTTGGCGGCCAGCGCGCCGAGCAGGCCGACGTCATTGGGGCCGGTGATGTGGACCAGATCGGGTCCGAACTCCCGCAGCGCCTCTTTGGCGCGCCGCAGGTAGCGCGTAAAGACCGGATCGATCGCCAGATCTTTCTCGACGTGGAAGGAGAGCAGGCCCCGGCGTAGCTCGAGCGTCGTCACCGAGCCGTCTTGCCAAATTCGGGTGGCCGGGCCGGCGTGGGCGTTGAAGAAAACAATGCCGCGCCGACGCGCGAAGGCGTCGAGCTGACGAGAGGTCAGCGCGACGCCGTTCACTTCATGAAAGCTGTCGGTAAACAGTGCGACCCGGGCGGGGTCAGAGTTCACAGGGCGGCCTCGGGGCTTTCGGCGATCCGCATCCAGGCCGAGCGCAGGCGCGGACTGGTGAGGATGTGCGAGGCGTTGATCAGACGCCGCATCAGGAACGGTTCGCCGTTCGGGAAGAAGTGCGTGAATCGCTTGATCGATTCATCCTCACAGCGGCGATAGACGCGGTCGCTCCAGCGCACGTCGCCGTTGACGTGTTCGGGGTAGTCCGAGAGCATGTCCGCCAGACCCTGGATGACGCGCAACACCAGCGGGTCGTGAAACTGCGGCATCACCAGCACGCGGTTCGGCCCGCCGCTGCGAAACTCATCGACGAATTCGCTGAAGGTCGAGGCGTTGGTCAGGTTCAGGATCGCGTTTGGCTCATGGCCGTGCCGGTCTCCGCCGGAGATCAGCGGCAACCGCAGCTCCTTGGACAGCTTGACGACCTTGCGGTTTTCGGTCCACGACCGCAGCCCGTTGATCTCGAGAGCGTGGATGTAGGGCCGATACTCTGCGATGAAGGCGCGCATCAGGCGGTCGTGCCGTTCGGCGCCGAGCCAGGGCTGATCCCAGTAGGGGTGATTGAACACCAGCAGAACGTCGGGGTGCTCGGAAAGCTCGTGGAAAAGCTCCCGCAACGCGCCTTTGCTGGGGTTGGCGGTGAAGGCTTCGAAGCGCTTCATCATCTCCACCGCCCAGCGCGGGTGCAGGTTGTGGACGCCCATGTGAAAGTAGGTGTCCTCGTACGGTGTGGTCCACTCGACCGAGATCGGCGCTTCGCGGTTGTCCGCGATCATCTGCAACTGTAGCGGCGCTTCGATGTTGTCGTGGTCGGTGATCGAGACCAGCGGTTTCAACCCCAGCTTCTGCTGAATCTGATCTCTTTCAAAGCGGATCGCCTGGGCGGGCGACCACGGCGAGGTCCACCACATGCGGACCACCTGTTCTTCGAGATCGTCCTTGCCGCGGTAGCGGTGCAGTTGCCCGCGGATGAACCAGTTGAAGAGCTTGGACTTGCGGGCGATGCGGCCCACGAACGCAGTGCTCTCCTTCGAGTGCATCGTGTGGCCGTGCAGGGAGACTCCCGTCGAGTACCCCTTGGCGGCGTCTTTTTCACGGACGAAGTAATGAACGCTGCTATTCTTCACGGCTTCTCCTCTGTTTGCGCTTTGAAAGACGTGAGACCTCTGCGACGTCCTTTCAACGGGAACGCGGCGACCGGCTCGACGCTGGGATTCTTGCTTCCGGCTCGTTGTTCCGGCGCGTCCCCTCCGGGAATGGCGGCCGGCGACGGGAGCTTGTGACAGGAAGCGATCACGGTCTACACGAAGCCTCCACTAGGATCGAAAGCGATGACCGTCGATCCCCTGAGTCTTCGTTACCAGCATCGAATCGCCTTGTTCCAGCAACATTGCGCTCGGGTTGAGATCCCGTTAAAACGGACCCGACCGCTTCTGTTTGACTGCAAACAGAGCTTTGCCCCCAATGGTACCGGCCCGGATGCCGTGGGGGCAACCCGGGTCCGGATGGATCAGGCGGCTTTAGCGCGGCAGGCGCCGCGCAGATCGGCGAGAAGTTTGTCCGATTCTTCGCCGGTGAGCTTGCGCCCTTCGGTAACCACGTAGAAGGCGTCGATCGCCCGTCGGCCTTGGGTTTCGCTCAAGACGATCTCGATGCTGCAGTCGTGCCGGGAGAAGGCGCTGGTGATGTCGTAGAGCAGCCCGGTGCGATCCTCTGCGATGACGTGGAAGATCGTGGCGCGCGAGGAGGTCTCGTTGTCGCAGGAGACTTCCGGGTCGAGCGGCGCCCGGCCGCGCGGGCTGAAGAAGCGCCGGCGCCGGGTCAGCAGTTGCTGCACGTCCTCGCGACCGTCGACCACGCGGCGCAGCGAGCGCGCCAGTTGCCGCCTCTCGCTTTCGTCGAGCTCCACGGTCATGCCGTCGGCCGGCGAGACGGTGAAGATGTCGAGCACGAGCCCCTGGTTGTTGGAGAAGGCCTCGGCGCGGTCGATGTTGAGTCCCGCCCCGGCGAGTCCGGCGCACAGGCCTGCGAACAGGAAAGGCCGGTCCCAGGTCAGCACCGTCACCTCGTACAGCGAGTCGCGGCGCTGGACCTCGGCCGCCGACGTGCGCTCGGTGAGTTGCTTGCTGAGTTCGTAGTGGGCCAGCACCTGTTCGGCGGAGTGCGTGCGCAGGTAGCGCTCGGGAAAGCCTTCGAGGAAGGAGGCCAGGCCGGCCCGGTCTGCGGGGTCGTCGACCTGCTCGAGGATCGGCCAGGCGGCGCGCTCGCCGATGCGCAGATCGCCGGTCTCGCCGGTCAGGCGGTTGAAGGCCGACAGATACAGCTGCCAGAGCAGCTCCTTGCGCCAGTCGGTCATCGCGCGCGGGTTGACCGCCGAGGTGTCGGCGTAGGTCAGCAGCGTCAGCGCGCGCAGGTTCTCGATGGTGCCGACGATGCCGACGAACTCCTCAATCGTCTCCGGATCGCTGATGTCGCGCTTGGTGACGAATTGCGACATCGTCAGATGCCGGGCGACGAGAAAGCGCACCTGCCGGCGGTCGCGCTTGTCGAGCCCGATCCGTTCCATCGCCTCTTCGACGGCTTCGACGCTGGCCTCGACGTGCGTCTCCTCGGCGCGGCCCTTGCCGACGTCGTGGTAGAGCAAAGCGAAGTAGAGATTGGCCGGCGCTTCGATCTCCTCGGCCAGGCGCGCAAAGCGCCGGCTGAGTTCGTCTTCCTTCTTGCCGATGCGGTGCAGCGTGCGGATGGTCAGCAGCGTGTGCTCGTCGACGGTATAGCGGTGGTAGAAGTCGCGGATGACGAGGCAGTCGATCGCCTCGAGTTCGGGGAACAGCGCATACAGCGCCCCGGTATCGTGCATCGCGCTGAGCGCTTCATAGGCGCGCGGCTGCACGAGAATGTCGGCGATGGCGGCCCACTGGCCTCCTTCGCCCGCGACCCACTGGCGGAAGTGCGGCAGCCCGTCGGAGAGCAGGCGCTCGGTGGCCGGCGCCAGCGGCAGTCCGTGGCGAGCCAGAAAGCGAAACAAGCGCAGCACGATCTGCGGTTCGGCTTCGATCGCCTGGCTGTAGCGCAGGAAGACGCGCCCATGCGTGACCGAAAAATCGCGGTTTGACAGATTTGAGCGGCGGTTGCGCAGCACCGAGAACAGCGAAGCGCGCGAGGCCGCCTGCTCGTCGATCACGCGCTGCGCCAGCCGCCGGATCGAGCGGACGTGGCGGTAGTAGTCGCGCATCCAGTCCGCCGCGCCGGAGACTTGGCGAAATGCCTTGCCCGAGCCGTCGTGCGCGATGGTGTCCTGCAAGTCGAAGGGCAGCCGGTTGCTGTCACGGCCGCTGAAATAGTGCAGGTAGCAGCGCAGCGCGAACAGAAACGGACGCGCGTCTTCGAGTCCGGTGCGCAAGTCGGACGGGATGTGTTCGCCGCAAGCCGGGATGCGCTCGGAGGTTACGTGCGCGAGTTGACTAATCCAGCAGGCCAGTTGCAGGTCGCGCAGGCCGCCGGGTCCTTCCTTGATGTCGGGCTCGAGGTGATAGATGGTGTCGCCGAACTCGGCGTGGCGCGCCTCGGAGAGTTGGATCAGGCTGCGGATCAGCGACTTGCGCTCCCGTACGAAGAACCGCGGCAGATGCTGGTGCGCGAGTTGCTCGAAAACTTCGCGGTCCCCGGTCAGGAAACGCAGGTCGAGCAGACTGATGTGGAGTTCGGAGTTGCCGTCGATGAGCCGCCCGAGTTCGCTGAGCGTCCGCACGGATTGCGAAACGCGCAGCTGCGCGTCCCACAAAGTCGTCAACAGCGTGGACAGCGGTTCCTGGCTGCTCTTGGCGGCGGCTTCCTTGTCGAACAGGAACAGCAGGTCGACGTCGGAGTAGGGGAACAACTCCTGGCGGCCGTAGCCGCCCACGGCGAGCACCGCGCAGCCTGGCCGTGCGGACTCGGGCCAGTACTGCTCGAACAGACCGGTGACGATCTGGTCCACAGCGGACGAGCGTTCCCGCGTGGCGGCGACGCCGTCGCCATGCTCGAAAAACGCCGAGTTGATCCGCTCCATGCTTTGCGCGTGAAACGATAGGAGGTCGGTCATGACCAGGGGACTGCCTTTTCTCGTGCTGACTCGGAGCCGAGCAAGCGAGGCGGCCGGCCCCGAACTCGTTCGGCTCAAAAAACGCCATCCCGCCGCCTGCTTTGGCGGCGGGGTTTGTGAGGCCCGCGCTGCGCGCCGCCGCCTACGCCTACAGGGCGGCGTCGCCGGTTTCGCTGTTCCGGATGCGAATGGCTTCTTCGACTGCGAAGACAAAAACCTTGCCGTCTCCGATCTTGCCGGTGCGAGCGGCATCGACAACCGCCTTGACGGTCTCTTCGACGCGGTCGTCGGCGACGACGGCTTCGACTTTGACTTTGGGCAGCAGGTCAACCTCGTACTCCTGTCCGCGGTAGACCTCCTTGTGACCCTTCTGGCGGCCGTGGCCGCGCACGTCGTAGATGGTCATGCCATCGACTCCGACGCCTTTGAGGGCGTCGCGGACGTCGTCGAGTTTGTACGGTTGGATGATCGCTTCAATGCGCTTCATGCTTAGCTCCTCAGCAGAATCAAATGCTCGACACGGGGCTCGCTCTGCGCGAGTCCGCCCCGGATCGCCTTAGACCTGGTAGGCCTCCTCGCCATGCTCGCTGACGTCGAGACCGCGGCGTTCGTCGGCTTCTTCGACGCGCACCCCCATCATGACATCGACAAGCTTAATGATCACAAAAGTCGCGACGCCGGCGAACGCCCAGGTTAGCAATACGCCCAGCGTGTTGTTGACCAGTTGTCCGACGTTGCCCTCCAGGGCTCCCGCCGCCCCATTGACGGCGCTATTGGCAAAAACGCCCGTCAAAATCGCTCCCAGCGTGCCGCCCGCGCCGTGGACTCCGAATGCATCCAGAGAGTCGTCGTAGCCGAACCGCTTCTTTACGATGGCGACCGACCAGTAGCAGAACATGCCGGCGATGAAGCCGATCACCAGGGCCGCCATCGGCGTCACGAAACCCGAAGCCGGCGTGATCGCCACCAGGCCGGCCACCGCACCGGTAATACCGCCCAGCATGCTCGGCTTGCCGTCGCGCAACCATTCAACAGCCAGCCAGCCGACCACCGCCGCGGCGGCGCCGAAGTGTGTATTCACGAACGCCGTGGCGGCGAGCCCGTTGGCCGCCAGCGCGCTGCCGGCGTTGAACCCAAACCAGCCCACCCACAGCAGGCAGGCGCCAATGAACGCCAACGTCAGGTTGTGCGGCTTCATGCCCTCGGAGGGATAATCCTTCCGCTTGCCCAAATACAGCGCCAGGACCAGGGCGGAGATGCCCGACGAGGCGTGCACCACCGTGCCGCCGGCGAAGTCCAGGCAAGGCAGCGCGCCTTCATACATCAGCCCGTCGCCGGCCCACACCATGTGCGCCATCGGGAAGTACACGACCGTCGCCCAGATGCACATGAACACGAGCATCGCCGAGAACTTCATCCGTTCGGCGAATGCGCCGCTGATCAAGGCGGGCGTGATGATCGCGAACATCAATTGAAAAATCATGAACGTGTAGTGCGAGATGGTTCCGTTGGCTTCGGTCCCCACGCCGTTGAGCATCACGTAGTCGAAGCCGCCGACGAAGGCGTTGCCGGGGGCGAAGGCCAGGCTGTAGCCGTACAGCGCCCACAAAATCGTCATCATCGCCATCATTGCGAACGATTGCATCATCGTTGCCAACACATTCTTCTTGCGGACCAGTCCGCCATAAAAAAGGGCCAAGCCGGGACCGGTCATCATCAGAACCAGCGCCGAGCAGACCAACATCCAAGCGTTGTCTCCACTGTCAACGGTCGCTTCCTGTGCCGAAGCCGCCATTGGCAGGGCCAATAGAAGCGGAATCAACCGCCAACGCATCCAGGCGTTCTTCATCACGATCTCCTGTTCCTCGAGGATTTGATACTTCCGCCGTCACGAGCGGATGAGACGGCTTTGGGTCGCCGAATCCGGTCCCATCGTCGTATGCGCCCCGACCCAAAACCAAAACGAACGTTTCTATGCGCGGAATACGAAATTTTTATCGGATGGGCGACTGGGCCGGGAACCCTGCGTCCAGCGGCTTTTCCAGGGTGTTGCGCCGAGCGGCGGGAGCGGAAACGATATCGGCCCGATCGAAGCTTTCTATGACGGATATTCCCCGTCGCCTAGGAGCAAAGCGAACGGCGGATTCAAAGTGCGGCGCGGGCGGGCGTCCGCTGGAGGATGTGGGCGTCGATGAGTTAGCTTGAGAGTGCCCGGCATGCATCTCCAACTCATGCATCTGCCGCCCATGCGCAACCCGCCCAAGATGCTCGTTGTCGGCGCGACGCCGCCGGTGGAGAAACCATCGCTGGGAGGCAATGAGCGGTATCTGATCAACCTGATCGAACTGGTGCGTTCGATGGGGGTGGAGACCGCCTACGTCAGCGACGGCGCGGCCGGCTACGAGGCGTTGTATGAACAGATCGAGGCGGCCGGCGCACAGCGCTTGCGCGCCCCGTTCTGCGCCGACCCCGCCCAGGGCGCCGCGGGTCTCGACGCCGCCATTCAACGGATCCAACCGACGCTCGTGCTGGTCAACGGACACTCCGGCTGGCTTGGTCCGGTGGTCGCGCGGAGCCGCCGCTTGGCCGCGGTTCGCAATCGCGTCTATACGATGCACCTGCCGCCATCGTCGCTGGGCGCCCAGATTGAGCGCCCGTTCCATTGGACGGCGCTGCTGCCGGGGCGCTGGGCGGCGCGCCAGCGTGGAGCCGACCGCCGCTTCCTGGCCGCTTTCGACCAGGTCCTCACGGTCAGCCGGAGTTTCGGAGACTTGGCGGTGGAGCGCGGCTACCTGCGCCGCGAGCAGGTTCGCTTCATTCCCAACGGCGTCGATATCGAACGCTTTCACCCCGCCGAATCCGAGCGCCCCGATGCTGTTGTGCGGATCGGCAGCGCCTGCCGGCTCACCGAGGTCAAGCGCGTAAGCTTGTTGGTCGACGCCTTCCGCCGTCTCGACCCGGCCGCACCGGCTGAGTTGCATATTGCCGGGGAAGGTCCCGAGGAAGCGGCCCTGCGCAGCCAGGTCCGCAGCCTGGGGCTGGACGAACGCGTGGTTTTTCACGGATTTCGTGCGGACGTCCCGCAATTCCTGCGCGAGATCGACATCCTGGCGATCACCTCCGACGAGGAAGCCGCGCCGTATTCCCAACTCGAAGCGATGGCTAGCGGACTGCCCGCCGTCGTCACCGCCGTCGGCGATCTGCCCTACATCCTGCGCGACGGCGTTGACGGCTTTCTGGCGCCGCGAGGGGACGTTGCGCGAGTGGCGGAAGGGCTGGCTCGACTTACCGCGGACGCCGAGTTGCGCCGCCGCATGGGAGAGGCCGCCCGTCAGCGGGCCGTCGAGGAATTTTCCGGAGAAGTCTGGCGGCGGCGCATGCACGAGTTCATCGCGCAGCGGCTGAGTTCGAAAGCGGCGTAGCGCCCCGAGCCGCGGACGTCAGGGAGCCGCTCTTGCCGGCGCCTCAACCGTCCCGACGAAGGCGCTTCCTCGCCTTGGTTGACGCCGGCACCCTAACGGTCCGACGATACACCGATTCCGTCTCCGGCTTCCCTATAGCCCCCGGCTTTAGCCGGGGGAAATGCACGTCTAAGCGACTCAAAATACAACACTTGCCCTCACCCGCGAGAGCGGGTGAGGGCAAGTGCAAGAGACGGGAGGGGCCGATCTTAGTTACCCCCGGCTGAAGCCGGGGGCTATCACCGAACACTCCTGTCACGTTTTTACACAGCCCCTAAAGGGATGCGGCGCGGACGGAGCGCTAAACGAAGAATTCCTTGAACCGCTCGAGGAAGCCCTTGTCGCTGGGCTTGTGGTCGGACGGCAGCAGTTCGCCGAGCGCTTCGAAGTGCTTGCGCTGTTCCTTCGTCAGTTTTTCGGGCGTGACCACCCGGATGTGGACGATCAGGTCGCCTCGCCGGCCGCTGTTGACGTCCGGCACGCCCTTGTTCTTGATCCGGAAGCGGCTGCCGCTCTGTACGCCCGCGTTGACCTTCAGCTTCTGCTCGCCTTCGAGCGACGGCGCGTCTACTTCGCCGCCCAGCGCCGCCACGGCGACGTTGATCGGCACTTCGCAGTGCAGGTCGTTGCCTTCGCGGTGGAAGACCTTGTGCTCGCGCACGCGGATCAGCACGTAAAGATCGCCGGGAGGTCCGCCGGCCTGTCCGGCTTCGCCCTCGGCCGACAGCCGCAGGCGTACGCCGCTGTCCACCCCAGGCGGGATGTTGACCTTCAAGCGCCGGTCGGTTCGCTTCGAACCCTGGCCGTGGCAGCTCTCGCACGGCTCGTCGACAATCTGGCCTTCGCCGCGGCAGGCCGAACACGGCTGCGCCACGGAGAAGAATCCGCGTTGGAAATAGACTTGACCGCGGCCGCCGCAGGTGGAACAGGCGCGCGGCCGCGAACCCGCTTTGGCCCCGGAGCCGTTGCACGTCGAGCAGTTCTCGGTGCGGGGGTACTTGATCTCGGTCGACATCCCGAAGACGGCGTCTTCGAAGTCGATTTCGAGCTCGTACTGCAGGTCGGCGCCGCGCCGCGCCCGCGCACGACCGCGACCGCCGCGTCCGGCGCCGCCAAAAATGTCGCCGAAGCCGAAGAAGTCGCCAAAAATGTCGGAGAGGTCCTGGAAGTCGGCCGGGTTGAAGCCGCCCTGACCCATGCCGCCTACGCCCTGATGACCGAAGCGGTCATAGGCCTGCCGCTTCTCGGCGTCGTTGAGGACTGCGTAAGCTTCGGCGGCCTCCTTGAACTTTTCCTCGGCGGAATGGTCGCCCGGGTTGCGGTCCGGATGGTACTTGAGCGCCAGCTTGCGATAGGCGCTCTTGATGACCTCGGCGGACGCTCCCCGCTCGACGCCCAAAACCTCGTAGTAATCGCGTTTGCCCACCCTTGCGCTCATTCCTTGACGGCCACCTTGACCATGGCTGCGCGCAACAGCCGGTCTTTGAACATGTAACCCTTACGGTAGACCTCGAGGATGCGCTGGTCCTCTTCGTCGTCCTCAGCGGGCGCGCGGTCTACGGCTTGGTGCAGGTTGGGATCGAACTCCTGCGCTTCGATCGGCTCCAGGCCGTAGCGCTTGAGCGTGTCGTAAAGACGAGAGCGGATCAATTCGACGCCTTTTTGCAGTTCTGCGTCGACGCTCTCGGTTTCGAGCGCGCGCTCCAGGTCGTCGAGTACGGGAACCAGTCCCTCGACGACGCCGAACGCGGCATATTCGCGAGCTTCTTCGACTTCGCGCGCCATCCGCCGGCGGGCGTTTTCGAACTCGGCCTGCGCGCGTTGGAAGCGCCCGAGCAGCTCGCCCTTTTCGCTCAGCGCTCGATCACGCTCCTCCACCAGGGCCTGCAACTCGGTGGGATCTCCTGTCTCGACCTGATGCCCGACGTCGGAGGAGGCCTCCTGGCCCCCGTCCTGTTGCGAAGCAGTCGACGGAGTAGGTTCTTCGTGCTCTTGGACCATGTTGGGGAAATACCTACTCAGGAAACGAATATCTCCCTCGCAGAAGAAGTCGATTCCCTTCTAATCGTCATCCTAGCAAACACAGCCAATCCAGCCCCCGCCGAGCGGGGGGGCGCCGGCGGCCCCGCGGCTCAGGACTCGCCGCGGACGCGCTTGGAGAAAGCCGGATAGGCTTCCGGGCCGCGTTGCTCCACCCATTCCTTGAAACTCGCCGCGACGGTTTCGAGGTTGGAGAACGATTTCGGGTCCTTGTTCATCTCGCGGTAGGCGGGGAGGATGTCGCGGATGCGCTCCCACACCAGCAGCAACTCGCGGTTGCTCTCGAAGAAGATCTCCTTCTGCAGCACCCCGGCGACGATGAAAGACGCGGCCATGTCCCAGTAGCTGACCACCATGCGGAACGACTCGTTCATTCCCGAGCCGGGCGGACACTTTTTCTGAAAGTCTTCGAGCGTCTTGCAGTGGAACTCGCTGACGAACCACTTGCGCGCTTCTCGCATCCGGTTTTCACGGCGCAAATCGTACAGGCGCAGTACGAGATTGACATCGTCGTACGTAGCGCAGCCGTTCGGTCGAAAGTTCATTCGTCCAGGATACCAGCGCACGGCTGCGTTGACCCGTCCGACGGCTCGGCTTATAGTGGTGGCCGAATCGAGAATCCTCGCATCATGCGCTTTCTGCTTGGTCTTCTGTTTTTCTCCGCTGCGGCGTCGGCCGCTCCTCCGGCCGAGGAGCTGTTTGAAAGCCAGGTGCGACCGCTGCTGGCGGCCAAGTGCTTCGCCTGCCATACCGACGCCAAGATGGGCGGGCTGCGGCTCGACTCGCGCGAGGCCATGCTGACCGGCGGCGGTCGCGGTCCCGCCGTGGTGGCCGGCGATGCGGCGGCTAGCCTGTTGATTCAGGCCGTCCGTCGCGCGGACAAAGAGTTGGCGATGCCGCCGACCGAGCCCTTGGCGCCCGACGCGGTGGCGGCGCTGGAGGAGTGGATCGCGGCCGGCGCCGTCTGGCCCGAAGCGCCGCAGGCGGCCCAGGCGCCCGGCGGCGCCATCGCGCCCGAGGCTCGTGAGTTCTGGTCGTTCCAACCGATCGCCGATCCCGAGCCGCCCGCCGTCACCGACGCTAACGCCGCCCCGACTCCGCTCGACCGCTTCGTGCAGGCCCGGATCGAGACCGAGGGCTTGAAGCTCGCCCCGGTCGCAGACAAGCGCACGCTGATCCGCCGTGCGACGCTCGACCTGCACGGCCTGCCGCCGACGCCGGAGGAAGTCGCGGCTTTCCTGGCCGACGATGCGCCCGACGCCTGGGCGAAGGTCGTTGACCGGCTGCTGGCGTCGCCGCGCTACGGCGAGCGCTGGGCGCGGGCCTGGTTTGACTTGGCGCGTTATGGCGACGGCCAGTCCTCGGCCCAAAAAGATACGCCGCTGGCCAACGCCTGGCGCTATCGCGACTGGGTGATCGACGCCTTCAACGACGACATGCCGTATGACCTGTTCGTCAAGGCGCAGTTGGCGGCGGATCTGCTCGACGGCGAGGACTGCGACCGCCTGATGCCGGGACTCGGCTTCCACGCCCTGCGCGACCGCGACGACGACCGCGTCGACGTCACCAGCCGGGTGTTCTTGGGACTGACCGTGGGCTGCGCGCAGTGCCACGACCACAAGTTCGACCCGATCCCGCAGAGCGACTTCTATTCGCTGCAAGGCGTGTTTTCGAGCTCGGACCCCTACCAGGTCCCGCTGGCGCCGGCTGAGCAGGTCGAGGAGTACAAAGCCGGCCAGAAACTCGTCGCCGACAAGCAGCGCACGCTCGACGACTTTCTCGAAGCCCAAAGCGGCCAACTCGTCGACGCCATGATGGAGCAGACCGACGACTACCTCGTGGCGGCTTGGCAGGTGCGGCATGGGGGCGAGCGGACCGCGTCGGCCGCCAATAGCCGCGCTCTCGATCCGCAGACGCTCGAGCGCTGGATCGCCTACCTCGACTCCGAAGAGCTCGACCACGCCTTCCTCGACGAGTGGCGGGCCTTGTGGCGCGCGGGTGATGCGGACGCCAAGCAGGTGCGCAACGCCGCCGAGGCTTTCGAGGCGGTGCTGCTCGAAGTCCACGAGGAGAAGCGCGGCATCGACGACCGCAACTACGTCAAGCTCGGCGGCAAAGCCGGCGTGAAGGATCAGAAGACGCTGCTGGCGACGAATCTCGAATTCATCGACCCGGTCAAGTGGTACCTGTGGCGCGATCTGGCCTACCAGCCCTATACGCGGGCCGGCATTCGCTACGACTCGGGCGTCTATTTCTACGGCGGCAAGGATCTGGACCGCTTCCTCGGGGACGTGCTCCGGCAGCGCGCCGACCGGCTGCGCGCTGAAGTGAAGAAGCTCAAGGACGCCCTGCCCGAGCCTTACCCATTCCTGCACGCCTACAAGGAGGCGAAGAAGCCCAAGGACCTGCGGATTGCCATCCGCGGCGACAAGTCGAACCTGGGCGACGTGGCGCCGCGCCGCTTTCTGACCGTCCTGAGCCCCGACGCCCCCGAACCTTTCCAGCAGGGCAGCGGTCGACGCGAGCTGGCCGAAGCGATCGCTTCGAAGGACAACCCGCTGACGGCGCGCGTGATGGCCAACCGCATCTGGCAACGCCGCTTCGGCCGCGGCATCGTCGAGTCGCCCAGCAACTTCGGCCAGCTCGGCGAGCGGCCGTCGCACCCCGAACTGCTGGACTGGCTGGCGTCGCGCTTCATGGAGGGCGGCTGGTCGGTCAAACAGATGGACCGCATGATCTTGCTCTCGGCGGCTTACCGGCGCAGCTCCGAGCGGGTGGAGGCGAACGAGGAGATCGATCCGGCCAACCGCCGGCTGTGGCGCATGAACCTGGTGGAGCGGATGGAGGGCGAGGTGCTGCGCGATTCGTTGTTGGCCGTCAGCGGCAAGCTCGATTTGACCGCGGGCGGTCCCGACAAGCCGCTCACTGACAAGTTCGCGAGGCGCGCCGTCTACGGCACGGTCAACCGCACCACGCCGGACCGCACGCTGACCCTGTTCGACTTCCCCGACCCGAAAAGCCACGCCGAGGATCGCAGTGTGACCATCGGGCCGCTGCAGCGGCTGTGGTTCATGAACAGCGCGTTCATGATGGACCAGGCGACGGCGTTGGCGAAGCGGGTGGAGTCAGCCGGCGGGCTCGAGGAGCAGGTTTCGGCGGCCTATGAGCTGCTTTACAGCCGTCCGCCCAACGAAGCCGAGATCGCCGTGGCGCGCGAGTTTCTCGCCGAGGCGGATTGGTCCGCTTACGCCCAGATGCTGCTGGCGTCCAGCGAGTTCTTCACGATCCGGTAGGCGCCTTGATCACGATCAGAGTCGCGTCGTCAATCGACAGCTCATTGCATCGGAACTCCTTCACCGCGCGCCGCAGCGCCTGCTCGATGGCCGCGGCGTCCTGGTGGAGGTGGGCGGCCACCAGCTGCTCCAGGCGCTCGCCGCCGAAGGCTTCCTCGGCTGTGTTCTCGGCCTCGACGACCCCGTCGGTGTAGAGCGTCAACACATCGCCCGGATCGAGTCGGGTTTCGGCCGTGCGAAACGTGGCTCCGGGCAGCAGGCCCACCGGCGTCCCTCCCTCATGCAGCCATTCCGCCTTGCCGTCGGCGCGCACGATCAGGCCGGGCAGATGGCCGGCGCAGCCGTAGAGCAGGCGTCCCGAATCGAGCTCCAGCACTGCAAAAAAGACCGTGGCGTAGTTGGCGTGGCCGGTGTTTTCATAAAACGCGCGATTCATCTCCTCGAGAGCCGCAGCCGGGTCGTCAACGCGCTCGGTGACCGCTTGCAGGGTGATGTCCACCGCCGGCATCAGCATCGCCGCCGCCAGCCCCTTGCCTGCGACGTCGGCGATCACCACGCCCAGGCGGTTTGCGCTCATCGAGAGGAAGTCATAGTAGTCGCCGCCGACGACCTTGGCCGGTTCGATGGTGGCGACGATGTCGTACTGCGTCTGCGGCGGCTGGTTGCGCTGGAGCAGGTTCTCCTGGACCTCGGCGGCCATCTCCACTTCTTCGTACAACTCATCGCGCTGCCGGCGGGCGGATTCAAAGAAGCGCCGGCGCCGGCGGCCGAGACGAACCAGGGCCGTGACTACGGCCACAAAAATTGACGCCAGCACCCAATCGCGCACGAAGAAAACGTCGGGCGAGCGCTCCAGAGGACCAAGCCACTGCCGCAGGGCGACGCAGACGGCCACCAGGACCAGGGTGATCCACAGACGGTGCGACAGGGCGCTGTAGCTGAGCGGAATCAGATAGAGAAAGCCCAGCGACGTTTCACGTCCGACCAGATGATCGCCATAGGCGATCGCGGCGATCGTCAAGGCGATCAGGATCGACTCGACCGTGGTGATGCGCTTCTCGAGCGAATCGGCGCGCCGCTTGTCGTTATGGCGGCGGCTCTTCAGCGACGCCTTGCTTTCTTGCTGGAGCGACAATCCAACCAGAGTATCCCGCAGTTCGAGCCCGTCTCACCGCTCCTGCTACAATCCCGGCTGACGTGCGACCGGCGTTCCTCGTTGTTCTGCTCCTCGCGCCGACTCTCTCCGCCGGCCCGGCCGACGAGCGGGCGGCCGCCGAATGGGCGCTATTGCAGGGCGGCCGGGTGCGGCTCGCCGCTGTGCAGGGAACGATTCGCGAACTCGATCGGCTGCCCGCGGGCGAGTTCCTGCTGGATTCGGTAGACCTGGTCGGCTGTAGCGTTTTCCCCGAGGATCTGGTGCGTTTCTCGCAGTTGGCCGCCCTGCGCGAGCTGCGTCTGCCCGGCCCCATCTGGAACCGCAACGCCGACGGCGGCAAGAACTTGAGCGCCGAGATCGGCCATCTGGCCGGCGTCACGACGCTCGAACGGCTGACCTTCAGCGACCACTTTCTCGACCAGATTCGCTTCGACGACTCCGGGTTGGAGGCGATCGCCGCTCTGACCGGCCTGCGCGAACTCGGCTTGCGGCAATCGATCGTGAAAGGCGCAGGGCTAGCGCCGTTCACCCAGCTCGAAACGCTCGATCTGACGCTGACGCGCATGGACGATGCCGGGCTCGCAGCGCTGGCCGGCATGCGGAACCTAAAGCGGCTGCGGCTGGGCGATACGCTCGTCACCCGCGCCGGGTTGTCCCACTTCTCCGGCCTGACCGCGCTCGAGGAACTCGACCTGCGCGGCGTGAACGTCGATGACCAGAGCATCGAGGCGCTCGCCGGGCTGACCCGGCTGCGCAAGCTCGATCTGAGCGGCGCTGCGATCACCGACGCCGGTTTGGCGCGCTTGACCGGGCTCGCGTCGCTCGAAGAGGTGAATCTCTACCGCACCGGCGTGACCAACGCCGCCGTCGGCACGCTGCTCGGCTGGCCGCGCCTGCGCTGGGTGGACTTGCGCTACAGCCGCGCCAGCGACGCCGGCGTGGAGCAGTTGCTGCAAGCCCGGCCGGAGGTGGAAGCGGTGTTTGTGGCCTCCGGCGCCCCGTCACTGCCGCGTCCGCCGGCGATCGATCCCGCCGCGAGCGATGCCGAGGTCGCCGCCTGGGTGCGCGCGGCCGGCGGCGAGGCGGAGCTCGAAGGCGGCCGGCTGATCGGCGTCTCGCTCGAAGCTACCGGCGCGGCCGATGAGCATCTGCCGGCGCTGGCGGCTCGCCGTTCGCTGCGCCGTTTGGACCTAAGCGCCACCGAAGTCGGCGAGGCAGGGCTCGACCGCATCGCGGGCATGGCGGGACTGACCGAGTTGCGGCTGGACAACCTGCTCATCGGCGACGGCGGGCTCGCGGCATTGTCCGGCTTGCGGGCGCTGGAAAAACTGTCGCTGCGCAACACCCTCATCGAGGGAGAGGGACTGGCGGCGCTGGCTGAATTGCCGCAACTCGCCGAGTTGGACCTGAGCGGCGCCCCCGTCCGCGACCAAGCCCTGGCAACGATCGCCGAATGGCCTGCGCTGCGCATGCTCTCGCTTGCCTACACGGACCTCACCGACGAGTCCGGACCCGCGCTTGCCCAGTTGAGCGGTGTGCGCCGGCTCGATCTGACCGGAACCGATATCGGCGACCAGGCGCTCGAGGGCGTCGGCGCGCTGCCGCGGCTGGAGAGCCTGTCGCTGTCGTACTGCCGCTTTACCGACGCCGGGCTGGCCTACCTGCGCCCCCGCCGAGACACCTTGAAGGAGCTCGAGCTGGTGCGTACGCGGCTCAGCGACGAGGGCATGATCCACATCGCCCGGCTGACGGCGCTCGAAAAGCTCAATCTCGACTACGCTGAGGTGACCGACGAGGGCGTACGCGAACTCAAACCGCTGACGAGCCTGCGCTCGCTGAACCTCGACAACGCCGAGATCGGCGATCCGGCCATCGAAACTCTGCGGACGCTCGAAAGCCTGCGCGAACTCAACCTCTATCACACCTTGATCACCCCGTCCGCCTTTGAGTCGCTGCAAAGCGCACTGCCCGACTGCCGCATCATCTACGACGCCGAGTCGAACGCGCCGCATCGCCGGCGCAGCTAGGCGCCGCCGTTTCTGATGCGCGTAGCCCTCGTGATTCCCGCGCTCGACGAGCAGGATTCGATCCAGACCACACTGCGTTCGCTGCCGCCCGGCTTCTTCGAGACCGTCGTCGTGGCCGATAACGGTTCCCGCGACCGCACCGCCGAGCGAGCCGCCGAGGCCGGCGCGGTGGTGGTGAACCAGCCGCGACGAGGCTACGGCGCGGCTTGCCTGGCCGCGATCGCCGCGCTGCCGGCCTCCACCGAGGCCGTTGTCTTCATGGACGCCGACGGCAGCGACGATCCGGCCGATCTGCCGCTGTTGCTGGGGCCGATCGAGCGCGGCGAGGCCGACCTGATGCTCGGCTGGCGGGAGCCGCGCCGTTGCGAGCCGGGCGCCGTCACTCCCCAGCAGCGCTTCGGCAGCCGGCTGGCGGCGTTGTTGATCCGCCTGCTGCATGGCCATCGCTACCGGGATTTGGGGCCGTTCCGAGCCATCCGGATGAGCAGCCTGGAGCGGATCGGCATGAAAGATACCAACTACGGCTGGACGATCGAGATGCAGATCAAGGCGCTGCAGTGCGGCTTGCGCGTGGGCGAGATCGGCGTCCGCTGCCGCCGCCGGCAGGCGGGCCGCAGCAAGGTGGGCGGCAGCTTGTGGGGAGGGTTCCTCGCCGGCTGCAAGATCCTGTGGACCGTGGCGCGCTTGAGCCGGCCGCTCGGCCGCCGGCGCGCTTGACGCTGGAGCGCCGGCCCGGGACAATCGAAGTATGGTCCGTTTGTGTGGAATGGTTTTCGCGCTCGTGATGCTTCTTGCTGCGGCTGCGCCGGGCCAGGATCCTAACAGCGCCAGCTCGAAGACGCGCACCGATGACAACACCGGCGTGCGAGGAAATATCCAGGGCGTCAAGCCGGACAAGGTCCTCAAGACGATCAAGGACAGCGGCGTGGTGCGCAAGGTTGACTTGCAGGCGCGGACGGTCACGATCGCGGCCAACGACCACGAAGAGGGCATCGTGCTGAGCTTCTCGCAGCCCACCGGCCGCGAGCAGATCAAGACCTCCAAGAAGTTCGCCAAGGAGACCGGTAAGAAAAAGCTCGAACTCGACGAGCTCCAGGTCGGCTCGAAGGTGAAGTTTGAATACTACACGTTGCTCGGTCAGCTCATGGACCTGATCGTCGAGAGTTCCAGCTAGTCCAAAGTCCCGCAACGCTCCCCGAAGATGCGGCCAGGCTCGTGCTGCCTGGTCGGGTTCCGCCGCGCTTCGTCGCTCGCGGACAGCTACTCTGAGAACAGATGCCCGAAATTGAAGTTGAGATTGAAAAGCTCGTCTATGGCGGCGACGGGCTGGCTCGCGTGGACGGGCGGACGGCGCTGGTCCCGTTCACTCTGCCGGGCGAGCAGTTGACCGCGGAGGTGACGCGCGAGCGCGCTTCGGTGTCGCATGCTCGGCCCGTCTCGTGGATTCGCGAGGCCGAGGAGCGCGTGCCGCCGAACTGCCCGCTGTTCACTGACTGCGGCGGCTGCCACTACCAGCACATCCCCTACGAGCGGCAGCTCGAGATCAAGACGGAGATCCTGCTCGAGACGCTGGCCCGCATCGGCGGCATCGAGTGGGCCGAGGCGGTCGACACGATCTACGGCGACCCGTGGCTGTACCGCAACCGCACGCAGCTGCGCGTGGCCAACCGCGGCCCGCGCGCTGAGGTCGGCTTCGTGGCGTCGGGCTCGCACCGCGTGGTGCCGGCTTCCTATTGCCCCATCAACTCGCCCAAGCTCAACGCGGTGCATGACACCCTGCGCGAGATGGCCAAATCGCGCGCTTTCCCCGACTTCCTGCGCGAGGTCGAGATCTTTACCAACGAGCGCGACGTCCAGCTCAACGTCACCTCCACCGACCGTCCGCTGGCCCGCAAGTTCTTTGACTGGTGCGGGCGCGAGATCGCGGGTTTCTTGCCGGGCGAGTACATCGAGTACTCCAGCGGCGGCGACCTGTTCCGCGTCGGCAGCCGCTCGTTCTTCCAGGTCAACCGCTTCCTCACCGACGAGCTCGCCAAAGCCGCCACCGAGAGCGCTTCCGGCGGATTAGCTTTGGATCTCTACTGCGGCGTCGGGCTGTTGACTCTGCCGCTGGCGCGTCAGTGCGAGCGCGTGATCGGCGTCGACTCGAGCGCCGCGGCCACCCGCAGTCTCCAGTTCAACGCGCAGCGCGCCGGCGTCGAGGTGAAATCGGTGCACCTCAATGTCGACGAGTATCTCGAGAGCTTTTCTGAACCGGTTGACTGGATCGTGGCTGATCCGCCGCGCTCGGGACTGGGAAAGATCGTCACGCGAGAACTGCTGCGCATCGGGGCGCCGACGCTCTCGCTGGTTTCGTGCGACCCGGCGACGCTGGCGCGGGACTTGAAGGTGCTGCTGGCCGGCGGCTACCGGATCGACTCGCTGCGCCTGATCGACCTGTTCCCGCAGACCTATCACATCGAGACGCTGGTGACCCTGCGGCGCTAGGAGGACGAACAGGAATGTTCGTCCCACTCTTCTGAGTGGGGCCGGACATTCCTGTCCGGCGCAGGTTCTTCTACTGCAACCCCAACCCCTCCAGCGTCCGCTGGGCGGCGTCGCGGATGGGCCCGTCGGCGTCGCGGATCACCCGCTCGATCTCCGCCCGCGCCTGTTCCCGATTCCCTTCGGAGACCAGCGCGATGGCCAGGTTCAGGCGCGCCTGGTGCAGCGCCGGATCGATCGCCAGCGCTTTCTCGAACGCCGCTTTCGCCTCGTCGAGCCGGTTCTGCGACGCCAGAGCCACACCAAGGTTGAAGTGCGCTTCGGCGTAGTCGGGCTCGAGCGCCAGAGCGCGCCGGAACGACTGCTCCGCGCCGCGGGCGTCGCCTTTCTGCCCCAGGACGTTGCCCAGGTTCGTGTGCGCCGCGGCCAGCTTGGGGTCGGCCCGGATGGCGTCGCGTAACTGCTGTTCGGCAGCGTCCATGCGGCCCTGCTCGATCAACAAACCGGCGTAGTTGTAGCGCGCCTCGGCATGGTTCGGGTCGATCGCGATGGCCTGCTGGAACTCTCGCTCGGCTTCGTCCAGGCGGCCCACGCTGGTCAGCAGGTTGCCCAGATTGCTCTGCGCGGTGGTGAAAGCGGGCTCGCAGCGCAAGGCGTTGCGGGCGGCCTCGATGGCCCGCGCTCCCTCGCCCATCGCCGAGAGCGTGCGCGACAGGTTCGTCCAGGCTTCGGGGGAGTCGGGGTTGGCCCGGATCGCATCCTCCAGTGCAGCCCGGGATTCCGCCGGCCGTCCCAGCAGCAGCAGGCTCTCGCCTAGATTCGTCAGCGCCTTGGCGTCGCCGGGCGAGACCTCGAGAACCCCGCGCAGCACCTCGGCCGCCCGCGCCGGATCGCCGGTCCGGTTGAGCGCCACGGCATAGTTGCGGGCGGCGATGACGTGGTCGCGCCGCCGCTCGAGCGTCTGCTGATACCAGGGCAGGGAAGCGTCGAAGCGGCCCAGGCTCCAGTAGGCTTCGGCGAGCTGGAAGTAGTAATCGGCTTGCTCGGGCTGATGCTTTTCGATGAGCTGCTCGAGGCGCGGCAATCCTTCCTCGAGGTTCGAGCCTTCGTAGACCTGCGCGACGGCCAGCAGCAGCTCGTTCTCGGGCGTGGACGGCAACTCGGCGGGATAGTCCAGCACGACCTCGCCCTTGTAGACGCTCTCCGCGTCTTCGACAGTCTCCTCGAGCGGCGCCAGCCGCTCGGAGGCCGGAGCGGGGCGGCGCTCGATCTTGTGGTCCGTCATCAGCACTTGCACCACGTCTTCGGTGCGGCGCTGGGGCATGTGGCAGCCGCTGCAATCGGCCTGGGCGTAGGAGGCGTGCTCGGCGCCGCTCAGCGGCTGCTGGTGGCAGTCGCGGCAGACGGCGTTGTAGGCGGCTTTGGCGTCGGCCCCGCGCCTCGCCTGGTGCGGGTCGTGGCAGGTGGTGCAAGTCATGCTCTCGCTCTGGCGAAAACACTCCGACTGCAAGAAGCGGTAGCCATGCCCGGCGATCTCGAACTTGTCCTCGCGCACGCCGTCGGGGTGGTCGAAGTGCAGCACGTAGTCGGCGAGAGGCTCCTGCGGCTGGTAGGAAAACGCCGGCCGGTCGAACCGCACGATCGCGTAGGGTAGCTTGCGGCTGGTGGACTCGAAGTGGCACTGCAGACAGACTTCGAGCTGGCGCTGGGGCGTCTCGTCGACCGGGTTGAAGATGGCCGCGCGGATGTCGGCTTCCGCTTTGCCGGCGCCCGCCGCCTCCACGTGGGCGAGGCCCGGGCCGTGGCAGCGCTGGCAGTCGATGCCTTCCACCAAGCGACCGGGGAATTTAGCGTCCAGGCCCGAGCGATCCGCGCCCGGCTCGATCCGCGGGTAGCCGTTGTGGCAGAACATGCAGTCGAAGCTGATTTCGCGCCGGAATCCGCGGTGCACCGGCTGGTCATAGCCCGGATTCATGGCCGCAAAGCCGCCCTGGTCGGCGTACCAGCCTAGCGGCAGCTCCACGAGCCGGCCGTCGGGATACTGGTGCAGATAGGTCCGGGCGTGGTTGCCTGAGCCCATCACGTAGTGGATCTCGCGCTCGAGCACGTTGATCTCCGAGCCGTCGGGCGCGGTCTGCCAGCGCTTCTGAAAGAACCGGCCGTCGCGCTCCTCGATCCGGTAGCGGCGGTTGGATTTCTTGTGATCGAACTCCACCGGAAGCAGGCCCAGGTGGGCCATGTTCTCCGCCGAGGCGCGATAGAACGAGCGCCCCATGCCCGTTTGCTGGTAGCTCGCCGCGATCTCGGCGTGGCAGCCGGCGCAGGTCGAGCCGTCCACGTAACCCTGCTGTCCGGCGATCAGCGGGCCTTCCTTCGCCGGGGGCTTCTCGGCGGCGGGAGGAGAGCTTGACCAAGACCACAGCGCCAGCCCCGCCGCCACGGCGACGGCGGCGGCGGACCACCACAAGCGGCTGCGGTCCGGGGGCGGGGACGGCCTGACCGGGGCGTCGGCGGACCCCTTCCCTGCTTTGTGGCGGTGTTTGGCCATCAGGGTGACATCATGCCATACGCGCCGCGGCCGATGAGACTCCAGGAGGCGCATGCGGGCTTGTCACCGATTCGGGCTCTCCACAACCGTGTGTTAACTTGAAAATCCGGCGTCCCTGAGATTCGCTCCCACCATGGCGCAACCCACCCTCTACGCGGCATTCGGGCACCACAAATGCGCCACCATGTGGGTCCATTCGATCTTCATGCGGGCCGCCCTGGATTTGGGCCTGAAGACCGGCGAAGTCTTTCTGCCGCCGGATTTCGGCGAAGACCTGCGCGGCTACGTCGACAAAACCAAGCCGGACATCCTCCTGCTGGGCAACGCCCACTGGCGCGATGTCGAAAAGCTCGATCTGGACCGGCTGCGCGGGGTCCATTATGTGCGCGATCCGCGCGACATCGTCGTTTCGGCCTATTTCTCGCACCGCAACTCGCATACCACCGACGCTTGGCCCGAACTGATTCCCTATCGCGAGAAGCTGCAAAAGCTCTCCAAGGAAGAAGGGCTGTTCATGGAGCTCGAGTTCCGCGCCGAGCAGTTCGACGAGATGCGCAGCTGGAGCCGCCTGCCGGAGTCGGCGCAGATCCTCGAGCTGCGCATGGAAGACCTGACCGCCGACCCGTTTCGCGGCGTCTCTGACGTTTTTGAGTTTTTGGGACTGCTCGATACCGAGTACTACACGCCGGGCAAGCGCATCTCCTTCGTCGTCTCAAAGCTGGTGCGGCGGCTGGAGCACCTGCTGCGGGTTCCGCTGCCGTTTCGCTTTCGGCAACTGCCTGCGGAGCGGCTGCTGGGCATCGTGTGGGAACACGAGTTCAAGCGCATCTCCGGCGGGCGCCGCCGCGGCCAGGAAGACGAGGCCAGCCACTGGCGCAAGGGCGTCCACGGCGACTGGGTGAACCACTTCACGCCGGCCCACATCGAGCTGTTCAAACAGCGCTACAACGACCTGTTGCTGCAGTATGGCTATGAGACCGATCCCGACTGGGAAAGGCCCTATATGGACCGCCTGCCGCAACCCTCCGCTTCGGCGTCGATCGAAGGTTGAGGCCGTTGCACAACCGATTCCGGCATGCTATATTCACAAAAGTGACTGGGGACGCGTCCCGTCGGGACCCGTCTCTATTTTTGTGGGGAAACCCGCAATCTGAACGGGCACGTAGTTCAGTCGGTTAGAACGCCGGCCTGTCACGCCGGAGGTCGCGAGTTCGAGTCTCGTCGTGCCCGCCATTCCTTTCAAAACGAACGCAGCCTGAGGAAACCGCTCGATCGGTTTCCCCAGGCTACGCGCGTTTCTCAATCCGAACTATTCGAACCGTAGCGCCTTCATCGGCTCGGTCCGCGCGGCCCGGCGCGCCGGACCATAGCCGGCCAACCAGGCGATCGCTCCCAGCAGCGCGGTCGCAGCCACGAGCGTGAACGGATCATAGGGCTCGATTCCGTAAAGCTGCGACTCCGCCAGCCGCGCCATCGCAAACGCCGCCGGCAGTCCGAACGCCGCCGCGATCGCAAATAGCTTCAAACCTTCCCCGGCGATCAACCGCCGCACGGAGCCGGGTTCGGCCCCCAAGGCCAGGCGCAGTCCGATCTCCTTGGTCCGGCGCGTCACGGTGTAGGCCAGCACGCCGTAGAGTCCGATCGCACTCAGCGCGGTCGCCGCGATGCCGAACGCCCCCGCCAAGAAGGCAATCAGCCGCTCGGTCGACAGCGATTCGGCCAACTGGCCCTGCATCGTGCGCAGATCGTAGATCGGAATGGCGGGGTCGAGTTCGTGGACGATGCGGCGCACGGAACTGGCGACCTGGGCCGCATCGCCGCCGGTTCTGACGAAAACGTTCGCTTCGCTCGCCGACTTGGTCTGGTCGTAGGGCACGAACATCTGCCGCGTGATGTCGGTCCGAACGCCTTCGTAGCGCACATCCGGGATGACGCCGACGATCTCCATTCCCGGGTTTGCGTCCCGGCTCCCGATGTGAAAGCGACGGCCGATCGCCGACTCCTCTTTGAAGAAATACTTCGCGAAGCTCTCGTTGACGATGGCCACCGAGACGACGTCGCCGGCATCGCGGGAGTCAAAATCGCGTCCCTCCAGGATCGGAATGCCGAGCGCCGCCATGTAGCCCGGGGAGACGGCGTTGAAGTGAACGCCGCGGTCCTCGCCTTCGGTCGCCTCGTACCCGATGACGTCGACGGAGTTGTCCCATTCGTTGCCTGTCAGCACTCGCACCAGGCTGACTCCGGCCTCTTCCACCTCGGGCAGGGCGCGCAACCGCGAACGCAGCTCCTGCAGGAAGCTGCGCTGCCTCTCGAGCGTGTAGCCGCTTTGCAGCGGCTCCATGGAAAAGACCAAGGTTCGATCCACGTCAAAGCCGGGATCGACATTTTGCAGGTTCAGCAGGGTATGGACGAAGAGTCCCGCTCCCGCCAGCAGCACCAGGGAGAGGAAAACCTGTCCGGCCACCAGCGCCTTGCGGACGCCGAATCCTCCGCCGGCGATCGAGCCGCCCTGACTCTTCAGCGTCTCCGCCACCTGCACGCGCAACGCCTGCAGTCCGGGCGCCAGGCCGAACAGCACCGCGGTGAGTGTGACCAAAGCGACGGCGAAGCCCAGAATCCGCAGATCCATCTCAGCGCGGATCTGAACGCCTTCGGCTCCGTTGGGCAGCATGCCCAGCAGGAACCGGGTAGTCCATTGCGCCAGTAGTAGCCCGACGCCCGCAGCCATCCCGGCGATCAAGAGGCTCTCTGCCAGCAACTGGCGCAGCAGCCGCCAGCGTCCGACGCCGAGCGCCAACCGTACCGCGATCTCGCGCTGCCGCGCCGCGCCGCGTGCGATCAGCAGGTTGGCTACGTTCGCGCAGGCGATCGCCAGCAGCAGGCCGGACATCCCCAGCATCAGCCAGAGGGGAGTCTCTAAGTTCTTGCGTACATTGCGGGGCCCTTGGTAACCCGGCATCACGTCCAGCGTCGCCTTGCTGAACTGCTCCCGGTTGTACTGCGACATGTGCTCCAGCCGCCAGGGGAGGTTCAATTCTTCGTCCACGAGCTGTGCAAACAGCGGCGCCAGGGCCGCCTCGGCGCGCTCGATCGGCACGTCATCCCGCAGGCGTCCGAAAACGTGAATCCAACGGTTGGCGCGATTCTTCAGGTCGTAGATCTGCTGCCAGCCGGTCGACATTGCGCCCTTCATCTTGCTCGGGATGAAGATGTTCGCGGCGGTCTGGAACTCCAACCCTTGAAAACCGCGCTCGGCGACTCCGATGATTTCCAGATCCCGGTTGTTGACCTGGATCGTCTCGCCCAGAATGTCCTCGCGGCCGCCGAAGCGTTCCTGCCAGAAGCTATGGCTGAGCACCGCAACCGGATGCCCGTCGGCGTGGACGTCGTCGTCCGGGGTAATTGTGCGGCCCAGCGCGGGGCCCACGCCGAGGACGGAGAAGTAGTTGCCGGTGACGAGCTCGATGTCGATTCGGACAGTCTCTCCGGCGTAGCCGAAGCTCGCCGACTGGTCGTATCGGGCGAACACGTCTTCGAAAACGTCTCCGCTGCGCGCGCGCAGGTCTTCGTAGAGAGGATAGGTCCAGGCCGCCATGCCGGTGTTCGAACAGCACCAGGAACCCTCCCAGCGCAGTTGAACCAGCCGCTGAGGCTCCTTGACCGGCAGCGGCCGCAGCACCACCTGATCGAGCAGTGTGAACATCGAGGTGGCGGCGCCGATGCCGACCGCCAGGGTCAGCACGGCGACCGCCGCGAACCCGGGCGCTTTGCCCACGGACCGTAAGGCGTAGCGCAGGTCCTGAGCGATCGCCCGCATCAGCTGACTCCCTGCGCGGCGCCCTCGCCGACGGTCTCTTCCACCACTTGGCCGTCAAACAGGTGAATGCTGCGCTCGGCGGTGCGGGCGTAGCGCGGGTCGTGCGTGACCATGCAGATGGTGGAGCCGGCGTCGTGGAGCTGGTGCAGCAGGTCCATCACGGCCTCGCCGTTTTTCGAGTCCAGGTTGCCGGTGGGCTCGTCAGCGAGCAGGATCTGCGGGTCGCCCGCCAGCGCACGCGCCACGGCCACGCGCTGCTGCTGACCGCCGGACAACTGCGCCGGGTAGTGCTTGGTGCGGTGCGCCATGCCGACGCGTTCGAGCGCCGTCATCACCTTTTCCTTGCGGTCGCGGGCGCCCATGTCGCGGTAGGTCAGCGGCAGCTCGACGTTCTCAAAGACATTCAGGTCGCCGATCAAGTTGAAGGCCTGGAAGATGAAGCCGATCTCGCGGTTGCGGATGCGGGCGCGCTCGCGGGCGGTCAAGCCGCTCACCTGCCTGCCGGAGAGTTCATACGAGCCCGTCGTGGGGGTGTCGAGCAGTCCCAGAATCGCCAGCAGCGTCGACTTGCCGCAGCCGGAAGGGCCTTCGATGCTCAAAAACTCTCCGCGGCGTATCTCCAGATGCACGCCGCTGAGGGCATGCGTCTCGATCTCGTCCGCGTAGAAGACTTTGGTGACTCCATCGAGCCGAATCAGTGTTTCCAGTGCCATGTGCTGTACCTTTTTGCTAACGCAGTTGAATCCGCTCGAACCCGCTCCAGTCCGACATATCGGAGAGGATCACGCGATCGCCTTCCCGCAGCCCTTCCACCACTTCGATCTCCTGGATCGAGGCGCGCCCCAGTCGAACCGGCACGCGCACGGCGGTTTGGCCTCCCGGCTCCAGCCGGAACAGGCTGATCAGGCCGTCGGGCTGGCCGGAGACCGGCCGGCCGACATACAGGGTCTCTTCCAGCCGCTCGAGTTCGATCGCGCCGTCGACGGTGAGGTCGGGCCGGGCGCCGGGCGGCAGTTCTTCCAACAGACGTACGTCCACCGTGACCGTCGCGTTCAACACGGCGGGATCAATTCTCGAAACCATGCCCTCGATGACGCCGTTGCGCGTGTCGATCGTGGCTTTCTGGCCGATGACAATGTCCTTGGCCTGGGTTTCCGGCACCCGTAGTTGGGCTTTCAGGCGCGTGGGGTCGGAGACGCGGGCCAGCGGCGCTCCCGGGGCGACTTGTGCCCCGGCTTCGACCTCGAGGCTTTGCAGCACGCCGCGAATGCCGGCCCGCACGGTCAGCTTTTGCACCAGCGAGCGGCGCAACTCCAGCATCGAGCGGGCCTGCTCGATCAGCGCTTCCTGCGCCGCCAGCTGGGCTTTTTTCGAGTTTTCGCGCACGTCCACGCGCTGCCGCTCCAGGCCCAGGCGCACTTCGAGCTGTTCGGCGGCGACGCGCGACTTCATCAGGCTCAGCCGGTCGAGCAGTCCCTCGCGCGCCAGCTCGCTGTCGGCTTCGAACTGGGCTTGGGCCTGCCGCTGCTCGGACTCCACTTGGGCGGCCATGGTGGCCTGGTCGAGGCGCTGCGTCTCGAGCAGCGCTTCGAGCGCGCCGTACTGGGCTTCGGCGGCGCGCAGGGCCGACTCGGCGTCCAAGGCCTGCTGTTCGATCTGTGGGTTGGTGAGCTGCAAAAGGACGGTCGAAGGCTCCACCGGAGCTCCCGGCAGGACCAGCCTGCGCTCCACCCGGCCTTCGACGACCGCAGGAACCAGCACGATCTCTTCGGGGACCAGCGAGCCGAGCCCCCGCACTTGCCGCACCAGCGGCCCGCGCTCCACCTCGTCGAAGAAGACCGAGGAGCGCTCCACCGTGGGCGCGGCCGGCTCCAGGCGGCTCAGGCCGTAGGCGACGGCGCTGAGAACCACGGCGGCGAGAACTCCGAAGAGAATGCGACGGCGGAGCCGGCGGCGGGCGAAATCTGGTCGTGCGATGTCCACGGGCGTATTCGTGATCCTTACGGCATCCAGGTAGCCAAAGTTCTCCGTGTTGATATTAAAGGGTTTACGAGGTAGCGTTGCCGGTGGGGAGTCCGCTCGTGGGACACGACAATCCCATAAATGGGACGGCGGGGACGGGCTGCGGCGGACGAACAGGAATGTTCGTCCCACAAGAATGACTCAGCCCAGCGGCAGCGCCAGTGTCGCCGCACAGCCGCCCTCGTCGCGGTTCTCCAGCCGCAGCGAGCCGCCGTGCCGCTCGGCGATCTTGCGCGACAGAACCAGCCCCACGCCGCTGCCGCTGGGCTTGGTCGTGTAGAACGGCACGAACAGATTCGCGTCGTCGGCCAACCCGAGTCCTTCGTCTTCGACCCGAATCTCCACCAGCCGGCGTGCGCACGACCAGCTCAGCCGCACCGCGCCGCCGGTTTCGAGCGAGGCGTCCACGGCGTTGCGCACCAGGTTGATCAGCGCCTGTTCGACCTGCGCCGGGTCGGCCTGGAGCGTCGCCGGGGGTCCGGGGATCACTTCCACAGGCATCCGTGTCTCGAGCGCGGCCGTCCGCTCGACGAGCGAGGCAACGTCGACGCTTTCGAGCTTCGGCTCGGGCAGCCGCGCCAGCCGCGCGTAGGACGACAGAAAACGGCTCAGCGAATCCGCGCGCCGCTCGATCACGGCCAGGCCCTCGAGCATCTCCGACGAAGAGTTGTTTGCCTCCTGCCGGCGCACCCGGTCGGCCAAACTGCCGGCGATGGAGTGAATCGGGGCGAGTGAGTTGTTGAGCTCGTGGCTCAGTACGCGGACGAGTCTTTGCCAGGCGTCGAGCTCTTCTTCGCGCAGTTCGCGGGTCAGGTCGGAGAGCACCAGCAGTTGGTGCGGGCGGCCCAGGTCGCGAAAGCCGGCGCGGCGGGCGGTCCAGCGTCCCGCGCCGCCGCGAAACGCTTTTTCGAACGTGCGGCCGGGCTCGGCGTGCAGGTGTTCGGCGAGTCCGAGCTCGGCGGCGGTCTTGCCGATCAGGCGCGCCGGCGGAGCCGCCAGCAACCGTTCGCCGGCGCGGTTGACCAGCCGCAGGTGGTCTTTGTCGTCGAAGGCGAAGACGGCGGCGTCAATCTCGTCCATCACCTTGTGCAGCAGCGCCGACGCTTCCAGCGCGCCGATGCGTTGGGTGCGCAGCGCTTCGGTGAGCCGGTTGGCTTCGCGCAGAGCCTCGCCGAAGGAGTCGTCGTCGGCTGACCGCACGCGCAGCGAGTAGTCGCCTTCGCGGATGGCGGCCAGCAGGTTGGCTAGCGTGCGCAGCGGGTAGGCGATGTGGTTTCGTACGGCCCAAGCCGCGCCGATCCAGACGCCCGCCGCCAGCGCCGCCAGCGGCCAAGCCACGTCGGCCGGGGCGTCCCAGCGCCGCAGGGCTTCCAGGGCGATGACGGTGGCGGGCAGGCCTCCCGCCAGCGCCGTCAACAGGATCCGGCGTTCGAGCGTGAGCAGGCGGCGCGGGGTCTTCACGGCGGGCTCACAGACCGTGCTTTTGCAGCCGGCGGTACATGGCGCTGCGGCTCAAGCCCAGCAGCCCGGCGGCTTCGGCGACGTTGCCTTGGGTGCGGTCGAGCGTGCGGCGGATCAGATAGCGCTCGACCTCCTCCAGGCTCAGCTCATCCAGGGTGGGCGCGGCTGCGGCTCCGGCTCCGCCCAGCCCCAGGTCGACCGGCTCGATCTGGTCGCCCGACGCCATCAGCACCGCCCGCTGGACGGCGTGGTCGAGCTCGCGGACGTTGCCCGGCCAGGGATGCGCCAGCAGGGCCTGGAGCGCCGCCGCGGAGAAGCCGCCGATGTCTCGGCGGTAGCGGCGCACGTAGCGCGACAGAAACAGCTGGGCCAGCGGCGCGATGTCTTCGCGTCGATCGCGCAGCGGCGGCAGGCGCAGCTCCACCGTGTTCAGGCGAAACAGCAGGTCCTCGCGGAAGCGGCCCTCGCGAGCCTCGGCGGCCAGGTCGGCGTTGGTCGCCGAGAGGATGCGCACGTCCACCGGCCGGCCGCGGCTGGCGCCGACGCGCTCGACAACGCCGGTTTCGATCACGCGCAGCAGCCGCGCCTGCTGCGGCGGCGTGATGTTGGCGATCTCATCGAGAAACAGGGTCCCCTCATCAGCGAGTTCGAAACGGCCCAGCCGGTCGTCGTCCGCGCCGGTGAACGCGCCCTTGACGTGGCCGAACATCTCGCTTTCGAAAACCCCTTCGGCGAAACCGCCGACGTTGACCGCCGTCAGGGGCTTTCCGGCGCGATCGGAGGCGGCGTGCAGGGCTTGCGCGGCGACTTCCTTGCCCGAGCCGTGCTCGCCGGTGATCAGCACGTTGGCATCGGAGGGGCCGATGCGCGCGATCAACTCCACGACACGCCGCATGGCGGGCGACTCGGCGATCATCGCCGGCGCGGCGTTCGAGCGCAGCGCGGCGTTCTCGGATTCGAGGCGGCGGGTCTTGCGCAGCGCCTGCCGCAGCTCGCACTGGGTGCGCAGAACGGTGAGCACGCGCTGGTTGTCCCACGGTTTTTCGATGAAATCCCGGGCGCCCCGACGCATCGCCTCCACGGCAATCTCGATGCTGCCCCAGGCGGTCATCACCACCACGGGGAGCTGCGCGTCGAGCGCCTGGATTTCGCGCAGCAAGTCGAGCCCTTCCCGCCCGGAGGTGGTGTCGCGGGCGTAGTTGAGGTCGATCAGCGCCACGTCCCAGTCCTGTTCCTTGACGGCAAGCAGGACCTCGGCCGGCGACTGGCGCGTGGAGACGTCGAAGCCCTCGCCCTGCAGCAGCAGACGCAAAGCCGTCAAAACGTCGGCTTGATCATCGGCTACCAGGACGCGAGGGGAAGGCACAGCCCTAACAGTATGGCTAGTAGCGGACTTTCACGTTCGGGTTCAGCCGGAAGGGAATTTTCACCAGCACCTCGACCGGAACGGCCTTGCCGCCCTTGCGCGCCGGTTCGAACACCCACTGCGCGATCGCCGCCAGGGCCGACTGGTCCAGCCGCTCGTCGAGGCTGCGCAGCACCTGCAACTCGCGCAGCGATCCGTCTTCGCGGATCACGCCGTAGAGCACGACCTCGCCCTCGACCTTTTCACGGATCGCGTCGGCGACGTATTTGGGGTCGACCTTGGTTTTGGGCCACGGCGGCGTCAGATCGTCGTCTTTCACGGCCAGCCGCTTTTCGATGTCGCCGGCGGAATCGCGCTGCCGCTTGCGCGCCTCCTCCGGCGGCAACCATTCGGCGAACTGGATGACCCAGTCGCCGCGGTAGCTGGTGACGTTGGGCATGTTGATCGCCACGGTGTAAACCGGCCGGCCGACGAAGGGCCGTTCGATGTCGATCGGCGGTGCGTCGATCGTATAGTCGACCTTGGGCGGAGGCCCGCTGAGGTCGCGGAAGCCGCCGGTGCGCGTGAGGTTCCGGAAGGCGTCGTCGGGGTCGCCGGGCTGCCGTCGAGGCGTGGCGGCGGTTGCCGGGTTGGGGTTGCCGCGGATCGACAGGTTCGGCGCCCGCAGCGATGCGGTCTGTTCTCCGGCGCCGGTCTGGCCGCCGCCGGGGCCGCCGTCCGGGCCGGCGGCGAAGCGCGCCGAACGCGAACCTTCGGGAATCTCCGCCGGCGGCTTGTCGGCCGGGTTGACGCTAACCACCGCCAGGTTGCGGTCGCCGCCGGTTCCGCCCGATGCGTTCCCCTCTTTCGACCCCAGGCTGGGGGCGGGGGCGCCGGGCAGGTCGAAGCTCTCTTTCGTCAACGCCGCGATGGTCTGGCCGGCGGAGGCGTCGCCCGCCGGGCCGCCGATGTCGGGCGCGGCGGCGTCGGCGGCTTCGCTCAGGGCGCGCTGCTGCGGGGACTGCTCGCGGCCTTCGGCGGTGCGGCCCTGGTAGCGCAGCCGGGGGGCATCCTGCCCGGGAATGGCGCCGACGGCGGCGGACGGAGCGTTGGCGCCGATCTCCGGCGCGGGGCCGCCGAACTCGGCTAGAGCCATCTGGCGGGGAGTATTGGGCTGCGGCTGTCCGCGGTCGCCGGCCTGGTAACGCAGGCGCGGCAGGTTGTCATCGACCGGCACGGCGGCGGACAAACCCGGCGCGCCCGGCTCATCGCGCAGGATCGGCGCGCCGGAGGCGTCGAGCGCGCGCTGCTGCGGCGCCTGCTTCGTCTCGGCGCGCGATTGATAGCGCAGCTTCGCGACGGAGCTGAACTGCGAGGCGTCGGCCGTCTGCGTTCGCTGCGGCTGGATCTCCGGCGCCTGCGCCGGCTCGATGCGACGCTGCGCAGGCTCCGGCGCGGCCTGTTTCTGCGGCTCCCGGCGGAAGCGCAGCACCGGCAGGTCATCGAGCCGTGAGACGTCAAACTGTGCGGGCGTCGGCTTGACCTCCGGCGCCGGAGGCTCCTCAATCTTGCGCGGCCGTGGCGGTGCGATCAGCTTCGGCGCGGTCAGTTGGTAGCGCGGCATCTCCACCTTCGGCGCCTGCCAGGAGACCATGTTGGGGATCTCGAGATCCTGCTGCAACTCGATCTCCGGCGCCGCGCCGATCACCATCTGCTGGTCGCTGAGCGGCTGCGGATTGTCGGCGACCACATCCTGCTTGGCCTGATAGCGGGGCCGCTCGGCGGGGTCCGGATTGGGCGTCGGCTCGGCCGGCGCCACCGCGGGCATCTCGGTCTTCGGCGCGTACCAGGTCACCCGCCGCCGCTCGCGCTCGAGCAACTCCTCAAGGACGGGTTCGGGGAAGGCGGTGGCGCGCGGGGTCGGGTTGACGCTCCACATCAAGCCGACCACGAGGGCATGCAGGCCCAACGAGGTCGCAAACGATGGCAAAGCCCCGCGGCGTCTGGGAGTCCACTCGCTGAAAAGCACAGGCGATGACTGCGGGCGCACAAAAGCGCCCGCCTGTGTTTCATTATCAGGGGTCCTCGATGCGAACCCGCGATTTTTTCCCCGCCGCCGCTAATCGGCCGTCAGTTCGCCGACCAGCCGCCGCGCCCGATAGGCGTTGCGCAGCATCTCGAGAATGCCGCGCACGTCCACGCTCACCGCGCGGGCTTGCTTCTCGGAGTAGAGAAAGTTGTTTGACAGCGACTGGATGTTGCCGTCGAAGATCAACCCGATGACTTTGCCTTCGCGGCTGATGAGCGGGCTGCCGGAGTTGCCGCCGGTGATGTCGTTGGTGCTCACCAGGTTGTAGGGCGTGTCGCCGTCGAGCCGCGACTTGGCTTTGGTGATGCGGTCCGGCAACTCGTACGGATCCTCGCCGGTGGCGCGCGCGAACAGCCCGTCGATGGTGGTGTAGGCGTCGATGCGTTTGCCCTTTTCGAGATACGCCAGCGTGCGGCCGAAGGCTAGCCGCAGAGTGAACGTGGCGTCGGGGTAGACGCTGTCGCCGGCGACGGCGAAGCGCGCCCGTGCGATCCGGCCGCCGTGGGCGTTCTCGACGGCCTCGACCTCGTCTTCGTACTGCTTACGCAGTTGGCGCGCATCGTCGTCGATCAGCGCCGCCAGCTCCATGAACGGGTCGTCGGACTGCTTGGCCTTGGCGCCGTTGTCGGCGGCGAGTTGCTTGCGCAGCTCCACGTCGGCCAGTTTGGTGTTCTGGATCAATTCCGCGGCGACTGCCGGCGCCGTGCGGCCGCCCAGAATCTTCTCGACAATCGGGTGATTCGGTCCGAGCCGATCGCGCAGGAACTGCAAGCTGCGGCCCAGCTTGATGATCTCCATCTCGGGGTAGATCGGCGCCGGTGAGTATAGCTGCTGGTAGAGCGAATCCAGCCCGGAATCGCGGAATTCCGGCAGCCGCTCGCCGTTGGGCTTGGCGAGCTCTTCCGGCAACCGGTGGAGCGTTTTCGCGATGGTGAAATACTTGCTCCAGAGGCCGTAGGAGTCAACCAGTCGATATTCCTCGTAGATGTTGCGCTTGATTTTCTGAGCCTCGGCGATCTGGTCCCAGGCATCGCCGAACTGCTCGTCGAGCTTGGGATCGGCTTTGACCTTGGCGATCAGCGCTTCTTCCTGAGCGGTCTTGGCTTTGAAGAGGTCCTGATCGCGCAGTCCTGCCACTTGGCCGGTCATGGCCTTGATCGAGTTGTTGAACCGGAACAGCTCATCGCGCGCCAGCCGCGCCGCCTCTTCATCGCCGCTGCGCCCGTAGGAGCCGATGGCATCCACCATGGCGTGCAGCCAGTCAAGCATGAACGGCAGGCGTCCGTCGCGCTCGAAGGCCAACTGGCGCGAGGTGAGCAGCCGGCGCGTGGAGCCCGGGTGGCCGGAGACGATTGTCAGGTCGCCTTCCTCCGAACCTTTCGAATCGAGCGGCAGGTAGGACGGCGACTCGATCGGCGAGTCGTTGTCATAGACCCGCAGAAACGAGACGTCCAGGCAGTAGCGCGGGTAGGTGAAGTTGTCGGGGTCGCCGCCGAAGTAGGCGACCTGGAACTCGGGCGCGAAGACCAGCCGCACGTCGGTGTAGCGCTTGTACTTGTACAGGTCGAAGACGCCGCCCTGGTAGAGGTTCACCACATCGCAGCGCATCAACGTGGAGTCGGCGCAATCCTTCTCGATGCGCGCCTGCGCCGCCTTTTGGGCTTCCTGGCGCTCGGCGTCGCTCATCTCGGCGGTCACGTCGGCGTTGACCTGTTCGGTGACGGTCTCGATCTCCATGAGCACATTGAGTTCGAGGTCCGGACACTTCAGCTCGCGCGCCCGGGTGGAGGCGTAGAAGCCGTCGGCGATGTAGTCGTTCTTCTCCGAGCTGAGCTTGCGGATGCAGTCCGACGCCACGTGGTGGTTGGTCATCAGCAGGCCGTTTGCGGTGACAAACGAGCCCGAACCGCCATTGTTGAGCCGCACCGAAGCTTTCTGGAGCCTGTCCAAAAAGGCTTGGTCCGGGGCAAAGCGGTAATCGTTGCGCAAGGCATCGAGCGGCGCGCGGTTGTAGGGCCACATGCCCTCGTCCGCCGGCGCGATTGCGGCAAATACAGCCAATAGAAGGAAAAGTCTGGGAAGTTGCATCAGGCGCTCGACTCCGCTCGGTTGCGCCGACAGATGCCGCGCTCGGAGCTTCGGATGAATTTTAACAGTCGTTCCACATGCGGCCCGGAAAGTTCGCTCTCAATCCTTTCGGCGGCCTGCTCCACTGACCCGCCGGAGCGGAACAGGATGCGGTAGGCGCGCTTGAGCTCGCGAATCTCATCGCTCGAGAAGCCGGCGCGCCCCAGTCCCACCACGTTCACGCCGCGCGGCGTGATGTTGAACTCGGAGTAGCGAAAAAACGGCGGCGCATCCTTGTTGACCCGCGTGTTGCCGCCGATCATCGCCAGCTCGCCAATCTTCGAGAACTGGTGCACGACCACGCCGCCGGAGACGAAGGCGCCATCGCCGATTTCCACATAGCCGGCGATGAGCGCGCAGCTGGCGATGACGGTGTTGTCGCCGATGCGGCAGTTGTGGGCGATGTGCCCCGAGGTCATGATGTAGTTGCCGTCGCCGATGACGGTTTTTGACTCGGGCTCGGTGCCGCGGCTGATGGTGTAGTGTTCGCGGATCTTGTTGCCGCTGCCGATGAGCAGGTAGCTGCGCTCGCCGCTGAAATTCTTGTCGAGCGGGTCGGTGCCCAGAACCGTGCCGGCGGAGATCTCGTTGTCGGCGCCGAGCGTGGTCCAGCGCTTGATGTAGACGTGGGGCTCAAGGCGGCAGCGCGGGCCGATCTCGACGTCGTCTTCGATCACGCAGAAGTCGCCGATCTCGGTTTCGGGGCCGATGACTGCGCCGTCCGCGATGCGAGCGGTGGGAGCGATGCGCGCCGATGGATCGATAGCCATCGCAGCTACTGTAGCCAAGCTTCGTTGAGCAGGACGGCCACGCGCACGGCCGCTTTGGCGAGCTGCAACTCCGCGCTTGCGCGGGCATGACCGACATACTCCTGGTCGAGTTCTTTGATTTCGCCTTCGGGCAGGGCGCCATAGGCCACGCGCATGGCGCTCAGATGCGTCTCCCAGGCCCAGTCGCGAATTGTGCCGCGCGACCACTCTTTCACCCGTTCCGGCGTGATGAGTTCGCGGATGCGGGCTGCGATGGCGTCCTCATCGGCGTCGCCAAATATTTCGCCGTTCCACAGATCGCGCAGACGCATGTTGCGCCCCTCGAACACCACGCGGGTAACGTCGCCGCCGCTGCCGGGAGGATAGCCGGCGTTGAGCGGCTGGTGCATGTCGGTGGTCAGGTTGATGAGGAACTTGAAGGCTTCGATGATCTCGGGCTTCTCTTTGAATGCCAGACGCACGACGCCCAGGTGCTCGCGCACCTTCACCGGCGAGCAGTCCCCGACCGGGCAATCGCGGTCCAGGTCCATCTCGGTGGCGACGGGCGGAATGGTGATGGAGTGCCAGGCTTCGGTCTCGGGCCGTTCGGCGATGATCTCGTCGGCCCAGGTCGCCACGTCTTCGAGCTTGGCGCCGACTCCCATCAAGAAGCGGTGGCGGCGTTCGGCCTGCGGGCTCAGGTGCTCCTGCGCCACACGCGCGACGGCGCGGTGCGCCGTCGCGTCCCAAGCCTGGGCCGGGACGGCCGCGCCTGCCAGCACCAGCGCCACACAAGCCGTCCAGCGCCCCAATCGGTTTCGACCCATCCTTGTAAGATACAAGGAGTTCGCTCCCGCCCGCAGCGTCCGCTCGTAATGAACGTCGCCGAAATCGCCACACTCCTCAGCGCCCCGTTCGAGGGAGACGGAGAGCGTGAAATCGAGTCCGGTGCGACTCTCGAGGCGGCCGGCCCCGGCCAGATCGCCTTCTTCGACGGCCGCGGCGAGTCCGCCGCCGCCCGAAGTTCGCAAGCCGGCTGCCTGCTCGTTCCCAGCGAGTTCGAACGCGGCGATTCCGGCGCCGCCGTCATCCGCACGCTCAAGCCTCGCAACGCCTTCGCCCGGGTCTTGCGGACGCTCCATCCGCCGCCTTCCGCTCCGGCGGGCGTGCATCCTTCCGCCGTGGTCGCCGCCTCGGCCGAACTCGGCGACAAGGTTTCGATTGGTCCCGGCTGTGTGATCGAAGACGACGTGCGGATCGGCGCCGGAACGGCTCTGGCGGCCGGCGTCTGGGTCGGACGGGGCGCGGTGATTGGAGAAGCCGTCCGCATCTGGGCCAATGTCAGCCTCTACCCCGGCGTCATCGTCGGCAACCGGACAATCCTGCATGCCGGCTGCTCGCTGGGCTCGGACGGCTTCGGCTTTGTCTTTGAAAACGGCCGGCACGAAAAGTTTCCGCAGATCGGCGGCCTGCGCATCGGCGACGACGTGGAGATCGGCGCCAACTCGACCATCGACCGCGGTGCGCTGGGCGACACCGTCATCGGCGACGGCGTCAAGATCGACAATCTGGTGCACATCGGCCACAACTGCCGGCTGGGAAACCACGTGATGGTGGCTGCCCAAACCGGCATGTCCGGCGGCGTCGTCATCGAAGACTACGTGGTGCTCGGCGGCCAGGTCGGCATCGGCGAAGGCGCCAGGATCGGCAGAGCGGCGCAGGTGGGCGGTCAGGCCGGTCCGCTGCCCAACCACACGCTGCCAGGCGGCCAGGCCTATTGGGGCACCCCGGCGCGTCCCTACCGGGAATACATGAAGAAGCTCGCCCTCACGGAGCGACTGCCCAAGCTGGTCGACCAGATCAAACGCCTGGAAGCTCGCGTGAAGGAGTTGGAGGGCTAGCCGATGTTGCTGGTCGTCGGCGGACACTCGCGCAACATCGGCAAGACCTCTCTGGCCTGCTCGATTCTGGCCGCCACGCCGGAACTCGAGTGGACGGCGGTGAAGATCGCGCTTTTTGGCCACGGGATCTGCTCGGTTGACGGCAAGCCGTGCGGCTGCGCGGTGGAAGACCCCTTACACCCGTTCGCCATCGCCGAGGAGCGCTCGGGCCAGGGACACGAGGATACCCGGCGCATGCTGGCCGCCGGCGCCAGGCGCGTGCTGTGGGTGCGGGCCCCGCAAGGGCGGCTCGGCGAGGCCGTCGGCGCCCTGAAACAGCGCTTGGCTGGCGCGGAGAACGTGTTGTTCGAGTCCAACAGCGCCCTCGACTTCTTCGAGCCCGACCTCTACTTCAGCGTGCTCGATTTCCGGGTGGCGGATTTCAAGGACAGCGCTCGCCGTCACCTGGGCCGCGCGGACGCCTTCGCCCTCACTGCGCCCGACCGCGAGCCCTGGCCTTGGTTCGACCGCTCCCTACTCGCAGGCCGCAGCTTTGCGGTCGAACCGCCTGGTTATTGTTCGCCGGAGTTGGTGGCGATGGTGCGCGCTCGGTCCCCTGCCGTCACCGCGAAGATTTAGCGCAGACCGCCCATCCAGATCGGGTCGGAGGTCGGCTGCTCGGCGCCTTCCGCCGCTTCTTCGGTGATCGCCAACGCCTGCGACTCCGCCGAGGAGATGGTCGGCTGAGCGAAGATCAGGGCGCGATCGTTCTCATCGGGGCGGAAGAGCTCCACGCTGACCGGGGCGCCCTCTTTGGGGATCGCCCACAGTTGGAAGGCGCGGCCGCGCTCGGGAGCTTTAAGGCCTTCGGCCGTCAGCGCCAAGCCGCTCTGGTCGTTCCAGAATGCGCGTATCTCGGCTCGGCCGGCGGCTTCGAGTTCGATCGAGCGCGTGCCGGGCGCGGCGAGGATTTCAAACAGCTTCTTGTAGCGGTCGTTGGTCTGCTCGAGCGCGGCTTGCCGCTCCTCGATCACCGCGAGCGCGCGCTGCAGGTCGTCGCTGCGCTGGTTGGAGACAAAGACGAAAGCGACCAGCGCCGCCGCCAGCGCCCAGCCCAGGATCGCCCACTTGGGCATACGGACGACGGGTTCGGTCGAGACGTTGTCAGCCGGCATCGGCGCAGGCTCCTCGATCCGCTGAAACAACCGTTGCTTTAGATCCGGAGCAGGCAGCGTGGGCTGCGCCGACGTCGCGACGGTCCTCAACAGTTCGTTGGCGCCGGCGCGAGCCTCCATGGCTTGCGGGTCGCGGCGAGCGAGCAGCGCTTCGATCTCGGCGCGCTCATCCTCTTCGATCGTTCCCAGCTCCAGTTGCACGCATAGGTCCACGAGCCGGTCCTGCTCGCTTTCCCTGCCTTGCTGATCGTCGATTGCCATTCTCGTCGCTCTAACTTTATCGCAATTGGATCTCGCTCATAAGTACGACAAAACTGGAGCGCCCGGTTTTTTCTCGAAGGGGAGAATTCCCTGTGTCCGTAATACAATGGCGAAGGCAACCCCGTGGCGGCATCCGGTCAAAAGGCTCCAAATGACGGCTCAGCGCGATGGGCGCGGCTCGTGGAGCGCATCCGCGGAGGCGACAAGAACGCTCTCAGCGAACTCTATGACGCCAGCTCGGCGCAGATTTTCGGCCTGATTGTCCGCATCATCGGCGACCGCGCAACCGCCGAAGAAATTGCTCTTGATACCTACGTCCAAGTCTGGAAGACCGCTTCGTCCTACGATCCGGAACGCGGTTCGGCCGCCGCCTGGCTGTTTTTGATGGCGCGCAGCCGCGCGATTGATTATCTTCGCTCGAAGGCGGGGCAGGCGCGGGGACGCGAGCAGTCTTTGCCGGAGGATTACCGCCAGGTCAGCGACGAAACGCCCGACCCGGAACAAGCGGCGCAGGCCGGCAGCCGCCGGGCCGTGATCGTTCGGGCGCTGGACGCCCTCGAACCGGAGAAGCGGCAGGCGATCGAGCTGGCTTTCTTCGGGGGCTTGAGCCATAGCGAAATCTCCGACCGGCTCGACCTTCCGATCGGCACGGTGAAAACCCGTATCCGCAGCGGCATGCAGCGACTGCGCCAGGCGCTCGAACCGTTGAGCGGCGGGCTTTGAGTCGCCGTCCTTGAACCCCCGCCGCGCCCCCTGCTATTCTGAGCATTCATGGCGCGGATTCATCATCACGGCCGCCACAGCGTCCATCATGGGCGCGGGGGCCGAGGTGCGACCGCCTGATCATCGAAACGATCTTCAGATGAGTGAACCGAAGCCCGCCGGCCCCTAGCCGAGCGGGTTTTTTGTTTGTGAGGGAGTGGGTGAACATGTTGAACGAACTGGATTTCGAAAAAACCGGCGGTCTGATTCCGGCGGTCGTACAAGACAGTGCGGACGGCCGCGTACTCATGGTCGGATTCATGAACGAGCTGGCCTTCGAGAATACCGTCAAGACCGGCAAAGTCACCTTTTGGAGCCGCTCGCGCAATGAACTGTGGACCAAGGGAGGCTCCTCGGGCCACTACCTGGTGGCCAAGCAAATCGAGATCGACTGCGACGGCGACACGCTGCTGATCCAGGCCGAATCCCTGGGCCCGGGGGTTTGCCATAATGGGTATCGCTCCTGCTTCTACCGCCGCCTGAACGACGGGCGATGGGAAGCGTCCGAGGAGCGCACCTACGATCCCAAAGCCGTGTACCAGAAGTAGGGATTTTTTCGTCGACCTCCCATGCTGAGAATCCTGCGAAGCGCGGACCGCGCCGAGATCAACGCCTTGTTCGCCCGGCGCTCGGCCCGGCTGGATGAGGCCGAAGCGGTGGTGCGTCCCATCCTCGAAGCCGTGCGTGATCGCGGCGACGCCGCTTTGCTCGAGTACGCGCGCAAGTTCGACGGTCTCGAAGGCGATTCGGTGCGCATTCCGGCCGAAAAGCTTGCCGCGGCCGCCGCCGGCGCTGACGACAAGCTGCGCTCGGCGGTGGCCACGGCCTCGGATCAGATCCGGCGCTTTGCCCAGATGCAGGCGCCGCGGGCCTGGACCGAAGAGGTTGGCGCCGGCATCCGGCTGGGCCAGATCGTGCGTCCGCTCGACGCCGTCGGCGCCTACATTCCCGGCGGACGCTATCCGCTGCCGTCCACGCTGATGATGACCGTCATCCCGGCGCAGGTCGCCGGGGTGAAAACCGTCTCGGTCTGCTGTCCCGGCCCGACCGCGGAGACGCTGGCGACGGCGGGCATGCTCGGCGTCGAGAACTTCTTCCGCATGGGCGGGGCGCAGGCGATTGCGGCGTTCTGCTTCGGCACCGAAGCCGTTCCCAAGGCCCAGCGCATCGTCGGCCCCGGCAACGTTTATGTGGCCGCCGCCAAGAAGTTGCTCGCCGGCGACGTGGGCATCGACTTCGTGGCCGGGCCGACCGAGATCCTGCTGATCTTCCCCGACGGCGACCCCAAGAAACTCGCCGCCGACATGCTGGCGCAGGCCGAGCATGACGTCGATGCGGCCGCCATCCTGCTGACGTTGTCGCAGGATCTGGCCGAGCGGACCGCGGCCGAGGTTGAGCGCCAACTTGCCGACCTGCCCACCGCCGCAGTCGCCCGCCGGGCGATTGACGACAACAGCGCCATCGTCGTCTGCGATTCGGTCGACGAGGCCTGTGCGATCTCCAACGATTTCGCGCCCGAGCACCTCTCGATCGCCGACGAATCGATGCTCGACAGCATCACCCACGCCGGCAGCGTCTTCATCGGGCCGTGGAGCCCGGAAGCCGCCGGCGACTACGCCTCCGGCCCGAATCACGTGCTGCCCACCAGCGGCGCCGCACGGCTGCGAGGCGGGCTTTCGATCCTGGATTACGTCAAGATCATCACGGTGCAGCAGCTCGACCGTGCAGGGCTCGAGCGCATCGCGCCGGCGGTGACGACGCTGGCGCGCGCCGAGGGCCTCGAAGCGCATGCGCGCTCGGTGGAGGCTCGTTTTGACTGAGGCTCCGACCACGACGCGTCCGCGTCCGCGCGGCGCCATCGAGCGCATGGCTCCCTACCAGCCGCCCACCGGCGGGCGGCTGGGCGCGATGCGGCTCGACTTCAACGAGAACACCGTCGGCTGTTCGCCGAAGGTCGTCGAAGCACTGCAAAAAGCCATCTCCGGTGAGCTGATGGCGACCTATCCCGAGTACGAGTCGGCGCGCGCGAAAGCCGCGGCGTACTTTGGCGTCGGCGAAGACCAGATGACCTTCTGCGACGGCACCGACGAAGGCATCCACATCCTGGTGCAGACCTACGTGGAGCCGGGAGACGAGGTCGTGATGACCTGGCCGGCCTACCCGATGCTGCGCTTCTACGCACAGGTGGCCGGCGCAGAGCCCGTGCTGGTGCCCTACCGTGAGCCGAATCTCGACTTCCCGATTGACGAACTCCTCGCCGCCATCGGGCCCAAGACGCGCGCCGTGCTCGTCGCCAACCCGAATAACCCCACCGGCGGCGCCATCGGCCTCGACGCCATCGAGCGCATCCTGCAGAAAGCCTCCGGCGCGGCGGTGCTGATCGACGAGGCCTATTTTGAGTTCTATGGCGTGACGGCGATGGACCTCCTGCCGCGCTACCCGAATCTGTTCGTCAGCCGCACGTTTTCCAAAACCTATGGCCTGGCCGGCTTGCGCGCCGGCTGCCTGTTCTCGCAGGCCGAGAACATGGCCTTGGTCCGCAAAGGGCAGTCGCCCTACAGCGTGAACGTGCTGGCGGCCACCTGCATTCTGGCGGCGCTGGACGATCAGGACTACGTCCGCAACTACGTCAGCGAAGTGCTCGCGGCGCGCGGCGAACTGCTGGCCGCCCTCGACCGCATGGGAGTTCGCTACTGGCCCACCGAGGCGAACTTCGTGCTCGCGGAGTTCGGCGACAAGGCCCAGGCGGTGTGCGGCGGACTCGCCGCGAAGGGCATCCGCGTTCGCGACCGTTCCAAGGAACGAGTCGGGGCGGTGCGCCTGACGGTCGGCACGCGCGAGCAGACGGCGCAGCTCATCGCCGGCATGGAGGAGATTTTGCGATGAGCCGTACGGCTTCGATCGAGCGCATCACCAAGGAAACGCAGATTCGGGCGAAGCTCGAGATCGACGGGCAGGGGAGCTATCAGATCTCCACCGGCATCCGCTTCTTCGACCACATGCTCGAGCTTTTTACCAAGCACGGCGGGTTCGATCTGGAGCTGACCGCGACCGGCGATTTGGATGTCGACCAGCATCACACCGTCGAAGACGTCGGCATCGTGCTCGGGCAGTGCTTCGCCCAGGCGCTGGGCGACCGCAAGGGCATCAACCGCGCCGGCTACTTCCTGATGCCGATGGATGAGACCTTGGTGGCCGCGGCGATCGACTTGAGCGGCCGCCCGGCGCTGGTCTACGACGCTCCGGTCGATTTTCAGCATGTCGGCGACCTGCAAGCCGAGCTGCTGCACGACTTTTTCGACGGTTTCGCCACGCACTGCGGCTGCAACCTGCACGCCAAGGTCCTCTACGGCCGCTCGAATCATCACAAGATCGAAGGCGTGTTCAAGTGTTTTGCGCGGGCGCTGCGCTTCGCCTGCTCGACTGACGAGCGGCTCAAGGACTCGCTGCCCTCCACGAAGGGATTGCTGGAGAAGACCACGTGATCGCGATCTTTGACTACGGCGCCGGCAATCTGCGTTCGGTTGAGAACACGCTCGACGCGATCGGCGCGAACTACGAGATCGTCAACAGCGCCGAGGACCTGCGCCGCGCCGACAAGATCATCCTCCCCGGCGTCGGCCACTTCGGGCAGCTGTTGCGCTCGCTCGACCAGCTCGAGGTGCGTGCGGCTTTGAAGGAACGCATCGAGGCGGACGTGCCTTTCCTGGGAATCTGTCTCGGTTTGCAGGCTCTGTTCGACGGCAGCGACGAGGCGCCGGGGCTGGAAGGGCTGGGGCTGTTTCCCGGCCGCGTGCGCCGCTTTCCGTCCACACTGCGCGCGCCGCAGATGGGCTGGAACTGCCTGGAGCCGCAGGGCGACTCGCGCCTGCTGCAACAAACCGGCGAGGCGCCCTACGTCTACTTCGCCAACAGCTATTACGTACCGGCCGAGGTTGCCGGCGAGCGCGCGGCGGCGCTGTGCGACTACGGCGGCGTCTCGTTCACCGCGGCGCTCGAGTCGGGCAACACCTTCGGCGTGCAGTTCCACCCGGAGAAATCAAGCGCGGTGGGCCAGCGGATCGTGAGGAACTTTTTGGAATGCTGACCAAGCGCATCATCCCTTGCCTCGACGTCAAGGCCGGGCGCGTGGTCAAGGGCGTCAACTTCGTCGGTCTGCGCGACGCCGGCGATCCCGTCGAGCTGAGCAACCGTTACAACCTCGACGGCGCCGACGAACTGGTCTTCCTCGACATCACCGCCTCGAGCGATCGCCGCGACATCATGATCGATGTCGTCGAGCGCACCGCCCGCAAGGTGTTTATTCCGTTGACTGTGGGCGGCGGCATCCGGGCCGTGGCGGACGCGCGCAGGATCCTGGTGGTCGGGGCCGACAAAGTCTCAGTGAATACGGCGGCGGTGCACCGGCCGGAGCTGATCACCGAGTTGTCGGAAGAGTTCGGCGCGCAGGCCACGGTGTTGGCGATCGACGCCCGGCGCTCCGGGCCGGGCAAGTGGAACGTCTTCATCTACGGCGGCCGCGAGGACACCGGCATGGACGCGGTCGAGTGGGCGCGGCGGGCCGAAGAGCTCGGCTGCGGCGAGATCCTGCTGACCTCGATGGACGCCGACGGCACCCAGGCCGGTTTCGACTGCGAGCTGACGCGGGCCATCTCGCGCGCCACCAGAATCCCCGTGATCGCCAGCGGCGGAGGCGGCAAGCCCGAGGATTTCATCCGCGTGCTGACTGAAGGCGAGGCCGACGCGGCGCTGGCCGCCTCGATCTTCCACTACGGGACGTTCACGGTCGACGACCTCAAAGAGGTGCTCGACAAGGAAGGCATCGCCGTTCGCCCGCAAGCGCGCGTCGAAGCGGGGTAGACCACTAAGAGCCGATGCCGCATCTGTTCTACGATCTCGACTTCACTGTCTCGGTCTTCATCGTTTATGAGGGCAAGGTGCTGCTGGTGCATCACCGTAAGCTGGGCCGCTGGCTGCCCGTCGGCGGCCACATCGAGATCGGCGAGGACCCCGAGCAAGCCGCCCACCGCGAGACGATGGAAGAGAGCGGGCTCGAGATCGAGCTGCTCGGCCCGCGTCCGCCCAAGAGCTTTCCGGGGACAAAAATTCTCACCGCGCCCAGCTACCTGGACGTGCATGACATCCACGGCGATCACCGCCACATCGGCATGATCTACTTCGCCCGCGCCGGCGGCGCCGAGCTGCGGCTGGCCGAAGAAGAGCATCACGCCATCCGCTGGTTCACCCCTGAAGAACTCGTCGACCCCGAACGCGGCGTCGACGAGGCGATTCGCTTTTACGCGGCCGAAGCTCTGGCGCGCGTCCAAGAGACCCACTGATGATCATCCCGTGTATTGACTTGCAGGACGGCAAAGTCGTCCAACTCGTGCAGGGCCGCGAAAAGGCCCTGGAGGGCGACTCGCCCGAGCGCATGCTCGAGAAATTCGCAGCCTTCGGCGTGATCCAGGTCATCGACCTCGACGCGGCCATGGGCAAGGGCTCCAATGACTCGATCGTGCGCGACCTGACCTCGCAGGCCGTCACGCGGGTCGGCGGGGGCGTGCGCTCGGCGGAGCGCGCCCGCGCGCTGATTGACGCCGGGGCCTCGAAGGTGATCGTGGGCACCGCCGCTTTCGCAGGCAACGGCATCAACGCCCCGTTGCTGGAAGAAATCGACGCTGCCGTCGGACGCGACGCCGTTCTGCTGGCTCTCGACTCGAAAGACGGCCGCATCACCATCAAAGGCTGGCAAGAGGCCATCGACCTCACCGCCGAAGAGGTCATCCAGAAGCTCGAGCCCTATTGCGGCGGCTTCCTGTGCACCTACGTCGACAAGGAAGGCATGCTCGACGGCACCGATCTGGACTGGTATCGGCGGCTGCGGGAAGCCACCAACCATGAGATCACCGCCGCCGGCGGCATCACCACGCTGGACGATATCCGGTCTCTGGCCGAAATGCGGGTTCATGCCGCACTCGGCATGGCGATCTACACGGGCCGACTGGACCTGGACGAACTGGCCCAGATGAACAAGGAGTTCATTTGAGCCTCTGAAACGGCTTACAGTCGTTGTGTTGAAAAGGGGCGGACCGGGCGGTCCGCCCCTTGTGCTTCTATCTGTCTAGCGTCGACGCTCGGCCTTCGCCTTCTCTTCTTCCATGCGAGCCGAGATCTCTTCCTGGCAGTTGATGCAGTACTTGGCCCAGGGGATCGCGTTGAGACGCTTGGGAGAGATGGGGTCTTCGCACTCCATGCACTCGCCAAACGTGCCGTCTTCCACGCGCGCCAACGCCTCGTTGATCTCGCGCAGCAACATCACGTCGATGTTGTTGCGATTGAGAAAGATCCACTCCTCGTGGCTCTGTACGGCCTGGTCATCCACGTCAGCCAATCGCTCTCCGCGGAGCGCTTGACCAGCCTTGGCAGCCACAAGGTTCTCGCGAATCGTCTCCGCCTTGGCGGTCAGGATCTCGCGATACTGTTCCAACTGGGCTTCCGAGAGCCCTTCTACTATCGTGTGCGCCATCGCTCACCTCCTCGGGGTCGCTGCCACTTGGCTTGCGAAACTCCCTGTTTGATCGTCCCTCCCGGGACGCCACTTTAGAACTACCGGTCTGTCGGCTTCAGTCGTCTCCGATCTGTCCCACAGCCGAACATCGATACCTTCGATTCGCCTCGACCGCGATTCGTTGCAAAAATTTTTCGATCGGGTTGTCTGGGCAGGTTGTGCACCACGACTGAGTGGATAGTCTACGAAATCGTTTGCAGGCTGGCAAGAGTTTTATCGAAATTTTTTTGAAGGAGCCCCCTGTCGGGCTGCGATACAGTTGTGGGGCTGGTGAAATCTGCGCGTAGCGCCCCTGTTCGCCGTAACCCCAGCCGGGCGGCCGCCGAATGAATCGGTTGTGAGCATGGCGCAGACATGGTCAGATTCTTGGAGTCTTGTGAGCGCTGAGGGTCAAAAAGTTCTCAATGGCGCGGCCTCCGCAGACCAGAAGTCGCAGGAACAGGCTCGACTCGACGAGCTGATGCGTCGGTACCAACAGGCAGACGCCGAGGCGACCGCCGAACTGGTGCGGTCGGTCTCGCCGATGCTGCTGCGCTTTCTTGCCGGCCCGCTGCAGACCCGGGCGCATGCCGAAGACATGCTGCAAGAGTGTTGGTTGCGCATCCACAAAGCCCGCCACACATACCGCCCTGGCGCACCGGTGCTGCCGTGGATCTTCGCGATCGCGCGTTACACGCGAGTCGACGCCTTCCGCAAGCGCAGCCAGATCGATCGGCGCGAGCGCCAGTCGGAGGACCTTGAAGCCGTTGCGCCGGGCATCGTGGGGCAGCCGGGCGACTCCGATCACCAGGATCTTTGGAAGTTGGTCGGAACCCTGCCGGAGAGCCAGCAGGAAGTGGTGAAGATGCTGAAGGTGACCGGCATGAGTCTGGAAGAGGTGGCGCGCGCCACCGGCGGCACGGTCGGCTCGGTCAAGCAAAAAGCCCATCGAGCCTATCGAAAGCTGCGCGATCTGCTCGAGGCCGAAGGGTTTCGAGCCGGTGCAGGGACGAGCAAATGAACGATTGCGCCCGAGTTGCAGAGTATTTGGAGAGCCGAGGCCTTGTCGAGGGGGCCGCCCCTCCGGCTGCGTTGAGCCGTCATTTGGAGAACTGTTCGAAGTGCCGTCGGCTCTGGGCTTTCGCGACCGACGCTGAGTCCTCTCCGGTATCGGCGGAGGCCGAGGAGCGGATTCGGCAGGCGTTGCTCTCCGACCTGGCGCCGGTGCGCCCGCTGCCCCCCCGGATCGTGCTGGCGGCGCTGTTCTTGTTGATCTTCGCGGGGGTCGCGGCCCTTACGTTGTTCGCTATGGGCGCCAACACCGCGCCGGGCATGACCTCGTTGCAGTTGTTGGGGATGCTGGCCGCGATCGTGTTTTCGGCCGCGGTGGCGGGATTTTGGATCAGCGGCGAGATGGCTCCCGGCGAAAAGCGCTGGGCCGGCTCGGCCGGACTGGTCGGCAGCTTACTGATCGGGCTGGGGCTGCTGGTTGCGGTCTTGTTTCCCTGGGATGTGACTGGGAACCTGTGGGCCGGCAGCTTCAAATGCTTCCGCGCGGGCTTCATCCTGTCGATTCCGGCGGCCATTCCGGTGGCGTGGCTGATCAGTCGAGGTTTCCCGGCGTCGCTGCGTTCGATTGGCGCGGTGGCCGGGCTGTTGGCGGGACTGGTCGGGTTCTTGGTCCTGCACATGGAGTGCACGCTCTACACCGCGCCGCACATCGCGGTTAGCCATCTCGCCGCGCCGCTCGCAGGCGCTGCGGCGGGATACTTGGGCGGGTGCATTCTGGAGGCGCTGCGCCGGGTGCGACCGGCGCAGGCTTGAGCCGTTCGTATACTGAGGAACCATGCGCTACACGCTGATCACTATCGGCGCTCTGCTGATGTCCATGAGCGCGTTTTCGCAGCAGATGTCGATCCCCACCGGCCCCGCCGTTGGTGAAAAGGTCCCGGCGTTCTCCGCCGTCGATCAGAACGGCCAAACGCAGACGCTGGAGACGCTGGCCGGGCCGAACGGGCTGCTGCTGCTCTTTCACCGCTCGGCGGATTGGTGACCGTTTTGCAAAGGCCAGCTGGTCCAGCTGGAACGCAAAAGAGAGGAGTTGGCCCGGCGCGGGGTTGGCGTGGCTTCGATCAGCTACGATCCGCCGGAGTTGTTGCGCCATTTCGGCGAACGCGTCGGTATCGGCTTCCCGATGCTGTCGGACCCGGATTCAAAAATCATCCGCGCCTTCGGCATCTTGAACACTTCCGTGCCCGAAGACCACCAGTTCTACGGCATGCCGTGGCCGGGCGAGTATCTGATCGATTCCGACGGCACGGTGCGGGCAAAGTTCTTCGAAGAAGGCAACCGTGACCGCTTCACCGCCGGCCGAGTGCTGGTGCGCGAGCTCGAGGGCTCCGGCGACGATGCGCGCCGGGAGGTGGAAACTGATCACCTGTTGCTGACCTCATGGGCCAGCGACGGCATTCTGCGCGGCGGCAATCGCGTGGCTCTGGCGCTCGATATAGCCCTGGGCGACAAGATGCACGTCTACGCCCCGGGCGTCGAGGGCTACATCGCCATCGACTGGCGGATGGAGGAGACGCAGGGGCTACAGATCTATGATGTCGAGTACCCCGAGCCGGAGATGCTGCACCTGCCGGCGATCGGCGAGACGGTTCCGGTCTACCAGGGCTCGGAACGGCTGCTGCGGGATGTGCTGATCGGCCAGCCGGACGAGATCGCGCACTTGCTCGACGAGCAGGGCCGCCTGGTGGTCAAGGGGAGCCTGCGCTACCAGGCCTGCGACGACAAGGTCTGCTACCTGCCCCAGACGGTTCCGCTCGAATGGCGGTTCGAGCTGGAGCAGCACGACCGCACGCGGGCGCCGGAAGAGATCCGCCGGAAGTAGGCCGGCCCGGGCCTCAGCCCAGGTAGGCCGACAGGTCCGGGTGCAGCAGCTTGTCGATCTCGGGCGAGTCGATATTGTCGCGCGTCACCACCGTGGCCGGCGAATCGATGCGTTTGGGAGGCGTCTGGCCGTTCATCGCGGCGATCACGGTCTTGACCGCCTCGTAGCCGATGTTGAACGGGTCCTGCACCACCAGCGCGTCGATGACGCCGCCGCGCAGGTCCTGTTCGATCGAATCACTCGAGTCAAAGCCCACCATTTTGACCTTGCCGCTCATGCCGCGGCTCTTGAGCGCCTGGGCCGCGCCCACCGTCGCCGGCTCGGCCGAGGCGAACAGGCCCTTTACCGCCGGCTGGGCCGTGAGCATGTTTTCGGTCACGGCCAGGGCCTTGGCGCGGTCGGACATGCAGTACTGCTCGGCTACTTTCTTGATCCTCGGAAAGTCCTTGGCCAGAGTTTCTTCGAAACCCTGCTCGCGCTCCATCGTCGAGGAGCTGCCGGGCACCATTTTTACGATGATGATTTCGCCGGAGCCGCCCAGCAGATCGCCCATCGCCTTCGCCGCCAACGCGCCGGCGTCGTAGTTGTTGGTGGAGACGTAGGAGACGTAGTTCTCGGACTTGACGCCGGAATCGAAGATCGTGAGCGGCACGCCTTCGCGCGCGGCCCGGTCGACCACGCTCGCCAGCGAGGTCGCCTCGGTGGGAGCGAGCACGATGCCGTCCACACGAGCGTTGATCATCGAATCGACGATTTCGATCTGCCGCGAAAAATCCGTCTCGGCCGCCGGCCCCTTCCAGTCGATGTCGATATCGGCCTCTCGCCCCGCGGCGACGGCGCCGGCGTGGACGCTCTGCCAGAAGACATGCGCGGTGGCCTTGGGAACCACCCCGATCCGCTTGCGGCCCCCTCCGGACTCGCCGGAGCGATTGCACGCGGTTTGAGCCGCGGCGGCGACCAGGGCGACTTGGAGGAAATGGCGTCGAATCATCACAGATCGGGTATTGTAGCTCGATCCCTTGGCTTAGGAACGCTTACGATGTCCCTTATGGACGAACGCCGCCGCAAGGCTCGCAATGCCACGCCCGTATCGGCGGACATCACCATCGCGATGGAACGCGCCGGAGGCGAGCTGCAGACCCGCGAGGTGCGCCTGGTGGATGCGAGCGAGTGGGGCATCGGCTTTAACACCTCCAAGCCGATGGTGGTCGGCGCGAAGCTCTGGGTGTGGGGCGCGGCCCTGTCGCATGCTCCCGATGAGAAGCGCAAGGCGCAGGTGCAGGTGGTGCACTGTCGTCTGATCTCCGAGGACGGCGTCTTTCGCACCGGCTGCGCCTACGAGGGAACGCCGCTGCACCGTTCCGGCTCGCCGAAGGTCAAGGGCGACAGCTCTTTGACGGACCTGTACGAGGTTTTGCAGATCAGCCCGACCGCCGATTCCGAGACCATCCATCGCGTGTACCGCTACCTGGCGCAGCGTTACCATCCCGACAATCCCGACACCGGCAATCCCGCGGCCTTCCAGGCGGTGCTGCAAGCGCACCAGACGCTCAGCGACCCCGAGCGCCGCGCCGCCTATGACCTGGAGCACCAGGCTGCGAAGACGTTGCGCTGGAAGATTTTCGACAAGCCCAGCGGCGCCCAAGGCGTGGAGGCGGAAAAGCGCATGCGCGCCGGCATCCTGGGCGCGCTCTACGCCAAGAAGAGGAATGAGCCGGACGGCCAGGGCATGATGCTGCGCGAGATCGAAGACCTGCTCGGATGTCCGCGCGAGCATCTCGACTTTCCGCTCTGGTACCTGCGCCGCAAAGCTCTGATCGAAGGTCCCCAGAACGGCCGCTATGTGATCACCGTCGAGGGCGTCGACGAAGCCGAGCGCCTCGAAGAGCAGGGTTTCGGGCCGAAACCCGCCCAGTACCCGCTCATCGAAGGGCCGCCGGAGGCTTCCGCGGAGTAAGCCCTACTTCGGGTCCGGATAGTTCGGCTGCGGCGGCGCGGTCTGCTGTTGCTCCGGCGTCTCCGGATCTTCCACCGCTTCCCCAAAAGTGATCTGCGACTCGGCGCCGTAGCGCTTGTAGTCTTCGTACTTGATGATCATCTTCACGCGAATGTCGCCGTTGCGGAAATGCAGCACGTCGTCGGCGCGCGTGTAGACCGGGAACCAGTACTCGCCGTCGATCTGATTGCGGTAGGTCTCAAACGCCGGGAACTGGTTGTCTTCGTTCTTCTTGAGCCGGCCGACGCCCTTGCCGTAGGTTTTTACGATCTGCAGGTCGCGCTGGTCGACCCAGATCTGCCCCTGGAAGTAGCGCTTGCCCTTCTCGAGTTCGATCGGCTTCACCGAGAAGACGTAGCAGTCGATCTCGTCGATCTTCTCCGCGCCCACGTAGTCGATGTTGTACTCGGCGCGATTCTCATTGGTCATCACGAACGGCTGCACGTCGCGCAAATCCTGTTCGTCCTGCGGCGTGAGCTGGATGCGCTGCAAGGTCGGCACCGGGGCGAAGACGACGCGCTCGCTGCGTTCGCGGTTTGCGCCGAAGATAATGTCCTGCACCAGCTCCCAGCTGCCGACCGGGCGGTTGCCCTCGTTATACTCGGTCATCTTCACCGTCTGGCGATAGGTATAGGCCTCGCGCGCCTCGGCGAACTCCGTCTCCTTCTGCACGAACGCCTTGATGATGTCCTCCACGGGCATCTTGGGCTGCTCGTTGCGCGGCGCCTCCGCCCCGAAGACCGACGAGACGAGCCCGACGAGAAGGAGATAAAGGGGTAGGCGGTGCAGCATAGTGATCTTTTACCGGCGCTAGGGGCGCAGCCTATGGGACGCGCTTGCACGATAACAGGTTACGAAATCGCACACCAGCGTCCATCTCAAGCTACTCCCGCCGCAGGCTCGCCAGCAAGGGCTGGCGCAGACTCATGGAAACGGCGATCGCCCCGCTGGCCAGCCCGCTGATCACGATCAGCGCCATCGTAACCGCCAGCGACGTCCACGGCGGCTCGGCCAAGCCGCTGAGCAGATGCGGCGTCGAGGCCAAGATCGCCGTGCCGGCGCCGATGCCGACGCCGAACAGCAGCAGGAACAAATTCTCCGCCAGCACGAGCTTCGAAACCGAGCCCGGGCTGAAGCCGACCGCTTCGAGCAGCGCCAGCTCGCCGCGCCGTTCGAGCACGTTGCGGGTCATCACCACCGCCAACCCCAGCACGCCCAGCAGCAGCCCCAGCCCGCCCAGCGTCTGGAAAGTGCTCAAGTAGGTGTTCTCGACAACCAGGTATCCGGCCAGCCGGTCGGCCGTGGTCTGCGCGTCGAAGCCGAAATCGGCCCAGCGCTGTTCGAGTTCGACGCCGGCTTGGGGGTCCGCCGTCTCCACCAGAAACATGCCGAAGCCGCTCTGGTCGGGGTAGAGATCGAGAAAGCGATCTTCGGACAGCAGCAGCTCGGATTGAAAAATACTGCGGGACAGCAGCCCGGCGATGATCAGCGTGCGCCGCCGGCCGGCGCCGTCCTCCACCTCGAGCGTTTTGCCCAGGCCGAGGTGCAGAATCCACATCACCGAGTTCGCATCGCCAAAAACCGGGACGGCGCCGTCGGCAAACTCCTTGTCGAGCAGCAGCCAGGGATTTTCGCGCTCGGCGTCGGTTTCGGCCAAAGTTCCCTGGAAGGCGAAGCCGCCGCGCTCGATCAGTGACTCCGGCGCGCCCAGCAGCGTCGGCTCGCCAGGCTGGTAGAGATTCAGGCAGCTGGCGTCTTCGCCCGGCTTGACGCGCAAGGGGTAGAGGGTGGGCTCGGAGGCCTCTTTCAACTGGTCGGCGTGCAGCGGCAGGTCGGTCTCGGCGACAAAGCGGAAGCCGCCGTCGCCGGAAAGCCGGTTGGGCTCCAGGTGGGTGACGTCGTGCCGCATCAGCGACACCGTGACGATCACGAACGAAGCGCTGGCGACCAGGGCGGCCGACAGCACGCTGCGGTTGGGGAAGCGCGAGCCGTTGCGGACGCCCAGCCGCCAGAGAGCTCCGCTTCCGCCGGTGATGGTCTCGCGCGACGGCTGTAGCATCGCCGCCCGGAACCAGGCCAGCGCCGCGATCAGCAACAAGGCCGCCCCGCCGAAGAAGGCGCCGGCCTGCGCTGTCGCCTGCAACTGCGAACCGGCGCCCAGCAGCAAGACAGCCAGAACGAACGAGCCGACGGCGATCCAGCGCGGCCGCCTGGCCTTGGCCGTCGCCGAGCCGACTTCGGTCTCCTCCATGGCTCGTCCCGCCAATAGCCCGCGCGGGCTCAGCTTCGCCAGCTTGCGCACGGCCGTCCAGATCGACGCGCCCATCAGTAGGAACGAAGCGACCACGCCGATCGCCAGACTCAGCGGCTCCACATGCAGTTCCAGGAAGGAGCCGCCGACCGCCGCACTCCACCAGGTCGTCAGCCCGTAAACCATCAGCCAGGCGTAGGCCACCGCCCCGGGGATTCCCAGCAGACAGCCCGCCAGCGCCACCAGCGCACCCTCCTGGAGCAGCAGGCGTCGCAGCTGCCCGGTGGTGAAGCCGTTGGCCAGCAGCAGCCCCGCCTCGCGCGCCCGCTTCTCGACGCCCAATTGGAACAGCAGCGTCACCAGCAGCGCCGCCGCTGCGATCAGAAACATGCTGAAGCCGATGAACAGCCCCGAAAAATCCGTCGCGCCCGAGGCTGCGTCCAGGCCCTGCGCCTTCACCGGCTGGAAGGTCAGCCCGAACGCCTGTGGCTCGATCTTTTCGAGCAATGCCTTCTCGAACCGCTCGCGCTGCTCGGCCGGGCGGATGCGCACGCCGCTGAGCTGCCCGAAGCGGCTGCTCCACAGCTGTTTCGCCGTATCGAGCGCCACGAAAGCCTTGGGGGCGGTGCGATGCTCGTCCCAGTACCGCTCGTCGACGTCGCGGATGCGCCCCAAATCGACTGGAAACGGAGGATCCCAGTCGCCCATGCGCTCCACGTCGCTCATGCCCTGGTAGTTCGGGGCCAGATCCGGGTCTGCGGCCAGGCCTTCCAGGCGAACCACGCCGGCCAGTTCAAAGATGTGGCTTTCTTCGGCCAGCGCTCCCTGTTCGCCGATCACGTAGTAGTCGAGCGTCACCTTGTCGCCCGGCTTCGCGCCCAGATCGCGCGCCGCCCAGTCGTTGAGGTAGAGCTGGTTGCCGGTCAGCGGCGCCGCAGCGGAGCCGTCAGCCAGCGTCAGCTCGCCCGCTCCGTCTCCGAGCGCCGTCACCGTGGAGTACGGTACAGCGCGGTCGCCGATCTCGATCGAGTTCGCCAGATAGGTAAGAATGGGCGCCGCCGAAAAATCCTCGTCCGCGGCCGCTTCCTGTGCGGCTTGCGCGGCGGCCGGCTCGAGCACGATGCGCCCGGTTTGCAGATCGAGCGCCGGGGGCTCGGAGCGCTCGGCCAGGGTGAGTTCGAGGTCGTCGAGTGTGAGCGCCTTGTGCAGCGACAGATCCGCCGCGCGGGCCGCTTCGATGGTCGGCTCGGAGCCCAGCAAGATTGCGTTCGCGCGACCGCGCTGGTCGAGCGCCCGCGCCAGCGTCGCCAGTGGCAGGTAGGCGTTGAGCGGCAGTTGCTGGCTCGGCGCCAGCCCGAAGCGTCCGGCGCCGCGGTCAGGCAGCACCTGCTTCACCGTCGCCCGCAGGGTGCGGACCGTATCGCTCTTGCGGCCGAGCACGGACTCGGCGGGAACCAGCGTATCGGTCTGGAAGCGCAGCACCACGGCCTGCCCGGCCTCGACTTCCAGCTCCCGCGCCAGCGATTCGTTGAGCAAGACGTCGCGGGCCCCGAGCTCCGGCGCCGACTGACCGAAAAAGCCCCAAAATCGCTCATCCGCGCCGATCAGGTTGACGTTCGACGCTCGCGCGCCGGAGTCCGGGGCCTCCGCGCCGGAGCGGATCAGGATGACCGGGGCGGCCTGCCCGCCGATCGCCGAGGCCAACTCCTCACGCACGTAGCGGTCGGCCACCAGCGCGTGGTCGATGCCGCCCAGCCGGTCCAGCGTCAGGTCGCGCAAGCTGCCGCGCACCGAGTCGCCCACCAGCAGCGCTCCGGTCAGGGCCGCCGCTCCAACCGCGACGCCCAGCGCCACCGCCAGGTGAATGCCGCGATGGTAGGCCAGCGAGCGGAGCAGCAGCGTGCGCAACGACATCGCTCACAGTGTAGCGCCGCCCGCCGAGCCCTCCGCGGCTTCGAAGCCGCGGCACACGAGCACCGGCAGGCGCGGATATTTGGGGAACGAGGGATCCGTCTTCGCCAGGCCGCAACGGTAGAACGTCGAGCCGCGATCGTTGGTCGTCGCCACGACGTGGCGGCACACCGAGCACAGGCCGACGTCGAGTCGCATGGTGCGAAGCTCCACCCAGACATTCTCTCGCAGTCGGTCAGTCGAACAGCCCCAACTGCTCGGCCGGAGGCGGCGCGATCTCGATCGGCATGGCTTCGGGCCGGCCCGCCAAGCCCTCCGCTTGCCGGATGCGCTCCACGCGCTGTTGGATCTGTTCGGCGAACTCGCCGCGCAGGTAGGCGTTCCGCTGATAGTGCGACCGGTAGGCCGCCGCCAGATGCGGGAACTCCCGCTCCACGAAGGGTAGAAAGTGCTGCTGTGCGCTTGGCATCAGGAATAGGAGGCCTCCGCCCAAGAACTTCGCTCCCGCTTGCTTGGCCGCTTGGGCCACGGCGGTGAGATTCGAGTCCGTCGAGGTGATTCCGGGCTGGATCGGGTTCAGAAAGACGCCGGTCTCGACGCCCGCCCGGCTCAGCGCCGTCACAGCCTCCAGCCGTAGCGCCGGCCGCGGCGCATAGGGCTCGAGCAGGCGCGCGAGCCGTTCGTCGACCGTGGTGATGGTGATGTTGACCGAGAGCCGGTTGCGCTGGGCGATCCGGGTGAGCAGGTCGAGGTCGCGCGGGATCAGGTCCGACTTGGTCGTGATCGCCAGATCCCGGCCGGCGCCCTCGGCGAATATCTCGAGGATCGAGCGGGTGCGCTCGTAGCGTCGCTCGGCCGGCTGGTAGGGGTCGGTGCTCGTGCCGATCGCAATGCCCCCCCGGGGGTTCTTGGCCAGGTCTCGCCGCAGCAGCCCCGCGACCTGCTCCTTGGCAAAGATCTTCTCTTCGAACAGGCGGCTCTCGGCCATGCCCATGAACTCGTGGGTATAGCGCGCGTAGCAGTACTGGCAGCCGTATTCGCAGCCGCGGTAGGGGTTGATCGTCCAGCGAAACGGCATGTGCGGATTCGAACAGCGGTTGAGCAGGCTGCGGCTGGGCAGCTCGAAATACTCGACTCGTCTTTTCGTCCGCAGCGTCCGCGACTCGGCCGCCAGCCGGGCGATGCCCTTCAGTGCAGGGGGTTCGCGATCGAACCCCAACTGGTCGACGGGGAAGAGCACGGCCGTATATTCGCCTTTTGTTCGCTTTCGTGTCAAGTCAGGCTTGCAGTCGTTCGATATAATCCGCAAGTCCTCATATGCGAACCCTGCTCTCACGGCTGCTGCCGATCGCTGTGCTCGCGGCGGCTTCGCTTCCGGCCCAGAAGCTGATTCGCGTGGGCGAGAGCGGGGACGCATTCCAGCCCCTGATGAGCGACCTCGCCGTTCTCGACGCCGATGAGCGACGCGACGACCTGCGCTGCTCGGTCAAGCCGCTCGACCCGAAGCTCGAGTTCGACCTCAACTTCCAGGCCGGCTTTGTGACCCAGGTGCCGCTGGCCGAGCTGGCCGGCGACGGCAACACCTTGCGCATGCTGTTTCGTATTGAGTCGCTCGACGGCGAGATGGACCCGGTCTGGTTCACTGACAAGTTCGACGTGCCTTCCATCGAGCCGGGCGCCAAGGGTGATGCGACCCTGCCCGGCAAGTACCGCTTGGGGCCCGGCCGCTACAAGGTCAGCTGGCTGATGCGAGACCGCGCCGAGCGCGTTTGCGCCTCGAGCTGGGAGATCGAAGCGCGCGACATCGACCCCATCAGCGGGCTCGCCGCCGCTCCGGACGCTCCCAAGGCCGATGCGGTCGAGGAGCAAATTTTTGCCGAGGAGCCGCCGGTGCGGCGCGCCCGCGGGCGGCTGTTGCACGCCAAGCTGGTGGTGAGTTTCACGCCGATGGACGTGGCGAAGGTCAAGCTCAACGACTACGACATGCGCAGCGTCGTCTCCATGCTGCGCGCGATCGCCCGCCAGCCGCAGATCGGCTCCTTCTCGCTGGTCGCCTACCACGCCCATCAGGAGACTGTGCTGTTCGAGCAGGCCGAGGCGACCCGCATTGACTACCCGGCGCTGGGAGAAGCCATCAAAGGGCACGTCGGGGGCGCGGTCAGCATCGACCAACTGCAAGACAAGCGCTCGGGCGAGAAGTTTTTGAAGGACCTGCTAACCGCCCAGCTGGGTCCGGAGTCCCCCGAAGCCGACATCGTCATCTTCGTTGGACCCAAGGTGGTTTTTGAGCGGCAGCCGGGCTCTCTGATCTCCAAAGACCCGCAACGGCCGCAGCCGCCGATGCATTACTTCATTTACAACCGCAATCCGCGCTCGTATCCTTGGAAGGACGCCTTGAGTTCGGCGCTAGGCAACCTTTCGGTGAAGGAACGCGAGATCACCGCGGCCGGCGATTTTGGCAAAGCCATGCAAACGCTGGTGCAAGATCTGGAGAGGTTGCGCGCTCCGCAGTCCTAGCCCCGCCGTCAGAGGCGCGGAGAAATTGTTCCCATGAAATCCTATCTGTTCCCCGTTCTGCTGCTGGCTTCGCTGGCGAGCAGCGGCTGTATGTCTTGTTTGCCCAGCTTTCCGGGTTCGGACTCGTCCGAGGACGAACCCGGCGCGGTCACCAGCGAGGGCGTGGATGTCGAAAAAAATCCTTTCAGCGCCCTCAGCGCCTTGGCCGGCATGGGCTCGGAACTCGAGAACCTCCAGAAGGAACTCGAAGCGATGCCCGATGTCGAGCCCTTGCACTTCTCGGAACTGATCAAGGCGCTGCCCGAGCCTCCCAGCGGCTGGACAGCCACTGACCCGAAAGGCGAAACCAATTCCATGGGCAACGTGCAGATCAGCCAGGCCAGCCGCACTTACACCGAAGACGGCGGCGAGGGCCGCGTCGAGATCAAGATCTCCGACTGGGCCTTCAACCGCATGGTCTACATGCCGTTCATCCTGGCCTCGAAGTTCAGCCAGGAATCGACCGACGGCTACAACAAAGGCATCACGGTCGGCAAAGACCCCGGTCGCGAGGAATACCGCACGGGCCAGCAGAGGGGGTCGCGCCAGATCCTGTTCCACAAGCGCTATCACGTGCAGACCGACATCCGGAACCTGCCCGCAGACGCCTTCCAGGACTGGTGGGAACTGGTGCAGGTGGAGTATCTGCCGAAGGAGTAGGCTCGTGGTCCGTGCGGGCCGGACCCCAAGGCCGGCCCGATGGCCCTTTTCGGCTGACGGCGTACAATAGCAGGCGGCATGCTCCGCTCACTCGCTTCCTTCTGGCTTCTAACCCTCGCTGGCGCCGGATTGCTGGCAGCCCAGTCCAGGCCCAACATCGTCTTCATCTTCTCGGACGATCACGCCTACCAGGCGATCTCGGCCTACGGCTCCAACCGCAACCACACGCCCAACATCGACCGGTTGGCGCGGGAAGGCATGATCTTCCACAACGCGCTGGTCACCAACTCCATCTGCGCGCCCTCCCGCGCGGTGATTCTCACCGGCAAGTACAGTCATCTCAACACCGTCCGCGACAACCGCGACGTCTTCGACGGCGAGCAGCAGACGTTCCCCAAAATCCTGCGGCGGGAAGGCTACCAGACGGCCATCGTCGGCAAGTGGCACCTGAAGAGCGAACCGACCGGCTTTGATTTCTGGGAGGTGCTGCCCGGGCAGGGACACTACTACAACCCGGACTTTCGCACGCCGCAGGGCACGGTGCGGCGCGAAGGTTACGTCAGCGATGTGATCACCGATCGCGCCATCGACTGGCTGGAAAACGGCCGCGACGCCTCCAAGCCGTTCATCTTGATGTACCAGCACAAAGCGCCGCACCGGAACTGGATGCCGGCGCTGCGCCATCTGACGCTGTTCGACGGCATCACCATGCCCGAGCCGATGAACCTGTTCGACGACTACTCCGGTCGCGCCGGCGTCGCGCGCGAGCAGGAGATGGAGATCGACCGCCACATGAACTTCGGCGCCGACCTCAAGGTGAAACCCTCCCCCGGTTCGCCCGAAGAGCGCGCCTACGAGGGCAACATTGGCCGCCTCAACGAAGAGCAGCGCGCGGTGTGGGACGCCATCTATGAGCCCAAGAACGCCGAGTTCCAGGCCGCCGACCTCCAGGGCCGCGAGCTGGTGCGCTGGAAGTATCAGCGCTACATCAAGGACTACCTGCGCGTGATCGCCGGCGTCGACGAGAACGTCGGCCGCATGCTGCGCTGGCTCGACGCCAACGGGCTGGCGGAGAACACGGTGGTGATCTACAGCTCCGACCAAGGCTTCTACCTCGGCGAGCACGGCTGGTTCGACAAGCGCTGGATGTACGAGGAGTCGCTGCGCACGCCGCTGCTGGCGCGCTGGCCCGGCGTCATCGCCAAGGGCTCCCAGAGCGATGAGCTGGTCTCGAACATCGACTTTCCGGAAACCTTCCTCGACATCGCGGGAGCGGAAATCCCCGCCGACATGCAGGGCGCCAGCCTGGTTCCGATTTTCAAGGGGCGCACGCCCAAGGACTGGCGCACCAGCTTCTACTACCACTACTACGAAGGGCCGCCGATGCAGGCGGCGCACAACGTGGCCCGGCACTACGGCGTGCGCACCAAGCGCTACAAGTTGATCCGCTACTACATCGACGATGAGTGGGAGCTGTTCGACCTCGAGAAGGATCCGATGGAGATGCAGAGCGTCTACGGCAGCCCAGAGTACAAGGACATTCAGGCCGAACTCGAGCGCCAACTCGCCGAGTTGCGGCGCGACCTTCGCGTGCCGGAGAAGGACCCGGATCTCTAGCTGCGCGGCGGGCCGATGGCCCTTGGTTTTGGGGCGTCGATTCCCCTTCGATCCGCCTACTGACGCCCGCACATTCTCGCGCATCATGGAAGGATGCGCTGTTTTCTTTTCGCCCTCTTGCTCTTCGCCGCGCCCCTGGTCGCGCAGCAGGCGCCTGTTCTCGAAGCCCTCCAGAACGGAGCCTCCTACTCGACCAACATCGCCGCCGGCTCGATCTTCGTGCTGCGCGGGTCGAACCTGAGCGACGACGGATTCATCCAGGCCGCCGGGCTGCCGCTGGAGAACTCGCTCAACGGCGTCTCGATCCGATTTACTCCGGTTGCCGGCGGCGCGCAGCTCGACGCTTTGATGATTTACCTCTACAACGTGGGCGGCGTGAACCAGTTGGCAGGCCTGCTGCCGTCGTCGGCCGCGCCGGGCGACTATGACGTGGCGGTCACGCGCAACGGCCGGGCGAGCTCGGCGCTGCGGGTAAACGTCGTCGCCCGCAACCCCGGCATCGTCAGCGCCGACAGCAGCGGCTCGGGCCCGGCCCAGGCCACCACGGCCGACTATGAACTCATTCGGTTCGCGCGCGGACAGCTCGGCGGCTTCGGGTTGCGTCCCGTCTCGCCGGGCGACGCCGTCGTTTTGTGGGTCACCGGATTGGGTCCGGATTCGCTGTCCGACCTCAGCGGCGAAACGGCGGGCGACGTCACCGCGCAAGCCGAAGTGCGGGTGTTGGTGAACGGCGTCGAGGTCGTTCCCTTCTACGCCGGCCGCGCCTCCGGTTTGCCAGGCACCGACCAGGTCAACTTTATCCTGCCTGCCGATACCTCGCTCGGTTGCGATATCTCCATCCAAGTCCGAGCAGGCGGCGTGTTGAGCAACCGCGTCACCATCGCCGTGGCCGCGGCCGGGGCCCCGGCTTGCCCGAGCCCGCTGTTTACGCAGCAAGAGCTGGAGACGCTCAGCCAGGGCGGAACCGTGCGCGCCGCCATCTTTGACATCAACAACGTCCTGGTCGAGAACGTATTCCCCGGTCACGGCGGCGCGACGGCGACCACCCGGAACTTCTTCGGTGGGGTCGTGGACTACACACAAAACGACATTGTCGTGGAGGGTTTTTCGATCCGGCCGGGTGAGTGCCTCGCCTGGACCCGCAGCGCCCGGGCGCCGGATCTGCAATTCGGCGTGGTCACCTATTCCGGTCTCGACGCCGGCCCGGCCATCGCGGTCAGCGGTCCGGGCATCGGCCAGGTCAGCGCCGGCAAGCTCCCCGGTCCGGGGCGCATGAATGAGTACTTCGCTGAGCTCAACGGCGTCGGCAGTGGATCCTATACGCTGGCCGCGCCGGGCGGGGCGGACGTCGGCCCCTTCGAAGCCACTGCCGATCTGCCGGAGTTCGACTGGACCAACCGCGCAGCCACCAACTCGATCACCCGTTCGGGAATGACGTTTACCTGGACCGGCGGCGGCGACGGCTGGGTCAACGTCACCGGCTACGGCGCCCGCGTGCTTTCGGGCGACGTGATGACCGACTACGAAAACGCCGTCCTGGAGGGGACGTTCTTCTCCTGCATTGCCGAAGCCGCGGACGGCTCCATGACAGTCGGGGCCTCCATCCTGTCCCAGTTGCCCGCAGTACCCGCAGGCTCGCCGCTGACGGGTTCGCTGAACGTGCGCGCCTATCCCGGCCCCGCCCGCACGGTCTTCCAGGCCCCGCTCACAAACGGCGATGCGGTGAGAGGCTGGTTTGGATACTCCATCGGCTACGCGAAGATCCTGACGGTCGAATAAGCGCGGAGCCCACGTCCGCTACACCGCCGTCGCGCCGCCGTCGACCACGATCGTCTGGCCGGTGATGTAGCTCGACGCCTCCGACGCCAGGAACACTGCCACGCCTTTCAGCTCGCCCGGTCGCCCTACGCGGCCGAGCGGCACGCCGGCTTCGTACTGCGCCTGCATGCGGTCGAGCAGCTTTTCGGTCATCCGCGATGGAAAAAATCCCGGCGCGATGGCGTTGACGCGAATTCCCTTCCGGCCCCACTGCGCGGCCAGCTCGCGGGTCAGCCCCAGCACGCCGGCCTTGCTGGCGGCGTAGCCGGGGATGCTCATCTCCACGCCCACGCTGCCGGCCAGCCCTGCGATGGAGGCGATGTTGACGATCACGCCGCCGCCCTGGTCGAGCATGTAGCGTCCGGCGGCCTGCGAGCACAGCCAGGTCCCGGTGAGGTTGATGTCGAGGACCTGTTTCCATTTCTCGAAAGGCATCTCTTCCGGAGGCGCGCCCCAGGTGACCCCGGCGTTGTTGATGAGGATGTCGATGCCCCCGTACAGTTCGACAGCCAGGGCGACGGTTTGCTCAACTTCGTGCGGATTGCTGACGTCGCACAGAGCACCGCGGCACTCAACGCCCTTCAGGCGGAACTCCTCGAGGGTGGGGGCGAGCCACTCCTCGCGGCGGGCCAGCAGAAACAGGTTGGCGCCGGCTTCGGCCAAACCCTCGGCGATCTCGGCGCCGAGGCCTCGCGAGCCGCCGGTGATGAAGGCGGTCTTGCCGCTGAGGTCGAACAGGGATGGAAGCGTCGGCATTGGGCGCCAGTATAGCGACGCGCTGGAGAGAATGGCCCTTTCAGTAGAATGGGACGAGATGTTGGCTCGCACGGCACTAGCCCTGGCTCTGGCGGCGCTCGCCGCCTCCGCCGCGCCGCCGGCGCTCACCGAGCCCGAACTCGACAGTCTGGTCGATTTCTACGTCGCGCTGCACAAGGCGCCGGAGCTGTCGTTCTATGAGGAGAAGACGGCCGCCAAGCTGGTCGGCGAGCTGCGCAGCCTGGGTTTCGAGGTCACTGAAAAAGTGGGCGGCCACGGCTTCGTCGCACTGTTGCGCAACGGCGACGGGCCGACGGTGATGCTGCGCACTGATCTCGACGGGTTGCCCGTAGTGGAAGCCACCGGGCGTCCCTACGCCAGCGACGTACGTACGACTGACGACCAAGGGGCCAGCGTGGGCGTGATGCACGCCTGCGGGCATGACATCCACATGTCGTCGTTCATCGGGGCCGCGCGCAAGCTCGTGGCCTCGAAGGGCGAGTGGAAGGGCGCGCTGATGATGATCGGCCAGCCGGCCGAAGAGCGCGGCGCCGGGGCGCGGGCGATGCTTGACGACGGGCTGTTCTCGCGCTTCCCTGTTCCCGACGCCGCCGTGGCGTTGCACGCCAATGCCGGCTTGAAGACCGGCACAATCGGCTACACCAACGGCTTCTCGCTGGCCTCGATGGATTCGGTGGACATCACCATCCGCGGCGTCGGCGGACACGGCGCCTGGCCGCACATGACCGTCGACCCGGTCCTGATCGCAGCGCAGACCGTGGTGAACCTGCAGACGATCGTCAGTCGTAAGGTCAACCCGTTGCAGCCCGCTGTGGTGACGGTGGGGTCGATCCACGGCGGCACGAAGCACAACATCATCGGCGAGGAGGTGAAGCTGCAGCTCACCGTGCGCTCGCTCGACGACGCCACGCGCGAACTGCTGCTCGATTCGATCCGCGAGATCACGCTGCACACCGCGCGCGCCGCCGGCATTCCGGCCGACCGCGAGCCGAGCGTGGAGGTCTCGGAGATCGAGTACACGCCCGCCACCTACAACGAACCCTCGCTCGGCGAGAGGCTCATTCCGGCGTGGCGGCAGGCGCTGGGGGCCGACAACGTACTTCCAGTCCCTCCCGTGATGGGCGGCGAGGATTTTGCCCTGTACGGGCGCACTGACGACGACATTCCGACTTTCATCTTCTGGGTCGGCACGATCGACCCGGAGCGTTTCGAAGCGGCGCAGAGACCGGGAGCTGCGCCGTTGCCATCGCTGCATTCGGCCGGTTATTGGCCCGAACCGCGAGAGTCGATCCGGACCGGCGTGGCGGCGCTGACCGCCGCCGCCATGGAGTTGTTCCACTAGCGGGAGGCGAGCGCCGTCTCATTTTTTGTGCATCCTCGAGCAGGTTTGTGCATCCAAATAAAAGCAGACTCGAAAAGGAGAAGTTAAAGAAATGGCAGGACCGAATACACTCGAATTCACTGACGCGAACTTTGACGCCGAAGTCATCAACTCCGACACTCCGGTGCTGGTGGATTTCTGGGCCAGCTGGTGCGGCCCTTGCCGCATGATCGCCCCGGCAGTCGACGCCGTCGCCGATGATTTCGTGGGCAAAGCCAAAGTCGGCAAGGTCGACGTGGATAGCAACCAGCAGACCGCCGCCCGCTTCCAGGTGCGCGGCATCCCTACGCTGCTGGTCTTCAAGGGCGGCAAGGTTGTCGATCAGGTCGTCGGCGCCGTCCCGAAGGAGAAGCTCACCGAGCTGCTCGAAGCGCACAGCGCCGGCTGACGGCCTGAGCACATTTGAAATACCCGCCCTGGGGGCCTGGATAGGTTCCCCGGGCTTTTTTCTTGTACGCTTCAAAGAATGACGCCGCGCCCTGACTCCGACCGTCCTCTGGAAGGGCGCGCGGAGGTCCTCTATCTCACCTTGTCAGGTTTGTTTCTGGGCGCGCTGGTAGTCACCAATCTGATCGCCAACAAGTTCCTCACACTCGACTCCGGGTTCAAGGTCTTCATCCTCTCAGCCGGCGCGTTGCCGTACCCGATCACATTCTTGGCGACCGATCTGCTGTCGGAAATTTACGGCCACCGGCGTGCGAACCGTGTCGTGTGGGTAGGCTTCCTGGTGTCGATGTTCGTGCTGTTCGCCTTGTGGCTGGGCTCGCTGTTTCCGGCGATCGCGGAGTCGCCGGTGAGTGACGAAGTCTACCTCAAAGCGTTCAAGAACGCTTGGCGCGTAATCGCGGCCTCGATGACCGCCTACTTGATCGCGCAGCTGATCGACGTGAAAGTCTTTCACTTCTGGAAGCGGTTCACCAAGGGTAAGCACTTGTGGCTGCGCAACAACGGCTCGACGGTCGTGTCCCAGCTGGTGGACTCGGTGCTGGTGGTGCTGGTGCTGTTCGCCGGGGTGCAGTCGGGTGAGTGGATGCTGGCGACGATCCTGGATCTGTGGTTGTTCAAGGCGATCGTGGCGCTGTGCGACACGCCGCTTTTCTACGCCGGGACCTGGGCGGCGCGGCGGTGGACCGGTTGGCGCGACGACGCGCCGTAGGGGCGCAGCATGCTGCGCCGCCCGCAAGAGCCCGCGGGTTCAGCATGTTGAACCTCTACGGCAATTACTGCGCGGTCCAGCGCAGGCTGTCCGCGCCGGCAGCCAGGCGCAACATGTGCGTGGGCGCCTGCATGATCGCAGGACAGTTGCGCGGCCGGTCATAGGCCCAACCGTTCTCGCCGGTGCGGTCGAGGATGCGGATCTCGCGCAGCGGCGATTGGTTCGGCAGTCCTTCCAGCGCCCCGCAGGCGGCTGCCAGCGTCGGCAGGTAGATTGTCTCGTCCACATCGTCGACGCTGAGCTCGATCGTCAGCACCGAGCCCTGCACGCGCGCCTTTTCGATCGACCATTCCGGGAAGCGCAGGCTCTCGAGCAGCGTTGTCAGCGCCCCGCGCGGCTCCTCCGGCGGGGGAGTCAGCGTCGTCGCCGCTGCCGGGGCGGCCTCGGGCTCGGATTCGTCTCCGGAAAGCGCCAGCGTCTTCACCGCCAGAACGACGCCGCCCACCACGACCACGGCCAGCAGCGTGGGCCACAGTGACTCGGCGAGCTTGCGCTGCAGGCGCATCGGCCGCTGGGCGCGCCGCAGGATGCCGGCGGTGACGCCCTTGGTGCGCTCGAGCCGCGCGCCGGCCAGTCTGGCGCCCTTGAGTTCGGCGAAGCGAATGTCCGCGTCGGAGAGGTTGGCGCCGCGCAAGTCGGCGTTCGACAGATCCGCGCCGAGCATCATCGCGGCGTGCAGACTGGAGTCGCGCAGATCGAAGCCCACCAGATTCGCTTCCCGCAGATAGGCCTCGCTCAGGTCCGGGACGATGTCGGGGCGCTCTTCACGCCACCGGTTCCACTCAAACACCCCTTGCTCGAGGATCTCGAGATGCTTTCGATTTGCCACCCGGACGTGCGTACTCCTGCGAGACCTATCGACCGGCAGCGGCCCGGTATTGAGATGGGACGGCTGCGACTTCGGAGAAAACCGTGCTGACGGTCGCGGCTCAGGGTGGAAGTCGATGATTCTACGAGCCGCGACGGTCACAGGCCGTGAAAGAATCCGAACCGTGTGTTTGACCGATAGCCCCAGGCTTCAGCCTGGGGATGGGGCGCGCCCTGCGAACTCTTCCCCACACTGAAGTGTGGGGCTATCCCATTCGTTCACGGCCCCTCAGCGAGCGGGTAGCGCCGTCGGTCCACCAATCTGCAGGTTGGGCTTTGACCGCGCATCGCTCAAGGTTGCAGTTCGGCCAGAACCGCCAGTCCCCCGCCGGCGGAGTTCGTGAACTCGACCTGCCAGACGCGGCCCTCAAATCCCTGCGCCTCGGCCGCCGGCTTGCGGGCGAGCAGCAGAATCACGGCGCGTCCCTCTTCGACGGCCCGGTGAACCAGCGCCTCGCGCTGGGCGGCGCCGAAGCGAAACGCAGCCGGGTTATGGCTGTAGTCGTGGTCGTCCTGGATGGGCGAGACGATGCGGTCCCCGGCGGTGAGCGCGTGGACGTAGGGCGGGTCCATGTCGGTCAAGATCAGGCTCCGGGCCCCGCCGAAACGCTGGTTGTAGGCTTCGAGGCTCTCCCATTCCGGGGCGGGCATGTGCAGGCTGGAGGTGCGCGTGAGGTCGCCGAGGTCGGTGTCGCCGCGCGAGGCGGGGAAGCCGAGCATCGTAGCCGCCACAACCGTCGCCAACGCCGCCTTTCCCGCATGAGACGTTCGGCGCCAGACCTCGTCGGTTGCCAGCGCCACAGCCGGAACCGCCCAGACGACCAGCGGAAAGTAGAGCCGCATGTCCACGCTGAAGTACAGCAGCATCAGCCCGACGTACGCCATACACGCGACGGCTATGGCGAGCAGTTCAGCGCGGCGCCGGAGCGTCCACAGCGACCAAGCCGCCAGGGCGACGAACCAGGGCGAGAAATAGGAGCCGCCGCCGTAGATCTGCGCCGTCGACGGGCCGGTTTCGGTCTGCGTCAGCTCCGCCCACAGCGCCGCCGCTTGCATGCCAAAAAACCGGGGGTGAAAGACGTCGCTGAGTCCCTGGGCGAGCCAGAAGCCGTAGCCGGTGGCCCACGGAGCGCCGAAGCTGAGCGTCTGGTAGATCAGCAGCGGCGCCGCCCCGACCAGCAGGCCCGCTGTTGCGAACAGGAGCGCCCGTGGCGCCTGCAGTTTTCGCCGGCCCGCCCAAGCCGCCGCGGGAACGATGCCGTACAGCAGCAGAAATCCCCAGCGCAGGTTCAGAGCCAGGCCCAACAGGACACCCGCCGATATCCACCAGCGCCGCTCGCCTGATCGAGCCGCGCGGTAGAGTGCGAACCCGCCCGCCAGCAGGACCAGCGCCCCCGGCAGGTCGCTCATCGGGCTGCGCGCCAGGATGATGAAACCCGTCCGGGTCGCCAGTAGGACAGCCGCCAGCCCCGCCGCTGTCCACATGCGCCTGCGCGCAAAGGGGAGAGAGACGGCGAGCAGAAGCGCTATCGCCGCCGCCCGGTTCACCCACAGCGGGCACTCGAGCAGATCCACGCCGGCCCAGTGCGTCACAGCCAGCAATGCGCTATAGCCGAACGGAAAGCGCGGCGGCAGATCCTGGCCCGCCACGTCGATCGTGTACCCCTCGCCTTTGGCCAGCGAGCGGGCGGCGTCCACGTACTGTGGCGCGTCCGGCCAGGGTAGAAGCGCCCGGTAGGCATTCGGCGGCGGCTCCATCTCGCCGTTCGTCCAGACGAAAAAGCCCACGGACGCCGCCAGCGCCAGCGCGTACCACCACGGCCCCCACGCCGGCCGGCCTTGCTGCGAGCCTCGCTGCATCAGCCCCGTAGGTTAGCGTTTTGGACGGACTGGGTTAGCTCTTCGCAAGCGGCCTCTACTCAGGCAGGCCGATCTCATCGTATCCCAGGATTTCATCAGTTGAGCGGTCATCGAGGATCGGCAAGTTCGCACAACGTTCCCGGATGTCTTGCAACTCCTCCCGAAGAGGTTTCATTTCGCGTTTTGCCACGGACCGGGGGCGCTCTGGTTGCTTGTGCTTCGGCCTGCGGTCCATGGCCTCAGTCTAAGCCGCCTCGTTTCGCAGTACAATCGCGCCCATGGCCCTGTCACGCCGCGACTTCCTCAAAACCTCCGCTCTGACCGCCTTCGCCGCGGGTTGCGCTTCGGCGCCGGAACCGGCCGCCGAAGCCCCGGCTCCCGCCGACAAGCCCAACGTCATCGTCATCATGTCCGACGACCTGGGCTACGAGGCGCTGGGCTGCTACGGCGGCACGTCGCACAAGACCCCGCGTCTGGATCAACTCGCCGCCACCGGCCTGCTCTTCACGCACGCCTACGCGCAGCCGCTGTGCACGCCGACGCGCATCCAGCTGATGACCGGGCAGTACAACTTCCGCAACTGGATCGCCTTCGGCACGCTCGGCCCCGACGAACGCACCTTCGGCCATGAGATGCGCGACGCGGGCTACGCCACCTGCATTTCGGGCAAGTGGCAGTTGTGGAGCTACAACCCGCCGGACTTCGAGCCTGAGTTTCGCGGTCTCGGCCAGCGCCCGGAAGATTCCGGTTTTGACGACTGGTATCTCTGGCACGCCCGCCACACCGAGGACAAAGGCTCGCGCTACCCCGACCCGACGATCCTCGACAACGGCGTCCCGGTGGAGAATACCGAAGGCAAGTACGGCCCCGACCTCTACGTCGACAACATCAACGAGTTCATCGAAGCGCACAAGGACGAACCGTTCTTCGTCTACTACCCGATGGCGCTGACCCACGGGCCGTTCAATCCGCCGCCCAACAGCCCCGCCTGGGAGACTGACGGCCGCAAGAAGTCCGACCCCGAGCATTTCCATCACATGGTGGAGTACATGGACCTCTGCGTCGGGCGCATCGTCGACAAACTCGATGAGCTGTCTCTAAGGGAGAAGACGCTGGTGATCTTCTTCTCCGACAACGGCTCGCCGCGCGAGACCTCTTCGGACCTCAACGGCCAGCCCATCCAGGGCGGCAAGGGGTTGCCCACTGACGCCGGCACGCGCGTGCCGCTGATCGTCAACTGGAAAGGCGTGGCGCCGGAAGGCAAGGTCCTCGACGACCTCATCGACTCGACCGACATCTACTCCACCGTGCTCGACGCCGGCGGCGCGACTCCGCCCGCGGGCGAGACGATCGACGGCGTCAGCTTCCTGCCGCAGATCAAGGGGGAGCCGGGCAACCCCAAAGACGTGATCATCGTGTGGCACGACCCGCGCCCCGGCACGGGCAAGAAGGCCTACACGCAACTGGATCTGTTTGCGCGAACCAAGCAGTACAAGCTCTACGACGACGGCCGTTTCTACGATGTTCCTGCGGATGTGCTCGAACAGAATCCGATCCCCGAGGGCGAGGGCTCGCCGGAAGCCGAAGCGGCGCGGCGGAAGCTGCGGGCGGCGCTCGATAAGATCCCCAAGGACAAGCGAGAGCCGGAGTGGGACCCCTACGGGCCGTTCCGGAAGGGATAGCGCCTAAGCGTCGGCCTTTCCAAGCTTGCGTTCGAGCTTTTGCTGCACCAGCTGGATGTGCAGACGCAGAGCATAAAACTCATCCATGTAGGAGAGCGGCACGTTGATGTCGTTGACCTCGCGCTCGAGCGTCTCCAGCCGCTCGAGTTGCGGTCTTACGTCGGCGTCCGAGTCGATTTCGAGCGCCATGTCGATCTCCCGCAGCACTTTGTACCAGCGGTAGACCTTGGAACGGATGCGCCACTGGTAGATGGGCGGCGCAACCCTGGCCAGCGGGATCAACAACGTCAGAAGCGGCAGCAGCAGGATCTTCATGCGATCAAGCAGCGAAGCCCACTGGAACGGCAGATAGCGGTGCAGGAACGAAGGGCCGTTTTCGAGGTAGTTCTCCGCCTGCGGCGTGATCGGAAACTCGACGTAGCGGGCTGAGGGGAACTCGCCGGGCTCGGCGAAGAAGTCGCCGCCCTTGTGGACCTCGGTGACCGCGTCCAGCAGCACCGGCGTCAAGGCGGGGTGTAGGTCGTCGCGCGCCACCAGCACCGCTGCGGGCGCCAGCAGCAGCTTATCCTCGGTCGGGATGTTCTGGTCGAGGTCGATCATGCCCTCGCCCAGCGTCACGCTCGACAGAAAGCGGTAGCGCGCGCGGTAGGAAAGATGCCGCCGCATCGACATCAGCTGGATGTTCTCGTCGCGCAGCAGCTCGGCCAGCAGATTCGACTCCGGCGAGGCCACGAACATCGCCGCGTCGACCTCGCCGGCCAACAGCTTCGCCGCCGCCTCCTGGATCTCCATTGGCGCCAGCTGGGTGTTGCCCTCGTCGACCCCGCTGGCTTTGAGAATCTGCAGGGCGAGCGCCTGGGAGCCCGAGCCGTCCGGACCGATGGCGACCGTCCGTCCTTCGAGCTCGGAGATGTATCCGAGTTCGAGTCCCGAGCGCTCAAACACCCACAACGGTTCGAAATACAGGCTGGCGAGCGACTTGACGTTCGATTCGGGCCGGCTGCCGGCGATGCCGCCCTGCACCAGGCCGATGTCGGCCTCGTCATTGTCGAGCCGGATGAGATTGTCGATCGAGCCGGCGGACTCGAGCACTTCCAGCTGAATGCCGCTTTCGGCGAGGATATCGCGGTAGCGCTCGGCGTACTCGTAGTAGGCGCCGCCGGGCGCTCCGGCCGAGATCGTGATCTTCTTGGGCGGAGGCGGCTCGACGTAGCTCCAGGCGACCCAAAACCCGACCAGGGCGAGCAGCGCCACGGGGAGGCCGATCTTGAGCGCTTCGTTGCTACGGGACGGCGGCGGCGCGATGGGCTCACTCATGGGGCGCTCGGGGAGATGACTCCATTGTTCCAGCAACCCCGGGCTCGCGCCAAGCTCGGCGATATTCCAGCGCCCTCGGCGCGCTACAATCGTCCCCGGATGCTACGCCTCTCGATTCTCCTCTTATTGTCTTGCCTGGCCGCCGTCGGGCAGGAGCCGCGACGATTTCCCATTGAGTTACGGCAAGGGATCATGGCCGGCGAGCTGACTCCGACGACGGCGATCCTGCAGTCGAGGCTGACGTCGTCGTCGCCCTGGGAAGATCCCTACATCTCCGCGGTGGTCGGCGCCCGCGGCGAGGCGCGCTTCGAGTTGGCCGATAACGAGGAGTTTCGAAATCCCCGTTTCACGCCGTGGATCGAAGCCGACCCCGCGCTCGACTTCATCGTCAAGCACTTGGTCCGGGACCTGACCCCCGGCGCCCGCTACTACTACCGGCTGCACTACGGCCCCAGCCGGGACAACACACAGACCAGCCGCACGGCGAGTTTTCGAACGCTCGCCGGCCCCGAGGCCGAAGCGCCCTACTCGTTCGCCGTGGTCACCGGCATGGCCTACACCAAGTTCCATTGGACCGGCTCCGGCTCGGAAGACCCGCAGACCGGCAAGCCGCGCTATCCGCCGTATGAAGGCCCCGACAAGGAACTCGGCTACCCGGGCCTGCAATCGATCATGGACGCCGGGGTCGACTTCTTCGTCTCCACCGGCGACACGGTCTACTACGACACCCCCCGCGTGGGTCGCGCCGAAAACATCCAGCAGATGCGCGCCAAGCACCAGCGGCAGTTCGCGCAGCCGCGTTTTCTGGACATGTTCGCGCAGGTCGGCACCTACTGGATCAAGGACGACCACGACTACCGCTTCGACGACGCCGATCCCTACAACCTGTTCAACGCCTTCCCCGGACTGCTGGTCCAGGGCGGCCGGCCGGACGACTACTACGACCGCGAGAACCTCCACCCCTGGGTGTCGGGATCGGGCGATATGCCGACCCATGAGATGGGAGTTCGTATCTTCCGCGAGCAACTGCCCGTGGCGGACCTCGACGATCCCGAGGCCGTGACTTACCGCACGCTGCGCGTCTCGAAGTCTTTGCAGATCTGGCTGGTGGAAGGCCGCGACTACCGCAGCCCCAACGACATGCCCGACGGCCCCGACAAGACCATCTGGGGGGCCGAGCAGAAGGCCTGGCTGCAGAGGACGCTCGTCGGCAGCGACGCGAAGTTCAAAGTGCTCATCTCGGCGACGCCGATGGTCGGCCCGGACTCGGATTCCAAGCGCGACAACCATGTGAACCCGCGCGGCTTTCGGCACGAGGGCGACGAGTTTTTCAAGTGGCTGACGGACAACAACTTCGACCCGGGCGAGTTTGCTATTGTCTGCGGCGATCGGCATTGGCAGTACCACGCCATCCACCCCAGCGGCTTTGAGGAGTACTCGACCGGCGCGCTGGTGGATGCCAACGCGATTCCCGGCATCTGGCCCGGCGAGAAGGGATCGTCCGACCCTGAGGGGCTCATCCAACATCCCCACCACAACCAGGAGCCCACCGGCGGCTTCTTGGAAATCGTGTTTGAGCCCGGCGACGGCGATCCAAAATTGCTGTTCCGCTTCCGAGATGAGCGGGGCAGGGAACTGTACGCGACAGAGTTGGGAGGAGAGCGATGAATCGCCGCGAGTTTCTGACGGGCGCCCTGGGCGCCGGAGCGCTGCTGCTCCAACGGGCCGAGGCCGCTTCGGATGACGGTCTGCGGGGGATTTTCCCTATCATGCAGACGCCTTATACCGCTTCGGACCGGGTGGATATGGACGTCTTGGCTGAGCAGGCCCGCTTCTTGGACCGCACCGGCGTGCACGGAATGGTGTGGCCGCAGCGCGCCAGTCAGTACCAATACCTGACATTCGACGAGCGCATCGAGGGCGCGGAGGTCCTCAAGACGGCGTCCAAAGGGCTCAAGCCGAAGCTGGTGATCGGCGTCCAGGGACCGGATCAGAAGACCGCCGTGCGCTACGCCCAGCACGCCCAAAAGCTGCAGCCGGACGCCATTATCGCCCTGCCGACGCGTGATCAAGGTGAGTTCGATCTGGCGGAAGTCGAGCGCTATTATGCCGCCATTGCTGACGTCTGCGACCTCCCGATGTTCGTGCAAACCACCGGCAACATGTCCGTGGAGTTCGTGTTGGGCATGGCCGAGCGCATTCCCTCGCTGCGTTTCGTCAAGGATGAAGCCGGCAATCCGCTGGCGCGCTTGGTGGAATTCAATGAAAAAACAGCCGGCGGGCGACCGGAAGTTTTCTCGGGAAGTCACGGTCGAAACCTGATTGACGAGATGATGCGTGGCGTCGCCGGGAATATGCCGGCCTCCGGATGGGTCGATCTCTACGTGAAGGTTTGGGACCTTTATCGGAGTCAACGATCAGAGGAAGCGCTCGAAGTGTTCAGTAAAATCCTGTTGTTCGTCGAACAGGCGGTGGCTTACGGCTTCCCGACTTTGTCGTATGTACTGGAGCTGCGGGGCGTCTTCAAGAACCATCGGACACGCGGCGATTTGCCGCCGCTCGACAAGACAGCCCTGGCTTCCTTGCGTGAAACCTACGAGTTCGTTCGCCCGCACTTCGCTTTCTAGGCTTTCGGCCTGCGGGGAAAAGCGGCCAGTCGGTCCGCTCTGCGCCGAGCGGGAAAAGCACAAGGGTCCGACGTGAAGCGGGTGTCCAGGAGAGACCGCCGGCCGGCGAGCGGCAGGTGCGACCCCGGGCCGATGGTAAGCCTCTTCACTTCGACTTTTAAGGGAGCCCGTTCGCCGGCGGCGCGCTGGTGCTGACGGGGGCGGGCCGATTTTCGATCGACCTCGCGCGCCGCGGGATCGGGCCCGCCATGGCGCCCCAGTCCGGGGGGGCGCGTTCCATTCACCAACGCCCCGGCCAGGGGAGGCGCGCCCCTCGGAATGGATTGAGGCGGTCCGCCATGTCATGTGCGTTCAAACCATTTTTTTGTAGGTACTTGCATCAGATCGCCAGGAAAGGCGTCCAGGTCTGCTCGATTCGAGATATCCTCATGTCGGCTACTGTCGATCAGTAGTTTCCAGACCACCCTGTTGACAGGGGCGCCGAGGTCGGATACGATGACGGGGATCTGTTATAACAGATGAGCTTCCCAAGTAGGAGGGGTTTTCGAATATGCAACGTGGGGCGCGCCTAGTAGCGTTTTTTCTGCTTGCTGCAGCGACGGTCTTCGCGCAGCAGGGAACAGGAACTTTTTCGGGCTCGGTTTTGGATCCGTCAGGAGCCGCCATACCGGGCGCCGATGTAGAGGTACGAAACGTCGGGACGAACGCGACGTTTTCGACGACGACCAACGAGAGCGGCAACTACACCGCGCCGGGCCTTCCGGTCGGCCAGTACATGCTCTCGGCAGAGTCGCCGGGATTCAAACGGACGGAGCGCTCCGGCGTGACGCTCCAAGTCAACCAGAACGCACAGATCAACATCACGCTCCAGATCGGCGAGACCGTCGAGACGGTCGAAGTGACCGGCGAAGCTCCCTTGGTGGACGCCGCCGGCGCGACCTTGGGCGAAGTGATCGAGCGCCGTCGCGTCAGCGACCTGCCGCTCAACGGCCGCAACGCGCTGGCGCTGACGATGCTCAACGCGGGCGTCGTCTCCAACGCCGGTCCGACCAACTCCGGTTTCGGCGACCGCGGCATTCAGCTTTCGTCGATCTCGATCAACGGCAGTCCGAACTCCATGAACGCGCAGATGCTCGACGGCACCAACAACACGTTGAGCTACGTGGGCGAGGTCGGCGTGCCGCCGGCTGTCGACGCCGTCGAGGAGTTCAAGGTGCAGTCGGGCACGATGTCGGCCGAATACGGCTTTACCGCCGGCGGCACGGTCAACCTGGTCACCCGCTCGGGCACCAACGAAATTCACGGCACCGTCTACGAGTTTCTGCGCAACGACAAGCTCGATGCGCGCAACACCTTCGCGGCCGAGCGGTTGCCGCTGCGCTACAACCAGTTCGGCGCCTCGGTCGGCGGCCCGATTGTCAAGAACCGCACGTTCGGCTTCTTCAACTGGGAGGAGTATCGCCTGCGCCGCTCCAACCCGCGCATCTCGTCGGTGCCGATTGCTCCTTTTCGCCAAGGCGACTTCGGCGAGTTGAGGACTTCGTCCGGCGCTTCGATTCCGATCTACGACCCCGCCACGACTCGGGACAATCCGAATGGCGGCGGTCTGGTGCGCGATCCGTACCCGAACAACGTCGTCCCGCAGAGCCTGTTTGATCCCGTCTCGTCGCAGATCGTGGACTTCTGGCCGTTGCCGAACCGTACTCCGGTCAACCAGTTCACCTTCGCGCAGAACTATCAGGATGTGTCGAACAGCAACGTCGACTGGTCGCAGTGGAACACGAAGATCGACCACCGTTTCAGCGACCGCAACGCGATGTTCGTGCGCTACACGCAGTCGCGCCACCAGCCGTTCAGCAACGCGATCTTCACCGATCCGACGGTGGGCTCGAACCGCTTTGACGACCAGACCAACCGCAACGCGGTGGTTTCGGACACGCACACCTTCTCGCCGACGGTGATCAACAACCTGCGCGTGGGTATCATGCGGCAGGCGTTTGATTTCACGGCGGTCAACTTCGGCCAGGACTGGCCGCGCAAGCTGGGGCTGCCGGAGATCGTGCCGGCCGATCAGATGCCGCTGGTCAACTTCGGCTTCGGGTCAATCGGCGGCGGCGCCGCCGGAACGCGCACGTCGCTGAACTGGGACATCCAGAACACGCTCACGGTGATCAAGGGCTCGCACAGCCTCAAGATCGGGGCGAACTACCGCATCCTCTACGGCGGCAACAAGCAGGGTTCGGCGCTGTCGGGCAACTTCGCTTTCAGCGGCCTGACCACCAACCCGCAGGCGCCCGGCGGCACCGGCTCGAACATGGCGCAGTTCCTCACCGGAGACGTCAGCTCGGCCTCGATCAACCGCATCCTGGGCAACTCCTGGCACGGCGACGCCTGGAGCTTCTTCCTGCAGGACGACTACAGAGCCACCAGCCGCCTGACGCTGAACTTCGGCGTGCGCTACGACTACCAGCAGAAGCCGTATGAGCGCAACAACGGCCACATCAACTTCGACCCGAGCTGCACGCTGCCCAACGGTTTGCAGGGTTGCACGGTCTTCGCCGGCGTAGGCGGGCAGCCGCGCTCGTTCATGGATGAGGACTACAACGACTTCAGCCCCCGCTTTGGTTTCGCCTACGATCTCACCGGCAAGGGCAAGACGGTCCTCCGCGGCGGATACGGCGTCTTCTATCCGTCGATCTTCTGGCGCAACTTCCTGGGCGATATCACGCTGTTCTCCAACACGACCACGCAGTACGTGACCGGCACCCCCGGTTTGGCTGCGTTCCAGTTCCGGGAGGGCTTCCCCTTCGCGCCCGAACAGTCGCCGGGAGCGGCCGCCGGTCCCGCCGCGCGTCTGGGGCAAAGCGTCAGCATGACCGAGTCCGACAAGACCACGCCGATGACCCAGCAGTGGAACTTCGGCGTCCAGCACCAGGTGGGCGACTGGATGTTCGAGGGAACCTACGCCGGCAACAAAGGCAACCACTTCATCGGCTCGGGCTACAACCTCAACCAGCTCGATCCCGCTCTGCGGCTGCAACTCGGCCAGTCGCTCAATGACCGCGTGCCGAACCCCAATGCGGGCTTGGTGCCCGGCGGCCTCGGCGCAGCCACCATTACCCGCGAGCGGTCTTTGATGGCGTTTCCGCACTTCAACGCGGTGAACATCCGCAATCCCCGTTTGGGCAATTACATCTCGCACCAGTTGCAGTTGTCGCTCAAGAAGCGGCTCTCGCGCGGCCTGCTGCTGCACGCGGCGTTCACCGGCGGCAAGCGCATCTCCGATTCGCTGGCCAACCCGGTCAACTTCGGTCCTGTCGAGCAGGTCAACGAGAACGGCTTTCAGAACGGGCTGTACAACCGCGCCGCGGAGCGCTCGGTCGATCCGGCCGACGTCTCGCGTCGTTTGGTCATCAGCGGCGTCTACGAGCTGCCGTTCGGTCAGGGCCGTCGCTATGACCCTTCCAATACGGCGCTTCGCAAGATCGTCGGCGGTTGGCAGGTCAACGTCATCGGCGTGATGCAGAACGGCGTTCCCCTTACCGTTCGCGGCGCGAGCAACTTCCAGGCGAATCGCCCGAACTCGACCGGCGTCAGCGCGAAGCTGCCTCGCGGCGAGCGCACCCGCCAGCGGTGGTTCGACACCCAGCAGTTCGTCAATCCGCCGGACTTCACGTTCGGAAATGTGGGTCGCGTCCTTCCCGACGTGCGTCACCCGGGCGCGGTGAACTGGGATCTTTCCATGATCAAGGACACCAAGATCGGCGAGCGCTTCAACCTGCAGTTCCGCGCCGAAGCGTTCAATGTCTTCAACCAGACCAACTACCGGTTGGTGAACGACGGCTTCTCGGCCGGGCCTGACGGCTTCAACGCCAGCGGCTCGTTCGGCACCGTCAACGCTGCGCGGGACGCCCGCGTCGGTCAGCTGGCTCTGAAGCTGATCTTCTAGTCGTGGATCCCAGGATCCAGCGGACTGTGTGCGCACCGGCGCCGGTCGTCTTCCAGGCGGCCGGCGGCCTCGCACCAGGAGCCCGATTGTTTGGGTGGGAACACCCCCTCTTCGCGGGATTGACCGAGTCACGGTGGAGGGCTAACTTGAGGGAGCTCTGTTATAACAGATGCGCTTCCCAAGTTAGGAGGGTTCTACACATGCAAAAAGGGGTGCGCCTTACGGCGCTCTTCCTGTTAGCTGCGTCTTCGGTCTTGGCGCAGCAAGGAACGGGAACTGTTTCCGGCTCGGTTTTGGATCCGTCGGGTGCGGCCATTCCGGGAGCCGAGGTTGAGGTGATCAACGTCGACACCAACGCGACGTTCAGGACGACCACGAACGAGAGTGGTTATTACACGGCTCCGGGCCAATCGGTCGGGCAGTACCAGATTACGGCGGAGTCGCCGGGATTCAAGAGGACGGAACGCTCCGGCGTGACGCTCCAAGTCAACCAGAACGCGGTGGTCAACATCACGCTCGAAATCGGCGACACGGTTGAAACCGTGGAGGTGACCGGAGAGGCGGCGCTGGTCGACACCGCCGGCGCCACGCTGGGCGAGGTGATCGAGCGGCGTCGCGTGAGCGATTTGCCGCTCAACGGCCGCAACGCCTTGGCGCTGACGCTGCTCAACGCCGGCGTCGTCTCCAACGCCGGACCGACCAACTCCGGTTTCGGCGATCGCGGGATTCAGCTTTCGTCGATTTCCATCAACGGCAGCCCGAACTCCATGAACGCCCAGATGCTGGACGGCAACAACAACACGTTGAGCTACGTCGGCGAAGTCGGCGTGCCTCCGGCCGTGGATGCGGTGGAGGAATTCAAGGTGCAGTCGGGCACGATGTCCGCCGAGTACGGCTTTACCGCCGGCGGCACGGTCAACCTGGTCACCCGCTCGGGCACCAACGAAATTCACGGCACGGTCTATGAGTTTCTGCGCAACGAGAAGCTCGATGCGCGCAACACGTTCGCGGCTGAGCGGCTGCCGTTGCGCTACAACCAATTCGGCGCTTCGGTTGGCGGTCCCATCATCAAGAACCGTACGTTCGGCTTCTTCAATTGGGAAGAGTACCGTCTGCGCCGCTCCAATCCGCGCATTTCCTCGGTGCCGATCGCGCCTTTCCGGCAGGGCGACTTCAGCGAGCTGCGCACGGCCTCCGGGGCCGCGATCCCGGTCTTCGATCCGGCGACCACGCGGGCGAATCCGAACGGCGGCGGCCTGGTCCGCGACCCGTTTGCCAACAATCTCGTTCCGCAGAGCCGCTGGGACCCGATCACGCCCCGAATCGTCGACTTCTGGCCCACGCCGAACCGCACTCCGGTGAACCAGTTCACCTTTGCGCAGAACTATCAGGACGTTTCGACGAGCAATACCGACTGGTCGCAGTGGAACACCAAGGTGGACCACCGCTTTAGCGACCGCAACTCGATGTTTGTGCGCTATACGCAGTCGCGGCATCAGCCCTTCAGCAATGCGATCTTCACCGATCCGACTGTGGGCTCGAACCGTTTTGACGACCAGACCAACCGCAACGCGGTGGTTTCGGACACGCACACCTTCTCGCCGACGGTGATCAACAACCTGCGCGTGGGTATCATGCGGCAGGCCTTTGAGTTCACCGCCATCAACTTTGGTCAGGATTGGCCGCGCCAGCTTGGCCTGCCGTCCATTGTTCCGCCCGAGCAGATGCCGCTGATCAATTTTGGGTTCGGCGCCATCGGCGGCGGCGCCGCCGGCACCCGCACTTCCCTGAACTGGGACGTGCAGAACACCACCACGGTCATCAAGGGTTCGCACACGCTCAAGATTGGGGCCAACTACCGCAACCTCTACGGCGGCAACCTGCAGGGCTCGGCGTTGTCGGGCAACTACAACTTTGGCGGCCTGACGGCCAACCCGCAGTCGCCGGGCGGCACGGGTTCGACGATGGCGCAGTTCCTGCTCGGCGACGTCACGTCGGCCTCGATTGATCGCATTCTGGGCAACTCCTGGCATGGCGTGGCCTGGAGCTTCTTCCTGCAAGACGACTACCGCGTGGCCAGCCGCCTGACGCTCAACCTGGGTCTGCGCTACGACTACCAGCAGAAGCCTTACGAGCGCAACAACGGCCACATCAACTTTGACCCGTCCTGCCGACTGCCCAATGGGTTGCAGGGCTGCACGGTCTTCGCCGGCCGCGACGGCCAGCCGCGATCGTTCTTTGACGAGGACTACAACGACTTCGGGCCGCGCTTCGGTTTCGCCTACGACGTCACCGGCAAGGGCAAAACGGTGGTGCGCGGCGGCTACGGCGTGTTCTACCCGTCGATCTTCTGGCGCGACTTCCTGGGCGACATCACGCTGTTCTCGAACACTTCGACACAGTACGTGACCAGCACCCCGGGACAGGCGGCCTTCCGCTTTAGCCAAGGGTTCCCATTTGCGCCCGCGGAGTCGCCGGGAGCGGCGGCCGGCCCCGCCGCTCGTCTGGGGCAGAACGTCAGCTTGACCGAATCGGACAAGGTGACTCCTTTGACCCAGCAGTGGAACTTCGGCGTGCAGCACCAGGTCAAGGACTGGATGTTCGAGGCCACTTACGCCGGCAACAAGGGGAACAACTTCCTGGCGTCCGGCTACAACCTCAACCAACTCGATCCGGCGCTGCGCTTGCAGTTGGGGCAATCCCTCAACGACCGGGTGCCCAACCCGAATGCGGGTTTGGTGCCTGGGGGCCTCGGTGCGGCCACCGTCACGCGCGAGCGGTCGTTGCTGGCGTTCCCGCACTACAACAATGTCAATATTCGTAGCCCGCGGCTGGGCAACTACATCTCGCACCAGTTGCAGATGACGGTGCGCAAGCGCCTGACCAGCGGCCTGCTGCTGCACGCCGCCTTCACCGGCGGCAAGCGGATTTCCGACTCGCTGGCCAATCCGGTCAACTTCGGGCCGGTTGAGCAGGTCAACGAGAACGGCTTCCAGAACGGTCTCTACGATCGGGCGGCGGAGCGTTCGGTCGATCCGGCGGACGTTTCGCGTCGTCTGGTCATCAGCGGCGTCTACGAGTTGCCGTTCGGCAAGGGGCGGCGGTTTGAGACTTCCAACGCCGTCGTGAGCAAGATCGTGAGCGGCTGGCAGCTCAACGTCATCGGCGTGATGCAGAACGGCGTTCCGCTCACGATTCGGGGCGCGGACAACTTCCAGGCCAACCGGCCCAACTCCACCGGCGTGAGCGCGAATCTGCCCAGAGGTGAGCGCAGCCGGGAACGCTGGTTCGACACGACGCAGTTCATCAACCCGCCGGACTTCACTTTCGGCAACGTCGGGCGGGCGCTGCCGGATGTGCGTCACCCGGGCGCGGTGAACTGGGATATGTCCTTGATCAAGGACACCCGGATCGGCGAGCGCTTCAACCTGCAGTTCCGGGCCGAGGCCTTCAACGTCTTCAACCAGACGAACCTGAGTCTGGTGAACGACTCCTTCTCAGCCGGACCCGACGGCCGCAACGCCAGCGGCTCGTTCGGCACGGCCAACTCCGCGCGGGACGCCCGCGTCGGACAACTCGGACTGAAACTGATCTTCTAAGACAGTGACTGAACTGAAACACAACTTGCGCGTTTGGGGGTTGGCGGCCATTCTGGCCGTCAGCCTCCAGGCGGCGGATCCTTACATCTCGGAGGGGTTCATCCAGATCCCCTCCTCCATCCAAGTCGGCGCCATGTCCGGCGTCGAGGTCGACGCTCAGGGGCGCGTCTACGTGCTGCACCGCGGCGAGCCGCCGGTGTTGGTCTTCGGCAAGAACGGCCGCCTGTCACACGCCTTCGGCGACGGCATGTTCCGCACCGCCCACGGGCTGCGAATCGGTCCCGACGGCGACGTCTGGACCACTGACAACGCCGGCCACTCGGTGATGCGCTTCTCCCCTGAAGGCATTCTCGAAGAGCGTTGGGGCGTGACGGCCACGCCGGGCGCCGGCGAACTCGATTTCCGCTCGCCGGACGATCTGGTGTTCGCCTCGAACGGAGACGTCTACATCGCCGACGCCGGCAACGGCCGCATCGTGCGACGCGCCGCCAACGGCGACTTCAAACAGCAGTGGGGTTCGAAGGGCAAGGGCGAAGGCCAGTTCGCCGCCGCGCACGGCATCGCCATCGACTCTCAGGACCGCATCTATGTCGCCGACCGCGGCAACCATCGCATCCAGGTCTTTTCACCCGACGGCGAGTTCCTCGCAGCCTGGAGCGGCTTCGGCAACCCGTTTGGGGCCTTGGTCGTGGGTGACGAACTTTTGGTTTCCGACGGAGACGCCCACACCATTAGCCATCTGAGCCTGAAAGACGGCAAGATGACGGCGCAGTGGGGCGACCCCGAGATGCTCAAGCTTCCGCACTTGATGGCGGTTGGGCCGGACGGGCGGCTCTACATCGCAGAGGTGGCCGGAAACCGCGTGCAGATCTTCCGGCCCGCCGGCAAGTGACGCAAGAGAGGTGAGTGATGAATCGACGCGACTTTTTCGGAGCAGGCTTCGCAGGCTATTCGCTGACGATCTTCGCCGATCGGCTGCCGGCCGCGGCGATGGCCCCTGCCATCCCGCAGTCCGACCGGATCCGGGAGTCGTTCGATCGCATCGTCCCTGAAATTCCGCTGTCGAAACGGCTCGAGTCCGAGCCGCACATGACGCTGGTCGATCTCGAGACCGATGTGCTCATCGCCGGCGGCGGTCTGGCCGGCGTCTGCGCGGCGCTGCAGGCGGCGCGCAACGGCGCCAAAGTGGTGCTGTTGCAGGACCGCTCCCGGCTGGGCGGTAACTCGTCGTCGGAAGTGAAGATGCACGTGGTGGGCGCCAACTGCCACAAGGGCCGCCCGGGCTGGCGCGAAAGCGGGCTGCTCGAAGAGATCCGCCTCGACGACGCGGTCAACAACCCGCACCGCACCTTCGAGCTTTGGGATCTGCAGCTGTACGACAAGGTCGTCTCCGAGCCCAACATCACGCTGCTGCTCGAAACGCAGCTCTACGCTGCTGAGAAGGACGGCGACAAGATCACCCAGGTCCTGGCGCGTTGCGACAAGAGCGAGCACATCTACCGCGTCAAGGCGAAGGTCTTTGTCGACTCGACCGGCGACTCGCGCCTGGGGCTGGAAGCCGGCGCGGAATTTCGCACCGGCCGCGAAGAACAGGCCGAGTTCGGCGAATCGCTCGCGCCGGTGAAGGCCGACAACGAGACGCTCGGATCGAGCATCCTGTTCACCGCCCGCGACTACGGCCGCGAGATCCCCTTCACGCCGCCGAAGTGGGCCCGTAAGGTGACCGCTGAGCACCTGGAGAAGCGCAAGATCCGCTCCTGGGAGTACGGCTACTGGTGGATCGAGTGGGGCGGCGACAAAGACACCATCCGCGACAACGAGCGGATCCGCTTCGAGCTGCTCTCGATCACGATGGGCGTCTGGGACTACATCAAGAACTCCGGCGACCATCCCACCTCGGCGAACTGGGGGCTGGACTGGGTGGGCATGATGCCGGGCAAGCGCGGCTCCCGCCGGCTGATGGGCGACGTGATCGTCACGCAGCAGGACCTCGAAAACCGAGAGTGGGAAGACGCCGTCGCCTACGGCGGCTGGCCGATGGACGACCACCCGCCGGGTGGTTTCGACCGCTCCGATTTACCGCCGAACACGTCGATCCGCACCGATGAGGTCTTCAACCTGCCGCTGCGGTCGATGTATTCGAAGAACGTCTCGAACCTGTTCATGGCCGGCCGCAACGTCTCGGCGACACACGTGGCCTTCACCTCTACGCGCGTGATGGCCACCTGCTCGGTGATCGGACAGGCTGTTGGCGCCGCCGCCACGATCTGCGCCCGCGAAAACGTGCTGCCGCGTCAGGTCTACGAGAACAAGGCGCTGCTCAGTGAACTCCAACAAACGCTGCTGCGCGACGACGCAACCATCAAGAACACCGTCAACCGCGACCCCCAGGATCTGGCCCGGCAGGCCAAGGTCACCGCATCGGGCTTCGAGCGCGACGCCAAGCCGGAGTTGGTCATTGACGGCGTCACGCGCGACATCGTGCTGGGCGGCAAGTCCGAAATCCACCGCTGGACCGAGCGGCTGCGCGGCGACGAAGGCGCTTGGATCGAGCTGAGTTGGGACAAGCCCCAGAAACTCAGCCAGGTGCAGATCACTTTCGATTCGGGCTTTCAGCGCGAGCTGACGCTGTCGGCATCGAACTGGGTGCAGGACAACATGATCCGCGGGCCGCAACCTGAAACGGCGCGGGACTATACTGTGTCCTATAAGGCGACGCCCGACGCCGAGCCGATTGAGATTGAAAGCGTTACGGGCAATTATCAGCGGCTTCGCCGCCATAGCTTTGAGCCCATTGAGGCGCAGGCTGTTCGCATCCACGTGAAGGCGGCGAACCGAGGGACCCAGGCTAGGGTCTTCGAGGTGAGGTGCTATGCGTAGGATGAAATCAGAGCCGAGCCGCGACCGTCAGCGGCGCGCCCACCACCCTTGGACGAACAGGAATGTTCGTCCCACCGGGGCCGCGTTTCTTCAGTGGGGCCGGACATTCCTGTCCGGCGCAGATCAGGCAGTTTCGAGAAACCGCTCCCTCACGGTCGCGGCTCGGATGGTTTTCTTGGCAGGACTCGCCCTGCCGGGCTTTGCGCAGCAGCTCACCCCCGAAGCTCGCGAAGCCACCGAGCGCGCCCACCAGGCGCTCGAGAAGCAAGGCCCCACCCCGGGCGAAATCGCCGAGCAGATCACCGCCGAGGCGGCCGACCTGCGGCCCGGCGAAGCGCCTTCGATTCCCGTCACCCATAACAACTTCATCGACGAACGTGTGTTCGGCCGCATGGAGCGCGACGGCGTCCCGCACGCGGGATTGTCGACCGACGAAGAGTTCGTCCGCCGCGCCTACCTCGACGCCGTCGGCCGCATCCCCACCATCGAGGAAGCGCTCGCCTTTGTCGAAGATACCGCGCCCGACAAGCGCGCCAAGCTGATCGACCGACTGCTCGACAGCGAGGATTACGTCAAGCGCTGGTCCTACTACTTTGAAGACCTCTTCCGCGCCGGCAATCGCATGGCGTCGGGGAAGAACCTCTTTCACTTCTGGATCGAGGAATGGCTGGAGCTCGACCGGCCTTACAACGAGGTCGTTACCGAACTGCTTACCCACAGCGCCAAAACGAGCCACTCCGCGCCGGGCGCCCTCTACTTCGCGCGCGACTTCGTCAAGGCCAAGGACGATCCCGATACGCCCAACGCCGAGGAGATCGTCAACCGGCCCGACGCGCTCGACGAGTTTGCGATCACCTCCACGAAGGTTCTGCTGGGCCTGAACATCGGCTGCTTCTCCTGCCATGACGGGGCGAACCACCTCGAGCAGGTGAACCTGTTCTCCACGAGCAAGACGCGCGAGGAGTTCTTCCAGCACGCCGCCTTCTTCGGCAAGACGCGCATGATCATGAACTGGGAGAACGGCTTCCAGGTGCCCACCGAATACACCGTGGACGACGTCGCGCCGGGCTATCCGACCAAGGCCGAGAGCATCGTCCGGGTGCCGCGCACCGGCGGTTCCAACCAGCCCAAGTTCATCTTGAGCGACGAGACGGCGCGCCCCGGCGAGAACCCTCGCGACGAGCTGGCCCGCATCATGACGGGTCACATCCAGTTCTCGCGCGCCATCACCAACCGCATCTGGGCGGAGCTGATGGGTGTGGGCATCGTGGAGCCGGTTGACGATTTCGACCTCAAACGTTACTACCCAAGCGACGATCTGCCCGAAGGCTGGACCGTGCAGCCGAAAGACCCGGAACTGCTCGACGCGCTGGCGAAGGATTTCCAGCAAAGCGACTTCAGCTTCAAGCACCTGGTGCGGCGCATCATGAACTCGAGCGCCTACCAGCTGTCGTCGAAGTTCGACGGCGAGTGGAAGCCGGAATACGGCGACTACTTCGCCCGCAAGTACGTCCGCCTGCTCGGTCCGACGCAGTTGCATGACGCGATCGTGACGGCGACGGCCAAGCCCGGCGGCTATGACTCCGGCGTCGAGGTCGACATGGCCATGGAGTTGATGGATCCGGCCCATGCCCCGCGAGCGGTCACCGAGTTCATGCGCGCCTTCGGCCAGCAGAGTCGCGATGACATGCCCGCGCGCGCGCCAACATCTTCGCTGCAAGCGATGCTGATGATGAACTCCGACGTCGTGCTCGACCGCGTGAAGGCGCAGAACGCCAGCCGCGTGGAACAGCTGCTCGAGGGCCGCGAGCAGGAGCGCATCACCGCCGGACAGGCCATCCGCGCCGCCACCGGGCGCGCGCCGACCGCCGCCGAAACCGCCATCGCGGTCGACCGCTCGCTGGTGGAGAAGGTCTATCTGGCGACGCTGTCGCGGCGGCCGCTCGAAAAAGAGATGGCGGTCTCGCTGGGAGAGCTTGAACGCCACGGCGACCGCGGTCTCGAAAACCTGCAATGGGCTCTGCTCAACAGCCCGGAGTTCATCTTCAACTATTAGGCGGGTCAACAGGTCAACCGAAAATCGATCAACGGGAGAAGAAGCCATGAAGAAAGTCAGCGATCTGGTTCCTGCACGCCGAGACGTTTTGAAGCTGGGCTCATTGAGCCTGCTCGGCGCCTTTGCGGATACGGCTTTGTCTCCGCGCAAGCTGCGCGCCGCGGGCCGGACGAACCCGCGCGGCACGGCTCGTTTCGCCATTGTGGTGGAAGCCGCCGGCGCCATCAGCCACGTCGACACGTTCGACTTCAAGGAGAACGCCGGCACGCCCGCCGATCTCGACGTGCGCCAGATCAACAACGAGCTCTACCTCTCGCACCGGCTCTTTCCCGAGATGTCGACCGAGATGGACAAGGTCGCCGTCGTGCGCACCTTCAAGAGCCACGAGGTGGTCCACTTCCGCGGCGAATACTACACCCGCGCTGGCCGACCGCTGAACCCGGCGCAGGCCGCCGAGATTCCGCCTGTCGGCTCGATCGTGGCCTCGGAGATGGAAGCGTCGCGGCGCGATTCGGACACCTTCCCGAGCTTCGTGAGCTGCAACCTGGGCTCCTCGGCCTTGCCGACAGGCTTCCTGCACCCGCGCTATTCGGTGCTCGACATCAACGCCGCGGCCGGCGCCGGCTCGGTGTCGGCGCAGGGCGACGCGCTGGCCGCGCTCGAAGAGCGCTACCGGCTGCTCAAGGAACTCGACAAGGTGATGAGCGAGGGACGCAAGGGGCGCGGGCGCTCGATTGAGTCCTTCCGCGACTTCCAGGACGACGCCTACCGCATCCTGGGCGATGCGCGCTGGCCCGCCGCGCTGACGATGGCCGAGGACGAGAAGGCCCGCTATGGCGACAACTCGGTCGGCCTGGGCTGCCTGCTGGCGCGCAACTTGGTGAAGGCCGACGCGGGCACGCGCTTCATCCACGTGAAGCACGCGGGCTGGGACCACCACAAGAACATCTTCACCAGCCAGGACGGCGGCCACTACAAGCACTGCAACGACCTCGACAAAGGCGTCGCGAACCTGCTGCGCGACCTCGCCGCCACGCCGTCGCCACGCGAAGGCGTCGGCTCGTTGCTGGATGAGACCTTCGTCGCGGTGGCCACCGAGTTCGGCCGCGTGCCGGGCGCGCTCAACGGCGTCGCCGGCCGTCACCACTACAACCAGACCTATATCGGCCTGTTCGCCGGCGGCGGCGTCAAGGGCGGCCGGATTATCGGCAAGACCGATGCGACCGGCGAGAACTGCGTGGAGACCGGCTGGAAGTACGGCATGCAGGTGAAGACCGAGAACATCTACGCCTCGCTCTACTCCGCCCTCGGCATCGACTGGCGCAAGGAGATCGCCGACACGCCGTCGCGCCGGGTCTACCGCTACGTCGACCCGCTGGGGGCGACCGAGCCCTGCGTGGACGACGAGATCCAGGAGCTGTTCGTTTGAGACTGGCCTGCGCCATGCTGGCGCTCCTGCTGCCGTTGTCGGCGGAGGAGCCGGCCAAAGATCCGCCCGCCGAGGGAATGGTGTTGATCCCGGCGGGCGAATTCATGATGGGCCGCGCCAAGACGACCCGCGACGATGAGGTCGGCATGCGTCCGCTCATCCTGCGCGACGACCGTCCCTATCACGCGGTCTATCTCGACGGCTATTGGATGGACGCGAAAGAAGTCACTCACGCCGAGTACAAGAAGTTCGTCGAGGCAACCGGCCACACGCCGCCGCGACACTGGAAGGACGGCGCGATGCCCGCCCAGCGCGCCTCGCAGCCGATCTACAACGTGGACTGGCACGACGCTACCGCCTATTGCGAGTGGTCCGGCAAGCGGCTGCCTACCGAAGCCGAGTGGGAACGCGCCGCGCGCGGCGGCCTGGAGGGCAAGGATTACCCGTGGGGGGACGAAGGTCCCAGCCCGCAGAAGGCTCGATACAACACTCCGTTGGGCCCCGGTCCGGTCGGCGAGTTCAAGCCCAACGGTTTGGGCCTGTACGACATGGCCGGCGGCGTGAGCGAGTGGTGTTTCGACTGGTTCGACCGCACCTATTACGAAAACAGTCCGGCTCGCAATCCTCGCGGGCCGGACGAGGGTCTTTATCGCATCGTCCGAGGCGGCGCCTGGTCCGACTCGCCCAAGCGGCTGCTGGTGTCGTTCCGCAACTGGGTGCGCCCGGATCAGAAGACGGCCAACTTGGGGTTTCGCTGCGTAAGAGACGCCTCTGAGGACGCAAAGTAGAAAATGACTCGCCGAAGTTTCCTAGCCTTCGGGGCGGGAGGGCTGTCTTCCCAGCTCTTCGCCGCCGGCAATGCACCGCTGACGATCACGAAGGTCGAACCGATCGTGATCCGCACCCCGACCGACGACCGGCCGCCCGACTACTTTCTCGAGATGACCGAGGTCGGCCGCGAAACCGGCGGCAAGGGGTTGTGGAACCGCCTCGATCACGCCTCGCCCACGCGCTTCAAGGGCGCCACGCAGGCCACGCTGGTGAAGATCACCACCGACCAGGGCCTGGTCGGCTGGGGTGAGTGCCATGCTCCCGGCGCGCCGCGGGTGCACCAGACCGTCATCAGCGACCTGTTCGCGCCGATCTTGCTCGGCCAGGACGCCCGCAATGTCGAGGCCTTGTGGGAGAAGATGTACTCCTCGCAGCGCGTCCGCGGCTATGCGACCGGGTTTTTCACCGAGTCCATCGCCGGCGTCGATCTGGCGCTGTGGGACCTTCTGGGCAAATACCTCGACGCGCCGCTCTACCAAGTCCTGGGCGGCAAGTACCGTGACAGCATTCCGGCCTACACCGGCGTCGGCGGCCGCACGACCGATGAGTTGCAGGCAAACTGCCGCAAGCTGCTCGACCGCGGCTTCTCGGCCGTCAAGATGGGCTTGAGCAAGGGTTCGGGCACCTCGAACGTGGACCGCGTGATCGCCGCTTCGGAGGCGATCGGAGACCGCGGCCAACTGCTCATCGACTCGCTCGGCGCCTACAAGATCCACGAAGCGCGCATGGTGGGCGATCAGATCGACAAGCTGCCCAACATCGGCTGGTGGGAAGACGCGCTGCTGCCGGAAGATATCGAAGGGTTTGCGGAACTCAAGGCTACGCTAAAAACCCCGATCTGCGCCGGCGAAGAGATCTCCAACCGCTACCAGTTCCACGACTACTTCGAGAAGCGCGCGGTCGACATCATCAACCCCGACGTTTGCCGCGCCGGCGGCGTGAGCGAGTGCCGCCGGATCGCCATCTTGGCGGACGTCTACGGCGTGTTGTGGTCGCCGCACGTCTCCTCGGGCACGGTGCTCTATCTGGCGGCGTCGACGCACCTGGCGGCGCATACGCCCAACGCGGTGATCATTGAGGGCGGCACGCTGCTCGAGCGGGCGTTCGGCAACGTGCTGCTCAAGGAGCCGCTGCCGTGGAAACCCGGTTCGGCGCAGGTTCCCGAAAAGCCCGGAATCGGCGTGGAGTTCAACGAAGATGAACTCGCCAAGGTGCGGGTGAGCTAGAGATGGCTGGACGGCCGATTCCGAATATGCGATGGCGCATAGCCGCGCTGCTGTTTTTTGCCACCGTCATCAACTATGTCGACCGGCAGACCCTGTCGGTGCTGTCGGTGCAGATCAGCGAAGACCTCGGTCTGTCCAACATCGACTACTCGAACATCGTGCAGGCCTTCCTGGTCTGCTACGCCTCGATGTACATCGTCTGGGGCATTCTGATCGACCGCTGGGGCACCCGAGTCGCCCTGGCGGTTTCGATGGCCTGGTGGTCGCTGGCGAACGGGCTGCACGCCGCCGCGAGCGGCGCGCTGGGTCTGGGGATTTTTCGCGCCCTGCTCGGCATCGGCGAGTCGGGCAACTTCCTGGCCGCCGAGAAAGCGATCTCGGAGTGGTTTCCGCCCAAGGAGCGCGCGTTTGCCAACGGCTTGGTCAACGCAGCCGCGGCGACCGGCGCGATCGTAGCGCCGCCGCTGATCGTGTACATCTACTCGCACTTCGGCTGGCGCATGGCGTTCGTCATCACCGGCGCGATGGGCTTCGTGTGGCTGTACTTCTGGTTCAAGTGGTACTACGTGCCGGCGAGGCACCCGCGCGTCACCGTTGAAGAGCGGGAGATGCTGGAAGCCTCGCCCGGCGTGGTGCGCAAGCGTCAGGTCCGCTGGGTGGAGCTTTTTCGCTTCAAGCAGTGCTGGGGGCTGTTCCTGTCGAGGGTGGTGGCGGATCCGGTCTACTGGTTCTATCTGTTCTGGCTGCCGAAGTACCTGCAGGAAGACCGCGGCTTCTCGATCGCTGAGATCGGGCTGTATTCCTGGATGCCCTGGTTGACCGCCGACATCGGAGCGATCGCCGGCGGCTGGCTCTCGGGGCGCTTCATCAAGACCGGAACCGGCGTGGTAGCCGCCCGCAAGCGCGTGATGCTGTTCTGCGCGGCGCTGATGCCCCTGGGGCTGATCGTGCCGGCGGCGGACTCGCCGTTCGTGGCGCTGGGCGTGATCTGCGTGGTGACGTTTGCCCACATGGCGTGGAAGACGAACCTGATGACGATGACCAACGACCTGTTCCCGACTTCGATTGTCGGCTCGGTCGCCGGACTGGTCGGCCTCGGCAGCTCGCTGGGCGGCATCATCTTCACGCGTATCACGGGCATCGTGGTGGAGAACTACTCCTACACGATGATCTTTTACGTGATGGCGTTCCTGCATCCGCTGGCGCTGTTGCTGGTCAACGCATTGATCCGCGGTCCGATCGACGACGATGAGGCGCCGGCCGCGCCGGCGCCGGAGGCGCGCGCCGCATGAGCGCTCCGGCCGTCAGCACCGCCCGCCGCCGCGTCCGCGTACCCGGACGCAAGCTGGCTGACGCCGTGCATGAAAGCCTGCGCGCCGACATCCTCGCGCGCCGTTACCAGCCCGGGGAGCGCCTGGACATCCCCGCGCTGGCGCGCCATTTCAGCACGAGTCAGATGCCGGTGCGGCAGGCGATTGGGAGGCTGGCCGACGCCGGACTGGTGGAAGTCCGGCCGCGCAGCGGCAGCTACGTCGCGCGCCTGGAGACCAAAGAGGTGGCCGACACGTTCGATGTGCGCTGCGCGCTCGAGAAGCTCGCCGCCGAATCGGCCGTCCGCAACGTCACCGACAAAGACATTGAGGAGCTCGAAGAGCTGGTCAGTGGCATTGACGCCGCCGTAGACAGCGGCGACTCCGAAGCGCACGACGAGCTCAACAGCGAGCTGCATGACCGTTTGATTCGACTGTCGGGCAACAACAAGTTGATCGAGATCTACGAGGAGCTCAACGCCCACATCAAGATCGCGCGCATCCACCTGGAGCACCGCGATTGGGCGAACCGCACCGATCTGGAGCGCGTCGAGCACCGTGCGATTCTCGACGCTCTGGAGGCTCGCTCGGCCGAGGGACTCAGCAAGGCCTTGACCGAACACATCGGACGTTCGAAGGCTGTGCTATTAGCGGACCTAGGAAACAGAGAATGAAATTGGAAGGAATCATCCCCATTTTGGCGACGCCGTTCCACGAGGACGGTTCGATCGACCTGCCGGGACAACTTCGCGTCGTCGACCATCTGCTCGAACAAGGCGCACACGGTTTGGCCGCATTCGGTAACGCGGGCGAGGGGTACACCCTTTTGCCCGAGGAGAAGCGCCGGCTGCTCGAAGCCATCATCAAACACACCGCCGGCCGCGCTCCCATCATCGTGGGCGTCGGCGCCACCGGCACCGACCAGGCCGCCGCCGCCGCCAAAGAAGCGGCGGACATGGGCGCGGACGCGCTGATGGTGCTGCCGCCTTACTACCTCAAGCCCGACGGCGACGGCGTCGTGTTCTTCTTCGAGAAGGTCGCTAAGGCCGCCGGCATCCACATCATGGTGCAGGACGCTCCGCTGCTGTCCGGCGTGCCGATGCCGCCGGCTCTGCTGGCGCGGCTCGGACGCGAGATCGAACACGTCGATTCGGTAAAGGTCGAGCAGCCGCCGACCGCGCCCAAGATCAGCAAGGTCTGCGAAGCCGCCGGCGATTCTCTGATCGTGCTGGGCGGGCTCAACGGCCAGTTCATGATCGAAGAGATCCAGCGCGGCGCCCGCGGCCAGATGCCGGCCGCCGACATGACCGCGCTCTACGTTGCGGTCTGGGACCATCTCGAGGCCGGCAACCTCGAAGGCGCCTGGGACGTGTTCACGAAAATGCTGCCGCTGGTGCGCTTTCAGCTCCAGCCCGGCTTGGGCGTCTCCGCCGTCAAGCACAATATGGTCGCGCGCGGCGTGATCGAGCACGCCGGCGTCCGCCACCCGACCAAGGAACTCGACGCCGACGGCCTGCGCGAGCTCGAGCTGCTGCGCCGCCGCGTGCTCGAATCCTAGAGGGAACTCCACCATGGCTTCAGTCACCATCGATCGCGTCGACGCGATCCCGGTTCGCATTCCGCGCGATTTGAGCGCGGCGACCGGGACCGCCGGCACGCCCACTACGCTCAAACCCAGCCGCTACGACTACAAGTGGTCGGAGACCTACGAGGTGCTCTACCCAGTCCACTTCGAAGCGACCCTGGTGCGGCTGACCTGCAGCGACGGCCGCGTCGGCTGGGGCGAGGCGCAGGCGCCGCTGGCGCCGGAAGTCTCGAGCGCCATTGTCGAGCGCCTGCTGCGCCCGGCGGTGGAGGGCGAATCGTTTTCCGGCAAGCCGGAAGAGATCGAGCGGCTGTGGGACCGCATGTATTCCACCATGCGCGTCCGCGGGCAGACCGGCGGCTTCATGATCGACGCCATCAGCGGCGTCGACATCGCGCTGTGGGACCTGGCCGGCAAGATGCACCAGGCGCCGGTGGCGCAGTTGCTGGGCGACTCCGCCCCGCCGTCGCGGCTGCCGGCTTATGTCTCCGGGCTGGCGGGCGAGACCAACGCCGAGCGCATCGAGAACGCGCGCCGCTACCGCGAGATGGGCTTTTCGAAGTTCAAGCTCTTCTTCGACCGCACCAAAGAGGACCTCTTTGGCTTGGTCGACGGGTTGCGCGCGGAACTGGGCGAGGATACCGAGATCGCCGTTGACGCTCTCTGGCGGCTGCGCGAAGACGCCGTCGACTTTGGCCGCGAGTGCGACAAGCGGCGCGCGCTGTGGCTGGAATGTCCGCTGCCGCCGGAAGACCCGGCGGCGCATGGAGCGCTGGCCCGGGCTCTCGAAACCCCGCTGGCGCTGGGCGAGAGCTACCGCACGCGGTATGAGATCGCGCCGTTCTTGCGCGAGAACTGTTTCCGTTTCTTGCAGCCGGATCTGGGCCGCGTTGGCCTGACCGAAGGCAGGCGGTTGGCGCAGTTGGCGGCGGAGCGGGGTATCCCGGTCGTGCCGCACGTCAGCATCGCCATGGGCCCGCAGATCGCAGCCGCGCTGCACTTTGCCGCCGCGATGCCGAACTGCAACCTGGTCGAGTACAACCCGAAGGTCTTCACCGTGGCGAACCAGTACTTGGAGCAGCCGCTGTCGATCGACGGAGCGTCGTACGTCGTTCCCTCAGGGCCGGGTCTGGGCGCGGATGTGATCGCGGAACGGCTGGCCGCGCTGTAGGCGATGGCTCTTGCTCCCCGAGGGGGAAGTGCAATCGTGGCTGCGATCTTCGGTCTGACTGGAGCCGCGCGCTTACGGCAGCGTCTTCAGCTTCGTCGCCAACTGCTTGGCCGAGCCCGCCGAGTCGGTCGCCACGAAAATCGTGTCGTCGCCGGCGACCGTGCCCACGATCTCGGGCCAGCCGGAGCGGTCCAGCCCCAGAGCTACCGGGCCCGCGCCCCCGGGATAGGTTTTCAGCACGACGAGGTTCTGCGCCGGGATGGCATCCAGCAGAAACTCCCGCAGCACGCGCTGCAGGCTCTCTACGGGCGCGGGGGCGAGGAGAGAGCCGTCCTGGTAGCCTTCGACGGTCTTGACGACTCCCAACTCGCGCAAGTCGCGCGACAAGGTCACCTGGCTGACCTCCACTCCTTCGGAAGCCAGCGCTTCGCCCAACTCTTCTTGGGTCCGCAGACCGCCGCGCCGGACCACCTTCAGCAACAGAGACTGGCGTTGCGCCTTCGTCATCGGGACTGCTGCATCGTCCTCAGCCGCTGTTTAGCCGTGGCCAGCGCCCTCGCCACGCTTGCCGGAGCGGTGCCGCCCGGAGGCGTGTGGTTCTCCAGAGCCTTGCGCACCTGCAGCAGCTCGGCCGCCTCGGCGTCGAACTCCGGCGCGATCGCCTTCAACTCGTCGAGCGTCCACTCCTGCGGCTTCTTGCCCTGCTTCACACTCTCGAGCACCAAGCCGCCGGCCACCTGATGCGCCCGGTGGAACGGCACGCCTCGCCGCGCCAGAAACTCGGCCAACGCCGTCGCTTGCGTCCAGCTGTCTTGCGCCGCGCGTTCCATCGCCTCGGGCCGGATTGTTGTCGTTCGAATCGCCAGTTCCAGAACCTGAATCGAGCCGCGCAAGTGGTCGGCGGCGTGGAAGACGGGCTGCTTATCCTCTTGCAGGTCGCGGTTGTAGGCCAGCGGCAGGCCCTTGATGGTCACCATCAGGGAATAGAGCGAGCCCAGCACCGGGCCGGTCTTGCCGCGAATCAGCTCCAGCGCGTCCGGGTTGCGCTTTTGCGGCATCAGGCTCGAGCCGGTGGTCACCTCGTCGCCCGGCTCCATGAAGCCGAACTCCTCGCTGGTGTAGAGAATCCAGTCCTCGGCCAGCCGCGAAATGTGCAGCATCGTGGTCGAGGCGGCGTAGAGGAAGTCGAGCGCGAAATCGCGGTCGGAGACGATGTCGAGGCTGTTCGCGGAGATCTTGGAAAAACCTAGATCGCGGGCGATCGCATCACGGTCATGCGGAAAGCCCGAGCCGGCCAGCGCCCCCGAGCCATAAGGCAGCACGTCGGCGCGCTCGTAGGCCTGCTCGAGACGCTCCCAATCGCGGGAAAACATCTCAAAATAGGCCAGGCAGTAGTGCGACCATAGCACCGCCTGCGCGCGGCGCAGGTGCGTATAGCCGGGCAGGATGGCGTCGGGTTCGCGCTCGGCAAACTCGACGAGCGCGTCCATCACGCCCGCCAGCCGCTGCTGGTTGGCGCGGATCTCCTGCTTGATCCACCAGCGGAAATCCGTGGCCACCTGCTCGTTGCGCGAGCGGCCGGTGTGGATTTTCGCCGCCAAGTCGCCGGCCTCTTCCTCGAGCTTGCGGATGACGAAGGTGTGGATGTCTTCGTCGGTCGCGCCTTCGAGATAAGCGGGGTCCTTCGAGGCCTCGAGCATGCGGTCAAAGGCCGCGCGAACGCGGTCGCGCTCTTCGGCGGTGTAGATGCCGACGCGTTCGAGCGCGTTCGCCCAGGCCTTCGAGCCGACGATATCGGCCTCGAGCAGGCGCCGGTCGAAGCTCAGGGATTCGGAGAAATCCTCAAACAGCTGCGCCGGCCCGGATTCGAAACGTCCGCCCCAGAGCTTCACTTCAGGCCCTTCTTCATGTGGGCGGCGGCGGCGACGCGGATGGGCAGGCCGGTGAGGTTGATAAACCCGGCGGCGTCCTTCTGGTCATACTCGGCGCCCATGGTGAAGCTGGCGATGGCTTCGGAGTAGAGCGAGTAGGGCGAGGTGCGGCTCATCACGTCCAGACGGCCCTGGTGCAGGCGAACCTTCACCTCGCCGGTGACGAACTCCTGCGTTTTCGACACGAACGCGTCCAGCGCCTCGCGCAGCGGGGTAAACCACTTGCCGTCGTAGACCAGTTCGGCGTAGTCGAGCGCCAGCTTCTGCTTGAAGTGCATCGTGGCGCGGTCCAGGCAGAGCGCCTCGAGCTCGCCGTGGGCGAACATCAGGATCGTGCCGCCGGGGGTTTCATAGGCGCCGCGCGACTTCATGCCGACGAAGCGGTTTTCCACCAGGTCAATGCGGCCGATGCCGTGCTTGCCGCCGATCTCGTTGAGCGTTTCCACGATCGTAGCCGGCGACAGCAGCTGGCCGTCGACCGAGACAGGCGTGCCCGACTCAAAGCCGATGGTGACGTAGGCGGGCTCGGCCGGCGCTTCCCACGGGTGCGTCGACAGCATCCAGACGCCGTCCGACGGCGCTTTGGCCGGATCTTCGAGTTCGGCGCCCTCGTGCGAGATGTGCCACAGGTTGCGGTCGCGGCTGTAGATCTTGGCCTTGGACTGCTGGATCGGCACGCCGTGCTTCTCGGCGTAATCGATGGCGTCCTCGCGCGAGACGATGTCCCACTCGCGCCAGGGAGCGATGACGGGCAGGTGGGGCGCGAGCGCTTTGTAGGTCAGCTCGAAGCGCACCTGGTCATTGCCTTTGCCGGTGGCGCCGTGCGAGAGGGCGTCGCAGCCGGTGGAGAGGGCGACCTCCACCTGCTTCTTTGCCAGCAGCGGGCGGGCGATCGAGGTGCCCAGCAGGTACTTGTTCTCATACACCGCGCCGGCGCGCAGCATTGGCCAGACGTAGTCGCTGACGAACTCCTCGCGCAGGTCGGCGACGTGGCATTCCGAAGCGCCCGACGCCAGAGCCTTCTGCTCGAGGCCGGTGAGTTCATCGCCGCCCTGGCCGACATCGCCGCAGATGGCGACGACTTCGCAGCCCTGGTAGTTTTCCTTCAGCCACGGAATGATGATGGAGGTATCGAGACCGCCGGAGTAGGCAAGAGCGACTTTTTTCATTTTTCGGTTGATCCGTTTCTCGGTTGATCTGTTGATCGGTACGGTAAGCGGTTGATCCTGATCAACGGATCAACCGAACAAGCGATCAACGGGAAAGCAGCATCAGCAGCAACGCTTTTTGTGCGTGCAGCCGGTTTTCGGCCTGGTCGAAGACGACCGAGCGGTCCGATTCGATGATCGCGTCGGTCACTTCCTCGCCGCGCAGGGCGGGCAGGCAGTGCATGAAGACCGCCTCGGGCGAGGCCATCTCCATCAGGCGATCGTTCACCTGATAGGGGAAGAAGGAGATGCGGCGCTCCTGCGTCTCGTTCTCCCAGCCCATGCTGGTCCACACGTCGGTGTAAACGCCGACGGCGTCGCGCAGAGCTTCGCGGTAGTCCTCAGTGATGGTGATGGAGCCGCCGCTGACCGCAGCGGCCTGTTGCGCCTCTTCAATGACGTCGGACTCGGGCTCGTAGCCGGCCGGGCCGGTGACGGCCACATGCGCGCCAAGCAGCGATCCGGCCAGCATCAGCGAGTGGCAGACGTTGTTGCCGTCACCCACGAAAACAATCTTCAGGCCCTTCACGTCGCCGAAACGCTCCTGCAGCGTGAGGTAGTCCGCCATCGCCTGGCAGGGATGGTAGAGGCCGCTCAAGGCGTTGACGATCGGGATCGACGACCAGCGCGCCAGATCCTCGAGCGTGTCGTGCGAATAGGTGCGCGCGATGACGGCGTCGAACCAGCGATCCAGATTGCGCGCCATGTCACGGGCCGGCTCGCGCTCGCCGATCTTCTCGCCCTTATGGTCCTGGAAGACGGCGTCGCCGCCGAGCTGCTTCATCGCCAGCTCGAACGTCACCCGCGTGCGCAGCGACGGCTTCTCAAAAAGCATCGAGGCGTAGCGGCCTTTCAGCGCGGCGCCATAGTCCTGCGGCGTGGCCTTGATTTCGCCGGCCAGACGCAGCAGCGCGCGCCACTCCGAAGAGGTCAGATCGGTGTCGCGCAGCACATGCGAGGCTGCGAGGGTGGGAACGGCGGCGAGTGCGGACATGACTTGCTTGACTGACTGAAATTTTATTCAGTAAGACGAATAATCTCACATTCCGGCGGCGCGTTCAAGGGGCCTCGAGGCCCGCGGCTATAAGAAGACGCGCTCGGCGGCGTCGGCGGCCTCTTCGACCGACGGAGCCGCCGCGTCGTGGTTGAGCCACTCGATCAGCGCCGCGTAGCCGAGGCTTTCAGGGTCATTGCGCAAGTAGTTGGCGATGACCGCCACGACGCGGAAGCCGCGCCGCAGCTGGAACGACAGCGTGCGGTCGGTCAGCTCGCCGCGGCGCACCCGCCGGACGTACTCTTTGGCGCTCATCTCGGCGGCGTAGCGGTGGTAGTCGCGCAGCCGGGCGCCGGCGCGGATGCGCCACAGGCTCAGTTCGCGCGCCAGATCCTCGCGCGCCTTGTAGATGGCCGAGCCGACGCCTTTGCCCTGCGCCGAAGGGCTCACCATGATCTCGGCGCCGTAGAGCGTATGGCCGGCCGGGTTGTGGTTGGTGAACATGCCGTGGTCGGTGACGTCGCGCCAGTTGTCGTCGATTTCGTAGTCGTCCCAGGCGAGGATGAGGCTGGCGGCCATGCCCATGACTTCGCCGTCGAGCTCAGCGACGAACTGTCCTTCGGGAAAAACGTCCAGGTGCGAGGCGAGCTGCTTTTCGCCCCAGGGCTGCGTCTCCGGATAGACCTCTCGACAGATCTGTGTGATGGCGGGGAAGTCGACCGGGCGAGTGTTGCGCACGACCACTGCGCTCATAGGCGGCAAACCTCCAGGGACTTGGCCAACTCCTGCGACCGGACGCTGTCGACCAGGGGCAGTACCGTGCCGCCGGAGCGTGAGTCGGTGATGGTGCGCAGATTCAGATCGCCGATCACCATCATCTCCTGGTTGGGCTGGCCCTCGGCCAGAATCCCGTCGCGCGAGAACGCAAAGTCGCTGGGCGTGAGGATCGAAGCCTGGCCGTAGTTGAGCGAGACGGCGGGCACGGTGGGCAGCGAACCGACCGTGCACGAGTGGACGACATACATCTGATTCTCGATCGCCCTGGCCTGGGCGCAATAGCGGACGCGCAGAAAGCCCTGGCGGTCGTCGGTGCAGCTGGGCACGATGAGCAAGTGCGAGCCGGCGCGCGCCGCGGCCCGGATGACCTCGGGGAATTCGCAGTCGTAGCAGATGGCGATGGTCGTCAGGCCGAAATCGGTGTCGAAGACGCGCAGCTGCGAACGCGGTGAGATCTTCCACTCTTCTTTCTCGAAGCGCGTCATGTGCAGCTTGCCCTGCACGCCGTAGTGGCCGTCGGGGTTGAAGAAGTGGCACTCGTTGTAGACGCGGTCGGAGTCGTCTTCGTCGAGAACCGGGACGGTGCCGCCGGCGATGTAGACGCCGTGCTTTTTCGCCAGGCTTTGCAGCAGTTCGACCACCCGCGGCGCTTGGCGCGCCAATGATCGGACCTGCTCTTCCATCGGCCGTTTCAGATTGCCCAAGGTGAGCAGCTGTGCGGAGAAGTACTCGGGGAAGACGACCAGCCTGGCCTTGTAATCGGCGGCGGTTTCCACCAGCGCGGCGACTTGTTCGCGGAACTGCTCAAAGGTTTGGACGGGGCGGATGAAGTATTGGAGGGAGGCGACGCGGACGTGTTCGGAATTCATGATGCGCCCTTTCATTGTGGCGGGCGAAGGCAGGCGGAGTCACGCTTTTTTGGGCGGCGACTCCCCCGCTCGGGCTGGTGGAGGGGCGGGGAAGGGGAAGTGCTACCGGGATGGAACTTCGGGTTGTGCGTGAGGCAACGCCGCTACGCACTCGGGCGGAAAGCCTGGGTAATCCTGCGCAATCTGGTCCGGCGCCATGCCTTGCGCGAGGCATTCCAGGACGAACTCGACGCTCAGGCGAGTCCCACGAATGTGGGGTTGGCCGTCGAGTCTGCGGGGATCGCGCACTATCCAGCTCACGCTGTCATTGTAAGGCGGGACATCGAAGATCGAGATTGGAAATGGAGCGGACAGTTCCGCCATACTGAGCCCCAGGAGCTACCCAGATGCACCTCGATCTGTCTCCAGAAACTGCCGAGAGCCTCAGACTCCGAGCCGAAGCGCAAGGACTCTCGGTCTCCTCGTATCTCGAAGCCTTGCTGCGGGAACCGGATCTCTGGGGCGAGCTGGCCGAGGGCGATGTTCCGGACCTGGGGGCCGCTGAACTCGGCGAAGTCCGGGAGGCCATTGCAGAGGGCCTCAAGGATGCGGACGAGGGACGGCTGACTCCCGCGCAAGAGATCTTCGCAGAGATACGTCGCCGACATGGTCTACCGCGTTGAGTTCACTCGACGGGCGGCCAACGACTTGTACACCATCGCCGAATGGGCAGTAGGTGAAGCGCCTCTGCAGGGCCGGCTGTGGGTTCAGCGTTTCCTCGAAGCCATCCAATCGCTGGAGACCTTTCCTTCTCGACATCCCATCAAGCCGGAAGTTTCTGGACGCCACAGGCAAGTTCGCCAGTCGATTTTTGGGCGCAGTCGGAATCTCTATCGCGTCTACTACGAAGTCGTCGACGATACGGTCCGTATCCTCCACATCCGGCACGGAGCGAAGCCGCCTCCAACCGAACTCTAACCGTTCGCGGTGTGATCGATGGCGACGGCTGTCACGGCTCTCCGGATGAGGCTCGGCTCGCTCCCGAATCCCTCCAGCCAAACCGTCTCCGACTCTTGCCGACGGAACCATGTCAACTGCCGCTTGGCGTAATTCCGCGTCCCCTGGGCGGTCTGTTCGATCGCCTCTTCGAGCGTGATCGCCCCGTCCAGGCAGGCCAGCGCCTGGCGATACCCCAACGCCCCGAACGCCCAGGCCGAGCGCGGTACGCCGTCGGCCAGCAGCCCCCGCACCTCGTCGAGCAGCCCTTCCTCGAACATCGCCCGCGCGCGGCGGTTGATCCGTTCATACAGCGCCTCGCGCGGCGGGTCCAGGCCCAGCCGCACGATGCGAAACCCTTCGAGCGGTTCGGCTGGCGCGGCGTGCGCCTCGCTCAGCGGCTTTCCGGCCAGGATGCAGACCTCCACCGCGCGCACCAGCTTCGGCACATCGTTCGGGTGGATGCGCCGGGCGGCTTCCGGGTCGAGCCGCTGGAGCAGGCGGTGCAGACGGCCGCGTTCGGCGATCGCTTCCAGGCGGCCACGCAGCGCTTCATCGCGAGCAGGCCCCTCAAATAAGCCCTCGATGAGCGCCTTGAAATAAAAACCCGTGCCGCCGACCAGCACCGGCGTCTTCCCGCGCGCGGCGATGTTCGCCAGCACCGGCCGGGCCATCCGCGCGAAGTCGCCGGCGCTGGACTGCTCGGCCGGGTCGAGAACGTCGATCAGGTGGTGCGGAATGCCGCCTCGCTCGGCCTCGGGAGTCTTGGCCGAGCCGATGTCGAAGCCGCGATAGACCTGGACCGAGTCAAAGTTGACGATTTCGCCGTCGAACTTCTTGGCCAGCTCGATCCCGAGCGCGCTCTTGCCCGACGCCGTCGGCCCCAGGACCGCGATGAGCAGCGGAAGACTCACGATTCGTCTTAGCCTAGGATTCAGCGGCGTGCCGCAGCGACTGCAGGTAGCCGATCGCAAACGCCCAGCCGATCTGATTGCCGAGCGTGTCGCCGTCGAACTCCGGCGTATGGTCGGGGATCAGCAGGTAGCGGTAGCCGACTTCCCGGAAAGCCTTCATGCAGGCGAGCATGTCGCAGTCGCCGGCGTCGTGCATCACCTCGAGGTACTTGTAATACGGCGTCTCCACGCGCACGTTGCGGAAGTGGACGTGGTTGATGCGGTCGCGCGAGCCGAAATAGCGGATTGCCTCGGCGGCGTCCTCGCCCATCTCCGTGGTCACACCGGTGTCGAGCGTGATGCCGTTGGCGGGACTGTCGACCAGCTCGATCAGCCGCCGCTGGTCCTCGAGGTTGCGCACCGGCTGAGCCGCGCCGCGAAAGACGGGGATCGGCGGGTCATTCGGGTGCATCGCCATGCGCACGCCGTTTTCTTCGGCGACCGGAATTACGGCTTTCAGAAAACCTTCCAGCCGCTCCCACATCTCTTCCTTGGAATGCTCCCCGACGTTGGGCAGCGGCGGCAGGTCCTTGGTGCGTTCGTGGTCGTAGTCGCGGCGACCGCCATTGCCGCGGTCCGGAGCCGTGGTGCGTCCATAGCCCTCGGAGCCGCGCAGGGGCGTGAAGTTGTACTCGATGACCGGGATGCCGGCCTCGCCCACGGCCCGGATCGATTTCTGGACGTTTTCGATTTCGCGGTCGGCGTCGGGCTTGCCCAGAAGGATGCGCCAGGTCCGCCCCAGGTGGACCATCTCGGCGGAAAGGCCGCGCTCGGCCAGATAGTCCTTGATGCGCTTGAGCTCCGCGGCATCCCACGGCTCGAGCAGGCTGTCGTTCTGGGGGCCGTTATCGGTTCCGGGAACGAGTCCGCGCTTCGATGCCGTCGTGTTGAACCGCGTCGGCATGACGACGTGCTCGATGCCGAGCTGCTTGAAGAACGTCAGCGTCTCATCGGCAAGATCGCGCAGGCCCTTGGCGACTTTCAGCCGAAAGACCTCGAGGTCAGGCGATTGCGCGGGCAACGCTTGGGCTGCGGCGAGCGCTGCGGCGGAGTGAAAGAGTTGGCGTCGGGTGGTCGGCATTGGGTCTAGGCCTCCTTGTTGACCGCTTCGATCAGGCCGCGAATCCAGCCGTGGGAGTAGGTGCGCCCGATGCGCGAGCCGCTGATTTCGCCGATCACTCGGGGCGTATGGTCGGAGACCAAGGAGCCGGTGTAGTTGACCTCGCGGTAGGCGCGCATCGCCTGGAGCATATCCACGTCGCCTTCGTCGATGAACGTCTCCACGTATTGCGGAACTTTGCCCTTCACGGCGCGGAAATGCACGTGGTGGATCTTGTTGCGCCCGCCGATGCGGCGGATGGCGTCGATCACGTCCACGCCCATCTCGGTAACAGTTCCCTGGCAGAAGGTGAAGCCGTTGGCCGGGCTGTCGACGGCGTCGAGGAACTCCTCGATCGCGTCGGTGTCGGTGAGGATGCGGTCGATGCCGCGCATGCTCTTCACCGGCGGGTCTTTGGGGTGGAGCGACATTTTCACGCCCACTTCTTCCGCGACGCCGCAGACCGGTTTGGCAAACTCCACCAAGCGGTCGAACAGCGTCTTGCGGTCAATCTCGCCCAACTCCTCGAACGGCGCCTTGCCTGCGACGCGGCTGTAGTCGAACGCCTTGTAAGTCGCGCCGCCGCGGCCTTCAACCGAGTAGTAGCCGACATCGTCGCCCCACTTGAAGTCCGGCGACCAGCGCCACTCGATCATTTGGACCCCCGCGCTGCCGGCCGTCCGTACGGTGCGGCGGATGTTTTCCTGGTCCTCGGCCTTCGAAGCGCCGTCGAGCATCGAGCTCATCAGCCAATCGAGAGGAATCATCAGCGAGTACAGCTTCAACCCATGGTCGTCGCAGCGTTTCTGCAGCAGTTCGATGTCTTCGGGCGACCAGTAGCCCTTGCCTTCGCGGTCGACCCAGTCGGTCCCTTGCAAGCAGACCCACTCCAGGCCCAGCTGCGCCATCCATGTCAGCGTGTCGCCGTTGAGGTCGCCGACGTTCTCGCTGACTTTGGGCGACCACCAGGGCCGGGCGGTCGGCTGTTCGGGCTCCGGCGTGGAACAGGCGGCCAGCGCGGAGCCGGCGGCGATGGAGGCCGAGTTCTTCAGGAACCGGCGGCGCGTGGGGGAGACTGACGGGGTCAAAGCGTCTCGATTGTAGGTCTTCGGCTCAGGCGCTGTCACGCGCTTGCCAGGGAGTACAATAACGCTCGATGCGCGTCTTACTGATTCTGCTGGGTTTGGCCGGAGTCTGCTCCGCCGCGGAAGTTTCGTTCTCGCGAGACGTGCGGCCGCTGCTGTCGGACAACTGTTTCGCCTGCCACGGACCCGACGAGTCCTCGCGCATGGCCGGACTGCGGCTGGACACGCCCGAGGGCGCGGCGGCGGTGGTCACGCCGGGCGATGCGGCGGCCAGCAAGCTGTTCCAGCGCGTCAACCATGAGCAGGAGATCGCGCGGATGCCTCCGCCGAACTTCGATCGCACTCTGACTCCCGAGCAGATCCAGACTCTCGAAGCCTGGATCAACCAGGGCGCGGAGTGGGAGAGCCACTGGTCCTACCAGCCGCCGTGGCGTCCGGAAGCGCCTGCCGTCTCCCAACCCGGGCGGGACGGCAACGCGGTCGACCGCTTCATCTGGGCGCGGCTCGAAGCCGAACGGCTCCAGCCGTCCGAGAGAGCGGACAAGGCCAAGCTGCTGCGCCGGCTGAGCTTCGATCTGACCGGTCTGCCGCCCACTCCGGAGGAGACCGCGGCCTTTCTGGCCGACGAGTCGCCGGACGCCTACGAGAAGCAGGTGGAGCGGCTGTTCGATTCTCCGCGCTACGGCGAGCGGATGGCGATGCGCTGGCTTGATCTGGCGCGCTATGCCGATACCCACGGCTTCCACATCGACTCGCATCGCGACATGTGGGCTTGGCGCGACTGGGTGATTGACGCCTACAACCGCAACATGCCGTTCGACCAGTTCACGATCGAGCAGCTCGCCGGCGATCTGCTGCCCAATCCCACCCGCGAACAGCTCGTGGCCACCGGCTTCAACCGCAACCACATGATCAACTTCGAGGGCGGCGCGATCCCGGAGGAGTATCACGTGGAGTACGTGGTGGACCGCGTGGAGACGACCTCGGCGGTTTGGCTGGGTATGACCATGGGTTGCGCTCGCTGCCACGACCACAAGTACGACCCGATCGCGCAGAAAGATTTCTACCGCTTTTTTGCCTTCTTCAATACGATCGACGAGAAGGGCCTCGACGGCACGCAGGGCAACGCCAAGCCGTTCATCCCGCTACCGTCGGAGAGCCAGGCTGCCCGTCGCGAACGCCTGGAAGCGGAGCTGAAGACCGCACGGGCGGCCGTCGACGAGTTCGAGCTGACGCGCTTGCAGTTCGAGTGGGAAGACACCGCGCTCGCAACCGTGCCGGCGCCGCCCGACAAGGGACTGCTGGCGCGCTTCGCCTTTGAAGACGAGCTGGGCGCCGCTGAGTTGGTGCGCGGCGAAATCAGCTACGGCGATGGCCAGATCGGCCGAGCGCTGCGCTTCGACGGCGGACAGGAAGTTTCGCTCAAGACCCGGGTGGACGCGGACAAGGCGTTCTCGCTGGCGCTATGGTTCAACACCGGCATGCGCTACGGGACCGTGATCGTGGACCAGGGTGACTTCTCAGTGGTGATGGGCCCGACCGACAAGGTTCCCGGCGAGTACAAGACGCACGGCCCGCTGCTGGTGCGGCTGGGCGACCAGAAATACCGCACGCGCGAAAAGATCACCTCGCGCAGCTGGCATCAGCTGACCTTCAACGGCGGCAAGAAACCCGAGATCTTCGTCGACGGCAAGGCGCTGCCGCTAGAACCGGCCGGCGAGGCCGGCGCCGCGGAGCCCCACCCGCTCTGGATCGGCGCGCAGGGCGGCCCGGCGGGCGTGTTTGACGGGCAGGTCGACGAGATTCGTCTTTACGGCCGTGCGCTCTCGGCGCGCGAGGCGGAGGCGCTGGCGATTCACCACCCCAAGCGCGCCCTGCTCGAAGAGCCGGCGCCGGACTGCGACCAGGAGGAAGCCCTGCGCGCCTACTACCGCGAACGCTTCGCTCCGAAAAAGCATCGCGAAGCCTGGGCGCGCATCGGCGAATTGAAAGCCGCGCTCAACGCCCTGGAAGAAGAAATCCCGACCTCGATGGTGATGGCGGAGATGGCGGACCCGCGCGAGACTTTCGTGCTGGGCCGCGGCGACTACCGCAACCGCACCGAGAAGGTCGAGCCGAAACCTCCGGCCGCGTTGCCGCCGCTGCCCGCCGGCGAGCCGTCGAACAGGCTCGGGCTGGCGCGCTGGCTGGTGTCGCCCGAAAACCCGCTTACGGCCCGGGTGGAAGTCAATCGCCAGTGGCAGCTGTTCTTCGGAACCGGGATCGTGAAGTCGGCCGAAGATTTCGGCTCTCAGGGCGAAGCGCCCAGCCACCCCAAGTTGCTGGACTGGCTGGCGGTGGAGCTGATCGAGTCCGGCTGGGACGTGCGGCATATCCAGCGGCTGATGGTGCTGTCGGAGACCTATCGGCAGTCCTCGCGGACGACGCCGGAGCTCAACGAGCGCGACCCCGAAAACCGCCTGCTGGCGCGCGGCCCGCGCTTCCGGCTGCCGGCGGAGACCGTGCGCGACAACGCGCTCTACGTCAGCGGCCTGCTCGAAGAGAAGGTCGGCGGTCCAAGCGTGAACCCCTACCAGCCGCCGGGGTTGTGGGAAGACGTCAGCTACGGCGACCGCTTCACGGCGCAGTCGTTCGAGCAGGACCACGGCGAGGCGCTCTATCGGCGCTCGATGTATACGTTCTGGAAGCGCACCGCGCCGCCGCCGTCGCTGTCGGCCTTCGACGCCCCGGACCGCGAAAAATGCACCATCCGCCGGGCGCGCACGAACACGCCTCTACAGGCCTTGGCGCTGCTGAACGATCCGACCTACGTGGAGGCCTCGCGGGCGCTGGCGCAGCGGCTGCTCGCCGAGGCCGACGACGACCCGAACGACCGGCTGACTCGCGCCTACCGCTTGGCGCTGAACCGCGAGCCGAACGGCCGTGAGCGCGACCTGCTGCTGACGCTGCTGAGCCGTGAGCTGGAAACGTTCCAGGCCGACCCGGCGGCTGCGGAGGAGTTGCTGTCGGTGGGCGAGTCGCCGCGGCCAAAGAAGATTGACCCGGCGGAGCTGGCGGCCTGGACAACGGTTTCTTCGACGATCTTGAACCTGGACGAGACGATAACGAAGGAGTAGGAATCCTTTTGCGGCGGCAACACCCGCCACCCAAGCGCACGCCCTGCTAACGCTGGCCGGCGACAATGAGGGCCCCGGCGATTGCGATGGCGCCGCAGCCCTCTGGAATCGTGCGATAATCCGCTGCGAGATGGCCCTGATCACCAGACGCGACGCCCTCCAAGTTTCCGCCGCAGGACTGCTCAGCTCCGCCCAAGCCTGGGCCGGCGCCAACGACCGGATCCGGGTGGGGCTGATCGGCGTCGGCGCTCGCGGCGACAATTTTGTCGAGGTCGTGCCGCAGATAAAGGGCATGGAACTGGCGGCGCTGTGCGATCCGGACGAGAACCGGCTTGCCGAGGGCGCCGCCAAGCTGGCCGCGGCCACCGGTAAGAAGCCCAAGACGCACGCCGACATGCGGCATCTGCTCGACGACAACTCGATCGACGCCGTCATCATCGCCAACTGCAACCACTGGCACACGCTATCGGCGATCTGGGCCTGCCAAGCCGGCAAGCATCCTTACGTCGAAAAACCCGTCTCGCACAACATCGTCGAGGGCCAGAAACTGGTGCAGGCGATCCGCAAGGCCGGCCTGGTCTCGAGCGGCGGCACGCAGCGGCGTTCGCACCCGAATTTTCGTGAAGCGATCCGGCTGCTGCACGACGGCGTGATCGGCGATCTCTACATGGCCTCGTGGGTGTTTCCAAACCCGCGCGAATCGATCGGGTTCGAAAAACCCGAGCCGGCGCCCCAGTGGCTGGACTGGAACCTGTGGCGCGGCCCGGCGCCCGAACAGAAGTTCCACAAGAACCTGGTGCACTATAACTGGCACTGGTTCTGGGATTTCGGCAACGGCGAGATGGGCAACAACGGCTCGCACCTGGTGGACATCTGCAACTGGGGGCTGAACAAGGACCCCGCGCTGCCGGTGCGCACCCATGCGCTGGGCGGCCGCTGGGGCTACAAGGATCAAGCCCAAACGCCCAACACGCTGACCGCCACGTGGGAGCACGCAGACGGAACGGTCGTCGAGGGCAAGCTCGTCAACCTCTACACCAACGAGCAGCGCACCTGGCGTTTCTACGGGACCCAAGGCCACATGGAGATCTCCATCAACGGCCTGTTCGAGGTCTACATGGGGCGCGAGAAGAAACCCGACCCGCGCTACAAGGCGCCCACAGAGGCGACAGCCGACTTCCGCCCCATCGACAAGCTACAGGTGGAGAACTGGGCCGAGGCGATGCGCGCGAAAAAGCCGGGCAAGCTCAACGCCGAAATCGAGGACATCGCCTCCTCCAACGCCTTCTGTCACTTGGCCAACATCTCCTACCGCCTGGGCCGCGAGGTGCGGTTTGACCCCGAAGCCATGCGCTTCAAGGGCGATGCGGAGGCCAACGCGATGCTCGATCGCGAGTATCATCCCGATTTCCGGGTTCCGCGCCAAGTCTAGAACCCGCAAGTCTCGGCGTCGGGCTATTCTGTGGACATGCGATGGAAATGGATGCAGGCCCCGCTGATGGCGCTGCTGATCGTCCTGCTGGCGCTGGGCTGCCAACCGCCGCCAACCACGCCGGCCGAGCCGCAGACCGCCGCTCCGGCCATGCAGGCCGCTGCCTCGGCGGCGTCCGTCGCCCAGGCCGAAGGGCTCGCGCTGCAGGGACCGGGCTTCACCAGCCGCCGCTCGTTGGAAAACCACTTTGCCAAACACGGCAGGGAGTTCGGGTCGATCTCGGCCGATGAGTATCTGGCCCTGGCGCAGCGCCTGCGCGACGCTCCCGTCAGCGAGACGATCCTGGAAATCGTGCGCGAGGTCGACGGCGTGATCACGCGTTATGACCGCACGACCCAGCACTTCGGCGCTTACAATTCCGACGGTACGATTCGTACCTTCTTCATTCCGAATGACGGCGAAGCCTACTTCCGTCGTCAGGCCCTGAGGAGGCCTCAATGACCGATCAAGAGATCGAAGAAAAACTCCGCCGGCGCGGCTGTCCGGAGCATCTGTGCGTCGCCGGCCGCGACGGACTCATCGAGCAGTACGTCAACTTCGTCGACGACGTCGAAGAAGGCTATGAGCTCGGGTTCGAGGACTACTCGAACGAGCTCGACCTGCGCACCATCATCGGCGAGCTCGGACTCGACGAAGACGAAGAGGTGCAGGACGCTGATGAGCGCCTCCAGGCCGCGCTGACGCCGGTGGACGAGCCGATCTGGCACGATGCTCCGCCCCGAGCGTTTTGGACCCACGGCGTACCGCTAAACCCGGGCGACGAGCTCGAGCAGGATCTGCGCCGCCTGGGCTTTCTCGCCGATGAGGATGAAGACGACGCCGTCTCCTGGGACGACGAGGATGACGAGGATATCGACGACGAGGACGACGAGGAGGTCGACGACGAAGACGACGACTACTAGGTTCGAGCGCATGAGCGCCCGGGTTTTGTTGGCAAAAACCGCTCCGTCGAACCCGCAGTCTGCGCCGGACAGGGATGTCCGGCCTTACTGAAAGACCGCAGCCTCGGTGGGACGAACATTCTTGTTCGTCCGGCGCTGTTCGTTTTCATCGTTCGGTTGCGCTGAAGGCTTACAGAATTGACCGCCGGGCAAAACCCGGCGGATCGTGCGCGCTGCTATGATCAAGCGCTATGCTCCGCTTCGTCCTCCTGCTCGCGCTGCTCGCTTCGGCCGCTTCGGCTCAGTCGGAAGCCTGGGTCTTCGACAATCTGAAATCGCTGGGCGGCCACGCCGTCAGCGTCGAGGGCGACCCCAAGGTCATCGATACGCCGCTGGGCAAGGCGGTGGAGTTCGACGGCGACGGCGACGCGTTCTTTCTCGATGTCCATCCGCTGGCCGGGGCCGAGACTTTCACCTGGGAAGTGATCTTCCGGCCGGATTCGGACGGCGGGGCCGAGCAACGCTTCTTTCACCTGCAGGAAGAGGGCTCGCAGACGCGGCTGCTGTTCGAAACGCGGCTGGTGGACAAGCGCTGGCTGCTCGACGCCTTCGCCAACTCGGCGGCCTCGGGCAAGAACCAAGCGCTGATGGACTGGGACCGCACCTATCCGACCGACGCCTGGTACCACGTGGCGATGGTCTACGACGGCAAGACCTTCTCGAGCTACGTCAACCACGACAAGCAGCTTTCGGCCGAGCTCGAATTGAAGCCGCAGGGGCCGGGCCGCACCTCCGCCGGCGTGCGCATCAACCGCGTGGACTACTTCAAGGGCGCTTTCCACAAGGCCCGCTTCACCAAGAAGGCGCTCACACCGAGCGAGTTTCTGCCGGTTCCCGGCAAGTAGGCGTCTCCGCGTAACGATTCGCGACCCGCAGCGGCTCTGCTTCATCCAAGCAGAAGAAGGAGTCCCGATGCTTTTTGAAGTCGAATCGAAAAAGACGCTCGAGCAACTCGAGAAAGATCTGACCGAAGCCGTACAAAGACACCAATTCGGCGTCCTTGGCGTGCATGATCTGCAGGCCAAGCTGCGCGAGAAGGGCCTGGAGATGGAGCGTCAGGTGCGCGTCTATGAAGTCTGCAATCCCAAGCAGGCCAAGGCCGTGTTGGAGGTCAATCCGCAGGTTTCGACGGCGCTGCCCTGCCGCATCTCGATCTACTCATCCGGCGACGGCTACACGCTGTCGACCATGCGCCCCAGGGAGATGATGAAAGCCTTCGGCGAGGCCGGCATGGACCAGGTCGCCGGGGAGGTCGAGGACACGCTGGTGGCGATCATGCGCGAAGCAGCCGGCTAGCTATGGCTAGTCAAGATGGAGCGACCAACTCGGTTTCGCAAGCATCGCGGGTTACGCTGACTGCGAAGGAAACCGCAGCGGCGCAGAGCCGCATACGAAAGGAGTTGGCCGCCATGACGAAGATACTCTTTGTAGGAATGGATGTCCATGCCGAGACGATCGCGGTCGCGGTCGCCGAGCAGGATGGGGAGGTGCGCAGCCACGGCGTGATCCCCAACCGGGTCGAATCGATCCGCAAGCTGGTCAGGAAACTGGGCCCGTCCAAACGGCTGCGGGTCTGCTACGAGGCCGGACCGACCGGCTATGCGCTCTACTGGCAACTGGCCGCGCTGGGCGTGGCTTGCGAGGTGATCGCGCCCAGCCTGATTCCGCGCAAGCCGGGCGAGCGGGTCAAGACCGACCGCCGCGACGCCGAGAAGCTGGCGCGCTGCTATCGCGCCGGCGAGCTGACCGCGGTGTGGGTTCCCGACGCCGAGCATGAAGCCCTGCGCGATCTGGTGCGCGCCCGCGAGGCCGCCAAGAAGGATCAACTGCGGGCGCGCCACCGGCTCAGCAAGTTCCTGCTGCGGCATGCGCAACGGCCGCCCGCGGGCGTCAAGGCCTGGACGAAGAAATACCTCGAATGGGTGCACGCGAAGGTGCGCTTCGAGCAGCCGGCGCTGGAGGCCACGCTGGCCGATTACCTGCATGAAGTCGAGCACGCCGCCGAGCGGATCGTTCGCCTGGAGAAGGCCATCGACGAAGCCGTCGGGCAGGCGCCGCTCGAGATGCGCGCCGTCATCGAGGCGCTGCAAGCGTTGCGCGGGGTGGCGCAGACCACCGCCGCTACCATCGTCTGCGAGCTCGGCTCGCTGTCGCGCTTCCCAAGCCCCAAACAGCTGATGAGCTACGCCGGACTGACGCCGAGCGAGCACTCCAGCGGCAACCGTATCCAACGCGGCCCGATCACCAAGAGCGGCAACGCGCACCTGCGGAGGGTGCTCGTCGAGGCCGCCTGGGCCTACCAGCATCGGCCCAACGTCAGCGGCTTTCTGTTGCGCCGCCAGAAGGCGCTGGCGCTCTCGGACGAGGTCAAGCGTATCGCCTGGAAGGCGCAGGTGCGGCTCAGCGGCCGCTACCGCAAGCTCACCGCCCGCGGCAAGAACAAGAACGAGACCGTGACGGCGGTCGGCCGCGAGCTGTTGGGCTTCATCTGGGCGATTGCCATCGAGGCCGAGGCGCAAGCTGCTCTCGCCGCGTAAGAGAGGATCCGTGAGTTCGCAATGAGTTTTGGGAAAGCAGAACGAAGACTGACGCGGGGCCCACGAAAAGGAGAACCCTCGTCAGCTTCTATGCGGTACGGCCTCCGGGCCCAACCCGCGACCCTAGTCCGAGGCAGCTCCCGACGGATCATGACCATGCGGTTTCGACCCGCGCATATCAGACTGATCCATCGTCGCGTTAGCCGCCGCGTCGTCTTCCCTTATGCTTCCTCAAAAACGAGGGCCGGTCGCCCCCTTGCCAGAGGTCGACCGGCCCTTTCAATCCGCCAGCCCCAGTGGGGGTTGACAGAGTCGCTCCATATCAGAAGACGAACTTCAACCCCAGTTGCAGGTTGCGCGGACGTCCCGCGGCGGTGATGACGCCGAAGTTGTTGTTGCCGACCTCCGAATTCGGGAACCCGAAGTTCGGCGTGTTGGTGAAATTAAAGGCCTCGAAGCGAAGCTGGAAGAACTTCGATTCGCTGACCCGGAAGCGCTTATACATCGCGAAGTCCCACAGGAACTGACCCGGACCAATCAGAACGTTGCGGCCGGCGTTGCCGTATTCAAAGGCGTTGTTCGGAACGAACGCATCCGTGTTGAACCAGCGCACCGGATCGCGCTGATCGCCGGGAAGCGCCGGATTGGCGCCCTCAACCACATTGGGCCTGTTGAGGTTGCCGACGTTGGCGGGGTCGCCCCGGACGCTCAACCCGAACGGTCGGCCCGAGGCGATCGAGTGGATGCCGGCCACCGCCCAGCCGCCGACAACGAAGTCCAGAGCCCGGTTCATGTTCGAGCCGAACTTGCGGCCCTGGCCGAACGGCAGTTCATAGACGTAGCTGGCGGTAAAGCTATGCTTGCGGTGCTGGTTGTCCAGGCTCCGCTCGGCTTTGCGATTGAGCGGGTTCTGCACGCCGCTGTTGGGAGCGTTGCCCGAGCCTGAGAACCCGCCGACGTCTCCGATCGTCCTCGCAAACACGTAGGCGCCGAGGAAGGTGAAGCCGTTGGAGAAGCGTTTCTCCAATCGCAGCTGCCCGGAGTGGAACAGTGAGTTGCCGTTGAACTCGTGCCGGCTCATCGACGCCAACGGCCCAACCACGATGTCGGTGGTGGGATAGACCGTCGAGGTGTAGCGGCGGCGGCTGTTGATGTTGCCCGGGCCCGGCAGCGCATAGTTGCCGTCCAGGCGGTTCACCAGATACTGGCTCTTGGTGCCGTAGTAGCCGAACTCGAGAACGGTGTCGCGGAACAGCGAGTGCTGGACGTTGACGTTCCACTGCTGCGACATCGGCCAGTCCGGCGAGGTCTCGAACGACGAGAAGCGCAGAGCCACGGCGTTCTCCGGCGTGAGGATTCCCGCCGGATTGCCGTTTGAGAGCAGAACCGCCGGCGTGATCGAATCCGACGAGATCTCGCTCTTGATGTGGAACGGCGGATTGCCTTGCATGAACTGGCCGCCGCCGGTGCCTTCGTAGTTGGCGTAGAAGACGCCGTAGCCGCCGCGCACGACCGTCCCGGACAAGGCCTGGTAGGCGAAGCCGAAGCGTGGGGCGAAGTTGTTGGTGTCGTTCTCGATCAACGCACGATTGAAGCGTCCGCCTCCGGCGCTGCCGGCCAGCAGGAACGGCGGGTTGACCAGATCGCCGTCGAGGTTGAAGTTCGCCATGCCGTTGTCTTTCTCGATCCACGGCGGGCTGAGTTCGTAGCGCAAGCCTAGGTTAATGGTCAGCTTGTTGGTCAGCCGCCAGTCGTCCTGCACATAGAAGTGGTTCCACGGCGCGCGCAGGTTCATGTACACCGAGTTGGAGATGTTGCTGCGGAACGCGTTGCCCAGCATGAAGTCTGCGACCGGCCGGCCGCCGCGGTCTCCGCCCGGGGCGGACTGGCGCGTGAAGTTGCCGTTGAAGGTGAAGTTGCCGAGCGACTGTTGCGGATTGGTCAGATAGCTCTGCAAGAACTGCAAGTTCCATCCGAACTTGAGCGTGTGTTTGCCCTTGGTGTAGCTGGTGTCGATCTTCAACTGCCGGTTCTGCGAGTCGATGATGTTCGGCGTGAAGTTCGACAACCCGATGTTGCGCATGCCGGAGATGTTCATCAGCGCCATTCCGTTGAGCGTCTGATCTACGCCCTGGATGCCGAACTGCTGATTCAGGTTCTCCTCCCGTACCGCCGTCCGAATCGTATAGATCCGGTTCCAGCCGAGCTTGATATTGGTGATCATCGACGGCGAGAAGATGTGGCTCCATGAAAGCCCCATGTTGTCCCCGACATGGTCGAACTGCGTTCCGTCGCCGTCGAACGCGGACGGGAAGCGCAGACTGGCGCCGACGAGCTCCTCCTGCTTGCTGTAGCGGAAAAAGACGTTGTCGTCGGCGCTGAAGATGTGATCCACACGGACGTCCCAACGGTCCTGGTCTTCCGGATCCGGCGCCGTGGTCAGGTAGTTCTGCGTCAAACCCGGTCGATTCGGGGCGGGGTAGAGTTGCGCAGCCTGCACCGACACCGGGTCGAGCCGGCCCGAGGGAATCACGTTGTTCGCGAAAGGCAAGCGGGTGTTGTCTGCGGCGTTGTAGCTCGCCGGGTCGTAAATGATTTGCGAGACGCCGGAGAAGTCGCCCGACAACTGCGCCGGAGTTGGGATTGTCTCATTGAAGGTTGAGGACTCCCGAATCCGCGTGCCCTCGTAGTCGCCGAAGATGAAGGTCTTGTTCTTGATGATCGGACCGCCGGCGGAGAAGCCGAACTGGTTTCGCTTGAACGGCGCGCGCGGCTGGTCGGGCGGATCGAAGAAGTTTTTCGCGTCCAGCTTCTCGTTACGCAAGAAATGAAACAGCGTGCCGTGGAAGTCATTGGACCCCGACTTGATCGACACGTTCACGGTCCCGCCCAGTGCGCGCCCGGACTCCGCGGAATACGCGTTCGTCGAGATCTTGAACTCTTGGATGGCGTCCACCGAAGGCTTCACCACCTCGGCGCGACGTCCTTGAGCCGCAATCTGGAGGTTGTTGTTGTCCACGCCGTCCAGGGTGTAGTTGTTCTGCGTGGTACGTTGACCGCCGGAGCTGAAGCCGCCGAAGCGGCCGCCAATCGGACGGGTGGCGCCGGCGGAGAGCAGCGCCAGCTGGATGTAGTCCCGGCCGTTGAGCGGCATATCGACGATTTTCTGGTTGTCGATCACTTGGCCTTGCGTCGCCTGTGTGGTTTCGAGCAGCGGCGCGTCGGCTGTGACGTCCACTGTTTCAGTGATGGCGCCAAGCTCGAGTGAGATGTTGAGCTGAGCAGTCTGCTCGAGCTCGAGGATGACGCCTGAGCGGACAGCTTTCTTGAAGCCCTCGGTCTCAATCTCCACGCGATATTCGCCGATGCGCAGCGGCACCGATTGGAAAAACCCGTTGGCTGCAGTCTGGGTTTGTTGGACTTGATTGGTGGCGACCTGAATGAATCGGACGGTGGCGCCAGGGATGACGGCGCCGCTGGCGTCGGTGACGATTCCTTGGATGCGTGCGGTTTCGATCTGGGCCGTCGCCGCCACGGCAAACAAGGTCAGCCAAGCGATGGTGCGCAGCGAGAGCGCGAAGAGATGATGCACGATACCCTCCGTTGTGTCTTCTGATCGGTCAATCTGCGCCCGGTCGAGCACGGTATGGAATACCGCGAATACGGGGTGCGTATGTACGGTATATTATCGGGGTTCGATCTGCAAGAGATCTAGAACTAGCTGAAAAACATATTGTTATCCAGTTCCATTTGATAATGAGTCGGGCCTGCTCCTACAGCCAGCGTGCGGGCTGGCCGAACGACGCTCCGAAGACCAGTTCGTCGAGCGGCTTGCGCTTGCGTGCGCCGCGGTCGCGGTCGGCGTGTGCAGGGTCGGAGGCCTCGTCGGGCTCGCCGCGATAGCCGATCGCGATGGCTGTCACCGGCTCGAAACCCTCTGGAATCGCCCCGGTCTCCCGCGCCGCCTCGAGGTCCACGCCCGCCATCTGGTGCACGGAGAGGCCGCGCGCCGTCGCTTCGGCGCAAAGGTTTCCAACCGCCAACCCCAGGTCGTGCACGGCGACGCGGTTGGGCTTATCGTTGCGCGTGAAACTCTTTTTGATTGCAGTGATCACCAGCACCGGCGCTTGCGCGGCCCACTCCCGGTTCTTCTCCGACAGGCAGGCGAGCAGCTGATCGAAGGCCTCGCGTTCGTCCTTTCTGGCCACCAGGAAGCGCCAGGGCTGCTCGTTGAACGAAGAGGCCGCCCAGCGCGCCGCTTCGAACACGGACCGCAGGTCTTCGATTGGAACCGGGCGGGTGGAGAAGACATACGGGCTCCAGCGGCGCGCCAGCGTCGGCTCGATCGGATGGTCGGGATTGGCGATTTTCGTCATCCGCTTTAGTCTAGACGGCGATGCGTTTCGGGGCTCGTTCCGCAGCCCCTGTTGCCGATTCAGCCCGACTTTACGGCTTTGCTGGGCGCCTCCCGGCAAGCAGCGCGACAATAGGGAAGGCGCGGCCGTCACCGTCGCGAGCGAACGAAGGTTTCAGCTCCGTGGGACGGCGATTCGCTAGAAAACAGTCAAGCCATGCATCCTCAACAACTCTCCCAACGCTACGGTTTCCGCCGCTTGCTCAACGCCATCGGCATGCCCACCATCGTCGGGGCGCACGTCGCCGCCGACGATGTGCGCCGGGCCGTTGACGCCGTTCTGCAGCTAAACGTCGAGATTGACGAGTTGCAGGCCGCCGCCTGCCGCGTGATCGCCCGCGCCACCGGCGCCGAGGCCGGCTGCGTGGTCTCATCCACCTCGGCCGGATTGACCATCGCCGCTGCGGCTGCGATGACCGGCTCGGACATGTCCAAGATTGCGCGCCTGCCCGAGTCCGTGGGCGATCGCTCCGAAGTTCTGCTCTACCACGGCCACGATGTGAACTTCGGCGCTCCGATCTCGCAGATGCTGCGGCTGAGCGGCGCGCGGGTCGCCACGCTTGGCACGGCCAACCACGGCGACCTCTACCACCTGCGCGGCGCCTTGAGCCCGTCCGCGGCGATGTTCCTCTACGTGGTCAACGGTGCGGTCAACCAGGACGGCGACTTTCCGCCGTTGGCGCACTGCGTGGCGCTGGCGCACGAGCACAACGTCCCCGTCGTGGTCGATGCGGCCGCCGAACGCGACGTCCGCCCGTTTCTTGCCGCCGGCGCGGACTTGGTCATCAGCAGCGCTCACAAGCAGATGGGCGCCCCGACCTCCGGCCTGCTTTGCGGACGGCTCGATCTGGTGCGCGCCTGCTACCTGCAGCACTACGGCATCGGCCGCGCGATGAAGGTCGGCAAGGAGGGCGTGGTCGGCTGCATGGTTGCTACGGAAGCTTGGTATGGGCGCGACCTCCAGGCCGAAGCAGCCGGTTGGGCGAGTCTCGCCGCGATTCTTGCCGAAAAGCTCGGCGCGGAACCGTTGTCCAAAGCCCACCGCGTGGCCGTGCCTCTGCCCCAAGACTATCCGCTCACCGCCCGCCAACTCGCCAACAAGCTGCGCGAGGGCGAGCCCTCGGTTTGGGTGGCCGCCGCCGATGAAGACCGCCGCGAGATCCACCTCGACCTGCGAGTAATGAGCGAAGAGGACGCCCATCAGGTGGCCGAAGTCGTCAAGGCGACCATCGCCCGCGCCGAACCGCCCGCCGAAGACGTCGCCTTCCACGACCTGTACTGGTCCGAGAAGCGGCTGCTGGAGTGGCCCAAATGGTCGTAAGAGCTTAGCGCCGGCGTTTGAGCGCGCGCACCGCGGCTTTGACCTGCGGGTCCAGCCGCAATTCGATCTCTTCGCCCGCGTCCACGCCGACGGTCAGGTTCAACACTTCCTGCTTGAGGCCGGCGCGGACGACCTCCACGTTTGAGGTCCACTCCGAGAGGTTCGGCTGGATCTGCCGCGCCGACAGGAATAGTTGGAAGTCGTTGAGGATCGCCGGGGTGATCTCGAACGAGCGGTCGATCTCGCCGCCGCGCTCTCGAATCAGTTTCTGGGCGAAGTCGAGGTAGGAGTTGCTGGCCGCCACGGCGATCTCAAAGCGCGAATACGAGCGCGGATAGACGACCTCGTCCGGTTGAACGCCGCCGCCGCCCGGAATCTTGCGCCCCGAGTCAGTCTCATACACGCCCGCCTCGGGCTCCTCGCACGAAGCCAGCTGGAACTCGTTGCAATCGCCCAGCGGACGCTGGATCGGCCGCTCGCTCGGCGACAGGTACAGCGCCGTGGTCAGCGCCAGCCCCGCGCCTTCGGACAGAGTATAGACGCTCTGCACCAGCCCCTTGCCGTAGCTGCGCGTGCCCAGGATCGTGGCGCGGTCATGATCCTGCAGCGCCGCCGCCACCAGTTCGGAGGCGCTGGCCGATTCTTCGTTGAGCAGCACCGAGACGGGGAAGCGGTAGTACTCGTTGTCCGCCGGCGTACGCACCTCCTCCTGCGGCCCGTCGCGGCCCTGGATCCAAAAAATGCGCTCGCGTGGCTCGAGAAAAAGCGCCGCCGCGCGCACGGCCGCGTCGATCACGCCGCCGGGATTCTTACGCAGATCCAGCACGAGGCCGTCGAGCTCGTCCCCGCCCAGCTTGTCGATGGCCTCTTTGAGCTCGCGGTCGGTTTCGGCCTCGAAGTTGCCGACCTTCACGTAGCCGATGCCGGGCTCGATCTCGAACGCCTGGCGAACGCTCGGGTCAGCCATCTCTTCGGGGACCAGGGTCAGCGGGATCAGCCGCACCAGGTTCGGCCGCTTCACCATCAATTGCGCTTTTTGCTGCCTCGACTGCGACAGCAGGCCGATCAACTGCTCTACCGACAACTGCGAGAGCACATAGCCGTTGATGCCGACAATTTCGTCCCCCGGCGACAGCCCGGCGCGCGCCGACGGACTCTCGGGCAGCGTCTGCAGCACCGTCACCCGCCCATAGCTCAGCGAGACGACGCTGCCGAAGCCCTTCTCGGTGGAGCGCTGCATCTCCTGCAGGGATTCGAACTGTTGCGGGTCCAGGAAGGCCGAGTGCGGGTCGAGCGTCCGCATCATCGACGGCAGCGCGCCGGCGTAGAAGGCCTGGGCGGGGTCGAACGGGTCCGCCATCTTCTGTTGCAGGATGCCGGTGACCTCGGCCACCCGGCGGACGGACTCTTGCAGCTCAGCGGGATCGAAAGGCGGCGGGCCGGCCTGCTGCGCAGACAGCGCCCAGGCGAACCCCAAGAGTCCGCACCATCCCCGCAGCGCTTTCGGCACGCTCTCGATTATACCGGGCTATCTGCTTGCAGACAGGAGAGATGGGACTACAGCTCACGGCGGCGGCGCTACAACGGCAGGGCGTTGCTGGGGCGGCCTCCGGCCCAGATGACGACTTCGCCGGATCCGACCAGCGACAGGTTGGCCAGCGGGAACGAAACCCGATAGACTCCCGGCGTCTGGGTCGGCGTGATCGACGAGGCCGGCAGGCGCAGGCCGGAGATCACGGCAAACACCCGTGACGGGTTATTCGCCGCTTCGACGCCCAAGCCGGTGGCGTAGAGCGAAAGCGTCAGCGCCGGCAGTCTCGCCTCCGCGTCGTCGGCGATTCGGAAGATGCCCGGCGCCGAGCGACGCAACTCGGCCAGCATCGGCCCGCTTTCCTGCTCGCCGTTGAAGACGCGGTACTCCACCGGCCCCACAGGCGCGTTTTCGGGGATCACCAGATTGATCTGCCCCGCCGAGGCGGAGACGATCTGTGCGTCGATGCCGGCGATGCGCACGCGCACCGCGCCTTCGCGTCCTGGAGCGGCCAGTCCGGCGCCGAACAGCGAAGCCAGGGTTCCGGGCGCGAGATCGGGTTTCGCGCTGGCGCTATTGACCAGGGCTCCGTAGCGCAGCCGCGGACCGAGCGTCGCCGAAAGCCCCGCGCCGGAGACCTCGAGCGCGTTGGGCTGGATGGCCGTCTGCAAGCCGCTGACGACGGTGGCCGTCACTGCGCCTGACTGCGCCCCGGGCGCGGCGGCCACCACGGCCAGCAGTCGCGACGGCGAAACCGCGTCGGTGCGCCGCACCACCAGGTCACTCGAACCGAAGCCGACGGCCACATCGCCGTCGGAGAGATCCATCGAATTCGAAAAAATCTCGATGACCTGCTCGGTCCCGGCCTCGATCGAGGGAGGCGACAGCCGGAACGACGCCGCCGGTCCGCCGGGGTATTCGAACATCGCGTTGCCGTCGGGCAGCGTCAACGCCGAACTCTGGCCGTCGGGGTTGTAGACCGTCACTACCGCGCGATGACCGACCGGTCCGGGCGGCGGCTCGACCAGCAACTCGCCGAAAACCGAGTCGAAGCCGACTACGTCCGCCGGACGGCCGTCGAAGAAGACCTGAGACAGCGGTTCCAGGTTGTCGCCGCGCAGTCGCCAGACGTTGCCGGCGGAGAGGAAGTCCGGCGTCAGGAAGTACACGATCGGCGCTTCGGAGATCGCCAGCGTCGCCGCCCAGGGCAGCACGTAGAAGTCATCGGGCGTGCGGAAGATCAGATGCAGCGGTCCCGGGGCGGCGAACGGCGCGGCGCCGAAGTCGAGTTGCACGAAGCGCGGGTCGCGGTCATACAGCCGCGGCGCGGACGGCCGGATCGAGCCGCCGGCGTCGAGCGCTTCCACCGTCATCCGCGGCGTCGCTTCAGACAGGTTCGGGCCGGTCGCGAGCAGGAAATCGCCCTCCCGGCTTAAATGCAGGAACGCCGGATGCACGCCCGGCGCGCCGTTTCCGGGAAAGCTGTAGGAGGTCACGTTGTAGACCCCGGGCTCGGCGCGCGGCCGCACGCGAAAGTCTGCGGCGCTGCGGGTCTGTCCGGCGCGCACCTCGACCCGCGGCGAATCCTCGGGCCTGTCGAACCCGCCAAAAAAGCTCGCATAGAAGGACCCCGAAGCCGGGATGGTGGCTCCCGCGTCCGAGTCGGGCAGAATGACGTTCGCCGGACCCGCACCGGCCAGCGAACCCGGCGGCAGGGCGTGGACGTAGAGGCGATGGTCGCCGGGACGCAGACCGTCGATCCGGTACGCGCCGTCCGGGTCGGTCAGCGCCGTCACCACCGCGCCGGAAGGATGCACCGCCGCCACGGACGCCAGCGCCACGGCGCGGCCGTCGAGGGCCGTCACGCGGCCCTCGATCGCGCCGGTCAGCCGCGCCAGGCTGGGGGCGGGGTAGAGCAGCGACAGGCCGGCGATATCGTCTTCGCTCAGCGGACGCGCCCGCGAGGTGGCGCGTGTGACGTCCGTACTCATCGCAGCGCTGGCGATGGTGTGCTGCAGCCCCAGCGCGTGGCCGATCTCGTGCACCAGCGTGCCGAAGAACAGCTCGGAAAAGCTCTGCCGGGGACGCGCTCCCTGGGCCAACTCACTTGACAGGATCACCTGCGAGCGCCGAATCGGCCGGAACCCGTCTCGGATCTCGCCGTAGCTCGTCGGCGATCCCATGCCGAGCACTCCCGGAGGCAGTTCGGCAAACACAATCTCTCCGGCCGGGGAGCCGCCGGGCAGGTTGCTCTCGATCACCCCGCCGAAGCGCACCCGCAGCGCCGAGGTCGGCGGCGCATCCCACACCGCCAGCGCCTGCCGCACCTGGCTCAGTACGCCCTCGAAACTGTCGTTCGAGGCCAGCCGCGGCGCCTGTTCGAGGGAGATGTAGAAATCGACGGTCGAGTCGACCAGCTCTTCGAGGTCGTAGCGCTCCACCACGCGCTCGCCCTGTCGGAAGTGAACGAAGTGGTAGTACGCCGAGCTGCACAGGGCGGCCAGCGGGAGCAGCAGCAAGGCGCGACGTAGCGCTCTCAACGTCCCGGCTCCTCCGCCAGCGCGGCGCCGAGCAAGGCGTCGAACTCGCTCAACGGCAGATCCATACGCTCGGACGCCGCCTGCGGCCCTGCGTCACTGGGTAGCAGCAGCTCGCTCGAGACGGCTTCACGGCGCACCCGCGGCGCGCCGTCAGGTCCGTCGTAGACGTCGAAGACTCCCTGGCTGAACCCGGTGATCTGCACCCGTCCGCTCGGCCCGCGCCACAGGAACAGCACGTACTCCCCGCCCAACTCCAGCCGCGGCGCGCCCGGGAAACGCTGTTCGGCGCCCTGCCAGACGCCGCCGGGGCTCGAAACCTCGATCGACTCGCCGTTCTCGCCCTTCCAGACGTTTGAGATTTCCACCCGCGCCACCGTGTAAAGCAGCGGGCCGGCCTGCTCGGTGCGCACCTCGGCGACCCTGCCGCGGACCACCGCCGTCGACTCGTGCGTCAAATCTTCGAGCGAAAGCCGCTGCAGCGTCGTCGCTCCAGCGGGAGCCGCCAGAGCCGCTACAACCATCAACATCAGGCTGTTGCGCATGCGTGCGAGAAGACAAAGCAATCCGAGGGCCTTTCCACAAACGATTCTAACATCGGGACTTATCCGAAGTCGCCGGGGCCGGGCGGGGCGTCGTGACACACTGTTGTCCCGATAGGGAACACTGGCGGGCGCCCGCCTCCGGCGTGATAGACTGTGCTTTCGATCGCCCGCCTCGCCGCTTGAATCGTATCGGCGCCGGCATCCAATTCCGTGAAGCGCGCTCGCGACATCATCACCGATCTGTTCACCGCCGCCAACGGGCCCGTCGCCGATGCGGCGGACTGGGCCCCGTCGCTGTGGCCGCTCGCCGCCGGCGAGACTCTGGCCCGCTCGACGTACGCCGCGGAGCTGCGCAACGGCATCCTCTATGTCGAGGTCGCCGGCCCGGAATGGGTGGCCGAACTCGAAAATTTTGAGGGCCAGCTGCGCGCCGCCTTCAACCAGCGCGCCGGCCGGCAACTGGTGCGCCGCATCGTCTTTCGCCCCGGCCGCGCGATGCGCAAGCCGCCGCAACGGGCGCAGAGCGCCGCCGGAGTGGAAAACCCGTTGCGCCGCGTCGCGGGCCGCGAGTAGCGGCCTTCGTTCCGATCCCAACCATTCGCCATGAAGATTACTGAGAAGGAAGTCCGCTACATCGCCGAGCTGGCTCACTTGAACCTCTCGGACGAAGAGATCGTCGCCTATCAAGGCGACCTCGAAGAGATCCTCACCTACGTCGACAAGCTCAACGAACTCGACACCGCCCAAGTGGAGCCGATGTCGCACGTGCTGTTCCCCGGCGCCGAGGAAGAAGCCTTGCGCGAGGACATCCTGCAGCCGGGGCTGGACCGCGAGCAGGCGTTGTCGAACGCGCCGCTGTCCGGGGCGGGGCACTTCAAGGTGCCGCTGGTGATCGAGCGCTAGGCGGAGCGGACCTTCCCATGGATTACAAGAGCCTGACGATCGATTCGATCCACGCCGGACTGCGCAACAAGACTTTCAGCGCCGCCGAACTCGCCGCCGAGGCGATCCGCTTCTCGAAAGAAGCCAACCCGGACAGCGGCGCTTTGCTGCACCTGACGCCGACCGAGGCGATGGCCGCCGCGGAGAGGACCGACGCCCGCATTGCCGCCGGCGAGGAACTGCTGCCGCTCGACGGCGTGCCCGTGGTGATCAAAGACGTGATCATGACCGAGGGCGTCCGTACCACCTGCGCCTCGAAAATCCTCGAAAACTTCGTGCCGCCCTACTCGGCCACCGCTGTCGAGAAGTTAGCCGCCGCCGGCGCCTTCATGGTCGGCAAGGCGAACTGCGACGAATTCGCGATGGGGTCGTCGAACGAGAACTCCGCCTTCGGCCCGGTGCAGAACCCGGCCGCGCCCGGCCGCGTCCCCGGCGGCTCGTCGGGCGGCTCGGCCGCAGCCGTCGCCGCCGGCATGGCGCCGATCTCGCTGGGGTCCGACACGGGCGGCTCCATCCGCCAGCCCGCCTCCTTCTGCGGCGTGGTCGGCGTGCTGCCCACCTACGGGCGCGTGTCGCGCTACGGTTTGGCGGCGTTTGCGAGCTCGCTCGACCACATCGGCCCGTTTTCGAAGAACGTCAAGGACTCCGCGCGGGTGATGGAGGTCATCTCCGGCCGCGATCCGCATGATTCCACCTCGGCCGCCGCGCCGGTCGACGCCTATGAGGCCGCTCTCACCGGCGACGTCAAGGGGCTCAAGATCGGCATCCCCAAGGAGTATTTCGCCGAAGGGCTCGATGCGGAAGTCGGGGCGCAGATCGAAGCGGCCATCGAGCAGCTCGAGAAGCTCGGCTGCGAGCCGGTGGAGATCTCGTTGCCGCACACCGAATATGCGGTGTCGACCTACTATCTGATCTGCACTGCCGAAGCCAGCGCGAACCTCGCCCGCTATGACGGCGTACGCTACACCCGCCGTTCGGAAGATTCAGAGAATCTCGGCGCGATGTACCGCAACAGCCGCCACGAGGGCTTCGGCAAAGAGGTCACCCGCCGCATCATCCTGGGCACCTACGTGCTCAGCTCGGGCTACTACGACGCCTACTACCGCAAGGCGCAGAAGGTCCGCCGGCTGATCACCAACGACTTCACCAGCGCGTTTGAAAAGGTCGACGCCATCGTCACGCCCGTCTCGCCGACGCCGGCGTTCAAGATAGGCGAGCGCACCTCCGACCCGCTGGCGATGTATTTGGGCGATATCTATACGATCACCGCCTCGCTGGCCGGCATCTGCGGCGTCAGCGTCCCCTGCGGCGCGACCAAGACCGACAACCTGCCGGTCGGCCTGCAGATCCTGTCGAAGCACTTTGACGAGGCGCGGATGCTGCGCCTGGCCGACGCCTACGAGCGCTCGCGCTAGGTCCGGGCCTGCATGGATACGCGCACAAAACATGGATACGCGCACGAAAATCGTCTCGCCCGACGCGCTCCTCGGTGAGCTGTCGGGCGAGCCCTGGACGCTGGCCATCGGCCGTTTCCCGGCGCTCACCGCCGAGCACGCCGCCGCGCTCGAGCGGACCGCGCAGCTCGACGGCTTGCTGGCCGTGGCGGTGGCGGCGGACTCCTGGGACGGGCCCTATCCGCTCGATGAACGCTCCCGCGCACAACTGGTGGCCGCCGTCGCCGGAGTGGACCGCGTGGTAATCTGTGACCATCCCGCCGCCGAGCGTCTGCAAGAGCTCGGTCGACCCGCCGCCGTGATTGAGATTGAGGTGCTGGTCAAGCGCGATATCGTGGCCGATGTCATCGCCCGCCACTCCGATTCCTCCGCCTAGCTCGGTGTTGATCCTGCGCTTCGGCGCGATGGGAGACATCCTGCATACGCTGCCGGCCGCGGCGCACCTGCGCCGCACGCTGCCCGACGCGCGCATCGTCTGGGCGGTAGAGCCGCGGTGGGCGCCGCTGTTGGCCGGCAACCCCGCCATCGACCGCGTCCTGCCGTTTCCGCTCAAGGCCTGGCGAAAAAATCTGCTGCGCCCTGCGGCGTGGGGCGAACTCCGGACGGCCGTACGGGAACTGCGCGCCGAGGCGTTCGATTTGGCGCTCGACTTCCAGGGGCTGATCAAGTCCGCGGCCACGGCGCGGGCGAGCGGCGCCGCCCGCCGCGAAGGCTTTTTGCCGGCGGAGCTGCGCGAACCGTTCGCGGCTCGGTTCTATACGCGTTGCCTGCCGGTCAACCGCCGCCACGTGGTCGACAAGAATCTGGCGTTGGCGCGCGGAGCGGTGGGCGGCGAGGCGCGCCCGGCGGAGTTCTCGCTGCCGCTGGGGAAGATTTCCGAGAAGCTGCCGGCGGGGGATTTCTTGCTCGCGAGTCCCTTCGCCGGTTGGCGCTCGAAGGAGTGGCCGCTGCGGCGCTACGCGGAGCTGGCCGAGTTGTCGTGGAGCGAGCGCCGCCTGCCGCTGGCGCTCGACTGCGCCCCGCACCAGGCGGCGGAGGTCGAGGCCCTGGCCGCCCAGGCTACGGCCGGGGCCATCCTCGCGCACCCGTCTTCGCTCGACGAGCTCATCGGCGCCACCCGCCGGGCTCGCGCCGTCATCGGAGTCGACAGCGGGCCGCTGCACCTGGCAGCCGCCTTGGGCGCCCCCGGCGTGGCCTTGTTTGGCCCCACCGACCCCGCCCGCAACGGTCCCTACGGCCAGAGCCTGCGGGTGCTGCGGCGCGCCGGGCAGCCGACCAGCTACAAGCGCGACGCCCATTACGCGCCCGCGCTCGAGCAGCTCTCGGCCGATGAGGTTTGGCAGGCGCTCTCGGAGCGTCTGGACGCGACGCGTCCGCAGTTTGCCGTAGTGGACACCAGTTCATGGAAAGCAGGAGTGTAGCTTTGATTCGAACGATCGTACTGGCCGGATTGGCCCTGATGGCGGCGATGCCCATGGCGGCGCAGGAGGCTCCGGGCCCGCCCACCCGCGACGAGGCCGCCCGCCTCATCCGTGAAACCGTCGATCTGATGGAAGCCGTCGCCGTCGTCACGCCGGAGCTGTCGCGCGCCGGCGCCCCCTTGTCGGAAAACGTCCGCTCGGCCTCGGAAACCCTGCGCAGCGGCGCCGTGCGTGAACACGTCGGCGTCATCTACAACCTGCTCGCCAACGCACGCGCCTATGTCCAACTCGTGGACGCGCTGCCCAAGTCCGGCGAGTTTTCCGAGGACGTCCGCCGGCAGCTCAGTGAGTTGCGCTACCGCGTTGACCGGCTCGACCTCTACTTCCGCGGTCTGCTGGACCAGCGCGAGCGCCAGTTGCGCCAGCCCGACCGCGACAACCTCTCGCGCTATCGGCCCGAGAACGAGCGCGTCGATCCGCCGGTCGCCGGCGAGGAGCGCGTCGTCTTCCTCGGCGACTCGATCACCGACGGCTGGGAGCTGAACCAGTATTTTGGGGCCAAGCCCTTTCTCAACCGTGGCATCAGCGGCCAGATCACCGGCCAGATGCTGGGTCGGCTGCAGGCCGACGTGATCGACCTCCAGCCGCGCGTGATGGTGCTGCTCGGCGGAACGAACGATTTGGCGCGAGACATCGATCTCGCCGCCATCCAGAACAACATCCAGATGATCGCGGATCTGGCGGCCGCTCACGGCATCCAGCCCGTGCTCGCCTCCATTCTGCCGGTGAGCGACTACCACGCCGAGACCGACCCGCGATTCCGCCGCACCCCCGACCGTTCGCCCGACGACATCCGCGCCATCAACGACTGGATGCGCGGCTTCGCCGCCAACCGCCGCTACCTCTACCTCGACTACCACGCCGCCATGGCGGACGAGAAGGGCTACCTGCGGGTCGACCTCGCCGACGACGGCTTGCACCCCAACACCGAAGGCTACAAGGTCATGGCGCCGCTGGCCGAGGCGGCCATCAATGAGGCGCTCAAAGCTACACAGAAACAGCCCAAGGAGCGCAAACGCTTCGGAGTCTTCTAGGATGAAAAACGATGGGATGGCTTGAATTTCTCGGTTTCGGCGGCGGCGCCGCTCAGCCTGCGGGGGGCGGCGACTCTGCGAAAACCATCCGCAAGATCGTCGACAGCCTCGATCAGATGGAGCCCGAGCGCGCCCGCTATGTGGCGACGTTCGCCTATCTGCTCGGCCGCGTTGCTAACGCTGACCTCGAGATCAGCGCTGAGGAGACGCGCGAAATGGAGCGCATCGTGGAAGCCCTGGGCGGCCTGCCCGAGGACCAGGCGGTGCTGGTGGTCCAGATCGCCAAGACGCAGAACACGCTGCTGGGCGGCACCGAAGCGTATTCGATCACGCAGGAGTTCAACAAGACTGCGACCCGCGCGCAGAAGTTGTCGCTGCTGAACTGCCTGTTCGCGGTGTCGTCGTCGGACCGCTCGATCTCCACGATTGAAGACAACGAGATCCGCAAGATCAGCCGCGAGCTGCGGCTGGATCACTCGGACTTCATCCAAGCCCGGTCAGCCTACAAAGAGCATCTGGCGGTCCTGAAGAAAGACGAGTAGCGCCCCGTGGAGCAAGCCTCCGGGATTGCAACGGCGGCCTCCGGCCGCCGTCCTTAGGCGTATTTCGCCGCCAACTCCCGCAGCGTCTTCAGATGCCGCGGCACGGCCACGAACGGATCCTCTTCGGCCTCATACTCGAGCGCCATGTACCCGCGATACCCGCCGGCAGCGAGCATCTTCACGATGCGGTCCCAGTCCGACGGCTGCTGTTTGCCCTGCTCGTCGCGAATGTTCACCTTGAACTGCGAGTTCGCCGCGTACGGGATGCACTGCTCGATCTGCTCGTACACTTCCGAGCGGAAGTTGCCCGTATCCAGGTTCACGGCCACGAACGGGTGGTTCACGGCGTTGACGATCTGCAGGATGCGGTCGGCCCGCAGCGTGATGCCGCCGTGGTTTTCCAGGCCCAGGATCACGCCCTTCGACGCGGCGTAGTCGCCGGCCTGCTTCAGGATCTCCACGCACCACTTCGCCGCCTCGTCCTCGCTCGAGCCGTCGGGTACGTTGCCGCCGAAGACGCGGATGAAGCTTGCACCCAGCCGGTCGGCCACATTCACCCAGTGCATCAGCCAGGCGACCTCCTGTTCGCGGTCGCGGCTGTTGGCGCGGCACAGGTTCGAGCGGATCGCGATCGAGGGAATCTCCACCGCGTTTTTGTAGGCTTTCAGCCGCAGGCCGCTCAAAAAGCCGTTCAGATCCTGCTTGGGGAACCAGTAGACGGTCAGATCGAGCCCGTCGACCTCGTTCTCGATGGCCATGTCGACCAGGTCCTCATAGCGCAGCGAGCCGGCCTCGAGGGCCTTGCGGAACGAGTAGGCGCAGATCGCGGTTCTCAGCCGCGGCGAGCGGCCCGGGCTCGCCGCCGAGCCGGACTGGGCGAACGCGAAGGAGGCCGCGGGAAGGGACAGGAGCAGATCACGACGACGCATGGCTTTGTGCGTGCAATTATAGCGGGATGGACGTCCCGATCGAGCAACTCCAATATCCTCTCGGCCCCTGGGCCTGGCCCAAGACGGTTTCGTCCGACGATATCGCCGCCTGGACCCAGGAGATCGCCGCCTTGCCCGCGCAACTCCACGCCGCGATCGCCGGCCTGGACGATGAGCAGCTCGACACGCCCTACCGGCTCGAGGGTTGGACCGTGCGGCAGGTGGTGCACCACATCGCCGACAGCCACCTCAACAGCCAGTGCCGCTTCCGCTGGGCCCTGACCGAAGACGAACCGACCATCAAGCCCTATGACCAACCCGCCTGGGGCGCGCTGCCCGACTGCCTCGCGGCGCCCATTGAGCCGTCGCTGCTGATGATCGAGGGGTTGCACCAGCGCTGGGTCGCTCTGGCCAAGTCCATCACCCCGGAGCAGTGGCTGCGTCAGTTCTACCATCCCGAGCATTCCCAACCGCTCCGGCTGGACAAGACGCTGGGCATGTACGCCTGGCACGGCAAGCACCACGTCGCCCACATCACCGGGCTGCGCGAGCGCTCCGGCTGGTAAGGGCGACGAACAGGATGTTCGCCCCATCGACGCTGCGATCTTCCGAGTGGGGCCGGACATTCGTGTCCGGCGCGGCCTCCATTCCCGGCGGGGCGCTATGCTTGTCCGACGATGCCTGCGCGCCACCGCGTCCTCAGCCTGATGTTCCTGCTGACGCTGGTCACCTATCTGGACCGCGTCTGCATCTCGGCCACGGCCGGGGCGATGTCGGAAGAACTCGGCCTGTCGAAGACCCAGATGGGAGACGTTTTCAGCGCCTTCCTGCTGGGCTATGTGATTTTCGAGATTCCCGGCGGCTGGCTGGCTGACAAGTACGGCGCCCGCGTGTTGCTGGCCCGCATCGTCGTGTGGTGGTCGGCGTTCACCGCGCTGACCGGCGTCGCCTGGAGCTACTGGAGCCTCATCATCATCCGCTTCCTGTTCGGCTGCGGAGAGGCCGGCGCCTTCCCCAGCTGCGCCTCGGCCATCTCGCGCTGGTTTCCGTTTGCTGAGAGAGGACGCGCGCAGGCGGTGATCATGGTCGGCAGCCGCCTTGGGGCCGCCTTCGCCCCGGCGCTGGTGATCGCGCTGATGGCCTACATCGGCTGGCGGCCCATCTACTGGCTCTTTGCCGGACTGGGCATCGTCTGGGCGGCGGTCTGGGCCTGGTGGTACCGCAACTCGCCGGAAAACCACCCCGCCGTCTCGCAGCAGGAACTCGAGCACATCCTCGCCGGCCGGCAAGTCCTCCGCCACAACGAACGCACGCACTGGGGACGCCTGTTGCGCAGCCGCAACGTCTGGGCGCTGGCGGCGATGTACTCCGGCTACGCCTGGGGCCTGTACTTCTACCTCACCTGGCTGCCCACCTATCTCGACGAAGGCCGCGGCATCGCCTGGGAGCGCGTCGGGCTCGCCGCCGCCGCGCCTATGCTCGTCGGCGCAGGGGCGAATTATTTTGGAGGTTGGCTGACTGACTACTTGAGCCGCCGGATGTCTCTCAAGCTGGCGCGCCGCATCCCGGCCATGGCGGGACTGCTTGGCGCCGCCGTGCTGCTGACGGTGGCGGCGGAGGCCGAAAGCAACGCCGTCTGCCTGACCGCGCTGGCGTTGAGCTTCGGCTGCGCGGATCTGATTCTGGCCATCTGCTGGGCTACTTGCCTCGACGTCGGCCGCGAGCAGGCGGGCCTGGTGTCGGGCTTCATGAATTCGCTGGGGCAGCTGGGTGCGGTGCTGGCGCCGGCGGTGATCGGGCGGATGGTGGAATCGCTGGGCTCGTGGGAGATGCCGCTGCTGCTCTCAGCCGGCTACTACGTGGTCAGCGCCGGCGTCTGGCTGCTCATCGACGCCGAGCAGCCGTTGGCGCGTTGACGGTTGACGAGCCGCCCGGCTTGAACCGGCGGGTCTGTTCGGAATCGAACCAACCCGCCAGCTAAACCTGGGCGGCTCCCAAACGGGCCGGATTTCCGTTCGGACTACTCCGGCTTGTAAGCCACGCAGTCGATCTCGACCTTGATGCCTTTCCCCGGGAGTACGGCGTTCACGGTCGTGCGTGCGGGCTTCGCATCGCCAAAGTATTCGTTGTAGACCTCATTCATCTCCGCGAAATCACGGATGTCGGAGAGGAAGACCGAGCACTTGATGACGTGGCTCAAGTCGGCGCCGGCGCCGGAGAGAATCGACTTGATGTTCTCGATGGTCAGACGGGTCTCTTCGGCGACCGTGCCCACCACGAAGGTGTTCGTTTTCGGGTCCAGAGCGGCCTGCCCGGAGACGTAGATGAAGCCGCCGGCTTTGACGGCGTGCGAGTAGGGTCCTTGAGGGGCGGGAGCGCCCGGTGCAGTAATTCGATCGATCATAGCTGGGTCCTCTTCGGAAGGTTATTGAAGCTTTCCGCGAGCGGCGACGTTCCAGGCGTGCTCGACCGTCTCGCCGCGAATGCCGTACATCTTCTCATGCAGGTTCACTGCCACGCAGATGTGGTTCGGGATGATGCGCAGGCGGTCGCCGATCTTCAGATCGATCTCCGCCTCTCTGAAATCGAGGTAGCCGTGCTCCTCGTTTTTCATATAGAACTTCACCGCAGGGTCTTCGACGACGCGGCCCCAACTGGCCGCGCCCGCGCCCGGAACGGTCTCGGAGGAAAAGGTTTTCGTGCCGCCGTCCACGATCGCAAAACCCGGCCGCGGCGTCGAGACCACCGTCACCACGATGCTGGCGGCGCAATCGTCCCAGCCGCAAAAGCCGGAGGCGACCATGTCGCAATCGTTGAAGACATAGGTGCCCGGACGCAGCTCATTCAGCTCCGCCATCTCATGCGAGCGGAAAAACGTCGGGGTCGAACCGCCGCTGACGATGTCGAGCGGCAGGCCGGCTTGGCGAAAGTCCGCACAGGCCTGGGCGAGCAGCTCGCCGGACTTGTGGAAAAGCTCGTCCGAGTTTTCGTCGGGCGGCCAGATGTGCCCGGGATAGAAGTGGATGCCCAGCAGATTCAGGCCCGGCATAGCCGCGACGGCCCGGCCAAGCGCAACCAGTCCCGCGCCCGGCTCCAGGCCCGTACGGTCCATGCCGACGTTCTCTTCCACCAGCACGCCGAAGCTCAGTCCCGCCTGCCGCGCCGCATCCGACAGCGCTTGGGCGACCTCGACGCTGTCGAGCGAAACCGTCACCGGAACGCGGCGGGCCACTGCTGCCAGGCGCTCGAGTTTCTTGGCGCCCCACACCGGGTAGGCCAGCAGCAGGTCTTCGGCTCCGGAGTCCAGCATGACCTCGGCCTCGCCGACCTTGGCCACGGTCAACCCGACCGCGCCGGAGTCGAGCTGCATGCGCCCGATCTCCGGCGTCTTGTGCGTCTTGGTGTGCGGGCGGAGCCGAAAATTTCGCTCAGCCGCGTAGGAGGCCACCCGTGACAGGTTGCTTGCCAGCCGGTCCATGTCGATCAGAAGGGCCGGCGTATCGAGATCCGCGATTTGCATAGCTTGAATGGCGAGCGTAGCGAAGCGTTGCGGGAAGTCGCAACAGTACCGCTCCAAGGGCCACCCGGGCCCCGGCCGCGATACGTAGATACACCCTAGGAAATAGGCGGTTTTGCCGAGCCCCTGGACGGACTCGTCAGGGCTAGTCTGGAGTGCGTCGAGGCAGGTCGATTCTCGTTGGCTGACTGAAGCCGGCCCAACGGTAGAGCGAAGCGCCCCTCGTCGGCGATGCAGCGTTTTAGGTGGCAACATCTCCTGGGTCGGCTCCGCGCTCTGAAGAAGCCCGGGCTGTCTGAACTTGCGTTCGTCAGCGTAGGCTTGGCGTGCCTGCTGCTGCCTCAGTGGTGGGCTTTGTCTCGCAGTGAAGAGCAGCGCCGCGATGAAGTGCGCGACGCACTGCGGACCACCGCCGACACGACCAAGGCGCACATTGAGTCCTGGGCCTCCGAGCGGCTGCGGCGCACCCAGGGCGTCGTCGCCTCTCCCGCCTTTGCCGATCTGCTCCATGAGGCCTTGCGCAGCAGCGGCCCCGAGTTGGCTCGCGTCAAGGCCATCGGGGACCTCTTCGCGGACCCGGGCGGCAACGAATACGTCGTCTTCGATGCCGAAGGCGCGCCTCTGTTCGCTGCGCAGCCCGAGGGCGCCGACCGCCTGCTCTCGCTCGAGACGCGTTCGGCGGCCTCCGCCGGCGGAACCTTCGCCCCCTGGGATCTCGACCCGTCCTGGCGGCCCGCGGTCGTCGTCACGCTGGATGCGGCCCACGCGCCGGCCGCGTTCCTGGCCCTGCCGGTGAGCCCGCGAGGCGAATTGGCCTCCATCATCGCCGAGCGGGCGCTGGGCAAGACCGGCCGCACCAGCTTGTTCATCCAGGGCGGCGGCTGGGTGGTCGATTCTACCGGCGCAGCCCCGCCGAATTGCCGCCACTCTCCCGGCGACGTCATCTCCAGCGCCTCCGGGCGAGGCGGCGGCGCTCCCGGCGGCGCCTGGTTCAACCTCGAAGGCTATCTCAACTGCCGCGACGAGGAAGTGGTCGGCGTGTGGCAGAGCGCCGAGGATATGGGCGTCGGGTTGCTCACCGAGATCGCTTACGGCGAGGCCTACGGCTCGCTCACCACTTCGCGGCTGAGCTTCTTCGCCTTTGGCATCCTCGCCGGCGGGCTTCTGTTGGTGCTGGTCTCGCTGCAGACCTCGGGCGCGCTGCTGCCCGGCGAGGTCCCCACCCGGCCCGCTCGGGGCAACGCCGCCTGGGGCATTCTGGGGGTGGCCCTGCTGGCTACCGTCATCGCCTGGCTGTCGGCGCGCTCGCGCTACTACGAGTTTGAGGTCGACCGCTTTCATTCCGCGGCCGAGCGGTTGCATGGCGAGTTCGAACATCAGTTCGAGCACCAGGTCACCGCCCTGCGGGCCGTGCGCGGAGCCATGGACGTCTTTCCGCGGATGAGCGGCCAGCAGCGCGAACGCTTTCTCTCCGGCATCGGTCTGAGCAAGGATTTCTCCTCATTCGCCTGCCTGTCGCTGCTCAACGGCGAAGACGAAGCGGCCAACGAATCCGTCGAGTCGATTTGCCTGCTCAAATCCGACGCCCTGACTCCGTTGCCCTGCACCGCCTGCACCGATCCGCAGGGCCTGCACTCGATGGCCGAGGCCGCTCGGCTGGCGACGATGACCGGACAGCCCGCCGTCTCGATTCTGCCCCACCGGCCCGGCGCTGAGAGCGCGCTGGTCGCCATGGCGCCCCCGCCCGTCAGCTCCGACGCCGGCCAGCCGGTCCCGGTCGTGATCATCGACGTGGCCAGCTTGGCGCGCGATTTGATGGGGCGCCAGAGCTTCGGCCTCGATCTCGAGCTGTTCGGCGCCGAAAAACCCGACCCCGCGGCGTTGCTGTTCCGCTCGAGCCAGGGACGCGATAGCGCGGCGTCCAGGGACGAGGTCCCGTCGATCCGCCGCATCGTCGACTTCGGCGGACGGCAGTGGATGCTGGTGGTTTCACCGGCGGAGTCGATGACGCCGCCCATCACGCAAAACTACCCGGCGCAGGTCCTGCTCGCCGGACTGGCCATCTCCGTCCTGCTGTTCGACATCGCGCTGGTGCTCTCCTCCACTCGCTCACGCGCACTGGCCATCGCCGAGTTGATGACGCGGCGCCTGCGCGACGGGGAAGTCCGCATCCGCGCCGTCATCGAAAGCGCTCCGGACGGCATCGTCAGCTTTGACCTCGACGGCGTCATCGGCACCTTCAATCCGGGCGCGGAAAAGCTGTTCGGCTATCGCTCCGAGCAGATCGGCTCCAAAAACATCGAAGACCTGCTGCCCAATCTCGACCTCGACGACTCCCGCGTCTTTCAGCAATTCGACCACCGAGGCGTGCGCGCCGACGGCGAGGTGTTCCCGGCCGAGGTCACCGTCAGCCGCATGGAGATCGACGAGCGCCTCTCCTACATCGCCATCGTGCGCGACGTCTCCGCCCGCCGCGAAGCCCAGGAGAAGCTCAGGGAGAGCGAAGAGCGCTACGCGCTGGCCGCCCGCGGCGCCAACGACGGGCTGTGGGACTGGAACCTGAAGACCAACCAGATTTACTACTCCGCCCGCTGGCGCAGCATGATCGGGCTCGATGACGGCGACCTGAGTTCGAGTCCGGACGAATGGCTGGGCCGCGTGCATTCCGAAGACGTGGTGAATCTGCGCCGTCGGCTGGCGGACCACCTCGAGGGCCGCGTGCCCCATTTCGAGTGCGAATACCGAATTCAGCACGTTAATGGCGGCTATCGCTGGATGCTCACCCGGGGCATCGCCGTACGCGACGACGACGGCGCCGCCGCCCGCATCGCCGGCTCGCAGACCGACATCACCGAGCGCAAACGGGCCGAGCGCCAGCTGCTCTACGACGCCCTGCACGATCCGCTCACCGGCCTGCCCAACCGCACCTACTTCATGGGCCGCGTCGACCAGGCCCGCCTGGAGGCCACCCGCAGCTCGAACCGCATGTTCGGCCTGCTCTTCCTCGACATCGACCGATTCAAAGTCGTCAACGACAGCCTGGGTCACTACGTCGGCGATCAGTTGCTCGTCGCCGTCTCCGAACGCCTCAAGAGTTGCCTGCGCCCGGGCGATACCATCTGCCGGCTTGGCGGCGACGAGTTCGCCATTTTGGTGGAGAAGCTCGACGGCGTGCAGGCCGCCACGCGCATCGCCGAGCGCATCCAGCATGAGCTTGAACGCCCGCTGCGACTGGGCGAGCGCGAGGTCTTCGCCGGCGTCAGCATCGGCATCGTGCTCAGCTCCACCGGCAAGCGCACCGCCGAAGAGCTGCTGCGCGACGCCGACCTGGCGATGTACCGCGCCAAGTCGCGCGGCCGCGCTCGCTATGAGCTGTTCACCCAGCGGCTGCACACCCGCGCCGTCGAGCTGCTGCAGGTGGAGACCGACCTGCGCCACGCCATCGAGCGCAATGAGCTGGTGTTGCACTTCCAGCCCATCGTGGATCTGGCCACCGGTTCGATCGACAGCTGCGAAGCGCTGATCCGCTGGAACCACCCGCAACGCGGCCTGCTGTTGCCCGGCGAGTTTATCGGCGTCGCCGAAGAGAGCGGCGCCATCATCCAGATGACCCGCTGGCTGCTCGAGGCCGCCTGCCGGCAGCGCCGCGAATGGATCGCAGCCGGTCTGCCGGCCATGCGCATCTCGGTCAACATCTCTCCGCGACAGCTGATGCAGCAGGATATCTACAGCGTCGTCACCGAGACCCTGAACGCTTTCGACCAGCCGCCCGAAGCCCTGCAAATCGAGTTGACCGAAAGCGCCCTGATGGAAAGCGCCGACTCCACCGTCGGCCCGCTCAAGGAACTCTTCGAGTTCGGGGTGCGCATCGCGCTCGACGATTTCGGCACCGGGTACTCCTCGCTGATCTATCTGCGACGCTTCCCGATCCACAACATCAAGATCGATCGATCCTTCGTGCGCAGCATCCCCTACGATTCCGGCAACTCCGCCATCGCCTCCGGTTTGATCGCCTTGGCCCACAGTCTGAAGCTGCAAGTCGTCGCCGAAGGCGTCGAAACCATGGAGCAATTGCGCTTCCTGCGCAAGAAAGGCTGTGACGCAATCCAGGGCTTCGTCGTCAGTCGTCCGCTGCCCGCCGACGACTTCGCGCAGCTGGCGCAGAGCCGCATCGATCTCGACGCCTCCGACGCCGCCATGGTCGTTCGGCCCCCGTTGAGTCAGAAACACTAGCCTCCCGTCTTCCGCTGCGGCCTGAGCGCTTCTGTTCCGGGTCGTCTCTCGCCAACTTCCGCACCGCCTGTTCGTCGCGCCTTGCGAGAATGCGCCCCATTTTTGCGTATCTTTCGGCATATGTCCTTGGACGCGTAAAAAATATCTCTTTAGTCGTATCGACTGAGGGACTTTGGTACTGCTATCTTTGAATCGAACGTACTGGTTAGGTCTTAAGACGTCTACGGAGTTGTACAAACGGTTGTAGGGATGCATTGGCGCAGTGGGCGGTCGGGTTACAAGCGCCCGGCTTTCATGGGTTTATGAGGCTTTCGTTGCTTCGTTTTGCCGGCGATGCCAAGCTCGAAAAAACGATCCGCAAATTTCAGGCGTATGACCATTGACGTAGCAGCTTAAGTGGAATACAGTAAGACCAAAGTGGTACACCCACAGTTCACCATGCGGTGAACGCGTTACTGAAGCGAGAGAGTCGGGAGGTTCGAAAACAATGTCTAGGATTGCCGTTGTGTTTGGTTCGTTGGTTGCCAATACCGCCGCTTACGCGGCCAGCGTCGTGCAGAAGGGCGCCGCCCAGAAGAAGCAGACCGGCTACATGCCGTTCCCCTGGGACCACGACGACGAAGACGGCGAGTGCTAGGCTCGCCGTCCGATCGCGACTGACGCGCGATTGAATTCTGAAAGATCCGGGCGCACGCGGCGATGACCTCGCCGTGAGCGCCTTGTCTCGGTCAGACCCCAAAATTTGGCTTCCCGTCACAGGCGCCGTGTGGTACTATCAGTTTCGGTACCACCAGGACGAAACGCGCCGTGCTCTTCGACCAAGTCAGAGATATTTGCTGGCCTCTGTCGCTCGCCTTTTTGGGCTTGTGGGCGGTGCATCTGGTGCATCTGCGTCTTGCCGGCCGCTATCCGGCCTTGTTCGGGTACTTGGTGGCTGCGTTCCTCACCGGACTCGGCGGCTACATCATTCACCACATGGCGGCGGCGAAACTGCTGGGCCGTTCTTTCTATTTCTGGTATTGGGCCGTCACTCAGCCGGTGCTGTGGATGCTGCTGTTCGGCGTATTGTTCGAGTCATTCAGCCGCATGGCTGAAGGCTACGAAGGGTTGCGCCGGATGGGCAGGACCGTGGTCTACGGTTTGGCTATCGGTATCGTTTTCGTACTGGGTCTGGTTTGGATCCTCGATCCATTCGAGAATCCGGACAAGCGATTCTGGAACAGCGTTCTGCTCATCCAACAGCAGAGCGTTTACATGGCGACCGCGGGCAGCGTTCTGCTGCTTCTGGCGATTCGCCGCTTCTTCCGCCTGCCGGTCTCCCGCAATGTCGCCATCACTTTGGGGGCCTTCGGCTTCTACTTCGTCAGCGTCGCCTCGATGATCACCATCCGAAGCTACGTTGGATATCAGCAGAACTCCATGGACGATGCGATGGACGTCGTTGGCCTGGGGATCTACTGCGTCTGCCTTTTGTTTGGGGCCACAGCGTTTTCTCGCGGTGGCGAGACCGTCGTTCGCGATCGCCGGCTGGATATCCAGGCGCAACCGGCTCTCGCCTCAGCGGCGGCTCGCCTGCGCGACGTCAACGAGCAGATGGCAAAGGCTGTAATGAGATGACATTTATCGTACTTGTCCTCCTGTTTACTCTCGGCTTCGGCATCGTACTGGCAGCGGAGCTGTTGCGCTCCCGCGGCGGCGATCCGCACGATTCCGCCCTGGTCGTCGACAGCGACCGCGTGGTCTCGTTCGAGCCTCTCGAACGCTTGGTCGACAAGGAGCGCGCCGCTCTCGTCGACAGCCATCCCGAACTGGCCCGCAAGTATGGCGCCAGCCGCCGGCGCGTGCTGCGCGCCTACCTCGCCGAGCTGCGCGCCGAGTATCTGCGCGTCTTCGAAATCTGCCGCCTGCTGGCCCCGGTCAGCCAGGACCCGGATTTCGTCTCGACCCTGATCCGTTCCTATGCGCTGTTCCACTTGGCTTACTGCGGCCTGTGGATCCGCTGCACTACCGGCATTGCGATCAACCCGGGACGCATTCTCGAACTCAAGCAGCCGCTCGAACAGATGCGCAGCCAGGCCATCAGCCTGCTCGACCTGGACGCCGCCGCGTCGCCATCCAGGGCTTCCTGAAACCTGCGTGGCGCGGCGCATACGAAGCGTCGAATCGTGTTATACTCCGCTTGAGTCCGGCCCGCGGGCCCATCCGCCGGCCGGACTTTTGCTTGCATGCACATCGCCGACGGCGTTCTCCCGGCCGAGTTTTGCGTCGCCGCGCATGCGGCGGCCTGGTCGGGTCTATATGTTCTCGGCAAGCGTCTGCGCCCTGAGGAAATCTCCCGTATGGGATTGATGGCGGCGGCCTCTTTCGTCGCCTCGCTGGCTCACTTCCCGCTCGCCGGCGTCACCGTCCATTTGGGTTTGTACGGGTTGATGGGCGTGCTGCTGGGCCGTCGGTCCTTTCCGGTGGTGTTCGCCACGCTGCTGTTCCAGGCGCTGTTGTTCCAACACGGCGGGCTGCTGAGTCTGGGAGTGAACGCCCTCAACATGGGACTCGGCGCGCTGGCGGCCTGGGCTGTCTGGTCGGCCCCGCTCGGCGGCGCCTCGCTGCGAGCCTTTGCGGCCGGTTTCATCGGTACGCTGCTGCCGGCCGCTCTGATGGCCGGTGAGTTCGCCGCCACCGGCTACGGCCGCGGCTTCTCGATCCTCGCCGTCGCCTATCTTGCCGCCGCTGCAGTCGAGGGCGTCGCCACCGCCGCCGCGGTCAGCTTCTTCCAGCGCACCAAGCCCGAAATTCTGAGGCCCGCCGCGGTATGAAACCTCTCCTGCTCGCCCTCGCTCTCGCCGCCGCCCTCGGGGCGCATGACTTGACGCTGCGCGTCGAATACGCGCAGCCCGCTGTCCTCCTCTACGCTGTTTACGGCGGCAACGAGCCGGTTACTGACGCCGACGTCTCGATCTTCAGCCCACAGAACCCCGACAGTCCCTACCAGACCGGCGTCACCGACCTCGCCGGCATTTTCGCCTTCGCGCCGGCCGGGGCGGGGCAGTGGCGAGTGGTGGTGGACGACGGCTATGGACATCGCGCTGAGCAGAGCGTCCCGGTCGACTGGGCCGCGACCGCGTCCGCCGGGGCCGCCTCGGGAGCGCGCTCCACCGCCGACAAGGCGATCTTGGGCGTCTCGATCATTTTCGGCCTGACCGGCATGCTGCTCTGGTTCCAGTCCAGGCGGGCCGGACGGGCGGGGTGAGGCGGCGGCCGTGAAGTACGGCTTCCTCGAACGTCAGGTCTCCGCTGACTCGCCGCTGGGCCGCTCCGATCCCCGCGCGAAGCTACTGCTGACTCTCGCCGCGGTGACCGCGATCGCTTCGGAACCCAACGGCGAACTCGCGGCCTATCCTTATTACCTGGCGTTGACCGCGATGCTGGCCGTCGGCGGCCGAATCGGCCCGTGGCGTCTGGTCCGGCGCTGCCTGCCGGCCGTCCCTTTCATCGTCATGGCCGCCGCGCTGCCGCTGGCGGCAATCTGGCTCGACGGCGCTTCGCCGGACCAGGCTCAGGGCTTTGCCGCTTCGGTGCTGCTGCGCTCCGGCTTCTCGATCGCCCTGCTGGCCTTGCTGGCGGAAACTACGGCTTTTGCCGATGTTCTGCAGGCGATGCGGGCCTTACGCGCGCCCGAGGCGCTGGCCGCCATCACCACCTTGATGTACCGCTATATCTTTGTGCTCTTCGACGAGTGGCGCCGCGTGAGTCAGGCGCGGGCGTGCCGCACCGCCGGCGTGCTGCGCGTGCCGGCCCTGTCGTTCTACGGCCAGCAGATTGCCCTCGTTTTCGTGCGCAGCTGGGATCGCTCCGAGCGCGTGCATGCGGCGATGTCGCTGCGCGGCTTCAGCGGGGTTGTCCCGCCGTCGGTCCGGCTCGACTTCCGCTGGACCGACGCCGTGCTGCTCGCCGTCGCCGCCGCGGCGTTTTGGACTGTACGGTTGACGGTCTGATCCGCCGATAGACGCTTGAGCATGAGCGTCGAAACGCCGTCCCCTCCCTTGGAAGTCGTCGAAGGCGGAGGCCGCCTACTGGGGCCCGCCGGTCGCGACGCCCTGACCCGCGTGGCAAAGGTCCTGCGCGCCCTCCCCGACGCGCAGACCGCCTGCGTGGTGGACCTGATCGAAGAGTTGGCGCGGGACGACTACCTCTCCCGGATGCGGGCGGTCGAGGCGCCGGTCCTGAAAGTGATGGCGGAAATCCTCAACGGCTGGGACGCTGACGGCGTTCGCGAATTCGGCGGCGCCTGGGTCAGCACGCTCGTCGCGCGCGAAGACGGCTTTGACTGGGAGCGCGGTTCGCTCGACCAGCGTCAACGCCACCGTGAACGCGTCCAGCGCGAGATCGCCCGGCGCGGCATTTGAAGCGCCGGCCCTACTCGATCGCACGAAACAGGCACAGCGAATACAACTCGCCGTCTTCAGGGTTGCCGGGCAGGTAGAGCACCGTCGCGACGTCTCCTTGCTTGCGCTGTGCGTTGCGCTCGAGCGGTTTGATGGTGATCTCGCGCCCGTTGACGGTCTCATAGCGGACCTCGAGCTTCTTGGCTCCGCCGCGCCGCCTGACGCTCTCCACGCGCCCGGCCACGGCCTTGCCCGAGCGCACCAGGTTGCGGTGTCGCAGCATCTTCGCCCCCAGCAAGAACAGCAGGAAAGCGCCCGCCACCACGGCCATCAGCGAGCCCCGCATCGCGAACGGCCCACGCGTCAGCTCGACCGCGAAATGCGCCAGCGGCTCGCCGGGCAGATAGGCCACCTGGAGCGCATCGCCCTCCATATATTCCTGGTACAGACTCGCCGAGACGTTTACTGATGAGCGCACGCCCGACCCGGTCGAGTCGGTGAAGTTGTAGTAGAGGTAGTAGCGTTTGCCGCCGTCCTCGCGGTCGCGCACTTCCTTGCGGTGGATCGTCGCCGTCGCGCGCGCGCCCTCGTTGAGGATCAGGGCTTGCGAGGGAACCGGGGCGCTCAGCCGCCAGACATTCCGCCAGCCGAACCAGCCCGAAACCGCCAGCATTGCCAGCCAGGCGACGACGGTGATCTTGGCCGTGGCCGTCATCGCCACTCGTCGCGGCGGATCGCCCCGCAGTTCCGGCTCGGGCTGCCAGCGTTTGACGGCGCGCCGCCGGTCGACGGCGTCTTCCGAGGCCGGTTCGACCTTCGACTGCAGCGCCCGCGTGATGACCATCGTGCCGGCCAGCATCAGCGCCAACCCGGCGGCCAAGGGCCAGCCGGCGTCCGGCAGGGTAGTGACAATCAAGCCCAGGCCGGCGAATTCGAGACCCGCTCCGGCGCCTAGTATCCAGCCTTTTGACATCCGAGCCTGATCGTAGCGTATGCAGGGTCACGCCGAAACGGGGCGTTCGGCTCCGCGCTATGCCATAATCACCACCGACGGCTTCGAGCCTCTCCCATGCGATTGCCTCTATCCCTCGCCGCCGGCCTGCTGCTGTCGCTGGCGCCGCTGGTCGCGCAGACCGAGTGGCAGACTGTACGACTCCCCGACGTCGAGTTCACCATCCGCCTGATCAACGACGCCGACCGGATCGAAGCGCTTCTCGGCGACCGGCTCGATGACGAGTTCATCCTCGCCGAGATCAAACTGCGGCCGTTCTACAACACCCGCTTGGAGATCGACCGCAACGACTTTCTGCTGCGCACCCGCGCCGACAACGACTCCTCGACGGCGCAGTCGCCCAGCCGCATCGCCGGCTCGTCAGTGTTGGCGCTGGGCGAGGGCTCGTCGGTGGGCGGCGGCGTGATGGCGCAGGAGACCGGGCCGGTGTTCGGCGGCGGCATCCCCGGGGGCGGCCCCTTCGGCCGGCGACGGCCCGGCGGCGTGGGCAACGCTGGAGCCGTGCTCAATGAAAACACCGTCAGATCCAAGGAAGCGAGCGGCCAGGAACCCTTGGTCGAGCGGCTTGCGCAACTCGAGCTGCCGTTTGAGAAAACCTCACGGGATGTCAGCGGCTACCTGTACTTCCAGATCGACCCCAAGAGTAAGCTAAAGCACTTAAACTTCTACTATGAGGGGGAGCACGGGGAACTGCATCTGCAGTGGAAGAACTGACGTCTGAGCGCGGCCGGGAGGCCTGCGCAAGTCGAGGTCCTTCGCGAAATCACACACGGGGATCGATCTATCGGTCCAGGTTGGATAGAATGGGGGTTTGTCCTGAGCGGACAACCGCCTCGAACCGCCGGGAGACCGTGAAACCGCTTCAGAGCATGGTGCGTAACTAGCCCCAGACATCAACCAACTCCTCGAACGTCGGCCAGGGGCCGACGCAAGCGCCTGAGGAAGGAAACCCGCAACAGATGCCAGCATTTCGCTTGACGCGCCTGCTATACACCCTCGCCCTGCTCCTGAGTCCGCTCGGCAGTCTCGAAGCTCAGGACCGAGGGGACCATGTAGCCGCGAATCCAACCTCGCAGAAGAAGATCGTCGTCCTGGCGCAGGCCGCGCGGCCTCAGCAGCAGCAGGCTTCGCCGTTTGAAGAGGTCCCCGCCGCCACGCCGCAGCAGGCGTCGCCGTTCGAGGAACCGGCCGAGGCGCAGCCCGGACAGACGACCTCCCCTTTTGATGACGTGCAGGACACCCCGGCGCGTCAGGTCGGCGATTTCGTCGAAGAGATCGAGTTTCGCGGCAACCGCCGCACTCCGCGCGAGGGCCTCATGGCCCGCATCTTCACCAAGAAGGGCGATCCCTACGATCCCGGCGGTCTGCGCCGCGACTTCATGGTGCTGTGGAACAGCGGTTACTTCGACGACCTGCGGCTGGAAGTCGAAGACGGCGAGTCCGGCAAGATCGTCCGCTTCGTGGTGGTCGAGCGCCGCATCGTCCGCACGATTCGTTACGAAGGTAACAAGTCGGCGACGGTCTCCGACATCCTCGAACGCTTCAAGGAGCGCAACGTCGGCCTGACCGTCGAGAGCCGCTACGACCCCACCAAGGTCCAACTGGCCATCCTGGCGCTGAAGGAGTTGCTGGGAGAGCGCGGCCGGCAGTACGCCAAGATCGAACCGCAGGTGCGCCAGATCCCGCCCTCCTCGGTCGAGATCGTCTTCAACATCGAAGAAGGCCCCAAGGTCAAGATGGGCCACGTCGACTTCGAGGGCAATACGGTCATGAAGGACCGCCAGCTCAAGCGGGCGATGAAGGCGCTCAAGCCCATCGGCATCCCCAAGAGTCTGCTGTTCGAGACGCTTTTCAAGAAGACCTACGACATCCGCAAGCTCGAGGCGGACAAGGAACTCGTCCGCAACGAGTATCAGAAGAACGGCTATTTCCGCGCCTCGGTGCCCAGCCACGACCTCGAGATCCGCGACAAGAAGAGCCGCAAGCTCTTTCCCATCCCCTTCCTGTTTACGAAAACGTCCAAGAAGGCGGATGTGACGATGAACATCGAGGAAGGCCGGCAGTATGCGTTGGGGCGGTTGAGCTTCACCGACGTCGAGCTGTTCCGCACGCCCGAAGTCGTGCTGGGCCAGGTCTTCCAGATGCAGCCGGACGACATCTTTGATGTCGAGAAGCTGCGCACCGGCCTCGAGAACCTCAAGAAGCTCTACGGCGAGTTCGGCTACATCGACTTCGTCGCCGAGCCGACCTTCGAGTTCCGCGACGCCGACGAGCCCGCCCACATTGACCTGAACTTGAGCGTTGACGAGGGCAAGCAGTTCTTCGTCCGCCGCATCAACTTCGCGGGCAACTCCACCACGCGCGACAAGGTCATCCGCCGCGAGCTGCTGCTCGATGAAGGCGACATGTTCAATACCCGCCTGTGGGACCTGTCGATCCTGCGTCTGAACCAGCTCGGCTACTTCGAGCCGCTCAAGGAAGACGAGGCCACCGACATCCGCCGCGACACCCGCAACGGCCTGGTCGACTTGACGCTCAACGTCAAGGAGCGCGGCCGCAACACCGTCAACCTCAACGGCGGCGTTTCGGGCTTTGCCGGCAGCTTCGTCGGCTTCGGGTACTCGACCAATAACTTCCTCGGACTGGGCGAGACGCTCTCGTTCGAGACGCAGCTCGGCAGCCGCGAGCGCGTGCTGATGTTCGGCTTCACCGAACCGTACCTGCTCGATCGCCCCATTCAGGCCGGCTTCACCGTTTTTACGCGCCGCTTCAGCTTCAACCAGGCGCGTGAGGCTTCGATCTTCTCGGGCGCGAACCTGATCCCGCTGTTCAACCAGCTGGGCCAGGACAACCTGCTCGACTATCGCCAGTCCAGCGCCGGTTTCACGACGTTCCTGTCCAAGCAGTTGCGCAAGAGCTTCGCGCGCGTCGGCCTGACGTACAGCTACTCCACCAGCGACGTCAAAACTTTCTCGGCGGCCGCGAACAATCTGTTTACCTACCTCAACTTTGAGGGCGTCACCGGTCCGAACTCGCTCGAAGGCATCGTCACCAGCGAGATCACGCCGAACTACTTCTACAACACCGTCGACCACCCGATCACGCCCAGCCGCGGCAAGAGCCTGTTTGCCAGCGTGGCCTTCGCCGGCATCGGCGGCAACACGAAGTTCATTCAGCCGACGGTGGAGGCGAAGTACTTCAAGCCGCACACCGGCCGTACGACCTTCGCCATGCGCGGCCTGTTCTCCTTGCTGACCGGCTACGGAGACAGCGTGCCTCCGCCGTTCCGTCGCAACTTTATGGGCGGCGAGAATGACATCCGCGGCTTCCGCCTGTTCTCGGTCAGCCCGATGGCGTGGATTCCCGACGAGACCCAGGTCGGCCTGCTCAACGACAACGGCGTGCCCCGCACGCAGGTCGTCATTCCCACCGAAGGCCCCAATGCGGGCGTTGAGCAGGTGGTGCAGGCCTCGACCAACATTCCGGTCTACCGGCTGGTGTTCCCCGGCGGCGACACGCGCTTGATTTACAACTTCGAATACCGCATCAAGCTGTTCGGGCCGGCTACGATCGCGCCGTTCTTCGATGTCGGCTTCAACAAGATTCTGTTCAGCAATCAGGTGCGGTTGAACTCCGGTCGTGTGGGCGACCTCAATGACGCGTTCCCGCAGGCCGGCTTCCAGGAGCAGGTTGACATCATCAAGGCGACGCAGAAGATTCGTTCCTCCACGGGCGTCGAACTGCAGGTGATGATGCCGGTGGTCAACGCACCGTTCCGCTTCTATTGGGCGTACAACCCGACGCGCGTCACCGAGACGCTGCAACCGCCGATCGTTGCGGACCGCGCCTTGTTCCCCAACAGCACATCCTTTATCAGCGGCGTGACCCAATTCGGCTCCGCGCTGCCGTTCTTTGAGAAAAAATCGACGTTCCGCTTCACCGTGAGCCGGACGTTCTAGCCAACCCGATATGATGCGGCGCGAAGCGACGGCCTTCGGCCGCTATGGTAAACTCCAAACTAGAAGGCGCAACGTTCTGCGTTTCCGAGGAAACTTCCCGATGAAAAAGCTTGTCTCTTTGCGCGCGACGGCCCTCGCGCTGATTCTCTGCTGTGCCCCGCTGCTCGCTCAGAGCGGCTCGATCGCCATCATCAATATCCAAGATGCGATTACGCGCACCGAGGAGGGGCAGAAGCTGATCAAGGAGCTGCAGGAACGCTACGCCCCCAAATCGAAAGAGCTCGAGGCGATGCAGGCCGAAGTCAACAATCTGCGCGCGAAGCTCAACCAGGGCGCCAACACGATGAGCGAAGACGCCAAGCGCGACCTGGTGCGCCAGATCCAGCAGAAGGAGCGCGACGGCCAGCGGGCGATCGAAGATGCGCGCGGCGAGTTCAACCAGGCGCAGCAAGAGATCTTCAACGAGATCGGCGGCAAGCTGATGACGGTGATCACCCAGTTCGCCGCAGAGAAGAACTACTCGATCGTGCTCGACATCTCCTCGCCGCAGAGCCCGGTGCTGTACGCGGTCAACGAGGTGAACATCACCAACGACGTGATCGCGGCTTATGACGCCGGCGGCGCCGCGGCGGCTCCGAACGACGGCGCGGCCGGCAAGCCCGCTCCGTAACTCGCTATAGCCCCTGGCGTCAGCCGGGGAAAATTGCTCGCGATCTTTACTTGCCCTCAGCCTCTCTTGCGGCTGAGGGCAAGTGTCGTATGGCGAGTCGCTTAGCCGTTTGTCCCCGCCTTGAACCCGGCCATAGGGTCTCGATCGCTGAAGACGGGACAGTCTTGGACGAACAGGAATGTTCGTCCCACCAGTTGCTGCGATCCTCAGTGGGGCCGGACATTCCTGTCCGGCGCAGACTGCGTTTTTGAGGGAGTAGTAGCGCGCTACGCCACAGCCGGCGCCGGCTCGGCCGCCCCCGCCGTCTTCTTCTTCTGCTCGGACTCATGCGAGAGCCGGTCGAACTCGCGGCCCGCATAGCGCGCCGCCTGCACCCAAACCAGCAGAATCGCAGCCGTAAGAAACGACAGCCAGCGCACGCCCTCAAACCCGGTGAGAAACGTCGTGATGGCCAGGCTCAAGCCCACCGCCAGCGCCTTGGCGAAGCGCTGTACGAACATATCGATGAACGCCTTGGCCTGGTACTTCTCCACGTGCGAGGTCGGCACGTACAGCGCCTCCTTCGCCGACTGGTTGATCGAGTAGCTGAAGCCGTTGTCGGCCGTGTTCAGAAAACTGCCCGTCAGCAGCACCGGAAACGCCAGGAACCCGGCCGAGCCGGCGAGCGCCACCGCCGGCAAAGCCAGCAGCGCCACGCCCACGCCGAAGCGGCGCATGATGAAGCTGGTTAGAAACAGCTGCACGAACAGCGCCACCCAGTTCGTCACCGCAAACACCAGCGCGAAATGCCGGCCAATCGCCTCGCCATCGAGGTAGTGCAGGATCGTCGAGGTGAACTGGAAGTCCATGATCGTCGAAACCATCTCGTACAGCCCCACGATCGCGACGATCGAGAGCAGATAGCGCGAGCGCAGCGCGCGCTTGGCGCCTTCCAGCGCCGACGCTTTCGGCTCGTCCTGCTCGCTGTGCACGCGAGCCTTCTCCGGGGCGCGAGAGCCGAAGGCGCGGGCGGCGAAGAACGCGATCGCCACGATCGCCACGCCCATGCCGAAGCAGATCCACAGCCAAGACGGCATCGAGACCTCGTCGATGTAGACGCTCAGCACCGTCGTGCCAAAAGCCCCGCCGGCCACGCCGCCCAACCCGATCAGACCGTACAGGCGTTTGGCTGCGTCGGAGGTGACGCTGTCGTTCAAGAACGCGAAGAAGGTGGCGACCATCAGTGTCGTGTACAGATCGCCAAAGAAGTAGAAGGTCCACACCGTCGTCGCGCCGGGCGCTTCGAGCAGCGAAGCGTAGGCGACATAGCCGGCCAGGATGACGCCGGAGAAGACGTAGGTGAGCTGTTCGCGGCGCAGCGAACGCGCCAGCGTGGAAAAGACCCAGGCCGCCAACAAGGCGACGACCATGTTGGCGACTTTGGCCAACTGCTCAGCTTGCGCGGCGTTGAGCATCCAGCCCCAAAAGTCAAAGCCGGACTCCTCGTAGAACTGCACGAACTGGCTCTTCTTGAGCGGCTTGAGAATCCAGAAAGTCGTGATGACCAGGAAGAAATAGGAGAACATCAGCAGCGCCTGCGGCCACTCTTCGCGCCGGATGTCGAGAATCTGTTGGAAGGTTCCGCGGGGCTTGTTCGGGTTGCTGGTCGGCATGGGAAACGCGCGTCGCGCCTCGGCTCTAGTCTACCCAATCGAGCCTCTACGCCCCGGTCCCGTCAAGTTCACCCGGCGAGTTGCCGATCGAATGTACCAGGGAGTTGTTGCACTCTTTTTTTGTTATGCTGAGCAACGCAAACTCCGTTTGCGACGTCAGTGTAGGCAGGGTGAGCGAGGCGTCGCCGCCCTGGCAAAAAACAGACAAGATAGATCTTGATGTTTCCGAGAGGGCTGATGTATCCTCAGGTTTCGGTTCCTGCGAATCGCTACCGCGTCCGCCCCTCCGGACCCCGTTGAACAAACCGAACGGAGCTCCAAGAGCCCGACATCATCGAGAAGCTTGGGAGCCCAAGACAGGCTTGAAGAGCCGATCTCGAGCGACCCGTTTGCAGGTTGCAAGGACAAACTGAAGACGTATGAGAGATTCCTCACCGTATCCGCACGATCAACAGCGGCGTAAGAAGTTCGGCAAGCGCAAGAAAGGGCGCAACCGAGCCGGCGACGACAACTTGGGAAACAACGCCCGGTATGCGCAGAGTTCTGCGTCGCCGGGCGTTTGCATTAAGTGCGGCCATCCCGCCCCGGACGGCAAGTTGTGCAACTTTCACCGCTCGCTGTTGAACTCAATTCGTAACGACTTCGGCGATACCCGGGTTGGTCGCGGGCCGAGCCCGAACTACCCTTAGCCGACCCGCTGCGGCGGTCGTAGTGACGTGAAAACCCCGGGCGGGGGAGTCCGCCTGGTCGGAGCACGACCGAGGCTGGAGTTGTGTGCGCCTTGCGCCTCCAGGCGGAACAGCGCACGAGCCGGCGGTCCGCCAACGCAACAGCCCGGACTCCCTATCGAGAAAGCCCGGGCTGGAACGAGGTCCAAGAACCGAAGTTCGCCGCCTAGTCGCCTTCGCCGGCCTGACCCTGCAAACGGCGGACGTCGTCGGACAGCACGATCGCCTCGGCCACCTGTTTCATCGTCAATCGCCGCTGCCGCGCCTGCCGTTGCAGCGTCAGGTAAGCCTCTTCTTCCGTCATCCCCATGTCGCGCTGCAGCAGACCTTTGGCTCGCTCGACGAGTTTGCGCGTCTCGAGCTGATCGTGCAGCTCGCTCACGCGCGATTCCATCCGCGCCAACTCGATCTCCGAACCCACCAGGAAGCCGATCGTCGTCACCAGCGCAATCTCGCGACGGGTGTGCATGTGCGGCAGACGGTGTTGCAGGTTGATGACCCCGACAAGCTTGCCGCGGCTCACCAGCGGCACCGATAAGAACGCCTCGAACGCATCCTCCGGCAGCTCGGTGAAAGCCAGAAAACGCGCATCCTTCATCGCGTTGCGGGCAATCGCCACCGGCTTGCGGTGCTCGGCCACCCAACCCGTGATGCCCTGCCCAACGCGTATCGTGAGCCGGTTCAGGGCCTCCGGGTGCGGGTTCTTGGAGGCCTGGAGCACCAACTCGTCCTTCTCGAGGACGTAGATGAAGACCGAGTCGGGGCCGATCTCGTCAAACAGAAAATCGACGATCCTCTCGAGGACGCCTTCGAAGGCTTCGGCTGCCGCCAAACGGCTGCCGATTTCATGAAGGAAGTCGACTGCTTGCGTATGTTCGACCGGTTCGCCGGGGACTGCGGGAGTCATGGCTGTCATCCTCTTACGCTAGGAGCCTGCGGCGCGGGGGTCCAATAGAAAGTTTTTTGGGGGGAGATAACCGCATCTGACTGGATGTCGATCGGCGTCCCGCCGATCACTGAGTAAGTGGATTCGCGACAAGGACTTGCGGGTAGCGCCCTGCGAGCGGCCGGAGGCGCCGTTGGAGCGTCGGCGGGACAAGCTCTGGCTGTTGTTTGGATCGCCAAAACCTCGACAAGCGAAATCTTGGGTCAGTACGCCCTCGCGCTGGCGGTGGTGAGCCCGATCCTGCTGTTCGCCCGGATGCAGTTTCGTTTCCTGCTGGCTTCACAAACCGCCGCGGAGTTCGGAATCTACCTGCGGGCCCGGTTGTTGGCCACCGGGTTGTCGACGATCGCAATCGCCTGCGGGGCGCTCTGGCTGCTCGACTCCGCCTCGGCCTGGGTGTTTGCGCTGGTGGCGGCGGCGCGTGCGGTCGAGGATGTGGGCGATCTGCTCTACGGCGTCCGGCAGCGCGAAGGGCGCTGGAACCGCATCGCCGTTTCGCAAGCGCTGCGCGGTCTTGGGGGGGCGACGGCGCTGGCGGCGGGCATGACGGCCGGCGGCTCCCTCACCGCAGGTCTGGCCGCCGGGCTGTTGTGGCAGATGGTTGTCACCGCGGGACTCGATGCTCGCGGGCTGCGCTGGCCGGCGGGGGATTGGGGCGCGGCGCTGGGATGTCTGCGCGCCTGCTGGCCGCTCGGCGTCGCCGCCGCGCTGGTCAGCCTCAACGGCAACCTGCCGCGCTACGCCCTCGAATGGTTTGCCGGCAGCGAGGCGGTGGCCTATTTCACCGCCCTTTCGCAGTTGGCGATGTTGGGCAACCTGCCGGTGCAGGCGCTGGGAGTGGCCGCGCTGGCGGAGCTGGGCCTGCGCGCCAAGTCCGGGCGCCGCAGCTTCGGCCGTCTGATCGCTCTGCTCGCGGCGGTGAGCGTCTCGATCGGCCTGGCCGGGCTGGCCGCGGTTGCCTGGGGCGGCGAGCGGGCGCTGCTGCTGCTCTACACGCCCGAAATCGCCGCCTCGGCGCCGCTGCTGGGCTGGGTGATGGCCGGCGCGCTGTGCACTTTCTTGACCGCCACGTTCGGCTACGGACTGGTGTCGCTCGGCGAAAAGCGCGCGCAGATGTATGTCTTCGCCCTTTCCGCGTTGGCCGGGCTGGCGGCTTGCCATGCGCTGGTCCCCGGCTACGGGCTCGAAGGAGCGGTGTTTGCGAATCTGGTCTGCTGGTCCAGCGCGGCGCTGCTGTCGGGCCTGGCGCTGTGGATGCGCGCTCAGGATCTGCCCGCGGAAACCCCCGATTGCCCCGCGCCGAGCGAATCCTCCAAACTAAGCCCATGCTCCGCACCGGTCGGCTCGTCGTTTCCCTCGGCCTCCTGACAGCGTTTGCTGGTTTTGCCGACTGGCCGGAATTTCGCGGCCCCACCGGACAAGGCTTGAGCCAAGCCGAGCAACTGCCGGTGGAATGGAGCGAGACCCAGAACATCGCCTGGAAAGTCCCCATTCCCGGCCTGGGCTGGTCGTCCCCGGCGATCCTGGGTTCGAAAGCCTGGATGACTTCAGCCACCGAGGACGGCGTCTCGCTGCATGCCATCGCCGTGGACGTCAAAACCGGTGAACTGCTGCACGACGTGGAAGTTTTTCGTCTCGATAGTGCGCCCAAAATGCACAAGAAGAACTCGCACGCCTCGCCCACGCCGATCCTCGAGCCCAACCGCGTCTATGTCCATTTCGGCACGCAAGGCACCGCCGCTCTCGACGGCGAGGGCAAGATTCTTTGGCGCAACCAGGAGCACGGCTTCAACCAGGTCCACGGCACCGGCGGCTCGCCCGTCGTCTGGGAGGACCTGCTGATCTTCAACTGCGACGGCGGCGACAAGCAGTTCGTCGCGGCGCTGGACAAGAACACGGGCGAGACCCGCTGGACGACCTCGCGCGGCAAGTCGCGCATGTCGTTCTCCACGCCGCTGCTGATCGAAGTCGACGGCGAGCCGCAGCTCATCTCGACCGGCGGCGATCTGACCGGCGCCTACAACCCGGCCACCGGCGAAGAGCTGTGGCGCATCACCTATGACGGCTTCTCGCTGGTTCCGCGCCCGGTCTATGCCAATGGGCTGGTCTACATCGTTTCCGGCTTCTACAAGCCGATCGTTTTCGCGGTGAAGCCGGACGGACGCGGCGATGTCACCGACACCAAGGTCGTCTGGAAGGAGACGCGCGGCGCGCCGCTGACGCCTTCGCCGGTGGTCGTCGGCGAGCGGCTCTATATGGTCAGCGACACCGGCATCGGCGCCTGCTTGAACGCGATGACAGGGGAGCGGCTATGGACCACGCGGCTGGGGGGCAACTACTCCGCCTCGCCTCTGGCGGCCGCGGGTCGCATCTACTTCACCAATGAAGCCGGCGAGACGACCGTGATCGAGGACTCGGACACTTACACCGAGATCGCTACCAACCGGATTGAAGGCACGACCTTCGCCTCCTTCGCCGTCGACGGCTCGGCCCTGCTGCTGCGCAGCGACACGCACCTGTACCGCATCGAAAAGAAACGCTGACGCACGCCGCGCCCGCGCCGATCCCGCCGGCATCCCTACAATAAGAGCGGGCATGCGCGACGAGACCCCGGAAGCGATCGAATCCGCCGCAGGGCGCAACTGGCTGCTCTATGGAGTGTTGGGCGTGCTGCTGCTGCTCGCCGGGCTGATGCTGTTGCAGTCCTGGCGGCAATCCGAAGAACTCGAGCGGCGTCTCGCCGCATCGGCCGATCGCGAGGTACAACTCGAGCGGCAGGTGGCCGACGAAACTCAGACCGCCGCCGATCTGCGCCGTCGCGCCGAAGCCGCTGAAGCCAACGCCACCGCCGCCCAGAAGGAAGCGCTCGAAGCCGCCCAACTGCGCGGCCAGGCCGAGTGGGAGCGCGCCCTGGCCCGCGTGGAAGCGGAGCAGGCCGGCGAGTCCGCCCAAGCCGCCCAATCCGAGGCCGCCGAGAGTCAGCGCCAGTACCAAGAACTCAAATCCGCCCGCGAACGCGAACTCGACCGCATGCAAAAGGCGCTCGGCGCCATCGTCGAGACTGAGCGCACGCCGCTGGGCATGGTCATGCGCCTGGGCGAGGACTCGCTGCAGTTCGAGTTCGACAAGGCGACTATCAAAGAGGACGACAAGGAACTGCTCAGCCGCATCGCCGGCGTGCTGCTCTCCTCACACGGCTACCGCCTGGCCATCTACGGACACACCGACGACCAGGGTCCGGCCAACTACAACGAACAGCTCTCCGAGCGCCGCGCCAAAGCCGTTCGCCAGTATTTCATCGACGCCGGCGTTCCGGCCGACATCATGTCGTGGCAAGGGCTGGGCGAATCGAGCCCGCGGGTGAAGGGAACCTCCGAGGCGGCCCGCCAAAAAAACCGCCGTGTGGAGATCGGCCTGGTCGACACGGTGATCAAGTACGAAGCCGACGAAGGGGCGACCGAGCGCTGATGCGAAAGCGCAGATACGGCGCCCACACCTCCGTTGCCGGGGGCTTGGCCAATGGCGCGCGCGAGGCGATCGAGCTGGGCGCGACGGCTTTTCAAATCTTCACCCGCAGCCCGCGCATGTGGAACGCGACGCCGCTGTCCGAGCCTGACATCGCCGAGCTGAAGCGCCTGCGGGCCGAGGCCGACCTGCGGCCGTTGGTCATCCACGGCAGCTACCTGGTGAACCTCGCTTCGGGCAATCCGGTCAACCGGCGCAAGTCGATCGTCGCCTTCCGCGACGAGCTGGAGCGGGGCGCGGCTATCGCAGCCGACTATCTGGTCTTCCACCCCGGCAGTTCCAAAGACCACGCCTCGCCCGAGGAGGCGATCGATGCGTTCGGCGACGCCTTTGCGGAGGCCGCGGAAGGCGTCGAGTTGGGCGATCTGACGATCCTGTTCGAGAACACCGCCGGCGGCGGGGCCTCGCTGGGGCGGACGTTCGAAGAGCTGCGCCTGATTCACGAAACGGCCTCCGGGCGGACGAGAGCGCCGCTGGGCTTTTGCATCGACACCTGCCACACCTTCGCCGCCGGGTTTGACATCGCGCAGCCGGCGATTCTCGAAGAGACCTTGACGGTGATCGACGGGCTGCTGGGGCTGGATGCAGTCCCGGTGCTGCACGTGAACGACTCGAAGACGAAGTGCGGCTCGCGCCTGGACCGTCACGCCCGGCTCGGCGAAGGCCTCATCGGCTGGGACGCGATGGAGCGTATCGTGCGCCACCCCAGGTTGGCGGACAAGGCGCTGATCCTGGAAACCCCGCACGACCCCGACGGGACGCACACCCAAGGCGTGGAGGCTCTGCGCCGGATGCTGGAGGCATAGAATAAAGAGACGGGGATCGATCCATGGCCCTCACTATCAAGAACGAACGCGCCTGCGAGTTGGCTGCAGAGTTGGCGGAGTTGACCGGCGAATCGAAGACGCACGCCATTCTCGTCGCGCTCGAGCAGCGGCTGGAGCGCGAGCGAAAGCCGCCTGGCAAGAAGGCGAGCGTGGAAGAGATCATGGCCATCGCGCGGGCGGCGGTCGCAGGCATGGACCCCAAGCCTGTTGACGACCATGGTGAGTTTCTCTACGACGAGCACGGTCTGCCTGGATGATCGTGGACGCCTCGGCTCTCCTCGCTGTTTTGTTTGAGGAACCGGAAGGCGCGAGGTTGGCTGCGAAGATTGCCCAATCTCCCGTTTGCAGAATGTCAGCGGTGAGCTACGTGGAGGCCGCCATTGTGGCGGACAGTCGGCTGGGGTCCCGGGCCGGTCTTTTGGACCATCTGATCGAGAGTGCTGAGATCTCCGTCGAACCCGTCACGCCGGAGCAGGCCAAACTCGTCCGCATCGCCTATCGGCGCTTCGGCAAAGGCAACCACCCTGCCCGCCTCAACATGGGAGACTGCTTCTCCTACGCCCTCTCCAGGATCACCGGCGAGCCGCTGTTGTTCAAGGGCGACGACTTCAGTCAAACCGACATCGGCTCAGCCTAGATAAACTGGTGGTTTCGCAGTCGGACACGCGCTCTACCACTGTTCACCGCTCACTGTTTACTGCTCACCTACCCATGGAACGCGCCTACAACCCCCAAGAAATCGAGCCCAAATGGCAAAAGGTCTGGGAGGAGCGGAACCTCTTTCGCACCTCGACCGACCAGTCCAAGCCCAAGTACTACGTGCTGGAGATGCTGCCCTACCCTTCGGGCGCCCTCCACATGGGGCACGTGCGCAACTACTCTATTGGCGACGCGCTGGCGCGCTACAAGCGCATGCAGGGCTTTCGCGTGCTCCATCCGATGGGCTGGGATTCGTTCGGCCTGCCCGCCGAAAACGCCGCCATCAAGAACAAGCGCGACCCGGGCGAGTGGACCCGCTCGAACATCGCCAACATGAAGCGCCAACTGCGCTCGTTCGCTTTCAGCTACGACTGGGACCGCGAGGTCTCTTCGTGCGAGCCCGAGTACTACCGCTGGAACCAGTGGTTCTTCATCCAGATGTTCAAGAAAGGCCTGGCCTTCCGCAAGAAGAGCCTGGTCAACTGGTGCAACGAGTGCGCCACCGTGCTGGCCAACGAGCAGGTGGTCAACGGCTGCTGCTGGCGCCATGAAGAGACCCCGGTCGAGCAGAAAGAACTCGAGCAGTGGTTCTTCCGCACCACCGCCTACGTGCAACAGTTGCTCGACGACCTGGCCGAGGTCGAGGAAGGCTGGCCCGACCGCGTGGTGGCGATGCAGCGCAACTGGATCGGCCGCTCCGAAGGAACCGAGGTCGATTTCCAACTCGACAGCTCCGATCAAAAGGTCCGCGTTTTCACCACCCGCGTCGACACGATTTTCGGCGCGACCTGCGTGATCCTGGCGCCCCAGCATCCCTGGGTGGCTGAGATGGGCTTTGGCGACAAGGCCGGCCCGATGATCACAGCGCAGAAGGAGAAAGACCCGGGCGACCTCGAAAAAGACGGCTTCTTCACCGGCCGCTACGCGATCAATCCGTACTCGGGCGAGAAGGTTCCGATCTGGGTCGGCAATTTCGTGCTGTGGGGCGTCGGCTCCGGCGCCATCATGGCCGTGCCCGCACATGACCAGCGCGATTTTGAGTTCTGCCGCAAGTTCGGACTGCCGGTCGTGCCGGTGATCAAGCCGCTCGACGGAGAGTTGCCACGGGCCGACGACATGACTGAGGCCTACGCCGAGTACGGCGTCGCGGCGGTTTGCGGTCAGTGGAGCGGTCTGCCCAGCGCCGAGGCGAAGGCGCAGATGACCGCCTATGCCGAGGAAAAGGGCTTCGGCGAAGGCGCCATCACCTACCGGCTGCGCGACTGGGGCGTCTCGCGCCAGCGCTACTGGGGCACGCCGATCCCGATGATCCACTGCCCCAGCTGCGGCGTCGTCCCGGTCCCGGAGGCGGACCTGCCGGTGCTGCTGCCCAAGAACGTCGACCTCACCGGCACGGGCGAGTCTCCGCTCAAGCAATCTTCCGAGTTCATGAACGTCGACTGCCCCGAGTGCGGCGGCAAGGCCCAGCGCGAGGCCGATACGATGGACACCTTCGTTGACTCGTCGTGGTATTTCTACCGCTACACCGACGCTCACAACGACCAGGCGCCGTTCAGCAAGGAAGCAGCCGCGGCCTGGTTTCCGATCGATCAGTACATCGGCGGCGTCGAGCACGCCGTCCTGCACCTGATCTACTGCCGCTTCTGGACCAAGGTCATGCGCGATCTGGGCCTGATCGATTGGAACGAGCCGGCCAGCCGGCTGTTCACCCAGGGCATGGTCATCAAAGACGGCAAGAAGATGTCGAAGAGCCTGGGCAACACCGTCAGCCCCGAAGAGATGGTGCAGCAATACGGCTCGGACACCGCGCGCTTTTTCTCGCTGTTCGCCGCTCCCCCGGACAAGGATCTCGATTGGCAGGACTCGGGCGTGGAAGGCATGTCGCGATTCCTGGCGCGCGTCTTCCGGCTGGTCACCCGCAACGCCGATTCTGGCGCGACGCCGTCGACCCAGGCGCAAAACGACGCCGACAAAGCTGTGCTGCGCAAGCTGCACCAGATCATCGAACGCGTCACCCTGGACTTCGACAAGCGCTGGCACTTCAACACTTCGCTGGCCGGCATCATGGAGCTGACCAACGAGATCTACGCTCGCGAGAGCGAACTCTCGCCCGGCGTGCTGGCGGAAACCCTGCGCAAGCTGGTGCTGTTGCTCAATCCCTTCGCGCCGCACCTGGTCGAGGAGTTGTGGGAGGCGCTGGGCGAACAGGGCCCGGCGCTCGACGTCGCCTGGCCGGCCTACGACGCTTCGCTAGCGGTGGAAGACGAGGTGGATCTCCCGGTCCAGGTCAACGGCAAGATGCGCGGCAAGGTGCGAGTGGCCAAGGGCGCCGATCAAGCGGCCGTCGAAGCCGCGGCAAAGGCCGACGAGAACGTGGCGCGTCACCTGGACGGCAAGACCATCCGTAAGGTGATTCTCATCCCCGACCGCATGCTCAACATTGTGGTCGGATAGAGACGGACCGTTCGTCACGATAGATTCCAGAGCGTGCGCCCGGCGCCCGGTTGAAAGGGCCGGGCGTTCGTGCTCCGGCTCACGCGAAATATGCGTGACTTTGCCGTAAGCAAGACCCGACCGGCGCCGCCGGAAGAGAGCTTGCGGGCCGGATGAGACCCTGCGCGTCTTCCCCCAGACGTTCCGCTGCTTTCTTGCAAGTCGCTCATCTCTAAGTACATTGCCAGGTGAACGGGTGTCTTGAGGGGGCCGCGGCGGAGGCTGCCGACCCGCCTCCGCCGGCCATCGTGCGAACGCCTCTTTTGCGCCGATTGGTCGGATAGTTCTGAATTCAGGACCTCGTTTTTTTTACGGCGCTGTTGCAGAATCTTAATGATTCCTCTCTTGCTTTGCAGCTAAACTGTTGCAGACTTTGGCTAGCCTCTAGCAATCGAGGCGGCTAGATGTCGAGAATCCCGAGCTGCCCCCGGCCGCGCCGCATGGAGTGTCGGCTCGCTCGACGCGCTCGGCTGTTGGCGCGCCTTTGACAATCCACGTAGAGTCTTGCACTTCGAAACAGAGTGGAGGGTGAACCAAGTTGCTATCGAATCTGAAAACGCGAAGCATCCTGTGGATGTTTCTACTGCTGCTGACCCCCAGCCTCGCGCTGGGACAAGGCTTGACGGGGTCCCTGGTCGGCGTCGTCACTGACAACTCGGGCGCCGTGATTCCCGGCGTCAATGTAGAGGCGCTGAACGAAAACACCGGCGCTGTCGCCACGGCGCAAACCAGCGCGGACGGCTCCTACGAGTTCCCGCTGTTGCGTCCGGCGCCGTATAAAGTGACCGCCAAGGCGGAAGGTTTTCGCACGCTCGAACGCACCGGCCTGATGGTGCGCTCCACAGAAACCCTGCGCGCCGACCTGACGCTCGAGTTGGGCGTGGTCAGCGAAATCGTCACCGTCAGCGAAGCGGCGCCGCTGCTGCAGACCGATCAACCGACGCTGGGCCACGTCATCGAGGAAGACACCATCACGGCGATTCCGCTCGCCACGCGCAACTTCACGCAGATCCTGGGCACCTCGCCCGGCGTTGTCGGCTCGGTCATGAACGCCGACCGCCAGGGCACCGGCTCGGACTCGGTGTCGGTGAACGGCGCCCGCCGCGGGTCGAACAACGTGCTCGTCGACGGCGTTCCCACCTCGAACCAACTCAACAACGCTCCCGACGGCGACGGTACGCCCTCGATCGAGTTCCTGAGCGAATTCAAGGTCCTTACCAGCCTGTACAGCGCGGAGTTCGGCCGCAACCAGGGCTCGGTCATCAACGTGACCACCCGCAGCGGCACCAACGAGTTCCACGGAACCGTCTATGAGTTCCTGCGCAACACCAAGCTCAACGCCCGGCCGTTCTTCTTCCCCGAAAAGCAGGCCAACATCCAGAACCAGTTCGGCGGCAACGTCGGCGGCCCGATCGTGAAGAACAAGACGTTTTTCTTCTACGGCATGGAGTACTCGCGGCAGCGCAACGGCAACGGCTCCGGCGCGCGATTCCTGGTGCAGGTGCCCGACGCCGCCGAGCGGCAGGGCGTCTTTTCCACCCCGCTGTACGATCCGCTGTCGCGCGGTCTGTTTCCGAACAACACGATTCCGCAGAGCCGGCTGAACCCGATCTCGCTCAACATCCAAAACGGGCTGATTCCCGATCCGAACTTCGCCGATCCGGGCTCGAACCAGAACTTTCAAGCATTCCAGAACCTGGCCACCGATCTCGATCAGCTCACCACGCGCATCGACCACAGCTTCAACTCGAAGCACACCATCAATGGCCGTTACTTCCAGTCGCTGCAGGAAGATTTGGCGCCGTTCGGTTGGGGCCCTCCCGGCTTTGGCCGCGTTTCGAACCGCAAGAAGTTCCTCTGGGGCGTCACCAGCACGCACGTGTTCACCTCGAGCTTAATTCTCGAGATGCGCGCCTCGGGCGACTACACCGATCAGTTCATCGAGCCGCTGCAGAAGGGCGATCCGCGCCAATTCGGCCTGCAGCCGATCGAGGGCGTGACCTTTGCCAATGAGGAGTCCGGCCCGCCGCGCATCCTCATCGATAACTACTTGAATTTCGGGAACGTGGCTAACTGGTCGGACTTCATCGACCGCTACACCTACGGCCCGACAGTGACGTGGATCAAGGGCAAGCACACCATGAAGTTCGGCGGCGAACACCAGATGGCTCTGCTGAATCCGCAGAACACGCAGACCGCGCGCGGTCAGTGGCGCTTCCGTGGCTTCGGCACCGGACAGGGCGGCGCCGCCGGCGATCCCTACGCGGACTACCTGCTGGCCGTACCTTCGGTCAAGACCTTCGGCGCCGGCGACGAAGCCGACGTGGGCGGAGCTCTGGAGTTGACCTCCAACTACTTCTCGTTCTTCGTCGTCGACGACTGGAAGGCGACCAGCAAGCTCTCGATCAACCTGGGCCTTCGCTACGAGGCCGACATCCAGGCGCACGCGACCAACCTCGACATGGTCAACTGGTGGCCCAGCCGTTACCGCGGCATCGACGGGACGCTCGAGTCGACCGGCATCGTGCAGGGCGGCCAGAACGGCGTGCCGCGGAATACGGTGGAGGGCGACTACGACAACTTCATGCCGCGTGTGGGCATCTCCTACCGCCTGAACGAAAAGACGGTCATCCGCACCGGCGCGGGCCTGTACTATGACCTGCGCACGGGGCAGATCGCCCAGCAGGCGTTCCAGAACCCGCCGACTTTCACGGTGATCGAGGGCAACTGCCAGCAGAACACGCTTTGCACGCTCGACCAGTCCGACAATTGGGAATACCTCAACCCCGGCCACATCCCCGGCGGCGTGGCCTTCCCCACCAGCCCGAACGATCAGCAAGTGCTGCGCGGCACCGAGCGTGTCGTCAAGACCGACAACGCCTGGCAGTACAACTTCGCCGTCCAGCGCGAGTTGGTGCAGGGCATGGTGACCGAAGTCTCCTACGTGGGCACCAAGGGCACGAACCTGATGGCGCGGCGCAACTTCAATCCGCTCATCCCGGTGGACGGCATTGATGCGCCGCTGAACTCCAGCACGCGTTTGACGCGCCTCTACCCCGGCTTCGGCGACCTGCTGGTCACCTCGCAGAACGGCAGCTCGACCTACCACTCGCTGCAGGCGACCGTGAAGCAGCGCTTCCGCAAGTCGTTCTTCCAGGCTTCCTACACGTTGGGCAAGACCCTGGGCAATGGCAACGAGGGCAGCCGCTTCTTTACCAGCCTGTTCCCGACTCCTTGGAACGACTACAGCCGCGCCAAGGGGCCGGCCAACTTCGACCGCCGTCACCGCTTCACGGTCGTGTTCAACCAGGAATTGCCGAACGCCTTCCAGGGCGGCGCAGGCAAGTGGCTGCTCAATGACTGGCAGATGAACGGCTTCTTCGTCACCCAGACGGGCAACCCGCTCACCGTCACCAGCCGCAACGCCGGCCGCGGCATCGGCGGCAGCGCCATCAACCCCAATGGCGACAACCTCTTCGCCGACGTCAACTTGTCCGGCGATCTGGCCGTGGGCTCGGCTCAGGACAACCTCAGCGGCTACTTCGTTCCCGGCGCCTTCAGCGATCCGGGCCGCTTCAGCTTCGGCAACAGCGGTCGCGGCATGGTCTACGGCCCGGGTCAGTGGAACGTCGATTTCTCGGCGTTCAAGAACATCCCGATCACCGAGCGGTTCCGGCTGCAGTTCCGCACGGAGTTCTTCAACCTGTTCAACCACGCCAACTTCGTCAACCCGAACACCGACGTCACCAACCCGGGCGCGTTCGGCACGATTCGCGATACGTCGGTCAACGCGCGGCTGGTTCAGTTCGCGCTGAAGCTGATGTTCTAACCTGGGATGCGGGCGGCGGGGCAGCGACCCGCCGTCCGTACCTTGTTCCATGGCGTTCGGGTTCATCGGCGCTTTCCGCAACCGCGGACGTATGGTCCCTGGCTTCAGCCGGGGGGCGCGCACCAACGGCGAAAGGCGGCAGGTCCGGTTCGCATTCCCCCGGCTGAAGCCGGGGGCTATAGTCTGTCTCGCCGCGATCCTCCTGCAGACAGCTGCGCTCTTCGCCCAGGGCATGGGCGGCGGCAAGGTCCTGCCGCGCGAGTCGCCCAAAGCCCAGATCGACCGGCCCACGCCCCCGCTGGTCTTCGAAGACGTTGCCGCGGAGTGGGGACTGACCCAGGCCAACGTCTACGGCGGCGTCCGCACGAAGAAAGCCATTCTCGAGATGACCGGCAACGGCGTCGGCCTGGTCGACATCGACAACGACGGCCGCCTCGACGTGATCCTGCCCAACGGGACTCGTTTCGGCGAGGACGCTCCGCCCGGCGCCTTGCTCTACCGCAACCGCGATGGCAAGCTCGTCGACGCAACCGAAGGCTCCGGCCTTGACCGCCGCGGCTGGGCGCAGGGGCTCTGCGCCGGCGACTACGACAACGACGGCTTCACCGACTTGTTCGTCACCTATTACGGCCAGAGCGTTCTCTATCGCAACCTCGAAGGCAAGCGATTCGCCGAGCAGGCTCGTCTGCCCGCCGCGGGCGAGCACTGGGCGACCGGCTGCGCCTTCCTCGACCACGACCTCGACGGCGACCTCGATCTCTTCATCACCAGCTACGTCGCCTTCGACATGGCTGAGTTCGAGCGGCCGGGCGCGAGCGGCGGCTGCAACTGGCGCGGGCTCGACGTTTTCTGCGGCCCGCGCGGCTACCCGTCCGGCCGCAACTGGCTTTTTGAAAACACCGGCGACGGCGGCTTCCGCGACATGAGCGCCGCCGCGGGCGTGCTGCTGCCCGACGAGATGCACTACGGGCTGGGCGTAACGGTCGGCGACTTCGATGACGACGGCGACCCGGATATCTACGTCGCCTGCGACTCCACCCCCAGCATGCTGTTTCGCAACAACGGCGACGGGACCTTCGCCGACGTCTCCGTGGTTTCCGGCGTGGCCTACGGGGCCGAGGGGCAGGAAGAGGGCTCGATGGGCGTGGCCGCCGGCGATTACGACAACGACGGCCGGCTCGACCTCGCCGTCAGCAACTTCATCGACGAGACCCCCACGCTCTACCGCAACGAAGGCGACCTGTTCTTCACCGACGAGACCTACATGGCCGGCGTCGGCGTCGATACCAGCCGCGTTGGCTGGGGCGTGGTCTTCCTGGACTTCGACCAGGACGGCTGGCGCGACCTGTTCATCGCCAACGGCCACATCTACCCCGAGCTGGCGGGTTCCGGCAAAGGCGAGCAGTTCGCGCAGCCCAAGCTGGTGTTTTGGAACTTGCGCAATGGCGCCTTTCGGCGCATCGCCGACGGTTGGGGCGGGGCGCTGACCAAGCCGCAGGTCAGCCGCGGCGCCGCCGCCGGCGACATCGACGGCGACGGCCGGCCGGAGATCCTCATCGCCAACATGAACGCCGCGCCGTCGCTGCTGAAGACCTCCGGCGGCGACGGAGCCGCCGTCCGCATCCGTCTCGAAGGGAAAAAATCCAACCGCAGCGCGATCGGCGCCCGCGTCACCGTCGAGGCCGCCGGGCTGTCGCAGATGGATGAGGTGCGCAGCGGCGGCAGCTACGCTTCGCAGAGCGACTTCCGGCTGCATTTTGGATTGGCCGACGCCGAGCGCATCGAGCGCCTGACGGTCCGTTGGCCCGGCGGCGAAACGCAAACCTTTGAAGAGCTGCCCGTCAACCAGGAAATCTCGATCGTCGAGGGCGCGGCTGAGCCGACCCTGACGCCGTTCTAGCCTGCGGACTGGGGCCAAGTATGGTTCCCGTGGAGCAATCGTTCCGGCTTGCAACAGCTACTCGCTAACCCAAGTTTCGCGATCCGCCGGGGCGGGAAGGATCAGATTGTGTATTTTCAGCGCGTACCCCGAAAAGGTCGGCCCTACAGAGATTCGGATTCGAGGTCGTAGATGCGGGGCGGAGGCTGGCTTGGCGTGGCTGCTCAGCAGGATCTCGCGGCCGTGGGCGGGCAGGTGCACGTCGATCATCATGATCGTCGAGAGCTTTTCCGGAATCGCTCTCACCGTCAGGCCGCCGGCATGTTCGAGCGCAGCAGATAGCGCCTCTCGCGGCCGATCTGATGGCGAAGCTTGCCGCGATCGAGCTGGTGGCCGAAGCTGGCCGGCGCCACCGCTTCGCCGGCGTCCGGCAGGGGCGGTTTGGGCGATTGCGAAGACTGCTCTCTCAGTTCGTCCGAATCAGATACACTCCGCCCACCAGCAGGCCGATGCCGGCCAGCCGCATCGGATTGGCGGCATGCTGCGCGTAGCCCACCAATCCGAAATGATCGAGCGCGACCGACGCCGACAACTGACCCAGGATGATGCAGGCGATGAAGGTGCCGGCTCCCAGCCGGTGGGACGCCAGCACGCCGGTCATCACCAGCGTGGCTCCCATCGCACCGCCGGCCCAGCACCACCAGGGGACCTTGGCGAGCGTCGCCCAGGTCGGGGCGGGCTCGCGGCTGACCACCAGGAAGGTCGCCAGAACCAGCCCGCCCACGCTGAAGTTGGTGACAGCGGCCAGGATCGGGCTGCTCAGGTAATGCCGCAGGGAGGCGTTCACACCGGCCTGTAGCGGAATGAGCGAGCCGGCGAACACGACGAAGGGGATCAGGAGCCATGTCATGGCTCCAGAGTAGCGACTCCGGAGGGCTACTCTTCCTTGAACTTCTTCTTGACCTTCAGCGCCAGCTTCGCCGCGCCGCGAATCGCTGAATCCTTCGCCGAGGAGATCTCGGTTTCGTGCTCCTTGTAGAATTTCGCCGCTCGGGGCTTGACCTCGTCGTCGTAGACCTTCTTCGCCTTGGCCCGGGTTTCGGGGTTGTTGGCGAGTTCCTGCGCGGCTTTGGCGATGAGGCGGCGAAATAGCACGGCGACCTCAGTATACCGGGAAGGCCGCCAGATGGGCGCGCGAATCAGCGTCGGCGGCGCGCGGACTGCCGAGCGGGGCGGTTTCTTCGGCGAAGATCTTTTCGTGCGCGGCTTGCTCTTCGAGCAGGCGCTCGCGGGAAGGGAACTCGATCAGCTCAGCGGCCAGCCAGACCGGCGGAGTTCTCGAGGCAAGGTCCTGGCCTTGGCGATAGGCCTCGCCGTGTTCTCCCAGCAGATCGGCGACCGGCAGAATGAAGCCCCAGAAGGGTTTTCGGCCCTGTTCGATCTCGGCAAGCATACGCTCGTACACGCGCCCCACCCGCAGGGCGTTGAGTTCAGCCGGGACGCACTGGTCGTAGTCCTCGCGGCCGCAATACCAAGCCTCATGCCAGACATAGGCGGCCCGGCAGCCGTCGGGGCGGGATTCATGGACGCTGCAGCGATGATTCTCGAGAAAGACGCAGCTTCCCTGGTCGAGCAGCGCGTTGACGGCCTGGTCCGGGTCAGTCTCGAGGGGCAGGGAAGCGGCGCGGGAACGGATCGTCTCGCGGCGCTCGACGGCGGCCGGGTGGCGGATCAGCTCCATCCCCTCGGCCGAGGTCATCAGCACCGTCATGCGGCGACAACAGCGGTCACAACCAGGCCCGCACGAAGGTTTTCCCAGGCGCGGCTCCCAGGCCGAGAGGAGGTTTTCCAGTGCGACGTCAAAGTCGGCCAAGCCTTGATTTTCCCACGTGTGAGTCCATGCCTAGTGGCACAAGGCTTCACCCAGCGACGTGACGGCAAAATCCGTCGGCGGCGGACTTTCTTTCTCGCGGCCATCCACCTCGACCCGTAGACGCAACTCGACGCGGGCGTCGCGGCGCGGCCCGGGCGAAGCGAGGCGGAACCAGTGCTTGCTGACGACTCCGGCGCGAGCGATCGTCTCAAACGGGTCCGCGATGACGGACCCGCCGAAGCCGGCGACCCGCCAGCCCGAGCCGGCCTCGAAGTCGACCACGACGCGCGCGTCCGCATCGCCGTCGTTGCGGATCACCAGGGCCCCGCGGACGCCGCAGTCCCAATGCTGGGGAGCGCCGGGCGCCTTCACGGCAACTTCCACCGACTGGCCGGCTTCCGCCAACGCCACAAAAAACACAAGAATGAGGCCGATTCGAACCATGTGCGCTTGGACGAATCGCACCCTGGATCGGTAGCCGCAATCATCATGTATCATTGTCTGGACCAGCCGCTCGCACAGGTCGGGAGGGCGGTCGCCCGCATCCATTGACCGAGGTCCAGCGCAGGTACAAGCGGATTCGCGAGGCGCTACTCCGGCTCGTCACCCAGGCGAGTTGGCCCGGCATCGTCATCGGGCTCATCCTGCTCTATGCTTTCGGCGCGGTGGCGATGCCGATCTTCGAGGGACCGGACAGCTCTCTCGGCTCGCTTTCCGACTACAGCTGGTGGTTCATCGTCACGGCGACCACGGTGGGCTACGGCGACATCTCGCCGGCCAGCCCGGGGGGACGAGCCTGCGCGGTCATCATCATGCTCTTCGGCGTGGGCTTGATCGCGATCACCGTCGCCAAGATCGCCGAGGAGATGGTCGACTTCGGCAGGAGGAGGATTCGGGGTTTGACGCAACTCAACGAACAAGGACACCTGGTCATCCTGGGGTATTGCAAGGGTGAGACGGAGCGTCTCGTCGAGGAACTGCTGCACGACGAGACCGAGGACGGCCGCGCGATCGTCCTCTGCGCCGACGACCTCGAAGAGAACCCCATGCCCGACCGCGTGAAGTATGTGCGCGGGGACCTGTCCTCCGACGATGTCCTCCAGCGCGCTTGCGTGGCCGACGCTTCCCGCATCCTGGTGCACTGCCACGACGACAACGAGACTCTGGTCGTCACCCTGGCGGCGCGCAGCGTGAACCGCTCGGGCCACATCGTAGCGCGGGTGCAGAAGGAAGCCAGCCAGCTGCACCTGCGGCGCATCGACCCGCAGATCGAATGTGTGCGCTCGCTGTCGATTCAACTGATGGTCCATGCCGTCCAGGATCGCGGCACCACCGCCGTCATCACTTCGCTGCTCAGCCATGCCACCGATGACACGGTTTTTCGCATGGAATTGCCGGCGAATCTACGCAGCTGGACTTTCGGCGCCCTGCAGTGCGCCCTCAAGGAGAAGCTCGACGTCACCGTCGTGGCCGTAGCGGACAGCGACGGCATGACGGGTCTCAATATCAATCCCGCTGCGAACTCCGCCGTGCCCGCCGGCGCCTGTCTGTTCTATGTGGCGATGAAGCGTCTCGACCCGCGGTTGATTTCCTGGGAACAGCTATAGAAAAAGGATTTCGTTCGATGAGGAAGTTGCGACTAGACTGGAATTTCGGAACGAGACGGGCGTCCCGTCGCGTACTCTAGCTATGAAGATGTCACCCCAACGCTGGCTTGCGGCGATCGCCATCGGCCTCGGGGCCGGAGCGATTGTCTACTTCATGTTTCCGATCATCGTGGTTTCGGCCGTCAGCGCCGGTGTGGCTTCACTGGTGACGATCGGCGTCTACCGCTATCTCGACTCCCAGAACAAGCCGGCGCCGCCGCCGAAAGCCGACCCCAGGAAGGAGCTCACGAAGCTGCTCGACGGCCTGGTCTTCCTCAATATCCAGATCCGCGAAGAGGGTCTGCAGGCGGACGTGCTCGCCCGCGTGGAAGGCATCATCGACAAACTGCGCGCGCTGCTGCCGGAGATCAACGAGCGTTACCCGTCGCACGAGCTGACCTGGACGCTCAACCAGATGGCCAAGGAGTATTTGCAGAAGGCGCTACGGCCCTACATGGCGCTGTCGCCGGGCGACCGCGAAGACCGCCGCGCCGAGCTGCTCAAGAGCCTCGACGGCGTCGAGGCCGAGGTCGACAACGTAGCCGAGCTGGTGCGCGGCGACAAGATGGGCGATTTCAAGGCGAAGGCCGCCTTCCTGCGGGCTCGCTTCGTGCAGAACGCCTGAAAACCCCGGAGATAGATTTCAGACCATGAGTGATCCCCAAAGCCCCCAACCCACGCAACCGGCCCCGGCCGCGCCCGCTCCGACGGCGGCGCTGGTCCCCAAGCCTCCGCGCGGAGTCTCGGCGGAAAGCGTGGCGGAGATTCAGCGGCGCGCCGCTGAGCTGGCCGCGGAAGTTTCGTCGAATCCCGAAGATCGCAAGCTCGCGCGCCGCTTGAGTGCACTGGGCGTACAGGACCAGCAGAAAGCTTCCAAAGAGATCGGCCTGCTCAAGACGCGCGTCGGCTCCATGCTCAACGACATCGACGGCGCCGGCGGCGAGATCCCCAAAAATCTCATCGAACTGCGTCACACGATGGACGAGATCAACCCCCAGATCCTGGGTCAGCCGACGGGGCTGTCCAAGCTGCTGGGCCGCACGCCGGGCATCGGCAAAGTACTGCGGAAGATCGCGGTGAAGTACGAGTCGGTGCAGACCCAGATCGACCACATCATGAACGGTCTGCGCCACGGCAAAGACCGTCTGCTCGAAGACAACGCCGAACTCGAGCAGCTCTATGAGCAGGTCCAGATCGCGCAGCAGGGCGTGCAGCAGTCGGCTTACATGGGCGAGCTGCTGTGGGGCAAGATCGAGGAGAAGCTCGCCGTCTGCACCGATCCGGGCGAGCGGCAGAAGCTGCAGGCGATGATGCACCGCGTCGCCATGCGCGTGCAGGATTTGCGGACGATGGAGCAGGTGAACCTGCAGTTCTTCGCCTCCATCGACATGACCATCCAGAACAACGACACGCTCGGCGAGCAGGTCGACCGCACCGTGATGGTGACGCAAAGCCTGCTCACCGTGGGACTGGCGATCCAGGCCGCGCTGGCCAACCAGAAAAAGATCGCCGGGGCCGTCAAGAGCGTCCAGGAATCCACCGCGGCTATGCTCGAGGCGAACGCCGCCGCCATCGGCGCCCAGACGCGCGAGATCGGCGAGATGCAGAACAACCCGGTGATCGCCCTCGAGAGCGTGAAGAACGCCTACAACAGCCTGATCGGAGCGATGGACGAGATGGAGCAGATCCGCAGCGCCGGCACCGAGCGCGCTCGCGCCGGCATCGCCGAGCTGACCAAGATGTCCGCCGCGCTCGAACCCAAGGTCGAAGCCCTGCAGGCCGCCGGCGACCTGCCCCCGGCCGAGATTCCCGGCGGCGTCACCGGCTTCATCGAAGCCAAGTCCGAACCGGTGGACGACGCCAAGGCAGGGGGCGCGTAGCGGCCATGCTGACACCCCAACAGCGCCGGCGCTACGACGAGCAGTTCGCGGCCATCCGCAAGATGCCGCAGCCGATCCCCCCCAACGAGCGCTACGCGCACTCGATCGAGGATGTCGGCCCCGGCGGCTACATCCGCTTCGAGGGGGGCTCGTACCGCTGCGAATCCGTGAACGGCTACGAACGTGAGGGCTTTCGCTGGCTCGAACTGGTTTTGTTCTGTCTGAACGACGCCGAAACCTACTACCTCGAGTGGGAAAAGGAAGACGACGTCTCGGTCTTCGTCACCCGCCGCAAGCTCACCTTTGCCGAGGCCGGGATCGGTACGAAGGAGAGGCTCTGGGAGATGTCGGAGGAAGGGGAAGGCGAGGCGCGCTTCGGCAACCGCGTGTTCTACTACCACGAGGATTCCGACGTGACATTCTTCCGTGATAACAAGGGCGAAGGCACGCCCTTCTACCAGTACCAGTTCGCCGAAGACGGCAACCGCGCCTACATCTCGGTCGAGGAGTGGGGCGATGAGGACGAGGGCTACGAACACTCGATCAATCTGAGCGAGCAACTCGATCCGCGCGCGATCGAGACGCTCGTCACCGGAGCCGCCGCCTAAGTGGAGTACAAGGACGAGCGCTCGGAGGACCTGCGGCTGCACCTGTTCGGGGGGAGTCTGGACATGGAGGCTTTCCCCGTCGTCATCCGAGAACGCCGCCGCCTTGGCGCGTTCGAGGCGGACGCCGCGATCATCGGGGCCAGCCATGCCGTGCAGGTCCGGATCGGAGAGGAGACGCTCACCGAAGTGCTCGCCTGCCGCGTGGCCGCCGTCGACGCCTTCGCCGACCGCCTCAGGGGCGTCTGGCGCATCGAGGAAACCGTGGGGATTGAGCCCGTCCCGGGAATCCGCTATGCTTGCGCCTGCGAGGCGACTCCGCTGGAGAGTTCGCAAGGCCTGCTGTTGGAGTTCCGCGCCGCGGTGGAGTCGGCTGCGGCTGCGGGCGGGATCGGTCTAGGCTTTCGTTTTCCACAGAGGACCGACGAGGCGCCGGAGACCTTGTTGCACGTGTCGGCCCACGAAGGGGAAATGAGTATTCGCTCCTTGCACGTTTATCCGAACGAAGGCGCCGTGGTGCGCAGCGAGACGCGCTTGACGGCGGCGCCGTCGGTCCGTGAAGCGGGCAGGCAACTGCTGGAGGTTGGATCACGATGAAGTCACCCCGTTTTCTTGGCTTCCTGGCCGCCGTCGTGTTCCTCTCCGCATGCGGTGTCAGCGAGTACACCCGCGAGGTCGCCGAGCGCGCGCATTCGCTCATCGAGCAGCGCAAGAACGAGATCGCCAATTCCCAAAAGGAACTGGCGGCGTTTCTGGCGTCCGATCAATCGATCGGCTTCCGCAATGCCGCCAAGACCGAAGAGTGGGAGGCGCGGCTGGCGGCGGCCGCAGCCAAGGTGGCGGAGGCCGAGACGCTTTACAACACCGAGGTGAAGCCCTCGATCGAGGCCGACGACTCCAGCCGCGAGTACGACTTACAGACGTTTTCCGAGAAGGCCGTCCAACTGGTCGAGGGCGCCCGCGCCGATTCGCAGTTCTGGCGAGATCGCTTGGCCTTTCTCCAGGAGGCCAAGGCCAAAGCCGATCAGGTCCGGAGCCAGTCGCAAGCGCTGGTCGCACAGCTCGATGCGCAGCTCAAACAGCTCGACGCGCGCGCCGTCGCGGCGAAACGCGAATTCAGCGAGCAGAGCCGGCAGATCGACGGCCTCCTTGCCCCGTTGAAGGCCCGTGGCGCCGCGGCGAAAGCTTCGTTGGCCAAAGTAGAGGAGCAGTTCAAGGCGCACGAGTCCGGCTCCGGCGCCGACTACGGCGTCTTCGGCAGCGAGGCCCAGCGCGTCATCAACCTCCAGCGCGAAGTCGTGGAAGGAGCGAACAACGCCGAGGCGAAGTTCGCCGAGTTGAGTCGAAGCTATGCCAAGACGCTCATCGACATGAAGGCGGAACACTCGCTGACGGTTCGTCGCCAGAGCTGGGACAACTCGCAGGAGTATCCGTCATTGCATGACACTGACTTCGTACGCTCCGTCGACGGGCCGACCTTCGAGTTCTTTGGCGAACTCAACGGCTCGATTGCCACCTTCTCCAAGGGCTGGTTCAGTGACAGCTTGAGTTTCTTCCCGCCGGTCGATCAGGCTCAGTGGGACAAGCTGAAGATCGACCCTGTCGAGAACTGGCCCTCCGATGACGACGAGGCTGAGATCTGGCTGCAGGACGGCAAAGCCGAGTATTTCCACAAGTACCACGTGGTGGAGAACGGAGAGGTCGGCGAGACCGACTGGGTTCCCGTCGACGAGGCGTTCTTCTTCGCCAACCTCGACAACCTGGGCATGGATGTCGAGGCCAAGCCCTACGGCGTGTTCGAGGAGAACAAACTGACGCATGCCGCGCCGCCCGGCATGGCCTACGTCGGCAACGAGCGCTACGGCCGTTGGGAGCGCCAAGGCGGCGGCATGGTCTGGACCTGGATCGCGCCCTATCTGTTCTACCGCTCGCTATTCGGCAGCCCCTGGCAGTACAGCCGCAACGAGTGGAGTACGTGGCGCAGCGGCTACTACGGCTCGCGGCCCTACTACGGGTCGGGCTCGACGCCGATGTACGGCACGCGCAGCAGCCGGACGCAGACGGCGCCGAGGCTGAGCGGTTCAAATTTCGGACGATCCGGAGGCTTCAGCCGGCCTTCGGGATCGGTGCGCGGAGCCGGACCGGCTTCGCGGGGCGGCGGTTTTGGCGGCAGCGGAAAGTAGCTGCGAGGAATCTAGACCATGCTTGTACTCGAAACTCTTCTTCAGGGCGCAGTTGACACGCTCTTCGTGCTGCTCATTCTGGTGGTTGCGAAAAAGATTCGGGACGCGCGCTTCGCTTCGGCGCTGCAAGGGACCGGCGGAGACGCGGCCGAAATCAGCACGGACTATCAGATCGAAGAAGCCAGTAATCTTGCCGTGGCGCTGCGCCACTGCGGCTTGGCGATCGGTTTCGGGTTCGGTCTGGCCGGCGTGGTCAGCGGCGGCGTGGTGCATTTCTCAGCCGGCATGGACTTGGTGCTGCAGAACATGACCGAGTTGCTGGGCTACTGTCTGCTGCTGCTGGTGTTCCTGTTCATCGCCGAGATTATTGCGGACAAGATCATCCTGCGCTCGATCAACAACGCCGTCGAGTTGAAGAACCGCAACGAGGCGGTGGGGCTGGCGGAATTCGGCATCTTCGTCGCCACCGGCTTGATCGCCTACGGATCGTTTCACGGCGAGGGGGGCGGCTGGAAGACGGCCCTCGCGTTTTTCGGCATGGGACAGGCGGCGCTGATCGTGTTCGCGGTGATCTACGAGTGGGCGGCGCCGTTCAAGATGGTCGAACAGATCCGCAAGGGCAACGCCGCGGCGGGCCTGATGCTGGGCGGCACGCTGATCACGCTCGGCATCATCCTGTGTTTCGCCATCGCCGGGCCGTTCACCACCTGGCGTGACGGCATCATCGGCTTTGCGCTGAGCACCGGCGTCGGCATCGTGCTGCTGATTCCCTGCCAGCTGATGATCGACAAGGTGTTTCTGCCCAACACGACCTTGCAGATCGAAGTGGAGCGGGACAAGAACGTCGCCGCCTGTGCGGTGACCGTCTGCCTGCAGGTGGCTCTGGCGATCATGATCGGCTCGCTGGTCGCGGTGTAGGGGATCGCGGAAAGAACTGGAGCCGCCCAGCTCAACCCGCCGCCTGAAGGCGGCAGGCTCGGAACGGCGGGGGCGGTCTACTGGATCCTCCCCAAATCCTCCGGCCGGTCGATGTCCAGCGTCACCGCCTGATCGTCGACATCCACGAAAGTCGTCTCCGACCGCCGCGATCGGATCGCCTGCTTCGGGCTCGCCTCAGCGGGCAGGGCGCGCAATTCGTCGACCACCGCCGCCGAAACCGCCACCGGGTGCCCCCGCTCCCCTCGATAGCGCGGAATGACTACCGACGCGCCGCCCTTCTCGAGCGCCTCGCACACAGCGGAAAGCGTCTCCGGCCGCAGGCCCGGGTGGTCGACCAGCGTAAGCACTACGGGCGATCCGGCGGGAATCAGCGCCAGCGCGGTCTGCAACGACGACAGCATCCCTCGCTCATACTCTCGGTTCAAGGCGCTTTCGAGACCCGGCCGCACGGGCAGCGTCGGGCGGATGTCATCGGCGTGACAGCCGAGCACCACGATCGTACGGTCGAGCACGGCGGTGAACGTTCCGACCAGGCTGCCTAGAAATGTGGTTCGGCGGTAAGGCAACAGCGCCTTCGGCCTGCCCATGCGGCTTGACAGCCCCGCGGCCAGGATGACGCCGACCGGCTTCACGAGCCGCTCGGCGTCTCCAGCGGTTGTTCGGCGCTGACCGGCTGGGATGTTTTCTCGGCAGCCCGCACCTCGAGCGCACGCGGCGTACCCTCGGCGAAAATGGATTTCGACAGCGGGCTCCAGCCTGCTTGCGGACGGCGGCGATGGTGGATCATCTCCGCGACCACGGCCACGGCGATCTCTTCCGGCGTAATCGCTCCGATGTCAAAGCCCATAGGAGCGTGTACGCGGCTGAGCTGTTCGAGCGTGACGCCGTCGGCGAGCAGCTGTTTGCAAACCTCGATGGTCTTGCGCTTGCTGCCGATCATCGCCACGTAGCGCGCGTCGGTGCGCGCCGCCCACGAAAGCACCTTCATGTCATCGCGGTGGCCGCGGGTGACGATGATCAGGTAGCTGGCGTTGTTGACCTCGAGCCGCGGAAATACCCGCTCGTAGTCGTCGGCATGCACTTCGACAGCTTCGGGAAAGCGCTCCTGGTTGGCGTATTGCTCGCGGTCGTCGACGACGGTGGTGCGGAAGCCGGCGAGCGTGGCGACCTTCGAGAGGCTCTTGGAAATATGGCCGCCGCCGAAGATGTAGGCGCTGGGGATGGGGAGCACGGGTTCCACGTATACGTTGAGCTGTCCGCCGCAGATCAGGCCGTTGTCGTAGGCGGCGTCCTGGCCCAGGTTGAAGGTCAGCATGCGAGGCTGCTCGGCTTCGATCACCTCGCGGGCGGCGTTCCAGACCTCGGCTTCGGTGCAGCCGCCGCCGATGGTGCCGATCATCGAGCCGTCCTCTTTGATCAGCATTTTCGCCGACTGGAAGCTCGGAATCGAACCCTGCACCTCGACGATCGTGCACAGGGCGGCTTTTTCGCCCTTTCGGCGCACTTCCACCAGCTCTTCGAAGACATCCATGGGGCGTGGCATAGGCGACTTCCATTATAGGAGGCATCCTGAAGAGTGTTAAGTTGATGTCAACTCTTGGCTTCGCCCGGGCCGGAACGAAACGAAGAGCAGCCGGACTGCATCCATGAAAGTGCGTGGCGGCCGAGAGCCATCGCGCACGGGAGAACGGAATCAGCATGTTCAAGTTACAATCCATAGCCTCCTGGGTCGTCCTCACAGGCATGATGTCGGCGACGCTTCTCTCCGGGCAGGCCGTGAAGGTGGAGCAGACCCGGGAGCCCAAGAACGACAAGGAAGACGTCGAGGCGATCGGCGACCGCGATGTCGATGGCAAGTTGAACTTCTACTCGCTCGAGAAGGAGATTCGCCTGGGCCGCTCGCTGGCGCAAGAGGTCGAGCGGACCGCCAAGATCATCGACGATCCGGTCGTGTCGGAGTACGTCAACCGCGTCGGCCAGAACATCGTTCGCAACTCTGACGCGCAGGTGCCGTTCACCATCAAGGTGATCGACAGTGAAGAGATCAACGCCTTTGCGCTGCCGGGAGGCTTCTTCTTCGTCAACTCCGGGCTGATCAAGCTTGCTGAAACCGAGGCCGAGCTGGCCGGCGTGATGGCGCACGAGATCGCGCACGTCACCGCCCGCCACGGCACCCGTCAGGCGACCAAGGGGCAGATTGCGAACCTTGCCTCGATCCCGATGGCCATCTTTTTGCCCGGCGGCTGGTTAGGCTACGGCGTCTATCAGGGCGCGCAGTTGGCGATCCCGCTGACGTTCCTGAAGTTCTCGCGCGGGCATGAGAAAGAAGCCGACTTCCTGGGGTTGCAGTATCTCTACGCCAGCGGCTATGACCCGACTTCGATGATCACCTTCTTCGAGCGGATCCAGGCGCAGCAGAAGCGCAAGCGCGGCGCCGTCGCCAAGGCGTTCAGCTCGCACCCGCCCACGCAAAAGCGCATCAAGATCATTCAGGAGACGATGGGCGAAATCTTGCCGGCCAAGCCGGAGTACCTGATCACGACCAACGAGTTCCAGGACGTGAGGCAGCGGCTGACGCAGATGACGAACTACTCGCGGCAGCCCGAAGAGGATCCGAGCCGGCCGACCTTGCGCCGCAAGCCTTCGGATGAGATCCCGGTTGGCGCCGATCCGAGCGAGACCGAGGAAGAGGACGAGCGGCCGACGCTGAAGCGCCGCAAGGACCTCACCGACGAAGACTGAAAACGCTGTCAATCTTTTCGTAAGGCGAAGGGCCGAACCTCCACAGGTTCGGCCCTTTTCCGTGTCTGGACGGCGGCTCCAATGGTTCATCTTGTGAATAATTGACAGGTGAATCGTTTTGCGAAAAACGGCATCTATCTGTTTGTAAGCGGAGGACAGACAGATGCTGGACATCACTCGCGCCAACGAGCGCTACAACCTGAAGACCGACTGGCTCAACGCCCGCTGGCACTTCTCCTTCGATCGCTACCACGATCCCAAGCGCATGGGGCACGGAGACTTGCGGGTCTTCAACCATGACGTGATTCAACCGGGCCGGGGCTTCCCGATGCACCCGCACCGGGATATGGAGATCGTGACCTACGTCATCGACGGCGCCCTGGCGCACCGCGATTCGACCGGCGGCGACGGCAAGATCCATGCCGGCGAGGTGCAGAGGATGAGCGCCGGCAGCGGCGTACATCACTCCGAGTTCAACGCCTCGGGCGAGAAGACCGTGGAGCTGCTGCAGATGTGGGTCTTTCCCGAGAAGCGCGGCGTCCAACCGTCGTACGAGCAGAAACAGTTCACGGTGGAGGACCGTACCGGGCGGCTGCTGCCGATCGTATCGAGCCGGCCCGAGCACTGGAACGACGGCGAGGGCTCGCTGTGGATCGGGCAGGACGCGCAATTCTACGTGTCGCGGCTCGAGCCGGGACAGTCGATCGAGCACGCGCTGGGCGCCGCCCGTAAGGCCTATTTGTTCGTGATCGCCGGGGAGCTCGAGGTCAACGCTGAGACGCTCGGCCTCAACGACAGCGTGGCGGTCAGCGCAGTGGAAACGCTGCGGCTGCAAGCCGGCCCGGAGGCGACTGAGCTGCTGCTGATCGACCTGCCTTAAGCCCCCCCGGCGAATGGCGAAACTTGGGCTAGCGGTAGCCGTCGTCGAGGCGCCCCAAACCCAGCGGGGCCGCGTCAGCGACCCCGCACAGCCGCTTTGAGCGGCTCACGCCAAAAGGCCCCCGGCTTTGCCGGGGGTTCGTTCACCTACTGTCTTCTGAGTGGGGGCCGGGCTCACGCAATCAAATCGATGCTGTGCCGCGCGATCTCGTCCGCGGTCCGGGCCAGACTCAACGAAGCCTCATACTGCGTCCGCGCCTGGAGGAGCTTCACGGCCGCATCGCTGAGCTCCACCTGATCCGAAGCCGCCGCCCGGGTCACATCCACGGCCGCCCGCTCCAGCGCCTTCGAGGAGTCTTGCAGGGCAACCTGCGCAATGGAACCGATGGTCATCGAACTCCTTATCGGCCAGTGGAGCCGGACATGCTTGTCCGGCGCAAACTTTCTAAGGCGTCCAGCCCTGCCGAAAATGAGGACGCGGCTCGCTGTGCTCCGCCGCCATCGCAGCCTCCAGCCGCTGCACGATTTCGGGATGGTCGCCGGACACATCGCGCGTCTCGCCCAAATCCTGGGCCAGATTATAGACCTCCAGCGGGGCCCCTTCGCCCTGCCGGATCCCTTTCCAGTCGCCGATCCGGACGGCTTGGTAGACATCCTCCAGATCGCCGCCCGGGTGCTCCCAATACAGCGTCCGCTCCGGCCCGAGCCCGCCCTCGCCGCGCAGCACGGGAACGATCGAGACGCCGTCCACATTCACCGCCGGCTTCACCCCCGCCAACTCGGCAAAGGTCGGCAATAAATCCCAGAACGCCACCGGCTCCGCGCTTTTCGAACCCGGCTCGATCTTGCCCTTCCAGCGCGCGATAAAGGGAACTCGCACGCCGCCCTCATAGAGTTGCCCCTTGCGCCCTCTCAGCGGACCGTTCGAATCGAATAGCTCGAGCTCGTTGTGCGGCGGCGACGGCCCGTTGTCGCTGGTAAAGATGACCAGCGTGTTGTCGGCGACGCCCAACTCGTCGAGCGCGTCGAGCACTTCGCCCACCTGGCGGTCCAGCCGGCTGATCATGCCCGCATAGGTCGCAAACGGCTCCGCCTGGGCTGCATGGTCGTCACGCGCCGGAATCGGCTTTTCGTCAAACCGCCCGCGGTAGGGCGCCGCCGAGTCTTCGGGAACCTGATACTCCCCGTGGGGCAAGGTATAGGCCAAATAGAGAAACAGCGGCGACTCGCGCTTCTCCGGCGACTGCGCCTTGAGCGCCTCGGCCAGCCGCACGTGGTTGCGCAGGTATTCGAGCGCCTGCTCATGGATCACGTCCGCCGAATAGCGCCCCTCGGCCACATCCCGCCGGTTGCCTTCGAGCGGAACCTGCTGCTCGTTCTTCCACAGATACTCGGGGTAGAAGTAGTGCGCGTGCACCTGGTGCAGGTAGCCGAAAAACTCATCGAACCCCTGCAACCAGGGAACGCCGGTGGTGTTGATGTCGCCCAGGCCCCACTTGCCGAACCCCGCCGAGGTGTAGCCGGCCGGCTTGAGCACTTCGGCGATCGTCCAGTCGTCGGGCTCAATCGGGTTGCCGCCGCCGTTGGCGCGCACCGGCGAATGCCCGGTGTGCAGGCCCGACATCAGCGATGAGCGCGAAGGCGCGCAGACCGCCCCGCCGGAGTAGGCGTCGGAGAAAAGCATCCCCTCGGAGGCCAGCCGGTCGAGGTTCGGCGTCTCGATGATCTTCTGGCCATAGGGGCCGATCTCGCCATAGCCCAGATCGTCGGCCAGGATCAGCACGATGTTGGGACGCCGCTCGGCCTTCGGCGCCGTCGGCCCGCCGCACCCCAGCAAGGCCAGCAGCAATGCCGCCGCAACCGCCTGCACCCGCGCCGTCATACCGAGAACACGCGGCCCTTGTGCTGGCCCACCAGGATCTGGAACAGGCGGTGCGAGATCAACTCGTGGAGCGTCAGCAGCTCCTTGTTGGCCTCGACGACGGCCTTCAGATCGCCGCTCGAAGCGCCGCCGCCGGCCTTGAGCGCCGCGGTGGCTTCGCTGATGACCGGGTCTTCGGAGACCTCGCCGGCCATCTCCCACAGGGTGATGAAGCGGTCGACGGCGGTCGGAAAACTCACTTTCCATACGCCGAAGTTCGACGTGGTTCTGGGCGGCTTGAAGTCCAGGTTGAACGGCCCTTCGTAGTGGTGCGAGCGCAGCAGCACCAGCACGTTGAGCCAGTCGAGCGGATTCACCAGGCCCACGCCCAGGTCCACGTCGTGTTTGAGCGGGTAGCCGTCGTTGATGTCAAAGTGCCACAGCTTGCCGGCCAGCATCGCCCGCGCCAGCACCGCGCGCGCCGCGCCGCCCCACATCAGCTCATGCAGATACTCGGGGTTCAGACCGACCATCTCCGGGTGGGTGAGCAGCCCGGAGCCGATGAAGGCGAGCATCGCGTCCGACGACGGCAGAATGATCTGCGCCTGCGGCTCGAACGGCTTGGCCTCCAGACAATGCTTCAGCGTCGGGCGCCCCTTCTGGTTGGCCACCTCGATGTCGCGCTCGCAGGCGGCGTTGAGGCCGTCGGCAAACCAGCGCAGCGTCTGCGTCTCATCGATCGCGCCCTGCACCATGTAGCCGAGCGTGCCGGGCCAATAGACGGCGAACTGCGCCCCGAGCTCGTGTCCGATGTCGACGGTGTTGCGCAGCCGGCGCGAAGCGTAGGCCCGCACCTCGGGGGCTTCGGCGGCGGCGCTGCCGGCAAAAACAGCGTGGTGGAAGGTCTCGCAGGTGACCATCGAACACTTCACGCCGTAGTTGTCGAGCGAACGCGAAATGTCGGCGACGATTTCCCACTGCTTGTCAGTGAGAAGCGTGTCGGTGTCGATGACGTCGGAGTCGTGGGTGGTCCAGTACGGGATGCCGATCTCGGCGAGATGGCGGATGACCTCGTCATAGGAGACGGGCTCGCGGGTGGGCGCATGGAACAGCGCATGCCCTTCGTAAGACCCGGCCCACTGCGGTCCGGAGATGAAGTACTGGCGACGCTGCTCGGGGGGGTAGGCGCCCCCGCACAGATCGGTGAGCCGGCTGACGAGGCCCTGCTGTTGTTCGGTCGGGATCGACATTGTTCTCAAGTAGAGCGCTTGGGGGCCGGGCAGGTCAAGGGGCGCGCCTCGTGGCGCAAAGCCCCAGCTTTGCCGCGTCGACGCCCATCGTCGACGCCTACCCTCCCGCCACCCAAGCATCGGCCTGGGCGTCGATGCGGCAAGGCTGGTTATGGACTCCGCGCCCCGAAACCGCCATAATCGGCCTTGGTGGCGCGTCTGCTTGCAGCGTTCCGGGCTCCCGTGGCGGCCGTTCTGGCCGCGGTGCTTCTGCTCGGCCCCGTCGCGCCCGGCCTGTCGGCGTTCTCCGACAAACCCGTCCAGATGTGCTCGATGCACGGCCGCAACTGCACCTGTCCCGACATGTGCAAACGCGGCGGCGAACACTCCCACGGTGAGCAGCCCGAGCCCGACGAGGCCGGACCGGCCTGCCATCGCAAGTCCGGGCCCGCCAAGAAGACCGCCTGCCAGATGAACAGCTGCGGCCGCGAGGAGCCCGTCATCGCGTTCTCCGCCGAGCCGGCCACGCCCGCGCTCGAAGCCGCCGACTCCCTCCAGCCGCCGCCGGGACCTCCCGGCTCAGCGGCCCCCGGCGACCCCCACGCGCTCGACCTCGCCCGCGTGCCGCCGGCGCCTCCGCCTCGACTCTTCTCCTAGATCATCCGCGCAACTCCGCGCGCTCGCCCCGGTCCCCGCGATCGAGGCCGAGCGCCGCGTGCTGTGGAGCCCGCCTTCTGATGAGGCGGGCCGGGGTCCATGGGATGAAGATCGAGGAGAGAGTGCATGCATTTCGACTGGAAGGGCGCGGCGCGCAGCCTGGCTGTGGTCGCCGTCGCCTTATGGAGCGCCCTGCCGGCGTCCGCGCAGAACATCAAGGCCGCCGTCTCCGGCGTCGTCGTCGATAGCTCCGGCGGCGCCGTCGGCGGGGCCAAGGTCACCGTCCGCAACCAGGACAGCCAGGTCGAGCAGACCACCGTCACGTCCGACGCCGGACGCTTCCATCAGCCGGCCCTCGACCCCGGCCGCTACGTCGTGGAAGCCGCTCTCGCGGGCTTCAAGACCACCCGCACCGAACCCATGAGCCTGCGCGTGGGCGAGAACCCCGAGCTGCGCATCGCCCTCGAGCTCGGCGTCGTGGTCGACACCGTTGAGGTCTCCGCCGCCTCCATCGCTTTGGGCGAGAGTGACAATGAGCGCAGCCGTTCCTTCGACCAGGCCGAGATGAACGACCTGCCCGTCGCCGGCAACGGCTTTGCGGGCCGCAACTTCTACGCCCAGGCGCTGACCACGCCCGGGGTGACCTTCTCCGAGCTGGCGCACCGGCCTTTCGCCGTCAACGGCCAGCGCCCGCGCAACAACAACTACATGATCGACTCCATCCAGGTGAACGACCCCAACTCCGGCTTCATCGCCGGCCGCGGCCGCACCGAACAGGTCGTCAGCCAGGAGGCGATCGCCGGCATGGAAGTCATCACGCACAACTTCAAAGCCGAGTACGGACGCAACTCCGGCTCCATCGTCAGCCTCGTCAGCCGCGGCGGCGGCAACGACTTCCACGGCAGCGCGTACTGGTATCACATCAACCGCGCGCTTGGCGCCCGGGAGTTCTTTGAAGCCGACAAGGCCAAGAACCGCAACAACCTCGCCGGCTTTACCCTCGGCGGCCCCATCCAGAAGAACCGCACCTTCTTCTTCGGCAACTTTGAGACGAACAAGGAGCGCGGCGAAGACGTCTCCACCTTCCGCACGCTGACGGCCGACGAGCGCGCCCGCGCCAACCCGCTGGTGCGCCCACTGGCGGACCTCTACCCGGTCTCGCCCACTGGCTCGCGCATTTTTGCCAAGGGCGTGCCCGCGCCGTCGGACCAGTACACCTACATGTTCCGGCTCGACACCGCGTTGACGGACAAGCAGACGCTGATGGTGCGCAACAACTTCACCGACAACGCTTCGAGCATCCAGAACCTCGCCGGCTTCGTCGGCCACCACGTGGAAACCAACCGCCGCACCCAGAGCATCACCGCGCACCACACCTACACCCCCTCGCCGTTCGTCGTGAACGAGTTGCGCGCCGGCTACATGCGGTTTGGACAGTTCGACGACTTCATCGAACCCCTGGCCATCGGCGACCCGACCGTCCACGGCGAGATCGGCTTCATGATCGTGCCCGGCCTCAGCCCCGGCGGAACCATCGGCTTCATGGGCGCGCAGGTGGCGGTCAACCTCTACTCGCTCAGCAACGACCTGTCGGTCACGCGCGGGCGGCACACCCTCAAGTTCGGCTCATCGCTGCGCCAGCCGCGCTCGGACGGCGGCCGCGTGAACAACGCCTTCGCCGGCACGATCTTCTTCCCGTCGATCGGCGCGTTCCTGGCGGCTCAGCCCTTGAGCTACACCAAGCTCGAGGGCAACCCGCTGATCGGCCTGCGGCGCTGGGAGTGGGACGCCTACGCGCAGGACGACTGGCGGCTGCGCCCGAACCTCACCCTGAGCCTCGGACTGCGCTACGAACTCTACACCTCGCCCAGCGAGATGTACGACCGCATCCCGGACGAGGTCCGCTTCCCGACTGACAAGAACAACTTCGCCCCGCGCATCGGCCTGGCCTGGAACCCCTTGAGCAAGACCGTGGTGCGCGCCGGCTACGGCCTGTTCTACAACGCGCCGGAACTCGACTTCGTGGGCCTCACGCGGTTCAATCCGCCCAACCTGCGGACCCTGTCAGCCTTCCGCCCGCAAATGCCGAACCTTCTGGGCCGCGCCAGCGAGACGATTCCGTCCGGCCTGGTTTTCCCCGAGCCGAACGCGAGCACGTCCTACGCGCAGCACTTCAACTTCACCGTCGAGCAGCAACTCGGCGGCCCCGGCTCGTCGATCTCGGCGGGCTATGTGGGCACGGCCGGATCGAAGCTCTCTCGCGGCCGCCTGCCCAACGGCGGCGAGGATCTGGCGCAGGCGCTCCGTCCGGACCCCACCGTCGGCTTGGTCACGCGCCTGGAGACCTCGGGCGTTTCCAACTACCACGCCTTCCAACTCGGCTTCACGCAGCGGCTGCGGGATCTCACCTTCCGCACGGCCTACACGTTCTCGAAGTTTATGGACGACGTCTCCGAGCTTCCCGGCGGCAATACCCAGCCTGAGCGCACCGTGATTCCTCTGAGCGAGTCAAACCTCGAGCTGGACCAGGCGCTGTCGGACTTTGACGTGCCGCAGATGTTTACCTTCTCCACGCTGTGGCGGATTCCCTGGATGCGCGAGAACCGCTTCCTGGGCGGCTGGACTCTGTCGGGCATCACCACGATGCAGTCGGGCAACCCCTACACGCTGTTCAGCGGGACGGACAACGGCTTCGGCTCGGACAACAACCGCATCCACGCCATCGCCGGGGCTCTGGCAAAGAACCCGTCGAGCGCCGAGGCGGTCTCGATCGTCGGCGGTCTGCCCGCGGCGGCGTCGCTCGAGCCGCTCCCGGGTCAGCTCGGCACGCTGGGGCGCAACACCGAGCGCGGCGACCGGCTGTTCAATTTCAACACCGCCGTCCACAAGGATTTCGGCGTGACCGAGCGGGTCAAAGCGCAGATCCGCGTGGAGGCGTTTAACGTCTTCAACACCACCAACTTCAACGCGGCCGCCATCGGCAACGTGCTCTCGCTCGAGCGCGACGCCAACGGGCTGCCCACCGGCTACAACCCCAACTTCGGCCGCCAGGGCGAAGTCTTCAGCCCGCGCAGCATCCAGTTGGCGCTGCGCTTCGTGTTTTAGGCAGGAGAACCCCATGCAACGCAGAAACTTCCTTCTTTCGGCCGCCGCTCCGCTGGCTGCGGTCCCTCTGGCGGCGGCCAATCGCGCCGAAGCCGCCAAGGCGGTCTCCTACCACTTCGAGCCTGAAGCGTCCACGCCGCTGGCCCACTACGGCCAGCCCACGCGCGACGGCAAACTGGCCATGAGGGCCTCCGGCGGCGTCTACCTGCTGGCGGTGTCGGGCGGACATGCCGGCTCGTCACTGGGCATGTCCACCTCCGGAGACGGCGGCGACTCGTTCTCGCCGCCCATCCCGGTCAGCCCCAAGGGCCAGCCGGTCAGCTCGCACGGTGAGAACTCGCCCACGTTCGGTTTCAGCCCCGGCATTGAGGCCTATGCGCTGTGGGAGCGCAGCAGCGGCCACGGCATCGGCACGGAGCTGGTGCTGTCGCGCTCGCCCGCCTTCGGCCACGTTTGGGAAGAGCCGGTCCTGGTGACCGACAAGTCCGAACCCTCCACCAACGCCTTCTCCTCGCTCGGCGTCTCGCCCCGCGGCGAAGTCTTTGCGGTCTGGCTCGACGGCCGTGACTCCGACAAGGGCCCGCGCGGCACCTCGGCGGTCTACCTGGCCAAGTCGACCGACGGCGGCAAGAGTTTCCTTCCCAACGTGGCTGTCGCGCACGGCGTCTGCCCGTGCTGCCGTCCGACGATCGCGTTCGGCCAAGGCGGCAAGATCCACGTCTCCTGGCGGCAGGTTTTCGACGGCAGCATCCGCGACATGGCGCTGGCGACCTCCACCGACGGCGGCAAGACCTTCTCCGCGCCCGCCCGCGTGGCCAAGGACAACTGGAAGATCGACGGCTGCCCGCACTCCGGCGCCAGCATGGCGGTGCAAGGCGAGCGGCTGTGGATCAGTTGGTACTCCGACGGAGACGGCAGCAACTCCGGCGTGCGGCTCGCCTGGTCGGACGACGGCGGCCAGACCTTCGCCCCCGCCAAGTTGATCTCCGGCGAAGTCCTCGACGCCAACCACCCCGACATGGCGATTGCGGACGACGGGCGCCTGCTGCTGGTCTTCAAGGGCCGCGCGCCGGGCAAGGACGACGGCTGGGCTCCGTCGGGCGCCTGGATGTTGGAGATCTTCGAGGACGGCTCGTCGACCAAGGCGCAGCTCGTGCCGGGGCACAAGGCGTCGATCAGCTATCCGCGCATCGCCGGCGGCACGCTCGGCCGGACGTACGTGACGTGGACGGAGAAGGGCGAAGGCGGCGCCACGCAGGTGCGCCTGGTGCGCGGCCGTCGGACCGAAGGGTAGCGTGGGACCCTGTTGCCGGCGCGTCCGGCAGCGCGGCGACGCTCTGCTCGTGGACGTGCACGCCACGTCCACGAGCCCGCTCTCCTATGGCAGCGCTACACGGCCGTTTCGCGGTCTTTGGAGCTGAGCACTTCGCGCACGGCGTAGATGGGGCGGCCCTGGCTCTCAAAGTAGGTGCGCATCAGCACCTCGCCGATCAATCCGGTGCAGAACATCTGCACGCCGCCCAGCACCAGCACAGCCGAGGCGATCAGCAGCGGCCCGTGCTCGACCATGATGTGGATGCCGCGCAGCTTCTGCACCAGCAGAAAGCCCAACCCCAGCGATCCGGCGCCGCCCAGCAGCAGCCCGATCGAGCCGAACAGGTGCATCGGCCGCGTCAGGTACTTCAGCAGAAACCGCAGCGTGATCAGGTCGAACAGCACGCGGAACGTGCGGCCCAGGCCGTAGTGCGACTTGCCGTCGCGCCGCGGCATGTTCTGGATCGGCACTTCGGCGATCAACGCCCCGCTCATGCTCGCCAATACCGGAATGAAGCGGTGGAGCTCGCCGTACAGCCGCACCGAATGCAGCACTTCGGCGCGGTAGGCCTTGAAGGTGGTGCCGAAATCGTGCAGCTCGATGCCGGAGGCCCTGGCCATCAGCCAGTTCGCGATGCGCGACGGCAGCTTGCGCGTCAGCCAGTCGTCGACGCGCTCGCGGCGCCAGCCGCTGGCCACGTCGTAGCCTTCGTCGATCTTCGCCAGCAGGGCCGGGATGTCTTCGGGCGCGTGCTGCAGGTCGCCGTCCATGGCGATGATCACATCGCCCTCGGCGCTCTCGAAACCGGCCGCCAGCGCCGCGGTCTGCCCGAAATTACGCCGCAGCATCACCGCCTGCAGGCGACTGTCATGCTCGACGAGGTTGGCCAGCAGCTCGCGGCTGGAATCGCTGGAGAAGTCATCCACGAAGATGACCTCGTAGACATCGCCCGTCGCCTCGAGAACCGCCGTGAGGCGGTCGTACAGAGGCAACAGATGACTCTCCTCGTTGTGAACGGGGATGACGACAGACAGCATTCGATCCGACATCGGCCGACCTGTGGTGATGATAACAAGTCGGCCGCGTCAGGACGCCGCGATATTACGCCTTGAAGATCTCGCGCATCCGCTTGACGACGATTTCCTCTTCGCCGGGCTCGTTCATGAAGCAGCAGAAGACGAGCTGATGGCCGTAGCCGCCGGCCACTGCAATGCGCGGCTCGCCCTCCATCAGCGCCGTCTCGACCTGCTTCTTCGTCATGCCGAGCTTGGATTCGTCCCACGAAACGCCCAGCCGGTGCATCTTGCGGATCAGCTCCGAGGGCAGCTTCTCCACCTGGAGTCCCTTGATCTTCTTGAAGTTCTTGATGAGGTAGTCAGCCTGCTTCTCGTTGAGCTTGTTGATGGCCTCGAAATCGAGCTTGGCGTACTTTTCGCAGGCGGTCCACAGCGCGACCATGTCCTCGCGGCCGACTTTCATGGGACGGCCCTGGGAGTCCGAGTGCGGATTCGAGTTCAACTGCGCTTTGCGGACCAGGTCCTTGCGCCCGGCCAAGATGCCGGCCGACTGCGGCCCGCGCATGTGCTTGCCGCCGGACATGCACAGCAGGTCGATGCCGGTGGCGGCGATCTTGGGGATGTTGTCCCACGGCGGCAGGCAGTTGGCGCAGTCGGCCAGGATCGGCACGCCGTGGGGCTTGGCGATCGAGACCATTTCGGGCAGCCGGACCCAGTCGCCCCACTCGCGATCGTCGTTGTTGCCCGGCAGGCAGTAGATCATCGCCGTGCGGTCGTTGATGGCGTTGCGCATCTCATCGGCCGTTTCGACTTCCACGATCTTCACGCCTGCGCCCCGCACGGCGTGGTCGTAGGAGATGCGGTGCACCTTCTGGATGATCACCTCGTCTTTCATGCCTTCGAGATTCGGCAGCTGACGGATGAATTTGGGGTTGTCGCCGGCGACGCAGGCGTAGGTGCCGATGGCGATCGCCCCGGCCGTGCCGGTGGAGACCATGGCGGACTCGGTGTGGCACAGCTTTGCCAGCCGCTCGCCGATCGCTTCCTGCAACTCCGAGAGGACGATGTACTCGCTCGCCGCCTCGGCCTGCGCTTCAAAGCACTCCTGCCACTGCTTGGAGGCGCCGAGCGTGGTCATCGTGCCGCGGAAGTTGACCACCGGCCGCAGCCCCAGCCGCTCGTAGACGGTCGGTTTGGAAGGAGCCGCCGGGGCCAGGGCGGGGAAGAGTCCGGACAGGGAGGCCAGCCAGCCCCCTTGTATCCAGCGTCGTCGAGAAGTCAGCATGCCGCGGATTTTAACATGGGAGGTATCGATTCGCGATAGGGCCGCGGCCTCGATGGCAACTGCGGCTAGGCCGCTTCGGGGACGGGGATCTGCGGGGCGTTGCCCCACAACCGCTCCAGATCGAAAAACCGGCGCTTCTGCGGGGAGAAGATGTGGACCACCAGATCGCCGTAGTCCATCAGGATCCACTCGCCGACCTGTTTGCCTTCCACGCCCATCGGGCGCCAACCCTCTTGGCGCAGCCTTTCTTCGATCGCGTCCGCGATCGCCTGTGTTTGGCGCGTGTTCGTGCCGCTGCACACAACGAAATACTCGGTGAAGGAGCTAACCTTTCCGACGTGCAGGACGACGATATCTTCAGCCTTGCGCGACTGAGCCGCTTCCACGGCGTATTGCCAACTTTCCATGAAGAGTAAGCCTTTCCATTATTACACTGAATGGCACGGGAACATCGTGAAACGGACTCTCCTCATTCTGTTCGGCTTGCTTGTGGCCGGGGTCTCGACCCAGGCCCAGAACCCAATCGCCGCCCGCGCTGAACTCGAGCGGACGCGCCAACTCGTCGCCGCCGGCGCTCTGCCGCGGGCGGCGCTCGAAGAGGCGGAGCGCGCCAACGAGAAGGCGCAACTCCAGCAGCAGATGCGCGATTTCGTCCGCCGCGACGTCGGAGTCGACGAACTCGGCGACATGCTCCAAGCCGCCGCCCGGCTGCGCGAGCTGGCGCGGCTGGAGTTCGAGCTGGTGCGTTCTCGCGTGGAGGCCGGAGCCGTTCCGCCCAACGAACTCGCCCCCGTGCGCGAAGCCCTCGAGTCGGCCGAGAAGCAGTACGACCTGGCCGAAGAGCGGGGCAAACTCGTGCGCCAGCTCGCCCAGATGGCCGGCGCCGAGGAGCGTTTCGACGAGCTCGTAGAGCAGGAGTTGGCGTTCTCATACCAAGGCGAAGGCGGTTTCAGCGACGAAGACATGCTGGCCGTCGACCGCGTCTACTTCGAGTTCTGGAACCGCCCGCTACCGGTCAGCGCGAACGGCGCGACCGACCTGCACCGCTCGATGGGGCTGGACCACACCGGCCGCGTCGACGTGGCGCTGCATCCCGACGACGACGAGGGCGATTTCTTGGTGGCGCTGCTCGAGAGCTGGGGCATCCCGTTCCTGGCCTTCCGCAGCGCCGTGCCCGGCCAGGCGACCGGGCCCCACATCCACATCGGACTGCCGAGCCCGCGCATCGAACCCGTCCCGCTCGAGGATGAGTTCGAGTTCGACCTCGATCAGGACCGCCAGTAGTCCGGCAGGTCCGGCTTGGTTTCGAGCAGGATCTCCAGGATCGCTCGCCGGTCTTCAGCGCTGAGCGAGCCGTAGACGCCGGCTTCGCCGCGGCCATGGAGCACATCCCACAGCCGCCGGTAGACCAGCCCCTTCGCGGGCTCCGGCAGGGCTTCGAACGCCTCGGACTCGATCAGATAGCTGCAGGGGTAGCGCAGCAGCCGCGTCTGGAGATCGAGCTGGTGCAGCGAGCGGCCCTTGGAATCGCGCCGGCCGCGGGCCTCGAACGCTTCCGCAAAACCGGACGAGCCTTGCACCGGCTCCTCGAGCGGCGCCTCGTCGGTGAAGAGCATGTAGCGCAGCAGTTCTTCGGCGGCGTTGCGAATGTTCGTGGCGGTCTCTGCGGGGAAAGCGTCGAGTTCCCGGGCCTCCGGGTGGTCATGGAGCGCCATCCGCGTCTCATAGCCCAGACGGGTAATCAGGTTGGTCATGCGCGTCTGGTGTTCGAGCGTCATCAGGCTGACGATGTCGCTGGTGGTGCGCAGGTACTGGTAAGGGCTGATGTAGCGGCGCAGGTTTTCGATGTTGTCGGCCCGATCGCCGCTGAGCGTGATCGAGACGCGGCCGCGCTGGAAGGTGACGTTGCCCAGGTGCGTCTGCGAGCCGTGCAGGCCGGAGACGTACCAGCCGCCCCAGCGCTCCGACAGCGGACTGCGGTGATCGGTGATGAAGCTGGGCGCGCGCTCCGGCGTCCCCGAAGAGTCCGGATGCACCGAGCGCACCACCAGCCCCGGCACGCCGCTGCTGGCCGGGCCGACGTGGCAGGAGATGCACTCGGTGGTGCGCAGCCGGAAACGCGGCCGGGGCGTGCGCATCTGGTCGAGCGTGTAGAAAACCACACCGAGCTTGGGATCGACCGAGGCGATCTCCACCACATCCCCGCCGCGCACCCAGCCCACCGAGACGTCTTCGTTGTGATAGATCGCCCGGGGCGCCCGCGGATAGATGCGCGCCGCCTGGAAACTCGTCTTAGAGAAGACCAGCACTTGCGAGGATTGGGCGACGTCGAGCTCTTCGAGCACGGCGGGCAGGTAGCCGAGTTCTTCGTGAAACGCGAGCCGCGTCTGGCCCGCTTCGAGGCGCTGTTGCAGGCGGGCGATCGCGTCGTCGGGCTCGGCCTCCCAGTACCCGATGGCGGGATGCTCGGAAGGCAGGATGCGGGACTCGTCGATGAGGCTCACACGGCGGTCGAGCGCCCAGCCGGCGCCGGCGAGCAGAATGAGCAGCGGTAACAGGATGGGACTACGCATGGACGGCCTCCGCGATCTCGCACAGCGGGCGGACGCCGTTTTCGGGCTGCATGAGTTCGGCGACGGTGGCGCCCCGGAACTCGTTCTCAATGTGCAACATGGCGTCGTCGAGCCGCCGATGCAGGCGGCAGAGCTGGGTCTGGTGGGCGCGCAGACCGAGCGGGCAGCTGTGGATGCGGCGAATGGGGTCCACCGCTTCGACCACGTCGAAGATGGTCAGCTCCTCGGGCGAACGGGCCAGCGCAAAACCTCCGTGCTTGCCGCGCTGGGCTCGGACGATGCCGGCGCGGCCGAGCTCACGCAGGATTTTCGACAGGTAGTCGCTCGGCGCCTGGGTGGCCTCGGCGATCTGCTGCGCAGTGTGGGAATGGTCGGCGGCGTCGGCCAGATAGACGACGGCGCGGAGGGCGTATTCAGTGGCTTGCGAGAACATCTGGATTTCCGGACCCGTTTATCCACTTTAGCAGAATGGAGCCCTGCACCAGGATCGCGGGCGCACCGAAAGGAGCCCCCTGGTTTCACCAGGGGGTGTTCAGGCTTGTGCGAGAGACGGACTCCCACAACTCGCCACGCTGCAACACCGCCGGGAAATCCCGGCGGCTCGTATCACGCGTACATGAGCCGCCCACGTTTACGTGGCGGGTAAGGCCGCCAGAGGCGCCAGCAGATGCCGACCCAGCCACCGGACCGCCGGCGCCGCCACGCCGTCTCCCATGGCGTGATAGGCGTGGTTGTAGCCGGCCGGCAGGACAAATGAGTCCGGCGCCCCCATCAGCCGGGCCGCCTCGCGCGCCGACAACAACCGCATCCGCACCCTGTCGCCGTCAAGCAGCACCAGCGTCTGCCGGCTCGATCCGCCCGCCGGGGTTCGCAGGCAGCCGGCCACGCCGTCAAAGCGCACCTCGGCCCGCTGGCGTCCATCGCGGGTGCGTCGGTAAAGAAAGCCGACCCGACGGCCCTCCGCGCGAGCCTCATCGAGTTTGCCGGCGTTCGCCGGGCTCATCATCGAGCACAGCCGCTCGACCTGCTCCGGCGGCAACCACAGCGAGGCCGGCGGCTCGGCCTCCACCAGAGTCTCAATCGCGGGCGGCGCGGATGGGGGGACCGGCAGCCGCCACCAGACCCAGCGGTCCCGCGCGCCGGCCGGCAGTTTCTCGACGGCGCGCACCAGAGCCGGAGTGTGCCACGGCGCGGCCGGGCCGGGGAGTTCGAGAGACGGGCTCTCGGTCGCGCTCGCAATCACAAAGACCCGCGGCCGTGACTGCGGCACGAAATGCGCCGCGTTGATGACCAGCGCTCCAAATCGAAGGTCGAGCGCTGCCAGCGCCTCGCAGAGCCCGGAGAAATCGCCCCCGGAGAGCAGCCCGACAACGTTCTCCAAGACAATCAGCGGCGGACGCCGGCCCGCCTCGTGCAGATCGCGCATCAGTCGCCAGAACGGCCAGAAGGCGCCGCTGCGTTCGGCGCTGAGTCCGCGCCGCCAGCCCGCCAGCGACAGATCCTGGCAAGGAAACGAAGCCCAGGCCAGCGAGGCGTCCGGCAGCTCCTCGGCGGAGACCTCGGCCACGTCGCCCAACTGGAACTCGGCGTCGCCGAAATTTGCACGATAAACGGCGGCCTTGTGGGGGCTGATATCGTTCGCCCAGACGCAGCGCCAATCGGGCTCCAGCGCCAAGCGGACCAGTCCGGCGCCGGCGAAGAACTCCAGGAATGTCCGCCCGGAATGTAGGCCGGACGGGCCTACGCGGCTCGCGTGGACGCGCGCGCTACGAGCGCCGCTCATGCAAAAAACCCCTCAGACGCCCATCTGCCGGATCACTTCGAGCTTCTCGTCGTGGAGGTAGGCGTAGCGGTTCACCCAGTAGCCGTGCTCGCCGGCGTCGCGCGCGATCTCCAGGCGCTTGCGGAAGTCTTCGGTCGGCCCGTAGCCATGTGCCAGCACGTAGACCGGCGTGTCGCCGGCGTCGGCCTGCGCCTGCCGAATCTTTCGCTTCTGGGCCTGCTCGCCCACCGGATGCGGCGTGTCCGGGCCCGGGTAGGCGTACTCCTCGAGCGAGTCGAAGCCGCCGTCGTCGGCCAAATCGAGCCAGCGCACCAGGAACTTTGTCAGCAGGCGGTCGTCCAGGCCCGGGTTGGCTTCGCGGATCTGGTCGCCATAGAAGCGCAGCATCATCGGCCAGTGCATCGTGTAGAGCTTGCACGAGATCGCCGTCGACAGCCGTCCGACGCGCCGGAAGTCCATGCCCGATGCGATCGTCCACGGCGGCGGGAAGGCGTTGGGCAGCATCTCCATGCGCTCGCCGCCGGCGGCGTCCATGGTCTGGCGGAAGCCGGAGAGCATCTCCTCCACCAAGCGCGCCTTGAAGCGCAGCCAGTCGCCCACACCGGGCGAGTCCGACATCAGCCGCAGCAGGTGGTAGCGGCCCTGGTCGTCGTCTTCCACCCAGGCGCGCAGGTCCTTATCGGTCAGCCCGCCGTGCAGCTTCTTGTACAGGTCGCCCACGTCGCGACGCATGCGCTCAAAGTCAAAGCCCATGCGGTCGGCGGCCTTGTGAGCGTGCAGCGAAAAGTCCAAGAAGATCGAGTCGAGGAAGTAGGGCGCGTACTCGGGCCAGTCGAAGCGCAGGCCGTCCAGATCCGGGTAATTCTTCACCAGATCGCGGATGAGGGCGTGCTCGTAGCCCAGGATTTCCGGGCTCGCCAAACTGCCGTTCTTTGCCAGACGCTTGGGCGGAATGCGGCCGTCGGGCAGCAGCGCGCGGTCTTGGTCAACAGGCCCGCCGAACTGCACGCGGTAGCCCGGCGGAATCGCCGCCTGCACCTGAAAGTAGACCTTGATGTGCCGCGCCTGCGCCGCCTTGATGAAGTCGTGCAGGATGTGGCCCTGGCTGTCGGTCAGCGCCGTCGGCTCGGAGGGCTGATAGCGCAGGCCATGGTAGAGCGACTTGTCCGGCGTAAAGCTCGGAGCGGTTTTCACCCAGACCTCGCGCTTGCCGAACAACGGACGGTCCAGCAGCCGCACGGCGCCGGCGCCGGCGTCGGCGGGAGGCTCGCGCTGTCCGGTCGACGGGTCGGCCTCTTCCATCAGGTACGGAGACGTCGCGACCGCATTGACGCCCATGCGCGTCATGTTGTCGAGCAGGCCTTCGACGCCTTCGCTCTGGATGTATTCGGGGAGAACGGTGATGCCGAGGAGTTTCATAGTCGGTGAGCAGTGAACCGTGAACGGTGAGCAGTGGTTAAGAGGTTAGCAGGACGACCGGTTTCCGTTCGAAGTCTCCCTGATAGCCCCCGGCTTCAGCCGGGGGAAGGCGTATCTAAGCGACTCAACACAAAACATGGCTCTTCCTGGCCAGTAGTGGTTGGTGCGCTTTCCAGTGGTCGCGTTTGAAACCGGAGGCTGCATCCGCATGCGTGCTGACCGCTCACTGCTCACCGCTCACCTCTTGCTCCGCAGCAGCGCATACGCCCGCTCGTCCGCCTCGGCGTGCACCGGGTCCGAGCCTTCTTCGTCGCCGACGGTCGTCCAGGCCAGAATTTCCCAGCCGGTGCGCTCTAGAATGCGCTTGAGCCCGGTCTCGGAAAAAATCCAGTAGTTGGTGACGTCGTTGTTCGTCTCGCCCTCGGCCAGCAGGTAGGCCATCGGCTGGTCGGCGAAGCGGATCTCACCGTCCGGCGTCTTGCGGGCCACGCGCGTGCTCAAGATGCAACGCTCGGCCTTGCCGGCGAGCTTCTCGAGTGCCGAATACGGGTTCTTCAGGTGATAGAGCACGCCCAGGAACAGGGCCAGCCCGTAGCGCTCGCGCGGGGTTTGGAAATCGCCGTCGAAGTCGGACTCAAAGACCTCGATGCCTGAGCCGAGCTTTTCCTTCAGTGCGCGGACTCCCTGCATGCGGTTCATATTGAAGCGCGGGTTGTCGCCGGCTTCCACCTCCAACCCGAGCCATTCCAGGAAGAACGCCACCGCGCCGTCGGCGCAGCCCAGGTCGGCGATGGGGCCGTCTCCGGCGAGTTTCTCGAGTGACCGCCACTCGTCGGGCAGCAGGCGCTGGATGACGTAGAAGTTGACGAGCGAATCGTAGAGGTACCAGTCGAACCCGGGGGACGGGATCGAATCGCGCACTTCAGCGAGCCTGGCCTGGAAGCGCGGGATGCGGTTCAGGCAGCGGTCGATGGTGAGCTCGCCGGCGGGCCGGTCGGGCCCGAAGAAGCGGTCGAGCAGGTGGTCAGGCCTGAGTCTCACGCGCGCTCCGGATCTTCGCCGATGTACTGCACTTCTTCCTCGAGTTCGAAGCCGAAGCGGTCGAGGACGCGCCCCTTGAGTTCGGCGATCAGCTCGCGTAGCTCGCGCGCGGTCCCTTCGCCGGGATTGTAGATGAGATTGGCGTGGTAGTGGGCGATGCGGATGCCGCCGTGGTGCATACCCTTGGCGCCGACCTGCTCGAGGAACCAGGCCGCGGCCACCTTACCCTCGCGGATCACGCGCAGCGGAACCTCGTCGGCGGCCCCGGAGGGCAGGTTCGCCAGGAAAAGGTTCTTGAAGATGCTGCCGGCGCAGCGCATGGTCGGCGGGAACTTTTCGTCGCGCACTTCGCGAATTTTGGCGGCCTCGGCCCGCAGGTCTTCGACATCGGCTTGCGGCAGTTCGAGCGTGCACGAGAGGATGGCGCGATCCTTGTTGCGCTTGAAAATACTCTCGCGGTAGTCGAATTCGCACCCGGCATTGTCGATCGCGTGCACCCCTTGCGCGTCGACGTAGCGAGCCTGCCGCAGGATCTCGTGCATCGAATGCCCGTACGCCCCCGCATTGCCGTAGACCGCGCCGCCGACCCAGCCGGGGATGCGCTCGAGCGTGTGCAATCCCACCAAGCCGCGCTCGATGGTGAACGTCACCAGCGACTGCAGCGGCGCGCCGGTCTGTGCGTGGACCCGGCCGTCGGGCGTCTGCTCGATGTCCGCGCCGCTGAAGCGCAGGATGACCCCGCGATAACCCGCATCGGCGGCGATGACGTTCGAGCCGGCGCCGAGAAAGGTGTGCCGGACGCCGGCTTCCCGGCAAACGGCGAGCGCTTCGGCGAAGGAGTCTTCATCCGAGGAGTCGATCAGCAGGTCCGCCGGACCGCCCACGGCGAAGCGCGAGTGCCGGGCCAAAACTTCGTTTTCGAAGACGCAGGTCGCAGGCAGAGACCGCAGTCGATCGAGCCGGTCCGGCCCGAGCTGCACAGTTATCGACAACACACCATTGTAAGAGGTCGACAAGGAGTACGATCGAGCCATGGCAGCCTTTCCAGGAATCCCGCACGAAGGAATCCAGTTCCTCCGCGACCTGAAAGAGAACAACGAGCGCGAGTGGTTCCAGCCGCGCAAGGCCGTCTACGACGAGAAACTGCGCGGGCCTCTGCTCGAGCTGGTGGGAGCGCTGAACGAAGACCTCCAGCGCTTCGCCCCCGACTACCGCACCGAGCCGTCGAAAGCCGTCTACCGCATCTACCGCGACACCCGTTTCCGCGACGACAAGACGCCGTACAAGACCCACGCAGCGGCCTCATTCCATCACCGCTCGCTGGGCAAGCACGTCTCGGGCGGCTTCTACTTCCACTTCTCGCCGACGGAGTTTCTGGTCGGCGGCGGATTGTGGAGGCCCGGTCCGAAGGAGCTGCTGGCAATCCGGCGCCGGATCAGCGCTGATCCGGCCTCGCTGCGCTCGATCCTCGCGAACAAATCGTTCAAGAAGCTGTTAGGCGAGCTGTCGGGAGAACAGCTCAAACGGCCGCCCAAGGGGTTCTCCGCGGACGACCCGGCGCTGGATCTGCTGCTGCACAAGCAGTTCCTGGCCGGCAGCCAGCTCGACCCGGAGCTGATTGAGAGTCCCAAGGCGGTCAACGAGATCAGCAAGCGTTTCGAGGCGATCCATCCGCTGGTGGAGTTCCTCAATGCAGCGATCGCCGACGGGGTTTGAGCGCTCGCTTTCCGGCCTGCAACCTCTTGCAGCGGACAGAAAACTTCGACTATGATCGGCGGTCAATAGGACTGGATTGGAACCGGATGCCCGCTTTCCCTCGTCTATGAGAGCGTCGGTCATCCGGGCCGGCATGGAGGTTGCCTGATGGAGATTTTTGGCAATCGGAAGTACATCGAGATCCCCGGCGACAAGGTGCACGAGCTGCCGCCGTTGCTGCTCAAGGAACCGCGCCAAGCCGGAATCGTGGACGTCGTCAACCGAGCCGAATCGATGGTCGAGGCCGATTGGCTGATGCCCGACGAGGCTCCGCTGGACGAGAAGGCCGCCCGCGCCCTCGAGCAGCGCAAGGTGGGCCTGGCGGTGAATCTCGCCGAGCAGTACGTCAGCTTCCTGACGCACTGGACCTGGGGCGAGTCGATTCTCGAGTGGATCCGCCAATGCGAGACGACCTTTGAGACGCGCCCGAACCTGCGTCCGCTGCTGCAACCCGATGTCTGGCCCCACGCCAGCCGCGCCAGCTTCGTGGTGCTGCTTGAAGACAAGCGCGTGCCCAGCGGCGAAATCAACATCGCCAACGCTATGGGCTATCGCCTGACATTCCGGCAGCCGCCGCCGATCGACTTCTTCTCCGACAAGTTCCTGTTCTTTCTGAACTCGGCGATGGCATCGAACGCCTACCAGACCTGGGCGGGAGTGGGCGGCGAGCAGTTGATTTCGCTGCCGCCGGAGCGATTCCGGTTTTTCGTCACCGGGTCGGAGATCCGGGAAGTCTAGCAAAGCCGCCGATCGGAGGATCGCGGCGCGGACAGGGATTCCTACGGCGCCTTGTCGGGCCGAAAAATCGCGATGTGCTGCGTCGGCAGGAAGTCCAGCAGCGAATCAAAGCGGAAGCCGATCGGTTCGAGCTCGGCCCGGAGTTCGCCCACCGTCATGCGGTGCAGCGGGTCGATCGGAATATCGGCGTCTTCCTTGCGGTACTCGATCACCACCAGCCGCCCGTCAGGCTTGAGCGCCCGGCGCACGGCGTCCATGGTCAGCTCCGGCTCCTGGATCTCGTGGTAGACGTCCACCAGCAGCACCAGGTCGGCTGAGTTGGGAGGCAGTTTCGGGTCAGCCTCCATCCCCAGGACCGTCTCGACGTTGGTGATGCCCCGATCGGCAAGGTTCTTTTCGAGACGTTCGATCATCCCGGGCTGAATGTCGACCGCGATCACCCGGCCGGTGGGGCCGACGGCGCGCGCCAGACGCCAAGTGAAGTAGCCGACGCCGGCGCCGAGATCGACAACCGTTCCGCCGCGCGGGATTTCCAGTTCCTCGACCACGCGGTCGGGCTGCTCTTCTTCATCGCGCCCGGGGCGGGTGAGCCAATCGGCGTGCGCCACGCTCATCAGCGGGGCGATCTGGCGTCGTTTGACGAGCTTGCCGATGCGCAGGGGATAGCGCCCCTGCTCATCGACAGGCCCAATGCGCTGCGTCTCTCCTTGAACCGCCGGCGAGCACCCCCACCCGGCCGCGACGATCGCGGCGAGCAGGACGGCGCTCAGCGGCCGGATCATACGGCGGCGGCGACGGGTTTGAGGTTGGTCTTCTCGAGCAGCGCGTCGAGATCGGCGCGATCCTCGGGGCTCATCTCGATCAGCGGCGAGCGCACCCGGCCGCCCGGCAGCCCGCACAGCTCCATCGCCGTCTTGATCATCGAGCACTTGTAGCCGGCCTTGCGGTTGCGGATGGCGTACAGCGGCACGATCACGTCGTTGAGCACGCGGTTGATGCCGGGGAAGTCGCCGGCCTGCGCCTTCTTCAAGATGTCGATGGTCACGTCCGGCATGAAGCAGGCCAGACCCGAGGTGAAGGTCTGGATGCCCATGTTCCAGTACGCCGGCACGAACGGCTCGGCCATGCCGTTGATCCAGGTGAAGCGGTCGCCAAAGGTGCTGCGCACGTTCATGAAGTGCGACAGGCTGCCGTTCTCGTCCTTCACCATCAGGATGTTCTCGACATCGGTGAGCATGTCGAGCAGCTCGAGTTCGAGCACGCCGCTCCACTTGGTCTGGTAAAGGAAGACCGGGATCTCGGCCGCGCCGGCAACCCGGCGGTAGTAGTCCGCCAAGCCGGGCAGGTTGCGGTCGTTCGAGTAGGGAGCGACCAGGAGAATCGCCTCCGCGCCGGCTTTGCGCGCCGTGCGGGCCATGTGCTCGGCCGTCTTCAGGGTCTGGCCGACGCCCATGATCAGGCCCTTCGAATTGCCGACCATCTCGCCGGCGATGGCGGCGATGCGCTCGTACTCCGGCAGCGTGACCGAGGGCATCTCGCCGTTGGAGCCGCAAAAGGCGATGGCGGCCAACTCGCTGTCGAGCATGAACTGCGTGTTCGTGCGAAACGCAGCCTCATCGAACTCATCGGCGTCGTTGAACGGCGTGACGGGAAAGCCGATCACACCAGGAAAGCGGGCGAGCAAACGATTCTCCATAACCGCCTTAGAATAGCATCCTCAGCGTCCGGGCTTCCGCGTCGGTTCCAGCGGTTTGATCCAGAGTTCATACTGGTTGCCGCGCACTCCGGGGTCATCTTCATAGCGCTGCAGGTAGGTCGCCTTGGCGTCGCTCAACCCGCTGTCTTGGACAACCCGCTCCAGCCGGTCCGCTTCGGCGCGGTCGGCCTGCTTGAAGTAGCGCACCTGCGAATCCGGCAGCCTACGGGCGCTCTCCACATATTCGATGCCCGGCACTACAAAGCCCTGCTTTTCCAGATCCCGGACGATCTGCTGGGCGTAGGCGCGATCAGCCTGCTGCGCGATGTGGACGTAGACGCGCGGCGCCTGCTGCACGCTGGGCGTGGCTCGGGACTTCTGCTCGTAGGCGGCTTCGACCTCGGCGCGGTCGATCTTGCCGACGACTTCGCGGAGTTCTTCGAGCCGCTGTTCGGTCTCGCGCAACTCCTGTTGGCGTTTGGCGCGCTCGTCGGCCAACGCTTGCAGCGATCGCTTCTCGACGGCTACCTGGCGCTGCAGGTCGGCCAGTCGCAGCCCGCCGCTGAGCAACAAGATCAGCAGGACGACCGCCGCGGCTCCGACCGTTCCCCAGCCCACCCAGCGGGCGCGGCGCTCGCTTTGCCGGGACTGCTGCTCGAGCTCATGCAGCAGGGCGATGTGTTCGTTCTCCTTCATCGGCGGACTCCTCGAGACCTAGGTCGCCTGCAGCGCGCGCGTTTCGACGTAGCGCCAGAACGCCTGCCAGATCTCGCGGCAGTGCTCGCTTTCGGCCTCCATGCAGACGTCGAGGCTGTCTTGCAACACCTCCAGCCGGCGCAGCTGATTCTGCGCCTGGACGAAGCTGCGCCAGGTGGCGCCCCAGCCGGCGAGTCCGGTCACCACGGGAGCCGCCGCCAGAAGCCCGGCCCATCCCGAAGCCAGCGCGGGAGCCAGCAGCGCCAGCCCGCCCGCCAGAGCGGCGCCGGCGGCCGGGGCCGCCCAGCGGATGCGCCAAACTCCCCGGAGCGCTCGCTTCTCGCGCTCGATGCCGCGTTCGAGGTACTCCTTGGCGCGCAGATGATCGGCCGGCTGGGCGGGAGGCGTGTATGCCAGTCCCAGCGCTTTGGCCGCCGCGGCGAGCTGCTCGTTCGGATCATCGGAATAGGGTATGGCCTGGAAGCTCTCCACGAACTCGAGCGCCTCGTTCGCCTCGAGCTTGCCCGTCAGCAGCGGCATCACTGAGAACTCCGCGTCCTGCGCCGCCCGGGTGCGGGCCAGCTCGATCTCGCGCAGCACCCAGGGGGCATCGATCGAAGCGGCCGAGACGATCACCAAAAAGTGCGTGCAGTCGTTGAGGATCGCCGCCACCAGCGGCTCCTTCCAGCGGCGCCCGACGGGAATGCTTTCCGGCGCGATCCAGGCTTTGACGCCCAGCTTTTCCAGCCCGTCGGCAAGATAATGCGCCAGCGCGGAATCGCGTCGATCCCGCGTCGTATGGGACACGAAGATGCTTATCGGCGGGGCCATTCGGACCGATCCCGCCTGCATGGTACAACGAAAATTTCGGCGGTTCGAGTTTCTTTGTTCGAGGCCCTTCGGCAGCGCTTGCCGGGGTGACGAAAAACCCTCTCCAAAGCTGTCATCCTGGGTCGATCCGCATGTCTTGGGAAGCCCAGCGCTACGCCCTGACGGCCTTTGCGATCTCCGCGGCCGTCACCTGCGGGCTGGCGTGGGCAAACGCCTGGGAGGTCTGGGCCGTCGAGCCGATGGCGCCCTTGTTCAGCGACCTCTCCGTCGGTCTGGCTGCGATCGAGGAGGTGCGCCGCGGCGGCGACCCGGTGCTGGCGAACCCGCTCGATCCGCTAGGCCGCACGCACATTTACGGGCGTATCTGGCTGCTGCTCGAGCCCACCGGCATCAGCCTGGACGACCGCATCTGGATAGGCGTGCTGATGGGCTTGGCGATGCTGCTGGCGGGGGCGTTGGCGGCTCGCCCCCAGAACGCCCGCCAGGCGGGCTGGACGACGCTGCTGCTGCTGTCGCCCAGCGTGGCGGCCGGCATCGAGCGGGCGAACGCCGATATGGCGGTCTTTGTGTTGCTGGCGGCGGCGGGCTGGGCGCTCGGGCCGCGGGCGAGGGCCGGCGCCGGGGCCACGCTGTTCGCCTTCGGCATGGTGATGACGGCGACGCTGTACAAGTTCTATCCGCTGGCTTCGCTGGCGGCGTTGATGCGCGGACGGTCCCGCGGCGCGGCGCTGGCGATCGCCGCCGCCGGCTCGGCCATACTGGGGGCTTACATCTGGCGGTGTCGAGACGAGATCGCCTTCGTCCTCTCGGTGATGCCCAGCCCGCTGGGCTACGCGGCGCGGCGGGCCGTGGGGGCTCCGATCGTGCTGGACTTCCTGGGCGTCGGGTCGCCCTGGTATCGGTTGATTCCGATGGTCGCCGGCGCGGCGTTCCTGGTCTGGGTGTGGTTGCGCCCCATTCCTCGACTGGCCGGTCCCTACAGCGCCCGCGCGGCGCACTACTTTTTGCTGGGCGTTGCTCCGTGGCTGGCCTGCCACTGGGCGGCATCGAGCTTTTCCTACCGCGGCCTGCTGCTCATCCTGGCGTTGCCGCTCTGCTTCGAGTTGGCCGAGCGGGGGCGGGGAATGGACGGCGCCTGGAAGTGGGCTCTGCGGCTGGCGCCGCTGTGGCTGTTCCTTGCCGCCAACCCGTCACACCTGGCCTGGGCCGCCAAGCAACTCACCGCTTTCGCGATGACCGCGGCGGGCCGCCCGCTGAACAGCTGGAACCATTACCAATTGGTGCGCCTGTACGGGCTGCTCGCCCAGACCGCCGCGTGGGCTCTGTCCTTCGTCGCCGCCGCGCTGCTCATCGAGCTCTCGCGGCCGAGTTTGGCGACGTGGCTCGGCCGGCGCCCGGCGGAGGTCGAGACGCGGTCCGAATAATTTTCTAATCCTTCCTCCTCCAGGTCGATATGAGTCGCGTGCCGGGAATGGATTCCCAGCCATCTATCTGACACCAACCAAGGAAGGACACCATGCCTGGATTTTCAATTGTTACGAACGTCAACTCGCTGCTCGCCCAGGAGAACCTCGGCCGCACGAACGAGTTGCAGACGCGCACGATTCAGCGACTCACCTCGGGTCTGCGCATCAACTCCTCGGCCGATGACGCAGCGGGTCTGGCGGTCGCAAACCGCTTCCGCTCGGACATCGCCGTGCTGCAGCAAGGCATTCGGAACGGCTCCGACGGCCTGTCGACGCTGCAGACCATCGACGGCGGTCTGAACAACATCTCACTGCTGATCGACCGCGCCCGCACCCTGGCCACACAGTCGGCCTCGGGCACCTTCACCGGCGACCGGAACACGCTCAACAGCGAGTTCGAGTCGGTGATTCAAGAAATCAACCGGCAGGCGCAGGCGATCGGCCTCGACTCCGGCGGCACGTTCAACACTTCGCTGTCGGTTTTCATCGGCGGCGGCCGCTCGAACGCGGGCGTCAATGAAGTGCAGAACGGCGCGGTCACGATCGACCTGACCAACTCGGCCGTCGGCGGTCAGCAGCTCGGCCTCCAGGGCGTGCGCGCCCTGGGCGGCGTCGAGGGCACGACTGACATCGGCAACGCCTCGGCGACCAGCGTCGAGAACATCATCGGCAACGCCACCAACGCGGCCTCTCTGAGGACCGCCGGCTTCGGCGAGTTCGTTTTCAGCGGTCCCGGATTCGCCGGCGACGGCAAGGCGAGCCTGTCGGTCAACCTGGCCGGCGTGGTCGACAGCAATACGCTCGTCACGGCGATCAACGACGCCATCGCAGGGTTCTCGGCCACGTCTTCGGCGGGCGAGGCCTTCAAGAATGCCGGGATCAGGGCCGTCGTCAACACTGATTCCACCGGCAAACAGCAGTTGGCATTCACGTCTTCTGATACCGCGTTCCAGGTCAAAGCGGGCGACCGCGTGACGAACGCGTTGTTGGGCAACTTCTCTGCCGGGCCGGTCGGCGCCAGCCTGGACATCAACATCACCGGCGATGCCAAAGCCATCAACACGACGGCTGCAAACACCATCAAGGTGGTCGTGCTGGGCGGAGGCCTGAGTTCACCCGCTGAGGTCTCGGTTACCACCGGAATCGGCGACACGCAAGCAGACGTCATTAACGCCATTCAGACCGCGATTCAGGCCGATACGACTCTCTCCGACGGCGGATTCTCCGTTTCTCAAGTTGGCGGCAACCAAACGCAGTTCACCAACTCGTTGGGTGAGTCGTTCCAGGTGCGGGTCGTCGGCGACACGGACAATACGCTGGGCTTTGGCACGGCTGAGTTGGGGGCGGCCAGTGCGGCCTCGTACAACACCATCACGTCCGCGTTCGCGGCACCGGCCGCCGGTGCGACCATCGATTTCACGATTGGGCTCGAAGGCGATCCGACAGCGCAGACGTTCTCGGTGACGGTCGCCAGCGGCGCTTCGGCACAGGACTTGGTCAACGGCATCAACGCCGCCATCAACAACAACTCGACTCTCTCCGGAGCCGGGCTCCGCGCTTCGACCGCGGCCGGTAACGTCACCATCGAAACGACGACTGCAGGCGGCGGCGGGAACTTCCTGCTGACGGTCAATGACGACGACGCCAACCAACTGCTGACCGGCTTCACCGACGCCGGCGCCGAGGTGGGCGTGGTCTCCGGCGTCGTCACCGACTCGGGCGTTGAAGCCAGCGTCAACTCCGGCGGCGCCCAGTCCACCACTGCTTCGTCTGCGGCCCCGGTTAGCTTTACCGGCCTCACCTTCGGCAACGACGCACAAAGCCTGAATGTGACCGCTAAGGACGCTTCCGGCGCAGTGCAGTCGCTGAATATCAGCCTGACCAACAGCAATGCCGTGACGGTTGACGGCGCGGTCAACGCGATCAACGACGCGCTCCAGGCGTCCAACAACTCGACCCTGCAGAAGATCGTTGCTGTCAAGGAGCGCGACGGAACCGGCACGGAAGGCATTCGCTTCCTGGCGAACCTGCCCGACGGCTTCAACGTGGCAGTGGGAGACCTGGGCAACGACCACGGCGTGAACAATGCCACCGCCTCTGATTTGTTGTTGACTTCCGATGAGTTGGCGGGCGGCTCGGTGGCTGACATCTCCTCCAAGGAGAATGCGGCCAACGCGGTCACCCTGTTGGCCTCGGCGGTCTCGATCCTCGGCTCCATCCAATCCAACGTCGGCCGCGGCCAGAACCGCCTGCAGTTCGCCATCAGCCTGGCGACAACGCAGATCACCAACATCTCCGCTGCGGAGAGCCGCATTCGCGATGCGGATCTGGCGCAAGAAGCCGCGAACCTGACGCGTGCAGGCATCGCTCAACAGGCCGGCGTGGCGGCCCTGGCGCAAGCCAACTCCGCACCGCAGGCCGTCTTGGCTCTGCTGCGAGGCTAATCCTCCCCCCTAGCCCTCGCCTAATCGGGCCCGTGCGACCTTTTGGCCGCACGGGCCGCTTTTTTTGGAGTTTGGCGCGCCTTCGGGCGGCTGGTATGCTCACCGGTAGGGCCATGCGTCGACTCGAGATTCCCCTGCAACTGCTGTTGCTGGCGAGCGTCTTCGCCGCGCCCGTACCGTCCCAGCAGGCCGAGCCGGCGGAGAAACCGCAGACCGAGGAGCCGGCCGAAAAGGCGGCGCCCGAGCCCAGGCGCGGCGGCGGCAAGATCCTGCTGCCCGGCGCAGGAGCCTACGATCCGCCTGCCGCCCCTTCCTCGCCCCGCTCCTCGCCGCCGGCGCCGGTAGTCCCGCCGCCCGCTGACGAGCGCAGCGTCCAGCCTTCTGAACAGCCGCCGCCCGACGAGTCGAAACCGGCGACCGCCTCCGAGGCCACCGGCGACCTGTTCTGGAGCGGCCGCATCTACAAAAACGGACGCATCCGCATCTCGGTCAACAACCAGACCACCGCCGGCTACGTCGAAGGCGACCCGCTGCCCGGCGTGCCGGTCACCGTCGATGCGCGCTCGCCGATCGTCGAAATTATCGAGCAGCCCAACGCCCGCAACGGCTACAAGTCATTCGAGTTCCAGGTGAAGAAGACGAACAAGAAGCCTGTCTCGTTCAACTTCCACTGGGTGCGGAAGTAGCGCGGCCGGCCGGCGGCTCGACGGCGAGCCTATCGGGCCGATATGGATTGCTAGAATCTGGGTGATCCCATGCCCGAACCCGTTTCCCGCAGAATCTTCCTGGCCGGCGCCGGCGCGCTGGCGACCTCGGCGGCCGCGGCGGCGCCGAGCAGCCGCACCACCGTCGGCATGATCGGCTGCGGCGCCCGCGCCCACCAGCTCATCAAGGGACTGCTGAAGTCGCCCAACGCCGAGATCGTCTCGGTCTTCGACGGCTACAAGGGCCGCATCGAGCGCGCCGTGGAGCGCACCGAGGGCCGCGCCAAGGCCGTCGCGAGTTACCAGCAGATCCTGGCCGACGATTCCATCGACGCCGTCGTCGTCGCCTCGCCTGACCACTGGCACGCCAGGCAAGTGATCGAGTCGCTCGAAGCCGGCAAGGACGTCTATTGCGAAAAGCCGTTGACCTGGGCCATCGATGAAGGCCTCGCCATCGCCGACGCCGTCAAGCGTACGGGCAGGATCCTGCAAGTGGGCAGCCAGGGGATCAGTACCAAAACGCAGCAGAAGGTGCGGCAACTGGTGCAGGACGGCGCCATCGGCCGCGTGACGATGATCCGCGCCTACTACAACCGCAACTCCGCCTCCGGCGCCTGGATCTACCCCATCCCGCCGGACGCCTCGCCGGAAACCGTGGACTGGGAGCTGTTTCTGGGCTCGGCGCCCAAACGTCCGTTCAACCTGGAGCGCTTTTTCCGTTGGCGCTGCTACCAGGAGTATTCCGGCGGGATTGCCACCGACCTGTTCGTCCACCTGACGACGACGATCCACTACATCATGGGCGCCCAGGCGCCGCAGGACGTTTTCGCGTCCGGCGAGCTCTACCGCTGGAAGCAGAGCCGCGACGTGCCCGACACGCTCAACGCCATCCTGCGCTATCCGGAAGGCTTCACGGTCAACCTGAGTTCCACGTTCAACAACAGCACCGGCGGCTTTGGCTTCGATTTCCTTGGGACCGAGGGCGCCATCTCGTTGGGCTACGTGAGCTACGAGCTGCGAAAGGAACGGGTGCGCGAGAACAACGAATGGATCGTGGAATCCTGGCCGAGCGATCTGCAGAAACAGTACGAGGCCAAGCACCCGGAGCCGCCCAGAGCCGAAAAGCCCGAGCCGGAGCAGGAACGCGAACGCTCGATCGGCGATACGCGGCTGCACCTGGAAGCCTGGCTGGACGCGATCCGCACCGGCAAGCAGCCGGTGGAGGATGTGTGGGCTGGCCACCGGGCCGCAGCCTGCGCGCACATGATCAACGCCTCGGCGCGCGAGGGGCGACGCATCGAGTGGGACTTCGAGCGGGAGAAGCAGAAAGCCGTCTAGACTGTTCTGGTGAGAATCTCCTGGCTTTTCCTGTTGCTCTGTATTGTCGGCTGCTCGCCGGCGACCACGCCTATCACGGAGCCCCCCAACGAACCGCCGTTGCATCTCTACCTGCTGGCCGGCCAGTCCAATATGGCGGGCCGCGGGGAAGTCGGCGAGATCGACGAGACGCCCTATCCGCGCGTTTTTGCCCTGAAAAAGGATATGAGCTGGGGGCCGGCGACCGAGCCCCTGCACTGGGACAAGCCCGAAATCGTCGGCGTCGGTCCGGGCTTCGCGTTCGGCCGCGCGATGGCGGATGCGAAGAAAACAGTCCGCATCGGCTTGATTCCGGCGGCGGCCGGCGGCAGCTCGATCCGCGTCTGGCAGCACCGCGAAATGCATCCGGGCACGCAGTCGCCGCCGTGGGACGACGCGCTGTCACGGACGTTCCGCGTGGTGGCGCTCGAGGGCGGGGAACTGAAGGGCATTCTCTGGCACCAGGGCGAGTCGGACCGCAACGATTCTCAGGCCGAGTACGAAGATGCGCTGGTGGACTTGGTCGAGCGCTTTCGCAGGGAGTTTCGGAAGCCGAATCTGCCGTTTGTGGCGGCGCAACTGACGCACTTCGACCCGGCGAAGAGCAAGGGGACCGATGCCATCAACGCCGCGATCGCGAATCTGCCGACGCGGCTGCCCAACACGGCGTTTGTCTCGGGCGAGGGCTTTGAGCCGAAGGACGACGGCGTCCACCTGACGGCCGAGTCCGAGCGGGAGCTGGGCAAGCGCTACGCCAAGGCGATGCTGGATCTGGAGAAATGAGCCGCCGGGATTTCCCGGCGGTGTTCGGCCGGACGACAGACGGACTCCGCCATAGGGCATCTAGACCGCCGGGAAATCCCGGCGGCTCATTTCCGCTATGCTGATGCCGCCATGCGACGCCGCTCCTTTCTCCGCCTGCTCACCCTGCCCGCCGGCGCCTGGCTGGCCGGCTTCCAGTCCCTCACCGCCGCCTACCAGGGCAAGGTGAAGATCACCGCCATCAAGGCCATGCAGATCCGGCAGATCGCCGGCAACTGCCTCGTCAAGATCGAGACCGACCAGGGCCTGGTCGGCTATGGCGAGGCAGGCGTCTCCGGGCCCATGATGCGCGCGCGGCTCCAGCAGTTCGAGCCGCTGCTCGTCGGCAAGGATCCGCTGACCATCGAGAAGCATTTTCTGGACCTGACGACGCTGATGCACCCCTACATGGCGCACATCCCGTCCGTCAGCGGCATCGACATCGCGCTGTGGGACCTGGCCGGAAAAATCACCGGGCTGCCCGTCAACGTCCTGCTCGGCGGCCCCTTCCGCGATGCCATCGCCATGTACTCCCACGGCCGCGCCGAGGTGGGCGACTTGCAGGACATGGGCCAACTGCGCGAATGGGCCGCGATGATCAAGGCGGCGCCGGAAGGATTCACCGCCTACAAGATCGGCGTCGACAAGCCGCTGCGCGTGCCTTCGGCGCGCTACACCGGCACGATTGACGGGACTCAGCTGAAACGCGTCGCCCAGGGGTATGCCAACTGTCGCGAGGCCGTCGGCGACGAGATCGACATCGCCGTGCACTGCCACAACGAGTTGGACCCGCCCTCGGCCGCCCGGGTCTGCTAGGCCGTCGAGCCCATGCGGCCGTTCTTCGTCGAAGATCCGTTGCCGGTCCACTACACCGAAGGCTGGCAGGCCGTCCGCGATGCCACCCAGGCGCCGCTGCTGGTGGGCGAAAAGCTCGAGCTGGTCCAAGGATTTCGGCCGTTCATCGACCGCGGCATCGCCGACTACCTGCACCCCGATCTGGCCTTTGCGGGCGGCATCACGGGAACCAAGAAAATCGCCGACTACGCCCTGCTGTCGCGCCGCCCGGTGGCGCTGCACAACGTCGGCAGCCTGATCCTGTGCTACGCCTCGGCGCATTTCGGGTCCGGCATCCACAACTTTTTCCGTTCGGAGAGCGCGCTGGGACGACCCGACCGGCACGTCGAGCAGATGTCCACCGAGGCGCCGCCGCTGGTGCGCGACGGTCATCTGCGCGTCCCCGACGGGCCGGGCCTGGGCTTCGCGCCCAACGACGACTACCTGCGCAGCCAGATGATGGACGGCGAGCCCTGGTGGGGCTGAGGTGGAGCGGGCCTCCGGCCTGCCAGCTTGGCCTCCCGGCCAAGCTCCGCGGCGACCGGAGGTCGCCGTCGCAGGCCCGGAGGCCCGCTCCACGAAGCTAATCTTCCAGCGCCCGCAGCTGCTCGTCGAGCTTGTTCGCGGCGCGGACGTTCAACCAGTACACGAACCCGAGCACCGCAAGCGCGAGCACGCCGGAGAGTCCCATGATCCAAGCGGCTTCGGTGTCTCGAACGTTCGTCTGCCAGACTCCGGCGAAGAACACGGCCATTCCGGGAAGGATCGGGCCGATCTGCCACGGGCCGACTCGCCGCAGCATGTCGCGCTGGCGTCGCAGTTCGCGGCGATGGAACTCGATGCAATCGCCTGCCGGCGCATCCGCCGGGACTTCGCGGGACGAGCCGTCGCGGAAGAGCTGGTAGAAGCTGAAGTACATCCCGGCCAGCGTCAGCACGGCCCCGATCTTTGTCAGCGTTCCCGGCAGGAACCACAGGAATCCGCCGTAAATCGCCGTCGACAAGACGATGAAGACGGTCTCGCGCAGGTTCCTGCGGCGGATCTTGCCCTGGAACTGCTGGGCCTGGTTGTGAATGTCGGCGAGTGTCAAGTTGGTTTCTTCCTCGGTCTGGCTCTGCCAGAGGTCTTGTGGGTTCGGGGGACCAGGCTTATTCGGCATGGCGTCCTCCTTGTTGGAACTGGCGGCTCAGCACCGCTTTGATGCGGTGGATCTTCACCGCGACATTGTTGGCGGAGAGGCCGGTGATCTCGGCGATGTCCGCCGCGGTCTCGCCCTCGAGATAGAGCGAGATCACCTGCCGGTCGAGCGGCTTGAGGCGCCGGACCAGCTCCGTCAGCCGCTCCAGCGCGACTTGCTGGTCGGCTTCGACCGAGGCGGCGGCGGGTTCGGCTTCGAGATCGTCCAGGCTCACCCAGCCGTTGGCTCGGGCGCGCTTGCTATTGATGACGTGGGTTGCGGCGGTGTTGTGCGCCACACGGTACACCCAGGTGCGCAGAGAGCAGCGGCCGTCAAAGCCGGCGAAGCTGCGCCACAAGGCGATGTGAATCTCCTGGCGGAGTTCGGCGCGTTTGTCCGGGTCCGCTTCGTAGGCGCGGGCCAGACGAGCAACTGCGACGCTGTGAGCCGCGCTTGCTTGTTCGTACAGTCCGTCTTGTTTCGAGGTGTCCAAACTGCGCCCTTCACACCAGACAGTCTGGCCCGGGCGCACATTCTTACACTTTCTTCCGAAGAAAGTTCTTGCCGGGAGTTTCGGCCCCGAAGCCCGTCTACTGCACCACGAAGTCCGAGAACAGCACTTCTTGCACCTTCCCCGACTCGACCAACGGCGCCAGCCGCTCGGCGATCTCCTTGCGGAAGGCCTCCTTGCCATCGGACTGGCTGAGCTCGTCGAAAGTTTTTGACGTGAGCAGCGTCAGCACGTGATCGCGCATGCGCGCCATCAGCAACGGATCGGTCTTGATCTTTTCGGCGGTCTCGGCCGGCGAGACGGCGACTCTCAGCTGTAATCGCGCGTGGTGCTTGCTGCGCGGATCGTTGATGTTCGTCAGGAAGGTCTCCATCTCGATCAACCCGATCGAGGGCTTGGCCGGCGCCTCGGCGGCCGCCTGGGCCGAGTCGGCCGCCAGGAAGTAGTACGCCGCGCCTCCTCCGCCGGCCAGCACTACGACGGCTGCCGCGATGATGATCATCAGTTTCTTCTTGTTCATCGGGTGTTGCTCCCCGCCGGTGCGCCGGCTTCCAGAAGGTTCTGCGGCGCCGGTTCGGCGCTGAGCCGCGTGAACATGAACTCCACGCGGCGGTTGTGAGCCCGTCCTTCGGGCGTATCGTTGGGCTGCAACGGGTTCGTGTCGGCCCGGCCGATGGCGCGCAGGCGGTTCGGGTCCACGCCACGCTCGGTCAAGTAGCGCACCGCCTGGCCCGCCCGCGCCGCCGACAGCTCCCAATTGCTGGGGTAGATCGCCGTCGCGATCGGAATGTTGTCGGTGTAGCCCACGACGTCAAGCTTGTACTGGACCGACAGCGTGTACTCGGCCAACTCCTCGAGCAGCGGCATGGCGCCCTCGTTGAGTTGCGCCTGCCCGGAGTCGAACATCACGTCGCCGCTAAGTTGCAGCACCACGCCGGTGTCGGTCTCGATGGCGACGCCCTTGTCAGCCAGGCCGGCTCTTTCGAGCATCTCCTGCAGCTTTTCGCGTACCTGTTGCGGCGCCGGATCCTCGCCGGCGACGGTGGCGTCGACCTCGCCCGGCCTGGGCGTCTGGTTCGGCAAGATATCTTTGCCTGTCGGGGTGTCGGAGAGCTCGAACGGCGATTTCATGCCGAACGCGTCGCGCACCGATCCCACCATCGCCTGGAATTTGACGACTTCCATGTTGGAGAACGACAGCAGCAGCACGAAGAACGTCAGCAGCAGCGACATCAAGTCCGCGAAGGTGACCATCCAGGCCGGCGCTCCCGAGGGACCGTCATCTTGTTCTTCTTCGATCACGCCGCCTTCTTCTCCTCGGTCTCGCGCAGCTTCGGCGCCAGGAAGGCCTTGAGCTTCTGGTCGATCGCGCTCGGGTTGTCGCCTTGCGAGAGGCTGACCGCCCCTTCGACGCAGATCGCCATCGCCAGCAGTTCCTCGCCGGAGCGCACTTTGAGCTTCTCCGCCAACGGCAGCGCCACCACGTTCGCCAGCAATGCCCCGTAGAGCGTCGTCAGCAGCGCCACGGCCATCGCCGGGCCGATGGTGGAGGGATCTTCGAGCGAGGCCAGCATCTGCACCAGCCCAACCAGGGTTCCGATCATGCCGAACGCCGGCGCGGCTTCGCCGATCCCCAGCAGGATCTTGGCGCCGCGTTTGTGCCGGCCGCCGGTGGCGCGGATGTCGTTTTCGAGGATCTCGCGCATCTGCCCCACCTCGACGCCGTCGACGCACATCGCGATCGCCTTGGACAGGAAGTCGTAGGCGACCGGCGTGTTCTCCAGGGCCAGCATGCCCTCCTTGCGGGCCTTGCGCGACAGCGTCACGATCTCATCGGTCAGCCCCGACGTCGGCGGCGCCTTGGCTGAGAATGCTTTGCCGACCACTTTGAACGTCGCGAGAACGTCGGCCAGAGGATTCTTGATCAGCGTGGCGCCGATCGTGCCGCCCACCACGATCAGCGCCGACGGGGCGTTGATGAACAGCATGGGCGAGCCCCCCATGACGATGGCGGCGACAACCAGAATCACTGAGAGGGTGAGCCCAATAACAGTGGCGAGATCCATAGACGAGCGTGGGCGGCGAGCGAATGTGCCCACCTAATGTATCGACCCTTCCAGGAGGGGACTTGAGAGGATCGCACGGCGGCCGGAGAGCCGGATTGGCGAGAATGGAACCAGATGCGCGGCTTCCTTACACGCCGGACTCCGCCGACGTCGCGAATCCTGCTCATCGAGAGCGGACCGCGTCCGTTGGGCGAGCTCGCGGTCCAGCGTCTCAAGCTCGCCTTCGGTCCGGAAACTCGGGTCGATGCGCTGCATTGCCAGACCGCGCCGCCCGACGGCGTCGAGCGCTCCTGGAGCGTGCAGGCCCAAGGCCGTTGGGCGCTGCTGCGCGAACTGCGCCGGGAAGGCCATCCGACCGTTGCGCTGCTGGCCGCCGGCGACCCGATCATGGCGCCCTGGCGCTGGGCGACTCTGGCCGCCCTGCCGGCGAAGTTCCTGATCGTCAACGAGAACGCCGACTTCTTCTGGCTCGACCGCGGCAACGCGGCGACGCTGGTCCAGTTCCTGCAGCACCGCTCCGGGCTGGGCGGCGAATCGGCCGTCCGCAGCGTCTCGCGCATCGTGCTGATTCCGTTGGCGTTCGTCTACCTGCTGTTCTACGCCGGCGCGATCCACCTGGTCCGGGCTCTGCGGCTCGGGTTAGGGCTGGGAAGACGCCCCGCCGCACCATGAAGAAACGATGCATCTATCTCGACCACCATGCCACCACGCCGGTCGATTCGCGCGTGCTCGAGGCGATGCTGCCCTGGTTCGCCGAGAACTTCGGCAACGCCGCCAGTCGCAACCACGCCTTCGGCTGGGAAGCGCGTGACGCCGTCGACCGCGCCCGCGAGCAGGTCGCCGCTCTGATCGGCGCGAGCCCGCGCGAAATCGTCTTCACCAGCGGCGCCACCGAGTCGAACAATCTCGCCATCAAGGGCGCCGGTTGGCATGCTGCGCACAACCGCATGGTCACGGCGACCACCGAGCACAAGGCCGTGCTCGACCCGGCGCATTGGCTCGAAGAGGAACTCGGCTTCGAGGTCGAGCGGCTGCATGTCGAGGGCGACGGCCGGCTGGAGCTGACCGAACTGGACGAGGCGCTCGACCAGCCCACTGAGATCGTCTCGCTGATGGCCGCCAACAACGAAATCGGCCTGCTGCACCCGCTCGAGGAGATCGGCGCGATCTGCCGCCGCCGGGGCGCCCTGTTCCACGTCGACGCTGCGCAGGCCGTCGGGCGCATCCCGCTCGATGTGCGCGCCTCCCACATCGACCTGCTGTCGATCAGCGCCCACAAGTTCTACGGTCCCAAGGGGGTCGGCGCGCTGTACGTGCGCGGGCCGGTTCGCGGCCGACTGGTTCCGCAACTGGACGGCGGCGGCCATGAGCGCGGCTTGCGCTCGGGCACGCTGAACGTTCCAGGCATCGTCGGCATGGGCGCGGCGTGCGAGATCGCGGCCGTCGAGATGACCGCCGAGTCCCAGCGCTTGGCGCAGTTGCGCGACCGGCTGCTGGAGCGCTTGCAGTCTGAGCTGGACGGCGTGCACGTCAACGGCGCGCTCGCGCCGCGCCTGCCCAACAACCTCAACGTGAGCTTCGACGGCGTCGACGGCGAGACGCTGCTCGGCAAGCTCGATTCGCTGGCCGTCTCCTCCGGCTCGGCCTGCACCACCGCCGACCCGCACCCCAGCCATGTGCTGCGGGCGATGGGGCTCAGCGACGATTTGGCTCGCGCCTCGCTGCGCTTCGGGCTGGGGCGGACGACGACCGCGGAGGAGATCGAGCAGGCGGCGGATCAGGTGACGGCCGCGGTGAAGCGCCTGCGCAACCTTTCCGGGGGAGCTGTTTGATTTGCCGTCAACGAGTGTGGGCTCTGGTAGACTTTCGAGCATGATGCGTTGGGTCATCACCGCGTTTGCTGGTATAGCGCTGCTTACCGGCTGCGCCGAACAGACCCCAGCTCCCATGTGTCGCCAGGCGACGGGGGTGAAAGTGGGTGAGGTCACCCACAGTTCCGCGATTGTCTGGACCCGCGTCACCGAAGCTTCCGCTCGCCGCTCCGACGGCGAGGTGCGCCGCGGCCGTGCGAATCGCGATGCTCCGGAGATGAACCTCAACGTCCGCGATCTGGAGGGTTCCGCCCCTGGCGCCGCCGGCAAAGTGAAGCTGCGCTACGGTCTGACCGAGGATCTCAGCGACGCTGTCGAGACCCACTGGAAGACGGTGAAGCCGGAAGACGACTACACCTACCAGTTCCATCTGAAGAACCTGCGGCCCGGCTCGCAATACTACTTCGAGAGCCATACCGCCGATCAGACCGGCGAGTTCGCGCACGCCCCTGTCGTCGGCCGCTTCCGCACCGCGCCCGCGCCCGATCAGTACGGCGATGTCACCTTCACCGTCATCACGGGGCAGGCGTACAAGGACGCCGACGTCCCCGACGGCTTCCGGGTCTACCCTTCGATGCTCGAGCTCGATCCCGAGTTCATCGTGCCCACCGGCGACACCGTCTACTACGACAGCGAGGATCCGCTGGTCACCAGCATCGATGTGGCGCGCTACCACTGGTGCCGCATGTACAGCTACCCGAAGCTGATCCAGTTTCATCGCTTCGTACCCGGCTACTGGGAGAAGGACGACCACGACTCCTACGCCAACGACAACTGGCCCGGTTTGACGCGTCCCTACATGGGATCGTTCACGTATAAGCAGGGGCTCAAGGTCTTCGCCGAGCAGACGCCGTCGCCTGAAAAACCGTACCGCACCTACCGCTGGGGCCGAGGCCTGCAGATCTGGCTGACCGAAGGCCGCGACTTCCGCTCGCCCAATACGATGCCCGACGGCCCGGACAAGACCATCTGGGGCGAAGAGCAGAAGGCCTGGCTGACCAGCACGCTCGAGGCTAGCGACGCCGACTGGCGCGTGCTCATCTCACCCACCCCCATCGTCGGCCCTGATCGCGAGAACAAGGCCGACAATCATGCCAATGAAGCCTTCCAGCACGAAGGCTCCTGGTTCCGCGCCTGGGCCGCCAAGCGCCTCGGCGACAACTTCTTCATCGCCTGCGGAGACCGGCACTGGCAGTACCACTCGGTCGACCCTGAAACCGGCGTCGAGGAGTTTTCCAGCGGTCCCGTCAGCGATGTCCATGCCAAGGGCTCGCCCGGCGAGGACCCCGAGTATCACAAGTTCCACCGTGAGCAGGGCGGTTTCCTCTCGGTGCGGACATGGGTCGACGGCGACCAGAGCAAGATCGCCCTGCGGTTCCACGGCGTCAACGGCGACCCTGTCTACGAGCAGGTGCGCTCGAGGCCCGTTCAGAAACATTGACTCCCGGCAGCGAAACGGTTCGCGGCGTGGCGCCGCAATTGCTATCTAAAAAGCGGAGCAAATGCCATGACCAAGAGCACCGATCTTGTTGAAGAACTCACCCGGAAGCGGGATGAGCTTCGCGTCCAGATGCATCTGGCATCGATGGAAGCCAAACAGGAGTGGGAAGAACTCGAGGAGAAGTGGAGCCGCTTCGCCTCGATGGCGCGCCTGGAAGAGACCGTCGAAAGCGTGGAGGATAGTCTCGAACTGCTTGGCGGCGAGTTGAGGAAGGGCTACCAGAAGCTCAAAGCGGCGTTGTAGGGCGCTCAAGCTTCGATGGATTCCGCCAACGGGCGGAATTGAAGCTTGTAGAACATCTCGAGATAGCGGCGGGTCTCGGCGCGCTCCATGTTGGTGACGTGTTTCCAGAAGCCGTAAATACGTGACAGCGTCATCATCCGCTCGGCGTAGAGCGACCAGGTGTAGCGCGCCAGCACGCGCTGAATCGACCCGTCGGAGATCGTCCGCCAATAGTTCGGATCGGCGGCGGAGTGCTCAAAGAAATCCGCCATCAGATCCGCGGACTCGGCGCCGTGGTTGGGATCGATGTGGAAGCCGGAAACCCCATGCTGCACGATCTCGAGCGGTCCGCCGTAGCGCGTGGCGAAGGTCGGCAGTCCCGAGCCCATCGCTTCGATCACCGTGAGCCCGAAGGCCTCGAACAGCGCCGGCTGCACGAACGCTCCCGAGCGGTCCGCAACGCGCCGGTAGAGTTCGCCCGACAACTTCTTGTCGATACGCGTCCCCAGCCAGCGCACCTGCCCGTCGAGGCCGAAGCGGTCGAACAATTCGTGCATGCGGTGAATCTGTTCCTGCTCCTCCTTGTCGCCCGAGCGAGCCGGATCGACCGCGCCGGCGATCACCAGCAGATTGGCTGCGTTGCGCAGCCGGTCGCTGGCGCCGTACCACTCCACCAGCCCGGCGATGTTCTTGATGCGGTCCAGCCGCGCCATGGTGAACAGCAACGGCTTGCCGGGCTCTTCGAGCCGGCCGCGGACGTCAGGCCGCTCGCCTCCGTCGATCAACTCGTCGATCTCTCCCCACAGCTCCTCATGGCGGCGGTTAGCGCGCGTGTAGGGAAAGTAGACGTCGGCATCCGCGCCCGGCGAGACGATGTTGAACTTGGGGTCGAAGACATCCACGCCCGAGACCACTCGATACAGGTCCGGCATCGGGAACGACGAGTAGCTCTCATACTGCCCGATCGTGTCGCTGGTGCCGGCGATCTCCTGGTAGGTGCTGGTGATGATGAAGTCGGCTGCGTTCATCGCGATCAGATCGGCGGTGAATTGCGAGGAGAAGTGGTACTCGGCGTCGTTCTCGCGCCAATAAAGGTCGGAGTAGAGATACTTCGTTTTCTCGAGCGCGTGTGCGATGTTGCACTGGGTCACGCCCAGCCGTTGGGCCAGCAGCGTCGCCACGAGATTGCCGTCGGAGTAGTTGCCGACGATCAGATCCGGCCGCGAACCCAGTTCTGCAACGACTTCTGTCTCCACCAGGCGCGCGAAGCGCTCGAGATAAGGCCAGATTTTGAAGCGCGAAATCCAGTACGGAACCGTCTCCCCGGCTTCGTTGGTGAACGGCACGCGCAGGATCGTCGCGTTCTCGGTCCCCTCCACGTGTTCGATCCGCTGGTCGCACGTCGTGCCGTCGGCTTCGGGCAGCAGGCGCGTCACGATCAGGATGCGCGGCTCGATGACCAGCCCCTGCTCGGAGATCCGCTGGCGCATCTCCTTTTCGAGCGCCCGCACTTGGTCGAGGATGTAGACGACCTGGCCGCCGGTGTCCGGCCGGCCCAATACGTCGCGCTGGCCGAAGTAGCCGTGCGGCGACAGGATCACCAGTGAGAAGATCATCGGCACCCGGCTCAAGAAGCGCTCCAGGATGCTCGGTTCGGGGGCTTCGAGCAGATCCGAGAGCAGCTCGATGGTGTCGCCCGCCCGCGCCGCCGTCGCGCCCCAGCCCGGTTCCAGGCCCACCGCCGCCAGGTTCTCGGCGAACTGCGCCCAGGGCGTCTCCGGCGGCAGCGGATCCAAGATCTCCATCGCCGCACGCATCGCCTTGCGCAGGCCGGCTACGTCGTGGATGCGGCCGTTGAGCATCAGCTGCTGGCCGCGCTCGGTGTGTGCGCGCAGGAAGTCGAGCAGTTTGCGGTCTCCCTTGCCGATGTCGTAGAAGAGCTGGCTGGAGAGCTTGCGGTTGAGAAATTCCACGCCGCGGCCGATCGAGCGCGTCTCCTGCATCCGCGGAAAGTCGCGCTGGAACGGGGCGATGTCGAACTCGAGCGTCCAGTCGCTTTCGCCGCCCACCAGGCGTTCCTTGAAGGCCAGGTAGTCGGAGACCTCGATCTCGCTCGCCTCCAGCGTCTCCGCTTCGAGCCGCACATAGGACCAGCGCCCGACCTCGGGCCGCAGCGCCAGGCACAGGAAGCGTCCGTCCTGCGCCGCCTCCTGGACGGAGAAAAAGAACCTCCCCAGCGCGGTCTCGCGCAAATCGAGCGATTCTTGCCGGGCAAAGGCCTGCAACTCGTCCCAGATCTCCGAGCGCAGCAGGAAGGTGCGGCCCAGTGACAACAGGTGTCGGCAAAGCTGGAGAACCGAGTCGGGACGCTCGGCGACGGCGGTGCGTAGGTCTTCGATCATGAATTCAATGCGAACGGTTTGCCTATTCGGACTGGCGGATTTCGCCGAAGAAGTCGTAGTGTTCAATGCCCTCGAGGATGCCCCAGGCGTATTCGCGGCTGGCGAAGTGGACCTTGTCGGCCGAGCGCAGTTTCTCGAGCTCGGAGCTGTAGTTGGCGACCACTACGCCGAGGCTGTGGCCGGCGAGCATCTCTTCGTCGTTGCCGGAATCGCCGGCCACCAGCACGCGCTCCATCGGCACGCCCCAGCGGTGAGCCACGAAGCGCACGGCGAGGCCTTTGGAGGCGCGCACGGGCAGAATGTCCAGATACTGGCCGTGCGAGAAGATGGCCTTGCCGCGGACGCCCGCCTTGCGCAGCTTGGTCTCGATCTGCCGGATCGTCGGCGCCTTGGCCGGGTCGATGTAGTAGCTGACTTTGTGCGCGCGCTGGTCGATGGCGTCCTGCAACTCCAGCCCGGCCATGTCGGCCAGCGTCCGCGTGACCAGATCAGCGTCCCAGCGCCAGTCGATGTTGCGCAGCCAGTCCTTGTCCTCGGCGAAGTCGGGGCTGTAGTGGATTTCGCTGCCCACCGAGGTGATCCAGAAATCCGGACGCGGCGCGCCGTATTCCTGCAGCACGTCGATGGCGCTTTGCAGCCGCCGGCCGGTGGCCACGGCGAAGGCAGTCCGATGGCCAGCTTCGCGCAGCTTATCCGCGAGAGCCTGCAGCGCTTCGGCGTCGCCCAGCAGAGTGTTGTCGATGTCGGCGATGAGGATGCGGTCCACGACCGGTAGACGCGTCTTGTCCACCACTTGTTTCTGGCGCTTCGGACGCCCCAGAACCTTGCGCGCCTCACGCAGATAGCGCTGCGCGTGGCCATGCCAGGTGTAGTGACGGAGCACCTCGCGCAGTCCCGAACGATGCCAGCGCCGCCAGCGCTTGCGATCCGTCAACATCTCCAGCAGAATCTCGGCGAGCTTGTCGGAGTCGAACGGGTCGATCAGATAACCGTTCTTGCATTGGCCGATGATGTCGCGCGGTCCGCCGTCGTCGGTCGCCGCGATCGGCAAGCCGCTGGCGGCGGCCTCGAGCAACGTCAGCCCGAACGGCTCGGTCAAGGCGGGATTGACGAAGACGCCGCGCCGCTTGGCCGCCAGTCGGTAGATGATCGGAGCCTCGTGCGGCTCGTGCTTTTTGGGATAGGCGGCCTTGCCGTAAAGGTTGTAGCGGTCGATCCGCAGCAGGATGTCCTGCAGCACGTTGCGCGGTCCGTCCTCCATGGTCGCGATGTCATCGCGGTTGCCGGGGATCAGCACCAGATTGGCCAGCGACTGCAGCTCGGGAGACTGCCCGTAGGCGTCGATCAGCGCAGGAAAGTTCTTCCGCTCGTCCGGCCGCGCGATCGCCAGAATCCAGGGCCGGTCGGGATGCTCCAGGAAGCGCGTGATGCGCTGCTCGATCGGCGCGTGCGGCTCATAGCGCTTCGGCGGGTGGAAGTGGTTCAGATCCACGCCCGGCGGAATCACCACGGTGCGCGTCTTGCGGTAGTTGTCGTACTGTGCGTACTGCTCGGAGGCCTCCTGGCGCGTGCTGGCTACCACCAGGGCGGCATTGGAGAGCGCGCGCTCCTCGGCTTCAATCCGCGTGGAGATGTGGAAGCGCGACTCGATCCGCTCCGGCTTCATGCCGTTGTCGAGCAGGCGGCGCTGCTTCTCATGCCCCAGTGAGTGGCCGGTAAACACCAACGGCACGCTGAGCAGCGCCGCCAGATCGGCGCCGACCAGTCCCGCGTCGGCGTAGTGGGCGTGGATCAGGTCCGGCGTATGTTCCACGTCGCTGAAGCGCTGCAGCGCGCCGTCGACGAACGAACTCAGATGCGGCCAGAGCAGCTCCTTGCGCAAGTATTTCTTGGGGCCGAAGGGGATGCGGATGATCGACGCTTTGTCCGACAGCGCCTCTTCCGGCTGCGCATAGTCGTCCGAGACCTCCGGATCCTCGACCAGCCGCGTCAGCAGATCCACGCGCTTGACGCCTTCTTCTTCGGCCAACGCCCGCGCCAGCTCCACTACATACTTGGTCTGGCCGCCCGTGTCGGAGTCCCGTCCCAGCTCCAGGTCGTTTCCTCGAATCAAGCCGTGCAGGCTGAGAAGGACGATGTAGAGGTCGGACGGGGATGATTTCATGTGATTGCGCACCCTGGATTCACCGCTCCGAGTGACGCGCCGTAGACCAGCCGAAGCTCGAAACCGTTACTAAGTGGAAAGATCGGGCCGCTGAGCTCTCTCCAGACGCCGCAAACCAACCTGGCCGACGGTCGAATCCTCAGCCCAGCCTTAATGTAGCAAACAGGGGTTTTGATGAGAATGCAAGCAAATTGGCGACTAGCCGCCGAGCCATTCGGTGATGGTGGAGCGCATGGCTTCGATGTCGAGTCCGCCTCGCATTTCGAGCTTGCCGGCGGCGCCGATGGCTTCGTAGGCTTGTGCCGACCAGTCGAATTCTTCCCAGGCGCGCGGCTCTTCGATCGGAACGCCGAGCGCGTTTTCCGGGTTGAGAATCAAAACCGGTTTGGGCGCGAAGGCCGCGTAGAGATCGCGAACCTCGTACTCCGCGATCACGCCCGGCAGGTAGAGGCTCACCGGCTGCTTGCCCAGCGGCTGCTCCACGAGTGAACCGAACGAGACCGGCGCGCCGACCGAGATCAGCCGCTCCACCCGCGCATCGAGCGCGGCGGCGTGCGCCGCTACCAGAGCCGCTTCGGGGCCGACGCCGACCAGCGTCCAGGTGCGGCGGTGGGTGCGCGTCGGCGTGATGGAGACCAGGTCCTTCACCCGCTGGCCCAGCAGCGGCTTGCCGATCTCGAGCGAGCGGTAGGCGAAGAAATCCTGCCAGTCGAAGTTGACCTTGACGTTCGCATCCGGACGGCTCTCGCCCCAGCCGCGCAGGTCGACCCCCAACACTTCGTAGCCGGCGTTGAGGATCGGGTCGATCACCGCGCGCCGCACGCCCACGTTGTCCTTGCCGGCGTCGGCAACGACGATCACCATGCCTCGCGGGTAGGAGTGCGGCTCGAGCGCCCGGTCGGCCAGGAAGATGCCGCGCTCGGGCTTGTAAACGCCGACCCGCGCCACCCGCTGGATCGCCTGCTGAATGCCGATGCGGTAGTTCGGAAAATTCGCCGCCGAGGGAACCTCCCGCTTGGGTGCGATCTCCGCGGCGCGCTCGCGGTTGAGGTCCGCGATCGTCTTGCCGCCGAGCGACGTGACCACCTGCCCGGTCTGCGTGCACTGCACCTCTGACGCCGTCGGCAGATCCACGGGCTCTTCGACGACTTCGCGGCTGGTGTGGCTGAGCCAGCGCGAGAACCAGTCGACCGCGCCGATGCGCAGTTCCTCGCTAAGGCCATGGCGGGCGTCGGCCTCCACCATTTGCAGATGGTCTTCCGCGCCGGCGATGCGGTAAATGCGCTGTACGTCGCGGAAGGTCTCGCGGGCGGCTTCGATCGGCACGTAGTCCTGGATGGCGGAGCCGATGATCAGCGGCTTGGGCGCAAAGGCCGCCAGCAGCTCCGAGTGGTCGACCCCGTGGAGCAGCGTTCCGAACAGGATCTGTTCCGGGTCGGCGATGAGCAGCGCGCGCGTCTTGGCCGGAAAGCTGGCGACCGCGCAGCTGGGGAAGGCGGCCTGGATGCGGTCGTCGAAGGCCAGGTACTGCAGCGTCTCCATGCCGCCGCCGGAATTGCCGCCCATGGCAATGCGCGAGGCGTCGATGTCGGGGCGCTGTTCGAGGTAGTCAATGGCGCGCGAGGTGTCCCAGACGCGGTAGTTCATCAGGTTCAGGCCGACCAGCAGACTCTGGTGGCCCAGCGGCCGATGCTCGCGCGTGCCGGTTCCGATGCCGGGTTCCTGCTTTTGGCGGTTCCAGAACTGCACGCGCTCGCCTTGCCCCGCCGGGTCATAGATCAGCGCCGCGAAGCCGTGTCGCGCCAGCAGCACGCAGAATCGCTGGTAGGCTTCCGCCGCCTTGCCTTCGGCGGAATGGCCGCAGGGGACCACCACGGCCGGCAGCTTGCCCTCGAAGCTCTTGGGGCGATAGAGGTTGGCGGTGACGTAGAGCTGCGGCCGGCTCTCGAAGATTATTTTTTCGACGACGAAATCGTCGCGCTCGATCGTGCCGACGTGCTGCGGGTTCAGCGGCGTGCGCTCGGCCGGGAATGGTCCCCACGCCTTGGCCATCGTCTCCCGCACGCGCCGGCGCAACGCCGCCACGTCTTCCGGGGTTCGAACCGCGTCGAAGGCCTTTCTGCGGCGCTCTTCGAGGATCTCCGTGTAGGCCTGGATGTAGTCCCACAGCATCCCGGCCAAGCCGTTGGCTCGGGCTGAGTCGGGTCTTGCAGCCAGGGCCGCGGCCAGCGCGGCTTGGCCGAACTGCCGCCGAGTTATTTGCAAACGCAAACCCTTATTCTACCTACGACTACGGATGAGATCGCACGCGGGTTCCGTCTCCGGGTATCATAGTGCCCTGAAACGATGCGTCTCTCTGTGCTCACTCTCCTCCTCGTCGCCCTGCTGTCGGCTTCGGCGGCTCCGGCTCAACAATACGACCTGTTGCTCGACGACGGCTTCGTCATCGACCCCAAGAACGGTATCAACGGCCACCGCGACGTCGCGATCGCCGACGGCAAGATCGCCGCGGTCGCCGAACGGATCGATCCGGCCCAAGCCAAGCGCGTGCTCGACGTCTCCGGACTGTTCGTCACGCCCGGCCTGATCGATCTGCACGCGCATGTCTTTTCCACCACCGGCATCCCCGGCGCCTGGGCGGGCGATCTGTCGGTGCAGGCCGACGCGCTGTCGTTCCGCACCGGCGTCACCACCATGGTCGACGCCGGCAGCTCGGGCTGGCGCAATTTCGAGATCTTCAAGCAAACCGTCATCGACCGCGCCCGCACCCGCGTGCTGGCCTCGATCAACATCGCCGGCTTCGGCATGATCACCGACATCACCGAACAGAAGGATTTCGATCCCGAGGCGGTAACCGCGCTCAAGAAGAAGTATCCCGACGCCGTCGTCGGCGTGAAGAGCGCCCACTACCGCGGTCCGGGCTGGGATTCGGTGGAAAACGCCGTCAAGGCCGGCGAGATGGCCAACATCCCCGTGATGGTCGACTTCGGCTACTTCCTCCCCGAGCGGCCTTTCTATCAACTGGTGCTCGAGAAGCTGCGTCCCGGCGACATGCCGACCCACTGCTTCCGCGGGCCGGTGGCCTGGGCGAACGAAGAGGGCAAGATCTACGACTACCTCTACCAGGCCCGGAAACGCGGCATCAAGTTCGACGTCGGCCACGGAGGCGGCAGCTTCGTCTTCCGCAACGCCGTCCCGGCGATCAAGGCCGGCTTCTACCCGGACTCGATCTCGACCGACGTTCATATCAGCTCCACCAACGGCGCGATGATGGACATGCCTTCGTTGATGTCAAAATTCCTCGCCATGGGCATGCCGCTCGACGAGGTGATCCGCGCCTCCACCTGGAACCCCGCGCAGCAGATCAAGCGCGAGGAGCTGGGCCACATGAGCGTCGGCGCCGTGGCCGACGTGACGGTCTTTCGGCTGATGCGGGGCAAGTTCAGCTATCGCGACGCCCGCAACGGCTCGCTCGACGGCAACGAGCGCCTGCATGCCGACCTTACGCTCAAGGACGGCCGCGTGATGTGGGATTGGAACAGCCTCACCGGCGTCGACTACAAGACGCTCGGGCCGACCTACGGCGTCCGCGAGGACTACGACCACATCCTGCCGCCGCCCGGGGAGAAAGACTAGATGGCGACCTTTCACGAGCTGGTCGATTTCTTCAAAGCCGAGAAGGCCCTGGACGTCCCCCACACCGATGGCAACTACCTGGGCCATTGCGCCGCCGTCTATCGCGACATGAAGCGCTGGGGCGCCGACGAGGAACTGGCGCAGGCCGGTTTCTTCCACTCCGTTTACGGCACGGGTCTGTTCCAGAAATTCAAGCTCGAACTCGACCGCCGCGGAGAGATCCGCGACCTGATCGGCGAACGCGCCGAGCGGTTGGCTTACCTGAACTGCGCCGTGGTCTACGATTCCTTCGACGCCGAGGTCATGCGCGGCAGCGCTCCCTACCGCATGCAGGATCGCTTCACCGGCGAGACGATCGAGGTCAGCGAGGCCGACTTCGACGACCTGATGTTTCTGCAGCTTTGCGACCGGCTCGAGCAGATTCCGCGCTCGAAGGCCTATGCGTTCCGGCAGCCGGCGTTCGAGCGCATGGCGAGCCGGCTGGCCGAGCGCACCAACGGCATCGCGCCGGAAGCCTATGAGCGCGTCTATGCCGAGGCTCCAGTCAGCTAGAGATGCTCGTAACGGCAAGTCCCGCGGGGGGCTCCACTTGGGGAATCAATGTTTGGTAAACGGATAACCCTGTTCAATCTGCTCGGCTTCGCAGTCAGAATTGACGCAAGCTGGCTCATTCTGGCCGCCCTGATCGTCTGGAGCCTGGCCAAAGGCTACTTCCCGCAGGTCTATCCGGATCTGGCCGCCCAAACCTACTGGTGGATGGGCGCCGCCGGCGCTCTGGGGCTGTTCATCTCGATCGTGCTGCACGAGCTGTCGCACTCGATCATCGCCCGCCGGGAAGGCATCGAGATGAAGGGCATTACGCTGTTCATCTTCGGCGGCGTCGCCGAAATGGGCTCCGAGCCTCCCAACGCCATGGCGGAAATCAAGATGGCGATTGCGGGGCCGATCGCCAGCATGCTGATCGGCGCCGCCGCCTACGGCCTGTCAATGACGATTCAGGGGGGCGGCCTGGCGGTGACCGGCGTTCTCGAGTATCTGGCGTTCATCAACGTCGTCCTGGCTTTGTTCAACATGATCCCGGCGTTCCCGCTCGACGGCGGACGCGTGTTGCGGGGCATCTTGTGGAAGTCCGGCAAGAGCCTTCGGCAGGCGACCGGCATTACGTCGGCCATCGGCTCTTCTTTTGGCTTCTTCCTGATCCTGCTGGGTCTGTTCAGCCTGTTCAGCGGCAACTTCATCGGCGGGCTGTGGTGGGCGCTGATCGGCATGTTCATTCGCGGCGCCTCGCAGTCGTCGTTCCAGCAGCTCACCATGCGCCAGGCGTTTGAGGGGGAGCCGGTTTCAAACTTCATGCGCCCGGAGCCGGTGACGGTCTCGGCGGTGCTTTCGCTCGAAGAGTTGGTCAACGACTACGTTTATCAGTACCACTACCGCATGTTTCCGGTGGTCTCGGCGCTGGGCGATCTCGAAGGCTGCATCCGCGTCCGCGACCTGCAGGCGGGTTCCGCGCGAGGAGTGGGGCCGCAAGCGCGTGGCGAACGTGATGAACCCCTGCTCGACCGACAACACGATCACTCCCGACACCGACGCCTTCGAGGCGCTCAAGGCGATGCAGCGCGGCTCGAACAGCAGCCTCGTGGTCGCCGCAAACGACAAAGTCGTCGGCGTGATCACACTGCGGGATCTGCTGGACTTTCTGACGCTGAAGATGGATCTGGAGGGCTTGGGGCCGCCGCCGGAGGCGAAGCAGGCCGCGCAGCGGCTCTCGCACTCCGGGTAGAGGGAGGCTCTCGCCTACTCCCTCAGGGCTTTCCGCCAAGCCGCCTTCTGCTTCTTTCGCTCCTTTTCGTTCGTCTCGGAGGCGATGAGCGCGTCGGCTCTCGCCTCGATCTCCTTCCCGCCGGTCGCCTTGGCCAGGCGGGCCAAAGCAGCGATCGCGTCGGTCCGGATCAGCGTGGCATTCTTTTCGTCCGCGCAGTCGTGGAACCGGGTCTCCAGCGCCGCCACGACCAACGCCGCCCGATCCTCGCCGGCCAGACCCACCCGCCACAGCGACTGCATCGTGTGCCGGGCGGTCACGAAGCGCTCGTCCCGCATCACCGCCGCCACGGCCGGAAAGTCGCGCAGCATGCGACCCTCGGGGTCGCTGATCGCCAGCCGGGTCAGCATCTGGGCCGAGAACGAGCGCTTGTGGTTGTCCTCGTGCGTCAGGTCGTTGACCAGGTCCTCCCACACGTCGTAGGCCCAGTCCACCGGCTCTTCGGTCATCGCGAACAGCCGCTGGAGCGCTTCGTGCGAGGCGTCTTCATCGCCCGAGTCGCGCGCCTCGAACAGGGCTTGGATCTCTGCGTTCATTGCGCCTCCTGCATCTGGACGATCTGAATCAGGTTTCCGCAGGTGTCGTCAAAAACGGCCGTGGTCACCGGTCCCATGGCAACGGGCGGTTGCGAGAACCGGACCCCGCGTTCGCTAAGCCGCTCGTACTCGGCCTGGACGTCGTCGACGGCGAAGGAGGCGGCGGGAATGCCGTCTTCGACCAAGGCCGCTTTGTAGGGGCCGACCGCCGGGTGCGAATCCGGCTCGAGCAGCAGTTCGGTCCCGTCGGGCTGCTGGGGGGAAACGACGGTCAGCCAAGAATGCTCGCCGAGCGGAATCTCGGTCTTCTTCTCGAACCCCAACACGTCGGTATAGAAGCGCAGGGCCTTGCTCTGGTCGTCGACGAACACGCTGGTCACGTAGATTCTCATGGTTCTTCTCCTGTTCCGGTAGTCGGCCATCTTGCGGCGATCTCACGCAGTGGAGCGCTCTCAAACCAATGGAGCTTGAGTCGGCCCTCGCGCCGCGTCACCACCAGTCCGGCGCCTTCGAGCACGTCCAGATGTTGCGAGACGGCTTGGCGGGTGGAACCGAGCCCGTGCTTCATCGTCAGCCGCGAGCACAGCTCGAACAGAGACTGTCCGCCGCGCTCGTGGAGCTCGTCCAGAATCGCCCTGCGCGTCGGGTCCGTGATCGCTCGGTAGATGTCGGACATGGCTGATATGCAAGTATGTACTTGCATATATCACCGAGAAATTAGCAAGCCGCAGCTTGCCTGTCAAGGAACAACACTACGCCGCCAGGGCTGCCGGCAACATCCCCAGAAGCGCCGCCCCCGCCACGGCGCCGATGCTTCCCACACGCTGAAGCCGAGGATCGCGGTCAATATCAGCGGCGCCGTCTAGACGCTGATGGTGGGACACGGCGTGGAACGGACGGTGTCGATCAGGTCCCGGCGCCAGCCCATGATGCCGATCACCTCCTGGCTGCGATGGCGGCCCGTGATGAGCAGGTCGATTTGACGGGCGCGCAAGAACTCAGGAAGCACGTCTTCCACCGGGCCGCCGATGGCAGCCGCGCCGGGGACGGGGCGCTGGACGGCGGCCAGCTTCTCCAGCCGTTCCTTCGCTGTCGCCAGCGCCTGCTCGCGGAGCGGTTCCGGCAGCGACGCCGTTGCGCCCGGGCCGTCCAAAAACGGCAGCACGGTCACCAGCGTCAGTTCGGCGTCGTAGGCCGCCGCGAAGTCCAGCGCCCACCCCAGCACCGCCTCGTCGCCGGCCTCCAACTCGAGCTTGCACGCGATCCGCCGATAGGGGTGCTGCGAGTACGGGTCGACGTCCTGGACATGGACCCCGGTGAAAATCGGAACGGGGATGTCATGCAGCACCTGTGTCGTCACCGACCCGAGCAGGTGGCGCCGGAAACGGCCCCGGCCGGAGGTCGGCATCACAATCAGCCCGGCTTCGGCGGCCTTGGCGGCCTCTTCGATCTTCTCCGTCGGCGCTCCGGAATCCACCACGCATTCCACGTCCATCCCCGGAGCGACCCGTTCGGCTAGCGAAGCCAATGCGCCTTCGATGCCGGCCCGAATGTCGGCCGAAAAGTCGTGGGAGTAGGCCTCGGCGGCCTCGGCGTCGATGGGAGGCGGGCCGGGGAAAATCGGCAGCACGTGCTGGAAGATCAGTCGCGCCCCGAGGTGCTTGGCGATGTTGACTGCGTGCTCCGCCTCGGCCTCCGTTCGTTCGGAGAAGTCCACCGGGACGAGAATGGTTTTCAGGTCGAAGCGAGCATTCATGGCACCATCCTAGCGAAAGCCGCGAACGGCGGAGCCGGGTGGTAGAATCCACAGCAGATGAGCGTCGCCGCCCAGCCGCTGACTTGGGACGTGATTCGGGACTGGCCGTACGATCCGGCGCGCCGCTTCGAGCTCGTCGAAGGGGAGTTGGTCATGTCGCCGTCGCCCGTGCCGGAACACCAGATCTGCGTGGCAAATCTGACGATGCTGCTGCTTCAGCACGTCAAGCAAAACAAACTCGGCACGGTGATGCCGGCCCCGATGGACGTCGTGCTCGCTCCCGACGCCGTCTTCCAACCCGATCTGCTGTTCATCCGCGCCGACCGCCGCTCGATCATCCACAAGACGCACGTCGCCGGCCCGCCCGACCTCTGTGTCGAGGTGGTTTCGGAGTCGAACCGCACGCATGACACCGTGGTCAAATTCCATGAATACGCCCGCCGCGAGGTCGCTGAGTATTGGCTGGTCGACGTGCGCGAACGCGAGATTTCGAGCTGGAAGGCCGGACACGGCCGCTACGAGTTGATCGGCCGTGCGCGCCCGGGGGAGAAGTTGCCCTCGCTGGTGCTGCCGGGCCTCGAGCTCGACCCCGCTTCCGTGCTCCCCGCCGAAGACGCTGAACTCTAGCGTCCGATCGTCTCCCAGCGCATCCGCAGCCCCGGCTCCAGCCGAAAGCGACTGCCGCGAATCGAGATCACGCCCACCCCGGGCAGGTTCAGGTCTTCGTAAGTCTCCACCTGGTAACGCCGCAATCGCCCCGGCACGCCGCCGAATGAAAGCGTCTCTTCCGCAGTCCGCCCGGATGCGCTCGGCCGTCCGAACTCCATTCCCGGGATGGGCGAGACCTCCGTCATGCGCGCCTCGAAGCGGGTGCGGCCGCGCTCGAAGCGCAGCTCCGAAATCTCGATCCCCAACGTGAAGTACGGCTCCGGATCCTGGTAGCGCTCCAGCCGGCGGATCCGGCCCCGCACCTCGGCCCCTTTCGGCGCCAGCGGCGTTCCGTCGCGAGTGACGTCGTCTTCGAGCACGCCCACCACCAGATCGCCGATCTTCGCCTCTTCGGAATCGATGGGCGTGGTCAACCGTACGGCCAAATCGAGTCCCTCGGGCAGGTCGAACTCGTCGAGGTCCTCCACCATGGCCGTCGGAGCTGCGGTTTCGCCGAACGAGATTTCCGACGTCACGCCGAACCGGCGGCAGTTCTCGAAACTCGTCTGATTGCGGCTCTCCGCGCCTGAACGGAAGACAGTGGTCTCCTCGGCGCCTGCCGGCAACAGGAAGCTGCCGTCTCCGACCGACATCCGGCGGTAGTCGATGCGCGTGGTCGCGGCCACGATCTCGAGCTGCGGCGGAATCTCCTCCGCACGGGTTTCCACCCGGACCAGGTCAAAGGTATCCGGCTCGGCCCAGATCGACCCGGCGTAGGGAACGTCGGCGCTGCGGCCCGCGGCGTCCACCAAGGTGAAGCGGCTTTGGAACAGCCCGACGCGGTAGTCGTAGCGCAGCAGCTCGCGCCCATCGAGGGACTCACGACCCACGAACTCGAACCGCGCCGCCGCCGAGTCGAACAGGTTGTGCGCCGTCGACGCAAAGTTCCCGGTCGAGAGGTTTCCGAAGCCCACCATCTCCGCCAGCGAACGGTCTTCGAAGCCCTCCGCGCCGGGCCAGGAGTAGAGCTCCCTGCCGTCCACGTAGGCCAGCTCGACCTGGATGACGTCGGTGGATTCGAGCGGGAAGGCGATGTTGGCGTTCCTGTTCCGCTTCCGCTCGCGCTCGAGCCGCTTCTCCAGCCGCGCGACAGCCTTCTTGGTCAAGCGGGCGCGCCGGATGGTCTGGCTGCAGGCATAGTCGGGGATGCGCAGGAGGCTCAGCTTCATGCGGCCCTTGATCTGGGCCAGCGCGAACGCTTCGTACGGCACGTCGACCTGCTGCGCTCCGAGGAGCCCGGCGAGTCCCACCGCGGCGAGGAACCTCCACATGCCGCCTTCAGTCTAGCGGCGCCGCGAGAAGCCAGAGGCCCCGGATTCGGAGTCCGGGGCCTCTCCCAACACGTCGCGATCCGTCAGGCTCTTGCTTCCAGGATCATGTTGAACGGCGTTTCGGCCGCCCGCCGCACCGAGGTGAACCCGGCTGACAGAATCAGCTCGCGCAGCCGCTTCTCGCCCGCCTGCGCCCCCAACGCCGCGCCGGTCTCCTGCGCCAGCGAGGTCGGCACGCAGACCATGGTGGAGGCCGAGTAGTACATCCGGCCCACCGGGTTCATGTTCTCCGCCAGGGTGTCGCCGGCCATCGGCTCGACGATCATCACCGCGCCGCCGGGCTTGAGCGCAGCGCGGATGGTCCGAAGCGCGCCCGCCGGGTCGCCCATGTCGTGCAGACAGTCGAACATCGTCACCAGGTCGTACTGCCCGGGCAGCTCCTTGGCTTCCTGGATGTGGAAGTCGACGTTCGGGGTCCGGTGGTCGGCGGCGTGCTTGCGCGCCTCTTCGATCGATTTTTCGTGAAAATCGAAGCCGTGGACCCTCGAGTTGGGAAACGCCTGCGCCATCAGCAGGGTCGACACGCCGTGGCCGCAGCCGACGTCGGCGACTTCGCCGCCGCGCTCGAGCGTCCCGACCGCGCCCTCGATCGCCGGCAGCCATTGCTGCGTGAGGTGATTCTCGTAGCCCGGCCGGAAGAACCGCGCCACCGCGCACGACAGGCAGCGCGACTGGTCGCCCCAAGCCACGCCCTCGCCGCTGCGGAACGCCTGCTCCACCACTTCCTGGTTCTGCTGGAACGCCGCCGCCGACCCGAACGCCGGCGCCAGGTAGAACGGGCTGCCCGGGTTGGCGAAGACGAAGGCCTGCTCGGGCGTCATCGAGAACTGCCCGGTTTCGGCGTCGTAGGCGATGTACTTCGACGCGGCCTGTGCGGCGAGCCACTCCCGCAGATAGCGCTCCGATAGCCCCGTCATGGAGGCCATCATCGCGGCGCTCATCGGACCCTGCTCGTGGAGGGTCTTGTAGAGACCGAGGTTTTCCCCGATCTGGACCAGCGGAACGCTGAACGCGCCGCCGAGGTCTTGCAGAATCCCGCCGACGAGGGCGTGGAGACTTGCTTCGTTGATGGCCGGAGCCTGGGTGGTTGCGGTGGTCATGATAACTTCCTCTGCTGGACCTGTGCGCGCTGAGGGCGCAGATCCCGACACGGAAATCGACGAGTTCGAAGACCGCATCGCCGACCTCGAACAAGCCCGCGTAGCCCTCCAGTCCAAATCCTCCGTCTCCTACAAGTAGCCTCCCTTGGTGGCGCACAGCCCCAGCTGTGCCGCGTCGAGGCCCACCTCGACGCTTGGGTCTCTTCAGGGGACTGTCCCCCGTGGACTGTCCCCGCACTCCCCAAGCCCGGAGGGCGGCATTCCCATAGCCCGGTCCGTAAGGGCCGGGTCCCCAACTCCTTCCTGCGCCTGCGCTCTCCAACCGAACCCCGGACGGCAGTCCGGGGCCAAAGCCGCCCAAAAACCGTGAGCCCAAACCCACGCCACGGACCGCCACACCCGGCAGCGCGGCGCCCAGAACGAACTCCAATGGCTCATCACCCCCGGCCTGACCCGCCAGGGCGCCCAACAGCTCCTAAAAGGAACCCGCGTCACCAATCCCGCCGACGTCCGAGCAGTCGAGCGCCTGGTCTCCATGAACCAGCTCGCCCTCGAACCGGTCAAGCAGCGAAACACCAACGCACCAGGCGCCCGCATCGTCCCCAGCCAAGTCAAGACCATCATCATGGGCTGAGCCGCCCGGCGCGCCCCCGAGCCGCGACCGTAAGGGAACGGTTTCCGCCACTGCGCGACCGCAAGGCGGGAGCGCACCAAAGCCCGGAGGGCGGCATTCCCATAGCCCGGTCCGTAAGGGCCGGGTCCCCAATCGTCCGCCCAGCCCCACTCCTTCCTGCGCCCTCCAACCGAACCCCGGACGGCAGTCCGGGGCCAAAGCCGCCCAAAAACCGTGAGCCCCAACCTACGCCACGGACCGCTACCCCCGCCAGCGCGGTGCCCAGAACCAGCTCCAATGGCTCATCGCCCACGGTCTGACCCGCCAAGGCGCCCAACAACTCTTGAATGGAACCCGCGTCACCAATCCCGCCGACGTCCGAGCGACCGAGCGTCTGGTCTCCATGAACCAGCTCACCATCGAACCGGTCAACCAACGAAACACCAACGCACCGGGCACCAGCATCGCCCCCCCCCCCGAGTTAAGGCCATTACCGTCGGATAACGCGCCGAGGTTCACTAGGCCGTTAACCCACGGCGCCAACACCCCAACTCAATGGACCCAAACAGCCAGCGATCACGACCAGGATCTACCCGTCAGCTCGCGCAGTCGACCGGTTATACTCTATAGAGTGCGGAAACTATTCAGCAAGCTTATTGCTCGGGCCGATCTCCACCGAGGACACGAACCAACGGCCCACTTCAATGACGTGATGTACCTAGGCGAGGGTCTTCTCAAACTCATCACTCTCGCTCTCGTATCTGCCGTTGAAGAAGACCGAGACCACCATCAGTATCGGCTCCTATACAACCTGGTACGCACGCAGAGTCTCCAGACATGGATATCGACGTTGGAACAGACCACGACTGGAGCGCCAGCCACCAAGCTAAACCAGAGCCTTAAGCCCGACCTGACGGTTCTATCGGCACCTCCAACCCAGCCCGATGATTGGCGACTCGCCGTAGTTGAACGCCTTGATCAATGTGCAACGTCAATAGGACCGGAGCCCAATGGCAACCGTGCTCCGGCCACCCTAATCGGTTGTCTCGATCGCTTCGTCCATGTTCGAAACAAAGCTCGTGCCCATGGGGCACTTCCCCCTGCGGTCCTCGGATCGATAGCAACATTAACTGAAGAGAGCCTAACATCTATACTAGAGCACACACCGTTGCTAAATCGCCCCTGGGCGCATGCTCGAAGAAACCTATCGGGCAAATTCAATGTGACACTTCTAGGACCCTCGACCGACAAGTTTGATGCCCTGAAGACAGAACGTACTACCCAGTATAGCAACGGCATCTATACATATCTTGATCGGCCGATCCGTATTCGCCTCCTGGAGTCCGAGCCGGATGCATCAGACGTATACTTTCCGAATGGCTCATATACGTCCCGAAATGAGTATGAGGCAATATCATACACGAGCGGCAAAGTACTCAAGTGCGTCAACACCGACTTACTACAGCCACTCTCACAGCCTCCCCCCAGCCACACAGAAGGAACGGCGGATCTAGGCGATGATCTATCTAATCTTCCACCGCAAGCACAGGGCTATATCACTTGAGTGGGGTATCCACTTGACTCAGGTAGCCCCAAGATGTAGTATACGGCGCTGTGGAGGATTACCCGCGC